>Ga0080064_1000157_pt1 | contig 202992 bp, 168 predicted proteins | sample Subgrocontami54m_FD_69260 | JGI IMG/M metagenome (GOLD analysis project Ga0080064, IMG submission 69260) | Subsurface groundwater microbial communities from S. Glens Falls, New York, USA - GMW46 contaminated, 5.4 m (SPADES assembly) (version 2) ...
GGTCTCCACAAATCGATGCTCGCGAGTTTTCTTACCTAAACGCTCGTACTCAGCCTTACGGTGAACTGACGTCCTGCGTGATCTGTTGCCCATTGTTGTCCGCCTTTCTCTTGATTGCACTTTCCTTGCGGAAAGAGACTCGGTCTAACATACATTCCGTTTTCTCTTTCCGCAAGAAAGTAGGCGGACAAATGTCCTTATTTTACGACAACCATTTTCTTCACATCAAAAAAAGTTCCGGCGGTCATTTCGACGTAATAGACGCCGCTCGGGCGGTCGCCCGCATTCCAACCAACAGAGCGCTCACCCGCGTCCTGGATCGCGCTAAGAACCGTTTCGATTTCCTGACCATAGGTATTGTAGACCCTGATCGCAACATGTGATCGGGTCGGTAAGTAATAACGAATCCGGGTGGTTGGATTGAACGGATTCGGATAGTTCTGAAATAGCGCGAATGACGAGGGGGACGACGTCCCTTTCCCATCGACCGCGGTGGAGGAGACGGTGCGGACCAATTTGATTTTCTTTTCACTGAAGGCGCCGGTCGGGCCCACCGTCGTGAGGGTAACTGAATACGTGCCGGGTGCAACATAGGTATGAGTTGGATTCGCGTCGACGCCCGAGCTCCCATCTCCAAAATCCCAATGATAGGTCTGTGAGCCTTGCCACGAATTGTTGAAGAATGACACCGTCAGCGGCGCCAGGCCGTACGGCCGGTCAACGTCGAAACCAGGATGCGCATGCAGTTTGCCCTTGAAGATATTCCCTCGCGGCTCGGTGCTCGGATTGGACGGATCGGTCGCGTTCCAGACAACAATTTCACGATCGATGTACGGTTCCTTCTTTGGAGGAAAGAGACCCGATGCGGTCATCTGAGAAACGGCAATTCCATCATAGGTGAAAATGTCCCCGTTGATGGCAAAGACAATTTTCCCGTTGCTCATCCAGGGCCACCGGAAGGTGGGCAGTGCGGCATGTGCGACCCTGGCGGTTGCTGCGGTTGCGATGTCGTGATAATATATCGTCGGGTTGGTGAGGAGATCGCTGTGCCAGACGACTCTGAAGCCGTCGGTCAGCGGTTTCGTGGAGGGCCCGGTACCGGCCGTCAACTGGGTCTTGACGCCAGCCCCGACATCGTACATCATGATTTGTTCTACCCCGCTCACGTTTTCGCTCCACACGATGATGCCGTTGCGATAGCTGTACATGAATCCGAGGGTGTCGCTGACGCTGAGCCGTCTCACGGCATTACCATCGTACCACATGATCATGCGGTGTTCGGAGCTGTCGCGGGCCCAAATTGCGGCGTTTCCGTCGCATTGCAGAAAAGCGTTGTTGGATGTCGAGGTGTCGTCATACGTCAACTGTCTCAGCAGACCGTTGACGATGTCATAGATCCAGGCCTGATTGATATTGTTTCCCACATGCAACCCAAATCCGTTGAATCCGATGAAATCGCCGGAGATAACCATATTCTCCACCTGGATCGTATCAATCAGTTTTTTAGCCGGACCCGAACCATCGTACAACCAGAGCGTATCAGCCTCCTCCCTCCAGATGGCGTGTCCATCGTTCAACATGATAAAATCCCTGTTGGAACTCGAGTCCGTCAGTTGTGTCACCGACGTGCCATCCGAATAATAGAGGCGACCGTGCACAGAGTTCGTGAAATCCTGCCACATGAGATTTCCGTTATCGATTGGCTTGAACCGCGATTGCTCCCAGCCGTTTTGAAGGTCTGTTGTCATCTGCTCGTATGTCAGCGGCACGTTAAGTTCCACGGCGTCGCCCAGTGTCCACGCCAGGACATCGTCGTCGATGACAGGGTTCTCGCCGGCGGCCAGGGTCGAAACTGTTCCCGGGGCAACCGGCATCATCTTCACGACCTTTCCGGGCCCCGTCCCGGATTGCCATACGACGATCCCATTGTCGATATGGGGGGCCGAGATTCTGTCCGAGTCGTTGGTCACTGCCCCGAGCATGGTTTCCGTGTCGTAGGTGATAATTCTGGATTGGTTTGTGAGCGTATCGCAGAGGCCGGCGACGGCGATACCGTCGCTGAGATCATATCCCGTGATGATCTCAGAACTCGCCGACGGCTGCGCGATCACGACGACGCTGTCGCCGGTGAACAGCTTTACGAAAGCCGCAGCAGGTGTCATCTCCAGCCATAAGACTTGTCCGTCCCTGAGGAGAGGATGACGGTTTCGCTCGTTGGTGTTGAAAGAAAGATTCTTCGATATCACACCGTTATAGAACATAATATCTGAGGCGGCAGCGAGCGACTCCGAGGCACTGACGACCCAGGCAAGCTGTCCATGGTGGAGCGAAGGTTCTGTATTCCAGGCGCCTTCATCAAAAACCGTATCGGCCGAGCCGGCAATCCTATGGACGACGATCTGTGTCCCGGTCCCGCTGCGTCTTCTTGCATATCCGACGACGCCGTTTGCCACCGCGACCGGCTGGAGACCATCGGGGTTATACGAACTCCCCAACCATGAAGTGTCCCATGACCGTGTATTAAACAGCTTGACCAGCTCGGAAGACGTATTCCAGACGACGTGATCGCCATCGATCGCCGCCGAAACGCCGACGAGATTGGAATCGAGGAGAAATGTCTCGACCCCTGAGAAGTACTTTAGGTCATAATTTGAAGAGAGAGGATCGGTCTCTCTCCAAACGAGTCTTCCCCGGTTGACCGACAGCTGTGCTGCGTTTATCGCCGAAAACGAAACGTTGATACCGCGCCGGACTGTCAGCTCCTGTCCGGGCGACAACGAACTGCAGGCGACAGCAACGGAAAGAACAAGCAGAAAGCGATAGTTGGGCATTGACACCTCTCAGGTTTTGTGATGATTGTCTTATTTGACATAGATCATTTTCCGCGTGTTCTCAAAGGAGGAACGACGGTCGATGTTTCCCGTGCCCGTGACCGGAGCGGCAACAAGTCGATAGAAATAGACCCCCGTCGACAATTCTCCGAGCGTACATTGGAGAGAATGATGCCCTTTCGAGAACAATTCATCGACCGCCAGCGTTGCCAGCTCCCGTCCGAGGAGATCAAAAATTTTCAAACTCACTCTTGACGCAGTCGGGAGATCAAAGGCAATATTCGTCGAAGGGTTAAATGGGTTTGGGAAATTGTCATACAGCTTGTACGTCAACGGCGTTCCGGCCCCGGGGTCGGGTGTGGAGACGACGGTTTGAGTGTACTTCACGGTGCTGATGATGCTCCAGGAGGCGCCGGTACTGTTCCCCGTCACATAAAGATTCCCGTGGCCATCGATGGTGAGAGCAGACGGCACGTCATCGACATTGTCTGCGGCGGAGTATCGAGTCTGCCATTCAAGGATCCCTGTTGCCGTATATTTGAGCGTTTCGAAATCGTACGTATGATCGGCGCCTACACTCTTGCCGGTCACGTACACGTTGCCAGCCGAGTCAATCGCCAGGGACCGGGGAACGTCATCACCATTTCCCGGACCGTCGTACCTCTCGATCCACAATGGCCGGCCATCATGGTCATACCTGATCGTTCCAAAATCGGCACGCGTGGCAGCTCCTCCATTGCTTGACCCCGTGACAACGATGCTCCCGGCCCGGTCGATACCGAGCGACCTTGCGAAGTCATCCGTGTGTCCGGGTCCATCGTAGGTGACCGACCATTTCACCTGTCCGCTTGAATCGTACTTGATCGTGATATAATCATAAAAGCCGCTTATCCCTTTGCTCGACCCGGTCACATAAACATTCCCCGAATCATCCGAAGCGATCGCAGCCGGGCGATCATCGCTGTTCGCCGGTCCATTGTAGCGGACAGCCCATTGCTGATTCCCCGAGCGATCATATTTCACCGTCGCGATATCGTTCTGTGAGCCAGGACCGGCGCTCAGTCCGGTCACATACACATTCCCTGCGCCGTCGACATTCATCGCAAGGGCAAGATCATTATCGTTTCCGGGTCCATTGTAACGTGCCTCCCATTGCAAGGTTCCGTCCGTCCAATATTTCAACGTGACGAAATCGTACCCCGATCCTCGCCCCACGCTGTACCCTGTAACATAGACATTTCCGCTGTCGTCCACAGCATTTGCTGCGGCGAAATCGTAGTCATCGGCGATCCCGTTGTAGAGAGCGACCCATTTCCTGACCCCTGAGGCATCATATTTCAGTGTCGCCATATCGAACGAGCCATATTGCCGTGCGACATCGCCTGTCACATACCGGTTGCCTTCGCGATCGATCGCAAGCGCCACAGCGTCGGCATCAAATCCATATCCGGCCCAGGTATTCACAGTGGCCGATCCGCCGGCCGCGTTGTACTCCGCCGTAAGATAATTGAGGTAACCTGACGGTTTCGCAGTTCCGCCGCTAATGACAACTCTCCCGGAGGAATCGACCCTCACGGACGCGGCATAGTCATTACTGAGCCCCGCTCCGTTGTATCTCGAAGGCCAATGCGCATCCGGCTCGACAAATCCTGCCCCGGTCGTATCGTACCGCTCGATGAGATAGTCTCCGCCGCTCGTGCCCGCCACGTAGACAAACCCTCGCGGGTCGCAGAGGACCGCCTGTGCGAAATCACGACCCTGCCGCGGGCTCTGATATCTGGCAACCCATTGAAGAATGCCCGACCGGCCGTATTTGATCGTCGCAAAGTCCTCATCCATCGTAACGCCGGGGCTCGAGCCGGTCACATAGACATCGCCGGAGGGCGCTACGGCGATTGACGACGGGAGATCGATGCCGGGGCCGGGGCCATCGTAGAAAGCGTTCCAGAGCCCGACTCCGTTGGAATCGTACGCAATGGTCAGATAATAATTTACCGATAATGCGCGCCCCGTCACGAAGACGCGACCGTCGCGAGAGGCAACGATCGCCGACGGGTAGCTGTAGCTCCGGCCGGAATCCGGAAATATTTCTGCCCATTGCTGGATGCCGAGGGCGTTATATTTCAACGTGACGAAGAGATATCCCGATTCGGCCGAATAGGTCGAGCCCGCAACATAGACATTCCCCGTGACATCGATCGATATCGCCGTTGCTCCATCGATGCCATTGTTCGGAGCATTGTAGAACACCGTCCAGAGCGTGTCTCCATTCGCATCGTATTTCACGGTGATGACATCGGCCCTCGTGACAAAGCCGTCAGCCGATCCCGTCAGATAAACCGCTCCCGTTGAGTCGATCCCCAGCGCTCCGCAGCGGCCGTTCTGGAACGACATCCACTCCTTCTGTCCCGAACCATCGTACTTGACCAACACCATGTGGCGTTCATAAAAATTTGTTCCTGCGACATAGACGCCCCCGTTCTCGTCGGCCACAATTCCCTTGATCTCACTCTGCTGGAGTGAACTTTCGACAACCATCCACTGGCGGACTCCATTTGAGTCATACTTCACCGTCACAAACGATGAACGGTAGGCGGAAGTGTAATAGCTCAGCGCCGCAACATACACGTTCATCCTGGAATCAATGAAAAGTTGCGGCGTGTAGAAGTCGGCAGTCGTGCTGTCGATGACCGCGACCCATTTCTGCCGTCCATCCGGATCGAACTTTGCGGTGATGACACTGTAGCCGGTGCCAAGGTCACGGTAGCCGAAGCCGGTCACATACACATTCCCGCTCGCATCCTGAGCCATCGCAGTGAGTTTCTCAGACCCGTTCCCGGTAGCATCAAACCGTACAGGCCAGAACGGAAAACGCGGAGCGTCATAGCGGACGGTCATGAAATCCTGAGCTCCCGAAGACCCCGCGTCTGTTCCTGCAACGTACACATTGCCCGCAGCGTCGACGCCCGCCTCGATGCCCATGTTATTCTGGTTCGGATGATTTGATAAGGGCGTTGCCCAAAGCCTGACGCCGGAAGAGTCGTATTCGAGCGCTAGAAGATTCGACGTCGCCGAGAGGATGTTGTCGACATATCCCGCAATGACAACGTTGCCGGATCCGTCGACAGCGACCGAGGTGGGGATGCTGTTGGTATTGGCCGCAGCCGCAAACTGGCGCCGCCAGAGCTCGCTCCCCTGTGGATCGTATTTCATCGTCGTGCAGTTGAACAACCCCGCCGACCCGCTGCTCAGACCGGTCACAAAAATGTTCCCATGGCAATCGAGCGCAAGGGCTGTGCTTCGGTCATCGCCGTGCGCCGCTCCGTCGTAAGGAATCGCCCACGTTTGCGAACCGATCGAGTCGTACTTGATCGTTATGTAGTTATAGTCCTGCCCACCGGCAAAACTGAACCCCGTGATCAACGTGTTGCCGGCCGGATCGATCGCCACCGCGGTGGCACGATCGTCGGCATTGCTGGTGCCATTGTATGACGCATGCCATGCCTCGGTGCCCTCCGGACGATAGGAGACGGTTCCAAAGTCGAAGCCGTCAGTCGCCCCTTGCACGTACCCGGTGATGCTGATGGCCCCCGAGGCGCCGGCCGCAATCGCGGTTGGAATGTCGACGCCATGGATATCTCCATCGAATTTCCTCGACCATTCCAGTGTGCCATCGGCGCTGTACTTAATAGTCAGAAAATCAAAATCACCCTGAGATGTGTAGCTGTATCCTGTCACGAACACGTCACCCTGAGCGTCAATAGCCAGTCCCGTCGCCACATCGGTGCTCTCCTCGGCTCCGGCGTACACCATCGCCCACAGTTCCGCTCCGGTCGGATCATATTTCAACGTGAGATAGTCCGATTCGCCGCGGAGATTGTAGCTGTACCCTGTGACAACGACGTTACCATGGGAATCAACTGCGACGCTGGTCGGTTCGTCGTAACTGTTCCCCCGTCCATTATAGCGGCGCGTCCAGAGAGTATCGCCGAATGAATCATACTTGATCGTGAGATAATCGCCGCTGCTGAGCGTGATCTCACTATAGCCGGTCACATAAACGTTCCCCGCGCTGTCCACTGCCATCGCATTGACGTAGTCACGGGAAGGGAGCGTGTTCGCGGCATAATGGCTCACCCATGCCTGTTCCACATCAATCCTCGCCGATTTTCCGGACGTATCAGAGAGGCGCCTGCCGCTGCGGGTCGCGGGTTCGCCCAGCCCGCGGAGATCCTGTCGCCCATCGAGGTTGGGCTTCGAACCGGAACGGTCACGCGACGCCTCCTGCGCTCCTGATCTGCGCGATGCTTGGTGGGGAAAATCGGCGAGGTTCAAATGGAAGGGAACACGGAGATCACCGAATGTCCGGCAGTGCTCAGGCCGGTGAGGTGGTTTCCATTCGGGCGAGTTCGGCCCCGTTCCGGCAACACCCATCACCGACGTCGCCGCCCATGCTATTCGTATCCAGACCCTGCCTGATGGAATCCACATATTCCTTCATCAGTAAGATAACCATTCACGCCAGCTTTGTCAATACAATCGGGAACCTCCTCCCCGTCGGTGCGGAGAATGGCGCGGAACATCACGACGTCCGGCCAAATCTCCTGTCGAGCTCCGAGAGTGAAAGTTTCACGATCACAGGTCTCCCGTGGGGACAGACATACGGGATTGCACTTCTGAAGAGCTGATCGAGCAGCGATTGCATCTCGGGGAGCGATAAACGATCTCCCTTTTTGATGGCCGCCCTGCATGAGTACGACTTTGCGAGTCGTTCACGCGGCTCCAGCTTCAGATCGCTTCCATCCTCCTTGTAGAGGTCAAGCATCTGCTGTAGGATCGTTCCCTCATCGCCCGGCTTGACTTCGACGGGAACACCCTCGAGGATGACGGTCGTCTTGCCAAACAGCTTCAAGGCGAACCCGATCTCTTCCAGCAAAGGTTTGAGCTCGCCGATCAACGCGGCATCCCCTCCGGTCATTTCGATCGTATACGGAAACAGGAGCTGCTGGGATTGCGTATGATGTTCCCTGAATCTTACCGACGCCCGTTCGTAGATGACCCGCTCATGCGCTGCATGCTGATCGATGAGCATGACACCTCCTTCGACCATGACCATGAGGTACTTGTTATGAATTTGCCAGACCTGTGGAGCAAGGGCGCTCACCGCTGCATTCGGGGTCGATGGACGAGATGCCGGGGCCGAGGTTTGGCTCATTTGAGACGGCGGTGTCGCCGCCAGCGCCGAATCGGGGAGCAGACCGGCGGCCGGATCGTCATCCGCAAATTTGCCGACCCCTGCCAGTAAACCGGTCAGGGCACCCGGTGCCGTCGGCTCAGCGCGCAATTGTCCGGGCTGCAGCAGGGTGCCCCACGGCGTTATTCGCGCGCGGGCGGTCTCATCCCCTTGTGTGTATCGTAAGCCCATGTTCTCGTCATGCGAGGTTGCTTCGCGCATTCCGAGCGAGGGGACGAGGTCATGCTCGGTCAGCGATTTTCGGACGGACGACATCACCCACCGGTAGACGGCGGTTTCATCCTCGAATTTCACTTCCATTTTCGCCGGATGAACGTTGACATCGACCTTTTCCGGATCGAGCGTCAGGAAGAGAATGAAAAAGGGGAAGCTCCCCTTCTCGAGCAAATGTTCGTAGGCCTGAAAGACGGCGTGATTGATGCTGCGATTGATGATCGAGCGGTTATTGAGGTAGAGGTATTGTTCGATCCTCGACTTCCGGGCAAAATCGGGCCTGCCGAGAAAGCCGCTCACCCGCATGAGATCCGATCCCTGCTCGAACTGGAAAAGCGTGCCGGCGAGCTTTTCGCCAAAAAGGTCCTTGATCCGCTCCATCGGAGTCGTCGGCCGAAGATTCAAAATCGTCTCGTCGTCGCTCACAAATTTCATTGCCAGCGAAGGGGATGAGATCGCCACTCGCTGGACGACGTCATGGATGTGTTTGAATTCCGTCGCGTCGCTCCTGAGAAAGTGTCTCCTCGCAGGAGTATTGTAATACAGGTTTTTCACGAGCACAGAGGTTCCCTGCGCAGCCGCGCATGCGGAAACTTTTTTCGCAGATCCACCTTCTACGTGGACGAGAGTACCGACATCGGACTCGCTCCTGCGGGTCCTCAGCTCAACTTGCGCAACAGCACTGATCGCAGCCAGCGCTTCCCCGCGGAAACCCAGTGTTCGGATATGTTCGAGATCTTCGTACGTCCGGATCTTGCTTGTTGCATGACGTGCAAAGGCCAGCTGCGCATCATCTCTCCCCATGCCCACTCCATCGTCGACGACCTGAATGAGCGTTTTTCCTCCGTTCCTGACGACCACGGTGATCGAGGTGGCCTCGGCGTCGACCGCGTTCTCAATAAGTTCCTTCACTGCATTGGCAGGCCGCTGGACGACTTCCCCTGCGGCGATCTTGTTCGCCAATGGTTCTGGTAATATGCTGATCGTCGAGGCCGTGCTCATCGGAATGTCATTTTTTTACCACCCCCAGGCCCGGGAGATCCTCGAGAACCAGTTTGCCGTCGTTGAGCCGCACGCCAACGAAGGGATCGTTGGAGATGAGGACGTTGCCGTCCAGGTCAGCGTAATCGACGAGGGGAGATAATTGCGCCGCGGCCGAAATGGCCACGGAGCTTTCGATCATGCAGCCGAGCATGATTTTCATGCTGAGGACCTTCGCAGCATAGATGATTCTCATCGCCTCGCGGAGGCCGCCGCATTTCATGAGTTTGATGTTGACACCGTCAAAGACGTACTGCAGTTTCGCTATATCCGCCGACGATGACACATTCTCGTCGGCAATGATCGGGATGTTCACCCGCTCCCGCAGCCATGCGGTCCCTTCCAGATCATGCGCGGGCAACGGCTGCTCGACAAATTCTACTCCCTGCCCTTCAAGCCAGCGAATTTTTTCGAGCGCTTCTTCTTTCGAGCTCCATCCTTCATTCGCATCGACACGGATCACCTTGTCCGTGAACTTCCGGATCGTTCTGATAATCTCTTCATCCTGCGGGACACCAACCTTCACTTTAAGGATCGGATAATATGTGGCCTCGGCGACTTTCTGTTCGATCATGTCGATCGAATCGATGCCGATGGTAAACGAGGTGACCGGCGCACGATCTTTGTTGAGACCCCAGAGCTTCCAGAGCGGCACACTGAGTTTTTTCCCCACCCAGTCGTGCAACGCGATATCGATCGCGGCCTTCGCGGCGAAGTTCCCTTCGGCGAGGCCGTTGACATAACCAAGGATCTTATCGAGCTGCATTGGATCCGGAAAGCGCTGCAGCTCGACTGTTTGGAGAAACCGGCTCACTGTTTCCGGGGTTTCTCCATATCTCGCTGAAGGCGAAGCTTCTCCGTAGCCGATGATCCCCTCGTGCTCGAACTCGACGATGACACACGGCACACTGTCGCGCGAGCCGCGGGCAATCGTGAAGGTGTGAGTCAGGCTGAGATCGACCGGATAGAAGCGAAAATTCATCTCTCATGTCTCGAAGAGGGCGTCGACAAATTCCTTCCTGCTGAACGGTTGAAGATCATCTATCTGTTCTCCGACGCCGATGAACCTGACAGGTATCTTGAGTTCGTTCATCACCGCCAGCACCACTCCCCCCTTCGCCGTTCCATCCAGTTTCGTGAGAATAAGGCCGGTGACGCCAACGGCGTGACTGAACTGCTTCGCCTGCTGTACAGCGTTCTGGCCGGTCGATGCATCAAGGACAAGAAACACCTCGTGAGGTGTGTCGCTCCGGAGCTTCTGCATGACGCGTTTCATTTTTTTTAATTCCTCCATGAGATTGACTTTGGTATGGAGCCTTCCGGCCGTGTCGACGATGAGAACGTCAAACTTTCTGGCCAGGGCAGCGTTCAGTGCATCGTAGACGACGGCGGCAGGGTCAGCTCCGGGACGCTGCTGAATGACCTCCACGCCGGCCCGCTGTGCCCATATCTCAAGCTGTTCATTCGCCGCTGCGCGAAACGTATCCGCCGCAGCAATCATGACCTTCCTGCCGGCCACCCTGTAATTGTGAGCCAGCTTGCCGATCGTCGTTGTCTTACCGACGCCGTTGACGCCGACGATCATGATGACATACGGCTTAAGACCGGCCGGGATGTCGAAGAATCCGGGCTCCGGGGAAACGCCATCGGCGAGCAGCCCTTGTATTTCATCGCGGAGCAGCCGATCCAGTTGGCCGATATCTTCGTATTTATCCTTCTTCACCCGCTCTTTGATCCTGTCGATGATAGTTGTCGTCGTCGCCGTCCCGACATCGCCCGAAAGAAGGATCTCCTCGACGCGCTCGATGACGTCATCGTCGATCCTCGATTTCCCGGCGAGGAGCTTATGGACTTTGCCGAAGAGGCTTTCACGCGTCTTCGCCAATCCTTCCTTGAGCCTGGTGAACTTTATGTTGTCGAAAAACGCCATTCGTGAGACCGCCTGCAAGAATGTTCAGGACACTTCGATGCTTTTGCCACCGATGATCTCCATGAAACGCCGAGCATAGACAGCGAAGGAGATCGCCATCATCCCGGCACTGAGATAGAGAAGAACGCTCCGCAGCCCGGCGACCTCAGACGTTTCCATCATGCTGACGCCAAGAAAAGCGGCGAGAGCCGTGACAGCCAATTTCCCGATCATCCGTGATTGCAGCACGATCCCCTTTTTTTGTTTGATGTAGATCCCGCCAACGAAGATGAGGATGTCCCGTGCCAGCGTCATCACAACAAACCAGGCCGGTATGCGTCCCTGAACGACGAGGACGACCGCCACAGTTCCGACTGCGATCTTATCGGCGAGCGGGTCGATGATCCTGCCGATATCGGTGACCTGGTGAAGCCGGCGCGCGATATGGCCATCAAACAGGTCGGTCAGGATGACAACGAACACGAGCAGTGCAAGCATGACCTGTTCCTTCGGATCGCGCCGCAGAAGCAGAAGGGCTACCGGAGGCGTCAGGAGAATGCGAAGGACGCTGAGCGCATTTGAGATCGTCCATAATGGACCGGTCATAGATCCCTACATCTCGTATTCATCTTTGATGCCGCCCGTCGTCACCGCCGTCGGATAATCTCCTGTAAAACACGCCGTGCAGTACGATTGTCCCTTGTCATGCGGTGCTGAGGCGAGGAGCTTCTCAAGGGACAGGTAGGCGAGCGTGTCGACCCCCAATTCCCTTCGAATTTTTTCGACGTCCCCGTTGCACATGTTGGCGATGAGCTCGTTCGGGTTCGGGAAATCGATCCCATAGTGACAGGGAAACCGTATCGGCGGGGAGGTTACTCGGAAATGAATCTCTTTTGCGCCGGCCTCACGGACAAGCTTGACGAGTTGCTTCGACGTCGTTCCCCGGACGATGGAATCATCAACGATGACCACCTTCCTTCCGCTGAGGACTCCTTTGACGGTGTTAAATTTCGTCTTTACTTTGATCTCCCGCACGTCCTGCTCCGGCTGAATGAATGTCCGCCCAACGTAATGGCTCCGTATCAGCCCGATCTCATATTTCACATCATGGCCGAGCTTGTTGCTTTCCGAGACAAACCCGATCGTTGCCGTGTTGCTTGAATCCGGGACGTTGATGACGATATAGCGATCGTCATCGCCCGATGACACCGCGTGCTCGTGCGCCAGCGCCTTGCCGAGCTTGCGGCGCACCCGATCAACGCTGTCGCCGAAGATGGAACTATCCGGACGCGAGAAATATATGTACTCGAAGATACAGTGGTGAGGTCTGTCGGTTGTTTTCTTCAGCCGGTACGATTTCGCTTCACCAGTCCGCAACGAGTCGTCATCGAACACGAGCACCTCCCCCGGTTCGACATCGCAGATGTATTCGGCGCCGATGATGTCGAATGCGCACGTCTCCGAGGCGACAACGAAGGCGCTGCCGAGTTTACCGACCGCAAGCGGCCGCCAGCCGTGGGGATCACGAGCGGCGACAAGCGCACCGTCGGTCAGGATCGTGAGGGAGAACGCGCCCTCGACCTGATTGAGCGCATCGATGATCTGACGAATTTGCTCCGATTCCCTGCTGTGCGCGATGAGATGGAGAATGACCTCGGTGTCGGAGGTGGTCTGAAAAATGGTTCCCTCCTGCTGCAGTTTGCGCCGGATTTCGCGGAAGTTTGTCAAATTGCCATTGTGGGATATCCCGATATTTCCGTCCCGGTAATTGACCGCGAGCGGCTGGATATTGAACTTGTTCGTCGCCGAGCCAGCCGTTGAATACCGATTATGGCCGATAGCGGCTGTTCCTTTCAGGACCTCGGTGAGAAGGCCTTCATCCTTGTAGATGTCATTGACAAGCCCGAAATCTCTGTGGACGTTGAAGCGGTGTCGTTGGATCGCGCCGTCGAAAAACGATGTGACAATCCCCGATCCCTCCTGGCCGCGGTGCTGCATGGCATGAAGGGCGTAGTAGGCGATCTGCGCGGCATTGGGGTGATGATACACCCCGACCACAGCGCAGTGATCCCTGGGCTTGTCGTTCGGCAATTGGTGATTCACGGGAATCTCGATAGGGTTCATAATGATAATGTAAAAAAAATCTGACCGGAACTCAAGAATCCCAGATAGACGTGACAGTGTCGCCGCACCAATGCTCGTCGTCGGTCTGAGGATGGTCTGTCGTGAAATGAAGACCACGGCTTTCTTTCCGACGGTACGCAGATCTGATGATCAGTTCAGCCACCGTCGCCAGATTACGAAGCTCAATGAGTCCTTCCACAACCTTCGTTGCCTTATAAAACTGTTCGATCTCATCTTTGATGAGATTTATTCTCCGTCGCGCCCGTTCGAGGCGCAGGTCCGACCGGACGATGCCGACGTAGTCCCACATCACCTGCTGGATCTCCCTCCGGTTATGTTCGATGAGCACCCACTCCTCGGCGTTGAACGTGCCGCTGTCGTCCCACGCGGGAACGTCAGGAAATGGAGTGCCTGGCGCGGGGCGCGTCGACGCCGCGTGTTCGAACGCCCGATGAGAGAAGACGATCGCTTCCAGCAGTGAATTGCTCGCAAGCCTGTTGGCGCCGTGGACGCCTGTCATCGCCACCTCGCCGCAGGCATAGAGGTGACGGATGGATGTCAGTCCGTTGAGATCGGTGACCACGCCGCCGCAGCAATAGTGGGCAGCGGGCACGACCGGAATCGGGTCGGTCGTGATGTCGATCCTGTACTGTGCCAGACACGTTTCATAGATATGCGGGAAATGCCGGCGGATCTCTTCCGCCTTGAGATGGCGAAGATCAAGCAGAACATAATCCTCACCGTGCTTTTTCAATTCGGCGTCGATCGCCCTGGCGACAATATCCCGCGGCGCGAGAGCCCCGCGCGCGTCGTATCGGCCCATGAATTCCTCACCCTGCCGCGTCCGGAGAATGCCGCCGAATCCTCTCACAGCTTCCGAGATAAGAAACGCCGGAGCCCCGGAGTTATACAATGTCGTCGGATGAAATTGTATGAATTCCATATTGCCAATGAGAGCACCCGCACGATAGGCCATGGCGATCCCGTCGCCGGTGGCGATCGGAGGATTTGTCGTATGCAGATAAACTTCCCCGGCGCCTCCGCTGCAGAGGATCGTTGTCGAAGCGAGGAAGGTTTTCATTTCGTTGTGGAGGAGATCGAGGGCGTAGGTTCCCCAGCAGTGGATCGGGGTATCGCCATGGACGGGCTGACCCAGATGATGTTCGGTGATAAGCTCGATGGCGAGGTGATTTTCATAGACCACGATTCGCGGATGCGAACCGATCGCCTGAAGGAGCGCTCGTTCGATTTCGGAACCGCTTCGATCGCGGGCGTGGACAATTCTGTTGCGCGAATGCCCCCCCTCGCGGCCCAGATCAAGCCGTTCGTCCTGCCTGGTAAAGCCGACGCCAAGGTCGATGAGCTCGCGAAGCCTGGCAGGACCCTCCTTCACCAGGACGTCGACAGCGTCCTGATGGCAAAGCCCTGCCCCCGCGCCAAGGGTATCCTGAATATGAAGCTGAAAGGAATCATCGTGTGCCACGACAGCGGCGATGCCCCCCTGCGCATAGTTCGTATTCGATTCCGCCCGTGCCTTTTTCGTAATGATCGTGACACTGCCGATCTGCGCCGCTTTCAATGCAAAGGAAAGCCCTGCGATCCCGCTGCCGATGATCAGAACGTCGGAACGGATTTCGCTCATACCACGTCACCCGCCGGCGCCGGCACCAATTTTGACAAGAGACCGAAAAGGAATCGGCAGGTTCGTCCCAGCTGGTCGAGATTGCCTTCGTTGCGGATAACAAAATCAGCTTGTTCGGCTTTGGTGGCCGGCGAGAGTTGAGCTCTCATCCGATCCCTGACTTCCGCCACCGATGCTCTATCTCGTGCAGCAACCCGGGCAAGCCGCTCTTCCTGCTGCGCATCCACTACCACGATATAGTCGAACATCGAATCGAGGCGGGCCTCGTAGATCAGCGCGGCTTCGACCACAACCATCGGCGCCTCCGCGGCGGCCTTCGTGCCCGCGATGATTTCCTTGATTCGTCCGATGACGCGAGGATGAACGAGGGCGTTGAGCTTCCCGAGAAGCGAGACGTCCCGGAAGACGAGTTTGGCCAATTGTCTGCGATCGAGGGATCCATCGTCCGAGTAGATCGCCGGGCCGAACTCCTTCCTGATCCGCGCGCGAAGCACCGGGTCGGAATTCAGCAACTCCTTGGCAAGCGCGTCAGCATCGATGGTTTTGGCGCCGAGCGATGCAAATATCGCGCACACTTCGCTCTTGCCGCTGCCGATGCCGCCGGTGATTCCGATCGTGAGGATGTGCCGCGTTCGTCGTCCCTTCATGCCGTCTCGAAAACAAAAAGGCCAACACTATCATCGCGATCGTGCCGGCCTGAATCCGTGAGCATCAATGGTTATTTCGCATAGGCGACTGATCTTGTTTCCCGGATGACGGTGACCTTGATTTGTCCGGGGAAGCCGATTTCGGCCTGGATCTTCTTGGCAATGTCATGCGCGAGCTGATCGGCCATGAGATCGTCGATCTTTTCATGCTCGACGATAACGCGAATTTCGCGTCCGGCCTGGATGGCATACGTCGAGGCCACCCCATCAAATGATTTCGCCAGCGCCTCAAGACGCTCCAGCCTTTTGGTGTAGCCCTCGACCGACTCGCGGCGCGCGCCGGGACGGGCTCCGCTGATCGCATCGGCAGCCTGCACGAGGGCGGCAATAAGATGCTCCATCGGAATGTCCTCATGGTGCGACCCGACGGCATTGACGACAACAGGATGTTCGCCATATTTCTTGGTGAGATCAAATCCCACCAATGCGTGTGGGCCTTCGACGCTCCGATCGACGGTCTTGCCGATATCATGGAGCAGACCGGCCCTTTTCGCAAGCGTGGTGTCCATGCCAAATTCAGCCGCCATCAAGCCGGTGAGATGGCCGACCTCAATGCTGTGCCCGAGGAGATTTTGTCCGTAGCTCGACCGGTATTTCATCCGCCCGATGTGCTTGATGATCTCCTGATGGCCGCCATGGAGACCGAGTTCGAGCAGGGTATTCTCTCCGGTCCGAAGCAGCTCTTCATCAAGTTCCTTTCGAACCTTCTCGACGACCTCTTCGATGCGGGCGGGGTGGATACGGCCGTCGGCGATGAGGCGCTCAAGGGAGAGCCGGGCGACTTCCCTGCGCAACGGATCGAAGCCGGAGAGGATGACCGCCTCGGGCGTATCGTCGACGATGACATCGATGCCGGTCGCGGCCTCGAAGGCACGGATGTTGCGTCCCTCCTTCCCGATGATCCGGCCTTTCATTTCTTCGTTCTGAATATGCAACACGCTGACGGTGTTCTCAACGCAGTGATCGGCCGCGGTGCGCTGAATCGCCTGAACGATGATCTTCTGCGCCTCTTTTTTCCCGTCGAGCTTCGCGGCATCCCTCATGTCCTTCAGGGTTTGAACGGCCTCCGCTTTCGCCTCGTCGACAAGGTTCTCGATGAGCTGTTTCCTCGCCTCGTCGCGCGACACGTTGGCAACTCGCTCAAGCTTAAGATTCTCCTCCTGGATCAACTTTGCCAGCGTCGAATGCTTCTCCTCCAGCTGCTTGGAACGTTCATCAAAAAGCTGACGCGATGTCTGGAGGTCCTTTTCCTTCTTGTTCATCAGCTCGACCTTCCGCTCGAGATTATCTTCCCGTCCGGCGAGCTGCTTTTCAAACGACTGGAGCTTGTTCCGCTTTGAATTTATCTCGTGATCAGATTCCTGTTTCTTCTTGTACCATTCATCCTTGACTTCAAGGAGCTTTTCTTTCTTGAGGTTGTTCGCATCCCGCTCGGCGTCAGCAAGCACTGTCTTTGCCCGTTGCTCAGCGTTTGCGACCTTGTTCTGGCCGCTGCGGCTGTTGAGATGCCATCCGATCGCAAAAGAGGCGCCGCCGAGCACAACGAGAGCAGGAATCAGCACATAAAGTTCAGACAACATATTCCCTCCATAAAATCATGGTGCGTAATAGAGATCAATGAAATAAAAAACCGCACGCAGCCGTTGTCAAGTGTATTGAAAGAATCTCTATCAAAACACAGTGGGTACCCGCCTGACCGTTTCTTACTTCCACTGACCGTCACTCCTGATCGATCCCGGAGAGACAAGTTCCCGTTGGAACGGGATGAGGCCTGTAATACGACGGCCACGAGTCGGATTCCCTATTAAAGTAACTTGTCAGATTCTTTAATATGTTTGACTCTCGACCGCGAGGCTTGCACCTCACGATCCGGCTGACAGTGCGGTTTTAAACCGTCACGCGCACCATCTGTATGGAAAAGAACAGATTGAAATCAGTTACACTTCCGCATCCAAACACTGATCCAAAAACTCGGCCATCTTTACTGTTTCATGTTCTACCTGAGATGACAGGATCCTGTATTTCTCGCGCTCCTTGAAGAGATCTTCCGTGATATTGAGTGCGGACAAAACAGCTACGGTGAGAGGCGGCTGCTCTGGAATCTTTTCGTGGATCGTGCTGATCATCTGATCCACGTAACTTGCAACCTTCTTTGTCAGTTCCTCGCTTTCTCCCCTCAGGGGATACTCAGAACCAAAGATTCTTACTTTTATGCTCTTCCCGTCGACTGCCATGGGTTATAGTAACAGTTTCATCGTGTGAACACTGTGATTCCGATCTGATCAAACAATATTAAAGTACTGCGCTGCTGCTACAAATGTGAATTTATCTTTGAAATAAGCCCGCGGATCTTTAACTTGAGCGTTTCTCTCTCGTCTTCCGTGAATCCAATATTCCCATTGCCGCTCAGAAGCTGGGCATGCTCCGTGCGAAGGCGTTTCAGTTCGCCCTCTCTGTGCTGCAATTCGCTTCGAAGGGAAGTCAGATGCCCATCCAGTTCCGCAACCCGATCACGCAATAACCTTTTTTCAGTCCGAAGCTCCTGAATCAGACCCGTTGCCGTTTGAATCTTTTCCCATAATGATTTAAAGGAATCATCTAAGACATTCGGCGCGGCCTCTATTCCAATCTGTGATTCAACCTCTTGATGATCCAACGAAAGATCTCCTATGCGCGAAGCTCTGCTTTGAGAGTTGACTGAACCCGACTGATGATGCTCTTCATGACGCGATCAATTTCTTCCTGAGTTAAAGTATGCTCTTCAGAAACGAACTCAAGTGCATATGCCGTGCTCTTCTTGCCCGGTCCGATCTGCTCACCCCGGTAAATGTCGAACAGCTCTGCGCGTGCAAGCATCGGCCGACCAGCTTCCAGTATCCCTTGCTCAATGGTGCCGACCGGCACGTTCTCATCGACAACCAATGCCACATCTCGCAAGATCGAAGGAAATCTCGGCAACCGTTGAAATTTTCTTGCTGTCCCGAGATGATGTTTCAATACATCCAAATGCAATTCCGCAACATACACTTCCTGTTCGATCTCATATTGCCGGAGAAGGGGTTTTGAAATCAGGCCGAGATAACCGACTGTTTCTCCATTGATTTCAATACGTAGCCCCGTCTCGGTTAAAGCATTGGTAGTAGAATAAGGAATAAATTTATATTTGTCAAGAAAAATCTTCTTAAACATGGTCGTGAGCTCCCCCTTGACGTCAAACAGGTCAATTAGCTCCGATTTCCTGTCCCAGGAAGCGGGCTTGACGCGGCCGGTATAAGCCATCATCAGCCACCCCTGCTCAACAAACCGGTCGACAGGATGGGCTCCGCCAGCCGGTTCGTGGAAGTATTTCTTCCCAAACTCAAAAAGCCACAGGTCGCTGCTCCCGTGGAATATGTTTGTCCGAACGACCTGGAGCATGCCAGGGATCAGGCTCGTTCGCAGCGCAGCCATCTCCCGGCTGATCGGGTTGGCGATGCCAACGATGTTCTCTGAAGCCAGGAGCGCAACATCTCTCTCCTGCATGCTGTTTGTCACGATTTCGCGATACCCACTGCCGCAGAGCCAATCCCGGATCTCTGCAGAGAGGTCTCGCTCGGCCATCATTTCAGGAACATCAATCGCCGCCTCCGATTTCGTGTCTATCTTATCGTATCCATGCACCCTGGCAACCTCTTCGATGAGGTCTATCTCACGCTCAAGGTCGCGCCGATACGATGGGATAAGAAATGAGATTTTTTCAACCGCCGCTTTTTTCCCCCTGGTCCCGCCGGCAGGTTGAATCTCAAGTTTAGCGAGGAGAGAGGAAATCTTTTGTTCGTTGAGGCTTATACCGAGGATCTCATTCAGTTTCTTGGGACGAAGAACAACCTCTTGCCGCGGTATTTTCCTCGGATATCTGTCGATGCTGCCTCTGAGTACTTCGCCACCGGAAACCTGCTGGATGAGGCATGCTGCACGATCAACCGCCCAGAGAGTGATCTCAGGATCTGCTCCGCGCTCAAATCTCTGCGACGCATCGGTGCTTAAGCCGAGATACTTTGCAGTTCGACGAATCGACTGCGGTCTGAAGTAGGCACTCTCGATCAGGATATTCGTCGTCGATGGGGTGATCTCGGAATTCTCACCTCCCATGACGCCTGCGATGGCAATTTCTCTCTCGCCGTCGCAGATCATCAGAGTGTCCCCCTTGAGCTTCCGCTCCTTGTGATCGAGGGTAACGAATGATTGGCCCTCCCCGGCCGGGCGGATAATAAGGGAATGCCCCTTCAGTTGATCATAATCGAATGCATGAAGCGGGTGGCCGATTTCCATTAAGACATAATTTGTTACATCGACGATATTATTCACCGGTCGAATCCCAACGGCGCTCAAGAAGGCCTGCAGCCATTTGGGAGAAGGCGCCACACTGACACCAAAGACCAGGCGGGCGGAGTATCGCGGGCAATTCGTCTTGTCTTCAATCCTGACAGCGGCATATCGAGAAGCGGGTGTTTTGGCTTCCCTGCACTTGGCCGCCGGCAACCTGAGTTTCCTCCCGAACACTACCGCGACCTCACGCGCGATCCCGATATGGCTCATCGCATCACCCCGATTTGGCGTGATCCCTATTTCGAAAACGACATCGTTGAGTCCCAGTTGATCCGCCAGCGGAGTTCCGGGCCTGGCGGTACGGTCCAGAACGACGATTCCTTCTCTTTCTTCGCCGATGTCGAGCTCATAAGCCGAGCAGATCATCCCGAACGAATCCTGGCCCCGGAGCTTGACGTGAGCCAATGTGAACCGCGCCCCGTTTGGATCGTGCTGGTTGCGCGGCACGACCGCTCCGACGAGACCGACAGCGACCTTTTGATCTGCGGCGACGTTCGGCGCTCCGCAAACGATCTGGACGACATCTTTCCCCACGTTGACCTTGCAGACGGTGAGCTTGTCGGCGTTCGGGTGTTTCATGACGGAGACGACCTGGCCGACGACAAAACCGCGGTACCGCGATCCGAGGTCTTCAATGCTTTCGACCTCCAGCCCCAGCATCGTCAATCGTTCAGCGATCTCTTCAGGAGATGCCTCGACATCGATGTATTGTTTGAGCCATTTGAGTGATATCTTCATGTCGGGTCGATCTCAGAACTGTGCAAGAAATCTGGCATCATTGTCGTACAGGATCCGAATGTCATCAATTCCGTATCTCAACATCGTGATTCGCTCGATCCCCATCCCGAAGGCGTAACCGGAATACGCTTCGGCATCGTAACCGACAAACCCGAAGACATTGGGATCAACCATGCCACATCCGAGGATCTCCAGCCAGCCTGTGTTCTTGCAGACCCTGCATCCTTTTCCATTGCAGAGAAAGCAGGTAATATCCATCTCGGCGCTTGGTTCGGTGAATGGGAAAAAGCTTGGGCGGAAGCGGTACTTGATGGCGCTGCCGTAGAACTGTTTGGCAAATGAGAGGAGAGTCCCCTTGAGCTCCGTGAACGTGACGCCTCGATTGACATAGATGCCATCGACCTGATGGAACAGGCAAAAGCTGCGGGCGCTGATCGCCTCATTGCGATAGACGCGGCCTGGCATGATGGCACGAACGGGAGGCTTTTGGCTTTCCATGATCCGAATCTGCACGGGAGTGGTGTGCGTGCGGAGCAGCATCTTCTCGTTGATGAAGAACGTATCCTGCATATCCCTCGCCGGATGGTCCGGCGGAAAGTTGAGCGCTTCAAAGTTATGGTAGTCGTCCTCAATCTCGGGGCCGTCGACGATATTGAACCCCATCCGGATGAATATCCGCTGGATCTCCTCCATCGTCTGCGTCAGAGGGTGTTTTGAGCCGACCCATCTCTCCCGTCCGGGGAGGGTCAGATCCTGGAATGCTTTTGTGAGCGGCGCACCACCTGTGAGTGAGGCCTTCTTTTCTTCGAACTTCGTTTGAAGCAACGACCTGACATCGTTCACGGCCTTGCCGAGGGAAGGGCGGTCGGCAGGCAGCGCGGCTTTCAGCTTCTCAAAGAGTTCAGCGACCTCCCCTTTGCGGGCCAGATATCTTATTCTGAAATGCTCCAGCTCTTCCGGAGTTCGTACGCCGTCAAGCTCGGAAAGTGCGGCTTGTCGCAGGGTCTCAATGCTTTCGATCATGGGAAGTCGTGCATGAACAATGGACAGAAAAAAAATCTCCACTCCCTGGCGTCGACATACCGACGGGTGTCAACGGACACGCGCCCGTGACAGGGAGTGAAGATTCTCAGGTTGTGGCAAATTTGACGACCTCGGCAAACGCCTCCGGATTGCGAGACGCGAGATCGGCCAACACCTTGCGATTGATCCCTACCTCCTTGTTGTTCAACGCCGCAATGAGGCGTGAATATGTGGTCCCATGCATCCGGGCTGCAGCGTTGATACGTGCAATCCAGAGCTGGCGGTAGGAACGTTTTTTCAACCGTCGATCACGGTACGCATGCTGACCTGCTTTGTCGATGTGGTGCTTTGCGACCGTGAGGACTTTGCTTCGGGCGCCCCAGTAGCCTTTCGCGCGCGCCAGAATGCGCTTGCGACGGCGGTGGGAGGCAACTTTATTTTGCGAACGCGGCATAGTTGCTCTTTTCTCCTCTCCTCTAGTGAGATGATTGATTCAGTGAGTTAGTTCCATACGTTTGGATCCGGCGCGACGGGCCGGGTCACGGGAGCAGCATGTCGATCTTCTTCTGCTCCTGCTTTGAAACGGTTGTCGACTTGCGCAGATGTCGTTTTCTTTTCTGTGACTTCGACGAGAGCATATGGCTGCGGAACGCCTTCATGCGCTTGTATTTTCCCGTCGCGGTTTTCTTGAACCGCTTTTTCGCGGCAGAAGAAGTTTTCATTCTTGGCATAGGAATAGCATTCTTAGTTGTTGTTGTCTGAAGTTTTTTCTTTCGGTTCGGCTTTTTTCTTCATCCCCTTGTCAGGCGCAAAGATCATCGCCATGGTTCGGCCCTCCAATTTCGACTCCTGGTCGATCTTTGCGATGTCGGAGAGCGTTTCCGTGAGCCGCCGCAGGAGATCTTGGCCATGCTCCTTATAGGTGATCTCACGCCCCTTGAACACCACGGTCGCCTTGACCTTGTGACCTTCCTCGAGAAACTGCCTTGCATGCCGGGCTTTGAATTCAAAGTCGTGTACGTCGGTATTGGGGTGAAACCTCAGCTCTTTCAGCTGCGTAACATGCTGGTGTTTTCGCTGAAGCTTGTCTTTTTTCGTCTGCTCGTACTTGTACTTGCCGAGGTCCATGATTTTGCAGACCGGCGGCGCGGCGTTCGGCACTATTTCGATGAGGTCTAAGCCGCGACCACGGGCGATCTGGATCGCTTCATGGGGGCTCATCACACCGAGCTGACCTGCGGCGTCGTCAATCACGCGCACCTTCGGTGCCCGGATATCTTCATTGATGCGTACACGATCTGTTCCTTTGATATGCGGTCTCCTATGTGGTGATGGTTTTTTCAGCGACTTCTTGCGTGAGCTGCCTGATGATATCTTCGATCGAAAGTTTTCCGCTGTCTCCTTTTTTGTGGATCCGGACTGCCACGGAGCCGTCGGTCTTTTCTTTTTCACCGACAACGAGCATATAGGGAACCTTTTTTGTCTCCCAATCGCGTATCTTGTAACCGATCTTCTCATTCCGGTCGTCGAGTTCGGCGCGGATTCCGGACGTTTTCAATTTTTCACAGACCATGCCGCCATAGTCAAGCTGGCTGTCGGTGATCGGTAGAATCACCGCCTGGATCGGAGAAAGCCATAACGGGAACGCGCCGGCAAAGTGCTCCGTGATGATGCCGATGAACCTTTCGAAGGAGCCAAAAATGGCGCGATGAATCGCAACAGGCCTCTGCCGCGATCCGTCCTCGGCGATGTACTCAAGCTCGAACCGTTCCGGCAGCATGACAAAATCAAGCTGGATCGTCGCGACCTGCCATGAGCGGCCTATGGCATCTTCAATCTGGATATCGATCTTCGGTCCATAGAATGCCCCATCCTTTGCTTTCAATGTGTAGGCTATCCTGTTTGACTCAAGGGCTTTCTTGAGGCTCGCTTCAGCTTTTTCCCACAAGGCAGCTTCGCCCATCGCACCGTCCGGCTTCGTTGACAGATTGTACTTCGCTTTCAAACCGAAGACGTCGTAAAATCTCGTGACCAGCTCGATCAGCCGATTGATTTCGTCAAGGAGCTGGTCCGGACGGCAATAGATATGTGCGTCGTCCATCGTTATCTGCCGGACGCGAAACATCCCACCGAGAGCACCGGAGAGCTCGTTGCGATGCAGTCGTCCGATCTCTGAGAAGCGCAATGGTAAATCCTTATAGCTTCTGAGCTTCTGACGATACACGTAAGTGCTTTCAGGGCAATTCATCGGCTTGAGGCTGTAGACCGTTTCGTCGTTCTCGACGCAGAACATATGCTCCTTGTAGTGCGTCCAGTGCCCTGATTGTTCCCACAGATCCTTTTTCACGAGGATCGGCGTGCTGATCTCCTGATAATTCCGCTTATCGAGTTCATCACGAAGAAATTTCTCCAGCTGACGAAAGATGATCATCCCTTTCGGGAGCCAGAAGGGCGCTCCCGGAGCGACGTCATGAAAAACGAACAGCTCCAGCTCACGCCCGAGCTTGCGGTGATCCCGCCGCTTCGCCTCTTCGAGCCGGAAGAGATATGCATCGAGTTCCTTTTTCGATGGAAAGGTGATGCCGTAGATGCGTTGAAGCATCTTCCGCTTCACATCACCCCGCCAATAGGCCCCAGCCACGCTCAGGAGCTTTATCGCTTTGATACGGCCGGTCGATGGGACGTGCGGCCCGTAGCAAAGATCGGTGAAGTTCCCCTGGTGGTAAAACGTGATCGTCTCGCCTTTCAGCCCGTCGAGCAGCTCAAGTTTATACGGATCATCCTTTTTCTTGAAATAGGCGACCGCCTCGTCCCACGCTTTTTCTTCCCGGGCATATGGGACATCGCGCCTGGCGAGCTCGTTCATTTTCTCTTCGATCTTCAGCAGGTCTTCGGGAGACAGCGTGTGATCTCCCATGTCGATATCATAGTAAAAACCATCCTCGACCGGGGGACCAATACCGAATCTCGTTCCGGGGAAGAGCGCTTCGACGGCTTCGGCCATAAGATGGGCAGAGCTGTGCCAGTAGGCATACTGTCCGCCGGCATCTTCCCATTTCAGGATCTTGACCGTCGCATCGGAGCTGATCTCCCGCGCAAGATCCCACACTTCCCCATTGACGTCGATCGCCAGGGCGTCGCGAAGCAATCCGCTGCTGATCCCTTTCGCAATCTCGTTTCCGGTGATCCCGGTGGCAAACTCGCGGATCGACCCGTCTGGAAATGTGAGTTTGATGATAGCCATGCCGTGCTCATAATAAAAAATCGAAAGGAATCCGATTTCAGAAATCCCGACCTGTGTTCCGATAAGAAACCTCTGAAATTCGCTCCACTCCTTCTGTGGGCCCTACAGGAGTCGAACCTGTGACCTCTACCATGTCAAGGTAGCGCTCTAACCAACTGAGCTAAGAGCCCGAGACGGTTGATCGGTGCCGGGGACCGGAATCGAACCGGCACTCTCCTTGCGGAGAACAGGATTTTAAGTCCTGTGCGTCTACCAGTTTCGCCACCCCGGCAACTCAAATCAAAAATTAAAATTCAAAATCCAAAAATTGACCCAACTCAGAATTCTCTAACAGAATTTTGCTCTTTACATTTTAATTTTTGCTTTACCTTGAGGCGCCGGGCGGATTCGAACCGCCGCATAAAGGTTTTGCAGACCTCTCCCTTACCACTTGGGTACGGCGCCGATGCCGTCTTCTGTGACGTGATGAAACAGAAAACCCCGCCACCTAACCATGCGGGAGCGGCAGGGTGATCTTTTTCGACCCACAGGGATCTGATGGTGACCCAATGTTCTGTTCACAGATATCGTTGAGCGGGAAACGGGATTTGAACCCGCGACATTCACCTTGGCAAGGTGACGCTCTACCAACTGAGCTATTCCCGCATTGAACGGCTCGAAATATAGTAAAATTATCATCCTTTCGCAAATAGTATTTTCCACGTCCCTCATGCCGTCGCCCGGTGAACGTCTCTTCCAAGGCCCCCGTTTTCACGAATTCATCCCCGGGGGGCCTCAGCGGCCCGGGGCTACCATGTCAATAATTGAAGGAGACGCGGTGAGGGTTCAGCGGGTGATTTCGAGGATCTTGTATTCGAGGGAGCCTGCAGGGACGGCGATCTTCACCGTTTCCCCCTGCGTTTTTCCCATAAGACCTTTCCCGAGCGGCGAGGTGACGGAAATCTTGTTCTTTTCAAAATCAGCCTCTTCAGGCGAGACCAGGATATAGAGAACGAGTTCGTTTGTCTTCAAATCTTCGAGTCTGACCTTCGACAGAATATACACCCTGTCGTTTGGGAGGTCTTTGCTTTCGATGATCCGGGCACGGGAGAGGGTCTGCTCGAGCTTGGCAATCCGGAGTTCGAGGTGCTGCTGGCTTTCTTTCGCAGCGTCATACTCTGCGTTCTCCGACAGATCGCCATGGCTCCTCGCCTCACCGATCTTCTGAGCCATCTCAGCACGACCGTGCAATTTCAGCTCATGGAGCTCGTGTTCCAGCTCCACCAGCCGTTCACGCGTCAAGTAGACGATACCGTTATTGTTTTTCTCTACCATCCCAGCTCCGACCATTTAAATAAAATTGCACAGGAAAATTCACGACAAACAAAAAGAAAAGCCATCACCATTACCCGGTGGTGGCTACACAAATATCTCTTTCGATAATCTACAATTCGTCGATCACAAAAGCAAGAAAATTCTCATTTATTTCCTCCGATTGACGAGGATGAGATGGCCCATTTTATCTCTTTTCGTCGTCAGATATTTCTCATTTAATTCGTGAGGCTCGATTTCAAGCGGCACTCGCTCGACAATCTCGAGTCCATAGCCGTTGAGGCCGACGACCTTTCTCGGGTTGTTCGTCATGAGGCGCATCTTTCCAACCCCCAAATCACGCAGGATTTGAGCCCCGATCCCGTAATCGCGGAGATCGGCACGGAAGCCGAGCTTCTCGTTTGCCTCGACAGTATCCATCCCCTCGTCCTGGAGCTTGTAGGCCTTGAGTTTGTTCGAAAGCCCTATCCCCCGTCCTTCCTGCCGCATGTACAGAACAACGCCACACCCTTCCTTCTCGACCATACGAATCGCGGCGTTCAGCTGATCATTGCAGTCGCAGCGCAGCGATCCGAAGACATCTCCCGTGAGGCATTCAGAATGAACGCGCACGAGGACCGGTTTCTCAGGTGTGATTTCCCCTTTCACCAGCGCAACGTGCTCCTTGTTGTCGGTCTCGCTCCTGTAGACGTGAATCTCGTAGCTTCCGTTCTTTGTGGGAAGAGTCGTCGACACGATGCGCTGGACGAGCTTCTCCCGCTGCATCCGGTGTTCGATCAAACTCTTCACAGTGATGATCGAGAGATGAAATTTTTCGGCCAGTTCCAGGAGCTGGGGAACCCGCGCCATTGTGCCGTCCTCGTTCATGATCTCGCAGAGAACGCCGGCAGGATAGTGGCCTGCGAGGCGGCACAGATCGACCACCGCTTCGGTATGTCCCGCACGCCGCAGGACGCCGCCTTCCATTGCCCGGAGCGGGAAGATGTGCCCCGGCCGCGCAAGATCGCTCGGCTTCGTTGCAGGATCGATCAACGCTTTCACCGTTGCCGCCCGATCAAAGGCTGACACACCAGACGTCGTCCCGTGAATGTAATCGACTGATACCGTGAAGGATGTTTCGTGGAGCGACGTGTTGCTGTCGACCATCATGTCGAGGGACAGCTCCTTGGTCCGGTATGGCGTCAGCGCGGCGCAGATGATGCCGCGACCGTGCGTGGCGAGGAAGTTAATAAGATCAGGAGTCGTCTTCTCGGCCACAAAAACAAAATCGCCCTCGTTTTCACGGTCTTCATCGTCGACGACGATAATGACCTTCCCCTCACGGAGGTCTCTCACGGCATCATCGATCGTGGAAAATCGTACCCTGGCGGTCTTCATCGTATCACCTCAGCGATCACGCTCAGCTCGTTTTGCCGATCACTTCGGTGCCGCGGATGATAGTCGAGATCGCGGATCGCTCATATTTCACTTTGACGTCATCGGCAATCTGGACGAGCACCGTCTTCTCATCCAATCCAACGACGGTGCCATGGACGCCGCCGACAGTGATAACCTTGTCCCCTTTCTGGACAGACTCAAGAAGTTTCTCCCGTTCCTTCTTGCGTTTCTGCTGGGGGCGCAATATCATGAAATAAAAGATGAGGATGATGAGACCGAACATGATGACGGTGCTCATCATGCTTCCTCCCCCATTCTGTCCCTGGGGTGCCATGGCTATGATGTGTGTTACGTTCAATGTGACCTCTGCGTTTTTGATTGATGATGTTTAGATATACAGCGGAACTTCCGGTCTGAGTAAGGCAAGCTGAGAAAGCTTAAAGCTTGCAAAGCATTCTGCCGCAATCGCTGTTCGCGATTCTTTCATCAGCCATTGATAAAAATACAAGTTATGGAGCGTCGCGAGATGCAGCGCGAGAATCTCCTTGACAAGAAAAAGATGCCTGAGATAGGCACGAGTGAAATTCCGGCAAGTGTAGCAACCGCACAGCTCATCGACCGGAGTGAAATCCTGCCTGTACCTGGCGTTGGTGATATTGAGACTGCCGTTACGTGTAAAGAGCATCGCGTTTCTTCCATTCCGCGTCGGGAGAACGCAGTCGAACATGTCGACGCCCCGTTCGATCGCCTCGAGGAGGTTTTCCGGGGTCCCAACCCCCATCAGATATCGCGGTTTGGCCACGGGAAGGATGTCCGTGCAGACAGAAATCATATCATACATCTCGCCGACTGGTTCCCCCACCGCAAGCCCGCCGATGGCGTAGCCGTCAAATGCCATCGCCGATAACCGTTCAGCTGATGCCTCTCTCACTGCGCGGACCACACCGCCCTGGACAATGGCAAAAAGGGACTGAGCATGCCCATACTCCGGCTCCGTCCGATGGAAGGCCTCCTGACATCTCGATGCCCAACGAATCGTCAACTCGTTCGACGCCTTCACATATTCTTCAGAACAGGGATGCGGAGGACACTCATCGAGGACCATCATGATATCGGAGCCGATCGCTCGTTGAATCGCCACAACCGACTCCGGCGTGAAGAGATGCGACGAACCGTCGATGTGCGATCGAAACTGAGCTCCCTCTTCTTCGATCTTCCGCAAATCAGCGAGGCTGAAAATCTGGTACCCTCCGCTGTCTGTCAGGAGAGGCTTCTCCCAACCCATGAAGGGGTGCAACCCGCCGGCCGCGCGGAGCGTCTCCAACCCGGGACGAAGATAGAGGTGGTATGTGTTGCTCAAGACGATCTGTGCCCCGATCGTGTCAAGATCAACAGGGGTCATCGTCTTGACGGAGCCCTGGGTGCCGACAGGCATAAAAGCAGGCGTTTCAAATACACCATGGGGTGTCGTCACAAGCCCGAATCGGGCAGCGTCGTCGTTTTTGAGAAGCTCGAACTTCATTTCATTAAATTTACTGATTTCCGCTTGAAAAAGCAACGGAAGAGATCCCCTGGTAGTGCCTCAATTAAATTAGTATTTTGAAACGCAGAGACGCAGAGGGCGCAGAGAAATCGCAGAGAGGAATGCATGGGCCGCCACCCTCTGCGTTCCTCGGCGATCTCTGCGCCTCTGCGTTAAAAAACTGGAATTCAAACTGAGGCACCACCGATCCCCTCAGCGAGGGGTCTGGCGCTTCCGGATCGCATTGAGGTAGATAACAACTGCCGAACAAAGACCGCCGGCCGCGTCAGCCAGCGCATCCCGGACGTCGACGGACCTGCCCGGGACAAAACCCTGATGAAACTCGTCGCTTATACCGTAGAGCACCACTGCAGAAACGGAAATCATCAGCCTGATCCAATCGATTTTTTCAACCGGATCTCTTGGCGCCAAAGCACGATAGACGAGAAGCCCGAAGATGAAAAAGATCATCGCGTGGATGAGTTTGTCATTTAACGTCAATGCAAACCTGGGGAATCGCGATGAGGGGATCGAAGAGGCGACAAAGATCACGACCGCCCAAAGCAGCGCAGGAAGCTGAAAGCGAACGAAGTGTTTCAAAAAATTGGTCAACGCCGGCGACCTTCCTCGACGAAGCGAAGAGCAGACGAGATTTCATTCTGTATGTCCGTCGCCATCATGCTCTTCTCTCCATAGGCAGCCCTCGCCATATCTCCTGCCAGACCATGAATGAACACACCGGCATATGCAGCCTCACTCCTTTCCATCCCTTGTCCCCAGAGTCCCGCCACAAGGCCGGAGAGGACATCACCAGCCCCCGCCGTGGCCATTCCTGGATTGCCGGTTGAATTGATGAAGAGCTTCCCATGTTCATTGGCCGTCACCGTTGGAGCCCCCTTCAGCACCAGCGTAACTTTATGTTCTCTGGCAAATTCCCTCGCTGTGACCACCCGCTGTTCCTCGATGAGCGCCGACGATAAGCCGCTCAACCGTGCAAATTCTCCAGCATGCGGCGTCAGAACTATATTCTTGCTTCGTTTCTTTTTGAGAACGGCCATATCCATCGCCAACACATTTAACCCGTCGGCGTCGATCAACAACGGCTTGCCGCATCGTTGGACAATCGACCAGACGAGTTCCCGGGCGTCAGAAGCGGTCGATAGACCGGGTCCGACAACCACGACATCTGCCCAATCGACCTGTTTCTCGATCGAATCGTATGTCAGGTTTTCCTCAAGCGGCCGGACCATGACCTCGGTAAGCTTTTTCGCCAGGATCGGATAGACCGGGCCCGGCGTTAACAGAACCACCGTGCCTGCTCCCGCCCTGAGAACTGATGTTGAAGTCAACGCCGCTGCTCCCGTCAGTCCGGCAGATCCTGCCACGACAAGCACCTTACCGACGCTGTGCTTGTGAGCTTTGGGCGATCGCAATGGAAGGACCCTCCGAACGTCGGTCTGCTGCACCTCGAAAGTGAGAGGTGCAAACTTGTCAAGTACAATCTGAGGAATTGATATATCTATAACTTTAACTAAACCAGCATATTCTCTTCCTTCACCGATAGTTATACCGATTTTCTTCGCTCCAAATGTGACAGTCAAATCTGCCTTAACTGCGCTCTTCGCCGTCTGTCCGGAATCAGAGTTCACTCCGGATGGGACATCGACACTAACGGTCTTGGCATCTGTCCGATTGATATACTCGATGACTTGACCTGCTTCTCCACGTATTTCACCCGAGAATCCGGTGCCAAAGAGCGCATCAATAATGAAATCAGGCTTTGGGAGCACGCCCAGGATTCGTGTTATGCTCCCGCCGATGATCTGACAGCGAGCACCGGCATCGGACAATTTCGCGATGTTTTGTAGACTCGAAAAATTGATTCTGGCGTCTCCTTGCAGATTTGCCTTCTTTCCGACAAGAACGACGGTGACCATCGCGCCGAGATTAAAGAGGTGGCGCGCTGCCACGAATCCGTCGCCTCCGTTGCTGCCCTTGCCGCAGAAGAGGACGACTGACTTACCGCGAAGTGCGCCGTAATGCTCTTGCATCGTTTCCACCACGCCACGACCGGCGTTTTCCATCAAGAGGAGCCCGGGGAGCTTGAGCTTCTCGATGGCAAAGCGGTCACATGCCCTCATTTCTCCTGATGTGACAACATTATTCATCAGATTAGAACAAAGAATTAATAACGGTCAGCAGCGAAGAGGGGTATACACCGAGTTGAATGATCACGCATGCCGATATGACCAGGACGGCCAGAGAAGCCTTTGCCGGCGAGGCAGTATACTCCATGCTCCCGTCCTGAAAATACATCACCATGACGAGTCGGAGGTAATAATAGACTGAAATGAGGCTCGTCAGCACACCGATGATCGCAAGCCAGGTAAGACCGCTGCTGATCGCGGCAACGAACATATAGTATTTTCCGACAAAACCGCCCAAAGGCGGAATACCTGCGAGCGAGAACATGAAGATCGACATCATGGCGGCCAGCGACGGCTTGTTCCGCGCAAGACCCGCATAATTGTCGTAAGTAAGGTTCTTACCAACTGATTGCTCAAGAAGCGACAAGACCCCGAACGCACCGATCGTCATGAACGTGTAGGAGGTCAGGTAAAACAAGATGCCGTTCCTGCCGAGCTGGTTTCCGGCTGCGAGACCAACGAGCATATAGCCGGCATGGGCAATGCTCGAATAGGCGAGCATGCGTTTGATGCTCGATTGGGCAACGGCGATCACATTCCCGACGATCATCGATGCAGCGGCCAGAACCGCAATCGCCAGTCGCAATCGATCGCCGCCTTCGAACTGATGCGCGAAAAGAAGAACAAAGGCGGAAAATGCGGCAGACTTGGCGCCGCTGGCCATGAACGCCGAGACGGGCGTCGGTGAACCCTCATAGACATCCGGAATCCACATGTGGAATGGCACCGCCCCAACCTTGAACGCAAGACCGACGAGCAACAATCCTGCACCGCACCAAAAGATGGTCGACGATGACAACGAGTGATAGTTTTCAAGAATGGTGCCAATCGTCGTGGTGCCTGATGCGCCATAGATGAGCGCAATCCCGTAGAGCAAAAAACCTGTGGCAAACGCGCCGAGGATGAAATACTTGAGCGATGCTTCATTGGAGGAGAGATTCTTTCGGAGAAAGCCCGCAAGGACGTAGAGGCTGATCGACATCAACTCAATCCCAAGAAACAGGACGATCAAATCGGCCGACACCGCGATCAGCATCATCCCCATCACGGCAAAGATGATGAGCAAAACGAACTCACCGAACCTGAGAGGCACCCTCAGGGCATAATCACGAGACAAAATGATTGTCAGGACGGCCGACACGAGGAAGAGCGCCGAGAGAAAACTCCCGTACCCACCGATCGTGATCATCCGGCCAAACGCCGTGCCGGATTGTCCCATCCCGAGAATCGCCGAGCCGGCCGCCGCCAGCAGGCCGATCAAGGTCACCGGGTAGCTGATCCGCTCACTCTCCTTGACGACCGATTCGATAAACAGCACCACCAAGGCAACGATGCTTACCAGAATTAACGGGAGGACCCCTTGAAAAGGAAGATCGATCGTCATGAAATGCTCTGTCGCAAAAGGCTTTTAATTGACCAATTTATGAAAATTCTGAAAGAAATCCAATGTTCCCGCCGGTTTGCTCTTCATGGGTTCACCTGAAAAACAGCGCCCATATGATGACAAACATCGGAAGGAGAATGGGCAGCGAATATTTCATGACATACCCAAGGAACGTCGGCACTTCTGCGCCAGCGTGCTCGGCGATCGACTTCACCATGAAGTTTGGCCCGTTCCCGATATACGTGAAGGCTCCGAAGAATACCGCCCCCATTGAAATTGCTTTGAGATAGATGCCGTAATTGCCAAGGACGAATGCAACATTGATTTCATCCAACGGGACATGCCCTGCGGCCACCAGGTCTGAGTGATATTTCATAAGCGTCGAAAACGTCCTTTGAATCTCCTCTGAATGGACATTCCCGAGCATTGCCATGTCCGCTCCGTGGGTAGAAATGAGGTGCTGGACCTGGCTCACGACGGTCTCATCGACCAGCAGTCCGATTGATGCGCTGAGAAAACTCAGGTAGGTCGGGGCATTGTCAAGAACGCTCGAAAGAGCACCTGTCCACCAGAAGAAATGTCCGGCCGAATTGATCCCAAGATGTGAGGCATTCGCCTCAAGCCAATCGAGCGCGGGCACCATCGTCGCGAAAATTCCTGCAAAGAGCACGGCCACATCCTTCACCGGCGCGAATGAGAACTCGTTTTTCTCATGAATGGTCTTTTTCGTCATGACGTACGACCCCGTCGCGGCGATGAGCATGAGACACTCGCGCAGCATGACCGGACGTTCGATGAACACGGACAGAAGGATGACAGCGAGGAACGCAATGTTGTGCAATCCCTCGATTTCTGCCTCTTCGTGCAGCAGTGATGCGGCATCGTGGTGTTCTTTTTTAAACTGACGGAAACTCCGAGAGTCGATGATAAAGAAAGCCGCGAGTACCAGACTGAGAGCGACGGCCCAAATCGGCCAGCACGATTCGAAGACCCAGAAAAAAGGGACCCCTTTGAGATATCCGAGAAACAATGGGGGATCGCCGATCGGCGTCAATGCCCCGCCGATATTGCTGACCAGAAAGATAAAAAATGCGACATGATAACCGCGAAGGCGGTATTTGTTCACGCGCAGAAAGGGGCGAACAAGAATCATCGAAGCACCGGTGGTCCCGAGCAGATTCGACACCACAGCTCCGATCGCGAGGAACAGGACATTCATCAGCGGCGTCGATCTCCCCTTGATCCGAATATGGATACCGCCGGCCACGACGAAAAGAGATCCGATGAGCGAGATGAAGCTGATGTAGTCGAGTCCGGTGTGGAGCATCCGTTCGCTGTTTTGGAGAACCACCGCGTAGTAGGCGATGACGATGAGAGCGAGGCCGGCGCACACGTACGGAGAGTAACGTTCCCACCAGCGTTTGTTGATGAGCGGTCCGGCGGCAATCGCGATGAGAAGCAGAACGAACGGCAGAATGAGAGCAGGGTTCACGGAGTGGCGTGCGCCGGTTTCACCGCCATAGGCCCGCAACGTTGGGACAACGGAGAGCAAAACAACGGATCGAAGCGCCCTGATGAGGCGGCCGTGCCTCATTTTTCGATCCGCGGCAGAGTCGCGGAGGCCTTCATGGGATTCAGCGACGGGGAAAGCCGGCTTTGAACCTGCGTAACGATCTGTTTTGTCGCAGCCGCCGAAGATTTCAGGAACGTTTGCGGAAAAACTCCGATCCAGACGATGAAGACGAGCACCGGGACAAGAACGGCGATCTCGCGCGCCGAAAGATCCGACAGGTGTTGATTGGCCGGATTCGAAAGGGTCCCAAAAATCACTCGCTGGTACATCCACAACAAGTACACGGCGGCGAAGATGACACCGCTGGCAGCAATGACAGCGAACCAATGGCTCAGAAACTCTGAATGAAACGAGCCGGCGAGAATAAGGAATTCCCCGATGAATCCGTTCAAGCCGGGGAGACCGATCGATGAAAGAGAAACGATGAAGAGAAAAATCGACATCAACGGCATGACTTTCGCGAGGCCTCCGAAATCACTGATGTTTCTCGTATGGCGGCGATCATAGATCATGCCGACAATAAGGAAAAGCGCTCCCGTCGAGAGACCATGATTCACCATCTGGATGATGCTCCCCTGGATCGCCTCCTCCGTCAACGCAAATATGCCGAGGACCACGAAGCCGAGATGGCTGACGGACGAGTACGCGACGAGTTTCTTAATGTCGGTCTGGACCATCGAGACCAGGGCGCCGTAGATGATCCCGGCCACTGCCAGGGTGGCCATATACGGCATGAAGAACCGGGCGGCCTGGGGAAACAGCGGCAGGCAAAAGCGAAGAAAACCATATGTCCCCATTTTCAATAACACCCCCGCCAGAAGGACGCTGCCGGCTGTCGGCGCTTCGACATGGGCATCCGGGAGCCACGTATGAAACGGAAAGAGCGGAACTTTGATCGCGAAGCTCAAGGCGAACGCAAGAAACATCCAGAGCTGGAGCGACAAAGGAATCGCCGGCCCGACGGAGTAGAGCTCCAGGAGCCCTGTCGTGAACGTTCCACCCGGCTGGGTTGCGGGATAATATGCCAGGATGATGATCGCAACCAGCATCAGCAGACTGCCGAACATCGTGTAGAGGAAGAACTTTATTGCTGCATAGATTCGATTGCTGCCGCCCCAGATCCCGATGATGAAATACATCGGAATGAGCATCGCTTCCCAGAAGATATAGAACAGAAACATGTCCAGCGAGCAAAACACGCCAACCATCCCGGTCTCAAGGAGGAGGATCATGACAGTATATTCCTTGATACGCTTCTCGATCGAATTCCACGACGACAGCAATGCGATCGGGGTCAGGAACGTGGTCAACATGACAAGCAGCAGCGATAGCCCATCGACACCGACATCGTAGGAAACGTGCAGCGACGGGATCCATGACATTTTCAGGGAGAACTGCATTCCTGCGTTCGACGGATCGAACGAGAGATACATGACCAGAGACAGAACGAAGGTCAGGACGCTGATGATCATACCGGCGACCTTTATTGCCGTCGCACGGTCCTTCCCGAAAAACAGGAGCAGGCAGCTTCCGGCAACCGGCAGGAATATGAGCGAAGTGAGAAGCATAGAGGGAGATTACCTGAACATTAAGATTCCAAGAATCACGATGATGCCGACGACAAACGCAAATGCGTAACCCTGAACAACGCCGCCCTGGATCCGCCTCAGTCTCTCGCTGGCCATTGAGACGACCTTCGCCGCCGCGTTAACGATGCCGTCGATGAAGCCGGCGTCGACGCCCTTCCACAACAATTTGTCCGATCCTCTCACCAAAGGAGTGACGACAAGGGCATCATACACCTCATCGACGTAGTATTTTCTCCATAGGAGCGTGTGGAGCCGGGAGAATGCTGCAGCCATTCTGGCGGGAAGATCGGGCCTCTTCATGTAGAATATCCTCGCCGCAGAGATTCCGGCCACCGCGACCGCCACCGAGAGACCCATGAAGAGATATTCGCTGCCGGCGCCGGCATAGCCCGACATGAGATGCGAGCGAGCTTTTGCAAAGACCGGCTCAAGCCACTGCTCTACGGCATTTCCACCCCCCAGGCTCTGCGGTATCCCCGCCATTCCGCCAATCACGGAGAGGATGGCGAGAATCACCAGCGGGACGGTCATCGTCCGCGGTGCTTCGTGTGGGTGCACATCATGACCCCAGCGCCCTTTCCCTTCAAATGTCAGCGACACGAGCCTGAACATGTAGAATGCCGTCAATCCGGCGGTCAACCAACCGGCCAACCAGTAGAGGAACGAGCCGTGCTCGTACGCTCTCCAAAGGATTTCATCTTTGCTGAAGAAACCGGAGAGAGGGGGTATCCCCGCAATGGCGAGGGCGGCGACAACGAACGTTTTGTAGGTGAGAGGTAAATTTGATCTCAGGCCTCCCATCTTCTGAATGTCCTGCTCGTCACGCATCGCATGGATGACAGCGCCGGCTCCGAGGAAGAGCAATGCCTTGAAGAACGCATGGGTCATCACATGGAAAATGCCGGCGGTGAAGCTGCCGACTCCGAGCCCGAGGAACATATAGCCGAGCTGGCTGACGGTCGAATACGCGAGCACTTTCTTGATATCGTTCTGTACCAGTCCCATCGTGGCGGCAAAAAAAGCCGTCGCCGTGCCGACGATGGCGACGATCTCCATCGTCGCGGGGGCGAGCGAATAGAGCAGAGCACAGCGGGCGACCATGTACACGCCTGCTGTCACCATCGTGGCAGCGTGGATGAGGGCGCTCACCGGCGTCGGGCCTGCCATCGCATCCGGCAGCCAGACGTAGAGCGGGATCTGAGCCGATTTCCCCGCTGCCCCCATAAAGAGAAGCAGTGTAATCCAGAACATCGTTGCATCGCCCGGAGCGATGATGGCGTTGGCACGCGCGAACACGTCTTCAAACACGAGACTGCCGAACATGTTGAACATCAGGAACAGGGCGATAAGAAAACCGAAGTCACCGATCCTGTTGACGATGAAGGCCTTCCTGGCCGCATCGCTCGTCGTTGCCGTGCCGGGCGCATATCCGCCGGTATCAAACTTCCGGTCGTGCCAGAATCCGATCAGGAGGAACGAGCAGAGGCCTACCCCCTCCCAGCCGAGGAACATCAGGAGGAAATTGTCGGCCAGGACAAGGTTGAGCATCATGAAGATAAAGAGGTTGAGATACGCAAAAAATCTCCAGAAGGCGCGGTCTCCGTGCATATACCCGATCGAATAGACATGGATAAGAAAACCGACCCCTGTGACGATCAGCGTCATGAGGATGGAAAGTTGATCGATCTGGAAAGCGACGTCAACCTTGAGGGACCCGGCGGCCACCCATTGAAAGAGAGTGACGACGTGGAAGCGTTGTTCCGGCGACGCCTTGAGCATCTCCAGGAAGATGATAGCAGCCATGACAAACGACGCGCCAACTGTCCCGCTCCCGATGAGGCCGCTCAGGCGCTCTGAGCTTATCCTCTTACCGAACAGCCCATTGGCAAGAAAGCCAAGCAGCGGAAGAAGAACGATATAACCTGCGAGTTGGTACATGGCGGCGCGTATCAGTCAGACAAGAAAACTCGAGCTGTGCATCATGCTCACCATTTCATGAGGTTGATCTCGTCGATGTTGACCGTCTGCTTGTTTCGGAAGATGGCAATGATGATGGCCAGTCCGACGGCCGCCTCTGCGGCAGCGACGGCCATGACAAAGAACACGAGGATCTGTCCGGTGATTTGGCCCAGGAACGCAGAAAAAGCAACAAGCGTCAGATTCACCGAATTCAGCATCAACTCGACGCACATGAAGACGATGATCGCATTGCGGCGAGTGAGAACGCCGATCACACCAATCGAGAAGAGGATCGCGCTCAAAGCGAGATAGTGGTTTAACGGTATTGCGCTCAAAGGAGCCATCATTCGGCTCGTTTCTTTGCAAGCACGACGACGCCGACCATGGCGGCGAGGAGGAGCATTGAGGTGAGTTCAAACGGAAAAAGATACGTCGTGAAGAGCGCCTTGCCGATGCTTTCCACCGTCCCGAGATCGCTCATCTCCTGAGAGACCGCACCGCTTCCCGCTCCCTCCGAGAACATGAAACTCGAGAGTATTTCAAAGACGATTCCGCCGGCAAGGAAGAGCGCAACAAATTTCCTGTAATTCCCTCGTTCGACAAACGATCGATCGTCTTCGAGATTGAGCAGCATGATGACAAAGAGGAAGAGGACCATGATCGCCCCCGCGTAGACGATGATCTGGACGACGGCGATGAACTGAGCGCGCAGAAGGAGATAGAGAACCGAGAGGCAAAAAAAATTCACGATAAGGAAGAGAACGCTCTTCACGGGATTCGGGCGTGTGATCATCATGATTGCGGAGATCACAGCGAAGGCCGCGACAATGTAGAAAAAGACGTTCTCAGTTTGCATTCAGGAAGAGAGTAGTTCTACCAAAAACAATGGCTAAAGATACCGAACTTTGTGTTGGTTTCAAAATTGCTTTCAGAAGTAATAATGGATCCCTGCCTGTGGCAGCGGAAGAATCGTCCCGTCGCTGAAATATGTCAAGAGCACTTCACCCGCAACGCTGATGCCGCCGGGGATCCCCTTCTCCACGCCGAAACCGGCGCCGATCCTGAGCGGACCGTTGAGGTCGTTTTGCCCCGGCGGGCCGGAATAGAAGAACCCCATCCCCGCGGCGACATAGGCCCTGATCTCTTCACCGTGAGGAAAGTCGATCTGCAATTCTCCGCCGAAATTATAATGGAGTTTCTCGTCGACCTTCACGATGCCGCCCACTATTTCGTAGGCAATCTCCGCCGGCAGATGTTCTCTGAAACTGAATCCAAATCCGGTCACGGGGCCTGCCGACAGCCCGAGGCCAAAGATCGGCCGGTCGAACCGCTGGTTCGCGCTGCGGTCGGGGGAGGCGACCTGGGCCTGTACTGATCCCTTCGCGACGATGAAGCAGAGGGCGATGAGGAGAGTTTTCACGGGATCCGGCTCAGTTGCTCCGAAGATACCTCAGCAGCTCACGAATGCTTGGACGTTTTCCGTACACGAGAATCGCCACTCTGAAGATCTTCCCTGCTATCCACATCATGACGATGGCCGAGAGTGCAAGAAGAGCAAGCGAGGAGACGATCTCGATCGTTGACGGCATATGGATCGGAATCCGCATCGCCATCATCGTCGGCGTCATCAGCGGAACGAAGGTGAGCACCTTGACGAGCATCGAATTCGGATTCTGCATCACCGGGAGGGCGAGAGCGATCGGAAGAACCAGCGTCAGCGAAAGATAACTTGTGATCTGCTGAGCTTCCTGCTCCGTCGATACCGGAGAACCCGCAGCGACGAACAACGCGGCATAGAGGACATAGCCCAGAATGAAATAAAGGAGAAGCAGGAGGGCGCTCGGAAGAGCGATGACGCTGACGCCGAACTTCAAACTGATCGCCAAACCCATGACGACCCAGATTCCCATTTGCGTCAAGCCGAGGCCGCTCAGACCGAGGACCTTCCCCGCCATGAGGTCGTTGGCCGAACATGATGAGACAAGGATTTCGACGACGCGGTTCGATTTCTCTTCGAGCATGCTGCGAACGAGGAGCTGGCCCGAGGTGAGAACGAGAAACAGCATCATCATCATGAAGACATATGCGGTGAAGAAGACCTGAGTGAATCCGGATTCCTCCGCTCCTGATTTCGAAAGCTTGATCGTCCTCATCTCGAGCGGCGAAATCAATTGCTTGACAAGGATCGGATCGATCCCCTGGTCATGCAGCTTCTTTTCGACCACGAGATCCCGGATGGCATTTGTCAGACGGTCGGTCACGCGGATATTGCCGACATTCTCGGACCGGTACTCCACCGAAGTATCCGACATGATCGACTTGGGAATGATGACATATCCCTCAATCTCGCTCGCCAACACGAGGGCGTCGGCGAGGTTTTTCCCCTCCTGGACGGTGTTCAGGGTATCGGCCACAGAAACCAGAACATAGTTCGGCTTGCCGCTGGGCAGCTGGTAGTGGATATTGAGGTATTTCTTCAACGGCTGATAAATTTCCCCTGATTGATCAAAGACGCCGATGATCTTGCTTTCCGTATCGGGCCGGGAGGCGAGAAGCCCGGGGAGAACACCCATTCCGATCATGATGACGGGGATGATGATGAGCGAGAAAAGAAATGCCTTCGATTTTATTTTCTCGATGTACTCCCATTTCGCAACAGCCAGTACTTTCCTCATTGTTTTCCCCCCGTCTCTCCCCCAATTTTCTTGTCCGCACCCACAAGCTCGAGGAAAATGGCATTCAACGAAGGTTCGACGTTCTCATACTTCCGTACATCGAGGCGCGAGGCAATCTCGGTCAGGAGTTTGTTTTGATGTCGATCGGTATCGAGCACCAGCTCCGCGTAATTCTCGTAGATGTAGGCAGTCTTCACCGATGCGAGGGTCGACAGGAACGAGCCGTCGCCGTTATAGATCATCTGAATGGTGTTCTTGCCGTAGCGCCGTTTGATCTCATCAACTTTCCCTTCAAGGATGACCTTTCCCTGATTGATGAGGCAGATCGAGTCGCACAACTTCTCCGCGTGGTCCATCTGGTGCGTCGAAAAAATGATCGCTTTGCCCTGATGTTTGAGCTCGCTGAGAATATCCTTCATGAGAATCTGGTTCACGGGATCGAGTCCGGAAAATGGCTCATCGAGAATAACAAGCTGAGGGTCATGGAGGATGGAGATGATAAACTGGACCTTCTGCTGGTTTCCCTTTGAAAGCTCTTCGAGCTTTCGATCGTAGTAATTCAGGAGATCGAACCTCTTGAGCCAATCGTAGGCGCGCCGCTTCGCCTCATCCGAATCGATCTGCTTCAGGCTTGCAAAATAAAGGATCGTGTTGATAAGCTTGTTCTTCCGATAGAGACCACGTTCCTCGGGGAGATAACCGATGAGGTTGCGCACCGCATCGGTGAACGGCTTTCCGTCGTAGCTGATTGTGCCGGCGTCGGCCTGAATGATATCGAGGATCATACGGATGATCGTTGTCTTCCCTGCGCCGTTTGGTCCGAGGAGGCCAAGAATCTCACCGCCCTGCACGGAAAGTGATACATCGTCGACGGCGAGAACGGTGCTGTACTGCTTGCGAAGGTGGGAGACGGTGAGCATGCGATTCGATTATGGTGTGAGACGATAGATCATGCGTGGAAAAGGGATAGTTTCGCGAACATGATCGAGTTTGCAAATCCATGCGACTGTACGTTCGATCCCCAGTCCGAAACCGGCATGCGGAACGGAACCGTATCTGCGAAGATCAAGATACCATTCAAATGCCGTTTGAGGGAGATGATGTTCCTTGATCCTTGTAAGCAGCGTATCGAGGTCGTCCTCGCGCTGGCTGCCGCCGATGATCTCGCCGTACCCTTCTGAGGCGAGAACATCCATCGCCAGCGCCAGCTCGGCATTGTTCGGATCCCGCTTCATGTAGAACGCTTTCACCCTGGCGGGATATCGATGGACGATGACGGGGCGGTCGAACTGCTCGGAGATCACGGTTTCGTCGGCTGCCCCGAAATCATTTCCCCATTCAAAATTCGTTCCGTGTTTCTTCAGAAGCGAAACGGCTTCGTCATATGAGATCCTTGGGAACGGTTTCTTGACCTTTTCCAGCGGCGAAGTATCCCTCTCGAGGGTACGCAGTTCCTGCGGGCGGTTTTTCAGAACCGAGGTGACGATATGCTCCAGGAAATCCTCCGCCAGCTCCATGTTGTCGCTCAGGTCGTTGAACGCGACCTCCGGCTCCACCATCCAAAACTCGGTGAGATGCCGCCGCGTCTTCGATTTTTCCGCCCTGAAGGTTGGACCGAAGACATAGACCTTCCCGAGCGCCATGGCGCCGGCCTCGCCGTAGAGCTGGCCGGACTGTGTTAAATACGCCTTTCCAAGATCGAAATACTCCGTCTCGAAGAGCGTGCTGGTCCCTTCGCACGCTGCGGGTGTGAAGATCGGCGCATCCAGAAGCGTGAAGCCGCGGCCGTCGAAGAAATCCCGAATGGCCCTGATGATCTCGTGGCGGACGCGCAATATCGCATGCTGTCGGGAAGACCGCAGCCAGAGATGCCGCTGATCCATGAGGAAATCCACCCCGTGCTCTTTCGGGGTGATCGGATAGTCCTTGGCGATACGGATGATCTCCACACCCGTAAGCTCCATCTCAAATCCACCGGGGGCACGATCATCCTTCTTTACTTTTCCCGTCACCGCCAGAGATGTCTCCTGCGTCAATTCATCAAAACGGTTGAAGGACTCCTCCGGAACATTCCCTTTGACGAGCACAGACTGGACGATGCCGGTGCCGTCGCGGACAACGATGAAGCGGATTTTCCCGCTGGAGCGTTTGTTGTACACCCAGCCCCTGATCGTGATCTGCTCACCGACATGCCGCCCCAACTCTTCGATGTAAACTCGAGACATACCCATTCAATTCTGATGGAAACGGTGAAAATATACGAAACAAAATGCACTTCTCCAATAAAAAACCTGCCCGGGTCGAAGCAGGTTCTATCGCGAAGGACGAAAGCCGGAGAAGTTCACCAATCCCGACTTTTTGAAATTCTCCTCAAGTCGCCCAGCACAGTATCGATCTGGGCGACGGCGATGGTAAATTTCATTGGCTGGCGGTGCGACGTGCCTGCGGTCGGATGAAGATCAGGAGAGATCGATCATTTTGATGTCTTTGATGTACTTGATAGTCTTGTCGACTTTCAGCGATTTAAGCTTCTCGAGCTTCTCCTCCATCCGCTTGACGTTGTCATCAATAATCTTCACATAACTCTTATACTCGTCGCCGGTCATGCGCTGTTTGATCGTTGTCGCAATGGAGCTCATCTCGGTCAACGGGATCTCAAAGTCGTGAACGACCGTGGCGAGGATGTCTCTTATCGCCTTGAGCCGCTGGCTGCTGATCTCGATGTTGACGAGCTGCCCTTTGAGGCGATATTTTTCAATCACGCTGAGGACTGTTTTGGGGAGAGCGGGAGAGGAGATTTCCTCCTTCACGAGATAATCGGCGACTCCGAGTTTCATGACATCGAGGGCAAGATCGAAATCTTTATTGACGGTGAGAAAGACGATCGGGACCTTCACCTTTTTGTCGAGCATCTCCTTCGTGATTTCGAGTCCATTCTTCCCCGGAAGGAAATAGTCCATGAGAATGATGTCGAAATCGGTCCTGGCGGTGATCTCCGCCATCGCATCATCGTGATTTTCCTTCCAGACGACTTCGAACCTGTCCTTTTCGTACCGCTGGAGATATACCTGCACTAACTTGGCAAAGTCCTTGTTGTCCTCGACGAGGAGAATTCTGATTTTTTCGTGTGCGATATCGTTCATGAACCCTCTTGGATATTGCCCCTCGGAATTGTGAAGAAAAAGGTTGAACCTTTTCCCACCTCAGATTCAATCCAGATTTTTCCTTTATGTATCTCGACGATCTTTTTCACGATGGCCAGACCGGCGCCCGTTCCTTCATATTCCTCGCGACGATGAAGCCGTTGGAAAATGACGAAAACCTTCTCATGGAACTCCTTGTCGATGCCAATGCCATTGTCCTTGACATGCAAAAGATAGCAATTATTCTCTGCATTTCGAAATCCGATCTCCACGAGCGGGTCCACCCGGTTATTGAATTTCACCGCATTGCCGATGAGGTTGCGAAACAGGATCTTGAGCTGAGTTTCATTGCCATGGACGGTCGGGAGGTCCGCCGGGATGACGAATCTTACGCCTTTCTGCCGTACCGTGAATTCCATATCGGTCCGGATGTCGGCCACCACCGCGGACAGCGGCACCGCCTTGAACGCCTCCGATGGCCTGCTCACGCGGGAAAGCATCAGGAGATCATCGATGAGCCCCTTCATCCTCGTCGTGGCTCCGACGATGGAATCGAGGTAATCTTTCCCCTCGCCCTGCACCAGATCCCGGTAATCCATCTGAAGAATCCTGCTGAACCCTTCAATGCTGATGAGCGGCTCCTTGAGATCATGGGAGACAACATAGGTGAAATCGTCGAGCTCCTTATTGCGGCGCTGAATCTCGAGAGAGATCTTGACGGTCTCCTCATAGAGTTTCGCCTTCTCGACCGCAAGGGCTGTGAGGTTACCGACGCTCTCGAGCAAACGGAGGTGGGTTTCGGTATAAGGCGCCTCTCGATTCCCGCGGGCCGACATGATGCCGATGATCGTCTGCTTCGAGAGCATCGGAACATACATCGAAGAATGATCGGGATCCCGATACGATTTCTTCGTCGAAACGACCATGGCCTCGGCGCTTCCTGGCTGGAGGCTCTTCGTCTCGCCCTTCTCGGCGTCGATGAGCTTCCGCCCGCCGGAGGTCGACACGTCGAACACGGTCGTGGTGGATTTCGTCCAGGCATCGTAGAGAGCAATGGTGAACTTCTCATACGGGACGACATGCTGGATGTTCTCATGGACGGCGGAAAAAATCTGGTCGAGTTCGAGCGTAGATGTAAGGTGCTGGCTGATCTGGTAGAGCACCGTCAGGCGGTCGATCTGGGAACGCAATTCTCTGTAGAGCTGGGCGTTTTCGATCGCCGAGCCGAACTGGTGCCCGACGAGCGACAACATCTGCTGCTCCTGCATCGTGAACTCGTACGGCGTGCGGTAGAAAATGTCGAGGGCGCCCCAGACCTTGTCCTTGGACGCGAGCGGGATCACCGCCATGGCATGCAGGTTCAGCTTTCTCAGGACGTCCCGGTTCGGGCCAATGATGCGCTCGTCGATGAACGCTTTCTCATTGATGTAGAGCGGCTCCTTTGACTGGACGACCATTCCGGTGGCCGAACTTCCCTTTGAAAGTCGCTGAAGATGGCCGAAATCGATCTCCCCGAACCCAATCTGTTTCGTCAGAACCAGGTCCTGGTTGGCGTCATCGATAAGGTACACGAGTACGGCGTCGGCCCTGGTTTCCTTCTTCAACAGCGGGATCGTCGTCTCCATGATCTCCGTCAGATCGAGCGACGTACTGATGAGAGTGGAGATCTTATTGAGAGCGAGGAGCTGCTCGTTGCTTCGTTTGAGCTGTTCTTCAGTTTTCTTGAGCGCCGTGATGTCGGCATGGGTAAACACCAGCCCGGTGATCTTCCGGTCGATCGTCATCGGGTTGACCGTCAGTTGATAGATGCGGTCGCCCGTGATCGTGCTGTGAATGAACTCCTGCGAAAAGGCCCGGACCGATCCACTGACGATATCATCGACCACGTTCCGGAACGTGGTCTTCAGCGATTCCGACGGCAACACGTCGAAGAGATTCATTCCATGATAGTTTCTGATCCCCGGAAAGCCCGAATCCTGCATGAATTCGTGCCACGCCTTGTTCACTTCGCGAAGACGGTATTGCGTATCGACCGTGTAGACGATGCTGTTGATCGAATCAAGGAGATTGTGGATATAGGCGGAATCCTCGGTCACCTGCCTGAACAATTGCACGCGGTCGATGATCGTGCCGATCTGCTGCGCGATCGGCTGAAGAACCTCTGCATCTGCCTCGGAATAGAAATTCGGTTTTCGGCTTCCGATGTTCAGGGCGCCAAAGGCCTTCCCTTTCAGGATGATCGGAAAAGAGATCTGAGAGCGAAGCCCCCTGGAGAACGACGAGAGCGACCGATAACGGTCCTCCGCGGAGAGATCGGGAACGACGATCGGTTTCCCGGAAGCGATCGCATATCGCGACAAGGTCCGATCGATCGGTATCGTGTCCCCCTTATGAAGCGCCTGCGCGCCTTTGAGGGGATAGACGGTCAAGGACGTCTCATCGTCGTCGAGGATCCCGATATTGATGAGATCGGAAAGAATGACCTCGTTGATTTCGCCTGCGATCGAATGGAAAATCTCATCGAAATCCATTGTCTCGTTCGCTTTGCTGATGATACGGTTGATCATCTCGATCTGCCTGGTCCGGCTCTGGAGGTCCTGCGTCAGACGCTTTCGCTCCGTGATATCTCTCGCGATGTTCAGCGTCGCGATCGGCTCCCCCATCGAGTTGCGGAGAAGTGTCGTGCTCAGGCTCATCGGGATCAGCCGCCCGTCCTTCGACCGCCATGTCATGTCAAAATCGTGAAGCCAGTTGCGTTCCCGCAGTTCGGCGATCCAGAGGACAAACCGTCCCATCTCCTCTTCCAGAACCCAGGGGTAGGGAAACTCGTGACCTATCGTCTCTGAACGCGAATAGCCAAGAACCCGGAGAAAAGATTTGTTGACCTCAAGCACGTTGCCCTTGAGGTCGGCGATGAGGAGAATATCACCCATCGTATCGATGACGTTCCGAAGAACCTGCTCGGAATCATGCATCTCCATTTCCACCTGCTTGCGTTCGCTGAAATCGGTCAATATTGCGATGGTGCCGTAGACCTTCCCATCCCCCGTCAGGAGCGGTGAAAACCTGCCCCAGAGGTAGCCGATCTTGTTCGTCCCCGGGACATAGTAGCGGATGTCATCCGCCTGGACGTTCTCCCCTCCCATGGCGCTTTCGATGAGCAACGTTATGCGATGCTGTTCGATATGCGGGAAGGCCGCCGACGGCGGGTGACCGACCATTTCTTCCGACGTGTGGCCCGTCAGCCGCTCCATGCCTTTGTTCCACTGGAGACACTTAAGATTTCGGTCGTAGACCGCGAGTCCGTCGTGAATGGAGGAAATCACGTCGGCGCTCTGTCGATAAGTGTTGAGCGCACTCTCCAAACGTGATTTTTCATCGGTGACATCGGTCAGGCTTCCCTGGATGAGGATCACATTACCTTCGGCATCCCGGATGGGCGAACACTCATCGCGGACGAACCGGTACGACGCCTTCCCTCTCGGGGCGATTTGATATTCGATCACCGTGGGACCCTGAAGCTCGTTGAGATGGGTCGTCCGCTCGAGAAGATATTTTTTATCGTCCGGATGGACGAGTCGCAGCCAGAGCGAGGCCTCACGAAAAAAATCCTTCGGGGCGTGGCCCGACAAGGCCTCGATGCCGGGACTGACATACTGCATCTGGCCGCCCGGCGCGGCGAGGTAGAGAACGGTCGAAAGCGATTCGATGAGCCGTGTCTGTGACTCCGCAGCTTCCCTGATCCCCGTGAACGCGGTTGCGTTCGCAACCGCCGTCGCGATCTCCGCAGTCACGGCCTTCAACAGACTCTCTGAATGTTCCGCAGATTTCCTCTCGTTCTTCGTTGCCAGGAGGATCATCCCGGAAAATGCATCCTGAGCCACCAGCGGCAGAAGCTGAAGCGAACGCCAGCCCAACTCTTTAAAAAAAGTCCGGTGCGGAAGATAACTCGGGTATTTCCCGGTTCGGATGAAAAGAGGTTCCCGCGTCTTTGCGAGATAACCGCCGAGCCCCTCATCGCTTGCCATGGTCGAGAGCTTGGCGACGTAGCTGGCGGGCACATTACGCGACTGCCGGAGCTGGAGCTCGCCCTGTTTCGCCTCCGTGAGATAGACAGCCCCGATCTCGAAAGAAAAGAGATGCATGAGCTTCTCGAGAGACTGCTGGAGAATCTTCGGCAAGTCGAGGGACGTGTTCAGAGAACGACTGATCGCTTCAAGGATGGCCAGCTCATGACGCCTCGAAGCAAGCTCAACCTGTAATTGTCGCTGCTCCGAGAAGTCCTCAAACGCAACAAGCAGCGCATCGCTTCCCGTAAGGGGGAACGCTGACATCTGGAGATCAAACGTGGTCCCGTCCGCACGAAGTCCGCCGAGCAGGTCTCTTGTCATCCCCTTTCTGAAACCCCCTTTCGGAGCGAGGATCGCGGCAAGTTTCTCACGAGAGGCTTCATCGACAAATTCGGAGAGATGCTTTCCGACGATGCGTTCCTGCGAGTCAGCCCCGAAAAGCCCGCAGCATGCAGCGTTCGCGAAGATGAGTCTGGAATCGCCCATGAGACTGAGCGCGGTCGGCGACCTCTCGACGATCGCCCGATACTTCTTCTCGGAATTTGTCAGAGCATCGACCAGATTTTTCTGCATCGAATTGTCCGTGACCGCAACGAGCGTGCACTTCTTCCCATCGTACACAATGTCGGAGATCGACAGGAGCGCCTCGAACGTGGTCGAATCGGACCGGACGCACCTGCATTCGGAATTTGTCCCGGCGGCGCGAACCGCCGCGCGCATCTGCTTCTGAATCTGTCGCCAGGAATCCGGAGCGAACAATTCCTTCAGATGCTTCGCCTCGGCCTCCTCCGGAGAGCGGAATCCAAACAATTCGAGAATCTTCCTGTTGACATACAGAATTTGTGAGTTCGAACTCACGATGACGCCCTGGTAAGCATGTTCCAGGAGCGCAAGAGAGTCGCGCTGTTTCCTGTGGAGATCTGCCTCCCGTTTCATATGCTCCGAATCGTCGTGAAGCAGGGCGAGAAAGTAGCCGTTGCCGATATGGGAACAACGGCACTCAACGGGTATCATTCTTCCGTTCCCGGGCCTGACATGGAATTGCGCAACAACCTGCTTCTTTCTCCTTCGCAGTTCAATGAGGAACCGGAGAAATTTTATTCTTTCGTCTGCGCGGAGGAGAGTCGAGAGATTCATCACTCGCAGCTCATTCTCCTCGCAGGCAAGGAGTTCGGAGGCGCGCCGATTAGACTCCCGATAGTCGCCGCGGAGATTGAAGATCATCATCGCTTCACCAGCGTCGATGAACATCTTTCGATATTCGCTCTCAGGGAAGAGTTCGGGGAACGCCGCGGCCCCAGGTTCGCCACCGTCGAGCGGGCCGGCGGGCTGAGGATGACCGGCGTGGCGATGCGAAGGGGTGAGGCGCCTGAGCCGAAGGGGTGAAGCCTGCAGCGGCGAGTATCTCCCCTTCATGGTGAGCGGGAAAAAAAGATTTTCGCCCCCCTGTATGATCAACTCAAGACAGATCGACGGAAGGTCTTTCAGTCCCGCCAGCGCTTCCAGACCAAATTCACTCCTCCGAACGGATGTGACAAAAACTGAGCCTTTTCTCACTGCGGTATTCTGCATCTCCTGGAAGAGGAGGATGACGTTCCTGTCGCTCTTCAGTATCTGTTTCCACGATGAGAGCTCCTCCAGCAGCAGATATGACCCTGGCCGGCTCTTCTTGAGAAAGGTCTTCATGGAGCTCAAGAGAGCTGCAGGGGAGGATTTGCCGATCTTCGGCATGAACTGCTGCACTTGCGATAGTTCTGCGAACTCAAGCGTTGGGGAGGCGTATGGGGAAATATACGATACCGGGATATGACGCCGGAGCGCTTCAGAAATGAAGGAGGAACGGAGTTCGGACCACGACGTTGCGGCCGAGAGGAAGACCAGGAATGAATCACCGGGGAGAAAACCCGAAACAAACCGATCAAGTTGTTCCATTCCCGAGGAAAATTCCTTTTTCATCATCACCGTTGCAACGTCCTAGTATTACGTATCGGACTTACGTTGAATAAATACGCTTTGCATTCTGTACAAAATCCTGCGCCAGAGGCGCATCCGCCGGCGGAGAAGTCCCTAAGAGGGACAATGCTCAGGATTTGGATTTTTGAGCATTTAAACTTCGGATTTGTCCCGCTCCTGGATTCCGCTTCACCAGCGGGATTCCAGAAAGCGGAATTTCGGATTTCTCCGCCGAAGGTCGACGACTCGACTCGTCGAGCGGATGCGCCTCTGGCGCAGATATTAGGATTTCGAATTTGAACTGATGTAACCGCTTTCCCTCATATTCAAGTTAATTGCGGGACTTCATACCAGAAACCGTTTGAAATGTACAATAAAATCGGATTTGGTTCAAACCGACTGATAAAAAAAAGGCGTTCCTTGTGAGAACGCCTTTGAGCTTTCGAAAATACCGCTTTACCAATAGACAGAGACAGTCAGGTTGCCGGATGATGCCGAAGAAATGGATGTTGAAGTTACTGAGTTGTGGTCGACTGTTGTCGTAGTTCCGGCGTTCGTCGACTCGTCGCTTCCAGAAGTCGAAAAATACCCGAGCTGGTATTCCGCACCAAAACTAATATTACTCCAGGCAAACCATTCAACTCCCAGTAGACCAGCAACACCAATTACTGTGGTGCTTGACTTGAATTTTGAGTTGTTGACAAAGTTAGCGCCTGGCTCCCGTGTTAAGGAATTAGTTGTCCAGGCGATTTGAGCTCCGATATATGGTGCCACAGATCCGCTAATTGGAAGCACATGCAGAAAAGCCGGCGCGATGGAAAACGAGGTGCCGGTTTCTTTTCGCTCGCTGCTCTGCCCTGCCGGCGTCGGAATTGTTGTGTTCTTAATCGTGGTACTGGCATTATTAAATCCTAAAGCCAATCGGATTGCATTGCCTTCAGAAATATAGTATTTACCACCAACACCTGATAAGAAACTTGTGGGTGTGAAATTGCCGGCCGTCAGGAAGGATAAACCTCCAAGATTGAACAAAAGTGCCTTGTCTCCGCTCTTGGTTGTTGGGGTGTTTTCATCCCCCGCGAACGCCAAATTCGTAATGATGACGACCGCCACGATGACAAATAACAGCTTCTTCATAATTGACTCCTCTCGATTTTATCCAGAAACTTTGTCTACAAAAAAAGGCGTTCCGCTTATCGGAACGCCTCTACACATACTAACAAATCACTTAATTCAAGTACCAAGTCAGGATCAGCGTCGCTGATCCAGTCCCGATGGAAGATGAAGATCCGTAGGTCGGGTTACCTTGTGCATCTAAGCCAGTGTACTGATTTGAGAGACTCGCAAAGCCCACACCAATCTCCCCACCCCATGAAAAATTGCTGGAGAAGAAGTATTCTCCACCCCAGACACCGGTAACAGCGATCGCTGCGGGAGTCGGAGGCGCGGTACCCACCGCAGGAGCGGGCACAGAGCCACTCGCATAACCAGCCTGGAGGCCCACGTACGGTGAAACACCGCCGACGGCTGTCATATGGTATTCGAACCCAGCACCCACAGCGTAACCTGTTGTCGAACTGCCCCCTCCAGCAGCGCTATTGCTAGAAAGTCCAACTTCCACTCTCACAGCAACGTTTTCAGCGGCCATAAACTTCAGACCAATCGTGCCAGTGCTCTGCACCGGGGAACTTGCAGCTCCCAGGGAAGTTTGGACGCCCCACTGTCCCGACTTAGCCATATCACCCGCCAGGGCTGAAGCGCTGACTATTGCAATTGCCATCAATACGAGAGCAATTTGTTTCATTGTAACCCTCCAAAATAATTGAATAATAAGTGAATTAGTTATTTAGTACTTTTACATCGTGAAAACACGGCCAAATAATACCAAAAAAAAACTACTTTGTCAAGTTTTTTTTTAGTCTTATTCTTGAACTAAATGACGTAACGCTATATATTATATAGGTGCATCAAAACCGTCAAAAACAAGCAAAATTCGATACATCTAATGCAAGCTGAATCTTACACCGCTGGTCAATGCTATTTGGAACACACTGCTGCCGGATTGAAAAATCGGTCCGAGGCGGATTTCTGCCGGGATGACTAAATTGCTGTTATGCAGCGGGAAAAGCACCCCTCCACCAAAGTCCAGGCCGAGAGCTGATCCGCCGGAATAAAACCAGAACCCCAAACCGCCGTCGATATACATTTCCGGATCCTTTTGAGATGGCAAGAAATACTTGATCTGGCCGGCAATCTCTATCGGGGTCCCTCCGTGTGTTGTAATATTGATCTCAGGACGAATATAGAGCTTATTGTCCATCGGTATGTCAAGACCTCCTCCAAAGAGAATGCCTGTAGAACTGCCGTTCCCGGTCAAAATGGATAGCCCGAATTTCCCATCCATCTTCATGTTCTGTGAAAGACCGGGACTGCTTATCATTACGATGCCGAGAACGATCATCGCAAAACCTACAAAGTGTTTAGTATGCATCCTACAAATCTCCTATAAGGTTAGTTGTTAGTTGATTGGCAGTCTTTAGTCCTTCAAGAGCGCGCGAGAAATGACCACCCGCTGGATTTCCGACGTCCCTTCGTAGATTTCTGTGATCTTGGCATCGCGAAGGTATCGTTCAACATGATACTCCTTCATATATCCGTAACCGCCGTGGATTTGAATCGCTTCAAGAGCTGACTTAACGGCTACCCGGGAAGAAAAGAGTTTTGCCATGGCGGCGTGATAGCCGAATGGCTTTCCCATGTCCTTGAGAGTTGCCGCCTTCAGATTCAACAAGCGGGCAACGCTTATCTCGGTTGCCATATCCGCAATTTTGAACTGAATACCCTGAAAGTCTGCAAGAGGCCTGTCGAACGCTTTCCGCTGACGTGAGTAGCCGATGGCTGCTTCAAGGGATGCCTGGGCTATCCCGATGGCCTGTGCGGCGATGCCGATGCGTCCGCCGTCGAGGGTTTTCATGGCAAACTTGAAACCGAAGCCTTCCTCACCGATCCGGTTTGCGGCAGGAACGCGGCAGTCCTGGAAGGCGATAGAGACCGTATCTGAGCTTCGTATGCCGAGTTTCTTCTCCTTTTTAGCGACCGAGAGGCCTGGAGTTCCCTTTTCCACGATGAACGTGCTGACACCATGCGCACCCTTCGATTTGTCCGTCGTCACCATAACAAGGATGAGATCAGCGTTACTGCCGTTGGTGATGAAATTCTTTGTGCCATTAATGATATACTCGTCCCCGGATCGGACAGCAGTCGTGCGCTGGTTGGAAGCGTCGCTCCCCGCCTCCGGTTCAGAGAGTGCAAAAGCTCCCAGGTTTTTCCCTGATGCGAGCGGGACGAGATACTTCTCCTTTTGAGCGTCATTTCCCCACTCATGAATTCCATAGCAGACGAGTGAGTTATTGACCGACATGATGACGCCGCATGAGGCGTCCACTTTTGAGACCTCCTCTATGGCGAGGACATAGCTGACCGAGTCGAGCCCGGCGCCGCCGTATCGCTCCGGCACCATCATTCCCATGAAGCCGAGTTCACCCAGTTTCTTGACGGCCTCGTGAGGGAATTCCTCCTTCTCGTCGCGCTCGAGCGCAGAGGAAGCGAGTTCGTCCACCGCGAACTTCCGTGCGGTGTCCCGGATCATGAGATGCGTTTCGCTGAAATCAAAATTCATGTGCGGCACATTGTCGTGAGGTGAGCGGATGCAGCCTACAATGGATAGTCATAGAATCCTTTGCCGGTCTTCCTCCCAAGCTGCCGTGAGGCGACCATTTTCTTCAACAATGGACAGGGGCGGTATTTGGCGTCTCCAAGCCCCTCATGGAGCACGTTCATGATGGAGAGACAGACATCGAGTCCGATGAAATCCGCCAGCTCGAGCGGTCCCATCGGATGGTTCATGCCGAGCTTCATCACCGTATCGATCGCCTGCGGCCTGGCGACGCCTTCCATGACGCAGTAGATGGCTTCATTGATCATCGGGAGAAGAATTCTATTCGAAACAAAGCCTGGATAGTCATTCACCTCGACCGGAACCTTCTGAAGAGTTTTCGTAAGTTCGGTGACGGCCTGCAGCGTCTCTTCGCTCGTCGCATGCCCGCGGATGATTTCCACAAGTTTCATGACGGGGACGGGGTTCATGAAATGCATTCCGATGACCTGGCCCGGACGTCTGGTGACTGAAGCGATCTCCGTGATCGAAATGGACGATGTGTTGGTCGCAAGGATCGCGTGGGCGGGCGCGTGGGCATCGAGGGTTTTGAAGATTTCCTTCTTGACGGCTTCCTGTTCCGTCGCTGCTTCGACGACGAGATCGGCCGTTTTTGAAGCCTCCTCCACCGAGACTGTCGAGCGGATCCGGGAGAGCGTCTGCTGTTTCTGGTCCTCCGTCAGGATCCCGTTCTTGACCTGCCGATCGAGGTTAGCGCGGATCGTTGTCAAACCACGCTCGATGAATTCGGGCTTCACGTCGACGAGCGTAACCGCGAAGCCGAATTGGGCGAGGACGTGGGCAATTCCGTTGCCCATCGTACCTGCGCCAACCACTGTGACTTCATTGATCTTCATTGGAATTGCTCCATCATCGTTCCACAATAAGTCCGCTGGCTTCTCCTCCTCCGATACAGATCGCCGCCATTCCCCGTTTCAGGTTTCTCAGTTTCAACGCATAAAGAAGCGTCACGAGAATCCTTGCACCGCTGGCGCCGATCGGATGGCCGAGAGCAACGGCGCCTCCATGGATGTTCACCCGGTTCATATCGAGACCGAGCATCTTGTTGACGGCGAGATTGACGACCGCAAACGCCTCGTTGATCTCAAACAATTCGATATCCTGCTTGCTCAATCTTGATTTCTTCAACAGTTTCTCGATCGCGTCCGCGGGCGCCGTCGTGAACCATTCCGGCTTCTTTGCGGCCGAGGCGAAGCTGACGATGCGGGCGAGCGGTTGGATCTTCAGGTCGCGGGCCTTTTCTTCTGCCATGACGACGAGAGCAGCCGCACCGTCGTTGATTTTGGACGCATTCGCCGCCGTCACGGTCCCGTCCTTCAGGAACGCCGGCTTCAGCGACGGAATTTTCTCGAACTTTACTTTTTTCGGCTCCTCATCTTCTTCGACGGCGATGGCTTCTCCTCCCTTTGGGGGAATCGAAACAGGGACGATCTCATCTTTGAAATATCCATTTTTCTGAGCTTCGAGCGCCCTCCTGTAACTTGTTGCGGCAAACTCATCCTGTTCTGCCCTGCTGACCTGGCATTCCTTCGCGCAGAGTTCCGCTGCATTTCCCATATGGTAATCATTGTAGACATCCCACAGCCCATCCTTGATCATCGAATCGACGAGCTGTCCATGTCCCAACCGGTACCCGGACCGCGCCTTGTCGAGGAGATACGGAGCATTGGACATGCTTTCCATGCCGCCCGCGACAATGATGTCCGCGTCGCCGAGGGCGATCGCCTGAGCCGCCAGCATGACGGCTTTGAGACCGGAGCCACAGACCTTGTTGATCGTGAGCGTTTCAACTCGTTCCGGGAGACCTGCGAAGAGAGCAGCCTGGCGCGCCGGGGCCTGGCCGATTCCGGCGGGGAGAACGCATCCCATGATCACTTCATCGACCTGATCTTTTTGAATGCCTCCCCTCTTGATCGCGTTCTCGATGACGATGGATCCAAGTTTTGGAGCGCTCAGCGCACTCAGAGAACCGGCGAACGATCCGATCGGAGTACGGCAGGCGGAAGCGATGACAACTTCTCGTGACGTCATATTCTTTCAATTCAAATTTTACCTGCTCAAGGTAGTAAAAATAGCGAACGGATGCAACAAAAAACCCGTTCCGCTGAGTGCGGGACGGGTTTCGTTGAATCGATGATGGATCTTATTACTTGAGCCTGACGAATTCGATGCGGCGGTTCTTGGCGCGTCCGTCCGCCCTGGCATTATCGGCGATCGGTTTCGTGAACCCAAATCCTTTGGTCGTGACCCTGGAGCCCGGGACCCCTTTCGAGACGAGATACGTCCTCACGGCGTCGGCCCTGCCGCGCGAGAGGTTCATATTATACTTCACGCCGCCGATATTGTCGGTGTGCCCGTGGATCGCCACCTCGGCGCTCGGGTTTGCGAGCAGGCTCTTTGCGACCTGGTCGAGGATCGTCTTCGCCTGCGGAAGGAGGGTTGTTTTTGCCGTTTCAAAGTTCACGCCTTCGAGGATGATCCGTTCGCCGACCTTGATGATGGGCACATCGTCGCTCGGATCGAGCGGGTTGGTGCCAATCTGTATTTCCTTTCCGTCATCGACGCCTCCGGCATCGGTGTCGGCGACGAGCGGATTCGTCTTGTATTTGTTCACCTCGTCATAGTCGCTGAGGCCGTCCCCATCGGTATCTTTCTTCAGAGGATCGGTGTGGTATTTCTCGACCTCGTCGCCATCGGGGAGTCCGTCCTCGTCGGTGTCCACTTTCAGCGGATCAGTACGGTATTTCAGGACCTCATCGCCGTCGCTAAGTGCGTCGCCGTCGGTATCTCTCTTCAGCGGATCGGTACTGTACCGGAGAATTTCATCGCCGTCGCTGAGACCATCGCCGTCCGTATCTCTCTTCAACGGATCGGTATGATATTTCAACACCTCTTCGCCGTCAGTGAGCCCGTCCCCATCGGTATCCTTGTTCAGCGGGTTCGTCCTGTAGACGTGTACTTCTTCGCCATCCTTCAATCCGTCGCCGTCCGTGTCCGGATTAAGCGGATTCGTTCCGATTTCCTTCTCTTCATTGTTGAGGAGCTTGTCGCCGTCAAGATCGTTGTTACCTCCCTTGATGAACGCGAAGAGATTCAGCGTGATGGTCCAGAATGCGTCGTTCCCGCCTTTCTTGATGTCATCGAGGTTATCGGAGAGAGTGAAATTGTACCCTCCGCTCAGACCGACGGCGGTGTTGTCCGAGACGAAGTATTGTGCGCCCGCTCCGAAAGGAAAATAGCCGGTGATCTTGCTATATTCCCGGTTGGCATTCCGGGGAAGAGCCTGCGAACTTCGGTCAACGGGATTAAAATAGAGAAAACCGATGCCTCCGTAAAAATAGGGGTCAAATTTTCCTCCCTTGATCGGCTGGATGAGCAATCTCATATCCACCGGATAAATCGTAGAGGAGGAGAAGAAGCTCGTGTCCTCGGCTTCGAGGGTGCCGAGGCCGGCGCCGAACTCAAGGCTTGTATAATTCGACGGTGAGTAACGCAGGAAGAGTCTGCCGTACGGAAAATCTTTGTGCTGGGCGATATCGAAAGTCGGGATGGACCCCCCAAAGCTAACGCCGATGCCGTACGGGTTGGGCTTTTCCTGTGCATGCGCAATCGTGCAAGCGACAACAAAGATCACGGCGGTGCGTACGCAGATGTTGGAGTTTATCATACAAGATAAATTAGGAATATCAGCGAAATGTAAGAGTTGACTCGTACAAAGTCAAGCATTAATGCCGGCCGCGCGATACCAATTGTGTAAATCGGGTAAGTCTCAGCTATTCATGGAGCGCAGGAACTCTTTATTCGACTTGGTGCCGCGCATCTTTTCGGTCAAAAACTCCATGGCTTCAACGGTGGAGAAATCGCTCAGAAATTTGCGCAGAATCCAGACACGATTGAGCTCATCCGGCTCGAAGAGCAATTCCTCTTTTCGGGTGCCGGAGCGGTTAACATCGATGGCCGGGAACATCCGTTTATCCGCCAGCTTCCGGTCGAGGATGATTTCCATGTTGCCCGTCCCCTTGAACTCTTCAAAGATCACCTCGTCCATCCTGCTGCCGGTTTCCACAAGAGCCGTCGCGATGATCGTGAGGCTGCCGCCTTCTTCGACATTTCTTGCTGCGCCGAAGAACCTCTTCGGGCGATGGAGAGCGTTGGCATCGACGCCCCCGGAGAGGATTTTGCCGCTGTGAGGAACGACCGTGTTGTGGGCGCGGGCCAGGCGCGTGATGCTGTCGAGCAAAATGACGACATCTTTCTTTGCTTCGACAAGCCGTTTTGCTTTCTCCTGAACCATGTCGGACACCTGGACGTGCCGTTCGGGCGGTTCGTCGAATGTGGAGCTGACCACCTCGGCGTTGACGGATCGTTCCATGTCCGTCACTTCCTCGGGGCGTTCGTCGATGAGCAGAACAATGAGGAACACCTCCGGATGATTGCGGAGAATACTGTTAGCGATCTTCTGGAGGAGGATTGTTTTGCCTGCTTTGGGCGGCGACACGATCATACCGCGTTGCCCCTTTCCAAGCGGCGTCAGGAGATCCATGATCCTCATCGCATATTCACCGGGAGAGGTCTCAAGAGTGAGGCGAGCGTTGGGATACAGAGGGGTGAGATTATCGAAGAGAACGCGATCACGGATCGCGTCCGGATTCTCGTCATTGACCGCTTCGACTCTCAGAAGCGCGAAAAAGCGCTCCCCTTCCTTCGGCGGCCGCACCTGGCCGCTGACGGAGTCACCGGTGCGGAGATTGAATTTCTTGATCTGAGACGGAGAAACATAGATGTCGTCGGGCGAAGGGAGATAGTTGTAATCGACCGACCGTAAAAATCCATACCCGTCAGGCAGCGTCTCGAGGACGCCCTTGCTGAAGGTCAGACCGTCGCTTTCTGTCTGGGCCTCCAAAATCTTGAAAATCAAGTCCTGCTTGCGCAAATCGGTATAGCCGCTGATGTTCATGTCCTTGGCTATCTTTGTCAGCTCTGAAATCTTTTTCGATTTCAGTTCTGCAATATCCATTGGCATAACGAGATCACCTTATGAAATGAAAAGTAAGAGAATTGGGTTGTCTGGAAACGATTTCTGCATCAAAGTGAATCAACGCCAGATGACGAACGCTGAAGAACAGTCTTTGCTGAGGATAACGGAAACTGATGTGAATTACTGTGGATTATGGTGCACAGCACGAAGGTAGTTCATGCTTCCTCGTATACTAAACATAATATAAAATCTTTCTTTTTCAAAGTCAAGTATCAAATTCCGCTCTCAATGAGCTCAATTGCCTCTCCCAGAACATAATGGGAACCGATGATAACGACCGGTTCGTTCTCCCTTCTCTCGCCGAGGGCAAGCCGGATCCCCTCGGCGACGCTTTCTGCATCGAGAGCGGGCACCGCATGGCGATGAAGTTCATTCACGATTTGCAGGGAGCTGAGCGCCCGCTCAACGCGGGGAGCAACCGCAAGCACCAGCCGGGCAATTGGTTTGAGACGCGTGATCATCCTCCCGACTTCCTTATCGCGCATGACGCCAAAAACAACCACGCCTTTCCCCACTGTCAATGATTGCAATGCGAACGCGGCCGTTTTGATTCCCGCCGCATTGTGAGCCGCATCAACGATGATCATCGGCCGGGATGACAACAGCTCAAGCCTTCCACGGAAGCCGGTGTAGCGTCTGATCCTCGCCAGGCCTTGCCCGACGCGCGTCCGTGTCCTGAAGGAACAGTGCGCATCCAGGTACTCCAGCGCACGAACGGCAAGTTGCATGTTCCGGGTCTGATGATCACCGGCCAGCGACAGGAACACGTTCGCGTATCGACCTTGCGGCGTTTGCAGCGTCACGGTCGATCCGTCCAGGAATCTCTCGCTGACCGCGATCGACGACTCCCGGTCAACCCGGTGCAGTGCGGCTTTTCGCGCACGAGCTATCCGGGCAAGCGTTGTAGTAGCACGCGCAGCATCAACGGCCGTGAAGCAGGGAATTCCCGACTTGATGATCCCTCCTTTTTCGGCCGCGATCTGCGTGAGGGTCGAACCAAGGTATTCCATATGATCAAAATCGATCGTCGTGATGATCGAGACGAGCGGCGTCACGACATTCGTGGCATCCCATCTCCCTCCAAGACCTGTCTCGACAACAGCGATGTCGACGTCCCTGTCGGCAAAATACCGGAAAGCGATCGCCGTCGTTGCCTCAAAGAAGGTCGAGCCCGTGCGCTCGATTGCTTTCTTCAGTGAGATGGCGTACGAGACAATCTCTTCGTCACTGATCGGCCGGCCGTTGATCCTGATCCGTTCGTTGAAACGGACAAGATGCGGAGAGGTGTAAAGTCCTGTCCTGTAACCCGCAGCGGTGAGGACCGAAGCGATCATCGCCGCAGTGGAGCCCTTCCCGTTGGTCCCTGCGATGTGCACGGTTGGAAATCTCCGCTCCGGATGACCGAGTCCATCAAGAAGCGCCGTGATATTCTTCAGCCCCGCCTTGATGCCGCGGTACTGAAGCGCGTAGAGATATCCGAGTGCCGCGTTTCGCAATTAGCTTACATCAGTGAAGTACAGGATGACACAAATTCTCACTCAAAATCAAGTATGAATTGTCGTTTGCCAGACTGTTGAAAAAGCCAAGGCCGGTCTTCGCCCGATGAATTGCCACGAAATTTATTTCGTGGACATCGCGAGGGAAAAAGGAGCGGGCTTTAGCCCCTTCATTGACCTTTCTGTGAGGGTTAAGACTCATTGGCTTTGTGGAGTTGTTTTCCACGAGCTGTCCGAAGGACTCCTTCGGAGAAGCTCGTTGCAATTCATGGATTTCTCAACAGCTCGCAGGTTATTTGGTCCGGACAGTAGCAGTGATTCAGGGAAGATGGAGATTCCGACGCCGACGGCATTACAGCCAGCTGTCGATGATCGAAAGATTCTTTGAAACCTGAAGACTTCCCACGAGATCCGTGATGCTGGCAATCGTATGCCGCTCACAATACTCCGAAAGGCCCCTTGCTATGGTGACCCCGGTATTGGGATTGACGAAGTTCGCCGTGCCGACCTGAATGGCAGAAGCACCTACCAACAGGAATTCGATGGCATCCTCCGTGGTCGTGATCCCCCCCATGCCGATGACCGGAATCTTGACGGTCTGCACCACTTCATAGACTTTCGCGAGGGCGATAGGCTTGATCGCGGGACCCGAGAGCCCTCCGGTTACGGTGGAGAGCTTCGGCGTTCTCTTATGGATATCAACGGCCATGCCGATGACGGTGTTGATCACCGATACCGCATCAGCCCCCTCACCTTCGACAGCCCGGGCGAACTCCCCGATGTGCGTGACGTTCGGCGTGAGCTTGAGAATCAGCGGTTTCGCAGTGAGCTTCCTCAGTCGCCGCGTGATCTCCGCGGTCATGCCGCAATTCGTGCCGAAATTCAGCCCCCCCTCTTTGACATTCGGACAAGAGACGTTGATCTCATATCCGTCCAGACCTTCGTGCTCTTCCAGCGTCGAAAGAACGGCGCAATATTCTTCGATCGTACTCGCGGCGATATTCGCAATCACCGACGTCGAGAGTGAGCGGAGGAACGGGAGTTTCTCTTCGATGAATTTTCTTACGCCGATGTTCGCAAGCCCGATGGAATTCAGCATCCCGCTCGGCGTTTCGACTATTCTCGGCGGCGGGTTTCCGTCTCTCGGCTTCAGAGAAAGGGATTTCGTCACGATGCCGCCGAGCTGGTTCACATCCACCAGCTCAGTCACCTCGTCGCCGTAGCCGAATGTCCCCGACGCTGCGAGGACAGGGTTGTTGAGCGTCATCGAGCCGATCTTTACGGACATCAAAGGCATGCAGTTTAGGATTTCGAATTTTGGACTTCGGGTTTGTCCCGCTCCTGGATTCCGCTTCACCAGCGGGATTCCAGAAAGCGGAATTTCGGATTTCGTGCTTTGGATTTTACAGAGAAATTATTCGTTACTCCTTCAAGCTATTCCCGGACCAGAACACTAACTAAGCCGGATCGTTTTCGTATCAAAGACTGTTCCATCCTTACAAACCAGGGCATATTTTTTCTCTCCGCTTCGCAGCTCAACCGGGCATCCCTGGCAGATCCCGATACCGCACGCCATGGCGCTTTCCAGAGAGATCTCGCAGGGAATATCTCTGTCGCCGGCGAGGGCGGCGAGAGCCGAAAGCATCGGATGTGGACCGCAGGCGAATAACTTCGGGGCGGGATAGCGCTCCCGGTCGAGCTCCGACCTGAGGAGATCGACGACGGTGCCGTGGAAACCTGACGATCCGTCATCCGTTGCGACCTGAACGTTAACGAGATGCGCCGGGACGATCTGATCGGCCGTCCGTGCACCGAGAAAGGTGACAAGAGTTGTTTTCGTCTTCGTGAGGAACGACGTGATCATCGGCAGCGGCGCGATGCCGAGTCCTCCGCCGACGAGGAGCGCCGTTTGAAAGTTGCCGGCCAGGTTGTACGGCGAGCCGAGCGGACCGATGATGTCGACGACGTCTCCCGGCCGCTTCTGCGACAGAAGCGTGGTGCCGAGTCCGATGACGTTGAAAATGATTTCGATCTCGTCTCCGTCCACGCGATAGACGCTGAACGGCCGCCGGAGAAATGGAAGTCCGAATTCATTGATCTTGATGTTGATGAACTGTCCGGGCTTGATCTGCGCGGCGATACCGGCGGCAGAGAACGAAAGAACGAAGATGTTTGGGGCGACGGATCGGAGGCGTGTGACAGGGCTCAGCGTTTGGATCATGGAAGAAGCGTGCGCACGGGAGTGAGATCAATTATTATCATCGGGCTCTTCCGGCGTCTCCTGCTCGTCATCCTGCTGGTCGACCTCATCGTCCTCATCCTGATTCCGTTCCTTGTTGCGGCCCCCGACGTCCTCCTGCGTTGGATTCTTCCCCTTCGCCTGATTGAGCGTGCGCGCGGTTCGCGGAGCCTCCGGCCGGCGAAGCGCCTGAATCTCCTTGATCCTGACATACTGCGACAGCGATTTGGGATCTGCTTTCACGGCAAGTTTTCCCTGGACGTCGGCCGCGTACATCGAAGAGGGATATTCCTTGACCACCCGCTTGTACCACTCAGCGGCGCTGTCATTTTCGAACACGACGTTCTCATAGATCCACCCGATCGCGTAGAGGATTTTCGGGAGATGCGACAGGGCGGCATGCGATTCCGCGAGGGATTTGAGATGCTGAAGGGCGAGGTCGGGATTGTCCCCGGCCAGCAACTGCTCCGCTTTCTCGTACGCAACGAGAACTCTGTCCTCGGCGCTCTTGAGACTATCCATTTTCAAGACCTTCCGCACCTGTGTGGCGTATTCCGATTTTTCGAAGGTCGTGAGAATCGTGCGGTAGAGCGAATCGACGATGAGAGAGTCGCCTTTGTTTCGATAGATCTCTGCCATCGCGTAGAGTGATCTCGCGATAAAGGGGGACGTCGGATACGCGTCGACGACGTGCTGGAACCAGGCAAGTCCGGAATCGGGCAGATTCAATTCCAGATAGAACAGGCCGGCAAGCTCGAACTTGTTCCTTGCGAGAAGCGATCGCAGCGAATCGGGAGTGAGCACGGCCTGCACCGCCTTCGGCTGGGTGATGCCTGCGCTCTTCGACGAATCACGGAGGCCGGGTCTGCCTGACAGGGAATCTTTCATCGCGAGGCGCGGATCGAATGGCCTGACCTTGTCGCGATCGCGCCTGGTCATGCCTGAAGAATCGGGGAGGGCCTGCCGCCGGCGCCCAACCTGCGCATCGTCGTCCTCGTTCTCGTCGGGCGGAGGCGCGACGGAACGGCCAAGCGTATCGGGCGGGCCGGGGAGGGGAGCGTCGCCTCTCGGCGGGCGCGGCGCTGTTTCCGCTCTGAGCGCATCGGCGCGCCGCTCAAGAGAATCGATCGTGCTGCCGGCACTCCCTCGAGATGCCGAAGAGTCGGGTTGACCCGACGAAGTATCGTGAAGAGAAGCCTTCACTGAATCCGGGTGGAGGGCAACGAAGAGAAGACTGTCATATCTCTTGATGTTCTCCCTGAACTTGAAATAATTCGTCAGCGTCGCCGTCTTCTGCTGGGCGATCGGATTGATCTCCGAGGCGGCGTACTGGTCGCGTGCTTTCGTATAATGATCGAGCGCTTTCTTGAAATTGGAGAACTCCTTCTCGAAAATCAACCCGCGTTGGAAATTCGCTTTCGCGGAGGCGTCCGAGCCCCGGTATGTTGTGTCGATATACGAATAGAGCGCGAAGGCGCTGGCGGAATCCCCTTTCACCCAGTCGGTGTTTGCGATTTCGAGGTCGACGAGCGACACCTGATCGCTCGCGAGCTTCTCATCGATCAATTCGTCAAGCGTCCCGAGTGCGCGATCGTATTGCTTTGAGAGACTCAGCATGTGGGCGTATTTCAACCTTGCCCTGAAAACGGAATTGAAGTCGGGCTTGAACCTCCGCACTTCGCTGTAGGCAGTTGCCGCCCGTGCATATTCCCCCATTCGTTCATACGTGAACCCGAGGAGATACTGAGCGATGGCGCGAAGATTTTTATCGCCTGAAACTTCAACCGCCAGCACGTATTTTGCGGCGGCCTGATCGTATTCATGACGTTCAAAATAGATCTGCGCTTCCAGCATCAACATCTCGAGAAGAACGTCATTGTCACCCTCAGCGCGTGCGGCTTCGAACAGATCCTTGGTGAGCTGCAGCGCCTCATCATCCTTCTTCATGAAGTATAATGCTTTGGCGTGCCAGAGTTTTGCCTTTCTCAGGTAGGAGCTGGTGGGGAAATTTTCGTAGAGGTCTTTGAACTTCCGGATCGCCGATTCACTCTCGTCCTTGTAAACGTAGGAGACGGCGATCATGTAGACGGCGGCGTCGATCCATGAACTATTCGGATAAAACTGAATGAGCTTCGAACATTTCTCAATGACCTTATCAAACTTCGTCTTGGTCGCCGGTTGAATAGTGTACGAGACGAAATACGCCGTGTCCCTGGTCTTCTGTGGAACGTTGTCAACCTCCTTGACGGCATCGTCAAATAATTTGTTTGCATTGTAATAGGTGTTGAAGTACGCCGTGACATTCTGATATGTCGAACAGCCGGGCAGGAGCAGGAGTGAAGCAACAAGAATGGCGAGCTGCCTGGAAGGTACGCTGGGGCTGAGCAAAAGAGAGATCCTGTTAATGTTGCGAACGTCGCATGGAGAATTCACTTACAACAACAATAATATGATACACAAAAATTCCCTTTGATGCAATATTTCGGCATATTTGGTCCTTCCTTGAACGCAAATATGCTCTACAGGGAAGTCCGATGATCCCGCAGTTGCAGTTCTTGACCGGATTTCGTACTATTGGGTGACATTTCTGGGAGGAAATTCCACATGTACTCGAACGCACTCAGCGGTGCAACGCACGGCATCCATGCTCATATTATCCAGGTTGAAACTCACATTGCGGCGGCAATTCCACCTTCGTTCAACGTCGTCGGGCTTCCTGACAGCGCCGTAAAGGAGAGCCGCGACCGGGTCTTCGCCGCCATCAAGACAACCGACTTCAAATTTCCGCCGAGAAGCCGGATCACCGCCAATCTCGCCCCGGCTGTCTTCAGAAAAGAGGGTTCGGCATACGACCTTCCGATGGCGGTCGGAATTCTCGCGGCGACAAAGCAAGTATGCGCCGATCTTCTGAACGAATTCATCCTGCTGGGCGAGCTTTCCCTTGATGGGGCTCTTCGGCCCGTTCACGGCATGCTGCCGATTGCCGTCGAGGCAAAACGGCGGAACATTCGCGGCATGATCGTGCCGAAAGAAAATGCCAAAGAGGCGGCAATCGTCCAGGGACTCGAGATCTATCCGATGGAATCGCTCGTGGCGACCGTCGCATTTCTCAATGGCGAGCACAAATCCCTGAAGCCGTTTCATGTCGACCTCAATACCGTGTTCAACGAAGATCAGCGGTATCCCATCGATTTCAGCGACGTGAAGGGGCAGGAAAGCGCGAAGCGGGCTCTCGAGGTCGCCGCGGCAGGCGGACATAACATCATCATGATCGGCCCGCCCGGCTCAGGGAAAACAATGCTCGCCAAACGACTGCCGACAATCCTGCCGCCGCTGACGTTCGAGGAAGCGATCGAGACGACGAAGATCCATTCCGTCGCCGGCCACCTTCCGCCTGACACTGCCCTCATCACGACACGTCCCTTTCGCTCGCCTCATCACACGATCTCCGACAGCGCTCTCGTCGGAGGCGGCACGATTCCGAGGCCCGGAGAAATTTCTCTCGCTCATCACGGGGTTTTGTTCCTTGACGAGCTCCCCGAGTTTGCGAGAAATGTACTGGAGGTCATGCGCCAGCCGCTCGAAGACGGGCACGTGACGATCAGCAGATCAAAGATGTCCCTCGACTTCCCCTCAAACTTCATGCTCGTCTGCGCGATGAATCCCTGTCCGTGCGGGTATTTCACTGATACCGCAAAAGAGTGCTCGTGTAACTCATTGCAAATTCAGAAATATATGGCGAAAATCTCTGGACCTTTGCTCGACCGTATCGATTTGCACATTGAAGTTCCCGCAGTGAAGTACAAAGAACTCGCCAGCAAAGACACCGCAGAACAATCACACGTTATTCGATCCCGCGTTACGCAAGCGCGTGAGGTACAGATAAAGCGATTTGAAGGAAGAAAAGGAATGTACTGCAATGCCGATATGGTTTCGAAAGACATCCTCGCCTTTTGTAAGCTCGATACTGCAGGTGAGGAGTTGTTGAAGATGGCGATCACAAAGCTCGGTTTGTCGGCGAGAGCGTATGATCGCATTTTGAAAGTCGCACGGACAATCGCCGACCTCGCTAACTCGCCAGACATTCGTCCCGAACATATCAGCGAAGCAATTCAGTACAGAAGTCTGGATAGGAATCTATGGAATGGATAATTTGTGTCTTGGTGCCTTCGTGGTAAAAGCTTTAACCACGAAGACACGAAGGCACAAGAGCATAAGAATGAGTTCTTTCGCACCGATACCGGCTACCCTAGAATGCATCGCGACAGAGACAATTGACGCCGTATACAAAGTTCACAAGTCTCTGGGGCCGGGTTTGCTCGAATCAGTATACGAAAAGTGTCTCGCATATGAGCTTTCAAAACGAGGGTTAACCGTTGAAACCCAGGTGCCAATGCCCGTTTCCTATGAAGGAGTAAAACTCGATGCCGGACTTCGGCTCGATATGCTCGTTGAGGGTCAACTTATTCTCGAGATAAAATCGGCCGAGACAATGCATCCGGTGTTTCAAGCGCAACTTCTCACCTATCTAAAATTAACGGGAAGGCGACTGGGATTCTTGATAAATTTCAACGTCCCTCTGATCAAGGATGGTATTAAGAGAATGGTGTTATGAAAGTCTTGTGCCTTCGTGCCTTCGTGGTTATTCTTTTTTTCACCACAAAGACACAAAGGCACAAAAGTGAATCCGTTCCCCCTGAACACATCAGCGAAGCCCCTCCTGCGGCGGGCAGGGATTCAGTACAGAAGTCTGGATAGGAATTTGTGGCAAACGTAGCAAATGATTAGAAGAACCTCCATCATTGCTGATCGAGGTTCTTCACGATCACTTCGCCCGACTAGATTTTTTTTGTGCGCTACTCATTTCAGTAGAATAAACTTCTTCGTATCGACGAATGTACCTGCCTGCAACCGGTAGAAGTAGATGCCGGAAGAAAGATGTCCTGCATTGAATTCGACTTCGTAACTACCTGCCGCCCGCTGCTCATTCACCAGCGTCGCCACCTCGCTGCCAAGCACGTTGAAAACTTTGAGGGAGACGAACCCGCCGGCCGGAAGAGCATACCGAATCTGCGTTGTTGGGTTGAAGGGATTGGGATAGTTTTGAGAGAGTGAAAACCGGAATGGCATAGCTTCCTGGCTCTCTTGAACTCCAACGATGATTGTGTCAAGCCACGCGCAAGCACCGGGACCACCGTGTGCACCAATGTCATTTCGTACTGTGCCGAGTGAAGGTGGAATGCAGCTATCATTGTAGCTTGGATCGGGATCACCAGCGTCAATGCAATTCGACCTGGGGATAATTTGCAGATTTGAAGTGCTGTCGAACACGGGATTAACATTGATGTTGCCGACGCCTGCGTAGCCATCCTGGACATCGCAGTAACTTGCTTTCACAGAAGTGCCAGCGATCTGGATCGGCGTATTGAAAAAGACGATAGAATTTCTCATTTGAATTGTTCCCGCATATTGTCTGACGCCTTGATTCGTGTTATATGCGATGGTCGAATTGATGACGTGTGCGGTATCTGACCCACTGAAGAAAAGACCCGCACCTTGCCAGTCCGAAGAATGATCACCTGAGACGGTGTTGTAAGACATCACACAATTTAATAGAATTATGCGCTTAGGCGAGAAGACTCCACCGCCGTATGCGTGAGTGGTCGACCATGTCCACGTTGAGTGAGCATATACTGAATTGCTATCAATGATGCAATTGCGTAATTCTGTAGTGTCGGACCCATACACTCCGCCTACGTAAGCGTATCCATCATCGAACGGGCCAACTAGGCTGTTAGATACCGAATTACCCCTGACTGTACAATTCCGCATTGTCAGAGAACCGAACGAACACACGCCACCTCCAACGATACCGCTCCACCCGCCAAGAGAATTTCTTGATATCTCACATCGTGTCAAGAGCGCACGTCCGATTGTGATGTATATTCCACCTCCCCTTCCGGCCTGACTTCCATCATATGCTGAATTCTCTGATACTTTGCAATCAGTGAGCGTGAAGTCTGTCGTATTCCAAACCCGGATGCCTGCGCCGCTGGTTGACGAATTATGAGCGATAGTGCAGTTGTGAACGTTTGGGTAGCTACTGTTAATTCTGATGCCACTGTTTTGTGAGCCGGAGATCCGGCAATAGGCAAGTTCAGAACCAGGATTACTGAAATTAAAATAGATTCCTTGCCATCCGATTGATGCATCTGCTCGTTCAAAAATGATCGAATCTTGCGCCGTTCCGATCGCTGTCAGAGTACCACCAACCTCAAAGACATAGTTCCCGTTGAAAACGACTTTTACACCGGGCTGGATCGTCAACCCGGCGACGAAGATATTGCACGTAACTACATAGGGGGAACCTGCGGGAGTCCAAGTTTGGCTGACGATCGTACCGCAAACGTAGGTGGTGTCAGCCGATGCGATCGTAACACACAGCAGTGTGACAAATGTAACGAACAAGTATTTCATTTTTGTATCTCCTGGCATTTTTGGTGAACGAGTGTTGGAATAGTATCCCTGCGTTCTGATAACTCATCTACCACAGAATACAATTGCGTTGTAGTAGAATTGGTAATCATCAGTGGTTGCGATGAGGCTGGATGCTCTGTGTCCAGCAAATACTCCGCGGTATATCGGCGCTTCAATGTATGATATCAGACTGCATTCGAGATGGTTGGTAAGATGGTTCAGATTCCAGATAAAAGCCACCGGTCGCGCCTTAGTGCTTGTTAGTACGGCGTTCCAGTCGTTGGGGTAACCGAAGATTCCGTCATGGTTCCAATCGCTGCCTGAATAAAAATTCCTCGATGCGGTCGTGTACGAGGAAATGTTTCTGAATAGCTGTGTCTGAGGATCAGTGATGACGATTGAATCCGGCTGTGTCTCTCCGAAGTATACTTGGCCGCCAGCCTGTTGAGAAAAGCCCATAAGGCTTACAAACGGCGAGTGTGTCACCGGGCGCAAAGTGCCCCCCGTTATGATGACGCCATGGCTTCCTTGGACGTACTGCCCGATCGCGCTGACCTCAGCCTGAGTGAGAATCTCTGATACTTGGGGATTACGCGCATCATCGATTATAATTACGTCGGCATTGGATGCCAACAATTCGGGCAAGGTAATATTTTGATGGTCGAAGGAAAGATAATCCACGATGATCCGCGCCGTCCCATATCGATTCCAGTTGGCATTAAGGTAGTTCCAATAGGACGGGTAGTTGTTCCCATCGGAGCGGATGACAATGGCTTTGATAAGCGTGTCTTGTGTAGAGACTCTAACATAAATCGAATCGGTGGCAATTCCTCCGCTACTATCGTTCACAACGACAGAGACTTTGTAACGGCCGACAAAGTTTGGCATGTGCCATGCCACTGTTGGCCCGGATCCAGAAATTGCGCCAGCCTCAACTGCCCACACGTAGGCGAGTCGATCGCCGTTTTGATCGGAAGCAGTGCAGCTCAAGTTCACAACACCGCCCACAGCAATCACTCGCGGTGTTGCTGTTACACGAACAATGACAGGAGGTGTATTTTGGGTTGGACCTGTTGAATCGTTCTTGCATCCGGTAACAACTACGATGCAACAAAGTAGCAGACCACGCACCAATAATGTAATGATTTGCATAATGGATTCTCCTTTTGTGTGAAATTGATCGACTGGGGAGAGTATCTCGCCAATGGAATTGCTATCTCCATTTACCGTCATTCAAACGCCCATCCAAACAGATTGCTCATCATCGGTTGAGGCATACCTTCGATGCCGTTGATATCGCCGATGAAGAATATCCTCGCGGCACTGTAATGGATAATGCCCATCACCGGGGCTCCTACTGGTTCTCCAGAATCACGGATTCCATTGTCATTGAGGTCGACATAGGAACTGCTCGAGAGCCATCCTAAAACTTGAATTGTAGGAATGTTGGTTGTGTCTATAATTGCCGATCCGGCATTGTAATAGAATGACGTCGCACCGCGGGTTATGACATGGTCGGCGAACCTCGAAACATTGCCAAACGCAATCCCGGCGAGACGGAGACCAATTCTTTCAGCCAGCTCATCGCGCTGAGATGGCCGCAGGTATTCGGATATCAGAATCAGAGAGGTACACCGTTTGAGAAAGTTATCGTACGCTTGTAACTCGGTTTCACGGTATGATCCATACTTGCCGGCACGAATAACCTTATCATATTGATTAAGAAGAGAATCTGTTATCACAGCTCCACGAGGTAGTTCATCGACAGTAAATCCACGACTCCTCATGAAATCAGCCATTGCCTTGCCTTGATGTGGATTTGATGGGGAGAAAATTCCAGTATCAGATTGGGGGGACCACCATCCTCCACCATCGTGTGATGCGTCAACCAAGATCCGCGTCTGTGGGTTTAAATGACTAGTGAGCGTCAGAGTCATACTATCTGAGCCGCCGCGGCCATCACTAACACGCGCTGTGATTATGGAAGGCACATCATCGTAGGGAGCCATCCAGCGGACGCTATTGCCTTCGCCAACGATCGTTCCGTGTGAGGCTTGCCACGTAAAAGTTAATGGGTCATTGTCTGCATCGCTCGCCAGGCAGTTTATCGTACTACTCCCTCCGACTGCAACACTTGAGAGACTTGCAGAAAGGTTCTGAATCGCAGGTGCATGATTGCTTATATCGACATCAACGGCTTTACTGCATCCCATGAAATAGAGGATGAGAAAACAAAGCACAACGCTGAGTTTGTGGCACATAAATTCTCCTTTCAAGAATTTGAACAGTGAACAAGATTTGAGGAATAAGATAAAATGTATCAGCCACGTATCCGCGGATTATGAAATACCTAAAACTTCAATGATACCCCTACGCAGAATGCCTTGCGGCGTGTATCGTACAGCAAAGTAACCGGGACTCTGTTTTCGACGACGGCAAACTGCTGTTCAATGGTTTCTACTCTAAGATCATCGATATACTTGTTATTCAATAGCAAAGAATGCATCGATGTGGAATCTGCCTTAAGAGTGTCTTCCTTAACCTCCCCCTTGTGACTACTCTTGATTAGTAAAATCGTCACTACTGCAACGGCAGTTATACCAGCTGCGATCAGCACCATCTTGCCAACATCAACATCTGTTCCCGGCAGTTCCGCTGGCTTCGGCCACCCCGCCTGTGCATGTGTCTGCGATTGCAACTGTGCTTGTACGGCTGAGGGAAAGGCAACCAAACGAAACAGGAGGGCAAGAATAATAATACCGGGCGAACAGATTCTTGAGAATGATTTCTTCATGGTATTTCCTTCCATTTATTTTTAGGTTAGTATGTTAGTTAAGTTGTCAATTTATGGCAACTTCGTTAGTGTCCAGATGAGAAGTGCAGCAGACACGGAAATCATGATGAAGGAACCAACGAATTTCGTACCATCATCTTTCTCTTCATATTTGATGACCATTCCGGTGGAGAAGCGGACTTCTTTAATTTCTTCCTTGCTAAACATCAGCACCGAATCAGTCAATGAATCCTTAAACTCGATCAAAGTCGGTTTTGTTGCTATCACTTTCCCGTTGATAGCCTTTTCGTTCCGCAATATCAATACATCTGTAGAATCTGATTGTCTACAGACAGTTTGGCTTGGCAAGACAAACAGAATTAACAGCAAGAAAAAAGATATGAATGCAAGAAACCGGGTCTGAACCAAGAAAATACTCTTTCTCAAAATGAAGTTCCTATGTGGGGGCGTTTCACGTATTGCCACGATCGGTTGTCAGATTTTGTCACGGTCTCCCAATAGTTGACATCTAATTTTCATGTCGGATATAGGTAGCGAGTCAATGATGTTGCCCTGTTAAATTACTGTGAGAAGCGTAAGCCCTTACCGCTTCCACACCGCCTCCACCCTGTTCGCCACCTGCAATTTCCGGTAAATATTCTTGATGTGGAACTTGATGGTCGACTTCGAGACGAACAGCGAGTCGGCGATGGCTTGATAACTGTCGCCGCGCTGCAAGTGATCCAGCACTTCCTGTTCCCTCCGCGTCAATGGCTCGGCGGGCGACGCCCTACGGAAGGATTGCGTCACCATCCGCGCAATCGTCATGCTCATCGGCGAACCGCCGTCCCGGACTTCCCGGATCGCCTGCAAGAGTTTCTCGTGCGGCTCGTTTTTGACAAGGTATCCCGATGCACCGTTACGGAGCGAGTCGAACACGCTCTCGTTTTCTTCATGGTGTGTGAGCATCAGGATCTCGAGTTGCGGGAGCTTCTCCTTGAAGAGTGAGACCCCCCGGCTACCGGACATTCCGGGAAGCTCGATGTCGAGAAGAAGCACGTCAGGATCATCCTTGGCAATCTCCTCCAGTGCGGATTCGCAGTCGACATACTTGCCCACGCATGCGAACCCGTCTGACACTTCGATGAGTCTTGACAGGCCAAGCCGTACGTCGGGATCATCGTCAATTATCGCGACCCGAATGGCTGACTGGGAGTTGGTGTGAATGGTTGACATCGAATGCATCATGATACATAGAGACGAGCAGAAATACTACTACCCGTTAGGGTAGTTTTGATTCGAAGTGAATAGCTGTGCCCCCGAAAGCCTTTGAAACGATATCGAGCGAGCCATTAAGAAAAACCGAGCGATTGCGCATATTGGCAAATCCGTTCCCTGCTGAGACGCCAGTTGTCTCGAATCCGCTGCCATCGTCGGTTAGTGCAATGGTCAGCAATCGATCCCGAAGTGTAATCGCCAGCGTCACGTTCCTGCAGCCTTTGGCGTGTTTTGCCACGTTGTGCATGGCTTCCTTGAAGATTCGAGTAAGCTGACGTCTCCATTCGATGGGTAATTTCACTGTTCCGAAGTGGTTCTCTAGCCCCACGATTCTAAATGCGATGTCTGTCGTATCAAACAATTGATCGCTGATCCCCTTCAGGTACTCAGCCAGATCCAGGAGTGAGTCTTTGTCGGGGTCGAGCTCCCACGTAAGCTCTCTGACTTCCTTGGACACTTGATCCACATGGGCGCCAATCGATGTCACCTGATCCCGCACGTGTACCGCAGCGGTGGCCAACTCGCGTTCCAGCAATCTTGCACCCAGCGAGATAGCCGTTAACTTGTGACCGATCTCGTCGTGGAAATCGGCTGCGAGTTTTTTCCTCAACTGTTCACGGCCGTCGGCCATCGCCCGCTCCATCCGGACGGCGCGCCGGACGCTTGAGCGGTGAAACAGGAAGGCAGAACCGACCAGAAATGCGACGCAGAGAGTATAGAACCACCACCGTGCCCAGAACGGCGGTGCAATGACGATGGTCGCCATCGTCCGGGGTGTACTCCAGGCGCCGTCGCAGTTGGCAGCTTTCACCACAAATGCGTATTCTCCAGGAGGCAAAGCGGTGTAAGATGGTTCCGATCTTGCATTGGCGTAGCGCCATTCCTTATCTGCCCCTGTGAGCATGTAGGCATAACGGTTCTTCGAGGGCTCTTTGTAGTGTAGAGCGACGAACTCAAACGATAAGAAACCCTTATCGTAACTCAACTCGATAATGCCGGACGAATTTCCTTCCCATGGCGCGCGGGAGTCACTCCCGGGATACGCCAGGTGAGTCAGTACCACACGGGGAGGGCGCGAGTTGACGACGAGATCCGGCACAAATCCATTTAGCCCGTTTGGCCCTCCGAAGAACAATTCGCCGCGATCATTCTTGAAGTATGCGCCAAGGTTGAACTCATTGCTTTGTAAACCATCACTATGATCGTAGTTCCTAAATTCACCTTTGCGCGGATCGAAGCGCGAGAGGCCGGAGTTCGTGCTGAGCCAGAGCGCACCGGACCCGTCTTCGAGTATTCCGTAGACGACGTTGTCCGGAAGATCATGCTGACGAGTGAAGGTCGTAAAAGTGGTGTCGCGTATGTTTAACCGGCTCAGTCCACCTCCACCGGTCCCGATCCACAAGATGCCCGGCTCGCGTGCGGACTCGTAAAGGGAGAAAACAGAGTTGTCGCTAAGTGTGTTGGAGTTTCCTCTTTCGTGCTGAAAGTATGTGCGTCGCCGGGTACGCAGGTCGACGCGAGCCAATCCGTATGACCAGGTACCGACCCAGAGCACGCTGTCTGATCCTTCATCCCTGGTTCTCTGCATAGCGATCACCCATTCGTTTTCTTTCCAATCGTCCGGAGATTTGGAAGAGAAATCTTCAAACGTGCCATTTGCCTTATCGTAGCGGAGAAGTCCGCTGCCATTCGTCCCCACCCAAAGATTTCCTTTGCCGTCATCGAGAAGAGCGTAGATATCCATCTTGAACTTTCTATCGATGCGTTGTTCAATCACGCCTCGCTTCCGGTCGAATCGAAACAGACCACCGCCAAGCGTGCCGATCCAGAGAACTTCGGAATGATCTGCCAGAATCGAGCGAACAGCATACCGATTGAGCACTTCAATCCCCTTGACCTCGGGAGTAAAGGGCTTTAGCTGTGCCATCGGTTGGTCGAGGGTTGCTAATCCTGCCTGCGTGCCAACGAAGACGATCGGTAAAGAGTCGACGGTAGATTCGCAGATCGACCAAACGATGTTGTTCCGGGTACTCGTTATCGATCGGTAGTTCCCGAAGCGAATCCCACCCAATGTCATCTTATTTACACCTCTCCGCGTCCCGAACCACATTGTGCCGGTGAAATCCTCTGTGATTGAAAAGACCGTGTTATCACTTAACGATGATGGGTCATCCGGAACATGGTTTGCCCACTCCCACGTCTCAGCCCGAGGATCAAACATCCCTACACCTCCTCCCACTGTACCGACCCATAGAAAACCACGACTGTCTTCGCAAATGGTAACAATACTGTTAGATGTGGGAACGATGGAACCTTCTCGGTGCATTAGCACGTGACTGATCGTTTGTGTTGAGTCATCGTACCGGTCGAGACCGCCTTGAGTACCGAACCACACTCTGCCATGGGAATCTTGGTATAGAGCCTGAACCAGATCCGCTGAAATGCTCGCTCGCTGATGATCGTCGTGACCAAAACGAACGAAGGAGTTCCGCTCGGGTTCATAACGATAGGCGCCGTGGTTGGTACCAATCCAGATCGCACCCGTACGATCCTCACACAAGGACAAAATCTGGTCAACCCTCCCGGGGTGATGAGGCACATTGTCGTAGTCGACGGACACAAATGCCTGAGATTTAAGATCGAACCTGTAGAGACCATCCAATGTTGCAATCCAGACAATCCCACGTCGGTCCTGCATGATGGTCGAGAGGTTCCCACGACCCGTTGCGATGGTATCATTCTCGTGATCGAGAAAGTGGGCGAACTTGTGAGTCAGAGAGTTGGCGATATTCAATCCTCCACCGTCTGTGCCGATCCAAAGGCCTTGGAACTTCGGGCCGAAGTCGGGGGTCTGTTTCCTGTCGAGTTCAAAAAGCACTGTGATCGAACTGTTTGAAAGCGCTGAATCGCGCCACGGCTCGGCGTGGTAGGTTTTGAACCCGTACCCATCGTAGCGCGCCAGTCCACCCTTCGTGCCAAACCACATGAACCCGGCTCGATCCTGGTATATACAAACAATTTCATTCTGCGGAAGTCCGTCGTCGACTGTCAGGTGTTCAAACCTGAAATGCGAGTCGGAAATCCTCGCCGATGATTTACCTTGTGAATTGGCCAGATTCATTTCCACTTGAAAGCCTGCGAGAAAGAGGATACCGATGAACGGGTGAATGAAATAGTACGTTCTCATCGATTACACGAATCCAAAGTAGAAATCTTGCGGGTGTATCGCGTTGAGCTCAGCATGAGACTACGTGAGCAACTGATTGCCCAGAACCTTAAGTCAAAGCGAGAGCATGAAGGTTTTATCCGCAGCGATGAAATTAATATAGATACGCGGGAGAAGAAAATCAAGGACATCCGGCGATGCCCCGTTCAACTCTTAGGTATCAATCGAATCGCCGGCCCTCCGCGGTTCTTTTCCGGGTTGGTAATTGTGTCTTCGTGCCTTCGTGGTTATTCTTTTTGGCCAAGGCTTTTTTACCACAAAGACACAAAGGCACTATTTGTGTCTTCGTGGTTAATCTGGCGAGATCCGTCCCGAACATATCAGTGAGGCGATACAGTACAGAAACTTGGATAGGGATTTGTGGGAACAAATCACTGAGCAAAGCTACAAAACAAATCGAAACCCTCCATTGATGACTCTGCCCTCCAAAGGAGCATAAACCGGAAGTGTCCGGATTGTACCCGTCTGTAGATTGCCGACAACGATTGGTTCGTACCGTGTTTGGCGAGTGTCAAAGATGTTTTCAAAATTCACAAAGAAACGGAAGTGACCGAACCCCTTCTCTGCGATCATCCCGGTAATCCAGTATTCAGGAGAATGATCCCGAAACGGATTTCGCTCAAGCCGCTGTGAGCCAGTCCAATAGTTTTCAATGCCAACCTTGGTTGCGGTTTCCTGACTTTCCCAGACGAAGACTGCACCAAAGGAATGCCGAGGATTGAGTTCCAGTTCATACGTTGTTCCGTTGTCGCTCTGTGAAGCGTAAAGGTAGGTATACCCGAGAGAAAGTTTGAAATCATCGTACGTAAGCTTTGCTGAGAACTCGCCGCCTCGGGTAAGCGTAGTGCCGGTCGCACTCCGAAGATACACGACGTCGTTCTCAAGGGAATCTTGGTCCGCCAGAAGAGCATTTGATAAGCTGGAAACATAGAATGCCAGGTTGAAGCTTGCTCCCACTTGGCCGAAGATGCCTCGCCAATTCAGATCAAATGAACCGCTCGTGGCTTTTTCTGCCTGAATGTTCTGTAACGGACGAACGTTACGAAATCCAACTTCCTCAGCTTCTTCAACAAAAATGGTTGGTGATTTGAAACCAGTGCCACCGCCGATTCTCATCGTAAGCATTGACGCCGGGCGATACATCAATGATGCTCTCGGCGTGAAGACATTGCCGAGCCTGTTGTGGAAATCTACCCGTCCGCTTACGAGAACCGTCCAATATCGTGAAAGTAAAATTTCATCCTGCGCAAAAACCGCAGGGACGGTGTACCGATAGCTTCGGGTTGAGCTAACAACAGGCGTTCGATCAGTAAACTCATCAAAAGTAAATGCAGTCCCGAGCAAAATATTCTGTGAATTCGCAGGGAACGAATATTGAGCATCTGCATAGAAGATTTCTTGTGTGGCGTTGAAGGGCGATCTTCCGTAGAATGCGTCTCGCTGAAGTTTCATCCCTGCAAGCTTGACAATCATCGCTTCATTTCCGGAAATAGTCCAATCGAGTTGCGAGGCCAGGTCAATTCTCCGAGATTCTATCTCTTCGCGATAAGGAGACCCTGTTCCACTCACTAAGGTCGGCGCATTCAACGCACCGCCCAGTCTGTCTTCGTAAAGAATTCCCAGTGTAGCTCGCAGTTTGAGATTCTCCGATGGAGACAATAGAATTTTTGGGGTGAGTGTGTACCTTTCAAATTCAGCAACGTCCCCAAAGCCATCGCCGTCAACGTCATAAAGAGATTGGGTATTCCGGCTCGCAAGGAGTGTTAGTCCGAGATTGTCGAACTGTTGCGCATAAAACCCAGCTGCATCAACTCCACGCTGTGTTGTTCCATTCACGATGGCGCTCAATTCAGCTACGGGTTTGGGATCCTTCGTAATAAAATTAACCACACCTGAGATTGCATCGGCGCCATAGAGAGCAGAGGTTGCTCCTTTGATGACTTCGACCTGGCGGAGGTTGAGCGGAGGAATTTGAGTAAGTCCAAAGCCGGCTGAGAGTCCGCCAAAGTTTGGAATTCCATCGATAAGAATTTGAGTGTAGCGCCCATTCAATCCCTGAATGCGAAGGTTGGCAGTGTTGCTGGCAGCGGACGTTGTTTGCACACGCATTCCGGTAGATTCGTTTAACAGCATTGCTACATTGGATGGCGTCATCAGCAATTTCTCTTCGACCTCTTCCTGCGGAACCGCTTCGATGCGAACGGGAACGTCTGCGATATTGCGAGCCGTTCTCGTGGCTGTAACGACAACTTCCTCTTCTTCGATGTGCTCGGGCCGAAGCAGCAATTCAACAAAAAGAGAATCGTTCGCACCGAGGCTGATAGGTATCTCGTACACTGCATAACCGATAAATGAAACCCGGAGTAAATAAGGACCGGGTGGAACCTTGCGGATTGCAAAGGTTCCTTCGGGGGATGTTGCCACTCCTTGCAAAGTCCCAACCAGTGAGATGTTGGCACCTATAAGCGGTTCGAGAGTAACAGAGTCCCGTGCAATACCGGCAAGAGTTGATGTCTGTGAGTGCGAGTATGGGACAATCGTGACTACTGCGATGCTGAAAATGATGAATTGCCTAAGCATACTTTTCCTTCTGATCTGGTGAATGAATAAAACGATAAGCCGCACAGCACAGCTTCAGTGATGTGCGTTCAGATGTTTGGGAAAGATGCTTAGATGATCGGAGGGCGAAGGATTAGGCGGTTTGGTGAGGTCAGAAGGCTTGCTTCAACGACAATCGGGGCGCCTTCAGATTGAACAATCAGGTTTATCATCATTGGCTTCGATACCAACAAAGGGGTCTGGGCGACACATGAACAGTTTTTTGCGGCTGGTGGGGATGCATGATCGGATTGATCACTTTGACTATAAAGCAGGGTACATGACAAAGACGGACATCCATCACCGTTTTCATCGGATACACAACCCGGATCCGAGCACCACAAAAGGGAAAGATTCAAAATGAGTAATAGGGTGAGACTGATTGGTCCAGCACTATATTTTGCCGGTGAGATCATAGGCTTACTTCAATATATGAAAATCTATCGACTGATGGAAACTCCTCAGTCGTAACGGTCACATATTTTTTCCATAAACTACCAATCGCCAGAAACCGCAACCAGTGGAGCGTACCAGCTCGATTTGCTATTTTAGCTTCTATTTTATATGATAGTTTCATAATTTCGTAACTATTAAACTATTCCTAAACCTGTAGCGCCGTAATGAACAGGGTGTTGTTCCGCCTTCACGCAGACGTATGTAAGACATTTTCCAACTCCAGGCGCTTGGAAATTCTGAACATTCTAAGAGACAAAGTCTTAAAACGTTTTGCATAAAAAAGCACATACTATGGAAGAAAAATTGATTCTCGTATTGGGTGCGGGCGTTGGCGGCATTGTTGTCGCCAACGAACTCCGGCGTAAGTTGCCGCACGAGCATAAAGTTGTGCTCGTCGAGAAGAACACCGAACACGCTTTTGCCCCATCGTTTCTCTGGCTTATGACGGGTGATCGGAAAGCAGAGAAAATCACCAAGCCGATCCGCACGCTGGTTCGTTCGGGAGTCGAAATCGTCCACGCTGAAGTGACGGGCATCGATATTCCTAATCGTCGCATCACCACGACGACGCAACCACTTAGCTTCGACTATCTTGTTGTAGCTCTCGGCGCTGAGCTTGCTCCAGAACTCATACCGGGCCTTACTGAGAGTGCCTTTTCCTTTTACACATTTGAGGAAACTAAAAGGCTTCAACAGGCGCTTGGTAAGTTTAACGGTGGAAATATTGCATTGGTTGTTTCTGCATTGCCATACAAATGCCCCGGCGCTCCACACGAAGCCGCTATGCTCATTGCCGGCTACTTCTCCCGATCCCGACCTTGTCGGGAGGATGGGTTGAAAGATAATGTCACTGTCCATCTGTATACACCAGAGCCGCAACCGATGCCTGTCGGCGGACCGCAACTTGGCGAGGCAGTCAAGCAGATGCTCACGTCCAAGGGAATTGTTTTTCATCCACTCCACAAACTGATTTCAGTTGATTCTCAAAATCATACGCTCTCTTTTGAGGGCAAAGAACCCGCTCGATACGATATGCTCATCGCAATTCCACCACACCGTGGGCCCCGCATTGTGCGTGAGGCAGGCTTGACAAATCCCGCCGACGGCGGGACGGGCTGGGTTCCCGTTGATCGTTCCACACTCAAGACTAAATATGAGAACGTCTATGCAATTGGCGATATCACAGCTATTAGTATTCCCGGCCGGTGGAAACCGGATGTCCCTATGATGCTGCCGAAAGCTGGTGTGTTTGCTCACGTCCAAGCTGAGATTGTCGCCGAGCGGATTGCCGATGAAATCAACGGGCGCACACCGAAAGCTGAATTCTGCGGCGGCGGGTACTGTATGCTCGAAGCCGGCGAAGGTCTGGCCGGATTTGCCTTTGGCGATTTCTTTGGAGAGCCAGCCCCTCGACTTCAACTCCGTAATATTGGCCGGGCCTGGCATCTCGGAAAAGTTCTCTTTGAGCAGTGGTGGCTGTCTCCTTTCGGGGTCAAGCGATCGTTACTCGGTTTGGTAATTAACATTGGGGGAAAAGTGCTTGGTATCCCCGTAAAAACATGATCAGTAACATCAAAAGGAAAAACATTATGGATTGCACTCGATCAACTCGATTGACCCGCTTCGCATTTGATTTTCTTAGTCTCGGGGCCATACTCTTGATCTTGCTTGGTGTACTTGTGGCAGAAAATACTGTGTATGCCCAAAAGGCTGAAAACTATTCCGCTCCTCGCGTTGGCGATCAAGCGCTTGATTTCTCCTTAAAGGACTTCAGCGGCGGCAGATTCACACTCTCCAAGCTCACCAGGAAGGGGAATGTTGTGCTCTGGTTTACCGATCTGTGTGAAGGCTGTCAGTCTCAAATCCCAACGGTGCTCAGGTTGAAGGCAGAGTACGAGAAAAAAGGTGTTGAAGTCGTGGCTGTGAGTGTGCTCGGGAAAGATCGAAAAACAGTTGAAACCGTTATAAAGGAGAACAAGGTTTCGTTTCGATTCTTGTATGACCCCATGGGCGTAGCAACACAGCGGTACAGTGGGAAGTACGTTGAAGGAACATGCCCATTGAAGAATATCTTCATCATCGAGAAAGGTGGGATGATTGTGTTTGCGCGTCATCTTCCCGGTACTCAGTTGAGCGAGCTTACTACTGAGTTAAACAAAATAACGAAAGGAACACAACAATGAAGGCATTAAGAATTCTTATGAGCTTTCTCTCGGCGGTGCTGGTAGTTTCGCAGACCATATTCGCCTACCCACCGGGTGTTGGTATTCTCGGGAAATCAAAATCGTGCATGAGCTGCCATGTAAACAATGGACCATGGGCAGACGATCAGAAAACGATTGTTGATATTCTTGACAAGGAGACGCTGAAATCCCTTCGCCAGTCCGATGGCACGTTTCTGTTGGATGCGAAGCGAGGTCAACAGAGAACCGTTCTCACCGTCATTGGGCGCACAAAGGACGATGATGCTCCACTTCCACATCGAAATGCCTGGCTCTACATTGATCCCACGAGAATCGAGACGAATTCGTTATCCAAGTTTGCTCCCGGCTGGGTAGTGAATCTTCAAATGGCCTGTCGCCTTGTTGGAGATAAGGTTGCTGCGTACGAGGCAGCAAAAATCACTGTATTGCCAATGACCATCCAGCCGCTCGATGATGCAGCAGAAACAGAGATACAATTGCAGGTGATGCTCACAAAAGGAGAGGCGATCAAGGGAAGTGGCAAGGAAGGAATGATCGGGAATTACTTTGAACGAAGAGTGAGGCTGAAGGTGTACGAATGAATATCCTTATTCTCATCAACGACGCTCCATACGGAACGGAGAAAGCTTACAACGCCTTACGTTTGGCGATGGCTCTTCAGAAAGACCATCCCACAGTACAGGTCAACGTTTTCTTGATGGCGGATGCTGTCGGTTGCGGCATCCCGAGTCAAACTACTCCACAGGGTTACTATAACATCGAAAGGATGGCCAAGTCCGTCGCCTCAAAGGGAGGCAAGATAAAAGCGTGCGGCACTTGTGCGGATGCTCGTGGCATTCGGAATTTACCATTGATCGAAGGAGTCGCGATCAGCAATATGGCTGAACTTGCTCAGTGGACCGTTGAGGCAGACAAGGTGTTCACTTTCTGAAATGAAATCCCAACATGGAATCCAAAGATATCCAAACATTTTGTCGGATCGACAACGCGGGAGAAGAATTATTAAAAATGGCAATCACAAAGCACGGACTCTCGGCGCGGGCATACGATCGCATTCTGAATTTGAAAATGCTTTTTTACCACAAAGACACAAAGGCACTATTTGTGTCTTCGTGCCTTCGTGGTTATTCTTTTGCGAGGAATGAATTGAACAGCACGACGTTGTTCATGATCCGTTCCGTGCGGCTCGTCTGCCTCTCCCTCCATCTTTCGGTGTTCATGGTGGTGTCCGCGACTTTTTTCATCGTGCATATCCTCAAAACAACGACGACCCGTTCTTAGTGCTCGTGTTGGTGGCTGTGGAAGCTGCCCTTCACCTTCTTGGCATTTATCCCCTTAACAATCCCATCGCCACGCTGCCAACCCGCGTAGCAATCAGGGCACACAGATTTACCAGCTTTCACGTCCTCAGCACAGAGACAGCTTTGATGATCGAGCGCGCACCGATCACATGGATCCTTGATACAACAGTTGTACTTGCCATCCTGGGCAAGTTCCTTCTTTGCATCAGCAAGAAGCGATTGCGCTTGTTGGATTTTCTCTTTTGCCGAAGAACTCTCCAGTGATGTTTGCGGATCGTCCGCGGCTTTCTTCTTCTCCTCTCGCAGAACGAGTGCCATTCCGCACTTGGGGCACTTGCCGGGTTTATCCGACGTGACCTCGGAGTGCATAGGGCAAGAGTAAACATCTTGCTTTTGGCTCGTGACCTTCGCCTGTTCTGATTTTTTCCCCTGTGATACACTTTGAGAAACTCCCACTGCCAGCAACAGGAGCGCTGTGAGAATAACCAATATCTTGTTCATTGTTTCTCCTCTTTAAATTTGATGAGGTATTGTGAATTTATTGTTTGTGATTGTTCATTTTCTTAATAAACGATTCCGGTTCACGCTCAAATTCCCTCTTGCATGAGCTACTGCAGAAATAATACATCTTTCCTTTGTACTGAGTTGTAAATATAGACATTCTGGACTGCAAAAATAATAAATTTCCCCGTCCAACCTCTATCTCCAACTGAAAAAAGGAGACGGTAGCATGGATCTTTTTGGGGGAGGAGGAATCTGGACAGAAGCGGTGGGAGGCGCCCGCTTCGACCAGCGTCCGGCTACCGTCTGCTCCATCTTCTTCATTCGATGGCAGCCGTTTCAAAACTTCCTTCCCCCATACACTTTCTCGACTTCCGCGACGAGTTGCTGCGACGTGTACTCCCCATTCGAGAGCTTAAGGTCCAAAAAACCTTTTACTTCTTTTGCTCCCCGGGGATGATCACATTCGCAGTCAGCCAGGTTTTCCATGCCGCACCTTCCGCACGGACAGCGAAAGTGAGAAAGCACTTCCCTTCGCTGCGAGGTCGTCATCGCCGTGCCCACATGGTTTTCGAGAATACCGGCAGACTCGTCCTGTAGTCCGCCGAACGAGCGATTGACTGTCGATACGATATCCGCAATTGGTTGGCCAGCTTCGAGGGAAGTTCGAATCATCTGGCGAGCCTTTCGCGCTGTCTCGCACGTGCAGTGCTCAAGCGACTCGCTACCGCACTGTCCGCAAGCGCAAAAGAACTTCGCGGCGACGTTTGCAACTTGCGCTTCGATTTTGGGATCATCACTTTTCAGCTCAGCTTGTGCCGGCGCTCGCGGCGTCAGACTCTCTCTCAGAACGTACAGGAGTGACACGAATCCAATTGTACAGCCTATAATAAGAAGCGTGATGATTGCCGGTGAAAGACTTCTTTCCGCTCGACGTGTTCTCGTTTTCATATTTCAATCTCCGATATCAAGTTTACAGATGCGCTGCCCAACAGGGATGTGGTCGACCGCACGTTCGTCAAAGTCCGTCACGTCTACGAAATGGTCGGATGGATCTCCCGTTGTACCAATTCGGTGGACAATCGACTTCGCCGTTTCCACTAAGCAACGATCTTCTTCATAACACACTCCTCGAAAATAGAAATCCTTGTGTATCAGTATGGCTTAGTGATGATCATCGTGTCCACCGCCGGTAGCGGGCATTGTCTGGAAGTGGTACATCACGTCGCGGCTCATCATTCCGGAGCCATGGCCCGCCATCATGCCCATGTTGCCCATCCGGTCTTCCATCATCTGCATCATCTCACGACCCACGTGGATCATGTAGCGCATCCCAGCCATCATCATCGAGTCTGGCCGGAAGGTGCACAACGTGCTGTCGCTATTCCACTGAAAGTGCCCATGAGTACTGTGGCGACTTATCAGGTGGTTCATGGTCATAGAGTCCGTCATTGCCGAATCCATCATTCCGTGTCCCATCATCGTACTCATAGGACAGGTGGAATCGGCCATGTCCTTCTCGCTGAAGAGGTGGATGTTCCGTTCGGTGGTGCCCCGATCGACTGGCTTCTCAAAGGTGAAGGCAATACCCTCATCGAGCCGGACATTAGTGGCTCCGTCGCCTGGTGTGACAGTGATTTTGGGCGAGGTACTGTTGGTCATCATCGATGCGTGATCATCTTTGGAGCAGCCAACGACCGCGAAGATCATGACTGCTGCGATACTGAAGAGTATCTTATACATGGGCTTTCTCCTTAGCTGTTCGATTAACGTTTACTTGCTGTCTACTTATTTCCCGCCCTGCTATCAAAATCGTGAAGAAACTGGCTCATTTCATCTCAGTCCTCATTGGCGTCACTCAATGTCAAAGTCCTTGATCACGACAGTTCCGGTGCAGCTTTCTTCCTGCAAATCGAAGTTGAGCTTCAGCGGAATTCCCTTCTTCACGACGAGCGTGCCCGACTGGTAGCCGTCTTTGATCGTAACTGTCGCTTCTTGCATACCGTCATCGTTAATGAAGGCGTAGCCTTTCGTTGGAGTGGCCTCGCTCCTCTCGGTGCGTGACGGCTCCTTCGTTGAACCGTGCTTATGCTGACCGCCGGAGCGCATCGTACACTGTGCGTTGGCAAGCGTTACCGGACTGAGCGAGAGAAAGACTGCGATGATAATAATTGGTGTTTTCATGATCTTGTTCCCCTGTGGTTAGTGAGATTCCATCCAGACGTTATCGTGTTGCATCCTGTCATCATCCTTCCTTCATCCATCCAGCCATTGCCGACATCTTCAGTTTTCCCTTCTTCAGGGCACGCTCTTTCATGTACGTGAAAAGAATCGGCGTCACAACGAGCACGTGAATGGCGGAGGTCATAAGGCCGCCGATCATTGGCGCTGCGATCGGCTTCATCATGTCCGAGCCCGTGCCGGTACTCCACATGATCGGTACGAGCCCGATGAGAGCAGTGCTCACGGTCATGATCTTGGGGCGCAGGCGCAGGACGGCGCCTTCAAGCGTGGCGTCGTAGACGTCTTTAATTGTGATCGGACCACGCTTTCCGAGCTCGTGGTCACGGATGCGACGGTCAAGCGACTCGTGAAGATACACGACCATCACAACGCCGGTCTGTACGGCTACGCCATAGAGAGCGATAAACCCGATCCAAACGGCAACCGAGAAGTTGTATCCAAGGATATAGATGAGGTACACGCCGCCAATCAGGGCGAATGGAACCGAAAGCATCACGACGAGCGCTTCCGTAAAATCCTTCGTTGTGAAGTAGAGCATGATGTAGATGACAAGAAAGACAATGGGCATCAGAATTTCAAGACGCTTCTTTGCCCGAATCTGGTTCTCCCACTGGCCGCTCCACTGAAGCGTGTAGCCGGGAGGAAGCTTCAATTCTTTATTCAACACTTCCTTTGCTTCTTCGACAAAACTCCCCATGTCACGACCGCGCACGTTGAGAAAGACGATGGAGCGAAGCTGTGCGTTTTCGCTGGAGATCATTGGCGGGCCCGGAACAATGTCGATCGTCGCAAGCTGCGCAAGCGGAATGTACGACTTGGAAGACACGCGTGTAATTGCGGATTGGGGATTTTGGATTGCGGATTGAGTCCTGGCCGGGCGAACGCTCAGCCCGCCCATTGCGCTTCCCGTGCTGCCGCCACTGCCACTGGATGCCGACATGCCGCCCGATCCGCCTGAGGCGGACTGCATGTTCGGCGTTGCCGTCATACCACCTCCACCCACATTCACGGGTACGAGCAGGTTCTTAAGCGCTTCGATGTTGTCTCGCGAGTCCCGTTCGTAACGTACGCGGATAGGGAAGCGCATTCGCCCATCGATCACGGTGCCAATGTTCTGGCCGCCGATTGCCGTCTCGATAATATCCTGTACGTCACCGATATTGATGCCGTAACGGGCAACCGCCTCACGATCGATCTTAATATCGAGAAAGTACCCACCAAGTGTGCGCTCAGCGTACAAATCGGCCGCACCCCGGACTTTCCGGACGACTTGCTCGGCCTGGATTGCCAATTGTTCAAGCGTATCCAGGTCCTTCCCGAAGATCTTGATGCCGAGATCGGTCCTTACACCGGTTGAAAGCATATTGATTCGATTGATGATCGGCTGCGTCCAACCGTTTCTCACACCGGCAAACTGCAGCTTCGAATCGAGTTCCGATATGACATCGTCCTTGGTAATACCCGGACGCCACTGCGATTTTGGCTTCAAGAGCACGATTGATTCGATCATGCTGATGGGGGCTGGGTCTGTTGAGGTTTCTGCCTTACCCGCTTTCCCCAAGACCTGCTCAACTTCCGGCACCGACTTGATGATCGCATCCTGCACCTGCATAATTCGATTTATCTCTGTGATCGAGGCTGATGGAAGCGTTACAGGCATAAAGAGTAAACTTCCTTCATCCAACGGTGGCATGAATTCCGAGCCGATTCCCATCATCATCGGAACAGTGATCAAGAGTGCAAGGACATTGAGTCCAATCGTAATCTTCCGGTGCTTCAACACCCAGTGAATGACCGGTGCGTAGAGACTGTTCAGGTACCGTGTGATGGGGTTTTTGTTTTCAGTTCTAAACTTCCCTCGGGTCAACATCGTCATCAGCATAGGCACAAGTGTAATAGCGATGATGGCCGAACCCGCAAGTACAAACGTCTTGGTGAAGGCGAGCGGACGGAAGAGCTTTCCTTCCTGTCCTTCCAGCAGGAATACCGGCAGGAACGACACGACCATGATTGCCACTGCAAAGAAGATCGACGGGCCGACTTGCTTTGCCGAGAGAATCGAGATTTCAACGTAATCTTCCGTGGTCAGATGTCCTTTTTCTTCTTGTGCCCGGGCCACATTGCGGTAGGCATTTTCCACGAGCACGATCGACGCATCCACGATAACACCGATGGCGATGGCAATGCCGCCCAGCGACATGATGTTGGACGTTATGCCAAAAAGCTTCATACTGATGAAGGCGATCAGCACGGCGACCGGAATCTCGATGATGACCCGAATGACGCTTCTCACGTGGAGGAGAAACAGGAAAACCACAATGCTGACAACGATTGCCTCTTCCCAGAGAGCATGTTCGAGGGTGTCGACCGATGCCTTAATGAGATCGCTCCGGTCGTAGGCGGCTTTGATTTCGACTCCTTCCGGCAATCCTGATTTGATTTCCTCTATCCGTTGCTTCACCCGGTCAATGACGGCTTTGGCATTCTCGCCGTAGCGCATCACCACGATCCCACCCACGACTTGTCCTTGTCCGTTTTTCTCAAGCGAGCCACGCCGAATATCGGGGCCAAGCTGAACCGTGCCGATGTTTCGGACGTAGATCGGTGTGCCGGTTGTCCCCATTCCGACGACGATGTTTTCGATGTCTCTTGCCGATTGGATGTACCCTTGACCACGAACGAAATACTCAGCGCCATTGATTTCAAGAAGCTTCCCGCCCACGTCATTGTTGGAGCGCATGACCCCGGTCTGGATATCAGCAAGCGTGACGTTGTACGCTTTCATCTTCGTGGGATCGACATCCACCTGGTACTGCCGCACATAGCCTCCGACGCTGGCAACTTCCGCCACACCCTGAACACCCTGGAGGTTTAGCTTCACGTACCAATCCTGAATTGCACGGAGCGCACCGAGGTCGTACTTCCCTTCAACCGTGTACCAGAACACGTGTCCGACGCCGGTCCCATCGGGCCCAAGTTGCATCTTTGCACCCGGTGGCAATGCTGATTCGATCGTTGTGAGTTTTTCCAGCACCCGGCTGCGCGCCCAGTAGAGATCAGTTGCATCTTCAAAGATGATGTAGATAAAGCTCATCCCGAACATGCTGGTGGCCCTGATAGCTTTGACTTCAGGCACACCCTGGAGAGCTGTGACGAGCGGGAAGGTGACCTGATCTTCCACCAGTTTCGGTGATCGGCCCATCCACTCGGTGAAGACGATGACCTGATTTTCCGAAAGGTCCGGGATCGCATCGAGCGGCGTATGCACCACCGACCATATTCCCCAACCGATGACCAGAAGGTATGCAAGGATGACGATGAACTTATTCCTTGCACAGTAATCAATGATTCGCTCTATCATGATGCTATACTCTCTTTCTCTCTCGCTGTCTGCTTATTGTTGATGTCCACCGACTGCACCGCCCGCCGGCTGCTGAAGCTGGCTTTCCGATTCGATCATGAATCCGCCAGAACTAACGATTTTCTCTCTTTCCTGAAGACCGCTCAGAACCTCGACCGATTGACCGCTGATAATGCCGAGGACAACCTCTCGGGGCTCAAACGTGTTCTCCTTCACTTCCACCCAGACGATGTTCTTCTTCCCCGTGTACATGACCGCCGACGCAGGGATCGTCAACGTGTTACGGGAGGGGACGTGGATCTGTGCCCTCACGTACATCTGCGGTTTCAGATCTCCATTCGGATTGGCAAATTCGGTTCGGACTCGTATCGTGCGCGTTTCGGGATCGATGACCGGAGCGATGAATGTCACTTTCCCGGTAAAGACTTTATTGGAGTACGACTCGGCCGTAATTCTAACAGGATGATTGAGTTTGATGAAGGGAACGTCGCGCTCATAGGCGTCCAGATAAACCCACACACGGGAGAGATCGGCAAGCTGGTAGAGAAGCATCCCCTCATTGACGTACTGCCCTGCCTGGACGTCTTTCGAGATCACCGTGCCGGAGATGGGCGAGCGAAACGTCACAGTCTCAGTGACCGTTTGTTCCTTCTCAAGTCCTGCAATCTGCTCGTGCGTCATCCCGAAGTGGACATGCAGACGCTCCCGGGCCGCTTCCAAAAGCTGCTGTTGGTTCGGATCGGATGTCGTAGAATCCTTGGCGGCGTTTACCGCAAGAATGATCTCCTGTTCGGCAGAAATCAGGTCGGGGCTGTGGAGTTCGAAGAGCGGATCGCCTTTGTTAACGTGCGCTCCCGTGAAATTGACATAAAGCCTCTCGATCCGTCCATCGAAACGAGCGGCGACTTTCGCCTGAAGCGGTTCTGCAAAATCCACGACCCCGACTGCACTGATCTCTTTGTCCACGTCGCTTCGACTCACTGCCGCCGTCGCGACGTTGGCGATCACTCGCTGGGTTGGAGAAAGGCTCACTCGTTGCAAGTTCGAGATTTCCTCTACCGAGGCTTCCTGCGCCTGTGTCTTTTTCACGAGCGCCATCCCACAAACCGGGCATGCACCGGGACGATCCTGGTGGACTGATGGGTGCATGGGACATGTGTAATATCCCTTCTCATCCAGTGATCCGGCTGCAGACGATTCTGCCTGATCTGCATAGACGGGGGTGCGTTCCATACCCATCGGTGACTTACCCGGACGATCGCTTCGGTCGCCAGGGAGCATCGGGTCTGTCCAATACAAAATCCTCCTTTCATTCTTTGCTTGCCCACTGCCCACATCGCGGGATGGAAATAGTTTTAGATATGCGAAATATCCGACCAGCGCGAGAACGATGAGGATTAAAAGACTGAAAATAACTTTTCTGTTCATTGCGGAGTTCCTTCTTTTACTTTACGGTTGAGATGTTTTGCGTTCCAACCGCCCGCTCTAGTGTGGCAAGGCTGGACAGGTAATCGCCGACCGCCATGTAATACTCCATCCGGAACATCTGGAGCATCCGGAAGCTATCGAGCAAAGAGAGAAAATCAATTTTGTCGATCCGGTAGGAAGCAAGGTTCGCATCGAGTGCCTGCTGCGCCTGAGGGAGAATTGTTTGCCGGTACCGCCCGATCTGCTGCCAGCGGGATTGTACTTTTGCGTAAGCGTCCCGAATTTCCGATCGTACCATGTTCTGCATATTGAGTAGTAACTCTTCGCTCGTCTTCACATTGGCTTGGTTCTCCTCGACTTTGCCAGAGTACTTGCCGATTCCCCACGGAGCGATGGGAATATTAATACCAATCATGGCAGCCCACTGGTCTGTCTGATCTTTCATCTGCTTGTACGTTCCCTTGATCATGAAATCAGGAAACCATTCTCTCCTGGATGCGGCAAGTTCCAACCGGTTCATTTCGATCTCGTACTTCATTGCAACAAGCTCCGGACGGGAATCGAGCGCCAGGTGGGTGAGCGAATCGAGGACATTGGGCGGCTCTACTGGCGAAATCTGGGCGACTGTGCCGACCGCAGTATTCGCCGGAAGGTTACGCAAGGCATTGAGCATTGCGGCTGCGCTTGTCACTTCCTGCCCCAGTGAGGAGCGCTCATTCTGGAGACTGGCAAGCTCCACTTGTACTTTGAGAACGTCGCCTTGATTACCTCTACCGACGCTATACTTCGACCGGGCTGATGCAATGATCTGGTCAAGGAGCCGTTGGTTTTCCTCATTAACCTCTGCGCGTCGTTGTGCTGAATAGAGCATCGCGTAGGCACGTTTGGTTTCAGCTACCAGGTTCCGTTCGACGGCAAGCGCCGACTGCTCGATCATTTTAGCGTTGGCTTCAGTGGCTCCAGCCATCAACCCTTTCTTTCCCGGAAAAGGAATCATCTGCTGCAGAAAATAATCCGTTTCCATCCCTTCTGCCAGTGGATTGATCGAGGTAACAGGGGTTGCGAAGAATTCCACTCCGGCTTGTGGATCGTCCCATGCACGTGCTTGTGAAATCCGTGCGGCGGCACTTTTGATCCGGGACCGGGCAGCATGCAAGCTGGGGTTGTTTGCAAGGACCTCGGTGAGAACAAGTTCGAGAGTTACACCGGAGTCGGCCGGGGAACTGAGGCTGAGAACTTCGTTATAAGCATTTTTGACGGATCGTTTCTGATCTTGCTCGTCCTGCGCAAATGCGCCGAAAGCAAATAAACCCGTCAAGACGAACAAAGCGCAAGTACTGCTGAAGTATTTCATCCACTACACTCCTATTCTTAGACCGTTGTAACAGAATCTTCCGGAGCGGCTAATCGCCCGCTCATGATTCAGTATTACAGAAACAAAGGGACTAACTCACGGCACAATGGGATTCGCCCGCGCCGTGAAGTTGACGGAAAAACGGAGTGTAGATTAAATCAGAAGAGCAGCGTGAAGAATGTACTTCTCCACCGAGGGTGGTGAAGCACCGTGAGCAGAATGAACGAAGTGGCGAACCGGAGAGGTGAGCAGAGAGAACTGATCGGAAGGATCAGTGTGCAAGAGCACGATTGCAACTTTCAGGTGGTCGGTCTTTGTCTGCTTCTCAAGCAGGGCAGTGAAACTGTTCAGACCACCGATGACCGTGCTGGTACAGCATGACGAGCCCGCTTGCGCAACCCGAGAACCTTGAGTCGGCATAGCAGCATCCATCGATCCATCGGTACTCATGGTCTCACAGCATTGCATCGTCTCCATGAGGCAAGAGTGAAGCACTACCGTGAAACCCGAGCTTACGGCAAGCAGAAGCACTGCGGCAATTATGCCGCCGATCTTCCCTAAATATTTGGAAACCAATCTCATCTGTCTTGTAGCTCAGTATGAATATACGAATAATGCCGATAAAAACAAATTCGCCTAAATTAAATACAAGAATCGTGCCATCCATGAAATCGCCTAACCAAGCTGCGCAAGAAGGCCGAAACTGCGGAGGTTTGCAGTCTTAAGAATGACAGGGCCAGACTTATCAGACGTGACAAAAGCAGACTGAAGAATTTTGTAGACAGAGCGTAGTAAAAACAGATCAAACTCTATCGCCCCTGCGGATCTTGGGGCGATTTTCCAGACCGCTGAACAACATCCGACATAGCGTTGAGATTGTTGACTGGAACATGAACCACTAGCCAATTGTCGAGATTGGCATTTTTGCGATTAGAACCGTATTTTATTCTTTAATAAAAGAAAGAATACGATGAGCACCATTGGAAGAAACGATCCTTGTCCCTGTGGCAGCGGCAAGAAATACAAGAAGTGTTGCGGTGCGACCACCCTCGATGCTTCAGATGTCCGTTATGATCGCATACGCAGGCTGGATGCCGAATCAGGGAACCTCGTCATGCGATTTGCAAAACGGCGCTACGGTGAAGGCGCCCTTGAGAACGCGTGGGAAGATTTTCTTTTCTCTGACAAGATCCCGTTCGACATGTCACATCCCGAGGCCGATTTCTTTCTAAGGTGGTTCACCTTCGATTGGAGACCGGAGGAGGAGGAGACACTTGCGGAATTATTTTTGGCCGGGAATGGACCACGGCCCGGCAGCGACCTGCGTCGTTTTATCGAAGCAACTCTTCACACTCCTTACAGTTTCTTCCAGATTCTCGGAACCGACCCGGGCGCCGGACTAACGATGCGGGATATCTTACGCCGACGCGAGGTGCGGGTGAATGAGAAATCGGGATCCACCATCCTTGAGCCGGGACACATCATGTTTGCACGCGTCGTTGAAATGGACGAAATACTTTTCATCATGGGAAACGGCTCGCATGTAATCCCTCCGACGTTTCTCGCCCGTCTCCTTGACGTGCGAACGATTCTCGAAAAAAAGTCACCATTAACCGGAGGCTCCGCAGCCACGGAAACGTTGCTGGAACTTGCGGACGAGCTTCGAGGAGTATATTTCAAAATTGCGGACACCCTGGACAACCGGAGGATAGACGTTCGCAACTCGGACGGGGATCTCTTTGCGTTGTACACACTGACATATAGCACTCCGTCGTTTGAGGAAGCCTTTCATGCTCTCAAGGACCTCGAGCAAAAGGCGACGGGAAGGACCGACGCAGAATTGCTCGCAGACGCTGAAAGGAATGTCGCTGGTAAGCCGACGAAAGTGCACATCCACTGGCTGAAACCGAGGAAGAAAGAGAGCGTTGAAGGTGCGACATCCCTTGCTACGTTTACGATTACCCCCTCGTCACTCGTTGTGGAGGTTAACTCAGAAAAGCGATCGAAACGGATCCAAAAAGAAATCAAGAAGCGTCTGGGGGGCAATGCGGTTCTGCTCCGAACAGAAATTACATCACAAGAAGGCATATTCAAAGAAGCAGCGGGGACTACGAATGATACAATTTCAGATAAGGAGCGTGAACATGATCGTCTCCTGAATGAATCTCCGGAAGCGAGAGCGCTGATGAAGGGGATGATGGAAAAGCACTGGGCTACCTGGCCTGACATTCCGCTGCCGGCGTTGAGAGGGATGACGCCGCGACGGGCTACCAAGGATCCTCAGGGCCGCGAGCTGCTTGATTCTCTCTTCATGGATTTTGAGTTAAAAAACCGTTCGCAGGCGGAAGAATATTTGAGGGTCGACACGGCAAAGCTGCGCCGGGATCTGGGGTTGGAAGACAATTGACTGGCTTGTCATTGTCTTGCCGCCACCCCGAAACACTACTGATTGAGCATGGGTGGGATTAAGGACATTTGTGTCATGGACACCGACCTCACGCTTACTCCAATAGATGCGTATTGGCCGTCAGAGATGTTTATTCAAGGGGTACTACTACGCTACCAAAGTCCGAGGTCGTGCTTCATTGACGGTGAGCGGTTGCCCCTTCAGTTCCGTGGCGTTCAGGCCTCTGATGGCTGCTTCCGCCTTCAGCAAAACAGGCATTTCGAGGAATGCAAATATGGTATGATCGGATGTCTCAAAGATAATGAAATCCTTCACCCTCCCGCCGGAGGCCAACTCTCGAAAATACCTCTCGATCCTCGCCTGTTCCGTAGCTTCCACTTCATACGCAAACGCCTCCTCGATACCCTGCATAAGGATCCTGATTGTTTTGGTCGGCAAAGCTCCATTTCCTCCCGTTGGTTTCATATCTTCTTCGTGGTCAATTGCCGATCTTGCAGGATCAGCAACGATACGGCCCGACCACATCAGTGAAGCAATACAATATCGAAGTTTGGATAGAAATTTGTGGCAGCAGGGATAGGGCTGCGTTGTTTCAAACACCCGAAAATGTCGGCTCTTACTTTAGACAAGGGCACAATGACTTGTCGCCATGTTACCCAGTATTCATCGGCCGTGGCTCATTCAATTCGGACGCAACATAGGGAGCAGTCCAACACTATTATCAAAGCCGTACTGACGTAATGATTTCGGGTTGTATACCATGAAGCTTGCGCCTCATGGCAATTCCTTTGCTTTCAGGTTGTTACGAGTTGCTAGCCGGCAACAAAAAAACGGATTAGTCCATTTTGTGCCGACATTATTTCGAAACTCCAAGTATGACGCGCACCTGATGAGTGGCACCGTCATCGGCCAGGCTCATACACGCCGGACTTCCCGGCGGAGGTGTTGGTTGTGCCACACCGTCAAGTACCCAGCTGGTGATTCCTCGACTGACTCCGCCCGGATTCTCGACCGCGATTTCGTAGCGCGCAGAACGGTAACGATACCGAATTTCGAAACCTTGCCACGTCTTCGGTACACATGGATCGAGGAGAAGCGTTGTGCCTTGCACGCGAAATCCGAGAATCCACTCAAGACCGGCACGGTACATCCATCCGGCAGAACCCGTGTACCATGTCCATCCGCCGCGCCCAACATGCGGAGGTTGGGAGTAGACATCTGCGCAGACGACATACGGCTCCACCTTATAGCGATGGATCGCAGCGCGCGTGCGTGAGCGATTGATTGGGTTTAACATTGAGAACAACTCGGTAGCTTTGTCTCCGTCGCCGAGCATCGCGAACGCAATCGCCGACCAGATGGCGCCATGTGTATATTGCCCGCCGTTCTCGCGGATGCCGGGCGGGTATCCTTTGATATAGCCGGGTTCACGCGGTGTCCGATCAAATGGGGGGGTAAAAAGGAGCACCAGCCCGTCACCGCGGCGAACGAGATGTTCATTCACTGCCGCCATCGCCTTAGCGGCGCGAGCGGGATCGGCGACTCCTGAGATCACGCCCCACGACTGCGCTATTGAATCAATTCGACATTCCTCACTTGAAGCTGAGCCGAGCAGCGTGCCGTCATCGTAGTATCCCCTGAGGTACCAGTCTCCGTCCCACGCGTCTCGTTCAAGAGATCCTCGCAGGGCCTCTGCATGCTGTAACCATGCGGTGGCTCGCACATGTTCCCCGCGGGCATTCGCTAATGGAGCGAACCTCGAAAGTGTCGCGTGAAGGAACCAACCGAGCCAAACGCTTTCTCCCTTCCCTTCTTCACCAACCTTGTTCATACCATCGTTCCAGTCCCCCGTCCCGATCAACGGCAGTCCGTGGATACCGCACGAAAGGCTCCGGTCGAGGGCGCGAGCGCAATGCTCGAACAATGTGGCGTATTCAGCAGAAACCATGGGCTGAAAGAATGAATCGTGCTCCCCGGTGCGCAGAACAGGCCCTTCGAGATAAGGAATCGTTTCGTCCAGAACCCCGAGATCGTTCGTCACCCCAACGTAATGCGCTACAGCGTAGGGCAACCAGACTGGATCATCGGAGATCCGGGTACGAACCCCCCGGCCCGACGAAGGCAGCCACCAATGCTGAAGGTCTCCTTCGACAAACTGGCGTCCGGCGGCGCGAAGAAGATGTTCCCGTGTCAGTTCCGGCTTCGACACCGCAAGCGCCATCCCATCCTGAAGTTGATCACGGAATCCGTATGCACCACTGGCCTGGTAAAATGCCGAGCGCGACCACACCCGGCATGCCATTGTCTGATACAGAAGCCAGCGGTTGAGTAGAAGGTCCATCGAACGATCGGGTGTCTTCACCTGCACTGCACCGAGGGCGTCGCTCCAAAATGTTGTTACAGCACGGAAGACCGCGTCGAGGTCAATGGTTCGGAAGCGAGAGATCAGGGATTGTGCTTCCTCTTTCGTCGCTGCTTCACCAAGAAAGAAAATGATCTCTGCATGCTCGTCCGGTCTGAGTTCAATCCGGGTTTGCATGGCACAACAGGGATCAAGTCCGGCACCAACCCGATTGGAGAGTGGCGCTCCTCCGGCGAGAGCAGCAGGATGATCGAGCGTGCCATTGCGTCCCAGAAATTCTTTCCGGTCGCCGGTCCAGCTCATTTGGCGTCCGGCAAGATCAGCGAACGCCACACGATTACGGAATTCTGTCCTCCATGGATTCCGCGCGAACATCGCTCCCGTTGCTGTATCGATCTCGGTCGAGACGAATGGAGCCGAGGCCTCACGCGAAGCAGCAAGCACCCATTCGACGTACGCGGTGATTGAGAGCCGCCGGGTTCGGCGTGAATTGTTTTTGATTTTCAACCGTGAGATCTTTATGGAATCGATGGGGGGAACGTACTGCAACAGTTCGAGCGAAATTCCGTGAGACGAGTGTTCAAATCGACTGTAACCCTGGCCGTGCCGCGAAATGTATTGCCCGACTCCTTCCCTGATCGGAAGCGCAGTCGGGGACCAGAGCACTCCACTGTGTTCGTCTCGAATGTAGAGCACCTCACCCGGCCTGTCGCCAACGGGGTCATTCGACCTTGGCGTGAGTTGGTTCTCCCGGCTGTTCAGAGACCACGTATAGCCCGCACCCTCGACCGACACCTGGAAACCGAATGACGGGTTGGCAACGACATTGATCCATGGTGCCGGTGTCCATTGTTCACCTCTCAAGATCGTGACATATTCGCTTCCGTCAGCAGTGAATCCGCCAAGACCATTGGGGAACTCCATCGCCTGAGGCGGTGGGACGGCCTCCCTCGGAGCGTCTTCTGTTCGCACGGTGGTCAATTTGTCTTTGACCCAATCCCTGGCATTGAAGGGAAACGAGGCGCGCCGCTGTGGTGGAGCAGGCTCGATTTCCTCCAGGGAATTGAGTTGCTCGGAGAGACTACCGCGGCGGCTGAGAAGTACAGCTCGTGCAGCGCTCTGGAGCAGCATACGCACATTAAGCGAAACCAAATCCGCGCGCACGACGAATATGTTTCCCTGTGCAGCCTTTCGCTCGAGCTGCGGCCGCAACTGTGATTCGTTTGTCCGAAGGACTGTTTCAAGCGCACCCTGAAGATCCATATTATAGGATTGCGGTTGTTCGTTCAGAATCACCAGATCGACGGCGAGCAACTTCATCCGCCAATATTCGTGTGCGCGTAACAGTTGCCTGACAATTTCCAAATCCTCTGGTTCATCGATTCGCACAAGAACGATCGGCAAATCACCGGAAATACGATGCGCCCACAGTGTTGACTGTCCACTCTCGCTTCGCTTGAGGACTTCGGACGCAGGCCGAAGCGCCGGATTTGAATAAAGAACGTGGCTGGCAAGATGCTGGAAGAGACGCGCTTCTTCAACTCCGACACCGAGATGATGGAGCTGGACCTGCGCCTGAGTCCACGCAAGAGTGACAGCACGCTCAAATGCCGTCGAGTCGTGATGCTTATCCGCCAGGTCGAGCACTTCTCTGCGCGATGGCGCGACCATTGTCCAGAAGGCAACGCGCACGGTGGTTCCAGGAAGAATCCGCACTCGGCAATGAAGGCTGAAGATCGGATCGAGCACGGTCCCAACCGTATTGGAGAGCGGTCTGCCATCCATCACGGAGATCGGTGAACGAATCTGACGCCCTCGGCCGAGAAAACGTGCCCGGTCAGTTTCATATTGGACATCGCCGACACTTTCGCCCTCTATCACAGCAAGGTGAGCCGCCCAGATTTCAGGTTCGCCGGGTGACCGGCGTCGCCGTGTTGCAAGAAGAGTACCGACATCAGCTACGAACTCTGTTTGTACAAAGAGTTTCGAGAATGCGGGGTGTGTCATGTCGGAAGCCGGCTGAGTCAATACCACTTCTGCGTATGAAGTCAACTCGATCTCCCGAACCCGACTTCCAAGATTAGACATCGAGACACGCCGCACTTCGGCATCACTTTCGGGAGAGACAGCAACTTCGAGTGTTGTTGCGATGGTTCCGTCACGCCGGGCGATTTCGACTCGATCCTCGGAGAACTCGACCTCGTAACTGTCAGGCTCGACACCGGTCGGTTGGTACCCCGCCGACCACACATCACCGCTGCGGGTGTCGCGCAAAAAGATGTATGAACCCCAGGAATCACAGGTCACATCCTCGCGCCAACGCGTGACCGCGAGGTCTCGCCATCGGCTGTATCCTGACCCTGCGCCCGTGATCATGACTGCGTAATTGCCATTTGAAAGAATATGCGTACGCGGAACGCGATCGTGTGGCGAGTGGAACCTGCGGGACATCGGCGGTATCACATCGCGAACGTTGGCGGCCACATTCACTTCCTCGGCTCGCGGACGGGCTACAGCGACATCGCGAGGAGTTCGCTCCTGCAATAGCAGTTCGGTCGCCTGGATGATCGGCTCGGCGTGAAAGCGGGTACGCATTGCGCCGTCGTGAAGAGCATTGTCGATCGCGACGAGCGTCATCCCTTGGTGGTGCGCCATGTAGGTGCGGACGATGGCAACCGGCTCGCCTTCGGGAAGGCGCGTCGGCGTGTAATCCAGAGCCTCGTAAAATCCAAATTTGCCACAGCCTCCTGCTTCGGCAAGACGTCCATAGTTTTCTGCGGCCGCCTTCGGATCCACCATCGCAGCCAGCGCAGTTGCGTACGGTGCAATAACAGCATCTTCGCTGAGACCGCGTTTAAGACCCAGTCCGGGAACTCCGAAGTTCGAGTATTGATAGGTGAACTCGAGATCGCGCACATTGTATCCGGATTCTGAAACGCCCCAAGGCACGCCAAGCTCGCCGCCATACTTTATTTGGCGGCGAACAACAAAACGATTTGTCTGCCCAAGCAGGCTCTCAGCCGGCGCACGCATCACCAGCGAAGGCATCAAATACTCGAACATTGATCCCGACCATGAAATCAATGCCGAACCGCGGTCGACCGGGGTCAGCGATCGCCCGAGATGGAACCAATTTCGCACCGGCACATCTCCCTTTGCTATTGCGACGAAGCTCGCCAGTCGCGCTTCCGAGGCAAGCAAGTCATAACAGTCGGGATCGAGATTGCCCTCGGCAACCCGGTATCCGATCGAGAGAAGTTGCCGCGCTGCATCGAAGAGAAAGCCGAAATCCATCGCTGCAAACATCTTCACCGACACCTCCTTCAGTGACGAGAGACGACGCTCTAGAGATCGGGCCGCATGGCGTGAACGATCGAAGCATTCTATCAGAGCCTTTGCCTGGGCCAGGGAGCTGCCGCTTTTGTCGCCGTCCGCACGTAGTCTCGTCCGATGGAATGTCAGGATGGAGATTGCTTCTTCACATCGGTCAGGAAAATCGGCGAGTGTCGGGATCGAGTCAACAAAGAGCCTGAGGATATCTTCAGGAAAAATTTCTGGATCAAGCTTCACCGCAGTGGCGAGACGTGACCAGGGCTTCAACAACTCAAAATCGCGCTCGTGACTGTTGATGGATGCTCGTGCTGCCTCCGTCCAGAACAGCACGTCCGCGCCCCATTCTGCATTCAAGCCCTCGCCCCCCTCTTCGATCAGTGTTCGCGCAATGTCGGCGAGGGTGTTGGCATGGTACGCGAGTTCTTCCAGCCTCTTAACGACGCCGGCAGGAGTCGTGGGGACTTCGCGTAGGGAGGCGGAAAATGTGTCGAGTTCATCGTCCAGCCGTTTTTGACTCACCGTCTGAGTTCGTCGATCGTTCGGGAGCGCACGCAGGGACTCGCGCGTGAGCATCAGCGCGTCCGCAATTCCCACCGTCCATTTCGAATCCACCAGGGGACGTTTGATCATCTCGCTACAAGCATTTCCAAAGGCGATCAGATGTCCCGCAAGATTTCCGCTATCAACAGAGGAGATGTACTTCGGGTCCAGCGGACGAAGGTCATGAGTATCGTACCAGTTGTAGAAGTGGCCGCGGAAACGCTCAAGTCCGTTCATTGCTGTGAGAGTTGCATCTAATCTTTCTATTGTTTCATTCATACCCAGCCAGCCGAAATCATTCGCGGCGACCGTGGACAAAAGGTACAATCCAAGATTTGTGGGAGAAGTCCGATGGGCTACCGTCGGCTTCGGTTCTTCTTGAAAGTTGTCCGGAGGTAGCATGTGTTCCTTTGCGGTGACAAAAGTTTCGAAAAACCGCCAGGTGCGGCGTGCGATCAACCGCAATATTTGTGCATTAACAGTGGAGATCGGTTTGGGGGCGTCATAAGCTTGCGGACGACTCGCCCGCTGTGCCACAAGCGGCGATAACACCCACAGAACTACGAATGGAGCTGCAGTAAGCCAAGACTCATGCGGCGCACAGGCGACGATGATTCCCGCAACACAGGAAAGCGCTACACCACCTGCCATCCGCCGGTAGAACCCCCGGATGTTGAGAGGAAGGCCGAACTTCGCTTGCGCCGCGGTGACCCACTCCAGCATGTGCCGATGACTTACGAATAGTCGGAAGAGTGTTCGCACGATGGCGTCGGTCATCAGCCATGCCTGATGTGCAAGGAGCGAGACGTGAAAGCCAATCTGTGAGAGAGCGAGGGACAAATCCCTACCGACCGCGCGCACGTGACTTCGTTTCGAGATCTGCCGCCGTCGCGGGACAATACCCGCGAAAAGAGGCAGGAGCGGAGGCAGCGCTATTGTCGCAAGAACGAACCCACTCCACACTGCTGCAGAAGCAAAAGGAAGTGTCCATCCTCCCAGCAATGCAAGAAACGCGGCAGGCGCCGACAGTGATCGACGCAGATTGTCCATCATCTTCCAGCGACCAGTCAACGGGATCTTCCGTCGGCCCGTCTGGCCGCTTGAGTCCCGCCCATTCCCAAGAATCCACGGAAGCAATTGCCAGTCACCGCGCGCCCATCGATGCTGTCGGGCCGCGGCAACATCATAACGCGACGGAAATTCCTCCACGACCTCGATATCAGAGACCAGTCCAGACCCGGCAAAAATCCCCTCTAGGAGATCGTGGCTCAGGACCGTGTTCTCGGGAAAACGCCCATGGAGGGCGGCTTCGAACACATCCACATCGTAGATTCCTTTTCCGCTGTAGGAGCCTTCTCCGAAGAGATCCTGATACACGTCGGAAACGACAAACGCGTACGGATCTATCCCACCTGGCCCGGAGAAGATGCGCTGAAAAAACGAACCTGCACGACCCGTCGGCAATGCCGGAGTTACTCGCGGCTGAAGCACGGCATATCCTTCGATCACACGGCCGGTTCGCACATCAATCTTTGGCCGGTTGAGCGGGTGAGCCATCTTTCCCACCAGTCGCCGGACAGCTCTGCGAGGAAGTCGTGTATCGGCATCGAGTGTGATCACGTAACGAACGCCGGAAGGCACACGAGAGGATACAAGAGACGGACGGGCATCGGAGGTCAAGAAGCTCGTGTCGGTCGCCCCTCGCAACAATCGATTCAGCTCGTGTAGTTTGCCGCGCTTGCGTTCCCACCCCATCCACTTTCTCTCTCCCTCGCTCCACAACCGTCGCCGATGAAGAAGAAGGAATCGTTCACCGACCGTCGTCGGTTCATGACGTTGATTCAAGCGCCCAATTCCCTCAACTGCAACGCCGAGAAGTCCGTCGTCTCCTTCCGCACTCTCTGTTGCAGAGTCCCTCCAATCCGAGAGAAGTGCAAAGCGAAGATCGTCGTCCTGATTTGCCAGATAATGAACTTCAAGCCGCTCGATCTGCTCTTCGATCTCCTCACGCGTCGTCAAGAGGGTGGGCACGACGACCATCGTACGCAGACTCGCCGGCACACCGTCACGAAGCTCCAGACCGGGCAGCGCCTTCGGGCCGAACCGATTCGTAATCCAATGATTCACCAGCGCCACGGCCACTTCCGATAACGGGACGACGGCGAGAAGCGCGAGGAGGAAAAGATCGTATCCGGTCACCCCGGCTTTCGCAACGCCGAGCAACGGCAAGGCAAGGATGAACCCGCTGACAAACGCGACCGTTATAAGATACCCCCGCATGCCTGTGCTTGCTGCAGCGCGATCAAACCAAGACCTTAGAGGAACATGAAACGCGATCTGCTTCTCAAAGACCAGACGCCCCTTCGAGAGAAGGTAGTAACCAGGATCTTGCTCGGGGCCGTTCTGTTCACTGGCTTCGGCAGCTTGTGCTTTCTGAATTGCGCTTCGGGCGACTTCGATTTCCGTGTGTGCCGAACCTCTGGCAAGCTCTTCAATTGCGTGCCGGTAACTGTCTCGGCTCGAGAAGTCCATCGCGGCAAAGTTACCATTCGCACGCAATACTGCATCAACGAGACTCACGCTCTCGAAGAACTTTGTCCAATCGACGGAGGACATGAGACGCATGCTCGTAATGACATTGCGGACTGTGACGCTTATCGCGCCTTGAAATTGATGTTCTTCGCTGACGATCTTCTCAGAGGTGGTTCCCTGCGCTGTCAGACGTTCATCCAGCCACCGAAGCGCGGGTGTTACTGCCGGATCCTGATCTCGCAAGCGTTGGACGAGTTGCACCGCAAATGCCGTCGGCAGGCACATTCCATAGAACCGCCGGAGAGCTACATCGGGTGGTTCAGCCTCACGGATGCCAACTCCTAGTAAACGGTCAGCCACGCCGTCGGCTTCCTGGCGCTCTGCGCGACTCGTCACGATACGCTGGGCCGAGCGGCGCAAATTCTCAACGAGTACGATGCGCAGCGTGATTGCCACCGCCCAGAGTTCTCCGATCGTGAGCGGTTGGACGCGCTGGTAGGCGCGCACAAACCGGCTCAGTGTCTCAAGATCGAACCGGCTGTCAGTATGCGCGACGAATGCCCAAGCTATCCCGAACACGCGTGGAAAGCCCTCGAGTGGCCCTTCCGCAAGCTTGGGGAGTTGGCGATAATAGCCGCGCGGGAGATCGTCATGGATTTCGCGAATCTGTTCATCCACGACATGAAAATTATCGACCAACCACTCCGCCGCTGGCGTGATGACGTGTTCTTCGCTGATGGCTTCGGCAATGGCGCGATAGGCCCGGAGCAGCACCCGACCATTGTCTCCGAGCCGCGCTGCCAACGGTCGACCAGCCGCGGGTTTCGCCGTGACGCGCTGAGCGGTTGCAAGACTCTCTGCATGCTGCTCGAGCCGTTCGATGCTAAAGAGTTCGCTCCGAATCGGCTCTTCAGTATCCGGAGGAAATACTTCTCGCGAACTCCCGAAGGCGCGAAATATGGAATGCTTCAATATTGTCTCTCCATTAGAATGATCACTACTTGAAGTAAAGGCATCTTAACCCCCGTGTTTGTTTATTGTGGGTATTGTTTGCCCCTCCAACGCCGTTGCGCGCTACCCGTTTGCACCCGTGAAGCGTAAGACGTCAGGCGTGATGAGTCCCTTCCGCCAGACCGCGGCCCTCAGGTTTGCGCTATGAACCTGAAGACTTAAAGTGAGAAGCCAACTTGTGCGTTAATCAAAAGACGTGTTTTCCTTTCGATAGGAAAAAATGGCGTCAATTCCAGACCTGCATTAACTTTCTTGAGGAATCCGAGATTGCGTATCCTCGTCAGCTCGACCAAATCCAGAAATGTTGATAGCGCAAAACCGCCTCGCCCGATACCCACATCGATCGGCGAGTTACCCCCAAACGTTCCCATTCCAAAGCTGACAGGGAATCGATTTCCTGATCCCGCGTAGATATAGTAAAACCGCAACATCGCACTGGTGTTGCCATAGTCAACGCTATCCTTGGCTTGTGTATCGTACAAAACTTTGGGGATGCCGAGCGAGAAACCGATTTCTATCGTCGGGCCTCTCACGTGGAAATAGCGCGTGACGGAGTTGGATCGATCATACGCACCGATTCTGATTGTGTAATCCGGTTCGATGTTCACCTTGATAATCGCCCAAGCAGGTAGGGAGTCCAACGGCAGGCGTACGTGTTCGAGTTCTTCTGCGCTCATTGCAGCATAGGCACCGTAGGCTGTACGGTACTGAATGAACATTGCACGATCCCGTTCTGGATCGCCATGACTTCGAAAGGTCACCACGCGCCGCTCGAACGTTTGCGTTGTGGTTCCGTCTCGCAACTGCACCATCGTCCTAATCGTGACGAACTGCGGTCCCATCCGCCACCGAATACTGTCTCGCCGGAACACTACTTGAAGAGTTCGTATCTGCGCGCCGTCAAGCGTAACTGCCGTCTGCGGATCGCTGCTGCCGTCCAATGGGACTATGCTCACATAATCGCTAAGTTTCTCAACGGCTTGATACTCTTCGACCTCCACAACGCGACCCGTCTCATAAACAAAACGCTGGCCTTTGGCATCTACAATTCTGAGGAGAATGCGGTATGATCCCGGCATGACAGTTTGAGGAATGACTGCGATGTAGGTATCGCGTCCGGTAGGCTTGAGCTTTATACCCTCGATGGCAAGTATCGGAGTTACGCTCGGTGTTGCCGTGCTGTCCTCTCGTTGAATTGCCAAGTGAAGGGTATCGTCGGGAAAGTACACCGGCTTGTCAGTGGAAATGAGAATACTTTCATCGAATAGGGGCTGAATGAGGGTCGTGGATCTCTGTTGTGCTTGTGTGCGCAAGGTACCGACAATGCAGAGCGACAGCAGATAGGGAAACAAAAACTTCAGCATATCGTTTCTTTCAAGAAAACACTGTTTACCTCTTCGTACAGCATCATCACGACTGATGAATGTGTGGGTTTCATTATCTCATCAACGGCATTGCCATAAACAAGCTTCGTTGCGCCGAACGTTTTCGCAACGTCAAGTCGATTGGCATTTGTATCGACCATGATGATCTAGGCGGGAGAGTAGAATTGTGCAGTGAGTAGCGTCGCAAGACCAATCGGTCCCGCTCCAACGATGGCGACCGTATCACCGGGTTTGATCTGACCGTTGAGAACCCCACATTCAAACCCGGTCGCCAAGATGTCACTTAACATCACAAGGGCTTCCTCATCGGCGCCGTCAGGAACATGATACAGACTCGTGTCGGCATGAGGTATCCTGACATACTCTGCTTGTGTCCCATCGATCATATTTCCAAGAATCCAACCGCCGTGGTCACAATGGGAATACATCCCTCTCCTGCAATAATCGCATTTCCCGCAAGAGGTAATGCACGATATCAGCACCTTATCGCCAGTGCGGAAATTCGAAACGCTCGAGCCAACATTGTCAATAACTCCAACCCTTTCGTGACCCAACGTCCGGCCATCAGTGACAGTCGATACGTCACCCTTCATGATGTGGAGATCTGTCCCACAGATTGTCGTGCGAGTGATTCTGACGACGGCATCGGTCGGTTCTTTTACCGTTGGCTTCGGTTTGTCTTCAAGTGCCCTCTTACCAGGATCATGATACGCTAAGGCTCTCACAATTGAGGACTCTTTTTCATTTGTCTGGCTGCATCGCAAACCTCTAAGGCACCAGGCTTAGAGGCCACGGCGATGGTATGGCGAGAACCATGAGAACTGCTCCGAGCAATGCCATGTTCTTCGTAAAATTGATCTTGTCAGCCATTCTCAACTGGGGATCTTCGAGCTTCCAGAAATTATGCATCATGAGAGATACTGGAACCAGGAAGGCAACAAGTAAGACAATACCGACAAAGGGGTAGATGCCAAACACGATGCTTAGTCCGCCAAGCAAGAGCATAAGCCCTGTCATGCCCTGTGCAATTGCGGGGAATGGCACCCCCTTCATTTTGGCATATTGACTCATCATCCCAAATCCAATGAAATGGTTAACCCCGTTGTAGATGAAATATCCACCGAAAATAATCCTACCGATGAGAAATGGAGTGTTCATGTGTTTGATCCTCTGTAAGTTGAGTGATGTTCGAAAGCCAGATTATGGCATCTTCAAAAACCGTGAATACCCTGACTTGGGTTGTTAAAACAGGCAAACTAATTGTTGATCATAGAAATGCTCTTGGCGATCTCCTTCATGAGTGTGCCGTCGGTGTAGGCATAGTTGGCCACCTCTAAGCGAGTGTGAAGGGCAAGTTTCTCCATGATGTTATGGACATGACTTTTGATAGTGTAAGTCGCTACGTGAAGCCGATGGCCTATTTCCTTATTGCTTAAACCATCGCTGATCAGTCCAATAACTTCCTGTTCCCGTTTGGTCATCCGAATCGCCTTATTGAGATTCGTTCTTTCTCCATCTACCGCATGTTCAATGATCTGTGAAAAGAGCGATCCACTCAAGATAGGTGGAAGGACCTTTCCTCCTTCTGCAACGGAACGTATCGTGGCGAGAAAATCATCGGGTGTCGCATCCTTCAGGATAAACCCCGAAGCTCCGGCTTTAACGAATTGTAAGACATCTCCGTGGTCAGGAGCAAGATCCATCACAATCACTTTGGCTTGAGGAAACTCTTTCTTCACGATTTCCACTACATGTAAACTGTTTTGACTGCGCAGACCAAAATCCAAAAGGATAACATTGGGTTTCAATTCATGGATCTTGAGGATGCTGTTCTCACAGTTTCCGGATGCGGCAACGACTTTGATATCCCGGTGGCCTTTCAGCATCGCCGCGATACCCTCCCGCAGAAGGCGGTTATCCTCAATAAGTAGCAATCGGATTTTCGTCATAGAGTAACTTTCGTCAAACGCACGTTTCTCGCGGCGCTCCGCCATACGAAGAGGGCGATAATGGTAACGAGTACGGGTAAGACGAAGATCATGTATGAACTCCAATTTGAAACGTAAAGCCTTTGCCCGGCTTCCTTATCACTCTTCAACTTCCTCCGTTTTGTGGTACATGAAAAACAATGATTGGTTGCTATGTTTCGCGATAAACCCTTGCAATCCATTTCTGATGTTGCCAGATTCTATTATTAGCGCGCCAGCGATTTCAAGTGACGGATATGGGGATATGATGTAAACTCATACGGCGGTTTAAATAATTCTTTGAAAAAGCGCAAAGTAAAAATTGTAAGCGAAGCTACTTCTAAAAAGAATTTTTTAAATACTGAATCAAAAATAGTCTCTGAAAATTTTCCCGGGATGATTTCTGCTTCTTGGTTTTCATTTTGGGACTGCTGCAAAATTATTTTTTCCATTATTGAGGATGCCATAGTTCTTCTTTTCATTTTTTTTGTCTCTTTTAGCCGCTTTTTTTTCATTCATAGTTTTTACCGGTTCTTTCTTTGAACCCTTTTTACTGTCTTGACCTTTGCTCATGATTTTTTCCCTTTGTTGTTTTTTCTTTGGACTTTGATCTTTATCCGCCGCGGTGGATTTTTACTTGCGCTTTAGCGCGCTATATTCTATGAGGTCTAACCCAACCAACACACGCTCTGTATTAGAAAGATCGCCAATGATGTTCCTCACCGGCAGGGGTAATTTACGTACTAACGTCGGGACGGCGAGGATTTGGTCATCACGAGCAAGCTGTGGATTCTTCAAAAGGTCAATCACTTCTATATGGTATTTGCCCTTCAATTGTTCTTCACAAATTAATTTGAGATTGTTGAAAGCGGTAACGGCTTTTGGAATCTGCCCGGCAACATACAAACGTAAGACCCATTTGTCGCTTCTTGCTTTGGCTGGCTGTTCTTTTCGCTCAACGAGTCGAGTCTTCGACCGGCTGGTTTTCGATTTTTCGTGTTTGATTTTCACGATTAGTTCCTTTTACTATTTATTTTCTTTTTGTTTTTGCCGGATATTTTTATAGACACATCACCTCTTCTACTCATACCCATTTTTACCTTGTCTTGAGTGAAACGTTCATTCCTCGCTTCTTCAATCCCGATAACTTTGAGCGCGTCTGATTCTTCTGCTTGAAATTCAGATCGCAGCACAACAATCTGAGCTTCCATTGCTTCACGCTTACGCTCTAATCCAAATTGTTTACTTCCGATTTCTTGCTGACGCAATAATTGTTCCGCATCGTCTTTCGTCTCTTGCGATAATCGCGCCGAACCTGTCAAGACGCCTTCTGAACCAACATAAACATCAAGCAGTTCGATACCAAGGTTTGTCAGTCTAAACTCGCGAATCTGGTTGGAGTGCGCCATGCCGCGTGATTTAAGCACATACAATCCTCTGTTACGTTCACCTCCAATTTCAATATCACGCACAAGCAGCCATGTATCTATCAAGGATGAGATGTACACATCAGGAATCTCCATATTCTCGGTGGCGGAAGTGAGACTTGTGAAGAATGCAGTGACCCGCCTCATCTTCAAAAAATCTACAAGGCGCAGTAACATTGTTTTAACTTCAGTTTGGTTCTCTCCTATCATGAATCCATTAATAGGGTCGAGGATAACGACGTTAGGTTCAAATTTATTGATCAATTTGATACTCGTCGCCAGATGAGTTTCCAAGCCATAGAGTGTCGGACGTGTTGCATGAAACTGAAGCAACCCTTTTTTCACCCACGGTTCTAAATTTATTCCAATTGAACGCATATTGCGCACAAGCTGACTATGGGATTCTTCGAAACTAAAAAAAAGAACGCGTTCTTCCCTCTTGCATGCCGCTTCAGCAAATTGCGCGGCAATGCTCGTCTTGCCCGTACCGGCGGTGCCTGAAACAAGAACTGTACTGCCGCGAAAGTAACCTTTACCGGAGAGCATTGTGTCGAGACGCGGAATACCGGTAGAAATTCTCTCGGGGGATGAAATGTAATTCAGTCCCAGGGAAGTGACAGGCAGAACAGAAAAACCATCTTCGTCAATAAGGAAAGGATACTCGTTTGTACCGTGCGTTGAACCGCGATATTTGACAATACGCAGCAGCCGTATGGATGATTGATCGTTCACGCGATGATCGAGCAGAATGACACAATCGGAGACGTACTCTTCCAAACCTTGACGCGTGAAGGAGCCTTCGCCTCGCTCTGCAGTAATTATTGTTGTTACGCCTTTCCTTTTCAGCCAGCGCAATAATCGTCGCAGCTCAGCACGAAGTATATGAGGATCAGGCAACCCTGAAAAGAGTGTTTCTATGGTATCCAGCACAACACGCTTAGCGCCGACGCTCTCAACTGCGTGATGGATCCTGATAAACAAACCTTCCAAATCGTATTCACCGCTTTGTTCGATTTCACCCCGTTCAACGAGAATGTGCTCAAGCCAAATCTTTTTGTGCTCTACAAGGCTGTCCAAATCGAACCCCAACGAAGCAACGTTTGCTGTGAGTTCTTTCTCTGTTTCCTCGAACGATATAAAGACGCCCGGTTCATTGTACTGCGTTGCTCCGCGGACGAGAAACTCCATGGCAAAGAGGGTCTTTCCGCAACCCGCACCGCCGCATACAAGCGTCGGTCTGCCTTTCGGTAATCCCCCGCCCGTGATTTCGTCCAATCCTTGAATACTTGTGGGGGATTTTAGAAGGACATTAGGACGAGATTGTGCCACTTTTTTCTTCATGATATTTTATCTCCGGATATATTTTTGTTTTTCTTACGTGTAATAAAATCTGTCATTACTAATTTCGCTTGACGCCAATTTCCATCTGTTAACAAAGTAGTGCAACCTCTTAGCAGGCTGTGGAAAAATGAATGATTAGCGCGAAAAAGTTCACAGGAAAAAGTTTTTTAAATCGATAGATGCCGGGATTCGATACCATCTTGTTCACTCAGTCACATTTTGATCTCGCTGCATCATTCTCACGAACCTTGCGAAGCGGGTGATCCTGCCCTATGCGATCCTCTTGCGAAACATAACTGAACAGTCCATTCTGATTGTCTTCGATGCCGCGCATTTATTTGATTCTCCTCGTTGTGTGATGATAAGTTCATTCAAATATAATACATCACAGGCGAGAATCAACATATCTCAAAAAATATTTTTATGAGTTTTTCAACAACCTGCTAAACGAGATTTTGGCGTTTTGCCTCTATACCTGAATAAATTATAGAAAATCTGTAAAACAATAGTCCAAAGGGATGAAAAAGGAACTACATCTCTTTGGTGGGCTAACGACAGGTAATTTATCGCTTATTAATGAAGTCGTATCGATTGCAGTTTTGTAAGAGTCAGAGAGATGAGCGTGTTTTGCCTTCTGCACGCGCGTATGAAGCGCTAAATGAAATTCGTTCTAACAAAAGGTACTCCTTGAAGTGACGCCTACATCAAAAGAAATACCGTGCTCCGAGACCTGCATCGATTGCAAAGCCCGGTGACGATGTAAGCTGGAGTGACGGAACAAGTTCAAGAAAGATATCTATTGGCGATTCATGCGGCATCCATGCAATGCCGATCACACCGCGGACAGCCGCCGAGCTATTATAGCCGGCGCCTGTGTTGATGCGTCCGCCGATGCCGTAGTATAACGGAAATCGTTCGGTCGACCTGATAGCATCAAATGAATGCCAGAGATAATCCATATGGTGTAAACGGAAGGCCAAAAGTAGAGTTCAATTTTCCGGTAGAGTTGCATCACAAACCATCGTGGGCGTCGGTGGAATAAGTGCCCGTAACGAAGGCGCAGTGATTGGAGATACATTTCAATTGAGAGGTCGAAGAAGTACATTATTTTCCTATCCCGAATTGTGAAATGAATTGCCGGAGGGCAAACTCTATTACATGAGTAATTGAACGCCGGCGCAGACGTCTCCGCAATGGGCCCGCCAAACGCCAAACCCAAAATCTTAAATAACACATTCTTCAGGAAATCCTCGATCAAGAGTTTTGTCAGGTCCTTGACCAAACTCTCGAATATATCCCCAATGGTCACCTTTGCGCCAAAGAATGCGTCGGTCATCAACGCGGCCGCATTCTGCATAGTGGTTGCGACTTCATGAGCTGCCTGCGCAGCCGAAAGACCTATCGTGTCGAAATCATACTTGAGCGCCTCAGAAAATCCAATGGTCTTCGCGCGCGCCTTCTCGACTTCTCCAAGAGCCTCGGCCCGCGCCTTCGCATTCGGATCGGTTTGACCGGCGCCAAAGGTGAAGCCGCTCAACTCACCCATGCGTCTCTTATGCCTTTGAGTCTCGGCTTCTATCAATCTATAAATTTCACCCTGTTTGTCGGGTAATATCCATTTATCCTGCTCAAGATTGTCTATTCGCTCCTTGTGGAGCTTTTCTTCCTCAAGCCGCATGCGTGTGTTGGCATTCGTCGTCAATATGATTTTCGCCTCCACGAGGAACTTCTCAGCATCAGCCACGTCCTTCGCTTCTTGTTTTGCTATCTGCACGCGCTTCTTTGCTTCTTTGTCATGCTCCTCAGTCATTTTCGTCATCGCATCTTCGTAGATTTTTCTGAATTTATAGGCGTTGACCTGCGCCTCTTTGATCTGCTCGGCGTTTCCCTTTGTCGATCGTTTCACAAACTCAGTGAAATCTGCCACTCCGCCGGTGGCTTGTTGCCAGTGAGCCTTTATCAAGGCAAGATTCGTGGCGTCCGTCCACTGATAAGTTGAAGTCAAATGTTGTCTTCTGCAGCATCTTCAACTTCGTTTCTGCCACGACCATATCCAAGGCGAGACTGTTCAGATATTCCGTTCTCCCAATTTTCTTGAGGTCAAATTCCAATTGGTTGAGTTCGCTGTCCAGATCGGCGATATGTTTTTTTTTGCCTTCTCCGATTCTCCCGACATGCCCAAGATGGCGGTCCCGATACCGGCGATGGCCGCGATAAAAGTTCCACCCGGAACGGCTGCCAGAACAAAATTCAAACCTTGGAATAGAAAAAATCCCTCTTGCAATGAACGCAACATCGTCTTCGTCTGTTATTTCAAATTCCCTTCGACCGCACCCAATGCCGCGAATGGGACAGATACGCCACCAACGATATAACTCAGTTCACGAAAAACGAAACTTTGACAAAAGGTCTCCTGTCGTTGCTGGCGGATGAAACCGGTCAGATCATTCGTCGCCCCACTCATCTGTCTTGAAGCGCCCGTCACTTGGTTGAAATCACTCGTGACGGTCGCACCGACCTTGGCGGCTACCGCTTGGAAATCGAGATAGACTTGCTTCGCTTGATCTGCGTTCGCTCCTATGAGAAAAAAGGTATCCATTTATCGGCTCAAGAGTTCCTTGATCTTTGTTAAGTTTTCACAGTTGAGCGCCAACGAAATGAACGTCGGCCATGCCACGAACGATGCCGCGCACGAAAGAAATTTGATCTCGTCCATTGAACGACCGAGCATCAAATCTGCCAACATCAAGGTCCCGTACAATGCTGCGGAGGCAAAGCAGGCCCAACCCATGAATTTCAAGATATTGGGGATTATTTCTCTCATAGTTTTGCCTCTACTTCGTTTCGCAACACATTGTGCATCCCGGAGATCACCTGGAGGCAATCCAAGAGGATGCCAGGGCAAGATGATAATTTAGAGTATCCCATCGTGACTATGTTTTGCCTGATGAGATTCGACATCCAGATGACTTCCGACCACTCACCGACGAGCATCTCAAGTTCCGCGGGTTTCCAAAATCTGTCCGACTCTTTGTCGACAAAATCAAGCGGGCCGCCGATCAGGTCTTGCTCGATCGCTCTGACGGCAAGGCGGAGTTTTTTTGCGTCCTCCGTCAGACTCGTCCGCTTCCAAATCTCACCGCCGAGCCATGAGGCCAGATTCTCGTATCCGCTTCCCGGAAGTCTAACCTCGAAGAGATCCGCGAGCGTTTCATCAGTCACTCCTTCGCCGTTCATCACGATCGGATTCCCGTCGACGTTCAAAACGTTGTGGAGTCCGAGAAGGCCCTTTTTGATGACCAGTTTATGAAACTCCATCATCTTCCGGCTGTCGAATTCACCGCTCTCGCTCTTAACGTTCTGAAGCAGGCTGTTGATCTCCAAGCGCTTGTCAACATCCATGCATTCGAGGATCTCGAACTTAGCCGGCGAGGTCGTGTTGTCGAAGGGACACGTCACCGTCCCCTTTTGGTTAGGTCTTGTTACCTGAAGCATTTTTCCCCTCTTTCTTTTGTTCCTGAACCGGCGTCGCGCCGACGCAGGGTTTCGTTTTCTTTTTGGTGCATGGAAGGATCACCTCGTCTCCGATCGTGAAATCGGTGACCTCTCCGCATAGATCGCATTTGTATTCTGGCATGTCCACCTCTTAAGTCAAGGTCAGTGAAAATTCCGTCGTGCTGTCGTAGTTCACGTTGAAGTCGCAGTCATAATACAGCATCCCCTGTTCATCCACATCGGAAATCTTCGTGAATTGAATCTTGTTCATGATGAGGGCGAATTTGTTGCCCGCCGCCCCAAATCCCGTCAATATTTCCGACGCCCAATTCAGTAAAATCGGGTAATGGCCGTCCAGCGGCATCGGTGTACGCGGTTTGCATGTCGAATACAGACGTGGTCAGGTTAGATGGAGTGGGCACCGCATAGTCGGCTGCGTATACCTTTCCGGTCACGAGACTCGATGTCGAAAATTGATTCGACGAATCCGCTACCAATGCAAATCCCGTCATAGCAGTCGCGGCGATTGGACTCACTCCAATATCTCCAACAATTGAAGTGGTTCCAGTGGTTGAGATTCCTGATTTTGCTAGAATCACATAATTGCCGGCCGTGCCAAGATTTACTGGCGCTTGACCTGCGGGTGGTGGCGGGGTAACGTCTGGGGCTGCACCACTGACGGAAATGGTGTCGGTATCCATTGTGACTGCACCATTGAGTGCCAAGGCACTACCGGAGATGCTTACGCCGGTTGTGATGGTGATGCTCGCAACGGCTAACGGTTTCGGTGCATGTGAAGTGCAAGGAATTTTTTATTTTACACATGCACCGTGTTAGTCGTTTGTTGCAGGCAATCTTAAAATAGAACCGTCCCATTTTTATTTTTTCTATTTTTGCTTATACTTTCATGTTTCTGCTTTATTGAGGTTCTAATTTTGTAAAAAATTCCCTTCTCACTTCATTGCCATCTATGCTTCTATAAACGAGCTCATCGGTATTAAAGTCGTATTCTGGTATATCAGGATTATTCCACCTTATCAGGAAATAGTGGTAAAAAGGCGTGTACAGGCTGCTGGGATTTTGGTTGTGCTCAAACACATATTCGGGCATGGCCTGCGCATCGATACTTGTGTGATAATGCTTCTCCCAGAGGTAGTCGCCCAGGATAGCCAGCTTTAGAAAAGGTGCAGTTCCATAGAGCTTGAGTTTAATATTTTTCTGAACAGCCTTAAGCCCTTTGAGAAAATCTATACTCTTCATTGCCTGTTCTCCAAATTTCTCAACAGTGAAATCAGGATCGAGAATACTGCTTGCACGTATTCTTGCTCCTTCGCTGTATGGATTAAGAAGCATTATTTTTGCCTCACGGCAATTCTGTATAACATTATGCAAGTCTCCTTTTGGGTCTACAAAGGTACTGAGGCCTGTTGAGCCTATTATCATGACATCCCTTGCGAAACCTTGCTCTTCCTTCAATTTCTTGATTCGTCTCTGTGCAAAAGATCCCCTGGTGGTGAAAAAATACGCTATACCAGCACTTCTTGCCATGTTGGAAAACTTTCTGTCTCTCCAGCTTCTACCTATATAGTTGAAGAAGATGATTAGCAACATTGCTACCACTATTTCTACAGATATAAGGAAAAACTTTTCGTCTTCTATAAGAGACCGGTAAACCAAAAAATTTCTGGCGACAAAACTTGCAGTAAAGGGCAGAGACAATGCTATAGCAGCGCTCAGGGCAACTATGACAATGTGATATAAAAAACGAGTTGGAACCTTTATTGAATCTTTTAAAAATCTCTTTTTAACCAAAGTAACTCCTTTTGCCTGCAATGAACGGCTAATAGTGATTAGTGAAAATGAATAAGAAACCCCGCTCTCAAGAGCGGGGTTTCGATGTTCAGCCATTGATTTGGAATTTACTCCAACCATTTTACGGTGTAGGCTTTACAATGGCATTGGCGATTAATGTAACCGAGGCAGTTCGCGCTAATGCTCTGCCTTCCAAAGATGCGCCTGTAGCAAACGTAGTTGTTGCATAAGCCATAATGGTTCCCTTCATTTTAGCAGTTGTTCCGAAAGTTGCCGAACTGCCGACTTGCCAAAAAATGTTGGAAGCCTTCGCGCCGCCGATTAGGACAACTTGGCGACCGGATGTCATATTGAAACTGGATGCTATTTGAAAAATCCAAACAGCATTCGCGTTGCCTTGAGCATCGAGCGTAAGATCGCCTGACGATATTTCAAGCGAGCTGGTGGATTTATAAAGTCCCGGGGGAAGTGTTCGTCCGCCAAGATTTCCGGCTACACCGATAGGATTTACTGTTCGTCCTGCGGCATCGTTATATGCAGTCGTTAAATCAACCATTGCCTGAGTTAACATAGTAGGGTTTGTCACGTAACCCGTAGGACCGGCAGGGCCAACCACATAGATCGTTCCGACTAAGGCTACTGTCTCAAATCCGGTCATGGAAGCACCGGTGATAGGACTCGCTCCAACATCTCCGATAATACTCGTAGGACCGGTATTGGTGATTCCAGCGTACGACAGAATTGCAAATCCGTCGGTCAAACCAAGAGTTACCGGCGCTTGACCTCCACCACCTGCTGAAGCAAAGTTCGCTACTAATGTTCTGTTTCCACTTATTGTAAATGTATAACTTGCATTTGTAGATACGGCAGTTCCGTTTTCTGTCCAGTTAGTAAATGTATATCCAGCGTTCCGTGTTGCGGTTACTATTACTGAAGAGCCTGAATTAAATATACCGCCTCCATTTGTAGTACCGCCTGCCGATGGATTTGATGATAGCGTTACTGTATACTGGGTAACGTCTGGGGCTGCACCGCGGACGGAGACATTGTCGGTATCCATTGTCACTGCACCATTGAGTGCCAAGGCACTACCGGACATGCTTACGCCGGTTGTGAGGGTGATGCTCGCAACGGCTAAAATATTTCCTACAAACTGAGTGCCTGTACCGAGAGTTGCGGAGCTACCGACCGCCCAATACACCTTTGAACCATTACTCTGGCCGCCATTGATCACACGGACAAACGAGTTGCTTGCGGTCGTGAGCGTGCTCCCAATCTTGAAAATGAAGACCGAACCGGAGTTGCCCTGGGCATCGAGCGTAAGTGTTCCGGTCAATTGAGCCGACGACGAAAAACGATAGACACCTGGCCTGAGTGTAAGTCCACCCAAGTCCTGACCCGTCAAGTCGACATTCCACACTTCGCCTGCGAGCACATTGTACGCAGTGACGGCAGCACTATGAGCCTGTGCGGCGAGCGCATCGCCTGCGTGTATCTTCCCCGAGAGGAAGGTGACCGGGCCTGGTGCCTGTAGAAACCCTGTCATGGCGGTTCCGGGACTGACCCCGGCATTTCCGTTAATTACTGTGGCTCCCGTATTGGTGACTGTCGAGCTCCCCAAGACCGCGAAGCTCGATGCCGCACCCAAAGGAACAGCTGATTTGCTAACACCAGTTGCTTCCGAAAGCGGCCCGTTTAGATTTTGTCGGCCGGATTCGCACCCCGCGAAAAGAAACATGGCAATCGAGATCGACATAATGACGGCGGGTCGTATCGCGAGTCGGGTGAGGGTAAGTGTTCGAACAATTGCGTTTTTCATAGATTCTCCAAAATATTAACATGTACAAGATTTGATCCCTTTAATAGGGCTTGCGCATAACGCATTCTAAGTATACGCCAAATGCGAGAGAATGTAAATCGTCCAAGGGGATGAAAGATGGGCTACTCCGTTGGAAGGAGACACTGACCTGCCTTCATAATCCTCTTGGAGATTGCAGGATCGCGAATATTTCTTCGAATTTATTCTGAAGTTCAAAATGTTTTCCATTAAGAATATCGGGGTTCCCTAGCAGGTTGTTGAAAAACTCGTTTGTAGTTTCCCAAGTCATCCTCCGCCAATAAGAACGCGGACAGGCCTCGTCCCACTCGCCCCCTTCCTTGCCTGCCGGCAGGCAGGTCTAAACGTTAGAGAAGGGGATGCAACGGAATTATAAACGGTCCCTCTCTAAATTTTAGAGAGGCCAGACCGATGTCGGGCGGGGGTGAGTTCAGTGTTGAAACGGATACATGCTTTATCAATAAGAACTACTTCATGAGGATCAACTTCTTCATCGAGACGAAGGATCCGGTTTCCAAACGGTAGAAGTATACACCGCTCGAGAGATTGAGTGTACCCTGGTTGGTATTGAACGGCACGGCGTAGCTGCCAGCCTGCTGGCGACCGCTCACGAGCGTGGCAACTTCATTACCAAGCAAATTGTAGACCTTGAGGGAAACCTGAGCAGCCTTCTCAAGACTATATTGAATCCTCGTGGATGGATTGAATGGATTTGGATAGTTCTGGAAGAGCGCGAATTCTTGAGGCGCTAAACCATTCTCGACGGCGGTTAACCCCGATCCAACGGTATTGGCGTCCAAGGTAACTGCGGTCTGTGCCAGCGCTTTGCCGTTCAAAGTTGCACCGGTCTGCATCTCAATCAACGTCTGACACAATATAATTCCCTTCATGGCAACCGTCGTTCCAAGAGTAACTTGGCCGGCGACCTGCCAGAAGATGTTGGAAGCCTTCGCGCCGCCGCTTAGAGTAACAATGGCTCCGTTGGCCACGGTTAGATTTTGTGCTATCTGGAAGATCCAGACATCGCTTGCGGTGCCCGAGATAGTGACACCAGCAGCAGATACTAGGACCCCAGTACTCCACTTGTAAAGACCAGGAGCTAGTGTCATCGAAGTAATATCTCCGGCGCCCAGTTCAGTATGATCAGGTAACGTTCGTCCGGCGGCGTCGGTGTACGCGGTTTCCATATCGCCTACAGCCGTGGTCATGTAAATTGGAGTAGGAGGCGCATAGTCGGCGGCATATACATTTCCAACGACTAAAGATGATATCGAAAATGTACCTGAGGAATCCATTATTAATCCAAATCCAGTTATGTATGTCGCGGCGGCTGGACTCACTCCAATATCTCCAGTAATTGAGGTGACTCCCGTGGTTGAGATTCCTGTTTTTGCTAGAATCGCGAAATTGCCAGCAGATCCTAAGTTTACTGGTGCCGGCGATTGAGACACGGCAGCGGCAGGCACCATAAAAGCAACCGTCACCATTGCTCCGAGGAAGCGCGTCCATCGGTCTAAAATACCTGTTGTATGTGTTATACGAGTCTTCATAAACCCTCCATGTAGTTAGTGAAAATGAGTAAGATGTTTTTTATTTCAACCGTCCCGCTCTTGAGAGCGAGGTTTCAATGTTTAGCCATTGATTTGGACTTTAGTCCAACTATTTTATGGCGTAGGTTTTACAACAGTATTGCCGGCTAATGTTACCGCGGCAATGCGTGCTAACAATCTGCCTTCAACTGTTGCACCAGTATTCAGCGAGATTGATTGATCAGCCATGATGGTCCCCTTGAAGACAGAGGTCGTTCCAAGAGTCGCTGAAGTGCCAACCTGCCAAAAAATGTTGGAAGCCTTCGCGCCCCCGCTCAAAACAATTTTGCGACCCGATGTTGTGATAAATGTGGATGCCATCTGTATGATGAAAACAGCATTTGCGTTCCCCTTGGCATCGAACGTGAGATCGCCTGATGATATCTCAAGTGATCCACTCGATTTATAGAGACCGGGTGTGAGTGTCAGCCCGCCAAGATTTCCGGCAAGAATTACCATATCACTTGATGTGCGTCCCGCGGCATCATTATACGCCGTTGTCAAATCGCCTTTCGCCGCTGTTAACATAGCAGGAACACCGGCAGGAGAAACATCATCAGCAGCGTATATCGTCCCGGTTACTTCGGTTAAACCAAAACCGGTGATGAACGATCTGGCCGCCGGACTCAATCCGATATCTCCGGTAATGGCAGATGTTGGAATGTTGGAAACTAACGAACCGGCAAGAATCACAAAACCTGCGGTTGATCGAAGGTTGACCGTTGCCTGCACGGTAGTTTGAAGAGGTATGACTATTGGTGTTGGACCTACTGCAGTATCATCTTTTTTACAACCCGCTATTAAAAGAAACAAGGGTAATACAGCGGTCGGTCCCGCTCTCAGCGAGGCGCCGGCGAAACGCGTCCACCGGCTTAAGACGGTTGTTGGATTTGTTGTATTGAAAATGAGCCTTTTGAGCCAAAGGCTCATAAGCCTCCGGCTTCGGATTACTGTTCGATATCGATACATACGTACCTCCTTATTAAGAGTAGTTTTGTTTCTCATATTTAGCTCAAGCACGGGTATAACGATGATTGACCTTAATGTCCTTCATCCTCATCACCCGCACTCGAGCAAACCCGTCCGTCTCAAGTCAGCCATTACTTATGGAACTGTATGGTTCCGCGGCTAATGGCACGGATATTTCTCGCCTCGGACTGCGAACTGAGACGTGTCCTGATGATGATCCTCAATTTCAGTCACGATCGTTATCGCAGTTATTATGACCATCTCTTTCATCTTTATCATCAGAGTTCTCTTTATCATCTTCACCGTCTTTATCGCGCGACTCTCCACATTTCGTATGGAGATGGATGTTGCCGCCCTTCAGAGTGCCCGAAGCGCTGTAACCATTCGAGAGTTCCAGACTGAAGCTGTCGTTGCGGCCGGGCTCGCCGTTGTCAACAACAACAACCTTGTAGGTGAAGGAACCTCTACCGTTGACCTTGGCAATGCCTTCGATCTGACGTGTCACGGGATCGATTACGATGTAAGCCGTAACTCTCGTGCTCTTCACCTTCACACCATTCTTGCCGTGGTCATTGTATGAGAGCTCACCCCAGAACTTGGCGTTCTTAATACCGCCGGAGACGCCGAAGCTCGCCTTATCACCGGAGGACCCATTAATCCATCCACCACCGGTAACGAAATCTCTGCAAGGCTTGGGCGGAAACAGGCCGCCGCCGGAGCTGCTGCTGCAGACGGAAACGGTGTCGGTAATCATCGTCACTGCACCATTCAAAGCCAACACTCTACCGGACACGTTTGCGCCGTAGGTCATTGTAATGGTCGTTGTGGCTATAACGGTTCCCACGAACTGAGCGCCATCGATAGTCGCGGAGGAACCAATAGCCCAATACACGTTCGAACCACTGCAAGTCTGATTGTTATTGTTAATGGCGATGACATTTGAACCAGTCATCGTTACAAGCGTGGTGCCCATCTGGAAAATAAACAGCGCAGCGCTGTCTCCCTGGAAATCGAGATAAAGCGCTCCATTCACCTGCAAATTAGCAGACGGCGCAAAACGATAAACGCCGGGCGTGAACGTGAGTCCATCTAGCTGAGAAACACCCGAGTAGGTAGTATCGGGCACCTGTGCTACGAGATAATTGTACGCGATGACGGCATCATTATGAGCCTGAGCTGCGACAGGACCTCCCGCATATATCTTCCCGTTCACCATCCCCAGCCCCGCAGTCACTGTCCCGGGACCCATGATCGTGTTTATTGGCGCCGGTTGGAAGCCGGTGATTGCGGTACCCGGGCTGACACCCAGATCTCCGGTGATAAGTGATGCACCATCGTTGGTGACCGTCGTCCCACCTAGGACCGCGAAAGTCGATGCCGCACCTAAAGGAACAGCCGATGTGCTAACACTCGTTGCTTTCGAAAGCGGCCCGTGTTGATCTTGTGGGCCGGATGGTGCGTTCGATTCGCACGCCGCGAAAAGAAACATCAAAACAGATATCAGTCCCGTTCCGAGAAAACTCATGAAACGGTGTAAAATATCTTTTCTATTTGTTGTGTGAGCTTTCATAAAACTCTCCTTATGAGGTTTTTGTGATGTATTACTATTCATATTTTGAATAGTTTGGTGAAGTGAATTTTTTTATTGATTGAATGAGAACAAACATCCTAAAAAATATTTTTGACTTTTTACACAACCTCAATCTCTCGGACTTCTGAGAGATTGAGATTAGCATTTACTTATTTACTTGATCAGGATTAACTTCTTCATCGAGACGAAGGATCCGGCTTCCAAACGGTAGAAGTATACACCGCTCGAGAGATTGAGTGTACCCTCGTTGGTATTGAACGGCACGGTGTAGCTGCCAGCCTCCTGGCGACCGCTCACGAGCGTGGCAACTTCATTACCAAGCAAATTGTAGACCTTGAGGGAAACCTGAGCAGCCTTCTCAAGACTATATTGAATCCTCGTGGATGGATTGAATGGATTTGGATAGTTCTGGAAGAGCGCGAATTCTTGAGGCGCTAAACCATTCTCGACGGCGGTTAACCCCGATCCAACGGTATTGGCGTCCAAGGTAACTGCGGTCTGTGCCAGCGCTTTGCCGTTCAAAGTTGCACCGGTCTGCATCTCAATCAACGTCTGACACAATATAATTCCCTTCATGGCAACCGTCGTTCCAAGAGTAACTTGGCCGGCGACCTGCCAGAAGATGTTGGAAGCCTTCGCGCCGCCGCTTAGAGTAACAATGGCTCCGTTGGCCACGGTTAGATTTTGTGCTATCTGGAAGATCCAGACATCGCTTGCGGTGCCCGAGATAGTGACACCAGCAGCAGATACTAGGACCCCAGTACTCCACTTGTAAAGACCAGGAGCTAGTGTCATCGAAGTAATATCTCCGGCGCCCAGTTCAGTATGATCAGGTAACGTTCGTCCGGCGGCGTCGGTGTACGCGGTTTCCATATCGCCTACAGCCGTGGTCATGTAAATTGGAGTAGGAGGCGCATAGTCGGCGGCATATACATTTCCAACGACTAAAGATGATATCGAAAATGTACCTGAGGAATCCATTATTAATCCAAATCCAGTTATGTATGTCGCGGCGGCTGGACTCACTCCAATATCTCCAGTAATTGAGGTGACTCCCGTGGTTGAGATTCCTGTTTTTGCTAGAACCGCGAAATTGGAAGCCGATCCAAGGGCGACGGGCGTTTGACCGGCCGTTGTGGCAGCGGTGGTAAAGCTCCATGCAAAGTTACTTGCCAATGCATTGCCTGCGAGGTCCTTGACCCCGGTTGTAATCGTAGCCGTGTAAACGGTATTGGGGGCAAGATCGCTTGCTGGTGCAAAGGTCGCCGTCGTTCCAACGTAGGTCACCGTGCCTGCCACAGGCGTTGTCCCTTGCTTCAGGGTATAGTTGGCCGTGCTGATGGTTAAAGAATCCATCGCCTCACTGAAGGTGCCGGCGATTTTCTTGTTGATCGCTACTCCTGTGGCAGCATTCGCAGGGTCTGTGGAACTCACGGTCGGTCGTGTCGTATCCGGGGCCGCACCGGTTGTAAAGCTCCATGCAAAGTTACTTGCCAATGCATTGCCTGCGAGGTCCTTGACCCCGGTTGTAATCGTAGCCGTGTAAACGGTATTGGGGGCGAGATTGCTTGCTGGTGCAAAGGTCGCCGTCGTTCCAACGTAGGTCACCGTGCCTGCCACAGGCGTTGTCCCTTGCTTCAGGGTATAGTTGGCCGTGCTGATGGTTAAAGAATCCATCGCCTCACTGAAGGTGCCGGCGATTTTCTTGTTGATCGCTACTCCTGTGGCAGCATTCGCAGGGTCTGTGGAACTCACGGTCGGTCGTGTCGTGTCGGCTGGGATTCCCAATCCAACGGTATTGCCATCTAATGTGACTCCGCCCGTCCGTGCCAACGCTCTGCCGTCCAGCGTTGCGCCGGTCGTCAGGGTGATGGAGGCCAAAGCCAGTATGTTCCCCTCGAAGACAGAGGTCGTTCCAAGAGTCGCTGAACTGCCGACCTGCCAGAAGATGTTCGAAGCCTTCGCGCTACCACTCAGGATAACCTGGCGACCGGATGTCGTGGTGAGTGTGGACGCCATCTGGAAGATGAAGACCGCATTGGCGTCACCCTGGGCGTCGAGCGTGAGATCGCCTGAGGAGATCTCCAGCGAAGAGGTGGAGGTATAAAGGCCAGGGGTGAGGGTTTGCCCGCCGAGATTTCCGGCCACAGTAACCGCGCCGACTGTTCGTCCAGCCGCGTCGTTATACGCAGTGGTCAAGTCGAGTTGGGCCTGAGCTGCGACACTATCACCCAAATGTGTCGTCCCGTTCACCGTTGGAGCTCCAGTCAGCGTAGTCCCTGGACTTACCCCAAGATCCCCATTAACCGTGGTAGCACCGGTGCTGGTGACCGCGGAGCTAGCCAGAACAGCGAAATTGGAAGCCGATCCAAGGGCGACGGGCGCTGGCGACTGAGAAACAGCGATGGAAGGCAGCATCAAAGCAGCCATCAGTCCTGCTTTTAGCGAGACACCGACGAAACGCGTCCACCGGCTTAAGACAGTTGTTGGATTATTTGTATTGATTTTCATAAAAATTTCCATAGAGTTAGTGAAAATGAAGTACGACCTGTTTTGTTGCGTAAAAAATTCCACCGTTTAGGGTAAAGATGCTTATCTTTCACTCCAAACCTTCCCGTATTTCAGAAATACGGGAAGGTGTCCCAACTTATCCTACTTTCTCAGGTGGACCTGATGCCTTACGGGGGCAGTAATGGCATTGGCGATTAATGTAACCGCGGTCTGTGCCAACGCTCTGCCGTTCATCACTGCGCCGGTATTCAGCACAATCGCTGTTTGACACAATACAATTCCCTTGAAGTCAGACGTCGTCCCAAGGGTCGTTTGACCGGCGACCTGCCAAAAGATGTTCTTGGCCCGTGCGCCGCCGCTCAGGGTGACAATGGCGCCGTTGCCCACGGTGAGACCTTGCGCTATCTGGAAAATCCAGACATCATTTGCGCCGCCCTTGAGAGTGACACCACTGGGTATTGTAACCACGGTCCCCCATTTATAGAGACCAGGAACGAGTGTCATCCCGTTAATATTTCCGGCGCCCAGTTCAGTAAAATCGGGTAATGGCCGTCCAGCGGCGTCGGTGTACGCGGTTTGCATGTCGAGTACAGCCGTGGTTAGGTTAGATGGAGTGGGCACCGCATAGTCGGCTGCGTATACCTTTCCGGTCACGAGACTCGATGTCGAAAATTGATTCGACGCATCCGCTACCAATGAAAATCCCGTGATAGCAGTCGCGGCGATTGGACTCACTCCAATATCTCCAACAATTGAGGTGGTTCCAGTCGTTGAGATTCCTGATTTTGCTAGAATCACATAATTGCCGGCCGTGCCAAGATTTACTGGCGCTTGGACCGCGAAGCTCGATGCCGCACCCAAAGGAACAGCCGATGTGCTAACACCCGTTGCTTTCGAAAGCGGCCCGTTTAGATCTTGTGGGCCGGATGGTGCGTTCGATTCGCACGCCGCGAAAAGAAACATGGCAAGCGAGATCGACATAATGACGGCGGGTCGTATCGCGAGTCCGGTGAGGGTAAGAGTTCGAACAATTGCGTTTTTCATAGATCCTCTAAAATAAATATTAACATTTAAAAGATTTGATCCCTTTAATAGGGCTTCGTTGCTGCATCAGTAAAGGTTCCCTTCGGTCGATGAAGGGATGAAAACCTCTACTGAAATGTGAATTAGTATACCGATGATTGCGTTGAGATGTAATAGCCCGAAAGGATGATAAATGAGTTAATCCTTTTTTTGTACAACCCGATATCAAAAGAAATAAGGGTAATGCAGCGGTAAGCCCCGTTCTTAGCGAGACACCGACGAAATGCGCCCATCGGTTTAAAAAACTTGCTGCATATGTTGTATAAATCTTCATAAATTCCTCTCTATAGTCATTAGTGAAAATGAAGTACAACCTGTTTTGTTGCGTAAAAAATTCCACCTATTCATGGCGTAGGCTTTACAATAGTATTGCCGGCTAATGTAACTGCGGCGATCCGTGTCAAGGCTCTTCCTTCGAGGGATGCGCCGGTATTTAGCGTGATCGATTGATCGGCCAGTATGGTCCCCTTGAAAACCGAGGTCGTGCCAAGAGTGGCTGAACTGCCGACCTGCCAGAAGATGTTGGCCGCCTTGGCGCCACCGCTCAGGATAACCTTGCGACCGGACGTCGTGGTAAGCGTCGACGCTATCTGAAAGATGAAAACAGCATTCGCATCTCCTTGGGCATTAAGCGTCAGATCCCCTGAGGATATCGCAACCGAGGAGGTTGACTTATAGAGACCCGGAGGAAGGGTTAGCCCACCGAGATTTCCCGCGATTGTGATAGGACCCACTGTTCGGCCAGCCGCGTCGTTATATGCGGTGGTCAAGTCCAATTTAGCCTGGCTTGCAGTAGCATCGCTCACATGCTGCGACCCGGTTATTGTTCCGGGGGGAAATCCAGTTACCGCAGTACCCGGACTCAGGCCGAGATCCCCGGTGAGCGAGGTAGCACCAGTGCTTGTGACCGTGGAGCCAGCCAGTACCGCGAAATTCCCGGCACCGCCGAGGACAACTGATGCCTGACCTGCCGTTGCAGTCGCGGTCGAGAAGTTCCATACATAGTTACTCGCCAGTGCATTGCCGGCCGCGTCTTTGGCTCCGGTCGTAATCGTGGCAGCGAATGCTGTGCTAGGTGGGAGGCTGCTTGATGGCGTGAACGTGACTACGTAGCTCGTTCCGTCATAGGCAATTGATCCGGCTACAGGAGTCACGCCAGGTCCCTTCACCATAAACGTGGTTGTGTTGATTGTTGAAGCGTCCATCGCCTCACTGAACGCAGCAGTTATGACGGCCACACCCGTGGCACCATTGGTAGGGTTTGTCGAACTCACTGCGGGTGGAGTGGTGTCTGGTGTCGGGCCTCCACCTGCCGGACCATTATCATCTTTTTTGCATCCACCGACAATGGCGACCAGTACCAATGCCATCAACAACAGAGCATTGAGCATTCTGGAAGAGCCCTTGGGGTTTTTCATTTCCGTACCTTTCAGTTAGAGTAGTTTTGTCTCAAAGCAGTCGTTGGTATCGCGCCGAGAGACGTGGACGAGAAGTCCCTATCGTGAAGTATTTTCATTGGAAACTCGTCTAATTCTACACCTGAATCTTGTCAAAGACAGTTTCCGTCCACGTCTCGAGGAGGCGCGCACATTGCATTGACACCCTTGCTTACGGCTTATTGAATCGTTCTTCATAAGCCTCTCGATGTAGTGAATGGACGTCACGCTCATTCACTCATCCCTCGCCTGTAGAGGATTGCCATTATACGCCGCTTGTCATGGCTACTTGTGTGACTGTATTCCCTGACTCAGATCTTGGTTCCAAGCACATTGCGTCCCTGTATGAGTCTAATCAAGACGACCACAATGGCGATCACCAAAAGAACGTGAATAAACCCACTCATGGTATAGGAGGTGACGAGCCCAAGGAGCCACAACGCGATTAAAACAACAGCGATAGTGTACAGCACAGAAATTATCCTTTCCTTTTTTGGTTCAGTGTTCAACTCTTTCATCGTACAATTAATAAGGAACGAAGCTTTTTCGCCCCTCTTTGACGAGGCGGAATTTGAGGAATCTGTAGATTAAGCTTACGCAGAGTATCCTCAGAAACAGTAGAACCGTACGACGGATGATCGACTGCGGTGATATTATAAAGTGCTAAGGGTGTTCCCCAAGTTTTTTTTTGCCATCCGAGGAATACCGAATCTAAATTTCGAACAGATCGCTTCATATTCTTAGACATGTTGATTTCCTGCACATAATCGGACGTTTGAAAATTAGATGCCCGGCTTCCCTAACGCCGGACATCTACTAATCCACCACGTGTTAAAATACAACTATGTCGATCCGAGAATCAATCGCTCAAGGGGATGAAAGATGGGCTACTCCGTTGGGATGAGACAGTGACCTGCCTTCATAATCCTCTGCAGTTTGTATCTGGCGACATCAGGATCAGAAAAAGGGGAAGTATGAACAAACGAACATGAGCCTCGACCAAGCTTCCGCATACCGTAAGTATCCTAAGCCGGGAAGCATATCGGCATAAAGCGAGGTGGAGACCGTAGAATTCCAGATGGAGAAGTGTTGCCAAGATTTTTGTGGGAATTCTTTCGGTGGTGTTCTAATTCGACCAGGTCATCGCTTTTGATTGATTCCCGACGAGCAATGAACATTCTGATTTTTCTGGCTTAGAACAAGGCTGAGCAGGCAATTTGCAAGAAACACATCGGTATAGGTTTCTGAACCTGTCGGTACGATGAAGTATGGAGTTCACCCCAATTTGAAAAGCGGAGACCCAGCTTTCGTTGCGCCGGGTCTCAACTAAACATCCACCACAATAGTAAGATACTACTAAGTCGAGCGGGAAATCAATCGTACAAAGGGATGAAAAAGGGATGACTCCGTTGAAAGGAGAAACTACTCGTTCATCAGGGAAATGGTGTTGGCTGCCTCCTGAAAGCTTTCTGAGGTGTGAGCATACCTGGCGATCTGGACTCGAGTATGGAGCGCCAGCTTCGCAAGTATGTTATGAACGTGGCTTTTTACTGTATACGTTGAAAGATGAAGCTTTTGTGCGATTTCCTTATTTGTCATGCCCTCGGAGACCAACTCAATCACTTGCCGCTCACGCTTTGTCATGCGTATCGATTCCATCAGTTTGGAGGAACGTCCTCTCACTCCGTTGACTGCGTGTTCGACAATCTGAGAAAATAGCGAGCCATTCAAGAGAGAAGGCAACACTTTTGCACCTTGAGCAACTGATCGGATGGTTCTCAGAAAATCGTCGATCGTCGCATCCTTAAGAATAAACCCCCATACTCCAGCTCGCACAAACTCCAAGACATCGGCCTGCCTCGGGATGAGACCCATGACAATCACCTTCGTCGTTGAAGAATTTATCTTCGCAGCTTTCACAAGCTGTAAGCTGTTTTGACTTCGCAAACCGAGATCGAGAAGCATAACATTGGGTTTGAAGCTTCGTATTTTCTGCAAGATATTTTCATTCGTGCCGAGCGCAGCTACCACTCGGATATCATCATGGTCTTTGATCAACGACGCGATACTTTCACGGAGAAGTCTATTGTCTTCAATAAGGAGCAGGCGGATTTTCTTCATTGGACTAGTGAGTTGATTCGACTGATAATACTGGATGCGCCTCTGTATAGTTGCAAACTGAAGAAAGATAATGAATCCGATGAAATCATGCAACTTCTCTATATTAAACTAAATTAATACCTCGCTATTGGTCCAAAACAAATCTACCGTGATATATCAAACCTTGGTCCTCTCTTTTCGCCATTATCTGAAGGGCGATGCTCACAGAGGTCGCCCCGTCAAACAATCCCGCAGTGCGGGACTGTAAGCCTACCCCGGTTCGATAGAGTTACACAGCTTTTTATTATTCTACGGTGCGGCAACTCATCATTGCAATTGATTCGATTTAAAGGGAAAGACGAGAGGCCGTTAGGAAACGTGAGAGAATTATGAAAAGGAGATAACTATGCCGGTACTATTGATCACTTATGATTTTACCAAGACAGACCCGAAGGTTGATCCCGTCCTTAGCATTGTCAGAAAATCCAAACATGTTCAGGTTTCCGAAGGTACATACGCAATGGAAACGGATGAAAAGACCCGAACGGTTTTCAATAAGATCATTCCGTACCTAAGTAAGAATGTTCACCTGCTCGTCGTTACACTCATCAAACCATTTGCCGGTCCTGTTTTAGGACCCGTGAGCTTGTGGCTCTCGAAACATCTTCCGGAAAATTAACGGGCTCTCACGAAAACGGAGGCCTTTTTGAGACAATGCTAATTACTTACTGCAGCCTTCAACTTCGTCCCATCAAAAGATAGACGGGACTTCGGTCGCCCTGCATTGGACCTCTTAAATAAACAATGGCGCTAAGACCAGCGTAATCGTCGAGAGCAACTTGATCAGCACGTGGAGTGAACGTCCAGCCGTATCTTTGAACGGATCGCCCACGGTGTCACCCACGACGGACGCTTTGTGCGGATCGGATTTCTTGCCGCCGTACGCGCCGGTCTCGATGAATTTCTTCGCGTTATCCCATGCACCACCGGCGTTGTTTAGGAAGAGCGCCATTAGAATTCCGGTGATCGTCCCCGCCATCAGGAATCCGCCGACAACTTCAGCGCCGCTTGCGTACGTTCGAACGCCGCAGACAAAGGAAGATCTGGCGAAGAATAAACTCGGCGTCGGCGTTGAGTTTTACATCGGCATGAACAGGTCGAAGAAGCTCGATGCGTTCTTCACCGAAGTGAAAGCAAAAGGAATCACGGTGATCAACGAGCCGAAGACTGAGCTCTGGGGTGACAGGATATTCACCGTAAAAGATCCGGACGGCTACGCCCTCACGTTCTCCGAACACCTTAATGACGTGACACCGGAAGCGCGGACGGCAGCGTACGAAAGCGCACACCAGAAGTAGTCTCGGGATTACTGAAGAAGGAGACTCAAGAGCCCCGCTTCAAAATTGGGCTCTTGTTTCATCTTCTCATAAACCGCCTGCTTTGAACGAACACGAACATACTACATGTCGACTAGTCTTTTGCAACTCAGTACCGATGCCGGAAAAGAGTACATCATCGAGGAGGGTGTTATTAGCGAAGTTGCGTGGCAAGAGTGGCAAGCCTTCCACGATGTTAGACGAAGAGAGACCTTCCTGCGTATCCTTGAAGCCCAAGGGAAACATCTCGTACCATACTTTTCTGTCTGGCTCGTAATATTGAGTATCGGTGGATTCATTCTCGTTCATAATCTTAATTTTAATTCTCTCCCCTCGGTTGCTGATAAAGTCCGATTACATTTCCCGCCGGATCACTAAATCGCGCGGTCACCTCAGGCGCGTCCGCGCCGATCGGTTGCACGATCTTACCTCCATTGGCAATAACTGTATCGAGGGTCTCGGCGACACTGTCAACCATGATGTAGATTAACAGTCCGGGTTCCGCTGCTGCTCTCCGACCGAGCATCCATGTGCCGCTCACCTCGCCCACCGTGTCGTCAAAGGCAATATGGCCGTCGCTGCGCTGTCTGATCCGCCAACCGAAAACCTCCTTGTGGAGACGATCTCGCGACCCGCGGTGTTTGTCGTTTCATTATTTATTTCGTTCATGACTATTGCACTTTTGCTTTTGAATGCCGTTGCTCGCTTTCCGCTGCCATTGCTGTTAGATCCGCGGTAGGCCGCACTTCGAAGGTCCCGCCCAAGCGAATACTCGGGTGCTTCGACATCAACTGGATGGCGTGGTTCAGGTCCGTCGCCTCGAGCACCATGATTCCGCCCAACTGTTCCTTCGTTTCGGCGAAAGGACCATCGGCGATGGACACTTTGCCGTTCCGGTGTCTCAGCGTGGTAGCGTTGCGAGGACTTTGGAGCGCTTCCCCGCCGATGAAGTGTCCGTTCTTCCGGAGCTCGTCGTCGTAGGCGAAGCACTCATCCATGAAGGCGTTGCGCTCGGTTTCGGACATCGTGTCCCACTTCTTTTCATCCATATATCCAAGGCAAATGTATTTCATAATTTTCTCCGGATCAGTTAGTCGTTGCGGCTCTTGCCATTGGATGGGGCTACGGCTCGATACAGTCATGAGTCGGAGTCGCGGGCTATCTCCTGGAGTGCTTCACCAAGGGACGAGAACCTGAAAACGTAGCCCGAGTCGACAAGCTTCTTCGGGACGACGCGTTGACCGGTCAAGAGCATATTCGCCATTTCGCCCAGAACGAGGCGCAAAACAAATCCAGGTACGGGCGCCCATGAGGGTCGACCGAGCGCTCTCCCGAGGGCCTTGCAGAACTCTCTCATCGTAACTGCATCCGGCGCAGAAAAATTCACCGCTCCTGAGATGTTGCGGTGGGTGAGAATAAAAACGATCCCCGCGACAACATCGCCGAGATGAATCCACGGAAACCATTGTCTGCCGTTACCGAGGTGACCACCGACAAAGAGCGAGAATGGCATCATGAGCTTCTTGAGAGCGCCGCCTTTTCTCGATAGAATCACGCCAAAACGAGCCAAGACAACACGAACGCCGAACTTCTCCGCAGCCCGTGCTTCCCGCTCCCATTGGTCGCACACGTTGGCAAGAAAATTGTCTCCCTTCGGAAACGATTCGGGCACGTCGCCGGCGGGAACGTGTCCGTAGAATCCCACCGCCGAAGCGTTGATGAACACCGCTGGCTTTTTCGTTGCCCGCTCGATGGCAAGCACAAGCGCCCGCGTCGAGTCAATTCTGCTCGCAAGGATGATTTGTTTTTGCGATGTTGTCCATCGATGTCCGGCAATCGTTTCGCCGGTAAGATTAATGATCGCATCTGCGCCGTCAACGCGATCAGCCCACCCATCGACTGTTTGTGCATCCCAACGTTGGACGTGCAAACTTGCGTTGTTGATCGCAACCTTGTCCGGATGGCGTGTCAGCAGAGTTAACGTGTGCTGCTCCTCAAGTAAGCGCTTGATAAGCTCCCTGCCAATAAATCCGCTCCCGCCTGCCACGACGATATTCATAAATTTCCCTTTCGAATCCAACATCATGTCCTCGCAACGATCTCCCTCGCTACCCTCTGTCCGGAGTGAATGGCGCCTTGCATCCAGCCGGGCCACGGTGACGTGTGATCACCCGCGAAATGCACACGACCTTCGCTCGTGCCGATGAAGGGTAAGAGTGTCGTCATCTCTTTCGGCCGGTAATACGCCCAGGCGCCGCGAGCCCATTCATCGTCATCCCAGCTGTAGGAAAAACCTTTCTCGAAGTACTTTTGCAATTGGGGATAGAGTTTGCCGGTTTGTTCCGCCATTGCGCGAATTCGATCCGGTTCTCCCATCGACTCGAATTCCCTTGCAAGGTCGCCCGTGATATACGATTGGAGTATCCCTTTCTCTCCCTTTTGCATTGCCGACGCATCCCAGATTTCCGAGACGGGAAGATCGGTGAGTCCGAACCCGTCGGCATTTTCTTCCAGCCAAAACCGTTTCGCAGTTTGCAAATATATTTTCACACATGAGACGTGCTGCAGGGTGTCGATCGCCCTGCGTTTCCCTTCGGAGCAATCGATAGAGAGCTCCATCGTGCGGAGGACTGAAAATGGGATGGCAGAAATGACGAAATCGAATTCCATTTCACCCTGCCGGCCATGCTGTTGATAAGTGGCCTTAACACCATTCTGCGTGTTTGCAAGCCTCAAGACTGAGGTTTGATACTGAATTGAATCTCCGGCTTCTCGAGCCAGCGCCTCCGGCAGACGATCGTTTCCCCCATCGATCTTGTACATTCTGTTCCTCGAGTGGCTCAGGATGATATATCGAAGCCATGAAAGAGCGGACACGCGTTCGTTAAAACCGCGATTGTGCCCGAGAGTCAGGAGTGTGACGGCGCCCGGTGAGGCGCCCTGCTTCCGAAGAAATTCAACCCAGGTCAACTCATCGTACATTTTCAGAGACTCCGGCGGCCATCGCGTATCGTCCGCTGCATCGGTGATCATGTTCAGAACTCCTCCGATGTATTTTTCACGCAATCCGGCGATACCAAGCTTTTGTTCCTCATCGTTCAGTGCGATCGGCCACTCAACGCTTGCACCTCGCTTCACGATGATTCTCTTGCCGCCAACGTAATACACTGTCGAAAGACCCCCGGGCCGGAACGGCACAAGCGGCAGCTCAAATTGCCTGCAATAAGAGAGCGTAAGATCATGGTTATCCGGAATGCGGGTGGCACCGGCTTCAGCGTAGAGACCATCTGTAAACGGTTCGCGGAGTGTGTGCACACGTCCACCGGGACGCTGGCGCGCCTCGAACACCGTTATCTGGATGCCTTTGCTCCTCAACTCAGAGGCCGCCGTCAATCCGGCCAGGCCTGCCCCGATGACGAGCACTTTCCTCGATGCACCCTTACCCTCCTGCCCTCCCCGCAAGAGAACGCTTCCTGATAAACTTTGGCGTAGCAATGACGACCCGCCGATCGCTGCCAGTGCGAGAACCGATCGACGCATAAACTTCCTGCGGCTGAGTGTTTTTCTTCGATCCATACCTAGGAGTCGTGTGTCAGAGATAATTAGTGGGGCTTAGAGTCTTTGTGACTCTGTGGCAGAAAAAAAGAGCATGCGTAACAACGAGTAATGATTTGTTCAAGGAATTTGCGACACACAACACTAGCTGTTGAAATATGATTCTTCAACGCAGAGGCGTCCCGCCTCCGGCGGGATAAACGCCGCGCGTAGAGAAACGCGGAGCGTTTTTTTGTTAGAAACGGTTCGAATTTCGCCTCTGCGATCCTCGGCGATCTCTGCGTCTCTGCGTTGAGAACTTTAATTTCGTGTTTTTCAACCTAGGAATGTGAAGCGAATTGTTGATCAATAAGCTCGATCCATGCTCGTATCGATTCGACAAATCTCGTGAAAAGCGTTGCATTCCGTTGACTGCTCTTCGGAAAACCCGGAAACAGACTCCTTCGAAAACCGGAACTCAGCTCAAGCTGGATGCCCTTCTGCCGGGCGTGATTGATAAAATTCCTTTCGTCCTCCCCTGCCATGCCTGCCGGGGCTCGCTTTGCCGGAAATCCGATATTCGCCAGATAAGCGATGAGATCCTGAACGAGACTTTTATTCCCGCCTCCGACAAAGACAACCTCGTCCGCCTCATCGCATCCATGGAGCGCCAGCGCTACCTCCGATTCCTGAGCCATCTGAAGACACCGGGGCTCATCATACCGGGCGCTGGTCACGTGCAGGGTGGCGTAACATCCTCTCGTCCTCTTCCCACTGAATACAAAATAGTCGTGCCGTTCCATCGCAATGGCAAGCGCGATCGGTTCGGTGCACGGTTCGATGCAGCCTCCATGTGGGGCAAATATCTTCACCCTCGAACGATGGGACTGGTCGATGTGGAACGAATAGTTGCCGCGCGGAGCAAGGCTCCTGAGCAATTCGTTCATGCTCGAATACCTGTCCACCGCCTCAGACCCGGCTATTGGTCATCTTCATCATAGCGAAATTCCTCCTCTTTCGACTTCCCGGGAACGCTGCCCATCCGATACGTGAGGCCGAAGAAGAAAATTCTCGATTCGCGCGTCGATATGACGCTCTGGCTCAGCACGGGAGTCTCCAGTTCGTAATGGCGCTTGAGACTTTTGAACAAATCGGCGACCGTTGCGACGAGCGAGAGCTTGTTGTTGAAGAGCCCCTGACGGAATCCGAGATTGAGCGTCGCGCTCGGGAAGTACTCCCCTTGCGGCGTCAGGCGGAGTGAATTCACGTGAGAACGTATCTCGAATTTTGACGCCGGCGCCAGCTTCAGGTTGATCGTCAAAGTCCCGCCCCACGATATTCTCGATTTGAAGAGGCCTTCGCTGAGATTTGTCGCGTCAAGCTCCTGATATACGCCGGTGGCGCTGGCGTTGGCTGAAAGGAATTCGCCAACGTCCGTTGACGCGATCAATTCGAGACCCACAGAATGCTCCGATGCAACGTTCTGTTTTGTCGTCTGCAGTGTTGATCTATTGAGGATCTGCTTGTACGAATTGATTGCGTTCGAAGAAGAGCGATAGAACAGGCTGGGGACGACATAGAGGGACTTCTCATGAAACTGAAACCCGAGCTCAAAGGAATGAATATATTCCGGAAGAAGACGGGGGTTGCCGAAGGAAAGGTTTCTCGGATCGCGATACTCGGCGAACGGGTTGAGTTCCCTTACTTTCGGGCGGGAGATGCGCCGGCCGTAGCTGAATTTCAGCTCTCTTGTTTTCGTAAAGGCATACCTAAGGTGGACGCTTGGAAACACATTCAGGAAACTATAGGAGATGAGCGAATCAAGCGTCAGCAATTCAGACGTCCTGGAATCGTTTTCAACCCTTATGCCCGCAAGAAATCCGAATTTTCCGAACGATTGCTTGTATGTCGTGTATATCGAATGGATCGATTCATGAAACCCAAACTTGCTTGATTTTGCGGGGTCTTTGACGAACTGATTCTGGAGCGGATCAAAATTCTCCGCATAGAATTCCAGATCATTCGTATTGAATTCACCCGTGTACCCCGCCTCCACCATCGATTTCGGTGAGAGCGCGTTCGAATACTCCACGGCAAGCTGATTCTTGTCGTCCCGCTGGCGGATAAGAGCATTGTCGTACGTTGTCGGAAAGGTAGGCGACAGATACACGTTCGTGAAACGGTAATCGTCGGTCTCGGGAGATCCTGACGAGGTGAAATCGATCCTCAACTTATGATCCTGCCGCGAGAAATTATGGTGAACGTTCGCCGTGAAACTTCTCTCCTTGTCGAATTCATACCCTTCATCGTTCCGATCATACCTGCTCGTGACGATCCCTCTCGTGCTTTCCAGCGTCCGGAGGGACGTATCGGTTCTCGTGAAGGCATTCTGGAAATAACTTCCCGAGAGGCCGAAACTGTTCAGCTCGTCAAGGCGATACTCAAAGCCGACCGTGACCAACTGCGTCAGAGGGTTTGAGAAGGCAGAGAGATCGTCCGCGTACGTGGAGAAGAGCGACGGGTTGAGCGTGCTCGGGACCTCCCGCACATCGGAGTTCTCGCGGTTGCGATTGTCTCTTCGCAAACTGTAGCTGCCGTAGAGATTGAAATTGCCCGGGCTATGGTTCACCCGAGCGTTGCCATTGTAGCGACCGCCGGTTCCCACGTGCGCCGTGACATTGCCGTGCGTGCCGAGAGGAGTGTCTTTTTTCAGGACGATGTTGATAATGCCGGATTTTCCCTCGGCGCGATACCTCGCCGACGGACTCGTGATCACCTCGATCTTGTCGATCGTGCTGGCGGGCAGTTGTTCCAGAAACGTGCCCTCCTGCTTTTCCAGGACAGGAGATCTCTTTCCGTTGATCATGAGGAGTACGCGCTTCGATCCCCGCAGGCTCACCTCCCCGGTAAGATCAACCTCGACGGAAGGAATGCTCTCCAGGAGCTCGCTCGCCGAGGCAGTCTTGCCCGCGATATCCTGGTCGACATTGTAAATCATCCGATCGATGGCGTGTTCCACCTGCGGCCGGTCTGCCGTCACCGTCACCTCGCTGAGATCGACCGTTGCCGATACGAGAGAGACCGAACCGATATTCAACCGTTTGAGAAGAGAATCGATCCTGAAGGGAGCCGTGCTCTTGTCATGATAGCCGACCAGGCCGAATCTGATGAAGTACTCGCCCCACGGCACATTGGTGAATTCAAATTTGCCCGTCGCCCGCGTCTCGGCGCCGGTGAGCATTGTGCTGTCGATCTTCCTCATCAGCAGGACATTGACAAACTCCAGCGGGCTCTTCGTCGAGTCATCGACGACGGATCCCCTGATGGTGCCAGCGTTTTGCGCCTGGGCGATCACGCTCACGGACAAGACCAGCGTCAGGCAAATGAAGCCGATCGGATGAATTCTGTTGGCAACGGGGGATATCCTGGTAAGATTATTATGCCAATGTGATAATACACGTTGGGGAGAGGAAGCTCGTGAACGGTTCATCGGGTAATACGCTATTCAGTGAATGAAATCGGAATAAACGGAATGAGGAATACGATCGGGTGAGCTACACCGCGGCGGACACGGGACAGAGTCTGTCACGACCGGCGGAGTCACATCGGTGGTGATCATGCCGCACGGCACGCTCGGACTATTTTTCATTCATGAGATCCTTCTGGGGAACGGAAAAACGTAATGCGATCGAGCCCGCCGTTGTTTCACCGGGCGCAAGATGATAAACATGTTCCCCATTGGGGACATCGAGAATGACATCGATCGATTTTCCGGGAACGACTTCCTTCCATTCCTGATAACTCAGGCCCGTCGATTTCGTCGTCTTCAACGGCCTCTGCATGACGATCTTCTCTCCTTCCGAAACAAGAATGGAGTATTTCTGTTCGCCTTTCATTTTCACATCGTAATTCAGCCGGACACTGACTTTGACGCTCGTCGGCCCGACGACCCGGAGCTGCACAGGATGATCCCTGGTGGCGACATAGTACGCGATAAGGTTTTCATTGATGTTCGCCGTGACAATGCGATCATAGGAGAGGGGCTCGACAGCAACGAGCTTTCTCAGTGATTTCGACGGCTGAAAGAGGAATTTCAGCGCCGCTTCAAGCGGAGAATCATCGAGCCAAAATCCGTAAGTGAAGGACCCCGCAGGGACGTTCATCGAAAACTTACGACTCTTGCCGCAGACGTCCCCGGAGCTTTTGACCACAACATCCGACTTGTCGGTCTGTGTCGTCTGAGTCTTCAGCGTATTCTTCCCCTCCATGACGCGGAGAGTGTATTTTTCGATTCCGGAGTTGTTCTTTGGCATTTTCAGCCGGCTCATGACAACGAGCTTGCCCGGACCGTCGACCTGAACCTTGAGGGGAGTCCCATGGCTTACGAGGTAATACTCCTTCTCCTGTCCCCCGATCACAAGGATAACCGAGGTCCCATCCAGCGGAACCAGGGAAATGTTCTTTCGCCCCCCGGCCCACAGGAGATTCAGGCATACGAGGAACGGCAGCGTGAAACGGCAGAGAGTCTTCATGATAGTGTTCATGTTTCTGTTTGGACAAGTGAACTCGATCGTTTTTTGAAAAGATAATGCTTCACGTCGATTCTGATGACGACAAAAACCACCGTGGCGAGGATCACGGTGAGGATGATCGTACTTGAAACGGAATAGCGGTCTTTAAAGAAGAGACTTCCTTCGCCGAGATTTGGCGCCTTGTCCGTGACTTCGACGGGAAGATCGTATTTCAACCCCATTTTCTCCACCTCGAGGAGATTGATCACCGGAAGTCCCTGCTCTGCCATGAGATTGATGACGCCGCGCGTCGGAAAATTCTTAACGGCGAGATGCTGCGTCAGGCCGGGAGGAATGAGCTTGGCGTTCGCAGTGCCGCCGATCGACGCGCTTCCGCCGCCGATATTCACATAGCAGGCAATCGGTTTGCCATTGCTGGCTGCGCGGTAGATATCCATTCTCTTTGCGATGCTCGCCTGGAGGGTCGGTTCGTTGAGAAACTCAACGTGATTACGATCGATGGCCGACTTGATAAGGCTTCGCCCTTCCGGCGACAGGCCCCGGCCGTTATCGGACGGCCCTCCGATCGAGGCAGAAACAGATTTGAACTGCAGGATTCCCCGTTCGTTGAGGACGCGTTCCATGTCGAGCCATGTGAGACTCGGAAGATTCGCCCCCCAATCCGAGGCACCGACCGATGAAATACTGACTGGATTGAGTTCCAGTGCTTCGCACGCGGCGAGAAAAGAAATATTCCAGCCGGGGAGAGAACCTGTCATGCCGACGGCAACGACGCTTTGCTTCTTCAATTTCGCTTTGACGAGCATATCGACAAAGGCGGCGGCATAATTCGGGTTCGTGGAGAGTATTTTCGCGTTCACGATGCCGCGATCCGATGTAATCGGCGTTCTCTCCTGGCCGATCAATCCGGTGCGGTAGGGATCGTTTTGGACATCGACCGGAATCCCCAGCGTCCGCGAATATTCCTTGATCGCCTGTGCGGCCAGCAGGGCGGTCTTTGCCGCCTGGAGCTTCTTGTCGTAGTACGGTTGTCGCTCCGGCTCGGCTGTCTTCTCGGCAAGAAAAAAAACAATAATGGCGAAGACCGCGAGGCCGATGAGCGTGGTGTTACTCGGTTTCCCTTCCGTCAGTTTCATATGACCCATTCCTCCGTGATGAAGACCTCGCCGCCGGTGCTGATCATAAGGATGAGCCGGATGAAGACCGCCGCCACAATCATCGTCGTAATGGTCTTGACGACCCCCTGTTTTTCCATCCAGTTCGCTATCAGACCGGGAATGATGAGCCCGATCGTTTGAAGCTCGATTGTGAGCGCATTCGTTTCAATGATGAGCAGTTGGCGCGACAGCCAGCCGAAGAGAAACCCGAGGAGAATGACGAGAACGATGCGCCGCCGGCCGTAGACGAACATATAATTTGAAAGATACTTCATCGTGAGAAACGTCAGAACACTGACAAGAATAGTGCCGACGATCCTCAATGGATGATGGATCATGAGAGCCACATAGCCGGGGACGACCATGCCGCCGGCGGCCAGCCCGAGAGTCTCGGTGAAAATAAGGCTCAGTACCAGACCTATTCCAACAGATTGGATGATGATCTCCCTCGCCGCCTCAGTATGCATACTCTGTTCCTCTGTTTGTAAAATATGTGACGATTTCTTCGCCGAACCCGACAATGTTTCCGATACCGATGACGAGCGAGTCTCCGGTCGACAAGGAGACCACCCGTTCGAACACATCCTCCGGCGTTACACCCCCCAGATTCGAAATTTTTGCGGAAGGAAGCCCTAACGCTATCGCACGATGCTCGAGCGCGGTCGTCAGTTCGCCGGCGAGAATAAAATGATCGGCGGGTACCTTTCTCGCGATGAGCTCGGCCAGACTCTCGGTCCGTTGAATCCGATCCTTACGGCAATTCACGATCACGATGACCTTCTTGGAGCGCGTCATGAACGGCTTCAACAATTGCCAGATGACCGTATAGGAATCAGGATCGTTCGCCGCAAAGGCATTCACAAATTCCAGCTTGCGCTCTGCGTGAGCGAGCGTGAAAATCCTCAGAACGCCGGGATCGGGGATGACGTGCTGCATGCCCTGAAGCGCCTCCGCTTCCGAAACGCCGAGATGACGGCAGACGGCCAGCGCAAGAGCGACGTTATCCTTATGTTCAAGGTACGTGAACCCTTTCATCTTTTCGTCGGTGATCGCTTCGCTCGTCACAACGTGCAGCTGTGTGTTTCGTTCCCGCGCAACCTCCTGAAAAATACCGGAATATTTTTGCTCGCTTGTGAAACAGATTCCGCCTCGCGGTATCGTATTGGAAAGGGAGCGCGCCACGTCGGTGATCGTCGGACCCATCTCGTCAAGATGGTCTGCCCGGACATTTGTGATGACTCCGACAGTCGAGTGGATCATCTGCTGCTCCGCCATCCGCTGATTGGCGGGCAGGACCGCCATGCACTCGACGACGAGGGCGTCGACCCCCGAAGCGACCGCACGACGCGCGATCTTAACCTGTTCTATGATGTTCGCCTTCCCGATGCGCCAAATATGAACCTGCTTCCCCTGCGGCGTGATGTAACACGGCATTGTTCCCGTCGTCTTGCCGAGCGTCTTCACCGCACCTCCCTGCAATCCTCCGGTGATGAGCCTCGTCACTGAAGACTTGCCGCGGGTGCCGTTGACATGGATCCGATGCGGAATCCGCCGGATCGTCTGCTGGTGCAGACGATACTCCCGGATCCCCATAAACAGAAGAAGGACAACGAGAACAACGGTGAACACCATTGCGGCGGCCTTATCGGATAAGAAACATCTTCTTTATCTGGCGGAAGTCGTTCGCGTGATCCGACGGATGTATCGCTTCCAGCCGATAGTAGTAGACCCCACTGCTCACATTTGACGCATCCCACGTCACGCTGTGATATCCTGCCGGCTGCTCACCGGCCACAAGCTGCGCAACCTGTCGACCCAGGAGATCAAAGACCACAAGTTTCACGACTGCGGGATATGGAAGCGCATACCCGATAACGGTGCTCGGATTGAATGGGTTTGGGAAATTCTGGCTCAACGAGATGTCGCGGGGGATAGGGTCATTGTGCGGCCCGCTCACCGTTGTCATGAGCATACCCTGAACATCTGTGGACGGGAGTGACAGATCAACTGCTCCATTCCCCTCCAATCGATAATGCTGCGATTGTTCACCGGTGTTGACCACAAGCTCCAGTGAAATGTTATTCCCGACGATATTCCAGCTGAGGGAATAATCGTCGTGTTGACCGGATATCTGAAGAGGGTACTTCCGGTTTCCGTCTCGCAGAACAACTGCCATACTCTGCGTCCTCAGGAATCTCAGATCGAAGCTCCCTGACGGCGGTCTGGGAGGAAGCTCATATTCCGCTTCGGACTCCGGAGAAGAAGCCGCGGAAAGCAGATACAATTGCCTTTTCTCGCCTGCACGGTTCATGAGGGTGAGAGTTCCGACCGTTTTTTCATCGATCGAGGATGCCCTCGGGAGGCCAGGCACTGCCGTTGGGGTTGAGATCGGCGCCGGGCCGAGCACGATCGCTCCACCCTGAGTCATCTTAAGCCAATAGCCTCTGCCCGGACGAAGAGAATCGGCGGCAAAGTAACCGCCCGCGGCATTGTAGCCATAAAATCTCGACGCGAGCGCGGCCGGAGGAATGGGCACAATTGCGCTGAGCGGGAGAATGTGAGAAATCGACCCGATCATGTTCCAATTTGTCCGCACCGACACGCTTTCACGGTCGATCGTCCCGCCGCTGTATGTGCCGCTGTGCGCGCCCGGAAATTTTATCCAGAACCCTTCACCATTCTGCAGCGTGTCTTTGACGTTGTACGAACCTGAATACGCGAATGCCTGAGATGTTCCTGCCGGCAAAATGCTCGCCTTTCGGGGATCGCCCACCACAACCGGAACAGAGATCAGATTCCAACCGGCTTCGGCGGTGTAGGGTACGACCGTAGATGTTGCCGGGTCGAGAACATGAATAACCACCTGTTGACTATCTGAGAGTGATCCGTCCGATGCGTGCATGGTCATGACATAGTCTCCAAGTTGGCCGATGCCCGGATTCCACGTGAACAATCCGTGGCCATTGAGACTGTCGACGAACGAAGCGCCTGCAGGGAAGCCCGTTCCGGACAAGGAGGGAATGGTCGCATCCGGATCGGTTGCCGAGAGTGTGAATGAAAGAATTTGACCGGCCAACACTGCTTTGGCTCCGATTGGCGCTATCACCGGCTTGTGATTCGTCGCGTCAAAGAGGGTCTGATATACGCCAAGATCGCTGCTCCCCGCATAAAGCCTCAATGGAGTTGACGGATCGCTGTCCAGAGTGTAGATATCCAAATCCCCTAAACCCGTATTGATCGCCTGCCAATGGCTCCCGCTGTCCGCACTCACGAAGATGCCGTCGCCGAACGTTGCGGCGAAAAAAAACCTATGATCATTCGGATGGATCAGCACATTGCGGACAGAATGCGTCGCCGCGAGCTGCGTGCGAAGAACCCAGCTTGTTCCACTATTGGTGCTCATGTAGATTCTGCCGCTATCTGCCCCCGCGTACAGCGTTGTGCTGGTCGCATAGTCGATGGTGATCGTCCGAATAAATATGTCCTGAGGAAGAAAACCGTTCGCGCTCGTGATATGGGTCCAGCTGGTCCCTGCGTCCGTCGACTTGTACATGAAAAGCGAATCGGTACCGACGTAGATATTGTTCGTATTCACAGGATCGATGACCATGGAACGAATCGATGTACTTGCAGGTATACCCGCGCTGCTTGCCTGCCAGCTCACTCCTCCGTTCAGCGTCTTGTAGACGCCGTTTCCGGTCCCCGCATAGAGCCGGTCGTTCGTCGCAGGAACAGCTTCCAGCGTTCTGACGAAATGGTTGATGACCGTAGAATCGGTAATGGTCCAGTTAATTCCGCCGTCGACGCTTTTGTAAACTCCGGAACCATACGCGGCAGCGTAGACAATCGATGAATTATTCGTAATAGCGATGGCAGTGATTGCATTCGACGTCGCAAGACTTGTCGATTGAATCCAGCTATTTCCCTGATCCGTCGATCTCCAGATGCCATCACCGAAGTCTGTGCCGAGGAGAAGTTCACCGTTGCCATTACGCCGGATTTCTCTGGCTGCTATCCCCAGCATGCCGGAGTTTCTTCCAGACCAGCTCAACCCGGCATCGCTGCTGCGATACACTCCCTGACCTTCCGTTCCCAGATACACGGTCGAGCGATTCACGGTATTGATGCTGATCGAACTCACCATCGCCGGAGCGCCGGGGAGGCCGGTTCCGGTAGTCCAGCCGGTCGCAGCATCGACGGGACTGCGTGAGTAGAATCCTCCGAGCGAATCGGTCCCGGCGTATCGATCGTTCGTGTTGAACGCAACAGCATTGGTGTGGAAATCGGGGAGCGTATTCGCCTTTCCTGTGTCGCTGATGTTTGACCAGGTCAATCCGGCATTGGTCGAACGGTAGACGCCTTTCGCCGCGGTTCCAATAATCAGATTCATGTCGGGAGCGACCGGATTGACGGCGATGGAATGAACGCTGCTCCCAATATGTGTGACGCGCTGGACCTGAATCCAGGTCGAACCGCCATCGAGACTGCGGAACAGAGCTCCTCCCGTCGTCACATCGAGGATGGAGCCGCCGACGTACAGTGAATCACGCCCGAACAGCGCGATCGACCAGAGATGAGAAAGCGTCTGTATTACAACCGTATCGGTGACAATGATTTGAGACCAGGAAACGCCTTGATTCGTGCTCTTGAACAAGCCGCTGCCGAACGTTGCCGCATAGATGTTCGTGCTCTGATTGTCGTACGCCAGACTTCGTACTGAAAAAGGGGTTGTCAGCGAGAGAGACCATGTTGCACCGCCGTCGATGCTCTTGAAGACGCCATCATTCGTCCCACAAAAAACGACCGTACTTGATATCGCTTCGATCGATCGGACATAAGCGTTGGTCAAGCCGACCCTCGAATTCGACCAGGTAAGTCCGCCGTTGGTTGTCTTGAAGACTCCCCAGCCGAACGCTCCGGCAAAAACGATTGATGTATCCTGAGGTGAAATTGAAATCGCCTTGATCACTTTGTAGCCGGGGCCATGAGTGGTCCAGGTCGTGGCGGCGCGGCTATCGATTGCCAATGCGAATATGACGGTAACGGAAAAAAGTATGCGAGCCCAAAGGTAATTTTGCATCGGGTTACTCTATAAATATAACGTATGTGGGTGATTACGTATGTGGGGGTCGAATTTTATGCATGCCGCCATTAAATGTAGAAATTTTTATGGGGAATTGCAACAACTGTTGTGCTCCGCTGTGACATTCATCATAATGACCATTCCGGCCTTTTTTGTTGCCCGCCCTGCCGATGATGGTTCTTGATCTGCCAAGATTGGCGATCGCATGATGCATTCTTACGAACAGGAAAGTTGCGCATTGAGGCGACTTGCATCCGGGGCGATCGAGTATCGCATCCTCGATTGAAATCTGTGGAATGGTTGAGCCGGTTCAATCGGTGGAGCAAGTCGTAAGATCATCCAAGGCGTTTGCGTGGAGGACAGATCAACAGGGGAAAGTGACAAAGTGCAGTTCGATCGAGGCGGGTGATATCTTGGCTAGAAAAAAACGGACGCGCATGCGGAAACGAAGCTTTGATGGATCGCCCGACGAAAATATCCGGCGCTTCGGCATAATCTTGCCTCAGGTTTATACTATAAATACCAAGATCGGTGAGCGTGTCGGCAGATGGGGCCTCCGACATCAGGCGCTTCCAGGGTAAGTTTTTCTAGACCGCAACGGGGAGGGTTATAATGAACTTTGTTCCGTGTCCCGGCTCCGATTCTGCCCTAATGTCTCCGTTGTGGTTTTGGACAATCTTTCGGCAGACGGGTAATCCAAATCCGTGACCATCCGGCTTGGTCGTAATCTTCTCCACGAAGACTTTCTCTTTCACTCGTGGATCCAGGCCCGGGCCATCATCCTGGACGCTCAGGCGAACAACATTGTTGGCACAGTCATATTGCGTAACAAAAGTAATGGTGGCTTCTGGATACGCCTCAATGGCATTATTCGCCAAGTTCAACAGGACTTGCTGGATCTGATCACTATCTGCCATGAACTCCGGCACTTGTTCATCAGTAAAAACAACAATTTTCCCGCCGCGAAATTTTCTGAGGAGTCTGATAAACGATGCAAAGTTCTTAACAAACTCATTGAATTGAATGGGCTTCATATGGCAAGTTACGCCCGATCGGACAAGTAAATTGTCAGAGAAAATATTGATCTTTTGTATGCTTGCGATAACGTCTGTCGATATTTTTTCGGATAATGCCAGGTCGCCCTGTTGGATGAGGTACTGCACTCTCTGCGACTGAAGCAGTGCGACACTGAGCAGGTTTTTCAATTCATGGCTGACTTCGGCGGCCATCTCTCCGTGCAGTGCGAGCTTTTCGGATTTTATGATATACTCATTGGCATCTCGAAGCTCCTCATACGCTTTCTTCAAATCCTCATACAACCGGGCGTTTTGTATGGCAATCGCAGCCTGGCCGGCAAGGATCTCGAACAGTCGAAGAATCTCGTCTTTGTTGACGGAATGGATATAGCGGCTGTCGACATAAACAACGCCAATCGTCTCTTCATGCGTTTTCAAAGGAGCACACATGATTGTTTTCAGTTCTAGATCCACAATACTCAGCCTTTGCTCGAAACGCTCATCATTGAGTGCGTCTTCGACACACAACGATTCTCCAGTCGAATAAACATCATCTAAGACGCTCTGGCTCACTTCGAAACTCTCGGGATGGATGACGTTCTTATTCTTATCATGGCCGACAATATATTGGAGACGACCTTCCTTATCAGCGAGCATGAGAAAACCACGGTCGGCTTCTGTGATACGAATCGCATGATCTATGACGAGGTCCAGGACATCCGAGAGAATCAAAGAATTGTTGATCTTCCTGATGACACTAAGAACAGTCTCCAAATCCTGGAGACGCGCGCCCACAGGAGATGCGACTTCCTCCGACCAGTCAACCCCGCCGTTTGTTCTCAGTGACTCAGAAACGAAATGTTCACGCAGCACTTCATTCAGTTTCATTTGGATTTCTCCAATGAGGCCATCGCTTGAAGCGTTTGTTTCGCCTCGGCACTTGCGCCGACCTTTTTGAACAACTCAAGCGCTTGCTGGAAGGCTTTTCGGGCGGACTTTCTTTGCCGACGGTCTTTTTCCAGGAGGCCGAACTCATAGTAGGTCTCTCCAAGGTTCATTTGGTTCGCCATTTCATCGTTGATCCGGATGCTCGAAAGGAAGTATGTCTGTGCCAAATCATACTTCTTCGTTTCGCGATGTATCATCCCTTTAACTTTATATGCGTCGGCAATGTAAAGCCTGGAGTTTGTCTCTGTGAACTGCTCGAGAGCTTGATTGCAGAACACAATAGCGAGAGAATAATCCTTGGATCGGAAATTCGCATTGGCCTTACCAAGCTTTGAAAGGCCGATCAGCCTCGGGTTGTGAATCTTGCTCGAATATGAAATGCTTTTATCAAATTCGCGAATGGCATCTCTGTAGTTCCCTTTGGAATAATTCGACATGCCCATATTGTGGGCCAGTTCCGCCAATCTGTTCATGTCTCCGACTTCTTCAAAATAGGGAAGCGCCCGCCGGTAGTAACTAATCGCCTCGTCCCAATTGCCGATGATGTTTTGCGTGATTCCCAGGTTCATGAGAACCGTGCCTGTCATCATTTTCTGGCGTGATCCCTCAAAACGGTGAAGCGCTTTGATAAACCACTTTTGCGCTTCCTTGATCTTGCCTTGCTCCGCATAATTCGTGCCGATAATATTGTCGATCCGAGCTGTGGCTATCGTATCATTTGACTTCATGAAGAGACTTCGGCTTTGATCCAGATCGTCGCTCGCCTGGTGCCAGCGGCCCTGGAGTGAATACACTTCTCCTCGCCGGAGAAGAGCTTCCGCAACGTAGTCGGCGTGTCGGGTCTTTTCGCCATGGCTTACCACCATACTGTACGTCTCTTCCGCTTGATTCATCTTACCGTGCGATTTGAAAATCCCGCCGATACAAAGCAACATCTCAGCGTATTCAAACTCACTGAGATATTGGTTGCACATTGTCAAGAGATGGTCAAGTGAGATTCTCTCTTCCAGGGATTTCTCGACCACGCTGTCAACCTCAACCTGTTTCCCCTCTTTATTCATGAGGTGATGTTCTGCGTTTCGAGTCTTTTTCTGATCGGCAACAAACCTCGCGACTGCTCTTGAACCGCAGTAATTTGTTACCACAGAGAAAATCTCTCGTCTAATCACATTTTCTTTAATCGGACCCATTGTCAATTCCATTTCTTTAAGTTGCTGTTCAGTTACGTGCGCAGTCACTTTAGTCACCGACCGAATGCATAGACCGAAAAGTGCGGAATCTGGCCGTTCATGCATGCCAATGTCCCCGAGACTGTGGGAGTTACAACAATAGCTTGAGCCGGCATCGCGACCCATGCACCGGTGATCGGATCATGCCAGTAGAGGTTAAAACCGCTGGAGGCGGCAAAGCCTGAGAGATCCAAACCTGTCGCCTGAACGTTTAGTTGAGCCGGAATATTGAACGTCATGCTTGGTTCAAAGTTGAGCAGGACCAGGGAATCGTCGAGGCTCATCGTCACCGTTACATCGCTGTTCACCGCGTGCGGCATAAAGGTCAGGCTCGCATCTATCGCAAAATGATACAGTGAGGAGCCGTTATCATATTGCAGTTTCAGGACTCCACCGCTGTCTGCTGTAATCCGCTGCGATACAGGGATAACCTTATGGAGGGATTTCGGCCCCGGCAATTTTATTAACTGAGGCACGTAATCACTTCCAGGTGCGATGCTCTCAGTGGGACCGGCCATCTGGCACCCGGTTCCCCAGATCACCAACATGGTCGCCATGATGAGTATTAATATTGCACTGAGGGTTTTCATTTTGTCTGTCCTTATGTTATAGATTCCAATCCTTGATCCGTTTCGGCTTCCAGTTCTTTAGCTCATTCTTGCTTTCATCAAGAGCAAACGTGATGCCAGAACTGACGCCCGCATAACATTGGCCAAGCGATGCGAATCAGGGCCATCTGGTTCCTGCCGGAGCGATCATGCCACTGGGGTGTCCGACTTTAAGTGAGGGCGCTCACATACTTCAAGGGAACAGGCGGCTTGACGCGAGAAAAGAGGAATCAGCAGTGGACGATTCGGGGTGACGACCAACACATCGGTAACATTTTGTTACACGCGCCGGTTAGTCATGATGATTGGTGAGGATACGATTCAAGCGGGGTCTTGAAATTCTCAGAATATAGGCCGCTTTACTCTTATTTCCGTGCACATGCTCTAGAATTTTCAGCGCGACTTTCCTTTGAATATCTTCCATGGAGGATTCTTCAATGGGCAGTTCAAGTACGAAAGTATGCTTGTCGGCGTCAGCCGCGTTCTCACCGTTTCGAGGAACGTCGGATTCGCTCGGGCAAGCATCAGATTTGCTCAGAAAATCAAAATCATTCTCATCCAGTTGACCTTCTTCCCGCAGCAAGACTGCTCGCTCGATGCTGTGTTTCAATTCACGCACGTTACCCTCCCAATCACAGCGCATGAGGAGGTCGAGCGCTTTGGTTGTGATTCCACCTATTGTTTTACCGTAAGACTTGACAAACAAATCGAGAAATGACTGAGCAAGAAACGGTATGTCCTCCTTTCTCTCCCGGAGAGGCGGAATTTCCAATGGAAGAATTCTAAGACGGTGGAAGAGGTCTTTCCTGAATTGACCTGATTTCATTTTCAATTCAAGCTCCGCACCGGTTGCTGCGATGATCCTGGCCCTCACAGGTATGTCCTGCACCCCTCCCAGACGGCGCATGGTCCGGCTCTCGATGACTTTCAGCAGTTTGGATTGCATCGCAAGCGACATATCTCCAATCTCATCGAGGAAGATACTGCCGTCACCGGCGAGTTCGAACAATCCCAACTTTCTTTCCCGCGCATCAGTGAATGCTCCTTTCTCGAATCCAAAGAGTTCCGATTCGAGCAGGGTTTCAGGGAGAGCGGAACATCCGATATCGACAAATGGGCTGCCGCAATTCGCGCTGTTGTAATGAATCGCACGTGCCATGAGTTCCTTCCCGCTTCCAGTCTCGCCTGTAATCAAAACAGTCATCGACGTATTTTCAATCACTTTTCTTGCGCGTCGCAGCACCTCGAGGAGTGGTGGAGATTTGCCGAGGATTTGACCAAAGTCATACGTGCGCTGCTGCAACTGAAGGAACCGCTTTTGACTCTTTTCGATCTGCCATTCATCCAACAAGTTGGTTATTTCCTCGCTGAGCTTTCTGTAATCATCCGGGAACGTGTAATATCCGCTGGCCCCTAACTTGATGAACTCACCTGCGTCAAGACGGTCGGGCGATACCGCAACAATGCAGATGAAAACATTCTTGAACTGTGCGCGCAACTTGGTGAAGGCGTTCTCAAGCACAGGTCGCCCGAACGTTGCGTCGATCAACACCACGTGAGGCTCCTGAAACACGGCCCGGCCCATAACAAAATCCGGGGACGATGTAAACTGAAGGTGGATCTCATCCGATGTGATGACCATCTTCCGGACACGTTCCAGCAGCTGCTTTCTGCCAGCGATCAGAATCTTGAACTGTTCATTGGTTGTTATCATGGATATTCCTCCAGTCGTGTAAGGTGGAGACGATCGTTTCGAGTATTTGCCTGCGCATTTCTGCCCCGAGGTATTGATTTCGCAGAGAGGGTGAGGAAAATTTGTCCGCAAAATATTCGATGATGATTTTTGCCTTCACGAAATTCTCTCTGGCCTTCTTTCGGTTACCCCGTCGGCGATACTCTGTGGCAAGGCCATAAGATATCTTCCAGCTAATTTCAGAGATCTGCTCGTTCTCAATCGCTTCAAGGCCCCGACGGAAGTACGTTAACGGTTTCTCCTCGACAAGGCCTGGGCATTTGTTTGCGATCTCTCCCAGGTGATAGTACACTTCACCGCAGACAAGCGGCAGATTCCGCACTTCTTCCTCCAAAAGCAACCGTTGAAGTAAGTTCACCGCTCTGAGAGGCTCTTCGTCCATCATCATGTGAACTGATGCCTCACGCAAGAGCGTTTCTAAGAACTTTTGCTTGCCGGATTCACTTCCGCCGGTGAACGCGCCCTCGCATCGAAACGCTTGCTCAGCTTCATGGTAGGATTCGAAAGCTTTTTGATAACGGCCGCACATGGCATTTGTCGATCCTTGCAGATACTTGAAAAGCCCTGCGAATCTCGAAAGGGAGTGCTTGGTGATAAGTTCTTCCGTCTGTTCTAACAAGTGATTCGCCTTCGGGACATCACCGAGAATGAGCTCCAATTGCGTCAATGCCAGCAATGTTTGAGTAATACCTACGGCATCCTGCAATTCCTGATAGAGCGGAAGCGCTTCTGCGCAAAAAAGTAATGCCTCTCCATATGCTCCCTCAGCGAAGGCAACCTCGCCCAGATTCGTGAGCGTCATAGTGACGCCATTCTTTGAATTGAATTGTCGGAAGATCTCCTTTGCAGAGGTATAATACGATTTGGCTTCATCGAATTCACGCAACTTATAGTGCACAATCCCGAGATTATTGAGGATTCGCGCACGCTGGTGGTGTGTGCCTAAGCCGTCGCAAAGTTCCAATGCTTGCTTCCATTTTTCAAGCGCTCCGCGAAAATCGCTCGTGGCACTGAGGACATTTCCCAAATTGGTAAGCGCATCGATGGTTTTTATCCTGTTATTATTGCCCTTATAGATGTCAAACGCGGAAGTGAAAGCCTGAAACGATTCACCGAAGTTCCCCTGATAAAATTGCGCTATGCCTAAATCTGTTTCAACAAGCGCCATCAAATCCCTATTGGGTTGTCCCTTGGCAGCCTCCTTCTGTGTTTCGCTCAACTGAATGGCTTCCTCATAGTTGCCCTCGGCTATTTTCAGGGCGATCACTTCCTGTTGAATTTCAAAACGATCCTCATCTCCCATTCCATACTGCAGGGCCGCATGGAATTGAGCTAACGCTTTCAGCTTTTCCCCAAGCTGGAGAAAAATCTTTCCGAGCATTTTGTGACAGATTGCTCGCAATCGATCATCTGCCGGTAGAAGTGAAAGAGCCCGTTCATAGCTTTCGCAGGATTCGGTGTACGCCCCGCCTGCATAATACGCCTGCGCGAGTTTCATCATCACCGCCAGATGCGCCTCAATGAGATTACCCGGCATCGATGCAATGACCTTGTTATATAACTCCATCGCTTCAGTGAAGGCCTCGCCCTGGAATGCTTTGTCCGCCGCCCGTTCATAAAACACCCTTGCTCTCTCTGCATTCCCACTGAGATCATGATGCCGTCCGATTTCCTTGATGTCTTGCCACGGTTCCATCGTCGGAATATTTTCCAGCGCAAGAGCAATGAAGCGATGCAGGCTCGGGCGATCCTCCTGAATATTCTCGTAAATGTATTCTTTGAGCTTTAGTGGACGGATTCTGTACCGCTTGTTCTCTCCCAGCAGCTGCACATATCCTGCCTTCTCCAACCAGCATAGGTATTGTTCCCATTTCATGCGCTGAAATGGAAGGACCATTTGCAACATGTCGGTCGTCGGCGCCACATCAAAGCAGGAAAGCAGTTCCAAAAAAAACTGCTTCTCTTTCCCGAGTTTCAGAAACCATTGCGCAACGAAATCCCCGGAGCCCATCGCAAGTACACCTTCAAGTGCCTCCAGGAGTCCCGGCTTTCCCAGTGGTGCGTGAAGCATGTCGAGGGATAGCTGCTTTGCTATCTTACGGCATGTGTCGCGAAGTATCGAGGGGTTCCCCCCGTAAAGCTCATAGACCCTTTGCCCGACGCCGCTTGCTGCGAACCCTGCACCGAGGGCGTCCGCCAACAACAGCGAGACATCCTTTTCTGACAGCTCAGCCAGCATTATTTGCTGGATGGATTCATTTCCTAACCGGTATTCCTGTTTCTCGTCGGCGACCATGCTGGCAAGAATAATCATTTTCCCGTCGCCTGCATTTTTGGCCAGCTGCCGGATAACTTCAACGAACATCGGATCTATCTGATCGAGATCGTCGATGATGAGGACAAATGGCAGAGCTTGCGAAGCGGATTCGAAATAGTCCGCGTGATTTTGGACCTCCTCCTCGCGGCTGAGTTTCGAAACGGTTTTCACCGACCGTTGAATCCCACGTACGGCCAGTTCGAGTTCAAGCTGGCGCGATGCAAGTCCACTCGACCAGGAAGGCTCCTTTGTTTGATCCTTCTCCGCTTCCAGAATAATGAGACCATGTGAACGCGCGTATCTTGCGCAAACCTTGAGAAATTCCGTCCTCCCCATTCCCCGCAAACCGGTGACCAGAATAACTTTCGATTCCGGCGTTTCATTCCTCGCCAATGCATCAAGCGACGTCTTCACGGTCAGGAGTTCGTTTTCTCTGCCGACGTACGCCAACGGTTTTTCAAGGTGGAAGGCACGTTTTGCCGCATCCTCGTAGGGAGAAGACGCAAACCTTAGGATGATTTCTTCCGGGCTTCGGCAACGTTGGTTCGGATTCTTTCTGCAGAAAACTTCGATCAACTGCCCCAGGATCGATGGTATTCCACCGAGCTGACGTAATTCGGGGAAATCTTCAAAGAGGACTCTCTTGAGAAGATCAACCGGGCTCGTCGCCTCAAACGGGCAGTGTCCTTCAAGGAGATGATAGAAGGTTACGCCAAGAGAATACAAATCAGTCCGATAATCAAAAGGCAATCCCTCGATAATCTCAGGAGCAGTGTACTCGAGTGTGCCGCGGATGGGAATATCGACGGCCTCGATCTTTTTTGAGCTAAATCCAAAGTCGGTTAATTTAATTCTGACACCGTCAGAACCGCCGTCCTCAAGCACGAAGAGATTCTGCGGTTTGATATCAAAATGAATGATGCCTCGCTCATGAATAAAATCTAAGACGCCCAACGCCTGAATAAATACCTTTTCGAGAAGTTCGATTTTTTGTCTTCCCATCGGCAGCCTATTGAAAAAGCGTGCAGCATCTTGCCCCTTCAAGTATTCCATCGTATAAAAGTGCCGGCCCATAAGGTGTTTCTCATCGGAAGATGAAGCCACGGTGCCAAGATCAAACACACGGATGAGATTGGGATGCGACAAACTCGACAGGAGCGAAAACTCATTTCTGATCGAATCGTCATCGATTTTGTGATAGGGAGAACTTGAAAGGATCTTCATCGCAATCTCCCTGTTATGCAATGTATCCAGAACCCGATACACTTCACCCATGCCGCCTCTCGCCAACTCTTCGACAATATGATATCGATAATTGATCATGCTCGATTCCGGCCTGTGTTTTGAAGACGCTCGCCCACGAGGTTGGCTTGAACGACGAGAGCCGAGAGGATAATCCCCGGGAAAATCCCGACCCACCACGCAGAGCGAAGGTAGGGCAATGACTCCCCTATCATATTGCCCAGGCTTGGAGTCGGTGGCTGGATGCCGAGTCCAAGAAAACTTAGCGCCGCTTCAGCAAGAATGACGTTCCCAAGCTGAAGAACCATGGCTACCACTATTGCGGGCATAAGGTTTGGAATCATGTGATCTCGCACGATCTGAAGGGAAGATCTGCCGAGTAATCGAGATGCACTGATGAACTCCCGCTCGTTAAGAATTGCTACTTCGCCACGAATTATGCGGGCGACACCCATCCATCCCGTGGTGCCGAGGACAAGAACCAGGAGGGTCGTTGAGTTTCCAAAGAATGCAACAAGGGAAATCACCAAGAACAGGGAGGGGACGGCGATAAACAGATCAGTGATTCGCATGAGAACATGGTCAATCCAGCCGCCCTGGATTCCTGCGACAAACCCGACTAAGGACGCGATGAGGATCGAGCAAGCGACTGATAGCGTTCCGATGAGAACGGATATTCTTAAGCCGTAGATGACGCGGCTGAACACGTCTCTCCCCAAATCGTCTGTTCCCAGGAAAAATACCTCGACCCGTCGATCATGTTCATTTAGCGCGCCGGGCATTGGCGCATCGTGATGAGCATACGGGTTTTTCAGCTGCAGGAGATACCCATTGACGTGTTCCAGCATCCGTGGAACAAACGCTGAAGTCATCTCCGGTCCGTCCTTCTCAATCAAGGGAGTTTTTCCGATCGTCACTCGACTCTCGAGTGGTTTCAACAGGCGTGTTGTTCGTAAGTCTCCCTGGGCGGTCGGATCATGGGGGGCAAGCAGAGGCGCCATCATCGCCACGAAGACATAAGAGAGCAAAACGAGGACCGCAGGATGGCCGAAGCGAGCTCCTTCTTCGTTCGCGGGCTCGCTGCAGCCCGAGCCGCCGGACATGTTGTTGCCGCTGCCGAGCAGAATTTTTGCGTACCGCTTTCCAAAAAGAAAAGCCATCAACATCCAAACGAATGCAGCGAGCCAGTATTCAAATAATCCGGGCCTCAAGCATTGAGAGATGTTCGTGCCGCCTCCGACGAACACCAACAGCACAAGAAGAAGGGACACGCATGACATGAGAATTACTTTCCATCTCCAGAGCGAAAACAGGATAAAGACGACGGCAAGAACGACCGAGGCCGGACGCTGTCCGCCAATGACGCGCCACACGCTGAGAAACCGTTTGTTCATGTCATCCTCACGCGAGGATCAACAGTTCCGTACAGCAGATCGGCTATCATATTAGCGACAACAACAAAGACGCCGGAGACGAGGGTGCAACCCATGATAAGCGGATAATCCCGGGCCGATAGAGCCAGCACGGTAAGCCTTCCCATCCCCGGCCATGCAAAAAGCGTTTCGGTGACAATCGCACCCGAAAGAAGCGTACCGATTTCCAATCCGAGTATCGAAATAACAGGCGGCAGCGCATTCGGAAGCTCATAGTAGACGAATAATGCCCAGTTTGATAACCCCACACTGTGAGCGTAGGTCATATATTCTTCTCGTCGGACCTTGAGCAGGCTCTGGCGGAAATACAGACAAATCGCCCCCGAACCGGGAATTGCAATTGTGCATGCCGGAAGAACCAGATGCTTACCCACATCGAAAAGGTTGGCGCCAAAAGAAAAACTTTCCGCACCAAGAGAATGCATCTGCGAAGAGGGGAGCAATCCAAAAGCAAAGGAAAACATCGCAAGCAGGAGTAGCCCAACCCAAAATGTCGGCTGCGTAGAAACAACCAGAGCGGCATTGCGGATCATCGTATCGACGATTGAATTGTGGCGCCGGACCGCGACAGCAGCGAAGAATAAACCCAAAACAAGCTCAAAGACAATCGCAGTGATCGCGAGAACGGCAGTATTCGGAAGAACGGCCGCTATAACCTCCAACACCGGGCGTCGGTAGGCGAACGATATGCCCAAATTGCCCGTTAAGGCGTTCCGTACCCATTGGCCGAACTGAAGAACAATATTCTGATCAAGTCCAAATTGATGACGTAGCTCATTCGCTACGTTTTGCGGGACATTGGGGGACAGAAAAACGTTTACCGGATCGCCAGGCGTCAGGTGAGCGGCGAAGAATATGAGAGTGAGCATCCCGCCAAGCAGCAATGAAGCAGAAAAAATCCTTCTTTGAATAAATGCGATCATGAACTTAGGCCCCGAATGTCCCGTGGTTATCTGGCGCCATTCGAGGCGCTCGCTGCCGCATCCGCAACATACCATTCCTCTGCGCGATGAGTCACCCCGAGCAAACCAACATGAGCGCCTTTTACCCGTTTATTGACGGCAACGAGATCGTTCAACCAATACAAAAAGGTGCACGGTTGTTCCTTGTGTAGTATGACCTGGAATTCTTTCCAGGTTCCGGCATAATCGGAGTTTCTCAAGATTCGTTTCGCACCGTGAAGGATCTCATCAACGCGTTTGTTACGGAAAGATGGGATGTTCATTAGCGATCGTTCAAGATCGCCGCCCCACAATTCGTCCATTTGTATCTGGAGTGGAATACTGAATCCAGCGATACATGCGTCAAATTTCTTTTGAATAACTTTATCCCAAAAAACAGAGCGCTCCACTTGTTCAATCTTCATGTCGATCTTGATCGTCCTCAATTGGTGCTGTACAACCGCCGCAATGGTCGAGCGTAGTTGATTCCCCGCGGGTACCATGAGCGTGAACGCAAACTCCCGTCCCGCCTTGTCGAGGATGCCGTCGTTATCGGTGTCACTCCATCCTTCCATTGCAAGCAGCTTCATTGCCCCTTCCGGGTCAAATGGGTGCGGCGTGAGTGTGTCATTGAACGCCCACTGGAAAATTGGCGAGATAGGACCGACGCATTCGCGACCGTAGCTGTGGAGATAGGATTCAACGATCTCCTTCCTGTTGATGGCGAGCGTCAAGGCGCGCCGGACGTTCGAACTCCCGAACAGGGGATGCGGCAAAATGTGTTTCCCCTGTGATGAGGCATATTCGGAAGGATCAATATTATTCCAGTTTATCGCGTCATAAAACCGCTCCCCCATGGGAACGATCATGATCTCGGAAACACTTTTCATGATCTCCATTGCATCTTCCGCGTTGATATACGGAAGGACGTCGATCTCTCCCGTGCGCAATTGTGCGAGACGTGAATGATAGTCTGGGATCACACGAAATACCAATTGAGGAAGCTTGGCGGGGCGAGGTAACCGCGATGCTGAATTTGATCCAAGGACGATTTCTTCCAACGGTTTCCACGTTTTCAGGTAGAATGATCCCGAAGCCGGCAAATGACGAGTCATCGAACTTTCGCGAAGACTACTTCTCGGAAATTTCTCAAAGACATGCGCAGGAAGGATTGGAAGACCTGCGTCGAACAGTTGTCCCGGATAGGGGTGGTCGAAATGGAAAAACAGTGTACTGTCATTGAGCACTTCAACCGCCTGCCCAATATCTATCGATCCCGATGACGATCGCCGCAGCTCTCCGACCGAGGGCTGCCGGACGCTCGCCACAGTGGTATCTCCATAAAGCTCGTATGTCAACCGAACATCCTTAGCCGTGACAGGGACGCCGTCTGACCAGCTCACATCGGTTCGGAGGTGAAACCTGACGTCCTTATTTCCATTCTCGAACTCCCACGATTTTGCCAGCGATGGAGAGTATTCCAAAGACCCCGTCTTCTGATCGAATCGGGCGCACATCAACCCCGGAAAAAAAAGATCGTTTATTTCCCCTGCAGTGACATCTTGTGCGAACAACGGATTGAAACTGTCCACGTCACCCTCAATCCCAACCACAACGGATCGCCCCGGGAGAGCTGTTTGACCGCCGTCTTGACGGGAACAGCTCGCAACCAGGATGGCCAAACTGAAATAAAGGGCCATGCGACGCAATACTTCAATTTTCATGGAACTCTCCTCAAAATTACATACAATCTAATCAGATGCTCACGGTTTGTCAATGAGATTGTAATATTATGTTACATGCGTCACGTTTTGTTCCAACCCCTTTGGAATTTGAAAGTCTTTTACATACCATGGGATCAACAGAATAATGTGTCATCAGTCTTGAAATAGATTGCTTCTGAATGTCGAAAACGTGGCCGTTTCATCCAACGGTGTGGGAAAACATCAGGAGCTTCTCCATGATGTATCTCTCTCTGCAAGCGAAGGAGAAGTGATTGCGATCGTGGGCGAAAGCGGGAGTGGAAAAACCACCCTATTGAAAGCTCTGACACATCTGTTTCCCTACCAAACTGACATCTTCGTGAAAGGTCGAGTTTGCTTCAATGGTACGAATATTTTGGCCTTGGATGACGCGGCTCTCAAAGGGGTCCGGAGATCGTCGATTCGATACGTATTCCAGGAACCGGGCTCTGTGCTGAACCCTGCACTGCGGATCCAAGCACAGATTCACCTTTTTGACTCTGTGGATCCGGGTAAAGATCATGAAACAGAGCGAGACAGCGCGGGCAGAGGTTCTCGTGCCTCTTATTTCGCGGAAATGGGCATAGAAGATCTTACCCACGTTCTCCGTTCCTTCCCACACGAGTTAAGTGTGGGAATGCTGCAGCGAATCTCGATCGCCATTGCTATCTCCGCGCGGCCAAAGCTATTGCTCTGCGATGAACCGACGAGCGCGGTCGACCTCATCGCCCGCCATCAAATCCTGGATCTTCTCTGCACCTTTTGTCGGAGCCACAGGATGGCACTCATCATGACAACCCATGATTTAGGCATCGCCAGGACGTACGCTGATAGAATTATTGTTCTCTATGCAGGAAGGATTGTTGAGCAGGCCACAAACGCGAAGTTCTTCGAGAATCCTCTCCATCCATATTCGAAGGTGTTGCTTGGCAGCATGTCGACGAGCGATTGCTTGCTGGAGGATAATCACGTGCCTCAGGAAATACCTCTCTGGACAACCGAAGAAATTCACGGATGCAAATTCCATATGCGTTGTGCCATTGCGACCCGAGAGTGCGCGTCTGAAGAACCGACGATCATGGAAATCGAAAACGGAAGAAGAGTGAGATGCCCTTACTGGAAATAAGTCATCTCAAGTTCTCGGTTCGGACTGGAAAGGCCTTGAAAAGGCAGGAACGGGAAATTCTCAAGGATGTTTCCCTGCAGCTTGAAACCGGGTCTGTTCTCGGGATAATTGGAGAAAGTGGCAGCGGCAAGTCGACAATTGCACGGTGTATCGCCGGCCTTTCGCGACCAACATCCGGAATGATTGTATTCTTTGGTACGAATATTTTTCCAGAGGAAAAAAACAGAAGAGCTGTCGGTTCGAGCATCCAGATGCTTTTTCAAAATCATTCGGCTTCCCTCGATCCGACATTGACGATTAAATCTTCTCTGCTCGAAAGCATTAGCGGCGAAGACATGTCGCCTGATCAACAGATGAGCGCAATAACGAAATTGCTTTCGTTGGTCGAGCTTACGCATGACACGTTGGAACGGTACCCCCGTCAGCTCAGCGGAGGACAGCGTCAGAGAGTTGCGCTTGCTCGCGCCCTCGCCGTTTCTCCCAAACTGCTCATCCTGGATGAGCCGACTTCCGCGCTTGATGCATTCACCCAGATTCAAATTTTACGGACGATCGCCAGGCTGCAAACTGAGGCTCATCTTTCAATTCTCTACATCACACACGACATCTCGACCGCTTTGTTGTTTTGTGATGCCATAGCAGTGCTGTCCGACGGAATGATCGTTGAATCTGACCTGCCTCGGCGGATACTTGAAAATCCGTTGCATCCGTACACCCAACGAATTGTGAGCGAAATGCTAAGGTCGAGCAGGTAACAAATTCGATTCCGTGACTGTTGAATTATATCCAAATTTGCAGTATGTCTTCGCCCATGTGAGACTCATATTTGACTTCGAACAGTTAACCTAATGCACAGTATTCATAAGCTCCCGTAGGCGTTCCGCTTTCGGAGAGTCAGGTTGAAGCTCCAGGAATTTCAACAGATATGGCTTCATTTCCTGGGGCTTGTTCAAGCCATAATACGCAAGGCCGGCATTGAGATATGCATCGGCGTAATTCGAATCGAGATTGATCGCGCGACGAAAATATTTCAGCGCCTCGGTATAATCTTGCCTCAGTTTTATGCAATAAATACCAAGATCAGTGAGCGTGTCCGCAGATGAGGTCTCCGACATCAGGCCCTTCAAGGTCATTTCCGATGCTTCATCAAAACGCTGTCGTTTGAGGTACAACTTTGCGAGATTAATGTAAACAATTTTGTTGGGCGGATCATGGCGCGTGGCCTGTTCCAAACAGACATCCTCTATCGGGATTGCCAAATAGTCTTCTGAAAAAGCCCATATCAATGATAACGAAAACTTATCAATCTATCCCTCTTGTTACTGCTGCATTGCACTCTCTATAACTTTATTCCATTTGTCTTTGTACGTTAACACTTGGGTGAGGAAATGGAATGTTATTGTCACACTTTTCAGCGATGAGGTACAAATATCAAAAATATTATACGCTAAATAATCAGTGTTGGACACCCGATTCATACTTCTCAATCCACGTTCCGTCTGCGGAAAATTGGCACTTTTTCTTTTTTTTCCAAATTGCGTTATCGGATGCTTTCCACGTTATTGTGGGAACTAGCACGACGCCCACCATAAGGGTTACGTCGAATAGCTGCAATGCCCATCGGCCTGGCTGATCACTTGCCGTCCAAATATCTTCTGAATAAAACCACACTTTGCCTTCATCCGTTATCATCATCTCTGGCTCACCACGCCAATGCCGATAGCCTTGGACGAGGCTCTTCCCAATAGGGTTTCTGATAGCTCCACGATCGAAGAAGACCATGACTGAAGTGACAACCACCACGATCATCAGAACTCCTCGGATTCGCCGCAACCCAACCAAAGTAAAAGATTCAAGAATCAAGTGATGATTTAGAAGTATTGCAAAAATTGGGATAATTAGCCAAAGGAATGCGAAGTGTAGCGGATAAGCACGGAAGGCGTCTGCAAGCCACATCAGACCAAAGAAAAACCCGGCAAAGATAAGGACAAAAATCACTATTACCAATGTCCAGGCCATACAGCTAAGTCGAAGCGCTCTTGCTCTGAAGTACTCGATCAATCGTCTCAATTGCATTCTCACTTCCGAAGGGTACAGAAATGGAATCATCGACTCCACGCTTCAGGTAATCGATCGCAATTTTCATATCTGCGCAGTCCGACATGACTACGATGGCAAGCTTCGGATATTTCAACCTCAATTCCGTTATCCGTTCCGGCAAATGGTCGCCTTTCAAAGTATCATCGTTTGTGGGAATAACTAAATCGTACCGAATCCGAGTTAAATAGTCTTGCATCGTGTCAAACGATTCCACAACCGTTACATCATATCCATGTTTCTTGAGGTCCACTGCAAAAGAGGGGCCCCATCCGATAAATTTTGCTGCAATAATTATCCTCTTGTTCGCCTTCGCCCTACTTTGTAGTGGTTCAACGTTGGGGTCTAGAATCCTTTTAACCGTTTTCCTAATTTCAAACAAATCATACGGCTTTTGAATTACTCCGGAAGCCCCAAGTGCCAATGCCTGCTCCCTGTTTTTGTCAGCAGCACCAGAAACAATAATGACGGGAATATCCTTAGTCTCGTCCGTTGCACGGATCAATTTTAGAAATGTAAGCCCGTCCATATCAGGCGAAAGAATATCAGTGATGATCAGAGCCGGATGATTAGCAACTGTCCAGTGGTAGCCAGGCAGTTTAAGTTGCAGAGAATGCGTTTCGTAACCCATATCTTGAAATTCAATTTGAAGAAGTTCACCATAAATGTTCACGTCGTCTAACACCAAAATCGTTTTCTTCATATTGAGCAACTTCTTTATAGCAGCACATACAGCATCGATATCATATGGTTTTTCCAGCACTCCGGCGAAACCAATTTTTAGCAACCGTGCGGCATACTCTTTGTTGAATTCAATAGGATAGTCAATTAAGACTAGAACTGGAATCTGATCATGCGCGGGTTTGGCTCGCAATGCACGAAGCAATTCACATCCATCCATTCCGCGTGATTTAATGTCCGTGATGATCAGGCAAGGCATTCGCGAGTGAATGTCGAGAAACAAATCTGGTATTCGTTTGTAGCAGTAGAATTTAAAATCTGGAAACACTTCCTCAAGTTCTTCTGCAAGCAGAGGAGCAAGACCGTTCACGTCACCGAGAATCGCAATAACCTTAAGCATGCCTGCCTATTTATGATGAAACTTATCTAAATTCAATGTTGGTACCCGGGTGAAGTTTCATTCTTACATCTGTTTTCCACCATTTGCTGTCGCATCCGAATGATCATATCCCAATTCCTTCATAAACATGTTCTGGATGATCCCAATCTGTGCAGTTGGAACAGCACCAATAATGAAAATCAAAATTGGCCAGAAGAGGGCGATCGCCGCTGGAAATAATTGATGGTGAAGGTAGAAATAATATCCCATGACCGGACTACTGATCCACTTTAACTTGACGAGCCAGGCACCTAGGCTCGCAAAATAAACACTCACAAATTTATACCTAACGAAGAACGCCCACAGGAAATTCGACATAACAACAGTGGTGATTAGCGTTGGCCAGTTTATGAAGAGCAGCGCAACAGGTGCAAAAGCCTGCGAAATAAATACTGGCCATCGTCCCCATTCGACAGCCCTCAACCAACACCATCGAAGATTATCCTGATCGTTATGTTCACTTGGATTCCACATACTTGCGTGCTTTTCCTCAGTTGCTAAAATCGTGATCCATCTGACTGCAAATTGCAGTTAAATTTCATCGTTACATCGCTACGCTGGTGCAGACTATAATTCTCATTCATGTCACTACTCACTTCCTTCTTCTTCCGGCGTTGTTGCCGTGTTAGCCGCCATCTACAATTTGAAACAATTTCTCATTCTGTGTGTATCTATTTAGCATTGTTTAGAAAATGAAAGATGTCTTGCTTTGCTTGTTTACGCTTTTCTTTTAATTGTTTCATCCTCTCAATATCCTTATCCTGAAATGCTTCAGAAAACAATCGCGTCAAGGAGATGCAAAATGAAGAGCAGAAAACACCCAGCCCGCCGCGGCCGAACCTGCGACGACCCATGCCGGATGAACATTCCAGCGAATTAGAGCGAAGGCGGCCAGAATGAAAATGACCCATGAGGTCACGCCGGTCAATGTCGACATTCCGAGAGTGATGCACACCGCCGCCATCAATCCGAGCGAGGCTGCGTTCACGCCATCGAGGAAACCGCTCGCAAGGCGGGATGTTCTCAACCTCGACACAAACGGTCCGAGGATCAAGACAAAAATAAACGACGGCAGAAATATTCCCGTCGTCGAGACGGCGGCGCCGGGAAGACCGAGGATGACATAACCGATGAACGTTGCGGTTGAAAGAACCGGTCCGGGAGTGAACTGGCCGACCGCAACGGCATCGAGGAGCTGCGTCTGCGTGAGCCAATGACGCACATCGACGAGTCCGCCCTGAAGAAAGGCTGTAAGCACATAGCCGCTGCCGTAGAGAATCGAGCCGATCTTCAGAAAAAAAAGTCCAAGCCCGGTGACTGTCGCAGGATCCGCAACGCCGGCCAATCCGGATGGAGCGGATAGCGACGTGGCCGCCAACGGGAAAAATGAGATGAGCATGGCGGCACTCTGTTTCAGCCAAAGACGATTTGCCCAGACGATGCCGATGATCCCACTCCCAATGAGCAGCACGATCTCATCAACGTGCAGGAGATTCAAGGCCACAACTCCGACGGAGACGACCGCCATAAATGGGCTTCTGATAACGGGCCTGCCGAGTCGCACGAGAGCAGAGATGATCACTGCGATGACGGCCGAGCGAATGCCCCAGATAAATCGTCCGACCTCCGGAATCGTTCCGAACGTCACGTAGAGATGAGCCAGGACAAGCGTGATGGCGACAGCGGGCAATATGAAGCAGGCGCCTGCCACGACGAGCCCCTTCCATCCTGCCTTCACGTATCCTATGTGGATCGCCATTTCGGTCGAGTTAGGACCAGGGATGAGGTTCGTGGCGCCGAGGAGATCGAGAAAATGTTCGTGCGTGATCCACCCTCTCCGTTTGACGACTTCATCTTCCATCATGGCAATATGCGCGGCGGGACCTCCGAAGGCGACCGTGCCGAGTTTCAAGAACAGGAGAGCAAGCTCCTTCAGGATGCTCCCCGTCATTCGCTCCGGTCCGGCGTGCGTTGTGAAAGCACCCAATCGATCGACCACTTTCCCGCTCCGAGAATGATGAGAATGCAAACGCCGCAGATGATCTCGACAACGCCCACAAACGGCGCCGTGATCTCCGGTGAGGGTATACCGATCTTCAGAAAACGTCCGACCCCGAGGGCTTCAGGGAAAAGGAATTTTTGTATACCTTCGCTCAGGAAGACCGCGCCGACGATAAGCCGGATCAACACGATGCTCAAGGGCGTGGTGCCTGTCGTCGACACGATGCTCATCAAATTTCGGCCGCGGATTGCTTCCATCGTTGTTTTCTTTGAGATGAATCGAATGACGTTCGCGCAATCGACCACTTGAAAACGAATATAGTAATTCCACGATTGACAAGCAATGCTGTCCGGTTAAAAGTCAAAGAGTTTCAATTGGTTAGCGGGACAGGGGTCCTGAAAACGGTAGCAAGTTGCTGTAAGTACTTGATATAGTTGTTCCTTCTGAAAAAGGGTAACACTTAATATCTGTAGAATTGTGTAGAGAGAAAGATTGTGAAGGTGAAGTCGCTTCTTGATGATTGCAATCAGAACATAAACCGTGGTAGCAATCCAGACTTGAGTTCGGACCGCATTCCGGCTTGTTCCATAGAATGATTTGATGCGAAGATGTTGTTTTATCCATCGAAAGAACAATTCAATCTGCCATCGTGATTTGTACAAGTTCGCGATCGTGAGCGCGTCGAGAACAAAATTATTCGTCAGGAAAATAAGTGTTCGATGTTCAACGTTGTCGAAGAATCGAATGCGACGGAGTTGATCAGGGTAGTGCTCGCGAGAACGAGGGACATCAAGAAGGATTGTTTGGTCGGCGCGAATACCGACAAGCTTATTCGAGGGATGAGAATACACTCGATGGTAGCGCAAGTTTTCTCTGGCACGGGTAACGAAGAACGCTGCTTGTTGGTCGATGCGTTTCAACTGGCGAAAATCGGCAAACCCACGGTCTAAGAGATAATAAGCTCCGGATTCAATTTGAAGTTGTGCCAGCATGCGCGTATCGTGAACATTGGCAGCCGTAACTCGCACAACGACAGGGAGTTGTGCCTGGACGTCAAAGAGTGTATGAAGTTTGATTCCCGCGCTGGTTCGCTGGTATACGTTCCCTTGCGCCCACGGGAATAGAGAAAGACAGAGCTGAATAATAGTTGAATCAAATGCATAGATGACGCCATCAAATTCGGCGAGAGCCAGCTTGTCATCGCGATAGAGTATTCGTGCTTGTTCGATGAGATGAAGAGCGACATCACGATAGATTTGCCACGGTCTCTGCTTGTTCGCGTCAGCGAGCGTTGAATGAGAGATGTCGCTGGTAATCCCATTATGGTAGAGAGCTCTACCCAAGGAGCGCAGACATGCTTCGATATCTCGAAGGCTTTCGCGATATGTCAACTGTGCGAATGCCATACAAAGAAATTGTTGCCAGCAGGTGAATCGTCGCACACGGCGATCGCCTTTGTAGCGAGCGACTGCCTGCCGAAATATGTGTTCAGGAAGATGATCCATAACTTGCGAAAAAACCGTTCTGCCAATATTCATGCCATTGTCTTCCGATAGTGAGGATGTCTAAAATTATTTTCACCATGGAATGTACAATGGATTTCAAATCGACGCTAACCGAAATCCCGTCTATATTATTACAATTAAATCACTTACATCATTCTTCGTCTCCGTTAACCGGACAGCATTGATTGACAAGCATTAATCGTGGTACCGCTCAATTTGCTAAGCAGGACCGAGAAGAAATGAGGGGAAAATATCAAAAGGGGTATGTAGCGGAACCAGTTTAGGCATGTGTTGAAAAAATCAACACCTGGTGTCAGGGGGAAACGAGATAGGGCACGGCGAAAAAGAAATTGCGTGATTTCTTGCTTGTATTAGACGGGAAAAATCCTTATACTTAAAGATTCAAATTTCACACGTTGTGTAACGTAACGCACAGAATTGCAGCATCTGCGTGCGGTGCTATGGGAATAGTTCATCATTCAACCATCATTCAGGAGTTTTTCAATGTCAAACAAGTCGTGGTTCGCCACAGGTGTTCTTTTTGTAACCTTCCTTTTCGTCCAGCAGATGTTTGCCGGCAGCGTAACCGGCAAGATCAATTTTAAAGGAGCCAGGCCGGCCGGTTCGAAAATCATGATGAGCGCCGATCCAAAATGCGTGAAGCTGCACTCCGGTAAGGACGTCACTTCCGAACAGGTTGTTTTCAATGCGAACAACACGTTGAAGTATGTCTTCGTCTATGTGAAAAAAGGATTGGAAGGAAAGAAATTCCCGACCGCCACCGACAAGAAAATCATTGATCAGAAAGGCTGTATGTACACTCCGCACATGTTCGGCGTCATGGTGAACCAGCCGATTGAGATCACGAACAGCGATGCGACGCTCCACAACATTCATGCCCTCCCCAAGAACAGTAAACAATTCAACATTGCCCAACCGAAACAGGGAATGAAGACCATCCAGAAATTCGACAAGCCCGAAGTCATGGTGAAGATCAAGTGCGAAGTCCACAACTGGATGGCATCCTATGTCGGCGTCCTTGATCACCCGTTCTACGCGGTCAGCGACGACCAGGGCAACTACACGATCAAGAACCTTCCTGCCGGCGAATACGAGATCGAAGCGTGGCACGAAAAGTACGGAGCTCAGACAATGAAGATCACTGTCGGCGCTTCTGATTCCAAGACCGCCGATTTTTCGTTCCAGGGCCAGTAAGTCACCGAACAGATAACGCCGGCTTCGTTTTCCCGACGAACTACCTATCATTACGATTTTTCTCTACCACCACTTATGAGCACGAATAACATGACGCATCCGGTTCACGCAGGTGCCCATACGGATCTGCATCATCATGGGGAGCAGAGCTTCTGGAGACAGTATGTGTTCTCCACCGACCACAAGGTGATCGGCATCCAGTATGGAATCACCAGTCTCTTCTTCCTGTTCTTCGGCTTCACGCTGATGATGCTGATGCGCTGGCAGCTTGCCTATCCGGGCGAAGCGCTGCCGATCATCGGATCGATTTTCGGCCAGGATAACATGCCGGATGGCATCATGCTGCCGGAGTTTTACAACCAGCTCGGCGCCATGCACGGCACGATCATGGTCTTTCTCGGCGTCGTCCCGCTTGCGGTCGGTGCGTTCGGCAACTATGTCGTGCCGCTTCAGATCGGCGCCCCCGACATGGCGTTTCCGAAACTCAACATGACAAGCTATTGGGTCTATTTCATCGGCGGCATCACGATGCTCGGCAGTTTCTTCATCCCCGGCGGAGCGGCTCAGTCGGGATGGACCTCCTATCCCCCGCTCTCCGACATCACGGTGCCCGGATTCTGGGGCGGCCAGACATTCTGGCTCATCGGCATGGTCTTCCTCATAACCTCGTCGCTCCTCGGCTCGGTGAATTTCATCGTGACGATCATGCAGTTGCGCACCAAGGGCTTGAGCCTCATGCGCCTCCCGTTTTTTGTCTGGAGTCAGCTGGTCACGGCGTTTCTCCTTCTGCTCGCGTTCCCTCCGCTTGAGGCGGCAGGCGTTCTACAGCTCATGGATCGCATTGCCGGGACAAGTTTCTTCCTCCCGTCGGGGCTTGTCGTGAGCGGACAGATCATTCCAAACACCGGCGGCGGTAATCCGTTGTTATGGCAGCACCTCTTCTGGTTTCTTGCGCACCCCGAGGTCTACGTGTTGATTCTCCCGGCCATGGGAATTGTCGCCGAGGTGATCGCCAACAACACGCGAAAACCGCTCTGGGGATACAAGTCGATGGTCTACTCGATCATCTTTCTCGGATTCATATCGTTCATCGTCTGGGCACATCATATGTTCCTCACCGGTATGGGGACGGCGATCAGCGCGTTCTTCCAGACGACGACGATGATCATTTCGATTCCATCGGTCATCGTCCTTTCGTGCCTCTTCATTTCGCTCTACGGCTCCTCGATGCGCTTCAATACCCCGATGCTCTTTGCGCTCGCGTTTCTCCCGATGTTCGGGATCGGCGGACTCACCGGCTTACCGCTCGGCCTTGCGGCCTCGGACATCGCTCTTCATGATACATACTATGTCATCGGACATTTTCATTATGTCGTTGCGCCGGGCACGATCTTCGCACTCTTTGCCGGCATCTACTATTGGTTTCCGAAAGCCACCGGGCGCCAGATGAACGAGCCGATGGGCAAGCTGCACTTCTGGGGATCGTTCGTGTGCATGAATGTTATCTTCTTCCCGATGCTCATTCAGGGGTTAGCCGGGGTCTCGCGACGGCTCTACGACGGGGGACAGCAGTACGCACATGCGCAAGGCGTCCTCTATCTTAACGAAGTGATGTCGATCGGGGCATGGGTGATGTGCCTCTTCCAATTTGTCTTCATCATCAATTTCTTCATGAGCATGAGGAAAGGGAAAAAGGTCGAGGAGAATCACTGGCACGCGACAACGCTTGAATGGGCTGCCGCGCCGACGCCGCCCGTTCCGCACGGCAATTTCAAAACCATACCGGAAGTCCATCACGGACCGTATGAGTACAGCGTGCCGGGACAAGCAAAAGATTACAATCCACAAAACGAACCAATGAAGGCCTGAAACGCATGGAAATACCTTACACAATTGCCGCCCGGCCCGACACGGGTCTCTTTAACGCAAAGATGGGAATCTGGCTGTTTCTCGCCTCGGAAGTGATGCTCTTTGGCGCGCTCTTCACGACGTATATTCTCCTTCGCGTCGGGGCTCCGGAATGGCCGCACGGTGAGCTCGATGTTCCGCTCGCAACGATCAATACGGCCGTCCTCATCTCCTCGAGCATCACGATGGTGATGGCGTGGGCATCGCTCATGATGAAACAATTCAACAAGTACAAGCTCTACATGGGCCTGACGATCCTCGCCGGCGTTATCTTTCTCGTCATCAAGGCGTTTGAATACGGACATCATTTTGAGACCGGAGAGCTTCCCAGCAAGAGCACCTTCCTTGCGATCTATTTCACGATGACCGGACTGCACGGCCTGCATGTCGTCGGCGGCATGATCGTCAACAGCTATTTCTGGGGCCCCGGCAGCAGGATGTGGAAGACCGAGCCCGCACGATTCACGAACCGCGTCGAAGTCGCAGGGCTCTACTGGCACTTCGTCGACCTCGTTTGGATTTTCTTATTTCCGGTACTCTATCTTTTATAGGAGAAATGTATGGACTCATCGCATTCAGAAGACATTCCAAAACATGTCCGGAAGTACGTGGTCGTCTTTGTGGCGCTTCTTGCGCTCACGATGATCACGGTGACGGTTTCGTATCTCCATCTTGAGAAGACTGCGGCCATCACCGTGGCGCTCATCATTGCAACCGTCAAGGGCTCCCTCGTTGCGAGCTATTTCATGCATCTGATTTCGGAGAAGAAGATGATCTACATGGCGCTCATTCTCACCGCCCTGTTCTTCGTCGTCCTCATGGGTCTACCCCTGTTGCATCATGCGGATCCGATCCTCTATAAATAATAGCCGATGTCGCTGAAAGCATTTCATATTTTCTTCGTTGCCATCTCAATACTGCTGGCATTCGGTTTCGCCGCGTGGGCAGTCATGTCGTACGCTTCAGGCGGAGGCGCGGGGCTGCTCCTGGCCGCCGGACTTGCAGTCGCCGCCGCGGTCGGCCTCATCATCTATGGAATCCGCTTCCTCAGAAAATTGAAACACGTGAGTTTCATATGAAGTCGAGGAATTTCGCAGTGGTCATTCTCTTTCTCATCGTCGGGATATGCTCTTCGGCATCTGCTTGTCCGAGCTGCTATGGCGCTGCAGATTCGCCGTTGACCGCGGGGATGGATGCGGCTATCCTCGTCATGCTGGGGATCACCGGCGTCGTTCTCTCCATGATCGTGGGCGTCTTTTTGTTTCTCTGGAGAAGAGCACATCGGCGGAGCGCCGAAATTTCCAACCAGACGTTTGTGGATGACCAGGGTCTTCTCAAAACGAACAAAGAAAAAGGAGTAGTTGAATGGAACAATTTTTAGGCCTTCCACCGGATGGATCAGCGCATGGACCGGGCATCGACCAGCTTATCGGTCTCCTCCACTGGCTGATGGTCGTGCTGTTCGTCGGTTGGGGCACGTTTTATATTTTTACGCTGATTCGCTTTCGCAGGGCAAAAAATCCGAATGCCAGTTACACCGGCGCCAAAAGCCACATGTCGAATTATCTTGAAGTCGGGGTCCTCCTCATCGAGGTGACTCTCCTCGTCGGATTCTCCATTCCTCTCTGGTCACAGCGCGTCGACAAATTTCCGGCGGAAAAGGAAGCCACCCTCGTGCGCGTCGTTGCCGAACAATTTTCATGGAACGTCCATTACCCCGGCCCCGACGGAAAATTCGGGAAGGCGTCCATCAATCTCGTCGACGCCGACAATCCGTTAGGGCTCGACCGGAGCGACCCCGACGCAAAAGACGACATCACGACGATCAACCAACTGAATTTACCCGTCAACAAACCGGTCATTATCTACCTGTCGTCGAAGGATGTCATTCACAGCCTCAACTTGCCCGCCTATCGCGTGAAGCAGGATGCAATCCCCGGCATGAGCATTCCGGTTTGGTTCACGCCGGTCAAGACGACCGACGAGATTCAGGAAGAGCTCAAACATCCCTACTCGCTGGCACAGGCCATTCAGAAAGTGCGGAAGCTTGCGCTGCCGCCAATGTCGAAAGTCGTTCTGAAAAAAGGAATGAAGATGGACGATATGATGGTGATGCAGGACTTTTCCGACACCTCGGGCGGCATGATCATTTCAAAAGGCGATCATCTCACCGAAGAGAACATCGGCAAGTTAATGGATGCGCGGACCGCAGAGGTCGCGGCGCGCCCTGTCGCAAATCTGGATAAGTACGTTATCACGGAAGATGCGAAGGATAAGGATGGCAACGTCGTCGCCGCCAAGAACGACCCCCTTTCTGAAGATGCGGTGACCAGGCTGGTTCAAGCTGGAATGAATGAGGTGACAGGCCGGCCGAGCTCAAACATGGAGACGTTCGTCGTGATGCAGCCGTATGCCGACAAGTCCGGCGCCGCCATCGCCCAAAAGGGAGATGCCTTGAGCGAAGAGCTCATCACGAAATTTTTAGAAGCGGGCATCAACAAGGTTCTCCTTGCCCCCGCCACGCCGACGGAAATTGCCTGCGCCCAGCTCTGCGGGCTTGGCCACTACAGGATGCGCGGGTTTATGACGGTCCAGACGGCGGCGGATTTCAAACAATGGTTTGATCAACAGGAAGCGGCGATCAATCCTCCGGCCCAACCAGATTCTTCCGCTGCAACTGCATCCGCTGCTTCGCCCAACACCCAGGCCCACTGAGGGAATGTCCGTTGACAAGCTACAGGAATCTTCACCGCTTCGCAGTTTTCACCGCCTGCTGCACATTCCTCCTCATCATCGCGGGAGGGCTCGTCACCAGCACGCAATCCGGATTGTCGGTTCCTGATTGGCCGACGACCTACGGTCATTTCATGTTCGCTTACCCGCTCGACGAGATGGTCGGCGGAATCCTCTATGAGCACAGCCACAGGATGATCGCATCGATCGTCGGGCTGCTTACGGTCGTTCTGGCAATCTGGTTATGGCGCCGGGAAGAGCGGCGCTGGGTTCGCAATCTCGGTTTCATCGCAGTGGCGGCGGTCATCGCGCAGGGAATTCTCGGCGGGCTCACCGTACGCTTTCTCCTGCCGACGCCGGTGTCCGTAAGCCACGCAACGCTCGCCCAGACGTTTCTGGCGATCATGACCGCCATCGCGCTCGTCACCTCGCCCTGGTGGCGCGATCGGTCGACGCTGATTCCTGAACTCCCGGCTTCGCGCCGCAGCCTCGGTCTCTTTTCTGCGACCGTTGCCGCTCTCTTTATCCAACTCATCCTGGGCGCCCTGATGCGGCATACAGAATCGGGCCTGGCAGTTCCCGATTTCCCTCTCGCGTACGGCCAGCTCTTTCCTTCGCTCACTCCTGAAGCGATGGCAGATTACAATCGTCAGTTGCTGCAATCCGATATCCGCATTGCGGCCGATGGAGCGATCACCTCGGCACAGGTCGTTATTCACCTGACGCACCGGCTCTGGGCTCTGGTCACCGGCTTCCTGATCATCTGGGCGTCGATCCGTCTGCTCAGGCTTTCCGACGTCTCCAGGAGAATTTCACGCATGGCCTACGTGCTGCTCGGTCTGCTTCTCCTCCAGATCACGCTCGGCGGCCTGACGGTGTTGTCGCAAAAGGCGGTCGATATCACCACCGCTCACGTCGCGACCGGGGCCCTGCTCCTGGCCACAACCGTGCTGAGCATGCTCCACATTGTGCGCATCTCGGGGCTGCGGTTCTCTCCCCTGCCGGTGATGGCTGCTCCGAAAGGGGCGACGACATGAGCCTTGAAGCAAAAACCATCGATGAGCCGATCCTTCGCACAAGAAGCCATGTTCTCGATTACATTGAGCTGGCCAAGCCGGAGCTGACGTTCCTGTCAGTTCTCAGCGCTCTGTGCGGATTCTACATCGGCAGTATCGGCCCGTTCAATTTCTGGCTTTTTCTTCACACCGCGGTCGGCACATCGCTGCTCGGCGGCGGCGCGGGCGCACTGAATCAATACATCGAGCGGGAGTATGACGCGCTGATGAAGCGAACGGAACGCCGGCCCTTACCGTCACGACGTGTGCTCCCCGCCGAAGCCTTGCTGTTCGGCATTTTGCTTTCGGCCATCGGTATCGTCGAGTTGTCAGCATTCACAAATGTCCTTACCGGCTTTCTTGGCGCCGCCACGTGGGCAACGTACCTCTTCCTTTACACGCCATTGAAGCGGATAACTCCCCTCTCGACGCTGGTGGGCGCCGTCCCCGGAGCGCTCCCACCACTCATGGGATGGGCCGCTGTACGGAATCATATCTCCATCGAAGCCATGGTCTTATTTGCCATCCTCTTCTGCTGGCAGATCCCTCATTTTCTCTCTCTCGCGTGGATGTACAAAAAGGATTACGCCCGTGCCGGCTTCAAAATGCTCACGATGTTCGACGAGGATGGCAAACGGACCAGCCGGCAGGTCATGATCTTTACTATCGCGTTATTGCCCGCAACCCTCATCATGCCGTTTCTCGGAATGGCAGGCCTCATCTATTCGGTTTCCGCGATGATTCTCGGCACGGCGTTTCTTGGATTTGGCGTTCTGTTCATAAGGTCAACGCACGCGGACGAGATCATCCACCACAACATTAATTCCAGCGCGCGGAGGATGTTCTTTGCATCGCTTGTCTATCTCCCTCTCCTCATGATCGTGATGAGCCTCGACAAAACCTAGCAGGGTGTTGAAAAACAGGAAATTAAAGTTCTCAACGCAGAGACGCAGAGATCGCCGAGGATCGCAGAGGATCGCAGAGGATCGCAGAGGATCGCAGAGGATCGCAGAGGATCGCAGAGGATCGCAGAGGATCGCAGAGGCGTCCCGCCGGAGGCGGGACGCCTCTGCGTTTAAAAATCATATTTCAACAGCCTGCTAGTCACCACCCGGTCGTGATACTTAAGTTTGCCCCATGAATGAAATTGTTGTCATCGATAAGCTCTCACACGTCTACCCGCCGTCGAGAAAGAAGCAGCAAGCACGAACAGCAATCACGGAACTTTCTCTGTCGGTTCGGAAAGGGGAGATCTTTTGTCTGCTCGGGCCGAACGGCAGCGGCAAGAGCACGCTCTTCCGCATCCTCTCCACACTGCTTCCTCCTTCCTCCGGAACGATCATGATATTCGGCGCCGACTTGAGGAAAGAGCCTCAGACCATTCGCCGGTCTCTTGGCGTGGTCTTTCAACATCCGAGTCTCGACAAGAAATTGACGGCGCGCGAGAATCTTCTCCACCAGGGACACCTCTACAACCTGCGGGGCAAATCGCTCGAGGCAAGAATGAGCGAGACGCTGGCGCTCGTCGGTCTTCCTGATCGGGCCCATGATCTCGTTGAGAGTCTTTCCGGCGGGATGCAGAGGAGAGTCGAGCTCGCGAAAAGTCTTCTTCATCGCCCTCCGCTTCTTCTGCTCGATGAGCCGAGCACCGGCCTGGATCCGGGGGCACGGAAAGAGTTCGCCGACTATCTCGCACAACTCCGCTCGTCCGAAGGCGTGACCGTCCTGCTCACCACCCACATCCTCGAGGAAGCTGAAAAATGCGACCGGCTCGCCATCCTCGATCAGGGGCGTCTCGTGGCCCTGGGAACGCCCGCCCAGCTGAAAGATGAAATCGGCGGGGACGTCATCACCATTACATCCAAACAACCGGCGGCGCTCGCCGACGCGATCAGGATGAAATTTTCCGGCAACCTTCAGGTCATCGACAACTCTATTCGGATTGAACGGGCCAACGGACATGAATTCATTCCTCAGCTTGCCGAGGCGTTTCCCGGCCAGATTGAATCGATCACATTGTCAAAGCCGACGCTCGAGGACGTGTTCATCGACAAAACAGGACACAGATTCTGGAACGATGGAAATGACTGAAAACACCCGCATAAAATGGAGTGCCTTGTGAGCCGGGGAACCCTCTCACATTTTCTACTCGCCACTTGGACGCTTTGCCGCCGCGAGCTGGTCCGGTTTTACCGACAGCGGAGCAGGATTGCCGGCGTCATCGGATCACCGCTCGTCTTCTGGTTCCTCATCGGCTCCGGCCTAGGAGGTTCGTTCCGGCATCCCGGCACCGTTTCCGACGTGAATTACCTCGAATATTTTTTCCCGGGAACGCTCGTCCTCGTTATTCTCTTCACCTCGATCTTTTCGACGATGTCTATTATTGAGGACCGACGCGAGGGGTTCCTGCAGTCGGTCGTCGTAGCGCCAGTCTCCCGGATGGCCATCGCCGTGGGAAAGATTCTCGGCGGGACGCTGCTGTCGCTTCTTCAGGCGGCAATTCTCCTCCTGCTGACACCATTCATCGGCATCCATATCGGTCTCACGGCTCTCGGCCTCATCATCGTCACGCTGTTTGTGACGTCATTCGGCCTCACGGCGCTCGGATTCGTCATTGCGTGGCGCATGGATTCCACTCAGGGCTTCCACGCCGTCATGAATTTGTTCCTCATCCCGCTCTGGCTTCTTTCGGGATCGCTCTTCCCCGCCTCAGGTGCGGCCGGCTGGCTGAAGGATCTCATGATCGTCAACCCTCTCACCTACGGCATTGCGGCGATCCGGCAGGGGTTGTATCTCGGCGGCAGCGGCGCCACGGAGGAGCTCTCATCGCTTCCGGTATGCCTGCTCATCATTACCGCGTTTGCCGTCGTCATGTTATTGATATCGGCGGCGGTGGTCAAGCGGCCATCGAGGTTTTAACATGTCCGGAAGATTAAAAAAAATGAGAGTCGGACTTTACGCGCTTCTCTTCATGCTCGCGGCATTGATTGCCTTCCTTCAGCTGAAAGAATCGCGCGACCGGCCAAAGACGGTTCTTCCGAAATTCGGACAGGTTCCGGAGTTTTCGCTGACTGCGGAGGACAACACGGTGTTCACAACAAAAGACATGCGCGGCCATGTCACGATCGCCGATTTCATTTTCACGAGCTGCGCAGGCCCTTGCCCGCTCATGAGCGCTCAGATGCAGCAGCTCCAGCACTCTACCTCTGAACATCCGGATGTCAAACTAGTTTCCTTTTCCGTCGACCCGGAAACGGACACCCCTGAGGTGCTGAGAGAATATGGAGAGCGCTATGGCGCCATCAAAGGCAAGTGGACGTTCCTCACCGGAAGCAAGTCTGCGATCTATGACATCACGAGAAACGGTTTTCATCTCGCCATTGAAGCGGATTCCGAGGCGATCGCGCACAGCACGAAGTTTGTCCTCATCGACAAGGCATCGACAATCCGCGGCTATTACGACAGCGAAGATAGTGAATCAATGACGAGGCTTATCGAAGACATAAAGTCGCTGCGCTAGCAAATTACAAATGAAGGAATCGCGTAAGCTTCGTTGTCGCTACCTCGGCGGCTCGGTGTGATCAACGGCTCGTAGCATATCGTTGAAAAAGGAAATGAATAGCCACGAACTTTAGTTCGTGGATAAGAAACCAAAAGGGGAGTGGGTTTTAACCCCACAAACAGCTCGATCAATGGGCTAAAGCCCATCTTTCTTGCGCTTCATGATCCACGACATGAATGTCGTGGCAATTCAAACAGGCATTTGAAAACCTGCTTAAACGCAACGGTTCCTCCACGCCGCATTAATCATAGGACATCAAATTAGCCATCATGTTTGACTTTCTCCCAACTTTAAATGCACTCTTAAACTCCACAAGCGCCGCACTTCTGGTCATCGGACATCGATTTATCAAGAGGGGGAATAAACAAGCGCATAAAAAAGCGATGATCGCGACATTCGTCGTTTCAATAGCGTTCTTGATTTCGTATCTGACGTATCATTCCTATCATGGGACGACACGGTTCATGGGAGAGGGCTGGATTCGGCCGGTGTATTTCACCATTCTCACTTCACATACAATCCTGGCTGTGCTCGTCGTACCACTTGCAATCATCACACTCCGTCGGGGCTTAAGAGATTTGATCGAACAGCACGTGAAGATTGCCCGATGGACATACCCGATATGGCTCTATGTTTCTGTGACTGGAGTCGTCGTCTATTTGATGCTGTATCATCTCTATCCCACCCGGTAAGTTCTTTCATTACGTAGTGTTGTTTCCCGGAAATAGTTTGAATAAGTGCGGTTTATGCTCTCTGTAAAATCCTGCGCACAGGCGCATCAGCCTGTGGCTGAGAAGCGCGAAGTGGCGCGATCCTCGCCAGGGCGCAGATGCGCCTTTCGCACAACTGAACCCTCTCCCTCCTGTCCCTCTCCCAATTTGGGAGAGGGATGTCCGCCGCAGGCGGACAGGGAGAGGGTCGTCAAGGCAAGAATGATGATCGACCAGACAATATCACATTGCAAACTCACCTCGACGAGTCGTCAACAACTCTACGGGTCGTATGACCCGTCGACCTCTGGTGAAGATATTCTCCGCCGGAGGCGGATGCGCCTCTGGCGCAGGATTTTGATTTTCACCTGATCTAACGGCTTACAAATATATTGCGGAGAAATTCCGTATATTTCTCGTACATGCCCGCAACAAACGTCATCTGACTCTCATTCATGTCAAATCCCGGTGAAATAAGAACGGAGCCGGAAGCAATCGTCGTCAAGGCCTACGATGTTGCCTCTTCGTATGATCTCCCCGCCGCGCGGAAGGCACTGGAGGGAGAGCTGAAGGGCAAAGTGCTTGAGACGAACCCTCTTCTCCTTCAATTGGGCGAGCGCAAAATGGTTGCAATCTTCGATTATGGTTCGATCGTTTTCTTCGATGCGGAGATAAATGAACGGGCTCACGTTATGGAAAAACTCAAGCCCTTTGCCCTGCGGCTCAACAAGATTGTCAGTGAAGATGAATTCATCCTTTATCTTTCTCCCCGCCCGAAGAAACCGGAGGGCACCGATGAGCTTGTCGTCAAGCAGTTCAACCGTGACATTGCGCTCGTGGTCGGGACGGTATTGAGCAGATCCGTCTCTGTCGAATATTACGAGAAGCTGGTCGGTGATGCGCTCGCACAGTTGGAACAGCCGATTGCCTCCTTGCAGAGTACGGGTAAGATTCCGCACACGCATCGTGAGCTGACGAAGAAGGTTGGCTTTGCGCTGGCCGTGGAGCAGGAGCTGGCGTACGCCCTCTCGGCGTTCGACGATCCCGACATTGTCTGGGGCGGCGGCAAGCCGATTGAAGACCTCTACCGGAATTTGAAGCGTGAATTCGATTTGGAGGATCGTATTAAGATCATTCAGCAGAAAGTCTCGATCATCTCGCGCTCCAGCACGTTCGTCATTTCGCGCATTGAAGGCCAGCGCTCACAGATTCTTGAGTGGATAATCATTTTGCTGATTTTGCTGGAAATTTTGCTGGTGGTGTTTGGGAAGATGGGATGACTGAAAAACATTCCGGTGTAGCAAGAGCGTCCAGGTTTGAATATCCCGAACTGCAAATCACCAAGCGTAAGTGGAAGCCACCCGATCGGCTACCGCTGAGTATTACGGCCAAGCAGCTCAGCATTTGGACTTGCCGATTTCTATTCTTGCAGCATTGCTTCCTTGCGACACTTCGGCTACATTCCCTGAAGGTAGAAGAATGGATGCAGACGAAAAGACGCTATTGATTTTGGAGAGTCCGGATTGGCTGATTGAACCTGGCGAGAAATTTGCGTAAGTTCTTGCCAATGAAATCTAAACGACAAACAATTCAGACAGATTCACTATTTCCTGAGCTCGAGAGCGGTCGTCGTTGGGAAACGGGAGGGATCTTCTCTGAGCATTATCTTAGAAGTCGTTTAACTGAATCGCATATCTGGCCTAACGATGAGGTAGCGCGTTCAATCTATGATTTTGCCTCGGAATTATGGCGGAGGCGTTTTGTGGGCCTGGCAAAGGGACCAGAAGAGACGACCCGACGTGAATTCTTGGAAAAGGTTCTCGATCGACTCGGCTTTTCGTTTTTCTCCAACCTCAGCTTGCCCGAATCGGCACGCCCGCAAACTCCTGACTATCTTTTGTTCGAGGATGAAGAAACAAAAGATCGGATTTTCAATGAGGATCTTGAGGTGAAGTATCAAGCGGCAATTGGCTTGCTGGAAGCGAAAAAGGTTCACCATCCACTCGATCAAGTCTCGCAAAAGGAAACCCCGGGACGATTTCCTCATCAACAAGTACGAGATTATCTTACCAGTGCAGCAAGCAAAACAGGTGAACCATACTTTCGATGGGGGATTCTTACCAGCGGGGATGTATGGCGACTCTATTGCCGGGATGCTCACCCGTCTCATTACTTTGAATTTCATCTCGCGGGTCCGAATGATCATTTTTGCTCCTTTGATGATTTCAAGGTATTCTTTACTCTCTTTCAAGCCCAGGTCTTCGTCAGGAAGGACGGGCGCTGCCCGCTTGACGATATCCGGGAAGAGGCAATTACCTTTCAAACGCAACTTGAGGAAGACCTTCGCGAACGTATCTTCAAGGTGGTTGCTGATTTGGCGAATGGATTCTGGAGCTACAAAGACAACAAACTCACTGAGGGAGATCTTCACGATCTCTACAATAATTGTTTGATATTTCTCTATCGCTTGTTGTTTGTGCTGTATGCCGAAGGTCGCGGACTCCTGCCCGTGAAGCTGTCAGGAGCCGGATCAAACAAGCATTATCGGGAGCGATACTCACTGCAGAGATTTACACCGAAACTCAGGAAAGGAACCGAGTTTCAATCGGAAGCTTTCACGGATTTGTATGAAGAGCTTCTCAAACTGTTTCATCTGATCAACGGTGACAAACGATCTCTTAACAATTTGTGTGCCGTGCCACGATACAACGGGGGTCTCTTCAATCCAGAGTTGCATCCGAAGCTTGAACAGTGGCGTGTTGGTGAAAAAGCTTTGGCCCAAGTTCTGCGTGATCTCATGTTCAGTGCTGGACATCGTGAGCGCACTTCGCAACCGGGATTTGAATTTGGCACAATCGATTATGCCGATTTAGAAGTGCGCCAGCTCGGCGATATCTATGAAGGTCTACTGGGTGGTCGCCTTGAGTTGGAAGGCAATAACCTTATCCCCAGAAGCGAGCGTGGAGCGTTGCAACTCTCCGGAACCGTCTATACGCCAGACTGGGTTGTTCGATTCCTTGTTGAGAAGACTCTAAAACCACTAATCAATGAAATAGAAAACTGCACGGATGTTCAGGATGCGATCAGAAAACGGAAGAAAGATAATTCGTTTGCTTTGTATATCCTCAAGCTGAACGTGCTAGACAATGCAATGGGAAGCGGGCACTTCTTGGTGCGCGCAACCGAGTGGCTCGCAGATCAAATCGTCTATCATCACACCACCAAGTTTCAGGTAGAAATTGTGCCGCCCGGCATTTCTCAAGAACAAGCAGAGGTTGCATACTGGCGAAGGCGAGTTGTTGAGGCGTGTATCTATGGCGTTGATAGCAATGCGCTTGCTGTCGAGCTTTCCAAACTTTCTCTCTGGCTAACGTGTATCGCTGTGAACGAACCACTGAACTTCCTCGATCATCACTTGCGAGCTGCTAACTCGCTCATCGGGGCTCAACTCCACGAGCTTTCTCTTCTTCCAGTTCACCAAGATGACAGTCAAATTTCCTTCGGCTTTGGAAAAACACTTACCGACGCTGTAAGCGGCGCAATTAAGGAGATCGAGGCAATCGAAGAAGAGGCATCTACTGAGGTCGATATCGTGAAGAAGAAAGAGGAACGCTGGCGCGATAAAGTGCTTGAGCGGCTTGAGCCGTTCAAACGCGTGGCAAATCTCTGGACTGCTACTGCAGCAGGGCTCGAGCTTAATGAGTCCGAGTACGCGGCACTCGCTTCGGGTTTCATTGATTCACCAAAACCTCGCTCAAAAGAAGCGCAAGCGTCCAAGAAGCTGTGGGAGAAACACCGCGCCGGGTGCGAAACGATTACGGCCAGTCTTCAGCCGTTCCATTGGGAATTAGAATTCCCGGATGTTTTCTTCCACGATGACGGTACAAGGAAAGAAAATCCCGGCTTCGATGCGATTCTCGGAAATCCGCCGTACATCTCTACACAAACATCCAGTGCCTTCGAGTACCGCACCGCGCTTGAACAGCGCTTCGGCTTTGTTGACGACCTCTACGTTCACTTCACGTTTCAAGGCTTCAATTTGCTTCGCAATGGAGGAATGTTTGGGTACATCGTCTCCGATACGTTCTTCACGCTGTCAACCAAACTGCCCATGAGAGAACTCCTGCAACGCAACAGGATTCACTATCTGGGGCAATGTGATCCATTCACGACAACAGTTGACGCTGCAATCTTCGTTGCACAAAAGGCAAACGCAGCGGAAAACTATCTGCTCGATTTCATCCAGGCTCGCTATGCAACCGAGCGAAGCACACCCGACAAAGAACTGCCGGACCTTGCCGTCAAGCCTTCGCTCCTCCTGATGAATGGAGGAGAGAAGATCGTCGTGAGTGGTGGAGAACAATCGGTATTGCACGGTACTCAAGGTTGTCTGCGTTTACACAAGATTGGTATTGATGCATACCGACATGCACTGAAGTCGGGGTTCTTCGAGCCTACTGAAACAATCATTGGCCTTCATAACCGTTTCAGTGAAGTGATCAAAAAGTTGATGGGAAAATGGTGGAGCAAGATCGAGACCTCTTCAAAGTTCGACAAGCATCGAGATCAAATCGAGAAGTATCAAAAGTCGCTTAAACCAGGAGACATCTCGTTGATAGGTCTCATTGCAGAGGGGGCCCAAGGGCTCGGAACAGGCAACAATGGGAAGTATCTCGGATTTCTTGAGGGTACCGATCCAGCGATTGAAGCGCTTTTGAGACGGAAGGAATTGACCAAACTGTGGAGTACGTCTTCCAAATTCAACGGATTGTATCAGGAGCTAGTCACACGATACGGAAATGACTTCGATATTATTGCTGAGGAGATGAAAGCTCGCTTTGCGTCAAACCGAGAGTCGTGGTTGGGTCAGAATGTCGGCTTCAAGCGAGGTGAGATCTATCGCATCGTCAAGAAAGATTCCCTGCATCCATTGAGCGACCTGACCGATACTGAACGGCTAGTGATCATCTTCGAAGGATTTGGCTCCCGGCGCTCCTGGCTCCCATACAGCAAAGGAGACAAAGAAGGGAACAGGTGGACTAACGAGCAGCAAATATTCATCAACTGGAATAAGGAAAATGTTAAGGAGTTGCAAACTGTATCTACAGCACGCTGGCAGGGACACAAGTATTTCTTGAGAAGTGGTTTTACTTGGTCTGACACCGGAAATCATGTCCCACTCAAAGCACGTATTGCGCCCGTCTCGATATTCGATGTGAAGTCTATGAGATTGATCCCGCTCTTGGAAGGTGTGTCTTCATACTGTCTGTTGGCAGTGATGAATTCAGACTTGCTAAGTTTCCTCATCAAGAAGTTCATCAACCATACATCGATGTATCAACTCAATGACATACGGATGGCTCCGTTCATCGTCCCCACGAAAGAGCAAACCATCAAGTTGGAAACACTCGCCAAGCGAGCAGTTGAAGCAAAAGAACTCACGCTGAGAAAACAAGACCCATCACCCGAGCTCATCAAGTCCTGTCGGCAGTTGGCAAAAGAGCAGCAACGTGCACCGAAGTATCTCGAGCCCCGTCCGCAAATGTTGCTCCTCGACTCCTCCGAAGACTGTCTGCACGCCATCGAGCTTGCCGTCCAGTGGGAAGTAGAAAAATTGTATGGGGTTGAAGGGAAAGGACCGTTCGATGAATTCTGACGGTGATGCTGAATTGTGTTCTCTTCTACCTTTGGCGCTGAAGACGCAGATAAAGGTGCAGATAAAGGTGTGCACGGCAAAATAAGATTTCGTATAATAGATCAATAAACGTGAAGGTCCAAACAGAATGAAAGTACTCGATCAAAACCCTTTATTGAAACAAGCATACTCAAGATCAAACGGAGCGCATTTCCACAAATGTGCTCTTCAAGTAAACCTGCCGGAGTATCTCGAAACCTACAGGGGGAAAAAACCGTCAGGAGACAGTGACGGCTATCTCAAAGCGCTGCTTGATCAATGCTTGAAGCAGAGTATTTCAGCGGTCGGTGTCGCTGACCATCGTTGTTCTGGCTTTACAAGGCTAAGGGAACTAGCCCCAGGCAACTTGACGATATTCCCGGGCTTTGAGCTCGCATCATACGAGGGAGTGCACGTGATATGCTTGTTCGCAGTTGACAAGACAGAACAGGATCTTGGGCATTTTCTCGGTGCGCTGGGAATAACCAATCCAAACCAGAAGCGCGTTAAGTCAGACAAGCGTTTTGTTGAACTGATAGAAAAGGTGCAGAATGAACTTGAAGGGGTTTGCATTGCGGCGCACGTACTCAGTGATGATGGCGGATTGCTCAAAGTACTAACTGGAGATACTCGATCAGACGTTTGGAAAACCCCTGACCTAATAGCGATCCAGATCGCCGGGAGAAAGAGTGACTTGCCCCGAAGCGACACAGGGCAACCCGATTTCAAAAAGATCATTTTGAATGAAATTGGTGTCAATGATTCATATTTCAGAAAGCGGCCCGTGGCATGCCTCAATGCGAAGGATGTTGTTGCACCTGAGGATGTGGCGATTCCGGAAACCTGTACCTACATCAAGATGACAACTCCCAGTATTGAGGGCTTGCGCCAAGCTTTTCAGGATCCGGAGTCACGGATAAGGTTGGTGAGCGATACAAGAGAGGAACCCCATTCCCAGATTGTTGCCGTTGCGTGGGAGGGCGGTTTTCTCCAAAACAATTACCTCCACTTCAATGAGAATCTAAACTGCTTAATCGGTGGCCGAGGAACGGGCAAATCTACAATTATTGAGACCATCCGTTATGCTCTTGACAAAAAGCCGGTTGGCCGTGATGCGCAAGTTCAACACAATGGGATCATAAAGGAGGTATTTGGGCCTGGTGCTGTGATCTACGCACTTGCTAGAAAGTTCGACAAGTCTAGCTATCAACTGCAAGATTACGTTATTCGAAGAACATATGGAGATCCCCCGACTGTTTATGGCGGCGATGGACAAATACTCCCAATGAAGCCCATTGATTTGTTTGATGATGTCGAAATCTACGGGCAACATGAGATTAGCGAAATCGCCAAAGACGTAACCGGAGAGAAGTCACTGAGAATCCTCGACCGCTTTAGAAAGCTCAAGACCGAGACAGAACAGAAAAAAGATGCAGTAAGGAGATCCCTGACGCAGAACCGCCTTGAACTCTTGCGAGCATTGAGCGATCTGACAAACTATGAAAAGACTCTTGATCGATTTCCTTTGCTTTCTGCACAAATGGAGATGTTCAAGAAACAAAAGGTCCAGGACAAGCTGAAGCTACAGACACAGATTGCAAGGGAATCCAGAATCTTTGATGAATTCAAGAAACGGGTGACTCCTTTCGAGAGAGGAGTTGAACAGCTTAACTCGGAGCTGCCCATTGACCTTCAATTCCTTTCGGATGTTTCTCTGAGTGAGCTTCCAAACAAGGATGTGATTGGCTCACTTAGACCACTTCTTGAATCACTTCAGAACAAGGTCAAGCAAGCTCTTTCAGCAATCGAGAGCGAGTTAGCAACAGCTAGGGAGAAGATGGGTGAATTACAGGTCAAGTGGCAAGAAAGGAAAGGGCAAGCAAGTGCAGAATATGAAAAGGTGCTGCGAGAATTACATAAGGACAAGATAGACGCGAACGAGTTTCTCCGCATAGAGAATGAAATTGCAAGTCTCAAGGACGTTGAGAAGCAAAAGAAGCTTGTCTTAGAGAGAATAGGCGTTCTCCGCTCGAAGAGAATTTCGCTTCTGGATGAATGGGATCGGGTTCTTAGTGAGGAACTGCGCGACTTGGAGCATGCTGCAAAAAAGATCAATAGTGAATTGGAAGGTGTTATCAAGGTGGATATCCATCCAAGGGGTAATAGGGAACCACTCATTTTATTTTTTCAGAGTCTTAGACTTGGTTTGAGACAGATACCTGAAACCGTCAGTCGGATTGACCACTTATCAGTAGCAGATCTTGCAGAAAGGTGTCGCAGATCGGCTGAGGCTGTCAAGGAGATTGGTCTGCCTGAGAGCTATGCCCGTGGTCTGTTCGAGTTACCTGAAGAAAAGAAATGCGAATTGGAAGAGATCGAGCTGTCACATAAACCTTCATTCTCTTTGAATCTCGCATCTCCCGGAAATGTGCCGGAATGGAGAGATACTCAGTCACTTTCGTCTGGACAGAAAGCTACGACGATCTTAGCTGTGTTGCTATTAGAAAGCCTTGCACCGCTTTTGGTTGACCAACCTGAAGACGACTTGGACAATAGATTCATTGCCGAAACAATTGTTCCTAAGATGAGATCTAGTAAGCAGCGCCGACAGTTTATTCTTGCAACGCACAACGCAAACATCCCGGTTTTCGGTGACGCCGAGCTGATCGTCATCTTAGAAGCAGGGGACAAGCAAGCTTACATAACCGACGGAAATATCGGTTCAATTGACGCTCAGCAAGTTCAGGAAAGTGCTGGAAGAATTCTTGAGGGTGGCCGAGAAGCTTTTGAAGTTCGCAAACAGAAATATGGGTATTGATATATGACAGTTACTGAATTGCTTGAGATAGTTGCAAATGGGGAGAATTCCTTCGTGGAATTTAAGCGCGATGATGTTTCACCAAAGGATTTGGCAAGGGAAGTCGTAGGATTTCTCAATCACAAAGGAGGGAAGATCCTCTTAGGGGTTGACGATGACAAGACCATTGTGGGTATCCAGAGAGACGAGAGTCGAGAGAGACTTGAGGGTTTTGTGATGAATGCTGTTAACAGATGGGTACGTCCGCAAATCTTGCCTTCGTATGAAGAAGTCAAACTTGAAGATGAACGCCGTGTGGGAGTACTCAGCGTTGACATGGGAGTCGATAAGCCGTACTTCATTAATGAAGTCGAACGAGAATTGTATTACGTGCGCGTTGGTAGCCACACGAATCTTGCGGATCGCAACGCCATCAAAAGAATGCTTCAAGCATCGGGTGCGTTGCACTACGAGATAACTCCCGTTCAAGGAACCAAACTGGTGCATCTGGATGAACGACGAGTTCAAGACTACTTCAAACGAGTTCGACCCTCTCCCAATCTCCCAGCATGGACTAAGTCGGCGGAGTGGGAAATAATCCTTGTCAACACTAGCATAATGACCCAAAGTGAAATATACGGTGCAGTTCTTACCGTCGGTGGTCTGTTGCTCTTTGCACGTAATCCAAATCTGTTTATGAGACAGAGCGGTATTGAGGCATCGGCGTTCAGAGGACCTCAAAAGGATTATGACACGATAGAACGTTCTCTGCTATCGGGGCCAATTGTTCCGTTGTATGATTCACAGAATCCACCCGACTTGATTGAGAAGGGCCTTTTACAGCTCGCATTGGATTTCGTCAGCAGGCACTGCTCGCGTGAAGTTCTTCAGAATGGCCTTCGAGTCAGAACTTGGGATTATCCTGAGGACGCGGTCCGAGAAGGAATAGCGAACGCACTAGTTCACCGCGATTACACTTTGATTGGTGCAACAATAGAACTGCTGATTTATTCTGATAGGCTCGAAATAGTGAGTCCTGGTAGTTTGCCGAACACTATGACAATAGAAAGGATGAAAGCGGGAAACCGTTATTCAAGAAATCAGTTCCTCGTTGACATTTGTCGGGACTACGGAATTGTTGAAAAGATGGGGATGGGTGTAAGAGAGAAGATTCTTGCATCCTTCCAAAGGCTCGCTCGACGCGAACCGGACTTTGTGGTTGACGAATTTTCATTCAAGCTTGTGTTCTGGAAAGAGTAGCATCAAGGACAGTGAAATACTGCTGCTGTTTTTCCGCACAAGCGTTCCAATCACTGAGGGCATTACTTTTGCGTTAGGGATGCTGAAGGTGGTGAGGGAAGCCATGCGGAACGTCCAAATAACCATCATGGGTACGAATGCTCACTGACACCCAACTCAAATCAAAAGTCGACACCCTAAGATCATGATGAAATCCCCCCCCCCACCGCTGACCTCCAAATCGGTATGACGGCACCGGGCATTGGATCGCTCGCAAAGCAAATCCATGATGTGCGAGTTTAGTCGCTCAAAACCATGGAATGCTTGGAAGACAGGATCTAAATCATTTAATACGAAAATCGCTCTTGATAACTGGTTGAAGGATTTTTCAACAAAGGATGCAAACCGAGGAACCTAACCATGCCTGATCAATACATCACTTGCCCAAAATGCGGAAATAAAATCCAACTCACTGAAGCTTTCACACATGAAATCGAGGAAAAGCTCCGTGGGCAATTTGAGGGTGAGATAAAAAAGAAAGACAAAGAGCTTGAACAAGCACTTGGCGCCAAAGAAAAAGAGTATGAAGCAAAATTAGCTCAAGAACGAGCAAAATTAGAAAAGCAAGCGAAAAAACAAGCGGAAGAATCTGTCTTCCTTGAGAAGAAGGATTTGCAAGAACAGCTTGAAGAAAAATCAAAGCAATTAGAGACTTCGAGAAAGCAAGAATTAGACTTACGTAAGCGACAGCGAGACCTTGAAGAACGAGAACAGAATCTCAAATTAGAAGTTGCGAGACAGCTTGATGACGAGCGGAAACAAATCTGGGAGGATGCTACGAAGAAGATATCAGAGGAGCAGCGTTTGAAGGAGGCAGATAAAGATAAACAGCTTGCCGATTTACACAAACAGATCGAAGAGTTACAACGGAAAGCGGAGGTAGCATCACAGCAAGCCCAGGGTGAAGTGCAAGAGATTGAGCTTGAGAGCATCCTTGCACAGCATTTTAGATTTGATAAAATTGAGCCGGTCCCCAAAGGCGTACGGGGCGCAGACATCATCCAACGAGTGCATGATGAAACAGGACGCTTCTGTGGAAGTATTATCTGGGAATCAAAGCGGACTAAGTCCTGGAGTGACGGTTGGGTCCAGAAGCTCAAAGACGATCAAAGGATTGTCAAGGCTGAGATTGCGGCCCTGGTCACGAGCACGCTTCCCAAAGAGGTTAATCGGTTCGGATATTTAGACGGGATATGGGTAACGGATTTCCAATCTGCGGTCGGTCTTGCCACTGCACTTCGGGAAAATCTCATTCAGCTTGCTTATCTTCGCAGCTCAATGGCAGGTCGGAATGAGAAGAAAGACCTTATCTATGATTATCTGTCGGGACCGGAATTCAGGCAGCGGATTGAAGCTATTGTCGAGTCGTTCGTCGGGATGAAACAAGACCTCGATGCGGAGAAAAGGGCCATGGAGAAAGTCTGGTCGAAGCGCGATGCGCAGATCAACAGGGTCCTCAAAAGTACCGCCGGGATGTATGGTGATCTGCAGGGTATCATCGGCTCTGCCTTGCCGGATGTGAAGGTCTTGGAATTGCCGGGGAGTCAGAACCAGGATTTATAGGATGTAAGGATGACCCGGATTGAAACAGTCTGAACCACGATTTATGTGTTTTAGGGATGACCAGGATTAGGAATCAAGATAATCCAATAATCGTGTGAATCAAGGTTCAGACAATGAAGGAAGTCTGAACCTGTGCAATATTTGCAGAAGATGGGAGTTGTCAAGTCATCCTTGACAACTCGTGGTTGCAAGTTGTTGAGCTGTTGCATATTGTGCAACCAGTGAACTCTTCATTTTTTGCGAATGGATGGATTAGGATAATGCGATGAAAGAACAAAATGTCTACGCTGAAGGCGAATTGGACGAGAAGTCAACTACCGAGCTTTTCTCGGTAGTTCAAAAAGAGGGAAAACGCACGGTGAGTCGTCAGGTTAAATTCTACAATCTGGATGCGATAATTTCGGTTGGCTATAACAAAACACACACAAAGTATGGATCGAAGCGCAATAGTTATTTATAAAGACGAGACGGGCCCTGTCTTTCAAGTTAAATTGGAAGACGAGACGGTGTGGCTGACACAGGCACAAATGGCCAAACTTTTTGGAAAGGGGCGTACTACGATTACTGAACATATCCGTAACGTCTTTGACGAGCGAGAGTTAGAGCAAGACTCAGTATGTCGGAATTTCCGACATACTGCCCGTGATGGCAAGACCTACGATGTGCAATACTACAACCTCGACGTGATCATCTCCGTCGGCTATCGAGTGAACTCTAAACGTGGCACACAATTCCGCATCTGGGCTACCAATGTTCTGCGTGACCATCTCGTAAAAGGCTATACGCTCAACGAGAAGCGTCTTCAGGAGAGCAAGGCGAGACTCAAAGAGTTGGGGGAAGCTGTGGCGCTGGTAGAGGCAGCGAAGTCAGGGAAGGCATTGTCGGCATCGGAGACAGCGGGCTTGCTGACGGTGATTACCGAGTACACACGCTCGTGGCTGCTTCTTCATCAGTATGATTCTGGTACACTCACGGCAAAGGATCTTCACCGCTCAATCCGTTACCGGATCGACGAAGATGCGGCGAAGAAAGCTATCACTCAACTGAAGAAAAACGTGATGCAGCGGCACGAGGCGAGCGATCTGTTTGGCCGGGAGAAGGAACGAGGGACATTGAACGGCATCCTTGGCAGCATTGACCAAACCTTTGGTGGCTCGGATCTCTATCCGAGCGTCGAGGAGAAGGCAGCGCACCTACTCTATTTTGTCATCAAAGACCATCCGTTCATTGACGGTAACAAGCGCATCGCTTCTCTGTTGTTCATCTGGTTTCTGGAGAAAAACAAACTTCTCTCGGCTCCTGACGGTGAGCGCAAAATCAACGACAACGCACTCGTCGCCCTGACGTTGTTGGTCGCCGAGAGTAATCCGAAGCAGAAAGAGGTGATGATCAAACTTATCATCAACCTTATCGGTAACTGATGATAAAAGATTCACATTTGAAAAATCAGATAATAGACCGGATAATGAGGCATAATGAGGAGGATTTAAGCGTTACATGGGCTGTGCTTCAATGGTTAAAAACCAAGAGATAGTACTTGACAAATTCCCAAAATCTTTGTATCCTTTATCATGCCTATGAACTCTTCCATCAACAATAGCGCATACCGCGTCTGGTCTTGGTATTGGTATCTTGCGTGCGCAACACGTGGTGGAAAAAGACCGGCATAACTGAAGTTTCTTTTCGATCGAAAGCCCTTCTTGGACCACCAGGAAGGGCTTTTGTGCTTTATGGGCACCATGAAATAGATCTTCTGAACTATGACTCTCGAAGAATTCAAACAATTTGCGGCTTCATACAATGTCATTCCGGTAAGCAAATCGCTTCTCGCCGATACGCTGACGCCGGTCTCGGCGTATCTCAGGCTGCGGAAAGGAACAACCAGTTCGTTCCTCTTCGAAAGCGTTGAAGGAGGAGAACAGGTCGCCCGCTTTTCGTTTATCGGGCGCAACCCCGTCACACTTCTCAAGTGCCGGCAGAAGACAACAACGATCACCGAAAACGGCAGAGAGACAACATCTCAGGACAATTTCTTCGATATCCTTCAGTCGGCTGCGTCGAAATACAAACAACCCTCCCTTCCCGATCTCCCGAGATTTACAGGCGGATTAGTGGGGGTTCTTGGATACGACAGCATCCGCTTCATCGAAGATATCCCCTCCTCGGCGCCGGACGACGGTCTCTTCGAAGATTCGATCTTCGGCCTTTTCACGACGATCATCGTCTTCGATCATCTCAAGCACCAGGCGATCACCGTCGTCAACGTTCTCATCGACCCTGGGAACGATCCCGGCGTCCAGTACGCGCAAGCTCTCGCCGAGATCGGCGAGATCGAAGCTCTTCTTCGAACGGGAAATGGTGAGGCCCGGGCCTTCGGACTCGATACACCATCCGTCACGCCCGAAATCAGCGAGGATGATTTCCAGTCTCTCGTCAGGCAGGCGAAGCGTCATATCATGGACGGCGATATTTTCCAGGTTGTTCTCTCCCAACGCTTCACTGCCCGTTATCATGGCGACATGTTCAATGTTTACCGGGCGCTGCGCGTGCTGAATCCCTCGCCGTATCTCTATTACCTCGATTTCGATGGTGAGCTTATTATCGGGTCGTCGCCCGAGATTCTTGTCCGGGTCGAAGATCGCAGGGCCGAAGTCTATCCCATCGCGGGAACGCGGCCGAGAGGCAGTTCCGTTGAGGAAGACAACCGTCTCGAGGCCGAGTTGCTTTCCGATGAAAAAGAACGCGCAGAGCATGTCATGCTGGTCGACCTCGGCCGCAATGATCTCGGCCGGACGTGCGAGGTCGGGACGGTGAAGATAGAACAACTGATGTTCGCTGTCCGATATTCGCATGTTATGCATATTGCCTCCCGCGTTACCGGGAAAATTGCTCCTGATAAAACGAGCATCGACGTGCTCAAGGCGGCCTTTCCGGCCGGAACCGTTTCGGGAGCTCCAAAAATCCGCGCCATGGAGATCATCGACGAACTCGAACGGACGCGGCGCGGATTCTATGCGGGAGGCGTCGGCTATTTCGATTTCTCGGGGAATATGGACATGTGCATTGCCATCCGCACGATCTTTGCGAAAAACGGACTCCTCCGTCTTCAGGCAGGAGCAGGGATCGTGGCCGATTCGGATCCGCAGCGGGAATTTCAGGAAACGATCAATAAGGCCCGCGCCATGGTTGACGCGTTAACGATGGCCGAAGGAGTGAACCGTTGATCCTCATCATCGATAACTACGATTCGTTCACCTACAATCTCGTGCATCTGATCGGTGCCGTGCCCGGCGGCGTCAGAGTTGAACGAAACGACCGGATCTCACTTGACGCCGTCGAGCAAATGCGTCCTTCCCGGATCGTCATCTCGCCCGGCCCGGGGAGACCGGAGACCGCAGGCATATGCGTCGAGCTTATCCGTCAGTTCGGTCCGCGAATTCCGATCCTCGGCGTCTGTCTCGGCCATCAGGCGATCGGCTACGCGTACGGCGGAACGATCACCCATGCTCCGTCGCTCATGCACGGGAAGACATCACCCATATTCCATAATTATGAAACGCTGTTCCGCGAGATCGCTAATCCCTTCGAGGCCGGGAGATATCACTCGCTCGTCGTATCGGGAAAAGATCTTCCGGATGAGCTGGAAGTCACTGCCCGAACCGCGGACGGCGTCATCATGGCTCTCCGCCATCGGCACTATCCGATCGATGGAATCCAATTTCATCCTGAGTCGATCCTCACTCCGGCGGGAAATCAGATCATGGCAAACTGGTTGAAACCTGTCGAGGAGAGAGTATGAAAGCATATCTTCAAAAGGTAAGCGAACGACGAGACCTTACAAAGGAAGAGGCATCGCTCGCCATGCGCGATATCATGGACGGGAACGCTACGGAGGCACAGATCGGCGCATTTCTCATCGCGCTGAAACTCAAGGGAGAGCACCCCGACGAGATCCTTGGTTTTGTGGAAGTGATGCGTGAAAAATCGATCAAAGTACGTGTAGACGACCCGGACGCGATCGACATGTGCGGGACGGGCGGAGACAATGCCGGGACATTCAATATTTCCACGATAGCGACGTTCGTCGTTGCCGGCGCCGGCGTCACCGTTGCCAAACACGGCAATCGATCGGTCTCGAGTTCATGCGGCAGCGCCGACGTTCTGAAGGCGTTAGGCATCAACATCGACCTCCCGGCCGGTCGAGTCGAAACGTGCATCAACAAACTCGGCGTCGGGTTCCTGTTCGCTCCCCTCTTCCACCCTGCCATGAAACATGCCTCAAAACCGCGGGCTGAGCTGGGGATGAAAACGTGCTTCAATATTCTGGGGCCGATGACGAATCCTGCCGACGTGAAGCGACAGCTTGTCGGCGCGTTCGATCACCGAACTTCATCAATCATGGCAGGCGTGTTCTCGCAGCTGAACCCCCGGCGGGTCTGCGTCGTGCATGCCGAGGACGGCCTCGACGAAATTTCCCTCGGTGCGCCAACCCATGTCCTTGAAGTGAACGGCCGGCTCTCGCAAAAATCGTACTCCGTAGAAGCCGGCACGTTCGGGTTGCCGCGGGCCGGCGCAAGCGACATTCAGGGCGGTAATCCGGAGAGGAATGCCTCAATTGCCATAGACGTTCTCAACGGCGTACGAGGACCCTGCCGTGACACAGTGATCGCAAATGCCGCCATGGGATTATTCGTCGGTGGAAAAGTGACGTCGTTCGAGGAAGGTACCAGTGCAGCCATTGAATCCGTTGATTCCGGGAACGCCCTTGCAAAACTCATTGCCCTGAAGGAGATCACGAACGCATGAATCTCCTCGAACAGATTGTCGATCACAAGAGAGAGGAACTTGCCTCGCTCAAGCGCGAACGCTCCCTTTCGTCGTTTCGTGACGCTGAATATTTCGGACGCCCGACGGTGTCCCTTCGGGAATCGCTTCGGCGGACCAAACCATTTGCGATCATCGCCGAGATCAAGCGCCGTTCACCGTCAGGCGGAATGTTGAGCGCGGATTGCGATCCTCCAATGCTGGCGGCGGATTACGAATCTCACGGCGCAGCCGGCATTTCAGTCCTCACCGACGAAAGATTCTTCGGAGGCACAATTGGGGACCTTCAAAGTGTCCGTGACGCCGTCGGGCTTCCCGTATTGCGGAAGGACTTCATCCTCGACGAGTGGCAAATCTATCAGTCAAAAGCCTCCGGCGCCGACGCGATTCTCCTGATCGCCGCGATCCTTGAAAAATCACGCCTGTGCGAGCTATTCCTCCTGGCACAGGAGCTCGGCATGGAATGTCTCGTCGAGTTGTATCAAAAAGCGGAATTAGATAAATTGTCCCTTGACCATGTGCAGCTCATCGGCATCAACAATCGGGACCTCCGGACACTGGAAGTCAATATGGGACATTCGGCCGAGATGCGAAGATATCTCCCGAAGGAACTCACGGTCGTCAGTGAGAGCGGGATCAGCTCGGCCCGGCAGATCATGGATTTGAAGAACTGCGGCTTCAGTGGAGCTCTCATCGGTGAACTCTTCATGAAATCCGGCTCTCCCGGTAAAACGCTTCAGGATATCCTCCGGTGCGTATCAGATGAAGCCGCTGGTTAAGATCTGTGGAATAACGAATCTCCATGATGCGCTCTTCTGTGCGCGGGCGGGAGCGGATTTCATCGGATTCATTTTTTACATGGAAAGCGCTCGCTACATTGATCCTTCGAAAGCGAGAGGAATCATCGGTAAACTTCCTGCAACAGCGACGCCGGTCGGGGTATTTGTCAATGCCGCGAGAACGGTCATCGAAGACGTCATCGGAACAACCGGCATACGAACGATTCAATTGAGCGGCGACGAGGCCCCCGCGGAATGCGAGGAGTACCCGGTCGAAGTATGGAAGGCGTTTCGGATCCGAAATGAACGTGATGTCGTCATCACGCGGCGATATCGGGTGGCCGCGGCGATGCTCGACGGGGCCCGTGACGGCCACTACGGCGGCACGGGCGAGCCGGCGGACCTTGCCATAGCGGTGAAGATGAAACAATTTCACCCGCTCGTCCTTGCCGGCGGACTGAAGCCCGAAAACGTCGCATCGGCGGTTCAATTCGTTCGTCCGTTCGCGATCGATGTCAACAGCGGGGTCGAACTAACACCGGGGAAAAAAGACCATACAAAAGTCACCCGATTATTTGAAGCCGTTTCAATGCTAGAATGAACGAAAACGAAGGGTGGTGACTAGTTTGAAATGAGATTCTTTATCGCAGAGGCGCAGAGACCGCAGAGAATCGCAGAGACACCATATTCTCTGCGTTCCTTTGCGTACTCTGCGTCTCTGCGTTTCAAAATATTGATTAAACTGTAACACTACCAGACGAAGGGAAATCAATGCTCATACTCATGAAATTGGATGCCCCGCGCGATGAAATCAACCGGGTGAAGGAGAAGATCGCCGATCTTGGATTCGTCGCGCACGAGATCCCGGGTGAGATGCGAATGGCCATCGGCATCACGGGCAACAGGGGAAAACTGAATCCTGAATTATTCCTTAACCTCCCCGGAGTCATCGATGCGATCCCGATATCGAAGCCGTTCAAACTTGTCAGCCGGGACGTCAAGGCCGAAAACTCGGTCGTTGAAATTTCCGGAGAGAAGATTGGCGGTCAGGAGCTCGCGCTCATCGCCGGCCCCTGCTCCGTCGAAAGCCGGCAGCAGATCCTCGAGATCGCTCATATGCTGAAATCGATGGGAATAAAATTTCTGCGCGGCGGCGCCTACAAGCCGAGAACCTCACCTTACTCATTTCAGGGTTTCAAAGAAGAAGCGCTCCAGTATCTCAAAGAGGTGAAAGAGACCACAGGACTGAGGATCGTGACCGAGGTAAAGGACACGGAAACGCTCCCTGCCGTCGCCGAATGTGCCGACGTCCTGCAGGTCGGCGCACGCAACATGCAAAATTATTCGCTCCTCGAAGCGTTGGGCGATCAACGAAAACCGGTTCTTCTCAAACGCGGGCTCTCCGCTACGATCGAGGAGCTCCTGATGGCTGCCGAATATATCCTCAACGGGGGCAACTACAACGTCATCCTCTGTGAACGCGGCATCCGCACGTTCGAAACGGCGACGCGCAATACCCTCGATCTCAATGCGATCCCCATCATAAAAAAATTGTCGCATCTGCCGATCATCGTCGACCCGAGCCATGGCATCGGCGTGTGGGACGGCGTGGCGTCGATGGGGCTTGCAGCGATTGCCGCCGGCGCCGACGGTCTCATCATCGAGGTTCACCAGGATCCGGCCGCGGCGCTGTCGGATGGATATCAATCGTTGAAACCCTCGAAATTTGAGATCCTCCTTCGACAATTGGAACGGCTGGCTCCTATTATGGATCGAACGCTGTCGCTGAGCCCGATGACCGTGGAGGTCGATTGACCCAAAACGCCGTATACGCTGTTCCGGATGTCAAAGGACGCTTCGGAAAATTCGGCGGCAGATACGTCCCGGAAACCCTCATCTCCGCACTCATAGAGCTTGAGGAAGCATACCGGAATATGGGGAGCTCGATCGAGTTTCGACATGAATTGGATCATCTCCTAAAAGATTACGCCGGCAGGCCGACGCCATTGTATTCTGCGGAGCGGCTGACGGCAAAGTTCGGCCGAGCCAGGATCTATCTGAAGCGAGAGGATCTTTGCCATACCGGCGCCCACAAGATCAACAACACGCTCGGCCAGATTCTTCTCGCCAGGCATCTGGGGAAGAAGCGCATCATTGCCGAAACCGGAGCGGGACAGCATGGCGTGGCAACGGCAACAGTCTGCGCCATGATGGGGATGCAGTGTGTCGTTTACATGGGGAAGAAGGACATGTCGCGGCAGGAGATCAATGTCACGCGAATGCGGCTCCTTGGGGCGGACGTCGTCCAGGTCACATCGGGAACACAGACATTGAAAGACGCTACGAACGAAGCTCTTCGCGATTGGGTGACGAACGTCCGCGATACGTTCTACGTCATCGGTTCCGTCGTCGGACCACATCCTTACCCGTTGATGGTCAGAGATTTTCAATCGGTCATCGGCAGGGAAACGAAGCAGCAGATCATCGAGAAGGAAGGCCGTTTACCGAATCATCTCGTCGCCTGTGTCGGCGGCGGCAGCAATGCCCTCGGTCTCTTCCATGAATTCCTCGGCGACGATGTGCAGATGGTCGGCGTGGAAGCCGCCGGCAAGGGGATCAACAGCGGTCAGCACGCCGCCACACTTTCCGCAGGAAGACCCGGCATTCTTCACGGCTCCTACAGTTATCTTCTCCAGGATGATGACGGACAGGTTCTTCCCGCTCATTCGATATCGGCCGGGCTTGATTACCCCGGCGTCGGCCCGGAGCATAGTTTCCTCAAGGAGACAGGGCGTGTCAGGTACGTTTCGGTGACCGATGACGAGGCTCTCGAGGCGTGCATCCAACTGACACGGCTCGAGGGGATCCTCCCTGCACTTGAGAGTTCTCACGCGCTTGCTTATCTTTCGACCATGATGCCGGAAACATCGAAAGAACAGATCGTGGTCGTCAACCTCTCGGGTCGCGGCGAAAAAGACCTCCCCTCCATTACGAAAGCGTCCCGTGGTCAACATGAATAAATTGTCCCCATACCTGAACGAACGTAAAGTGAAAGGGCAAAAAATCCTTTCATTGTTCGCCACGGCCGGATTTCCCGAAATTGCTGCCACCGCTCCGCTCGTCGTCGCCATGGCGCATGCGGGTGCGGATCTCATCGAGATCGGCATCCCCTTCTCCGACCCCGTCGCCGACGGGCCGATCATTCAGCATGGTTCCGAGGTCGCATTGAGGAATGGCATCTCCGTCGCCAAAATCTTCGACATCATCCGTCAGGTCAAAAAGGAGACCGACATTCCGCTTGTGCTGATGGGATATGCAAATCCGATTTTTTCATACGGGATGGAGAGATTTTTGGATGACTGCGCTTCGACCGGAGTGGGCGGAACGATCGTCGCAGATCTTCCGTACGGAGAACATGAGGAGTACTCATGTTGGTCGGAGCAGCGATCATTGGCGACGATCTTTCTCGCCGCTCCGACAACATCCGACGAGCGGCTGAAAATGCTCGACCGGGCGTCGACCGGATTCCTCTACTGCGTCTCGATCACCGGCGTCACCGGCGAACGGCCCGGGCTCGCCTCTCACGCGACTCAGTTCCTGCGGCATGTGCGGCAGTGTGCGACGGCAAATGCGATCCTGGTCGGCTTCGGCATTACCACACCGGCAGATGTCCGGCTCCTTGCCTCCGAGAGCGACGGCGTCGTTATTGGAAGCGCCCTGATGAAGTGTTTGTCGGACTCAACGAACGGCCAGGTCATTCGCAGCGCGTCGGGTTTTGTGAAGACGATGCGCAGCGCACTCGATTCCGGGGAACCCTGATGCCCGCCACCGTCAACGTTCGTCTCAAAAGGACCATCGACAACTCGTACCCCATTCGCATCGGAATGCCGTTGTCACAGGCCGCTCGGGAGATCGTTCAGGGTCAATTTGGTTCACACCATTTCGTCATCACCGACTCGACTGTGGCGCGGCTCTACGGCAGGGCATTCGTCAAGAGGCTGCATTCACTGGGGGGGCATGCGGGCCTCATCGTTGTGCCGGCCGGTGAACGCTCGAAAAACAGAGCCACGAAAGAGCGCATCGAGGACAAGCTTCTCGCACAGCATGCCGGCCGTGATTGTGTCATCATTGCGTTAGGAGGAGGAATGATCGGCGACCTGGCAGGTTTCGTTGCCGCCACATTTCAACGTGGGGTTCCGCTCATTCAGATTCCGACGACGCTCCTCTCCCAGGTCGACAGCAGCGTCGGCGGGAAAGTCGCCGTCGATCACCCTCTCGGCAAGAATCTTGTCGGCGCATTCTACCAACCGAAGCAGGTCTACATCGACACTTCAACGCTATCGACGCTGTCGGACGCCGAATTCCGCGATGGCATGGCCGAGGTCATCAAGATCGCGGCGATCATGGATGGGGACCTCTTCCGATACCTTGAGCAGCATCGCGCGACCATCGCCCGGCGCCGTCCCGCCGAACTGGAATTTCTCATCCGCAGATCGTGTGAGTTGAAATCCAGGGTTGTGGAGATTGATGAAAAGGAAGCGTCGTTCAGAAGAATTCTTAATTTCGGTCACACGATCGGACATGCTCTTGAATCGCTCTCCGGCTACCGTATGTCGCACGGGCGAGCGGTGGCGATCGGCATGTGCCTTGAGGCGAGAATATCCGTGGCGTCAGGGTACCTCTCCGATGGGGACCTCCGGAGGCTTGTCCGGCTTGTTGAGAACTTCGGCTTGCCGACCGCTGTCCCCCGCTCACTCGACGAACGGAAGATCATTCAAGCCACACGTCACGATAAGAAGCACCGGGCAGGCTCGCTGCATTATACGCTTCTTGAACAGATCGGAAAAGGACGCCCGGGCGTCACGCTGTCGCCCGGAGAGGTCCTGCGGCTCCTGCGCACATGAAACTCTGTCTCTCGGTAGCCCCCAGGTCGATGGAAGAAGCGATTGCACTGCTGCGTCAGTACCATCGAAGAATAGGGCTCGTCGAGGTAAGGGTCGATCTGATGAAGAGGGTTGATTTCGGCGAGCTCCTCCGCCGACCGCGGCCGGACGTCATCATCACGAATCGACGACACGGAGAAGGCGGCAGCTTTTCGGGAACAGCAAGCGGGCAGCTTGACGTGCTTTCGACAGCCGCCAGGTTCGGGGCGGAGTATGTCGACGTCGAGCTCAGTTGGGGAACAAAGATGATCCGCCGGTTAATATCGCTTTCAGCGGGCGCTAAGACTATTGTCTCTCATCATGATATGAACGCAACTCCTGGCAATCTCGGCGCTGTCTATCAACGGGCGCGATCTCTCGAGCCGGATGTTGTTAAGATCGCCGTCATGGCCCGATCGATCGCCGACAATCGTGCGGTGTTCGACCTCTGCGAGCGTGCCAAAAGCGACCGGCAGCCGCTCATCGCTCTTTGCATGGGTGAACATGGTGAGATCAGCCGAATCCTCGCCGCACGGCTTGGCGCCTTTCTCACTTTTGGCGCCGTCGCGGAATCATCGGTCACGGCGCCTGGACAACTCACGTACGATCAGCTGAACAATGTTTTCCGTGTACAGAAATTGAATTCGCGGACAAAACTTTTTGGCCTCATCGGCAATCCGGTGAAGCAGAGCCGGGGGATTTTTTACCATAACGCCATCTTCAAACGCCGCGGCCTCAACGCAGTGTACGTCAATCTCCTCACAGACGACATGGACAGATTCTTTGAAACCTTATCCGGCCCGTTTACGGGTTTCAGCGTCACCATGCCATTCAAACAGCAGGTTGTTCCCTACGTTCATCGACTCGAGGGGGATGCCGGCTCTTTGGGGATCGTCAACACGATCGTCCGGCGTCGACATCTGTTGTTCGGCTATAACACCGACCTCCCCGCGCTCGCCGGCATTCTGAAAAAACGCCTCAACCTGCGATCAAAGCGCGTCGCCATCATCGGAACCGGGGCAACGGCGAAGACGATGGCATTTCTCTGCGTCAACAGCGGTGCAAAATCAACCATTGTTGGTCGGGACGCCGGAAAAGCCCGGAGATTGGCCGCAGAGATGAACGTCGACTGGAATACGCCCGAGGAGCTTACTGACATCGGGTGCGATCTCCTCATGAACGCCACGCCTGCGAACATGGGCACGAATCAGAGCGGTGGCATGAGACCGCTGCTCATTCCCACTTCAGCCTTTCGGAAAGGGATGGTCGTCTTCGATGCAGTCTACGAACCTGCCGCCACACCGATGCTCAGGCACGCGGAGATGAGCGGCTGCACGGTCATCAGCGGCCTTGAACTCTTCCGCCGGCAGGCCCGGCTTCAATCGAGACTTTTTCTGGAAGCTATCTCATGAGCATCCCGTCGCCCCGCTGTATCCGAACCGTTGGACCTGTCGATGCCAGGGTGGCGCTCCCCGCTTCCAAGAGCTATACCAACCGGGCCTTGATTGTCGCCGCACTGGCAGATGGAGAATCGACCATTGTTAACGTCTCAAAGAGCGATGACACCAGATATCTGATTTCGGGCCTCGCCGCATTTGGTGTACAAATCAAACAACGGCGTGATGCCGTCATCGTGGACGGCTCTGCAGGCAATCTCGTTGCGCCGGCGAAGGAGGTTTTCGTTGGTAACGCAGGGACGGCGATGCGATTTCTGACGACCCTCGCCGCTCTTGCCTCTGGAGAGACTCTTCTGACGGGCGACGAGCAAATGCAAAAACGACCGCTCGGCGATCTGCTCGAATGTCTCCGGCTTGCCGGCATAAAGTGTTCAGGCGAGAACGGCTATCCTCCCGTGAAGATCCGGGGCGGTAATTTCCTGGGCGGCGCGATCGACCTCAAAGGCGAGGTCAGCAGTCAATTTGTTTCCTCGATTTTATTATCGGCGCCGTACGCGAAGCATCCCGTTGTTCTTCGCGTGAAAGGTCAGTTGCCCTCGCTTCCATACATCGACATGACGATGCACGTCATGCGGGCGTTCGGGGCGAGCGTCGAAGCGCTTGACGCACGGGCTTATACCGTCAACAATCGTGAACGATACATTGGCCGCAGGTTTCAGATCGAGCCGGATGCATCGGCGGCGACCTATTTCATGGCCGCTGCGGCGATCACGCACGGACGCGTGTTCATTTCGCGGATGCCGACCGACTCCCTTCAGGGGGACGTCAAATTCCTGAACATCCTCACCGACATGGGGTGCAGTTTCAGGCAAACCTCCTCCGGCGTTGAAGTTCAGGGAGCCAAACTCTACGGCATCGAGGTCGACATGAACGGGCTTCCCGATTGCGTGCCGACGCTGGCAGCGCTCGCCCTTTTTGCTGAGGGACCAACGACAATCCAGAATGTCAGGCAGCTGCGGTTCAAGGAGACCGACAGGTTGTCCGCGCTTGCCGGCGAGATCACGAAGCTCGGCGCCCGTGTGGAATTGTTCGACGATGGGCTAACGATCCATCCCGGCGCATTGCGGGGAGCTGTCATTGAAACGTACAACGATCACCGGATAGCGATGAGCTTCGCCGTGGCGGGGTTGCGCATACCCGGCGTAAGCATCGCAAATCCATCGTGCGTCTCGAAATCCTTTCCGGAATTCTGGGACGAATTCAAGAAACTTGAGACCGGGGAATAATCATGGCGGGAAATTCATTGGGCAAGAGATACAGGATCACCACATTCGGCGAAAGTCATGGCAAAGCTGTCGGCGTCATCATCGACGGCGTACGGCCCAACATGCCGATCTCGGAGAAAAAGATTCAGAAGGAGTTGGATCGCCGCCGTCCCGGGCAAAGCCGCGTCACCACATCGCGCAATGAGGCGGACCAGGTTCAGATCCTCAGCGGCGTGTTCAGGGGGAAAACCCTCGGCACTCCGATCTGCCTGCTCGTCTGGAACAAAGATCAGGACTCCAGGGCTTACGACGCGATCAAGGACCTCTTAAGACCCGGACACGCGGCTTACACTTATCTTTCAAAATATGGGATCCAGGATTATCGCGGCGGCGGGCGTTCCTCCGGCAGAGAAACTGCCGGACGTGTCGCCGCCGGGGCGATCGCCAAACAAATTCTCAGCAAGCGTGGGATCGAGGTCATCGCTTACACGAAGGAAGTGGCCGGCATCAAGGCTCAGAAGATCTCGTTCGATGAGATCGAACAGAATCCGGTTCGTTGCCCCGATCCGACCGCTGCCGCCAAAATGATGAAAAAGATTCTGAGTGTGAAGAAACAAGGCGACTCACTGGGAGGGATCGTCGAAGCCGTGGTGAAGAACTGTCCGGTGGGCCTGGGCGACCCCGTGTTCGATAAGCTCGAAGCGGACCTGGCGAAGGCGCTACTCTCCATCCCCGCGCTGAAGGGTTTTGAGATTGGCTCAGGATTCGCTGCGGCGAGGATGAAGGGAAGCGAACACAATGATGAATTCTACAAGGATAAGAAAACGGGCAGGATTCGGACGAAAACGAATTTTGCCGGAGGGATTCTCGGTGGGATCTCGACCGGGGAAGACATCGTTGTTCGCGTCGCTGTGAAACCGCCGTCATCGATCCCGAAGTCACAGCAGACGGTCGACACCGCCGGCAGAAAACGGACGATCACAGTGGAAGGGCGGCACGACCCGTGTCTCTGTCCACGGGTTGTTCCTGTCGTTGAATCGATGATCGCCGTCGTTATTGCGGACCATCTCATGCGGCAAGCGATGGTGGACCGTCCGTCGACACTCGAACTCACGAGAGAGCAGATTGATCTTACCGATGAGATGATCCTCATGCTGCTGAGCCATCGCCAGGAACTTGTCAGGGAGGTCGGGCGATGGAAGAAGGGACACCGTACATCGATTGCCGATCCCCGGCGCGAGCGCCGGATCATGAAATCGATTCTCGGACTCGCAGGCGAGGCCGATCTCGATCGTCCGTTTCTCGAACGGATCTATGAGGTTATTTTTGACCACTCCCGGGCCATTCAGAAAAAAGTATGAAACCCAAACTCGCCATCATCGGTTACGGTCGACTCGGCAGGCTGGCGGCCCATCACCTGAAGAAATATTTTCGCGTGTTTGTTGCAGACCGGAAGCTGATCACGGACCCCGAGAAGGGAGTGCGTGTTACATCAGTCGCAGCCGCCGCGCAAAAACCTATCATTGTCCTTTCCGTACCGATCCGGGCATTACGCGGGGTTCTGGAGATCATTGCCCCGCTCGTGAAACCGGGAACTCTGGTCTGTGATACCTGTGCAGCAAAACAACTTCCCCTGCAGTGGATGAAACGGTCACTGCCGCGAAGTGTCTCAATTCTCGGCACGCATCCGCTTTTCGGCCCGTCGTCGGCAAAAGGTGGCGTCGCGGGGAAAACCGTCGTCGTCTGTCCGGTCAGGATCGGCGTCGGACCTCTGCGCTCAATCATCGCTCAATTCGAGAGAAACGGCATCACCGTCAAGGTCATGCGACCATCCACCCATGACCGGCTGATAGCCAGGTCGTTGTTCATCGCTCAATACATCGGTCGGGCGCTCGTCAGAATCCTGCCGGAGGACCTGGGCACCGCGACAGACAATTCCAAACTGCTCGCGAAGATCGTGGCGTCGGCGAGGCATGACTCTCTTGAGCTGTTCGAGGATATCTATATCTACAACCGTTACACCTCATCGCTGCCCGCGGCTCTCCGGAGAGAGTTCACGCGGCTCTCCCGCGTCCTGACCCGTTCGAGGCGTAAGACGCCGTAAGCTGACCGCGTGTTGCCTCATAATAAAAGGTAACCGTAGAGGGTAAGAAGATAGGAAATAGTTTTACTGGATTCCACAGTATTTTCTCCTGATTGTTGGGTAATGGTTATCCTTGCCTGGTGAGGCCCC
>Ga0080064_1000161_pt1 | contig 199133 bp, 186 predicted proteins | sample Subgrocontami54m_FD_69260 | JGI IMG/M metagenome (GOLD analysis project Ga0080064, IMG submission 69260) | Subsurface groundwater microbial communities from S. Glens Falls, New York, USA - GMW46 contaminated, 5.4 m (SPADES assembly) (version 2) ...
TCCCTCACCGTCCTGGGGTCAGAGAGGAACCCTAGATCTGAGTTTACATGATGAGATGGAAATCCTTTAAATACGAATAGTTACTTACCGTACATCAATAGATTCCAGAGGTTATCTAACGTGATTATCCGGCTTCCCATGCGAAGTTCAACGACGAAGAGAAGAAAGAGGTTAAGGTTCACGAATGGACATTATGTCGAGATCCATGGACGCCACCCTGGGCGCATGTTTAAAGAAAAGTTTTGTGAGGCTGGCGAGATGATCTACAGTAGGTGAGGAGGGGCATGGAATGATTGACAGTTATGGAGCTGGAATGGTTCCTCGGGATTTCTGCGGAAGCCTGCCTTAGGTAGCATACATTCTGATAAGGAGTATTATGTAAAATATTGAACACCGCTCCTGCCTCGACCACCTCCCGGCAGCCGGGAGGCGACTTCCCCTCCCGTCCTTCACCACCTCTCCAGACGAGCTGTACAACCTGCTGGAGCGCCATCCCGAAGGGACCCCTCGGGTAGGAAGCACCGTTGGCCGGCTGATATTGCGCCGGGTTGGCGGCCTTGAGCATTTTCATGGCCGTGAACGTCTCGCGTCCTGCGGCATACAACACGTCCTGCATGCCCCCGTTGTACATCGCCTCGAAGGCCACCCGGGCCGTGTCACTCACCGGGCCACCTCGAACATCGAACTCGGTAATGTTCCCCATGGCAATCGCCGGTGCCTCGCCCATGAGACTCCGAGGCAGACGTTGCCCAATGGCCACCGCGCGGAACGGCGAGGCCTGCGGCTGGAACGTGGCCTTCAGGTAGCGGTTCAGCCAGCCGTCGGGTGTGCCCTTGAGCCCGGGGGTGGCGGATTCCATGAAATCCTGCGCATCGAAATGGGATCGGGTGTTGTCCGGGGAGCCCACCGCGTGGACAACCGCCAGCCTTCCCCCATCATAGAGCGGCTTGAAGGGAGCCAGGGCGGGATGCAGGCCAAAGAAGCCGTCAAGATCGATGGCAGACTCTGTCCCGTCTCGGCGGCTGGATGGCCAGGGTCGGACGGAACGCGTAATACCGCTGCTCCCCATAGGGGACCACCATGTTCAGACCATCCGCCGCCCCACGCTGGAAGATCGCAATGAGAACCTTCTTATTTGTATTGCCGTTCTCCGAGGCCGCGAACGCCGCGCGGATGAGGAACCGCGGCACGGCCCCCAGGCCCACCACGGCGGCAGCGCCCACCTTCATGAATACCCGCCGGGTCATTGTCATGGCTCCCACCCTCCGTATTGGTTATCCCCCCGCTCGGGCGAAGGGAGCAATCTTTCACCCACTCCGATCCGCTATCGACGCTGAAACTCCGGCGACCCCAGGATGAGTCCCGCCAGGGCGGCCACGCGCGTATTCTTTTCTCCGTCTCCCAGGACGGAACGGGTGTTCTCAGGGGCGGCGAGTTGCGCCATCAGTGCGGGTTTCGGTCCATCGTGAACGCCCGGATCGGTCCATCGTGAACGCGAAGATCACTCCATCGTGAACGCCGGGATCGGCATCGTGAACACGCGGATCGGTCATCGTGAACGCCCGGATCGGTCCTCATGAACACGTAGACGAACCCCGGGAAATCGGCGACCCTCGCCCCCGCGAGCGGGCGCCGAGAGCAGCAGCGACGCTGGATAGTCCAGCGCGCCACCCGCTCCGGGAAGGAGTGGGATGGCGACCGAGCGACTATCCATGCGTCAGATCCGCGAGATCCTCCGCCAGAAGTGGGTCCTGACCTGCAGCCACCGGCAGGTGGCCGCCAGCCTGGCCGTTAGTCTCGGGACCGTGACCGGGGTCCTCCGCCGGGCGACCCATGCCGGGCTGGACTGGCCCCAAGTCCAGACTCTGACCGATGTTGCCCTGGAGGCCCGCCTCTACGGTGCGCCGGCCACCCCCGGGGCGACCCGCCCCCTCCCCGATTGTGCCTACCTCCATACCGAACGGCGCAAGCCTGGGGTGACATTGGAACTGCTCCACCTCGAGTACCTCGAGCAGCACCCCACCGGCTACCGCTACACCTGGTTCTGCGACCTCTACCGGCAGTGGCTCGCCCGGCACCGCCTCACCATGCGCCAGGAGCACCGGGCCGGGGAGAAGGTGTTCGTCGACTACGCCGGCCAGCAGCCGCAGCTCGTGGATCCCACCACGGGCGCGGTGCTCGCCGTCGAGCTCTTCGTCGGCGTCCTCGGGGCGAGCAACTCCACCTTCGCCGAGGCCACCCGCACCCAGCAGCTCCCCGACTGGCTCGGGAGCCATGAGCGCATGTTCCGCTTCTTTGGCGGGGTGCCCACCGCCATCGTCTGCGACCAGTTGAAGAGCGGGGTCACGATCCCGTGCCGGTACGAGCCCGGGCTGCAGCGCACCTACGACGAGTTCGCGGCACACGTCGGCACCACGATTCTCCCCGCACGCCCGGCGGCGCCCCGGGACAAGGCCAAGATCGAGGTCGGCGTGCAAATCGCCGAACGCTGGATCTTGGCCCGGCTCCGGCACGAGACGTTCTTCGCCTTGGGGACCCTCAACGCCCGGATCGCGGAGCTGCTCGAGGACCTGAACCATCGGCGCATGCGGCACTACGAGGCGAGCCGGTGGGACCTCTTCACCCGGCTCGATCGGCCCGCGCTCCGCCCCTTGCCGGCCGACCCTTTTGTCTCCGGCGAGTGGAAGCTCGCGAAGGTCAACGTGGACTCCCATGTGGAAGTTGACCACCACGACTCCTCCGTCCCTCACGCCCTGGTGCACGCGCACGTGGACGTCCGCGTCAGCGCCCTCACCGTGGAGATCTTCCACCGCGGCCAGCGGGTGGCGGCCCACCTCCGGAGCCACGCCCGCGGCACGCACACGACCGAAACCGCCCACATGCCCAAGGCGCACCAGCAGCACCGGGAGTGGAGTCCCTCCCGGATCATCGCCTGGGCCCAGACGGTCGGGCCCCAGACCGCAGCCTTGGTCGAGGCGATCCTCGCCAGCCGGCCCCACCCGGAGCAGGGGTATCGCTCCTGCCTCGGCATCCTGCGCCTCGCGCGGCGGGACGGGGCCAGCCGTCTCGAGGCGGCCTGTGCCCGGGCCCTGGCCGTGGGCGCCCGCTCCTATCGGCACGTGGAGGCCATCTTGAAGCACGGGCTCGACCGGGCTCCCTTCCCGGAGGCCGGTCCGGCCGCCCCCGCCCGCCCCGTGGTCCACGACCAGGTGCGCGGGCCCACCTACTACCAGTGAGGGAGAGGAGGAGACCCGATGCTCAGCCCCCCGACGATGGAGCAGCTCCAGGCCCTGAAGCTCGCCGCCATGGCGGCCGCCTGGACGGAGCAGCAGCAGTCAGCCGACGCGAGCCAGCTCAGCTTCGACGAGCGCTTCGGGCTCCTGGTCGAGGCGGAGTGGCTGGCCCGGGAGAACGCCCGGCTCACCCGGACCCTCAAGACCGCGAAGCTGAAGCTCAGCCAGGCCTGTCTCGAGGCGATCGACTACGCGGCGCGGCGCGAGCTGGACAAGGCCCTGGTCCGGCAGCTCGCCACCGGCCGCTGGATCGCCGAGCACCACCACCTGTTGATCACCGGGGCGACCGGCACGGGGAAGACCTTCGTCGCCTGCGCCCTGGCCCACCAGGCGTGCCGCCAAGGGTACCGCGCCCTCTACTGGCGGGTCTCCCGGCTCTTCCACGCCCTGGCGTTGGCCCGGGCGGATGGGACGTACACCCGCCTCCTGGCGAAGCTGGCGCGGGTGGACGTCCTCGTCTTGGACGATCTCGCCCTGACGCCCCTCCAGGAGGCCGAACGGCGGGATCTCCTCGAGGTCCTGGAGGACCGGTACGGCACCCGCTCGACGATCGTCACCAGCCAGATGCCCCCGAGCCACTGGCACGAGGCCATCGGGGACCCGACCCTCGCGGATGCGATCTGCGACCGGCTGCTTCACAACAGCCACCGGCTCGTGCTAAAAGGACCCTCACGGCGAAAGGAGGAGACGCTCGAAGCCTGACGGACTCCCAGCGTCGCTTCGCTCCGTTCACGATGACCGATCTGGCCGTTCATGATGGAGCGATCTGAGCGTTCACGATGGGCGAAATGCGCAACATCACCAAGCTGAAGGGCCCGGCCAAGTGGACCTACTTCTCCCTCTACGTGATCCTGGACGTCTTCTCGCGCTACGTGGTCGGCTGGATGGCAGCGGTCCAGGACTCGGCCACGTTGGCCCAGCGCCTGATCCAACAGACCTGCGCGCGGCAAGGGATCGAACAGGGCAAGCTGACGATTCATGCGGACCGGGGATCGTCCATGATCGCCAAGTCGGTGGCCTTGCTGCTGGCCGATCTGGGGGTGACCAAGACCCACAGCCGACCCCACGTCTCCAACGACAACCCGTATTCGGAGAGCCAGTTCAAGACGCTGAAGTACGACCCCGAGTTCCCGGACCGGTTCGGGTCGCTCCAGGACGCCCGGAGCTTCCTGCTGGATTTCTTCCACTGGTACAACACGATGCATCATCACAGCGGCCTGGGCTGGCTGACCCCGTGGGATGTCCATCACGGCATGGCCGAGACACGACTCGCGGAGCGGGAGGCGGTCTTACGGAAAGCCTTCGAGGCGACCCCGGAGCGATTCGTCCAAGGTGCACCCACACCGCCGGCCCTCCCCCGAGAGGTCTGGATCAACAAGCCGAGAGCACAGGAGGATTCAAGCGATAAGTTCGACACTAAATTCTAACCGTGAGTGTCTCATTCTTGTTGACACGTTCCGCTCCCCTATGCGCCCCACCGCCATGGGAAGGACGGAATAGGCCTCCGCTTCCGCTCCCAGCGCCCGAACCGCGCTGACCACTAGTTCCAACGGCTTCTTGACCTTGGCCCGGTAGGCCTGGTCGGAGAAGAACTCGGGAGAGGTCACGATGGTTCGCACAACAGTCCGGGCAGGGGTGCCGACAATTGGCACTCAGGGCCGGATTGACAGGCTGCAAAGGAGAGGAAGTTCGCGGGTTTCAGGGGGGGGATTGGTGGCGGCGGGTGGACTCGAACCACCGACATAGGGCTTATGAGACCCCCGCTCTACCGACTGAGCTACGCCGCCCCGAGATGGCAAAAGATCGAGGAGTTACTGCGAGAATTACAACTCAAGCCGAGTTGCATCATAGAAAAGCGACTCCGAGGTGTCAAGCGCGCTTTGGGATTTAGGACGGCAACAAGAAGAACACGCGGGGCGGCTATTAAGGCCGATTGGCCGGGTGCTGCAATTCGTACCGCTCGAGGTCCTTCGGCTCGTAAAACTTCGGGTCGTAGGTTTGGAAGCTATTTATCAGCCAGAGCAGCCCATACGCTAAGATGGCAATCGCAGCCAGCCCGATGAGCGCGATCAGGCCGCGCCGGAGAAGCCGCCGAAGAATGACCCAGCGTAGCGGGCGACTGTGCACCCCACTCCGTTCCAGTGGAACCTGGAATCGGATGCCATGGAGGGATCCCGCCTCCCCATGGGAATGTGACCAGCGCACGCTCCCCTGCCTCGGCTTCGCGCCCTCCAGCGCCACGGTCACCTGGGACCCTTCAGGGACCAGCGTGGGGAGACGCAATCGTGTCCCTCCGAGGCTCGTATCCACAGCCGTCCCCTCCAGCACCACGTCTGCCTCGCCGGGCGTCTGGACAGTGACCACGGCCGGTGTGTGCGTAATCCAACGGGGGGCGCGCCGACGCTCGGCGGGCAAGCCTTTCTCACCCACGTGCCGCTTCCGCCGGGGATCACTCAGCGCGAAGGCCAAGAATCGCGTCTGGCACTGGCCACAGCGGAACGGGAGGATCCCGACCCACGTCAGGGGTCCATGTTCCAGGACACCTCGCCGATGGGATATCTGCAGGGCGCTGGCCAGGCAGACAGGGCAAGTCTTCATACGCTCATTTCTCAGCTTCGGGAGGACTATCTCCCTGACCGGGAACCGACCAAACAGTATACTTCTAGCTTATTAGCAAGTCTTTTGCCATATCTTCTGAAAAAGAAAAGGGTTGGTCATCAGACCAACCCAAAAAACAGAGGCAAGAGCAAGGACCCAAGTTCCTCTTCACTTGAACAGGGGCACCTCAATCCCGAGCCCCTCGGCCTTGGCCCGCTCCAGGACCTTGGACGCGGCGGCCACATCCTCGATGGCCAGGCCGTTCGACTTGAAGAGGGTGATCTCGTCCTGCCGCTCGCGCCCGGGCAGCTTCCCGCACACCACCTCGCCCAACTCATGCATCTTGTCCCAGGTCGTGATCCCCCGCTCCACCGGCCCCACCAGGTCGCCCGACTCAATCTTCGCATCCTCGAGCTGATCCACGACGATCCGGTCGGCCCGGCGGATCGTCTCGTCATCCACCTCGCGTTTGTGCACCATGTTGGAGCCCACCACGTTGAGATGCTGGCCCGGCTCCACCAGGTGGCCGTCGAACACGGGGCTTGCGGCCGACGTGATGGTGATGACGATGTCCGCTCCCGCTACCACCTGTGACGGCGAGTCGACAGGCCGGACTGGACATCTCAGCAGCGCTTCCATCTTCTTGCAGAACTGTTGTCGCCGCTCGGGGTCCCGGCCATACGCCCGCACCTCCCGGATGGTCCGTACGGCGCAGACCGCCTGAAGCTGCGTCTGGGCCTGCCGGCCCGTCCCGAAGATGCCTATCACGCTCGACTCGGGGCGAGCCATGTACTTCGTGGCGATACCGGTGGCCGCACCCGTGCGGATCTGACCCAGCCGATCCGCTTCGATCAGGGCACGCAGCTCCCCCGTCTCTGTGCTGAATAGCAGGACTACGAAGCGCACCTTCCCCTTGACGGCCGCGTACGCCTTGAAGCCCATCACCCCCCAGGCGGGCATTCCTCCGGCCATTACGTGCAGGACGCCGTTCGGGACGAAGATCCTCCGGCGCGGCTGGTTCGACGCTTGGCCCTGCCCGTGCTGCCGTAGCGCTTCCTCTACGGCCTCCAGGGCGGTGCCCATGTCCAGCAGCCGCTCGACGTCGGCTTCCCGCAAAAGCAACGCCACGGTCTCCTCCTCCGCTTCCCTCAGGGCAGTGGAACCGGTTGCCTGGGTGGCTGCTGGAAGTCGAATGCCTCCAGGGGAGCCCGCGCATTGCGATCGCGCTCCGCCAGGGGCTCGAGGCCGAATCGCCACTCGATGAGCTTCAGGACCGAGGTATGATCATAGGTATCGTGCGCGACGTACCCCTTCTTCGCGTAGGGGGAGATCAGCAGGGTGGGAACGCGGCTCCCGGGGCCGAAGTAGTCCAGGACGGGAGGTGGAACGTGATCGAACCAGCCTCCCCCTTCGTCGTATGTCAACAGGATCGCCACGCGATTCCAGTAGGGCGACCGCATGATGGCGGTGACGATCTCGCCAACCCAGCGGTCCCCCGCGGCAACCGTCGAATATCCTCCATGCGCGTTGTGCGGGCCATTCGCTTTCAGGAACGCCACCTGCGGGAGCGTCCCGTTTTGGAGGGCCCGGTGGAAGTCGGGCAGGTCCTGGAGGTGGGCCCGCATCGAGGGGTTCTCCATGATCTGCTTGAAGTAAGTGAAGGGATTGTGGTGGGGGATGTACCCCGCATTTCCGCGCACCATGGGGCTGCCCCCGTTCCACCCTTCGTGGTACCAAGCCCAGGTGATCCCGGCCGCCGAGAGACGATCCCCGATGGTCGGGAAGGTCTGGGGAGGGGCGCGGCGGGCATCCGGCACGTTGGGCATGTGGGGCTCGTACCATGGCTGGATCGTGCCCACGATATTCCCATGCTTGTCGACCACTTCCTCCGGCAGGTCCTTCGGCGCATTGGGATAGATTGCCGCATGCGCCGCGACCAGGTAGTAGTGATTCGTGTTAGAGGATCCGTGGATCGCCTGGAACCAGCGGTCAAACAGCACGAACTCCTCGGCAAGCTTCCACTGAACGGGGTTGGCCTCCCGGCCGTAGTATCCCATCACCAGGCCGCCCACGTTGGTCTCCGCCACCCAGCGATCCACTTTGCGTTCCGGTCCGTACTGGCGCTGTACCAGGAAGAACCGATGCGCGGGGTCGGCGGTCGGAAGGTCGGGTGGAATAATTCGTCCCAGGTCAAATGGGGCATTTGGAAGTGGCTCCCGGAACCGTGGATCCAGACTCCTGCGGTCGAGAGCCAGCGGCGGCGGGAGAATATCGTACGGCTTGCCTGTCTTGTCCGTCTGGGGATAGCGAACGTTGGCAAGGCCATCCGCCCCCGGAAAGTGACCGAAGTAGTGATCGAAGCTCCGGTTCTCCTGGAACAGGACGATGATATGGGTGAACGGCGCTTGAGTCGATGCGAACCCTGGATTCCCGCCCCACTCGGCACACCCGCCAAGGATGATCCACAGCAAACCGCTCAGGACTCCCAGCACCCATCCACCTTGGATCTGCATCCGCCTCAACATCCTGCTCCCCCCTCCCCTCGCGATTCGGTTGAGACGAGCCCCCCCAAACATCCGCGCCCTCGCGAATCGCCCTTTGGGGTTGAAATTGTCGGGGACGTTACCACGGCACCTGGGGCCGCACAAGCGAAAGGTTCACTGTCACAAAGAGGGGAAACGGCCTGGTGCCCCAACCAAGGACGGAACCTTCTGGAATATCAGGAGGGCCCACTCGACCCCCATCCGGCGCATCCTTGCCAAGCTGATTCATCTGCGGTCCGTATGGACGAGAGAACCCCAAAAACACGAAGGCCCCGACCGGGGTGCGGCCGAGGCCTTCATTCCTGGAAACCAGCGTTGGTTGCGGGGGGGCGCTTTGGATTGTGCGCAAACGTGAGTCTCGACTTTAGACTCATGGTCACGGCCTGACTTAGAGCTTCCCCCACCGCTGCTCCCCCGCCAAGCCGAGCGGAGACATGAAAGTGTGACCCAGGGCCGACCGGAGGTACCCTCATGGGTCTCCTCCACGACTACCGGGACACCCCTGAGCCTGAATGACAGCAATGTCCGCGAGGCATTCGGGTGGGTGCTTAAGATTCTCGATCGCACGTCATTGACCCAGAGAATCTTCAGGTCCCCGAGGGCACAGCCCAGCGGCTCGAAGCCGGGATCCCTCCTCTCCGTGCCGGTCGGATCCTGGCCGAGCGCCGCGCCCGGGCCGCAGCCCTGCTCGTGGCCCCATTGGAGGCGGAGCGGCGCCGCCGGGCTCGCCGCGCCCACCGAATGGCCACTCACCCGCGACGTCATCATCGCCGATACCAACCAAGCCGCCCGGGAGCTGGCCGAACGGCACATCATGGTCGCCTACCGCAAGGAATACGCGGGAGGCTGGAAGCACCCCTTCATCGATTCCTCCATCGCCACCGACCTGGACTCCCTGATGAAGGACCGCTTCCTGATCGGGGGCCCCGACGAGGTCATCCGGGCGGTCAGGCCGTTCGTGGAGCAGTACGGCATGACCCACCTGATCTGCCGCCTGTTCTTCCCGGGGATGCCCCACCGGCACATCCTGCGGGAGCTGGAACTCCTCTCCAGGGAGGTCATGCCGGCCTTCCGGTGAGACAGCCGCGTCCCGACCGCGCGACTCCCCATTCGGAACCCCGTTTTCTTACACGTAGCAACTCTGGCCGAACGGGCAGCCCTCAAGGCTTGCTGTCTTCCCGAACGGCGAGAGTACAAACAAGCGCAAGTGCCACTCCCGCAATGGTGGTGACACGGGTTTCGTAACATGGCGCTTTCATGCGCCCCCCCCTTTTTTCCTCCATGACTCTCTCAAATGGGTATGAAAAGGCAGGACTTTACGGGCAGTGCAGTAGGCCTGGCCATGAAGTTTCTCCCTAATTCTTCAGGGGGTCATCATGGAGGTGATTGCCGCGGTCTACAGGTCCGACGAAAAGATCATCGGAAGGTGTCGCGGTCCCCCACCAGTTCTCCCGGGCATCGAGGGGGTAGGCCGTCTGGTTCAGGATGGCCCAGCCGTTGTCGGCGATGGTATTCCGCCGCAGGATTGGTTTGGCGTCGCCCATCACTACCACGCCGGCTCCGTTCGGGTTTCGGACGATCCGCACCCCCGTGATCGTGACCGCGGCCGCCCCGGCAACCTCGAACCCGTTCATGCGATTGTCTGCCACCTCCCCATAACTGATCTCGGTTCTTCCGGCCTCCAACCGGAGACCAGTCGTCGCGTGCCGGATCTGCGTCCAAACTAGCCGGCTCGGGATGGGCCCGGGTCGTTCGACCCGAATGGCGTGTCCATAGTCCCCGGGCGCAGGCGCCGCGCTCGCGGACGCGAAAGTGACCTGAGACTCCCGGTTCCCCTCGGCGAGGATCGCACCTCCCCGCACCACGATCCCTTGCGCCTTGGGGCCGAAGGAGAGAGTAACCCCAGGAGTGATGCGCAGAATCCCCCCCTCTCCGATCTCGAACCGGTCTGGAATCATGTACGCGCCGAACCAGGGCACCAGGATGCCCAACGTGAGGAGGCCGTCCCTGAGCGGGGGCCGGAGGATGGGCAACTCGAACGCCTTCGCCTCTGGTCCCGGTCCGTCCAGTGCCCGCGAGACATCCACCCATGTAGAAACCGAAGACAGAATCACTTCGGGATCGGTCGATCCCCAGTAGTTCTCCCGCGCATCCAAAAGCTGTCCCGGTAGCAGACTGGCCACTTGAGGGATGCCGCGCGGCTCGAACCGGTTGCGGCGAAGCACCACAGTCCCACCCTCCCGAAGGATGCCTGCCCCGCCGTCCCGCCCGAAGACGGAGGAAACGATCTCCACCGCACCCCCGGCCACCCGGACTCCCTCTCCGGTATTGGCGAGAACCTGCACCCCCTCCAGGCGTACTGTTCCGCCCTGAACCTGCATGCCGCGTTCCCGATTGGCCTCCAGCCGTCCCCCCCGCCAGGTGAGGAGGCTGGTCTCACCACTCACCTCCACCCCCACCCCGTTTCCACTTACGGTGCACTCTCGCACATTCGCCCGGCCAGCCACCACCCGGAATCCGGTCGCCGCGCCGGTCACCCGACAGTGGGCCAACTCATTTTTCTCCGCGCTGGAGCCCTCGAACCAAACACCGCCCCAGGCCACATCTCCCATCTCGGGATGCCGGGCGAACTCGATCGGCGCGCCTGCCGAGCCAACCGCTACCAGCTGTCCTCGGACGCGCAGGCTGCCACCGCGCGAGAGCACCCACACTCCGGGCTCGATTGTCAGCGTCACCGTCGGGCCGACCAACACCTCCTCGGCCAAGACGTACGGAGCGGCCGCCCGGTACCACCGCGTATCTCCGGTGATCTCCCCCCGCACGAGGGTCGGCCCTGGAGGAATGGCCATTGCCGCCAGCGTCTCGGATGGCGCACTTTCGTTGCCGGCGGTGTCCAGCGAAGACACCCGGTAGTACACTGTCGTGAGGTTCGGAATCCCGGCGTCCCGAAAACTTGGGTGTTCCGTCGTCCCTACTTCGACAAAACCGGTGAGCGGCCTGTCGCTTCGGTAAACTCGGTAGCCCGCCAAGTCGGCCTCGGCGACGCCAGACCAAGTCAGTTGGATCGCCCCGTCGCCCGGGATCACCGTGACCTGCTGGGGCGGCGCGGGCGGGGTGGTGTCAACTCGGATTGCTCCACGCCCATCCTGCCGTTCACCCCGCAGGCCCTGAGCATCCACCAGAGCCCCGACCACGACCGCATGCAGAGCGTTATCCCCGGCAGCTACGGAGTATTCCCCACGATAGATACCCTCCGCACCTTCCTCCAGGGGAAGCCCTGTCTTCAGTCCAACCAGGTCAAAGCTCCCCCGAAGACCCGGCGGCCCAACCAGGGTCACCTGGATCTTCTGCCCTGCCCGTCGGGCCTCTCCCGCCACGTCGGAGGCAACGGCGGCCACACTGGGAGGCCGGAGGGCGCGTGGGGCAGTCGGCACGGGGAGGCTCGCGACGAGTTCCCGCGCAAGATCATCCGCAACATGAAGGAATTCGGCATCCCGCAGATGTAGGGCCGTCATGCCTGCCGCCGCGATAAGCCCCCACGGGCTCATGGCTGCGCTGCCCCCGTGGGAGCGCTGGACATGCGACTTTCCCCAAAGGACCTTTCCAGACGAAACTTCTGTGAGCTGCACCGAGGCACCTACTGCCACCTGTGCATACACGACCGCATAGATTGAGCTGTAGTCGGTCACGCGTCCCACGACGATCGCATCCACATTCAACAGGCGCCCCAGTTCTGTCGGGGTCGCCTCCACCGCCGCCTCTGCGTCTTGTAGCCCTCCGCGTGCCAGCAGCTCGTCGGTGACGAATAGCTTCTGCACTGTGTACGTCGTCGCATTCAGTTGCTGATGAAGGGCGGCCCGAACCACATCGGGTGCCTCTTTGCGGTCCGTTCCGTTCACCAGGGGCAGGATGGCGATTCGCTGAGGCAGACCAGGCGTCACAGTGGGGAGCCCCGCCGGCCGACTCCCTTCCGGCATCCTGGTCGTCCCACATGCTGCTGTGGCGAACAAGAGTGAGAGAGTGATGACGTAATGGAGCGATGAAGAAGAGAAAACGCGCTTCCCTTCGGCATTTGTGGAAAGTCTCTTCGAGCCCAACCAATGCCGACTGGCGCGAACCTGTCTCCCCGTCCTCCCCATTTGCCAGCCTATCCGTCCCATTACTTCATCACTCCATCACCCCATCACTTCATTACTCCCTCACTACGGCTTCACCAACCCGCTCACTCGAAAATTGAACCGGTAATTCAGAATGTCGTCCCAGGTGGTGCGGCCCCGCGGCCTCGCCCGGCTGTCGTCCGGGTCGCCGTAGGCCGTCCCTGGGCTGAAGTACCAGTTGAAGATCCCGTTACCAGAATGCCGCAGAATGGCCCAGTACCGCCCCGGCGGAAGGATGGGGCCCCCAACCCCGCGATCGAAGTCGAAGATGACCCACCGGTAGCCGCCGTGGGGGATGATTCCGGCGACAGGAATTCGTCGGCTTTCAGCGATCGGCGCCGTTCCAGGGATTCGCGCGGCATCGGGGCGCAGCTCCAGCCACAGCTCACCCATCGTCCCCCCGAACTTCTGGAGGGCGAGGGCTACGTCGGCAAGGGCCGTCGGCTGATCCAGCCGGAAGGCCTGTGCAAGGTCCACGGTCCCCGTCGCGTATTCCGCCGTCTCGGGCAGCATGGTCCAGTGGACCTCATTCAACTGCCCCGGCTGGCGTCCGCCGAGCGGCCTGAAGATCTTCAGGGCGGCCGGAAAGTCCAGGTTACCGAACTCAATTGGCTCCGTCAGCTCGTTCCTACCCGGCAGCACAACCGGCGGAGGCGGAGGCGGCTTTACGACGGGCGGAGGCGGTGGGGGCGCCTCCTGTCCGGCAGAGAACCGGACCTCTGCCGCCAGAATGTAGCGGCGGGGACTGGGCTCCGTCGCTAGCGGACGCAGCGCGACGGCCTCATCCACGAAATCCGGGGAGAATCGCACGCTCGCCCGCGGCTCGGCCCCGAGGAAGCTGAACCACTTGGTCGTGTCGAAGACATCCCGGCCGACTGCGTACCGGATGTGGTAGGCCGGGACGAAGACGTGCGTGGCCTGCGCATCGTAGGGCAGCCAGCCCAAGTCGGGATACCAGACCTCGAACCATGCGTGGCGGCCCTGGCCAAAGTTCTGGATCAGATTGCCACGCCCCGTGGGCACCGGCCAGGGCTTCGCCAGGGTGACACCCGCGACCGCCCGCGCCGGGATCCCCGCCGCTCGCAGGAGGGCCAGGGACAAGTGAGTATACCCGGTACAGTTCGCGATACCCTTCTCCAGGGCAAAGAGCGCGTCGTGCTTTCCCGGTTCCAGGCGATATTGCAAGTGATCCGCGACGAAGTTCAGGACCCGTGCGACTGCCTCGCGCTGGGAGCGGCTGCCCTGGACCAGCGTCGCCGCCTTCTGGACTATTGCCGGGTCATCCTTCTGGACCGCGGGGGTCGCCTCCAGGAACGGCTGGATCTCCTGCGATACGCCGTGAACCGGATAGGCCGCCGCGCTTTGCCAACCCGCCAGGTCCAGTGAGTTCCGGGTCACGAAACGGGTCGTGATAACGATGGTGCCGGCTGGCCTCTCCCAGGTGACCTCGTCCATCGCATTGCCCAAGCGGTCCTGGCTGGCTTCTCGCTTGTCCGGCGGTCGGGAGAAGCTGACCTGGTACTGCGTAATCTGCTGAATCGTACTGCGGCTGGTGACAGTGGGGAACCGGGGGAGCGTGACTTTGAGCCAAGTAGTCCCCGGGCTGGGATCGAACGTCTGCGTGAACTCCATGCGCGTCTCCGCGTGCATGGTCCCGCTCAGGATCACGGTCTCAGCGTCAGCAGTAGCGGGCACAAGTGACAAAGTGATAAAGGAACAGAGTGACAAAGTGAGGCAGCAGGAACGCAGAGCTGCGCACGGCGTGTCTTTTCCCGCGCTCCGCCCTCGCTTTCTCACCCTGTCAATCCCTCCCTTTATCACTCCCCGTATTCTCCCCTGCCCGCTCAAAGGCTTCCTCGTCGCGCCGCCGAACAGCCGACCAGCCGAACCGTCCTATTGCCGAACCGCCGAACCGTCGTTCAGCTGAACGCCCGTGCCTTTTTCCCTTTGTCGCTTTCTCACTCTGTCACTTTGTCACTCGCTGTCAAGTACCCTGGGCACAGCGAAGGCCGACGCTGACGTAATGGCCCGCAGGATCGAACCTGCCCCGGTCCGCGGAGCGCAGGACCCTCGGGCCGTCCCCCCAGGAACTGCCGCGAACGACGCGCGAACCCGAGGCAGTGGGGTCCTCCCGCCCGTCCGTAGCCACGTAGGGGTACGGCTTGTATAGAGAACTCACCCATTCCCAGACGTTCCCCGCCATGTCCAGGACGCCGAAGGGAGACACCCCGGTGGGATAGGAACCCACGGGCGCAGTCGTCTGGCTCCCCCGGTTGCCAGCGAAGCGGGCCCGGGTATCCTCCCAGGTGTTACCCCAGGGGTACTTCCGGCCGTCCGTCCCCCGCGCGGCGTATTCAAACTCGGCTTCCGTGGCGAGGCGCTTCTCGGCCCACTTGCAATACGCCACAGCGTCGTGCCAGGTGACCTCCACAACCGGGTGCTGGTCCTTGGCGGCTGCGTATTTCTGCCATTCCCCTTGAGGCCTGTAGCCACTGGCCTGAACGAACCGCGCGAACTTGGCATTCGTTGCCTCAGTTCGGTCAATCCAGAAAGCCTCCACGGTGACTTGATGCGTGGGTTTCTCATCTGAGCCTCCGTCCCCGTGGGTGTCCCCCATGGTGAAGGTACCGGCAGGGATGTACACCATCTCGGCGTTGTCCCTCCCCCGGCGTTGGATTGTGCCTGCGCGCAGGCCCTCAATGATGCGCTCCAGCTCGAACTGAATGGGTTGCTCGGTGTTGACCTTCACCTCAATCCGGGCTTCCCGGGGCTTATACCCAAGCGCCTCCAGCCGCAGGGTGTAGCTGCCTGCATTCGCTTCAAGCCGCAGAGGCACCTGCCCCACTTTGCCCACTTCCTTACCGTCTAGAAGCACCGCCGTCCCAGGCGGCGTCCCCGAAAGGACCAAGGAGCCGGTCGCGGGGCGCGGTGGTGGTGACGGAGGAACCAACGCGATGGGCGGCACCTGCGAGGGTGATATGGGTGAGTCAGATGGTGGAGGGCGTTCTGGCCCCTCCACCCTCGGCCCTGAAGCCTGGGGGAGAATGAAAACAAACTGACCCTCGCCACTGAGATTCCCGTACTGCGGCAACTGCCTCTTGTTGGATTCGGCGAAGACCCGCTGCTTGACCCAGAGGCCCAGCTCCTCCAGGGCCAGCCAGGTCTTCGGGCGGGGGAACGCGTCGCCGGAGAGGCCCCGGACCAACACCTCTGTGAAGATCCCGTGGCCGCCCCGTTCCTGCGCCTGATCCTCCTGGCGGCCGGCGGTCAGGATCTGGATGGCCGGCTTCTTGACCATCTCCTCGTACAGGTCGTCGCTGATCGAGCGGTTGAACAGAGCATACCCCGAGTAACAGGCATCCACGACGTACAGGATGTGCTTGGCCGGGATCCGGTCGGAGATCTGGCGGAGGGCCGTCATGCTGATGGCCGTAGAGAACAACCGCCCCGGATCACCGTCCACCGGCAGGAGGTAGCCCTCCTCCTCGCCAGAGCGCAGCCGGTCGGTCTTCCCGTGCCCGGCAAAGAAAACGAGAACCCGATCGTTCCCCCCCACCTGGGTCCGTAGCTCATCCCCCAGGATTCCCTCGATCCGGGTCTTGGTCGCCTGGGCGTCGAGGAGCAATCGGATCCGCTCTGGCCGGAACCCCTGCCCGCGAAGCGTCCGCTCCACCGCCCGCGCGTCGTTGACGGCGTAGCGCAGCTTCGGCACCCGCGGATGGCGGTAATCGTTGATCCCCACGATCACCGCCCAGGATTCCGCGTAGGGGGATCCCCCTCCAGGTACCGGCGCCACCGCCACGTCCCGGGAGACTGGGGCCTCTCTCGGAGGGATGGGCCTCTTTGGGGAGGCCGCCGTGGCGGCCTCTACTGGCATTGCCCAGATGGTCCCGAGGAGAGTGAGTAAGAGGAGCGGTCTGAACCGACTGGCCTGGCGTCGCTCTGCGCCCATGCAGAGCCCCTTAAGAAGGACTGGATTCATGCCTAACCCTGTGCCACCAGGAGCTCCGGCTGATCGACGAGTCGAGGGCCAGGAGTCTCCTGGAGCGCCTGGAGGAGACCTTGACGCGCCACCGCCTCGGAATCTTCCCGCAGCTTCGTGTAAGCCTGAAGATCACGCACTGCCTCGAGTCGTTGAATATGTTCGTGGAGCAACGCACCGCCAAGGTCAATCGCTGGGACACATCCGATCAGAAGGAGCGCTGGTTCGCCGCCGCGGTTGGGCAATTGCGCTTCGACGAGGCTCTGGACCTTGAGGGAATTGAGACCGGGGAAAAGGGGTCGCTCTTGATCCAACTGCGCCAGCGCGAGCAGGAAGAGGAGGATCGCAGCATCCATCACGTCGAAGCTTGTGGTGCCATTGAGATCATAGGTCAGCACTGTGGCCCCAAGTTTCGCCAGGTCTTGGCAGCTCATCGAGAAGGTTGAGAGCCCTGCGATGGCATCAGTGATCTTCTGGACGACCCAATCGCGAAGCTCTCGTTCCGTGATCTGCCCGCACGCCCCTACAGCGAACTCACCGAGTACGACCCGCATCATTCCAAGAGCCACCCAGTGCCGTGTATGCTTCATCCGCGGTCCATGACGAAGCGGTAGCGGAGATCCAAATATGGGTCCAAGAGGAGGTTCGGGAACGGGGGCAGCGGAATGCTTCTCTGGACCGCGCGTAGCGCCTCGGTATCGACGCTAGTGTCTCCGGAGCCAGTTTCTACTTTCAGATCGCGCACCTGACCCGACCGCAGGACCCGGAACCGAACCACGACCGCCATTCCCGGGGTCCCTGCCGCCGGCACGGGCACCCAGTTGCTCTGGATCTTCCAGTCCACCAGTGTAAGATAGCTAGCAAGGGTGCTCCCTCCGCCGGCACCGCCCCCCGGTCTCTCGACCTCGACACCGCCTCCCGTCCCCCCCGGCCGAAGAATGCGGAGGGCGATCCGGGTGTGGGTTTCCTTGTTCGCGGGGAGGGTCAGGGCCTCCTCGTGGGGTTTGTACCCCTCCTTGGTGAGGCGCAGGGTATGGGAGCCGGCGTCGGCCTCTTGGGAGAAGGGGGTCCGGCCGACCTCCTTGCCGTCCAGGAAAACGGTCGCATCCCGGGGGTCACTGAACACCGTAAGCTTGCCCTTCAGGCGGTCGAGTGTGAGGCTGAGCTTGTCCAGCGTATTGGCGGCGATAGTAATCTGCCGCCGGCCGGTGTAGACCCCGTCCTTGTCCAGCTCCAGGGTATGCTCCCCCACCGGGAGGCGCTCTAGGGTGAGAGGGGTATTCCCGACCTCACGACCATCCAGCCTCACCGTGGCGCCGGACGGCTCGGAGGTCAAATCGAGGTCGCCGGTCACGGGCGAAGTCGGTGGAGGAATAGAGACCACGGGTGGGGGGAGCGGTTGGACAGGGGGTTGAACCTCGGGAGGACGCGCAACCGGCCCCTGACCCCCCGCCCCAGGCCCCTGCGGCAGCAGGAACACAAACTGCCCCTCGCCCGAGAGGTTCCCATACTGGGGGAGCTGTTTCTTGTTGGATTCGGCGAAGACCCGCTGCTTGACCCAGAGGCCCAGCTCCTCCAGGGCCAGCCAGGCCTTCGGGCGGGGGAAGGCGTCGCCGGAGAGGCCCCGGACCAACACCTCTGTGAAGATCCCGTGGCCGCCCCGCTCCTGCGCCTGGTCCTCTTGGCGGCCGGCGGTCAGGATCTGGATGGCCGGCTTCTTGACCATCTCCTCGTACAGGTCGTCGCTGATCGAGCGGTTGAACAGAGCATACCCCGAGTAACAGGCATCCACGACGTACAGGATGTGCTTGGCCGGGATCCGGTCGGAGATCTGGCGGAGGGCCGTCATGCTGATGGCCGTAGAGAACAACCGCCCCGGATCACCGTCCACCGGCAGGAGGTAGCCCTCCTCCTCGCCAGAGCGCAGCCGGTCGGTCTTCCCATGGCCGGCGAAGAAGACCAGGACGCGGTCGTTCGACCCTACCTGGGTCCGCAGCTCGTCGCCCAGAATGCCTTCGATCCGGGCCTTGGTCGCCTGGGCGTCAATCAGGGTGAGGATCCGCTCCTGGCGAAAGCCCTGCGCCCGCAGCGTCCGTTCGACCGCCCGGGCATCGTTGACTGCATAGCGCAGCTTCGGTACCCGGGGATGTCGGTAATCATTGATGCCCACGATCACCGCCCACGATTCGGCATATGGCGACCCCCCTCCAGGCACCGGCGCCACCACCACATCACGCGGAAGCGCGGGCTCCGCCGCCTTGACCGGCGGCCGCTTCTGCGTGCCCGCACTCGCCCCGACGGACATCAAGACAATGCAACCGCAGATGAACGCAAATAAACGCAGATAGGCCCACCCACTAGACCCCGACGGACGGATTCGCCATCCGTGTTGATCTGCGTTCACCACCGGTTCCATGGCTGACTCCCCTGCCCAGTCACCCATTGACCTTGATCTTACACACCAAAGCGCCAGGAACTCCAAGGGGCTAGGCCCTGGAGTGCTTGGCGGCTTGGCGGTTATTCAATCTGCGAAATCTGCGTAATCTGTGGATAAGTTGAGCCCTTCCCTCAGAACAGCTCCGCCAGCTTCCGCAGGCTTAACAACGCATCTGGGCCGCTGACCGGATCGGTCAGCCGGAAGGCGCCCGACTGCTTCTCGGCCTCCAGCAGACCCCGCGTGGTCACCATCATGATCGCATTGAAGGCAAAGTGGTCGCTCCGCACGTCGGGAAATGGGCTGACGGAACCGATGAAGCGCTTCCGGATCGTGTCATCGCCGCTGGCCAGGACCAGGATCTCCTGGACCGTCATGGCATAGGTGGCCCGGTCCACGCGGTCGGCAGGGCGGAAGGTTCTGTCGGGGAATGGCTGCATGAGGTGGAACCGGGTGACCAACTCGATGAATCCCCGCGCCCAGTGAGCTCCATCCACGTCGGTGATCGGCGGCGCTGCCGCAGCCGGCATTTGAATTCCCTGGGGGGCCTTGAAGCTGGGATCGAACAGCTCCGGCCGGCGCTTACGCAGCTTTTCCTCCAAGCCCAGCTCCGTGGCGATCAAGGCCGCTAGGTCGGCCCGGGTGATGGGATCTGCCAGGGCGATCTTTTTGCCGATGTTGGTACCGGGCGCAGCCATCCGGATCTTCATGGACCGCTCCCACTCTCTCCGCGCCGGCGCGAACATCGGTTGGATCTGGAGGGCGGCGTCGAAGTCCCGCTCTGCCCGGACGAATTGGTAATCCTTCAGATAGGCCTGACCCCGATAGTAGTGCGCTTCGAAATACTTGGGATCCAGTTCCAGCGCCTGGGTGAACTCCCCTACGGCCTTCTTGATCTCACCTTTCGCCGTCTGGACCCGGCCAGCCGCGACATAACCAGGCGGAAACTTGCTGTCCAGGTCCTTGGCCGTCTCCGCCGCCTCCTCTGCCTTGGCCAGATCCCCAAGGCCGAGATACGCCAACGCGATCCCCTCGAAAGCCGGCGCGTACTTCGGATTCAGCGCCCGGGCCCGCTCGAACTCCGCCAGGGCGTCAGTGAATTTCTTCTCCTCAAGGAACTTCTGGCCCGCGGCGTAGTGGTGCTCCGGCGTGTCCGTCGGTCCCTTGGACTGCTCGCCGACCGTGGCACACGCCGTTAGCCACAGCGCCGTTGCTACCACCGCCATCAGTTTCAGCCGAATCGGCTTCATTTTTCTGTCCTCCGCTCACTCAGTCAAAGAGTGATGAAGAGATGGAGTGATGAAGTGATGAAGAAAAGGCCTCCGGCCATGAATGTAACCATGATCAGCATGGTCGCGGCCGCTTTCATTCGAGCTGAGCGAATCAGACCATTCATGATTCTGCTCACCTCTTCGATCGCTCCACTCAACTGGCTGCTTGTCGCTTGATCGAGATAGCCGAGACGGCTTGCGACGTGGACCTGCGTGTCCAACTCGCTCAGCGATCCGCGCGCAATCTGGAGCGAGTTCTTGAAAGACCCGACAGATCCTCGAGCCGCTCCCTCAGCAATGTTGGAAGGGACGCTCACCGCCGCACGGCGCATCTGGGACACCAACCCATATTGCTCTTCTCGCGGAAAGGCGGCAGTTGCACGGTACACCGATACAACGAGATCCATGCTCTTCTTCCACGCCTCTAGTTTCCGGTGCGGTCGCTCGTCCATCTTTCCACCCCCTCACTCCCCCTCTCCATCACTCCATAACTTCATCACTCCATCGCTTCTTTTCAGTCGACTACAATCATCACCTTGGCTTTCTCCAGGAAGCTCAGGTTCTCGGCCGCCGCCAGCAGCTTCGCCGCGTCCGCGTTGCTGACCACCACGTCGGCCGTGTTGGCCCCGGCCGCCCGGACGGCCTTGACCACCAGCGGCTTCTCCCCTACCCGACTGCTGGACTGTGCCGCAAACAGGTCCTTCGAATAGCCGACCATGCCCTGCTGGACTGCCCAGTCCCGGTCCACCACGGCGGATCCGTAGATCTCCTGCCCGCCCTCGCTCAGCACCTTGGGGGCCATGGCCGGCTTGACGCCCAGGCCGCGCGCATCAATCACCAGCCCCGAGTAGATCGCGGGGGCCGGCTTGGCCTCTGGAGTCGGTTCAGGTGTCGTCGGCGGGGCCACGGTCGGGGCGGGGGGCTTGGGTGTCGTCGGCCGAGGCAGCACCAGATCCGCAAACTCACCCGTGGCGGGCACCGCCACCGTGACCTCGACCGCGCCCCCGCCGAGGTCCCGCGTCTCCACCACCTGGGCGCCACGGATCACCCCCGAGACTCGCGCCTCGGTCACGGTGCCTGCCACCATCAGCGCCTGGACCGTGGTCCGGGAGTCAATGGCCACCCCGTGGGCAATGGCCAGCAATTCCTGGCGGGCCAGGACTGTTCCGGCCGTGATCGCAAGGGCCCGACCGTGTTCCTGGTTGATGGCGTACGAGGGGGCGACGCCGATTGCCCTGGCCTGGATGAATTGCGTGCTCCAATTGACGCCGTTTTCGACCTTGTCCGTAGGTTTTGGCGCAGTCCACAGCCCAGCTCCACCGACCACCGGGACGGCCGCAAGCAGCACTGCGGCAATTCCAACCAGCCATCGTCGCGAATAAGTCATGGAACTCTCCTCCACTTTGCAAGTTTGCCGTCTTGCCCTCATAAGACCGCCGGGGAGATCAAACCTTACAGCTCACTACCGGGCTACCTCCACGGCGACCACATCCTCCGCCCATTTGGTGGGCACCACCTTGTTCCGCTCCTCCTTGATCTCCACCGCCAACCCCCGGGTCTGAGCCCGGTCAAGAGATCGGAAAGCAGTATTCTGGCCAGCGAAATTCCCGGGGTGAATCCGGACAGGCTCTTCGGTCGCGATCGCCCTGACCTGGTCAAATCCCGTAGGTCCCTGGACCACGAGGTTGAAGCCGGAATCCCGGGGAGGGATGACGACGTCCTGCCCGGCCCGGACGAAATGGCTCGAGTGGAACCGGTTCGGATAGATAACCGTCACTTCCCCGCTCGTCCCAATGTTGATCAGGGTGACGTAGGCGTCCCGGCTCACCCGAAGGCCGAACTGGATCGGCTCCCCGATCCGGTAGGAGGGCTTGTCGGACCAGACCTTCACATTCAGGCGATCCGAGGTGACGGGAGGGGATTGAACTGCGGGGACAGCGGGTGGAGGAGCAGAAGACGCTGTTTGAGTTCCCTCCCCGCACCCGTCCCCGGCGATCGGTCGAGAGAGCAACCCCCTCAATCCCTCGTCCGAGACCAGGGTCACCGAGTCGGCCCAGACGGCCTTGCCCGTTTCAGTGTCAAGCACCCGGACGGTCACCGAGAGCTGTCTCCCCCGATCAGTCACGCGCCCGGTGGCCAGCAGGTCTGCCTGCCCCAACCGCCCGAGCTTTTTGTGGAGCGCGGGATCGAATTGGTCCCCCAGCCAGAGCTTGTTCTCCCGGATGACCTGACACAGTTGCGTGCGGGTGACTACTTCGAACCCACCTGGGGCCGCCCGGTTGGTCAAGGCCACCTCCAACTGGTCGGACAGATGCGCCCCCAACTCGGTCATGCGACCATCCGTGAGTGGAAAATCGGCCACGCCTACTTTCTTCCCCTTCACCTCCCCCGACTGCTGGATCTTGCCTGCCACCCGCTCGATTGCCACCGTGACCTGATCGGCCCAGGCCAGTCCTGGTCCGTAACTCAAAAAGACGACAGCCAAGAACCACGTGAGGGGAGGGATCATGGGGCCCTCCGAACGGTGGTCAGTACGGCGCGGTCTCGGACGACCTCTCCTTCTCCGGCCGACGACGCGACCACCTCCAGGCCGCGGATGCCCTGTGGAACCTCCAGGAATGGTCCGGAAGATGCGCCGAGCCCGCCTGGACCCCCGAATGGCTTTCGGCTGACAAGCGCCGTGATCGACTCCACTCCGAAGGGTGATTTCACCCGGAAGACAAATCGGTCCTCTTGCGCGGGAAGAGCTACCACCTTTCCTCCCGAAATCCTCCCCTCTTGACGGTACAGGTTCGGGAAGACCTGGTACGTCTGGTTGTTGGCATCCGTGTAGTAGAGGCGGAGGTACGCATCCTGGTTGACGCGGACGAGAATGAGGACGTCCTCCCCGTCCGAGTAGATCGCCCCTTTCCCCCGATCGGTCCAGACCTCCACCTTGAGCGGGTTGGCAGTCTGGAGGCCTGAGAGTGGCGCAATGCGATCTTCAATCCGTTCATTGAGGCGGGCGCTCTCCAGGTTGGGTGGAGCCACCGGGGTATTCCGGGGGAGCGCTGCAGTCGGCAGAAATGCGCGGGCCACCCCCAACAGGACATCCCCTTGCCGCTGGCGCACCGACACGAACAGTTCCACGCCTTCCGGGGTGTCCCAGTAGTTCCCGATGATCACGAGATCCGCACCCGAAGCCTCGGCCAGAGCCGTGCTCGACTTGGGGCTCTGGGCAACGCTGATGGTGCGCAACCGCGGGGCCTCCACCAGCACGAACGCACCCGAGCGGCTCAATTGCTCCTGAAGCTGGCCCTTCATAAAAACGCTGAGGGGGCTGCCGAATTCGGTGTTCCGGTAGCTGATCTCCCCAAGGACTGCCTTCATGGGCACCTGGCCCGTGCCCAGTGATCGCGCGATCTGAGTCAACTCGTTGGCAATAGCCCTGAAGGGGTCTTCAGCGCCGGGAGAGACTGTCGGGGCCGATTGTGGAAGCGAATAAGGAACAGGGGGAGGCGCAGGCGCCGTCACCACGGGGGGCGCCGGCGTCGATGGGAATTGTTGTACGCTTGGGCCCGAGGAGACCGAAACGCTGCCCGTGGCCCCTGGTGGGCGCATCGCCTCGAGGACAACCTTGAAGACGGCGTCTGCGACACGCATCTCCTTGGTCATACCCTCAGGATAAGTAACCCCGGTGGGGGGATACACGATTTCCGGCAGCGAAGAGGATTGGGGACTGGGAGCTACCTGCGGGGTAGGGAGCGTCCCCACCAACCTCCGCACCTCTGTCTGCGTGGTCTGGAGCGTGTCCGTCCGCCGCAGGAACTCCTCCCGTGAGATCAGGCAGGCGTTGTACTGCTGGCAGTACCGCTGGTAGTGCAGGATCATGTCGCCCGAGATCGAATCCAGGGCGATCAACTGGCTCGATCCCGCCCCGAAGCCCACACCTCCGCCAATGGGTCCATAGAGGCCAGAGAGACTCATCTTGAAATCGCGTTGGGCCTGCGAGAAATAGCCGCGGCAGTCCAGCGCCGCCCCGCCGCACGGTCGCTGCTCCCCAGGCAGGCCTGTCGGCCCAGCAATCGGCTGCGTCGCACAGGAAGTCAAGATAAAACCCACCAGAGCAAGGCTCGTAAGGGCTTGCAAGAATCTGCTCTCGGGTCGCATAATGGCTCCACCTCTGCTCCAGCGTTGTGGCATCTCACTCGCACACGAAGATTATCGCACCCTCCATGCGCGACCTCAGGTCGCTCTGAATTCGCCTAACCTTATTCGACCGGCAGTAACCTTTTTCAAATTCACCAGCAACTTGGATCCCCGGCGGAGCTTTTGGGGTCCTCGCGGCTGTGTCCCTATCGTTAGGATCTTCAGGGTCATACACCCACTCTGCCTCCGGAACCCAGCTAAGCGGATGCCCGAACATCACATTGTTGAATATTCCGAAGAAGTCTGCCTTTGCCCGGTCCCATTCTAACTGACAGGCCGTGATCTTTTTCTTGGGATCCCTTCCGGGACACTCCACGCCATCTGGATTCTTCGTACAGCACGCGTCGTGCTGTGTAGCTCCCACTGAGGCACGCGAGGTAATGCGGAACTTACATTTCTCGCCCAAACAGTCGTGCGACGCAGTTGCCGGCGTGCCAATCTTCTCAAGCCCCAAGTACCTCTCACCCGGGCTACAAGTTTGCCCAATGCGGCCAGGACAGTTCTGGTGCCTATTCCATCGTACACGGACGCTGACCTCTGTCACCAATGATGTCGAAGACGCAAACATCGGCGTGCTGCCCGCCGTTGGCGACGCCTCGACTACAGTGAGCTTGACCTTGTAGTCTCCACCCTCAAAAGGATGGGTCGTTTCGGGATCCTCGCTGACGGCTCTCCCATTGACCTCCCATCTGTACGCCCACCTGCGGCCAAATGGGGATATGCTCCTTTTTCCAGACAGAGTGACCGTGACCGGAACTCCGTTCGGGGCAGCCAATTGAAGTATTTCACCCTGCCGCGCGCTTTTCCCAAGGGCTGATACGTCAATCTGCACTGAAGCTGGCGGTTGACCCATGAAAGACCCGGGGGCTGTTGGCGTTGGAGCAGGCGGACTCCCTGAGGAAACCACTGTAAGTGAAACAGTGTTGCTCGTACCTCTGCCCTTATCATCCGCCGAAAGCGTGTAGGTTCCGATAGGGACCTCTGCTGGTAGTTGATACTGCGCGGAAAGCTTGCCCGAAGGGTCCGTCCTGACCTGGACCGGGGGAACGAGCGTCCCACTGGAGTGTCGTAGTTGAATCGTGGCAGATCCCTGTGGGGTGAACCCGCTGCCAGAGATCTGGATCAATTCACCCGCCTTCAACGTGGTCGCCCCCGTCGTGATCTGCGGAGCAGCAGGTGACGGAGCGCCGGGTATCGGAACTCCCGGAGGGGTTGGAGCTGGTTCACTGACCACAACCCTCACCTGAGCTTGCGCCGTTCCCCCCTGGGCATCTCGCACTGTCAGGGTGACCTCATGCGTCCCCAGCCGGAACGGTCGGGTCACCTCACGACCCGTTCCCAGGACTTGTCTCCCACTCTCCCACACGTACCGCAATGGCTGCCCCTCAGGATCCTGGCTGCGGGCTCCAGAGAGGGTCACTTGGGCTTCACCCCCACTCGGCACCGTAAGCCGCAGTTCCTGCCCCTCCTGCGCCCGCTGGGCAGCGGCTGTGGCGTCAATTCGGCCCACCAGAGGTTGCTTCGCGACAGCCCCCGGGCCTGGGACGGGCGCAGGCTGCGCCGATACAACCACTGAAAAGGGGAGTCGGCTCGACAGCAAACCGCCAGGATTCATTACCTCGGCCGTCCATGTCGCCGGTGTGCGCGCCACATTCGCTCGAATCTGAATTTGCGTCGGGCTCATCACTGCAATGCGGTCGGGCGGAATTATGTACACCGCCCCGCCCATCCGTAATGCGACCTGCGACCCTGCGACAAATCCACTGCCCGTCAGGGTCAATGTCTGCAGGCCATCCGCACCAGGGACAGGACTGGGCATGATGCCAGTCAGTGTCGGGGTCGGTGATGTTGGGCTCGCGGGTGGCGCCTGGGGGGGGCGCTGCGCCAGTTGTGTCAGACGCGACCCCACTGTGTTGAGGACCTGCCGCACCTGGAGAAGTTGATTCTGCACCGCCGCTTGATCTCCCCGCTGCGCGGCCGTCTCCGCAACTTGAAGTAGCTCTCCTACACGAGCAAGCTCTTGGGTCACGGCCGTCCGATCGGCAGGCGTTGGATACGTGACCCGGCCGGCCTGGTCATTGAGCTGCTGCCAGGCGCCCCTGAGCTGCTGTACCTGGCCGAAGAGCTGGGCACTAGCCTGCGGGGTTGTGGGGGTGGGGGTGGCCGGGGGTGCTGGCGTGGCCGGCCGCTGGCTTAACTGTGTCAGCCGTGGCCCGATTGTGTTGAGGACCTGTTGCACCTGAGCGAGCTGCGCCTGCACTGCGGCTTGGTCGCCGCGCTGGGCGGCGGTCTCTGCGACCTGGAGGAACTGCCCCGCCCGCTGGAGATCTTGGGACACGGCTGCTTGGTCTGCCGGTGTTGGATAGGGGAATTGCGCGGCTTGGGCGTTCAGCCGGTCCCAGGCTCCCCGGACCTGTTGAAGCTGGGCGACGAGTTGCGGATCTGGCCGCGGTGGTGGTGGTTGCGGTATGGGGGTCGGCGGCGTCGTGGAGGGGGGAGCAGGTCGAGGGGCGGGTGAACTCGGCGGCGGTGGCTGCGGGGGAAGCTGTGCAAGTTGCGTAAGCCGCTTGTTGGCCGCGATGATTGCTTGCTGAGCCTGTGCCATCTGCGTCTGCACCCCTAATCCGTCACCGCGCTGGGCGGATGCCTCTGCAGCTTGAAGGGCTTGCCCTGCCCGTTCAAGGTCTTGGGACACAGCGCCCCGGTCTGTAGGTGTCCGATAAGGGAACTGCGCCGCCTGGGCGTTCAACCGATCCCACGCTGCTCGCACCTGCCGGACCTGCTCGATGAGCTGCGGATCGGGCCGCGGGGACGGAGGAGATGACACCGGCGGGGAAGGTTGAGTAGGACGCGAAGGCGTTGAACTCGGTGGTAGTGGCTGCGGGGGACGCTGCGCCAACTGTGTCAGTCGCTGGCTAGCTACCCCGAGGGCTTGCTGGGCCAGTGCCAGTTGACCCTGGACTGCCGTCCGATCGCCCCGCTGGGTGGCAGCCTCGGCGGCCTGCAAAGCCTGCCCGGCACGCTGGAGGTCCTGGGACACGGCTGCCCGGTCTGCTGCCGTCGGATACGGGAACTGCGCAGCTTGGGCGTTCAGCCGGTCCCAAGCTGCCCGCACTTGCTGCACCTGCGCGACGAGTTGCGGATCAGGGCGCGCGGGTGGCGGCTGTGGCGGAGGCGTCACTGGCACCGGAGAAGGGGGAGTGGGGCGAGGAGACGGCGGGCTCGGCGCCATCGGCTGCGGTGGACGCTGAGCAAGCTGGGCCAGTCGCTGGGTGGCTGTGGCCAGGGCTTGCTGCGCCTGCCCCAATTGGGCCTGCACCGTTACCCTATCCCCGCGGCGGGCCGCTGCTTCAGCGGCCTCAAGGGCCTGTCCCGCCCGCTGGAGGTCCTGGCTCACGGCCGCCCGGTCGGCCGGGGTAGGATAGGCAGCGCGTCCGGCTTGCTCATTAAGCTGCTGCCAGGCCACCCGCGCCTGCTGGACTTGGGCGAGGAGTTGGGGATCGGGGGTCGGTGCTGGCGGTGGCTGCGGAGAGGGCACGGCCGGTGAAGGTTGCGAGGGGCCAGCCCGGGCGACCAACTGACCAACTCGCCCTTGCCAGCGATGCAATTCACCCCCACGTTGCTCCCGCCATAGCGCGACCGTCCCCTCCATCGGCAGGGGGGATTGCCCCGGAGCCGGGCGCTGCTTTTCCAGTTCCTGATACGCAACCGAGCAGACCGACAACCGTTTCTCTCCACTTCCTTCCACTCGCTGCGCCGGCCGCGGGACGGCCTGTCCCCCCACCCGAAACTCACAACTGAGATATATCGGCCCCGTGTGCTGGAGGTGGACCGTCAAGGTCACAGTGCTTGCATCCGCTCGCGGCTCCACGCCGACGATTTTCGCGGACAAAGGCGGGACTGTCTCCGTGACAACCACCCGCACCTGGGCCTGCGCCGTTGCACCCTGGGCATCTCGCACCGTCACTGTGATCGCATGCGTCCCCGCCCGGAACGGTCGTGTGATCTCTCGCCCCACACCCGCTCCCCGCCCATCAACCGCCCACTCCCACTGGGTCAGTTGCCGTTCCGGATCCTCGCTCCTCGCCCCCGACAGCGCGACAGCCACCTCCCCGCCCGGAGGCACCGTCAGGCGCAACTCCTGCCCCTCCTGCGCCCGTTGCCCTGCTGCGCTTGCGTCAATCCGCGCCACAGGCGGCTGGTTGGCACGCGGCTGAATCTGCGCGACGTTCTGCCATCCCCAGCGCGCCACCTCAGGCTGGAGCTGGCCCGTCGGCGGCTGCCGCCACAGCACCAGGGTCGCCTCGATCGTGATCGGCGGCTGGCCAGCCGCAGGCGGTTGCAAGCCCACCTCTGCATAGCGAACCGGGCAGGCATCAACCGTCTTTTCCCCGCTCCCATCTAGGTGGACGGCAGGTCGGTCAATGATGCGGCCCGCCGCTCGGTACGAACACCCGAGGTAGAGTGTCCCGGTTTGCTGGACGCGGGTTGCCAAGGTAACGCCATCGGCGGCAGCGCGGGCCTGAACGTTGACGATCCGCCCCTCCGCGGGAGGCGGCGGCCTCGGCCCTGGCTGGGAAGGGGGTGGACTAGGCGGCGGCTGCGGGGGCCGTTGCGCCAACTGGGAGAGCCGCTGGCTAGCCGAGGCCAGTGCCAAACTGGCTTGCTTGAGCTGGGCATCCACAGTCGCCCTGTCCCCTCGCTGTGCAGCGGCGTCCGCGGCTTGTAGCGCCTGTCCGGCTCGTTGGATTTCCTGGTTAACCGCTGTCCGGTCGGCCGGCGTCGGGTACGTGGCCTTGCCCGCCTGGGCGCTCAGTTTCTCCCAACTCGCCCGGGCCTGCTGGACTTGTGCGATAAGTTGCGGATCCGGCCGTGCCGGTGCAGAGGACGTTTCCCGCGCAAGGCCGGTGATCGCCGCCAGACCGATCACCAGGAACGCCACATGCACCGAGCGGGAAAGACGACTCACCATGGCCACCACTCCCTCTTCACGGGCAGGGACAACGTGACAGAATGGTCAGCCGCCCAGCCGAACCCTCGAACAGCCGAACTGCCGAACGCATTCTCCTTGTCACTTTATCCCTTTATCACTGTGTCACTCTGTCACTGTCATTGCACGATGACCCTCACAACCCGCGCGGACGTCTTCCCGGCTTGGTCCGCGATGGACACCCGGATCAGATGCCGCCCCGGGGGAATCCGGGCCTGCTCGACGTAGAGCCGATTCGCCCGAAGGTAGGGCAAGAAGCGGTCCGTGATGTCAATGTCCCAGAGCTTCACATACACAACCCGGAGCGTGTCCGGACGCACCCCAGGGCCGCCGGGGACCTGCTCGAACAGCACCTCGATGTCCACAGATCCCATATAGGGTTTCCCATCCTGGGGGCTCAGAATGGTGATCCGTGGCCCGTCAGATACATCTTCGCTTGGCCCTTTGAGGGTTGGCGCATCCTGGAGCATCGCCTCGCCTTCGGTGATCACTACAGGCCCCGTCCCGAGGGCGAGTGAGGGAGTGATGAAGTAAGGGAGTGATGAAGTAAACATAAAAAGGACGATTTGATAGCGAATGGCGCCCCCCTTCCACCTTCGATGTGGCCGGCTGTCAACACTTTTCAATTGCGTCCTTTCTTGGAATTGCACGTGCACCTTATTCCCTTCCCTCTCCGCCCAACACGATCTTCAGTTTCCCTCTCCATCACTCCATCACTTCATGACTTCATCACCGTTAATCGTTCCATCACTTTCTCACTTCAACGACGACCCGACTTCGATCGAACTCTATGAGCCGATAGCCTGGTTCCCGCCCGATCCGCGAGGCCAGGTACACCGCCTTCTCCGGGTACGTCAGGGTGAGCGCCGATTCCGCGGAGGAGAAGGTGCGCTGCTCCACGCCCTGGACCCAGCGGAGCGCCTGGAGGAAGCTCTTAAACCGCGCCAGGGCATTCTCGTCGGCCAAACCCCGCACCCGGACCTCGACCAGGCGGTCCTTCCGCTTGAAGTGGTCATCCAATCGCGCCAGCAAGGAGGTCGCCGCCCCGCCGCCGAACTCTGCCAGGGCCTTCCGGCCCGCCTGGATGTCCGACAGCGCAAATCCCCGGATCCCCTGTTGGCTGAAGGTGGCGATGATCCGGCCCGTCTCGGCCTCGATAGCTCGGAGCGTTCCCCGCGCGTGGGCCGAGATGATTCCTGCATTGTTCTGGCTGAATTCGCTCTTGACCTCGCCAATGATGATGATGTTAGCCAAAAACCGAAGACCGATTCGGCGGACCTCGTCCAGGTCCCCCCGTCGGGACGCATCCGCGATTTCCCTGTTCCGTAGTGACTGGACATGCTGCGGATCATACACGCGGTAGTTGGCGTCCACGAGACGCTGGACGATCTCTCCTTCTACCACGGGGGGCGCATTGGGTGTGCCCATGTTCGTCTCCGGCAGTACCACCACAATGGCCAATTCAGAGACGAGCGATTGCAGCTTTTCCTTCAACTCACCCGGGATCACCCACGCCTCGATCTGGACACAGTAGGTCCCGTCCGGACGCTGTCCCTCCGACAGCATCCGGTCGGCCTTGATGTATCCCGCAGCGTGTGTCCGAACCACGGCGTCAAACAGGATCTCGTTCTGAACCAGCGTGTCCGAATCCAGGTGAACCCCGGCGACCTGCTCCAAAGCTTTGACCCGCGCGGCGATCACCGCCTCGTCCTTCGCCTGGGCGATGTCCCCCCCGATAATCGTCCCGCACCCCTCAACTTTAACCGACTGCTCCTGCTGCGCCCCAGCCCGGACCGGCGCCAACAGCAGCACGGCAACAATTGTGCCTCCAATTATTGCTCTAGGAGCCCCCATACCTCCTCCACCTCGACACACTCAGTCCTGCTGTCTGGATACAGATGACTGCCCCCTCGCTCCTCGCCCAATCAGAAGAGACCCCGTGATGGCCGATTTCTTACATTCCCCGGTGGCAGCAGCGATTGACGGAGAATCAGCCGACGCTTGACCTGCCGAACGCTTTTCCCATACACCCCGTGTTCCCGATTCCTCCCCGGAAAGCCTCTTTTCCATTGACGAGTGCATGAAACGAGAATACACTACGATCATTCAGAAACTTCGTAAATCCAGAAGAATCCGAGGCTTCTCATGGAAACAGCAGTGAAGCGGATCAGGGCTTCGCAAACCGAAACCGAAGGTTCCCAGCTCCTCACGGCTCCGGAACTGGCCAGAGCCCTTAAGCTCAACCCCCAAACACTGTACCGCCTGGCCCGACGAGGGCTGATTCCTTCTATCCGCATTGGGAAGAAGGTGCTCCGCTTCGATCCGATCCAGGTCAGAGCCACCCTCGAAGCCCAAGGAGCCTTTCAACCGCGTATCGGCCGCGTTTCCCCATCTGCTGGACGCCTTTCCTTCACGCGACTCGAGGATCTGGTGGCCCAAAATCGTTGGATGACACCGCCTCCCGATCTCGCTCTGGAGCGCTTCGCCCCACGCTTTCCGCGCGGCATTGACCTCACCAGCCTGGCCTATGAGAGAAAGCGTCCGTGAACGGGATCGTTCTCTTCGACACGGGGATCCTCCTCCGGGCCTCGACGACGACCTTGGACCATGCCGACCTGTGTCTTGCACTCTGGACCCGGGCCCGAGCGGGAAGGCTTCGGGCGTGCATCGCCCAGCAGAGCGTGTGGGAGTTCTTCTCCGTTCTGACGAGACTCGCCGTTCCCCATCGAAAGGTTCTCGCAGAGATTCGGAAACACCTCGCGGTATTTCCGGTCATCGCGCCCAAGGACACTACGTTCCCTGGGGTGCTGGCTTCGCTGGCAAGGCTTCGCTGGCTCAGCGGCCCTCAGGTGTACGACCTTTTCCTGGCGCACACGGCTCAGGACAACCACGTCACCACTCTCTACACGCTCAACGACCGCCACTTCCAAAGATTCGGCCTCCCCTTGCAGATTGTGAATCCCGCCTCTCGCCCGAAGCGCTAGCTCTTCACGGCGGTCGTCCCCGGAGGCCAGCACCCCCAATCCTCACAGCACACCCACACTCGCCGCGCCGATCCGCACCAGCAGGCTGAGATCGCCTCCCCGCTCCACGGCGCGGATCAGGGTGGTGATCGTCCGGGAATCCAGCGTACGTAGGAGCGTGATCGCGCCCAGTGCCACCACAGCCAATCCCGCCACGGCTCCAATAGCACCGGAGAGCCGGTGTGGGTTGGTCAGGTTCAGTTTATGTGCCGCATGCCCAAACTCGCCCGGCATCGCTGTCCTCGTTCGTAGGAGAAGTATACCCTGTGCGCTGAGCTTTCATTGAGACCCAAGCAGCGAGCTCACCTGGCAATCGGAATATCTCGGACCACCGGTGCTTTCTTGAATCCCCTGATCCCAATAACCACACTCATGTGCGTAGCGGACTCCTGAAGGTCGTCTGTAATGAATAGGACGTTGACCGGTAGTTGCGGCATGAAAGCTTCTTCGATGAAATTTGTCTCCTGCCTATTCCCTGTCGCAATGCCATATCTGTATTGGTTTCCCCTGTTGTCGATTAATTGGCCTTCATGTGTTGTCAGAATGAGACGCCTTTGTTCGCTCCCGGTATTCATGAGGGCTACAGTGCAAACCAGTTTCCCACCGGTCTTCCTGCATCCCCTCGGTTGAAAGGTGAAGCCCTCCACAGATACAGGTTGGCCGGGCCCAGACGGTGTAGGTGCTGCTGCGCCCGTGGTGGGCGCTGGACCCGGACCTGCGGGACCGCCAACGCCCTCCTGCCGCCCGCGCTTCAGCATTTCATCTACCGTGGGGTCTTTGCTGATGGTAACCGTCGCTCCCAGGAGCATCCGGTTGGTTTCGATCTCGATCATCCGCGCATCAAGATCCACCTGGTTGCCGAGGTCGGACACCGTCCCAACCACGATGGCCTCTACCCCCGCCATCTGGCCTAACCGCTTTGCCTTCGCCGGGTCCACCAGCTCCGACATGCTGAACTTCAGCTCTGCGAGAACCTGGCTGAGGCGCTGGCGCTCGATGACAGAGAATTTCGGACTCTGTGCCAGGCGCGTGGTCAGCCGGCTGGCGATGTACCGCCCGAGGTCGCTCGTCACGTTCTGGAGGTCGGGAAAATCCGCCACTGCCACCCGAAGCTGCCTCCCCTCTGGCGCCCCGCTGGCAATCTGAGCCGCCAGTTGCTCCACTCCCGTCCTGACATCCTGGGCCGACACTTGCGGGACCATGAGCAGAAGGACTCCCATCCCCGCCAACACGAAGAAAACCCATTTCCGGGTTTCCATGCTCAGTCCTCCTTCAGTCTTTGCTCCTCCGTCCTGGCTCCCCCTGCCGTTTCAGCCAAAACTATGGGACACACTTGAGCCAAGACCGTTCCCTTCGCTTTTTATCCTGCTGCCGCACTAACCGCTATCTTCCGAGCGACGTCCTCCGCTGCACCCCGCATCGCCTCGCCGATCCATGATTCCAATTGTCTCCTGGCGACAGCCTTGAGCGCATCTTCACTGAAGATGAACCCCCCCATGAAGCTTCGCCCATACCCTGTTTCCGCCATAACTATCCTGGCCGTTTCCACATCAATCAACCGCACGTCAATGCCGACTGTGCATATCGTCGCATTGATTATGAACGATGCCGCGCTAAAACCGATTTCCGTGATGGCGCCTGTGACGATGGTCTGGGCTCCCACGATTTTCCCGATCCTTACTGCTGTAGCGGGGTCTACCATGTCTGAAAGCTGGAATCTCTGTTCCCGCAATACCCTCTCAATATCCTTCCGCTCCACCAGATCATACCGGCCTGTTCTGAACAGGGAGGTGGAGAGCATTTCTATCAGCCTCCTGTCCAGATCTGCCACACCATAAGTTCTCGCGTACACATTGAACCCCACAATCGCGGTTCTCGCCTTCGGGCCCGTGTACGGCGACCGCCTCGCGTCCTGTGGCGTGGCAACACAGGCCGCCAACCACATCATGACTGAGCAGACAAGGGCTAGTTTGGGCATCCTTTTGCCGCTCCTATCTCGCTCAGCATCCGTTCTTCTGGCGTTCATTTCAGCCGCACGCTCAACGACCGCCCACGAGGCTGGCGACATGTCCTGTGTCGCTCTGGATTCATAATCTACCTTCGACGGTCAACTTCCTCCTATGCATGCCTCGCCACTATGCCAGTATTCCCACCCGTTATACCGGACCCCAGGCAATTTCTCCACGACACCTCCTCACTTTATACCTTCCTTCATTACCTCTCGTATATTCTTGCGTATGCCATTCAGTGAGATGTCAGAGCAGAAACCCGGTGACGATTTCTGCCATCCGGTGCTGATACGCGTGTAGCAGAAAACCTTTACCGTCACCTTTGTTGCCTCATCAGACACTCTTTCTACCAGAAACACACTTCGGCCGCGGAATTCCGAGGATGATTTCTCGGAGCTAATGATTCCTCTATTCCTGTCCAGCGAGACATTCTCTCCTCGGAGGTACCTATTCGCGGCCGTCCAGACGGCGTCATAAGACACATAGTACGTTCTGGCTACCGCCCAGAAGTAATCAGTGTCAGAATGGCGGGCTGTCAGGGCTTCAATTGCCTGATTGGGACGGGCGGCTACCTCCATTACTTCATCGGCGCTCCTTTCACCGTAGACGGCCTTTATGATTGATACCGCTACTTTATCAACCGCATCTCTAATCGCAGAGTTGAACATGTCCTCTTCGGTTCTCTTCATACCCAGAACATCCTGCCTCCGCTCGCCCCCAGACGTTACGTCCACCTGCGCTCCGCCCGCATAGCTCCTCCCTACTTCGGAGACGGCTAGAAGAGTCCTCCCAGTCCTCGCATCGAGAACCTGAGAGGTGATCGTAGCTGAGCGGATTACCAGCACGCCGACCACTACGGGCATGTACGTGACCTTGTGATCCACAACATCACTCTTTACGATCACCTGAGATCCAAGGAGCCGGCCAACTGTTACTGCGGTCTGGGGATCAATGATATCGGATAGCTGTAACCTCTGCTCCCCGATAACTCGGTCGATCGCGTGGTGTTCGACCACGGTGAAATACTTGTCTTTGGAGAGCGCGGTGGTAAGCATGTTCACAATCTTTTGATCGAGAACGCCGTTTCGCATCCCAAGAACGGCGACACTCACCCGCGCCTGAGGGGAAGGAGGCGGTGGCAAGGAAGCACAACTGGCGGCCAGGGGAACCAGAATCGCCAAGAGATATGGCCTTTTCATATGGATTCACCATCCCCTAAAGGCAGTGAGCTCAACAAGTCTACTACTCTCAGCCGACATCGGCTGCAAAGCAGCCGCGCGGTATAACCGCTGCTCTTGCGCAACCTTCTCTGTGTCCCCGTATTCTCCCACGTGCTCCCCGGTGTTCTGGACGTTCAGTCGCCGTTATCTCGCTATTCTCTCGACACTACCAAACCCTGACTTCACTGGAATAATCCATGGACCGCTTAGCCCTCTCTCTCGTGGTGGCATTCTCCTCCTTTATCTCTCACCGCAACGTGTGTCCACAATTCGTGCAGAAAGCTCCAGTTGCCGGGTTCTCCTGCCCGCATTCTGTGCAAAAGACACGTCTCGGAACATCTTTCCGATTCCGCAATCCTACCCTGATTGCTTTCCTCGTTATCAGTCCCGCCCCTACGATGACACCAACGCCAAGTAGTGCAGATCCTCCCAAATCTCCCAGTAGAGGCCAACAGGAGCTGATTCCCTCTCCTTGCGTAACCAGCACATAACACGTTCTCCACGATCCATAGTCTGGCAGTGCAAAGGCGGAGGCAGTGATAGAAAGCTTCGTCCCTCTTCGTAGGCCTTGCAGATTCCACCTCGCTTCATTAGACGATACCTTCATTCCGTTTGTCTCATCGATACTGCCTGGGACCTTTATGGACACTTCATATGGGAATGGCAAATCGGAGCTCTTAAGCTGCGTGACCTCAATGGCATACCTTCTTTGCATGAATCCAGCCTTCTTAGACCAAAAGAAATATTTGGCTTCATCGTCATTGACCTCGGATATGTCTCGAAACTTCCTGGTAAAGACAATGACATGCTTTCCATCTTTCTCCTTCTCATCACTAATGATCCATCCCCGCGGGGCGTCAGCCTTGAGCTTGGGAATCACCATCGACGTCCATTCTCTTTGCACGCCAATCTCAAGAATCGCCTCTCCTGATCCATCTCTACTGATGTCAATTCTCTGCTTCACCTCAATACAGGACGTAAGGAAGAGAATCAGGCTCAACAACAGCAATCTCTTGCCAATAGGTGGGAGGCGGTTCACCCTATGCCAATTGGAGATTCGTAGCAGCCATCGTTCAACCATGACAATTCCCTTCTGATTCTTCGAGGATCATGGCACTTACTTCTCTTTCTCCAAGAATCTCCTTGAGCTCACGTCTCTGACCGGGAGGCTGGACGGTCTATCCACCACCTTCAACTTCGCCTCGACGGCGTTGATCCTTCCACCAATCCCTCCTGCCTTGGGTCATCTCCTCTGCCGATACGATGGACCCTGAAGCTCAGAGGTGCGGCAGCGGTCCCCACTTGGCTCAAAGCAACCCGACGAACCGGAGCGGAATCGCCAAAAGGCTATCCCGCATCACCAATGACAGCGCTTGACCAGACAGAAACAGCCAGGCAAGGCGTGCCGTCTGAAACGCCATGACACCCCATATCCATCTACCAGCGCTCCGGTCAATTGCCCGCCACCACTCCCCCACCACATCTCGCCCTCTGGCAAGGTCCCAGACGCTCACGCCAAAGCACAGAACCGCAAAAAGAAAGAGTGGCGCGCCCAGCCAGTGAAATTGCAAGCTCTCGGCAATCCGTCCATGGGCCAGGAAGCAAAAGGCTCGGGTCAGCCCACACGTGGGGCATGGGAGCCCAGTCACGAGTCGGAACGGGCACACGATCGGGCCATCCAGACAGTATGGATAGTAGACGTAGCTGCCCGCCAGCACACACCCGAGGACGCCTGTACGGACCAGATCCGGCCTCATGTCCGTGCATCCCAGATGCGATTCAGTTCTTGCTGCACGATCATGGCAGCCGCCGGGGAGAGAAAAATGCCGAGGAGGATGAGCATGCCTGATCGATCTCGTGGCTCGATCCCCACCGACCGCTGCATCTCCGGAAGCGACTGGCCAAAGACGTAGAGCGTGTACGCACTGACGGGCAGACAGCAGGCCGAGAGGGCTGCTGTGGTAGGGCTGATCGCCTCTCGTGACAAGAACACGTTGATCTCCCGAGCCCGATTGCTGCACCAGAAGATATGGTAGATGCCGCACGTGAAAAACCCCAGCAGGAGAACTGCCAATGGATCGGTCCGCCGACCTCGAGCCGGCCTGGTAGTCGGGCTTGGAGATTGGGGGGATTGTTCGAGCCGGGTTCCACACGCGGGGCAAGACTGCCTGCCGGGTTCGACTCTCGCGCCGCACTCTGTGCAGAAGGTCATGATTGCCTCCCTGGGGTTGTCGGCTGTGAACATCCTTCACAGCGGATGGATTTCAGCATGCCGGGCCGCTCGACGGGTCCGCTGAGCAACGCGCTCGGAGTCCATGGCCGGCTTCAGACACTCTCAGCGCCGATCCTGGCGCCGCAATTGCCGCAGAAACGTGCAGTAACAGCCAGAAGGGCATCACATTGGGGGCAGCGAATGGCTCCCGGATCCTGTGTTCCCTCAGCACGGGTCCCGAGTTCCTCCACCGGCCTGCCGCACGTTCTGCAGAACTTGGTCCCTTCGTGAATGGCTGTGCCGCAGGAGCATTCGCCCAATATACGTAACTCGCCGCCTCCCAGCGCCTCCTGCGCCTTGCGGTGAGTCTGACGGATTTCCGCCTCTTTCTCCCGAATCTTCTGGTCGAGCGTTGCCACCATCCCGCACTTCGCCTGCACTCGCTCGACCCCCTCGTTCAGTTTCCCCTGGAGGTGCAACGTATACACGATGCTTCCCAATTCCTCCAATCCTCGCTGCCTCTCTTCTTGAAGGGTCTTCACTTGGGTGCGAAGCTGGGTCGTCTCCAGCATTTCCTTGGACCGGACGCTGACCGTGGTGACACCCTTATCGAAACCCTTTCTTAGTTTGTCGAAGAACTCCACCATTTGAGGCCCTCTCTTATCCTCCGACCGTGGTCCCTACGTTCATCGCGACGGACGATGAACAAAGTACAGGGTTGGCGCCTCACATCGAAACTGCGCGTTTGCGTAAGGCCGGCCAGCCGAGATCTGTGCTCTACGTTGATCCTCCCGCCCTATCCCAACGATTCACACGGCCTTTCTCGTCCGACACACTCCGCTATGCCAGGGCGCACCCGCACTCCGTACAAAATCTCGCCGAGTCACTGTTGCGGGTGCCACATTCCGGGCAAAATGGCTGATGCGCTTCTGCCTGAGACAGTGCTGACACAGTCTTAACGGGGACCCCTGTCGGAGATCTTCCTCGCCCGGTCAGATTGAGAAAACCACCAACTGCCGCACAGAGGAAGGTCAGTGCTGTGAGGACAAACCCCACGTGAAGACTCATATTGATGAGCCCAGCTCCGTTCTTTCGGATGTCGTCCACCCAGGAAACGTATTTGATTATCATGAGCGCCAGAGGAACGGCGGCGGCACCGACCTGCACGAAGACGACGGGACTATCGGCTGACATGGCTTGCCGCTGCGCCAGAATCATTATCAGCAACACAACAGAAGCCAACGGGACGAGGAAAAGAATCGGTTGCCCCGGAACCTTCTGACCCGCGATAGCGATTCCGTTGGCCAACTCCCAGCCGGAAAAGGTCACGGTGGGCCCACCCATTTGACAGCTCACGGTGATCCAAGGCAGAAAGAAGAAGATGAGCCCAAGAGGGCCAGCCCAGGAGAGCATCTTCCCAGGGTCGGTCTTCTGGGTCGAGGACACCCCAGTCTCGGGAAAAGCTTGACCACACTGCAGACAAAAGCGGTTGTCGTTGACGCGTCTCGTCCCACACCCCTGACAGAACTCCATCGGCTGTCCTCCGCAGGTCACGTCAGATTTCCGCAACCGTCACTTCAAGAACACTTTATGCTTCTCCAATACCTTCTGGAACTCCGGGTGGTCCCGAAGCCCCCTCAGATCGGGATCATTCCTAAGAGCGTCATACTGATTGAAACCCAACTCCAGGGCCTTATCCAGCGAGTCGAGAGCACGGTCTTTCTGCCCCTGCAGCGTGTAGAGGGCTGCGAGGTTGTAACGGACCATGTTGTCTTGTGGGTTCAATTCGGCTGCTTTCTTTAGGTCGTCGAGCGCCAGATTGAGCTTCTTCTGTTGCATGTAAGCAACGCCCCGGTTCGCATAGGCTACCGCATACTTCGGAGAGAGTTCGATGGCTCGGGTGAACTCCTTGATGGCGTTGTCGAAGTCTTTCAAGGAAGCGTACGTCATTCCCTGCCCTACGTATTGCTCGGCCCGGGCCGGAGGTTTCCCGGAACCGAACCCAGGAACGAACGAAACGAAAGAACGCATCCCCTCGAGCGTGCCACCACCGAAGTAGAACGCGGCCCCGCCCGCCACAAGGACAACCAAAATAACCACCGGGACGACCAGGCGCCGTCGGCTGCCACCGCCCTTCCGCGCTTGTAAAATCTGGGCCGGCGACGAAGGCCGACTTGCTGGGGATCCTGGCGGGTCCCCTCCTGCCGGCGTAATCGGCCGGTCCGCCTTTTGAGGTGGCGCGGGACGGCGGTCTGTTGCCTCTACTTGGGGGGGCTCAACCGGTCGCGGAGGCGGAGATGGCGAGACTGGCTGCGAGACCTTCGCTGCAGGCGACGCCTGACTCGATGTCAATGCCGATCGGTCCTCAGCAGAGACCGGCTCGGGCCGGTCCTGACCCTCGGGCGGACGCGCGCTTCGTTCCGCAGGGCTGGTTTCAGCCGAGGCCCTCTGCTGCGGGGGAGAAGACGGTGCAGTGGGCGATGGGCTGGGAACTTGGGGTGCGACCGGGCGAGGATCTTCCGGCTTCCTCAGTGTCGCTCCACACTGGCGGCAGAACTTGTACTCCGGCTTGATTTCGGCGCGACAGCTCGGACACAATGACGACATCGTCGCTCCCTCCATTTACACCCGAGAGCCTACCTCTCAGGAGCCGCAACCGATATGTTCCACTCTCTCCGATTCGGAGTTAACTGTGGGGTCTGAGTGAGGTCGGCACCCTTCTCCCTCTTCACTTGGGCCGGAACGCGGGCCCTGGTGTAATCGAAGGCTTCCCGGACCGCCCCGCCGTTCTGCCGTAGCCCCTCGATGAAGTAGCGGGTGAAGATGCTGTTCCGCAGCGTGTCGGATTCCCAGGACCGCTCCCCCGCGTCGCTGGCGCTGATCAGGACCTTGCCCCATCCCGCGGGGCGCGCCGCCGTCCGGGGCGCGGCAGGGGCTTCTTCCTCCAAGACGAGGTCCTTGGCCCCGAGGAGGCGCTGGGCCATGTCCCGCCGTGACCGCCCGTATCCTTCATCAAACGCGGTATCGAGCGACTTACCACCCGGCGGCAGGAATCCGGCCACCTGACTGTAAGCACCGTTGCTGTAGCAGGCATCCATGATGACCACCAGGCGCTTGGCCTTCACCTCCTGGATGAAGCTACGCAGGTCCCCTTCGGTGAGAGAACTATTCCAGATCTTCTCCCGCGGCCGGACCTCGGAGTCGTAGGTCACGAGGTGCACCCCTCCGAATTTGTCGGGCGGGGTGCCGTGGCTGCTGAAGTACAGGAGGACAAGATCGTCCTCCCCCGCTCGCTGCTTGATCGCGTCCAGCGCCCGTTTGACCGTCTCCTTCGTGGCGTACTCATCGCGGAGGAGAATGACATTCTCCCGGCGAAAGTTCCCCGCTGCCGGATCCACCAAGTAGTTGTAGAAGTCATAGGCATCCTTGTTCGCGTACTGAAGGGGTTGGATACCGTTTCGGAACTTGCCCACGCCGGCAACCAGGGCGTACTTGTGCCTCACATCCGCTGGCGGAATTTCCCTCGGTGGCTCGCCGGCGCGGGGAGGCGGCGCAGATACCCCCGCCGGCGACTCCCCAGGGCCGCACCTCTCCCCCGTCAGCATCCGCGATAGGCACTCCTCCCACTCCTTGACCTTGATGTTTTGCGGGGTGACAGGCGAGACCCAGCGAACACCCACGACGGTCTGGGTGAGGGAAAAGGCCCGGTCTACTTCCCTTTCGTCCTCATAGCTCCCTTGCAGCTCAATTCTTCCCTTCGGATCCAGGATGACCCGACCATTCCGGATCCCACTTGCACGAAATAATTCATTGACTTGCTGCAAATGTCTCGCACTAACCGGAGAGGTTCGCGCATTTTGCCCGAAGGACGAAAGGCTGACGGCCACGAGAACCAGTCCTACCCCAAGGGCAGGCAGAACCTTACTTACTCGATAGCCCAGACACCGCCTCATCGCTTCACCTCGTCGCCCAAGTCATTGCGAACCCAACCGTCTCGGCCGTCCTCAAGGCGGATCCTGAACCACGTCCACGGCTTGGCGGTGTGAGTCTCCAGAATCACAAACCGATCGTCCTTGTTTACTTGTCCTACGATCTCGAAGCTCAGGCCGGGGCCTGAGCGTACATTACCCTTGCCCTTAACCTTGGACGCCAGGAAGATGCGCTGTTTCTCCAACGGGGGACTGGACACAGGCGGCGGCACTTGTGCGCCGGGTGGGGTTGCAGCAGTCGGCGGGGGTTGGACCTTGGTCTCACCCAGGGAGGCCAGCGGCCCGGCTGATCCAGGAACTGAACCGGAGGAAGGTTGCGCAGTACCAGAAGGCAAAGCAGCCTGGTTTTGACTTGCACCCCTGCCCGGAGACTTGGCGCCGACCGGTTCGGCAACCACCTGTGCCGTTGTCGCATCTCGGAGTTGCGCTTGATCGGTCGTCACGACAAACGGTAGTTCCTGCTCGTCGGAGCGGCCACCCGCATCAACTCTAAATGCAAGCAGATACCGGCCCTGTTCAACCCCCGAGCGGACATCGAACTTGCCATCAGCGCTTCGCATGCCTGGTTTCATCGTCACCGATGAAACTGGTCTCCCTAGCTCTTTGTATTGCCCTGTTCCTGGGTCCAACTTCTTCAGCGTCCGTGTTTCCGTTACAGTCACCTCCCGGTCACTGTCAGGGTTCATGACATAGTATGTGGCGTTGAAAGTCACCTGTGATCCAGGTGCGGCTGCTGACGGTACGAGAGAGAAGTTGGTGATCTGTACCACATCCCCTAGCTCTGTCTGGTAACTGACCGCTTCTTTTGTCTCCTGGTATCCCTTTACTTGCTGACTCTTGTACTCGGCAATCGCGAAACAGGCGGTCGCTCCAACGAGCCCGCCGATCGCTGCACCTATGAGTGCACCGACCAGCGGGTTCTTGCGGCTTGCCGCCGCCCCGATTGCCGCCCCTCCCAGCGCGCCTCCGGCACCGCATAGCAAGGCGGCCTGTCCGGAGGACCCTTCCATCGTCGCGCATCCTTGTAGAAAAACGGTAATAATGAGGAGACTTGATAGAATCCTTACAGCCCATCCCTTTGGCCTCATCTCCCGCCTCCATCCTTGACCGGCCAGCGCGATCGTTTGAAGCACCACCGAGGACCTCAGACCCGAAGACCGAGCCGGGCACGGATTACGCTATCGAACTCCGGAGGCCACCGGCATTCCCGACATCACTGATGCTTCAACTTGATCTTCAGCGTGATCATTCCCCCATTCTCCAGCGATGAGAGAGGGGCCACCGCATAGCTCGCAGGTCGCGGCCCGGCGCTGTCCGTCTCCAGCACAAGATCCTTGGCCCCCCGCTGTTCTCCAGCCGCGACCCATCTTGCCGTCTGCTCCGTGTCGAAGCTGGGAGCGCGCGGGTCGCCACCAGGCAGGAGCTCACCCATCGGTTTCGCGGAGAGGAACAGGAGCAGGGTTTCTTCCCCTGGGTTCTCATCGAAGCGGATGGTCGCACTATAAGGGATCTCGTAGCTAGTGTTGGCCCTGATGAAGTTGTCGCCCGGGCTCATGCCGGAGTGCGGAAAGAGCACGTACGACCGTCCCGTCGATCCAATGTTCAGGAGGTAGAGATAGCCATCCCGATTCGCGACGAGGAGGAGCTTGATCCGGTCGCCACTCCGGAAGGTCCTATCGGCCGTAACTCTTCGTTTCTTCCCATCCCTGCCCGTCAGTTCAATCCAATAAGAGATCCCCAGGTAAGCCTCCCTCTTTCTCTCACTAACGCTTCCCTGGGGCTTAACCGCAGGTGCCTGGCTTTGTGGCTGGGTCATGACCGTTGGCCCATCGCCGCTGTAGAAGATCCCCTTTGCCCCATGCTCTGCAGCCCAAGCTTGGATAGCACCTCCGATTCCACTGAAACAGACCAGGACGAAGAACGCGACGATTTGCCGAGACATCTTAAGTCCTCCTTCTTTACTGGGGGCTAAGACACAGCTCCGCCAAGATAATTCCACGGTGCAGCGAGATGAGCTCGATGATTTCTGATGGATCATGACGACCCCCCTTCCCCTGCGACCAGTAATTATCCCTTCGTCCTCCGAAAATCGACACACCTTGCCACCACGTTTTTCCTCTTCACATCCTCCCTTGTCCTGGCACGCATCCCCGGGAATCCCAACCTTGACACAATCCCCAAACCAGCATGCCAAGGAACCTCTCCAGATGCAGGCTAAGCCTACTCAGCCACTGGAATCCCGCGAACGACAACGTCTGTCCGAAATTCGGCGATGCCAATCGCCACGGTGACCTGCCTGGCGCCACGGTCGACGTCTCCAGCAACGAACTGGACATTGACAGGTACCTAAGATTTCGAAGGCCGCGGCGACCGACGCATGCAGCGGGCCACCCGCCGGACGTGCGCCCGGAGGTCCCTGCTTGAACTGCAGTGCGGTCATCCTCACGCCAGCCAATGCAGCACGTATCGAACCCGGCGAGGCCCCTCAATGGGAACTCCGAGCATGCCACTCGATAGGAACGTCCACCGCAACCCCCTACCGTGAGGGTGGATTGGCCTGAAGCCTCTTTACCAATTGATTGTAGCCCCACCGTGCAGGGTCATCAGACTCCACTCGAATGACATAGTAGGTCGCCAGACGACGATCGCCCTTTTCATCAAACTCTACGGGACCTGTTACGCCCTGGAAGCCCGTGGTACGGCGAATTGCCTGACTCACCTGTGCCCTGGAAGGCTTCCGACCCCCTTGCTCCTGTATGACGTTCTCGATCGCCTTCAACGCGACCACGGTTGCGTCATATGCTTCCGCAGCGTAGGGCTCAGGCCTCTTCCCGAATCGGCTTCGATACTCCTCTACGAAGGCCTTGGCCCCAGGGTAAAGTGTGGGTGGGACAGCAGTAGTAGTGTAGTGAATACCCCTGGCTGATCTGCCAGCGATCTTCGCCAGATCTGAAGAATCAAATCCGTCAGGGCCGAGAAAAGCGGGCTGACTGATCCCTCGAGCTCTCATCTGAGCGAGAAACTGTCCCGCCTGATCGTAAATCCCCCCAAAGTAAACCACCTCCGGATTGGTGGCCGCGACCCTCGCAAGGATTTCGCTGAAGTCGCGCTTCTCCTCAGTTCCCTCGTAGCCCACAATCTCCAGGCCGATTTGCGCTGCGTGTTGTCGGAAGAGCTCCGCTACCCCTTGACCGTATCTTGTGCGGTCATGGATAACAAATGCAGTGCTGACTCTAAGCTCTTCCCTGGCGAAGCGGGCCGCAATTTGACCTTGCACATCATCCCGGCCAATCACCCGATTGACGTTGGCATACTTCCTATCCGTGACCAAGGGATTCGTATTGGCAGGCGATACCATGGCGAGAGAAACATCCTTGTAGATCTCTGACGAAGGGATAGAAACTCCTGAGTTCAGGTGACCGATAACCACGAGGATCTCAGGGTCCCCCACAATATTTCTTGCATTTGCCACCCCCACATCCGGTTTCGCCTGGTCATCGTATGGAACCAATTCCAGCTTGAATCCTAGACGTTCAAAGGCCCCCTTCTCCCGCTCAATGGCAAGCTGTGCCCCTAGTTTGATCGCCTCACCAAGGGCCGACTGCCCACCCGAAAGAGGGCTTTGGGTCGCAATCTTTATGGTTCTCGATGTGGTCTCAGGCCTGGTCGTAACCGGAGGCGGGACGGGAGTTGGTGGGATGTAGGTCTGCTGAGCCTTCCGGCGTTCCTCTTCCAGGCGTTTGCGCTCCTCTTCCAGGCGGGCTCGCTCTGCGGCCAGCCGCTCCTGTTCCTCCTTCAGGCGCCGTTGCTCGTCTAAGGCTTTGCGTTCAGCTTCCAGATTCTGCTTCTCTTCCTCAAGCTTCCGGCGCTCCTCCTCCAGCCGGGCCCTGGGGTCGGGGGTGGGCCCGGCGTCCGGGGCTCGGGCCTGGGGGAGCACGAAGACGAACTGGCCCTCGCCCTCCAGGTTGCCGTACTGGGGGAGCTGCCGCTTGTCGGATTCAGCGAAGACCCGGGCCTGGACGTACTCCCCGAGCTGGTTCAGGGACACCCAGCCCCAGCCCCGCTGGTCCGCCTGGCCCTCGAGGCCGGCGAGGAGGACCTTGGTGAAGAGCCCCTGACCATCCCGCTCCTGGGCGAGGTCCCCGGCCCGGCCGGCGGTGAGGATCTGGATGGCGGGGCGGCGGGTCAGTTCCTCCACCAGGGCCGGGTTGGTGATCCCCCGGGTCTTGTAGATGGCGTAGCCCGAGTAGCAGGCATCCACGGCGAAGAGGACGTGCTTGGCCCGCTGGCGGGCGGCGATCTGCTTCAGGGCCGTCATGGAGATGGCGGTGGCAAAGAGGTTCTCCGGGTCGGCGTCCACGGGGAGGAGGTAGCCCTCCTCCACGTCCCCCCGGAGCTTCTCGGTGGTCCCGTGCCCGGCGAAGTAGACCACTACCCGATCCTCGGGCTGGGCGAGGCGGCGCAGGCGGTCGGCCAGCAGGTTCTCGATTGCCGCCTTGGTCGCCTGCCCCTCGGTCAGGGTGAAGACCTGGTTAGCCGGGAAGCCCAGGCGGAGCAGGGCCGCCCGCACCCGCTGGGCGTCGCCGACGGCCGCGTCCAGGAATTTGAGGGCCGGGTGGCGGTACCGGTTGATCCCGATCACCGCCGCCCAGGAGTTGGCGTAGAGGGTCTTCCCCTGGACTACGGGGGCCGAGCCCACGCTGATGTCCCGGGTCACCGCCGCATCCGACAGCGACATAGTGACAAAGGGACAGAGTAACAAAGGCAGAAAGGCAGCAAGCCGCCGAGAAAAACTGCCTAGGGTTTCTCTCTTGTGCACCGGCCCCGAATTCATAGCAGCATTGCCCCTGGCTGCTTCAGATGAAGCAAGGTTTCAAGTGATCCTCGCGACCTTCCCTGTCTCGCCTACCTTGTCGAACTCCCGAACAGTCGAACGCCCTTGCTTTGTTCCTGTATCCGTCTATTGCTTCAAAATGCCTGCTTGACGCTTCCGGTCCCCCTTCACCATGTCGCCGTATGTTCGCGTCCTTGACCCAAGGGCTGCCGCGTGGTAACGTCCTCTTGCATTCGGAAACCGATGCCAGCTTCGTGGAGGGACGCATGGAGCGCACAATTCCAATTCCTGTTTCTTTGCTCAAGAAACTTCAGTCGGCAGCTCGCGCCGCCGAAGAGGCACAGGATGCTCTCGAAGATTTCCTGCTGAGCAGGGATCACCGATTCCTGGCGAGGATGCGTGCTGCCCGCGCCAGCCATCACGCCCACCGGACAAAGCCATTCACTGCCCTCAAGGCGTCGTGAGCTATCGGGTCGAGGTAACCCCCTGAATTCGAGCGTGACTTTGGCCGCCTTGACCCAGAGACTGCTCGCCGAATTCGCGCAAAGATTGAGTGGTTGGCCGAGCATCCTGAGGCGATACCAGCTCCCATGAAGCACCTCCCTCGTGACCTTGCCGGGCTGCACAAGTATCGGATCGGCGACTACCGCGTGCTCTTTTGGGTAAGCCGATCACAGCGAGTCCTCACGCTCTACGGGGTGGAACACCGTCGTTCGGTGTATCGCGACTTGTAAGTCCCATCGTCTCTCTGCGCGCCGCACACTTTCTGGGCAACTTCCCCCCGCCCCCCCTGCTCCACTGCTCCTCCGCTCCCTCGGTCTCGTCCCTTTTCACATTGCACGCTTCACGTCCTCGGCTCTCGGCGCTCCTGTGTCACTTTGTCTCTCTGTCACTCTGTCCCCCGGGAGACGGCCCATAGCCCGGTGACCTTGCCGTTCGCCACGAACGCGACCAGGCCGTGATCGGGATAAACCCAGAGGGAGATCTCGCGCACACCTTCGATGCGGGCGGGCGTGCCATAGGCCTGGCGCAGTCGATCAACAGAGACACCGAGGTCCACACCATTCGGTAGGCGGGCTGCGCCGCGTTCCTGGACCCCGACTGCGGCAACAAGCCCTTTCTCGACAGCAACGGCGATACCCTGTGGGCCGTGAACCCTCAGGATAAGCTCATCTCCTGGAGTCACGGATAACGGGATCGAGATTTGCCGGGAGGGCTGGCCCCTTACGAGTTGCTCGGCTTCTGCCCAGGGCATTCCGGGCCGGATTCCCCCGATGGCCACCGGCCCCGGGGGTACTGCGGCTGGCGTGCGCACCCGCTCCAGACGAGCCAGGGCCTCCTCGGCCTTGCGGCTCTCCGCAGCATTGCCCAGCCGTTGGTACACCAGGACCAGGTTCCGGAAGGCGGGCACGTACCGTGGGTCCTTCGCCGCTGCCTCCAATAAGTCCGCCTCTGCCCGCTTCAGGTCCCCAACCTTCGCGTAGGTAATCCCCCGATTGTTGTAGGCAGCGACGAAGCCGGCATCGGCCTTGAGCGCAGCCCGGAACTCCCCCAGTGCGTATTCGAACTGTCCGGCGTCGAGATACGCGACACCGAGGTTAGTGTGGGCCACGGGATCATCGGGATCCATCGCGCTTGCGTGCTTGTACGCCTCGGTGGCCCGCTCCAGGTACTGCGTGAACAGGGGATGCACCGGCTGATCCGTCCCACGGAAGGTCACTGTGATCCGGGAACGGGGATCAATCAATATGGATCGCTGGAAGCCGTCGTCGGCACCATAGCGCAGCGCCAGCTTGTGGTAGGCGACGCCCAGGTTGAGAAAAAGCTCCCGGCTCGGATACAGATTCTGGAATTCCTCGAAGATCCTGGCCGCACCTTCGAGCCGCTCCATCGCGAGGTAGGCGAGTCCGAGCAGATACGCCTCGTGGTGATCGAGCACTTCAGCGATCTGCCTCCGGATCTCGCGGGCCCGCTGTCGCGGATCCGGGTGGAGCGGGTCGGCCCCCAGTGCCTCTGCAACCGTCCCGATCGCCGCAATAGCAGCCCGCGCCCGATAGCCAGCCAAAGAGGTGTAGAGAACCCCGAACCGGTCGGCGTCCAGTTCCAGAACCTGAAATGTCTTGGCCAAGTCCGGGCGGACCGGGACAGCAGGCGGGGAACCCGGCGAGGACTGCACCCCGAAACCGGAAAGCAGGGACTGGTGGCCTCTCGTCTGGTGGGCGATCTCGTGTCCAAGGATAAAGGCCAGCGCGTCATCATCTCCCTGGACTCGATCTAGCAGCCCGAGGGAAACAACGATGATCCCCTGCTCGTAGCTCTGGGCGATGATCTTGGGCGTCGCAAGGACGTAAAGAGAGACGTTCGCTGCTGGGGGACCGCCAGCCACCCGTACAACCTTCCTGAAAATGTCCCTGGCCCGCAGGACGGCCGGATGGTCGTCCGGCAGCGTACCGTAGTGGGCACCCTGAAGCTGGAAGGCGCGCTGCGCCTGTCCAAGCGGCGAGCGTAACTCCGGCGACGCCGGCCAGGCGGGAGAGTGATGAAGTGAGAGAGCGATGAAGTGAGGAAGAAAAAGCCAAAGGGCAAGCGTGGTAATGCGCCCAGCTCGCCGACCCGTGTATCCACCCTTCAACTGCGCTTCTCCGTCCGTCCCGCTTCTCACCCCATCACCTCATCACTCAAGCTCACTCCATCACACCATAACTCCATCACTTCATCACTGGTTTGTTTATCAATTGCGTCTGTGCTTGGAGCGCCTTCCGGTATTCGCCCGCCTTGAGGTACCCCCAAACCAAGTAATGTTGATACGTCACATTACCCGGTGCCAGCCGCGCCGCCTCCTCCAGATGTGGAATCGCGGACGGTGCATTGCCCTTCAGGAGGTAACAAACCCCCAGCCAGAACCTGGCCTGCTCGAAGGTGGGATCGGTCTTAACCGCCTGCTCTAGGCTGGGCAGGGCGCGATCGGCGAAATCGGCCGCATCATAGGAGGCCAACGCCTTCTCCAGGAGCGCCCGCGCCTCTGGCTTTGCCGTCGTCGCGCCAATGCCCAACGCAAGAGTTCCATCCGGCTGCCGGGGCAGGGCTGGCTTCTCCAACTGCGCCACGGGGCCCACAAGCGGCCCCTCCCTCGTCGGCCACAGGATGGGTCGCAGCACGAATCCCAGGGCGAAGATCACCGCGGCGGCCGAGGCCACCAGGGACCACGCCGGCCAGGCGGCGGGGCGAAGGAAGGCTCGGATGGCGTCGCGCCAGCCGGGCCCTGCGGCCGTGGGAGTTGCCAGCGGCTGCCCGAGGGGGTCGGCCTGCTCCAATGCAGCGGTGCCCCGCTCGAGGTCGCCCAGAATCTCGCGGCATGTGGCGCAGCCCTGCACGTGCGCTTCGATCTCACGACGGCTCTCTGCCGAGGCCAGATCCTCCAGGAAAAAGTCCACCAACTCTTCCCGGGTCGGCCAGTGGGTCCGCGCCGCAGCCTCGTTCAGCCGCTTCCGGGTCCAGGTCTCGTCCAGGTCCGTGACGAATCGCTCGATGGTTTGCATGGCCTTTGCACACTCCTCACACGTTTCCAGATGGACACGGATCGCCTCTGCCTCTGGGCCCGTCAGCCTTCGATCGCGCCAACGGACCAGCATCATCGGATCAGGATGCACGGGGCGTCTCCTCTGCCAGGCGGGCAAGGTTGGCCTTGCCCCGCTCCAGCAGATCCCGGCATCTGTCCTCGGGCATCGCCAGGCGCCGGGCGATCTCCTTCACCGGTCCTCCGTCCTTCCACCAGATCCGCAACGCCGCCGCCTCGTCCGAGGGTAATCGCTCGATGAGGGAAGAAATCCATTCCTCGTCCATGCCGGATGGCGATCGGGCATATGTCTGGAGATACGCGCGGGCCATCCGGTCCCGGGCCCGGTGTAATATGACCGACACGTTGCCCTCGGTCAGCTTCATCCGCCGGGCGACCTCGCGGGTGGACAGGCCTTCTACCTCAAATAGACGAAGGAGCTCCCGATCCCTAACGTTCAACTCCCGCAATGCTTCCACCACACGGCCCGCCTGCTCAGCCCGCGCGATTCCTTCGATCGGGTCCGTGGGGTCAATGACTCGTCCCAACCAGGGCGTGATCTCCAACAGAAGCAGATCTCGCAGGGGGACAGAGGATCCGTCTGCCCTTGGGACTTCCTGGTCAAGAAAGACCGTCTTCCTCGCCTGCGCTGCCTCGGATGAGGTCACGGAGTACACCACCCGGTAGACGTACGTCTTGAACTGCGCGCCCACCCCATCAAAGCCTCGCTGGACGCGTTCAACCAGACGCACGAGCGACTCCTGGATGATCTCTTCCCTCATGGTGACGGTGGCGACCTTGAACCACCCGTATTGATTCAGCACGAAATTCACGCACCGAGCCAGCCGCGATGACACCTCTTGCAACGCGGCTTGGTCGCCCGCCAAGACCACAGCCCTGAGCAACTCAAGCTCTGACCACGCACGCCGATCTGCGCTCACCATCACGTGTGTTCGCGACTCCTCTGCCCCCCTGCCTCCTGTCGAGCCCTTTGCCGAGATCCGCCCATGGTGGACTCCCTAGTCCCTCTTCGCCTACGGCCTCTGTGCCGGAATGATCTCGCCACTCATGCCCCGAACTTCCAGGACGGGCTGCTGCTCGAACTGGAATCGCTCACAAGTGTGTGCGCGCACCCAGGGCGCCACGTATTGGAAGGTCTCCAGCGCGGCGACCCTGCCGTCGCCCGGCAAGCCGGGCGCTTGGAGCGGCTATCGCCCCGACCCCTGGATTTGGTCGCGGGCTTTGCGCATCCGATCCCGCTCAGCCATCCCCAGCCGCTCCGCAATCTCGACGGCCCGCTCGATCGCCGCAAGCGCACCCGCACGATCCCCCGTCCGCTGCCGAAGGAGAGCTAGGTTGACGAGTGTAGATGCTACAACCGGCTCGTTGCCGAGCTTCTCGGCGAGCCGGAGGCTCCGATCGTAGTACGAGAAGGCCTCGGCGTAGCGGCCCTGGGCCCAGTGGACGATGCCGATGTTGTTCAGGGTCTCAGCCTGCCCGCGCTCGTCACCGAGCTTCTCGGTGAGCTGGAGGCTCCGGGCATCCACTCGGAGCGCCTCGGCGTAACGGCCAGTATCAGCTAGCACCCCCCCGAGCGCTTGCCAGGCCGCCGGATAGTCCGAATCGAGCGCCGTCGCCCGCTCAAACTCCTGCGCAGCCGTGCGCCAGTCGTGACGTTTGTAGGCGGCCGTGCCTCGGCCATAGGCCTCCAGGGCGGCCAGGGAGTCGGTAGGAGCCCGCGCGAGGCTTGCCCGCTCCGTCGGGGTGGGCTCGATCCGCTGGGCCGGGGGCACCGGCACCGGCTGGGGGAGCCCCTGCACGATGGCAACCCTGGTGTTCAGAGAGTCGAGGGCCGCCTGGGCCAGCCGATCAAATGCCGTCCACAGGCCATTCGGATTTCGGGGGTCCAGGAGGCCGTTAACCTGGCTGGTCGCCATGATGGTCCCGGTGGCCACGTCCACGAAACGGGAAGTGAACCGCACCGTGCCCCCGAAGACCGCGTACGCTCCCAGGACCACCTGCTCAGCCCCCAGGAGCCGCCCCACCGTGACGGCCTGCGACGCGTCCACGAGATCTGTCAGGTGGAGCCGCTGCTCCTGGAGGACTTGGTAGAGCTGCCGGCGCTCCACCAACCGGAGGGAACGGAGGGCGTGGAGCTTCGTGGTGAGCGTCTCGGCCACAGCCGGGCCGAGCCACTCTATGGCCGGGTCCTTGGCCGTGTTCACGAAGTCCAGGACCGCCACCCGGCGCACCTGGGCCAGAACGGGGGTTGCAACCAACGCCAACACCGCAATCACCAGACACAGAACGCGTACCTTATGCACCTCGCTCCTCGCGGCTACCACCTCGCGGCTCTCGGCTCGCGGCTCTCGATTCTCCTCCTTTGTCCCTCTGTCACTTCCTCGCAAGAACGATCTCACCGCTCAGTCCGCGGACCTCCAGGACCGGTTGCTGCTCGAACTGGAACCGTTGCTGGGTGTACTCAGGGACCCTGGCCGATAGGTATTGAAACGCTTCAAGCACGGTAATCTTCCCGTCGCGGTCGAGGTCAGCGGCGCCGCCCAACGCTTCCAGAAGGAAGTGAGTGAAGACGCCCTGACGCTTGGCCGGATCCTCGACCGAGGGCTGATCCGGTTTGCTGGCCGAGATAACAACCCGACCCTGAGCTGCCTCTACAAAGACACCACCCACATTTGGAGCTTGCGCGGTTGCCGATACGCCCTTTATGCGAGCCATTGGGCCAGCTCGTCCACTAAAACAGGCATCCAGGAGGATCACCACCTGCTTTGCCGGGATCTGGCCCACGAGTTCTTCAACCACATCGTCTCGAAGTGCCGTACCCGCTAGGTCGTCAAGCCGCCCATCGTGCGGAATCAGATAGTAGTGTGCCCGGCCATCCGGCCCGGACGCCGTCGTCCCATGGCCAGAGAAGAACACCAGGACCACGTCCTGCTCGCTGACCTGTGATCGCAGCGACCGAAGAGCGTCCAGGACCCGTTGGCGTGTGGCGTCGGCATCCCGAAGGAGGATCACGTGTTGTCCAGGAAAGCCCGCCTTCGTTCTCAGAAGATCGGCCAGTGCCTCGGCATCGCGTGCCCCGAATTCCAGGGGCGGGACAGAGCCCGCCCCGCCTTGCGGATAGCTTCCCACGCCGATCACCAGGGCGTGCCGCCGGCCTGGAGCCCTGACGTAATCGGCCGGCCCTTTCCCCAGGACCACGATGACAGCGGCCTGGGAAAGGAAGCCACCGATGCGATCGGCGGCCACGATACGCTCCGCGTCTCGCGGTGACACCACGAGGTCCCCTTGTCGCGTCCCAGCGGCTTCGGCTGCGCGGATCATCAGGGGTGCGGAGCCGGCCCGGCCGCTCCGCATGGCGTCCGCCAGATTCGCCGAGTACCCGATGATCCCCTTTTGCTCCAGTGCCGCGAGCTGTATCGTCTGGGGCCCATACACCACTCGCTGGCCGCCCGCAGCCAACACGCGAGGCGCCAGGGCAGGAGAGAACCCCGTCCCGGAGGCATCAATGATCAGGCCTGTGTACCGGTCCTCTGTCCGGGTGCCGGGAAGCCCGGTGTACGCGGTGGCCGGCCGGCTGACCAGCCAGGGTGCCAGTGCCGCCGCAAGGCCGCCCTTCCCTGCCATGGGATAGGCCACCGTCACCTCGGCCCAGATGGAACCGTCGGGAAGGGTGGTGACATCCTCCTTGACGATGCGCGCCCCCTGGATCCGCGCCCGAACCGTGGACCGCACCTCGGAACTCTCCAGCATGGCGTTTCGGACCACCGTCGTCCCGTCAATCTGGACACCCTCGACGACCTCGGCCAGCTTGCGCAAGGCCAGGACGTGCGCGGCGCGAAGGGCTTGGCCCCGCGCCTGGGCCGCGTTGTAGGCCCGGCGGGGATCGGCGGTGGCGCCGGCCCGAACCTCGAACACCCCCTCGTCCCACCGGGTCCTGGCACCGGTTGTTCCCTGGGGGTCCAGGGTGCGTTGCTCCAGGGGGCCTGGAGGCGTTGGATCCTTCCACCAGTCGGCAGCAATAGCATTCCCTGCAATGCCGAGGGCAAGGCTTACCGCCAAGACGCCAAAAAAACCAAGGCTGGTTTTATCCGCAGATTTCACAGATTCCGCAGATTTCACCGGGGAAGTCATCTCCCTACAAAGAATCAACCGATGCACAGGAGCTTACAGGTGCTCCGCATCTCTCTGCCTCTCCCCCAAGAAGACTGGGCGCAGCGAAAGCCGAGGCCGCCGCTCTGCGGTGCGAGTATGAGCCTTTCCCGGGTCGCCGAGCGCAGGTGCCCTGTAAGCTTGGTTCAGGGGCCGCCCCAGATGCCAGAGGTTTCGCTAAAGGATTCATCGCTTCCCACCAGCGCCTACAACCGGTGCTGACACGGTTACTTCCAGGAATGGTTCGGGAGATAGCACCCGAGTCGAAATCTTGAAGCCCATATCGATAAGCAGCGTCCGGAATCCTCCCACATCGAGAAACTCGAGGGAGGGAGAAACTAGCCCGTCATGTGTCGCAACAAGAGTTACCGACTCTCCCGTCTTGAGCCTTCCCTGAGGAACGTGGACTGAAACCTGGTGTTCGGCACGCATCATAGTCTTGAATATAGTCCGTGACGATACCCTGAGCCCCCCGGGAAGCACAGTCTCTGCGCTTCCGACCCAGGTATCTTCGAGAAGAGTCTTCTTATCTGGGGAAAAGACAGGATCGGCTGCCGTGATGACTCCCACGAGCCGACCAACGAAGTCTCCCAGGGCCAAAACCGTTGCGGCCACGAGCGCTGAATTGTAATCCTTCCCTCGTCCGATGGCGCTAATTCCACGTCCTTGAATGTCCTTTACATCTGAGTTCTGGTTCGCCTTGTCCTTCGCGATTTGAATGGGTATCACCTCAAGGCTTGGAGGCTGGGCGGAGGGCGGTGTCGGGCGCCCGGCGAGGATGATGTCGCCGGCGAGGTCCCCCTTCAGCCGGGGGCTCTGGCTGCCGCCGGCCCGGCGAGATTCCCGGGCAACCTGCTCGTAGGTATAGGCGTACACGTCCTGCAGGCTGACGTACCCCCGGCCGAGGCGGTCGGCCCTGCCCCGGAGCCCCTGAAGGAAGTGGTAGGTGAACAGTCCGTGGCGGAGGCTGTCCAGCTCCAGCGAGAGTTCGTTCGCATCCGAGGCGGTGAGGATGACCCGCCCCTTGCCCTCGGCCAGCCGGTCCAGGTAGTTCCCCGTCACCCGGACGTCCCGGCCCCGAGGCACATTGGCGAAGCCGCGGCCGCCCGAGGCCCCCGAGAAGCAGGCGTCCATCACGAAGACCACCCGGTCGGACTCGATCCGGTCGAAGAAGTCCTTGACTTCGCCCATGTTAATGCCGGTGGAGTACAGATCCGCGTAGTCAGCGTCATATGGGACCAGGTACTTCGAGAAGCCATCTGGCTCGCGCTTGGCCCGGTCCACCTCCGGGGCGCCGTGCCCGGCGTAGTACATGAAGACCAGGTCGCCCTGCACGGCCCGCTCCGGTAGGAACTGCCCGAGCGTGTTCTTGATTGCCCGCTGGGTTGCCTGTTCATTGAGGAGTAGGCGGACGTTGTCCCTGGGGAACCCCCCACCGGCCGGGTCGGTCAGGAACTGGTACACCGCCTGCGCATCCCGGACCGTGTACTTCAGAGCGCGGATCCGGCTATCCTGGTACTTGGCGATCCCGATGACCACCGCCCACTTCTGGGGTTGGGCATGTGCGGCGACGGGAAGGAGACACAAGAGCACCACCTGGCAGGCAAGGGCAACCAGGGCCGACCGAATTGCCGAGACGAGGATCCGCCTGCCGGCTCTCATCCCCTCATGCCTTTCCCTTGACAGACGCCCAGGGCGGTCCGTATAGTACCAACAGGAGGTGTAGGCAATGGCTTCACGCCAGGTTCCGCAATCTTTCCCTTTCCAAGCTGACGAGATCAGGGTAGTCACCAAGGCGGGTGCGCCTACCGAGGTGATTCTGACCATGGAACAGTTTCAGCAACTCCTGGACCTGATCGAGGACCTAGAGGATCGCGCCGATTTCATCGCCCTGAAGGATGAGCCTGCGCGCGATTTCGATGCTTTTCTGAAGGAACTCTGAGCGTCCGGATGCCGACGATCCGGATCAAGGCGACCGCCGAGAAGGACATCCGATCGCTCTCGCCCCCCATCCGCGAACGTCTCACTCAGACGATCCTCTCCCTCCGGGAAACGCCCTTTCCGCCTGGATCGCAAAAGCTCCGGGATATGGACCGTCACTACCGCCTCCGAGTCGGGGATTACCGAATCCTCTACGAATTCGACGCGGCGGCAGGGTCAGTCACCATCTACCGCGTGAAGCACCGTCGCGAAGCGTATCGGTAAGACCTTTCTGCAAACCGCCCGATGCTCCACAACCACTCTCTCCGACTTCCCCTCTGTTGCTCTGTCACTTTCTCACATTGTCACTTGCCTCAGGGACTCTGGGCGCAGCGGAAGCCCCTGCTTCCGTCCCGGTACGAGGGATCGGGCCAGCTCCGGTCCGCGGACCGGAGGTGCCTCGGGTCACTGCCCCAGGAGCCGCCGCGGACGACGCGCCACTGCCCAGACGTCGGTCCGCTAGGATTGCGCACAGTGCCGCTCGGATACGGCCCGTACCAATCCTGGACCCACTCCCAGACATTGCCGGCCATGTCGTGGACGCCGTACGGGCTTACACCTCTGGGATACGACCCCACTGGGGTCGTCGTCTTCACGGTCATGTCCCCGTTGGCCTTCGCCGGGTCCCAGGTCTCGCTCCAGGGATACCGCCGCCCGTCTGTGCCGCGTGCTGCCTTCTCCCACTCCGCCTCGGTCGGCAGGCGCTTCCCGGCCCACTTGCAGTAGGCTTCCACGTCGTGCCAGGAGACCTGGACCACCGGGTGGTTCGAGGGGGCGCTGGTGCCGAGGCCGTTGGGAGTACGCCACGCGGCGCCATCCACCTTCATCCACTGCCACTTCCCATCTTTTTGCTGCCAGGCCCAGCCATGGCCTTCGCGCTCTGCCGTAGTGCGATAGCCTTGCGCGGTCACGAAGCGCGCAAACAGAGCGTTCGTGACCTCGTACCGATCAATGTAGAACGCGTCGAGTGTGACCCGCCGCTGCGGGAGCTCGCGTTCATTCCAGTCCTTGCATGACGCCTCAGGCTGGCCCGCCTTTTTGCACTCCTCGATGACCCGGTCCACCTCCTCCCGGGTGCTCCCCATCCAGAACTCCCCCGCGGGCACGAGGACCATCTCCGCCCCGTCATCGCCTTTGATGACCGGAGATGGCCCGAGGGGGTCCAGATCAACCAGGACTTCAGATCTCTGGTTGGCCGCCACTTGGACCTCGCGCTCCCATGCCTTGTACCCCTGCTTCTGCGCCTTGACGCGGTGGCTGCCCACCGCGAGGTTTCCGACGATGAGCGCCACAGCCTGTTTCGTCTCGCCGATCCGGTCCTGGCCTACCCAGACCTCCACACCCGGCACCTTCGAGCTGAGGGCGAGCACGCCGACCTCCTGCCGGATCTCCTCACGCACCGTTGGCTTCGGCGGCGGCACCACTGCTACCGGTGGCATCCGGCCCGCCAGCACGATCTCGCCCACCGCCTGGGCCATGAGCTTCGGGTTCTGGTTGCCGCCCACCTGGCGGGAGTGCCGGGCGACGCGGTCGTAGACGTAGCGGTAGGCGTCCTGGAGGGTGACGTAGCCCTTACCTTGGGTGTCAGCCTTGCCCCGGAGGCCCTCCAGCAGGTGGTAGGTGAAGAGGCCATGGCCGAGATCGGGGAGTTCCAGGGCCACCTCGTTGGTGTCGGCCGCGGTGAGGATGGCCCGGCCTTTGCCTTGGGCGAGGCGGGTCAGGAAGTCGCCCTTCAGCGTGATGTCCCGGCCCCCGGGGGGGAGGTTGGCGAAGCCCCGGCCTCCGCCCGCCCCACTGTAGCAGGTGTCCAGGGCCAGGATCACCGTGTCCGCCTTGATCCGGCTGAAGAAGGTCTCCACCTCCGCCATGTTGATGGCCGTGGCGAAGAGGTCCTTCGCATCGGCATCATGGGGGACCAGGTATTTGGCGTAGCCGTCGGGCTCCCGGTTGGCCAGGTCGGTTTCCGGGGCCCCGTGGCCCGCGTAGTAGATGAAGACCGTGTCGCCCCCGACTGCCCGTCGCGCCAGGGTCGTCCCCAGCGCCGACCGCAGGGCCACCTGGGTTGCTTGCGCATCCAAGAGGAGCTGGACGTTTCCCTTTGGGAAGCCGCCGCCCTTCGGGTCCACGAGGAAGGCGTACACGGCCTTGGCGTCGGCCCCGGCATACCGCAGGGGGCGGATCGCCGTGTCCTTGTACTGCCCGATCCCAATGACCACCGCCCATTTCTGGGGCTGGGCCCAGACCTCCGAGGATACCGGGGCCCCAGCAAGTATCAGGAGGCCAAACGCCAAATGAATCCAAAACGATCGCGCCCTAGTGTTACAGCGTTTCATCCAAAGCCCCCGCCCCGCCTGATTGCTCCACTTCTCCCCCAACGTTAACTTGCCCACCGGGTCTTCTCACAATCACCTAAGGCAAGTGGTGCAGCTTGAACGTGCAGCGTCTCCGATTTAACCCCCAGTAGAGTGAAAGCACAGATCGAGTTGCCCTCGGCGAAGACCAACTACTTGAATCCCGCTCCTGCCGGAGCCGCGCAGTCTGACAACGCACGAACTTCAGTGCTTTCCGCCATCTCGAATGACACCATGCGATAAAGGGCCCTCGCGCGCCTCCTCCCTTCTACCTGACAGGGGGAAGGGCGAACCTATTACCTCTCCGTCTCGGCCATGATCCGCTTCATGTCTGCCGCCGCCTTGTTGGCAGCGGCGCGGACATCGCCGCCCTGGATCGAGGTCACGATGGCGGCGCCAACGGCATCCCGGACCTCGGCCACGGCCGCCACGGGAGGGTTCCAGAAGGGGGTCCCGACCTTCGAGCCGAGCATCAGGGACTCCGCCAGATCCGCAGGGACCCTGGCCTTCCCCTTGGGATCCTTCCACACGGACTCGCGGGCGCCCAGGACGCCTCGCTCGCTCTGGACCCGCAGGACCTGCTCCTTGTTGGTCGCCCACTGCATGAACAGCCAGGCGGCCTTGTGGTTCTTGCTGGTCTTGGCCATGGCCAGGCCCCACACGGCGACCGTGGAGCCGTACTGCCCCTTGGGTCCCCGCGGGAACAGGGCGTAGCCAACCTTGCCGATGACCTTGGACTTCTGGGGATCTTCGATCACCACCCAGAGGGAGTTGGCGTCGGTATACATGGCTGCCCTACCCTGGGAGAAGACAGAAGCAGCTTCGTACCAATGGTAGTTCTCGGAGCCGGGCGGCCCGTACAAGCGGAGGAGGCGGCCCCACATGTCAATGGCCTCAATTGCCTCTTCGCTATTGATGGCGGGCTCGCGATTCGGCGTAAGCCAGGTGCCTCCCATGGCGTGCAGCATGCCGGCGAACATGGAGGTAGCAGCAGCCCGCTTCCCACGGTTAACGATTCCGAAGCCGGGTTGACCGTCATCTGTCATGGGCTTCCCGTTTAATACCCGAGCAGCGGCTTCTAGCTCATGTAGGGTAGTCGGGACCCTCACGTTGTATTTCCGAAAGATGTCCTTGCGGTACATGAGGGACACGTTCTCCACCTGGATCGGTGGGCCTATGATCTTCCCCTCTACCGTCACAGCCTCCCGGGTCTTCTCAAGGAAATCGTTCCAGTCGTACTCGGAGGCTGTGAGCGAGGGATCTTTCAGGAACTCGTCCACCGGTTGAAGCCAGCCGGCCCGCATATACTTCAGGCCTTCGTGCGCCGGCATACTCATGAAGACATCAATGGTGCTGGCACCAGAGGTAAGCTCGACCAGGGTCTTGGCCCGAAACTGGTCCTCTGGATAAACCTCGGCGATCACCTTGATGCCCGTCAGGGCCTCGAATTCTTTCAGGTAGGGCTGGATGCTCACCTGCCAGGGATGCTTATTGAGCACGACGCGCAGCTGCGTGCCCTTAAACCGCTGCCAGTTGAACTGACGCCCAATGGTGCCTGCGCTCAGACTTTCAATAATCCGCTCCAATTCGAAATGGATCGGCTGCTCGGTGTTCGCCTTCACCTCGATACGAACCTCACGGGCCTTATATCCCGCGGCTTCCAGCCGGAGGGTGTAGGTGCCCGCATTCGCCTCAAGGCGCAGAGGCGCCTTGCCCACTTCTTTGCCGTCCAAGAAGACCGTCGTTCCGGGGGGCGTGCCCTGAAAGACCAAGAGGCCCGTGGGTGGGCGAGCCGGTGGGGACGGAGGGGTCAAGGCGATGGGCGGCAACTGGGGTGTAGTGGTCGATTGGTCAACTGGTGGAATTGCCCCTTGCCCCCGTGGAAGCACAAAGACGAACTGGCCCTCGCCATCGAGATTTCCCCACTGCATGTCCTGTTTGTAGTCCGAAGCCTGGGCAACGCGGGGATGCAGCCATGCCCCGAGTTCGCTCAAGGTGATCAGGCCATCCTGGTTCGTGTCGGCATGGCCAGCCAGGCCCTCAAGCAGCTTCCGGGTGAAGACCCCATGACCCTGGTCCTCGATCACAGGCTGATCCTTCCTGCCGGCGGTCATGACCTGGACTGCCCGGCTCTTGCTGATGAGATCCAGGTAGCGCTTGTCCACGACCGGCGGTGATTGACCCCGCACCAGGGAGTAGCCGCCGTAGCAGGCATCCACGGCAACCAAGGTGTGCTTCGCCGGGAGGCGCTGGCCGATCAGCTTGATGTGGGACATGGAGAAAGCGGTCAGAGGCAGGTCGTCAGGGTCGGCGTCGTAGGGCAGGAGGTAGCCTTCTTCGCCGCCGCCAGGTAGGGGGAGGGTCACGCCATGGGTGGCGAAGAAAACGAAGGCCCGGTCCTGTGGGCCGGCCCGGCGGCGCAGGACACTGCTCAGGACCCGCTCGATCTCCGACCGGGTCGCCTGGCGGTTCAGGAGGCGGATGATGTTCCCCGAGGGGAATCCCAGGGCCTGAAGAGCCTGGGCGACGCTGGTGGCGTCATTGACCGCGTAGTTCAGGCGGCTTACCTTGGGGTTCTGGAACTCGTTGACCCCCACGACCAGTGCCCAGGAGCTAGCGTAGAGGGCTCCACCTGCGAGCGGCACCGGCTGAACCGCGACATCGCGCTGGGCGGGGGGCGCCTTTTGCGGAGGGCGAGGGGTCCCAGGTTCGGCCAGCGCCGCTGCCAGGAAGGCAGAGGCGACAAGGAGGGAATGAACGGCGGCCGATCCCCGGCGTGTGCGGTCAGACAGGCCTCGCGATCTCTGCCGGGCCATCGGACCCCCCTACCCAAACGCCGGAGACGGTTCAGCAGATCAATGAATTGGGAATCGCGGCAATCCTTACACGAAGCACGAAAGCCCGCAGGGGCGCAGTCTTTCCCCTGCGGGCTGTTATGGCGGGATCGGGGGCTGGCTGTTCCATGCCAGTTCTCGCTTAGGCCCGCCTGGCTCTTAATTCAGACCGGCGGGCCAACCCAGCGCTCCTCTAGGCGAGATAGAATTTACCGCAACTTACATACTATGTGCGACCCCCAATAGCAAGATTTTTTTCTCAGTATGTGAAAGCTACGAACGATGCATTGGTTGATCCATGTTGTTGCTGGAGGAAATACAAGTTCAGTCCAAAAATATCACCGCCAAGACCGCAAAGGTCGCAAAGAGTCGCCAACTCTCATCAGCTCAGAGGAGCCGCCGGACCGAAATCTTCCGGGGCGTGTCCCAAGTTTTTCCAGGTCAGCGCTGTGAATGCGGGCAGTTCCTTTGCGCCCTTTGCGGTTGAACTGCACTCTTCGGGATAAATCCGCAGCCGGTCGAATATAGGAGCCCAGGAAACACGAAGGCCCCGACCGGGGTGCGGCCGAGGCCTTCATTCCTGGAAACCAGCGTTGGTTGCGGGGGCTGGATTTGAACCAGCGACCTTTGGGTTATGAGCCCAACGAGCTACCGGACTGCTCCACCCCGCGGACGCATATTACGAATGCAGCACCGCAGTGTCAAGGGTTTTCTCCGCTCGAAGAAACCGCTAACCGCCAAGACGCCAAGAGTTCCAACTCATCCCTGGCGGACTGAATTATGAAAGCACAACTCGTTGAATTCCTGCCCTGAGGACGGGCACGTTGAAATTGATGAGCAGGCCGAGGTGAAGTCCCATAGCCTTGAGGTACGAGATCACCTGTGCCTTGTGGATTGGGGCGAGGGCCTCAACTGCTTTTAACTCGACAAGCAGCTCCTGTGCCACTAGAAGGTCGACCCGCCCCTCGCCAACATTCCGCTCTTTGTAGCTGACCGGAACCGGCCTCTGCCTTTCGAAAGGAATCCCGCGGAGGGTCAATTGGTTCAACCTTACCAGCCTTGGCGTCTTGGCGGTTCAAGCGTTCTCCTTCTCGACGCGCAACATCCCGCACGCCGCGGAGATGTCCCAGCCGCGGCTCTCCCGGATCGTGGCTGTCAGGCCGGCATCGTGGAGGACATGCTGGAAGACCTCCACCCGCTCCCGCGGCGAGGCGCGATCCGGCAAGTCGGGGGCAGTATTGAATGGGATGAGGTTGATCTTGCACCGGATCCCATGCAGGAGGCCGACCAGGCGCTTCGCGTCCTCGCGCGAGTCGTTCACCCCATCCAGCATCACGTACTCAAAGGTCAGCCACCGCCGGTTGGGCAAGGGGTAGGCGCGGCAGGCCCCGAGCAGCTCCGCGATGGGCCAGCGCCGGTTGATGGGCATGATTTCGTCCCGCACCGCGTCCGTCGTGGCGTTGAGGGAGACCGCCAGGTTAATGCCCAGGTCCGAGGCCGCCAGCTTCTGGATGCCCGGAATGTGGCCCACTGTGGACAGCGTGATCCGCCGCGGGGAGAAGTGCGCACCCTGCTCGTCGGAGAGAATCCGGAGGGCCCGCTCCACCTGAGTGAAATTCAGGAGGGGCTCCCCCATCCCCATGAGCACGATGTTGGTGATCCGCTCGCCCTGTTCCAGCCGGTCCTGCAAGGCCAGGATCTGCCCCACGATTTCCGCCGCGCGCAGGTTCCGGCGCAGGCCCATGAGACCCGTCAGGCAAAACCGGCAGGCCAGTGGGCACCCTGCCTGCGTGGAGATGCAGGTGGTCAGCCTCCCGTCATCCGGGATCAGGACGCTCTCAATCTCCTCCCCGTCTTCCAACCGGAAGAGGTATTTCCGGGTCCCGTCGAGAGAGCGCTGGACGCGCGAAACCTCCGGCCGGCTCACACCCACATGGTCCACAAGGACGGCGCGCACCTCCCGGGGTAGGCTGCTCATGGCGTTCACGTCCCGGGTGCGGCGGGCCTGCACCCAGTGAAAGAGCTGCCGCCCCCGGTAGGCGGGCTCGCCCAGCTCCCCCATGAGGGCCTCCACCTCGGACCGCAGGAGGCCGACAAGGTCTACCACGTTCTCGTTCATCGTCCAGTCCTGCCGTGCGCCCGGATCGCGCCCAGCTCATCCACCGCGGCGGCCGGAATCTTCAACCCGAGAATCGCGTCCCGCAGGGTGTCCCCTTCTTCGAAGAAGGGCACGCCCCACAGCAGGGCCTCTCCGATGGCGCAGCTCAACTCCAAACCCGTCACGTCCACCCGCCGATCAATGATCATCAGCAGATGCGGTTCCACGTAGGCCTTGGCCTCTTCCAGGGTGCGCGTGCATCCCACCAGAGGCGCGGGGGCTCCGGCTTCCAGGCGCACGATCCTCTGAGTAAAGAACTGGCCGGGGTCACCGAAGTACGAGGCATTGTGCAACTCGAACCCCGTGACGTACACCCATTCGACCCGCGGCACCTGGCGGGCCAGGGCCTCTCTCTCCGGATCCTCCCAGTGGGAGGCGTAGTTCACGCAAAAGGCCCACACGGGAAGATGGAGGATGGGCCGATCCGCCTGGGCCAAAGCGCGCGCGATGAATCCCCGCCGCTCCACGAACGTTCCCCCCGCCACCTCGTACGGGACCTGGCAACCGCCACACAAGAAAATCACATCCTGCTGAAGGCCGGACAGCGGTCCCCCGCAGCGCGGACAGTGGAGGGCCAGAACGGTCGGACCGCCCACCTCAGCCCCGTCCCGGAGGTCGCGGCCCGAGCGCCAACAACCACTCACCCAGCTTGGCCCCAACCTCCCCCAGGGGACCTGATCCCAAACCCGCACCCAGGATGGGCTGAGATCCGTCCTCGGCAAGGACCAGCTCTCTTCCCTGGCGGAACGTCGCCCATCCCAGCCAGGCGAGAAAAAGCGCTACGACCCCTCCCAGTCCCAATGCGAGGAGCATTCCCAGGGTTCCGACGAGCCAGCCCGGCGAAGCGCCGCCCGCGAGGCCGCCTCCCAGGAGCTGCCGCGCCGGCCGCCCAAAGCAGAGGGCCGCCAGGGCCAGCGCGGCCACGGCCACGGCCGCCGCGTGCAGGATCTCCACCGGCACTCGGGCACGGAGGACCGTCCCCGTCACCCCATCCACTGCGATCTCGTACGGCCGGCCGGCGTGGCGATACCGGGCCTGCCAGACCGGATAGTACAAAATCTTCAGCCGCTGCTCAACGACGCCGGTGCGATCCCCCTTCACCTTGATCCGCAACCGGGCCTCATCCGCAAACCGGGCCGGCGGCTTCGTCGGGGCGAACACCACCGCGCGACTCTGCAAAGCCACGAGGTCGTATGGCTCGAGGGCCACGGGTGTCGCTCCTCGCCGAAGGTTCTCCAGGTGAATCTGGCTCACGCCCAGCTCCGGCAGGTCGCAGGCCGGCCCGATTCGCACATACTCCTGCTGGATGACCCGCGTGTCCTCCTTCTCAACCGAGGGTGCCGCCAGCCACCGCTGGAATTCTCCGTCCTGCGCCGCTACCTCTCCAAGAGGCGCGGGGGGCTTGACGCCCTCCCGGAGGAGAAAGGTACCGAGCCGACTGCCGGTGAACTCGTAAAAGGGCACGTAACAGAGGGACACATCCTGGATGCGCCCGCGTTCGCGAAGAGTCCGCGGGAGCGATCCTCTGCTCAAGAACTCCTGCGCGGCGGCGCGGGCTGCTTCCATGCTGACTCCGAGGGCGACCACATAGCGCGGCACCGCACCCGGGATGAGCACGAGGCTCTCTCCGCCACAGTACCGGCAGGTGATCAGCCGCTGGCCTTCCGCGAGGGACAAGGTCCCGCCGCATGACGGACAGCCGAGATGGGTCAAGGGCATCTTGCACCCCAAAATTCGTTCGGTGGTTCGGGTGTTCGGTGGTTCGGGTGTGCCTCTGCCCCTGAACGACCGAACCCCCGAACGCTCGAACACCCGAACGCCATTCGCATTCCGTTCATTGTGAACTGCCCACCGGATTGTTGACGAGCATCCAGTAGAGTGCCACGCCCGTCAGGCCCACCACGGTCGCGGCCAGCCACGCTGGGGGGATCAGCACGGCCTCCAGGAGCATCCCGGCGAACCCCAGGATCGCCGTTGCGGCGCCGAATCCCTGCCCCGTTCCCGACCTTCGCACTCCCGGGGGCATCCACTCCGGGTAGACGCGACCCGAGCAGGCCTCCAGGCTGACCTGCACTCGGTGGGGTCCAATCGTCACCTGGGCTTCGTAAAATGGCACGTGGACCAGATCCCCCGCCCCCACGGACTCAGCGGCCTCGCCAAAGGCGCGGCGGCGCGCAGCCGCCTCGGCGACGCTCGGCTCATCCACCCGTGCCGCCCCGACGGCCGCCGGGTCGTAGATGACCTGTTCTGCGTCGGGGAGCGCCAGGTCGGTCCAACGCCTCTCCAGGACCGGCCAAGCCGGAATCAGCCGCGGGCGCCCCTGGGCCCCGTAGCGCCAGAAGGGATGGTACACCAGGTCGGCAGTGGACACGGAAGACGGGGGGAGCAGGCCCTGCGCGTCGCACCAGCGGCGCAGGAGGGGCAGGATGTCCGCGCCGCCATGACGCGGCCGGTAGAGCAGATGCGGCCGGACACCCGTGAGATCCAGGACGAGGCTCGTGCCGCAAAAGGGACAACCCGCAAAGCCGGTCGTCTCTTGGAGCTGGACCTCACCGCCGCATTGAGGGCACGGGACCTTCACGACGAAGGTGAAGCGATGGCTTCACCACAGTTCGTGCAGAACTTCGTTCCGGGCGGCACCGCGGTCTTGCAGTGCCCGCAGGTGAGCGACATCTTGAGATCCACGCCGCAGGCCGGGCAGAACTTGGCCTGGGCGGTGACGTTCTTCCCGCACCGCGGGCACTTGTTCGCCACGACCATCTGGTGCCCGCAGGCGGGACAGAAGCGCGCCATCAGGGGCACCTCGCCGTGGCACTCGGGGCAGTTGACCGTCCCCCGCTCCTGGATGCGCTGGGGATCGGCATCCTCGGGCCGCAAGGTCCGGTAGATCATCCCGGGCAGCATGAAGCCGAGACCCGCCCCGACTCCCACGCCCAGTCCGCCTGATGCGGCCTGCCCCCCGGCCGCGCCAACCCCCGCCGCGGCATCCCCCAGCGCCTTGGCCGCCTTGAACTTCAGGAAGTCGTCCAAGTTGCCGACGGCCGCCATGCCCGATCGCTCATCAATCATCCGCTAGACCTCGGGCGGTGGCGTGATGGCGTTGATGAAGAAGTCGATCAGCTCCAGCCCATAGCGGTGAAAGTCGTCCTGCAGGCGCGTTTTCACGGCCACGCCGATCTCGTCGTACTGCTTGGGAAGCTGGAGGATGGTGTCCACGTGCTCCCCGAGAAAGTCATTCAGGCGGGAGACGATCACCTCCCGCAGGTAGCCCTCTACCTGCTCCGAGCCATAGGCGCCCTGCGTACCCACCAGGGTGTTGACGAACAGGAGGGGCTGCGTGACCCGCGCGGTAAAAATGCCGAAGGCCCGCAGGCGGACCAGCCCGAGTTCCTTGTCCTTGAACGCCACTGGCTCCTTGGTCCCCCACTTGAGGTCGGTGAACACCTTCAGGTTGACGAAGTAGACCTCGGCGCGGAAGGGGCTGGTGAACCCCCAGGGGAGGCTCAGGACCTTCGTCAGGATGGGCAGGTTCATGGTGGACAGCGTATGCCGCCCCGGTCCGAAGACGTCCAGCCCCTTCCCGTCTCGGATAAAGACGGCCGCCTGGCTCTCCCGGACGATGAGCTGGGCGCCCATCTTGATGTCGGCGGAGCCTTCCTCCGGGATCCGATGGACGAATTGCCGGCCATCCGGATCGAACCACTCGATGACCTCCATGGCGATCGTCATACCCCCTCCTGCCTAGCCCGAATAATTCACGAGCAGTAGCGTGAATTCCCCAGATCAAATGACCAATGACCAATTTCCAATGACCAATGCTGGTGGGCGCGCACAGCGCGCCGTCAAATGCCCCGATTCGATTCGCATCCGCAATTGGTCATTGGCCATTGGGATTTGGTCATTCCTCCCGATTATTCGCGAAGGGGTTCGCGAATAATCGGGGCGAGAGGCCGCGCGCCAGCCGGTCCCGTTCCGCCAAAGTCTGCTCGAACTCCTGGAGCGCCGCCTCCACCGCCCGCAGCGCCTGCGGGAAGGCCCCCTCATCGAACGCAGCATCGGCCAGCGCCTGGACCGGAGCCCGCAGGCGTGGTACTGCCTCCACCAGCGTGAGGTCAAAGCGGTGCAGGGCCGCCAGTTCTGTCTCCCGGATCTTGTGCAGGTCGAAGACGCCGGCGAAGCCGTAGCTGGCGAAGCGGATCCGATCGGCCAGCGTGCCCAGCAGGCGCGCCACCCGGTCCAGGGCCGGCAACCGGTCCAGCCGACCGGCCTCGGTGAGGCGACGCTGTGCGCCCTCCACGATCCGCCTGAGACCTGCGAGCAGGTCCGCCAGGTAGATCCGGACCTGCTTGTCCGTTTCGCGCAGTCCTTCCCGATCCTGGTAGCGCCCCAGGCCGGGGATATGGCGGGCCAACCCTTCCAGCCGTTCCGCCCACCCGGACGCCTCGCCCCGATTTCCCGTAGCCATGCGATCAGCTCCCAGAGCTCTCGGCGCTGCGAATCAAAGAGAATTCAGTTTGCGAACGCCTAGTTCAACTCTCTCAAGTACCGGCGGGCCTCCTGAGCCTCGGGACCCGCTGGATTGATCTCCACTGCCTTTCGGAAGCTCTCGCGCGCTTCCGCCCGCCGGCCGGATCGCAGGAGCGCGATCCCCAACTCGAGGTGGAACACCGGGACGGTGTTTTCCAGCTTGACTGCCTGCTCGAGCTTCTCCCGCGCCTCTTCCAGTTGCCCCTGGGCCAAGAAGGTCCGGCCCAGGAAGAAATAGCCGTCGGGAGACTGGGGGAGCACATCCTGCAACTTGCGGAACTGTTCCAAGGCCAGATCGTATTTCCCCTGGACATAGTAGATATTTCCCAGATTCCGATATGCCTGGTCTGGAGTCAGGTACTGCGGGTTGGCCAGCGCCTTGCGAAAGGCGTCAATGGCGAGGTCCCACATCTGCTTCCGCATGTAGGCCGCCCCGAGGTCATTGAAAGCGTCGGACAGGCGGGGTTGCAGCTCGACGGACCGCCGGAGAGCCTGAATCGCCTCGTCAAGCTGCTGGTTGCGGAGGAGGGCGTTGCCCAGGGCATGGAAGTTTCGGGCGTTGCGGGGATTCTCTTCGGTGGCGATCCGGAACTCGTTGATGGCTTTGCTGAGGTTGTTCTCGGCGAGCGCGCCGAGTCCTATGTCATAGTGTGACTGGGCCGACTGCTCCCGGGCGAGCTCGGCCTCGGGCCCCGTGCACGCTGCCAGGGCCGCTAGGATCACTCCGGCCATCGCCATTCTGGCCCACGGCGTCATGCGGTCCTCCGATTCCTCACCAGGTGCGCTGCATTGCCCACGGGTCGCGGCGCGGTCGCCGGGATGGGAAATGGACACCGAGATTTCACGAGCCGCTGTTCCCGGAGGCCTCGTTCCTCGCCTGGTACTTGCGTACTGCCTGGGCGTGCTGCTCCAGCGTCCGCGAGAAGAAGTGCGACCCATCGTTCTTGGCCACGAAATACAGGAAGCTCACCCGCGCCGGGTTCAACGCCGCCAACAGCGATGCCAGCCCCGGATTGGCGATCGGCCCCGGCGGCAACCCGGCCTTCAGGTAGGTGTTGTAGGGGGTCTTGCGCCGCAGATCCAGCGACGTGATTCTGCGCCGCGGCCCGGGTGCACCATAGACCGCCGTCGGATCCGACTGGAGGGGCATGTTTCGCCGCAGGCGGTTGTGGAACACCGCCGCCACGACCGGTCGCTCGCGGTCCAGCTTTGCTTCCTTCTCGATGAGGGAGGCCAGCGTGACCACCGAATGGGCGTCCAGCCCCAGGCGCTCGGCCTGAAGGTCGAAGTCCTTCGGGACCGCCTGTTGGAAGCGGGACACCATGATCCGGAGGATCTCCTCCTCGCCCATCCCCCGGGTGAGCCTGTAGGTGTCGGGAAAGAGGTAGCCTTCCAGGCTGTCACCGGGGACAGCCAGGCTCTCGACGAGTTGGGGATCCTTCGCCAGGGCCGTGAAGCGCTCCGCATCCACCAGCCGCTCTCCGGCGAGCAGCCGGGCGATGTCCTGCGCCGTGAACCCCTCGGGGATGGTGACCTGATGCGTGATGACCCGGCCCGCCTCGAGCTTCCGCAGGATCTCCAGGAGGGACATGCCGGGGCTGAATTCGTATTCGCCAGCCTGCAGCCGCGTGAGGGAGCCTTGGAGGTAGGCCACGGCCAGGAAAGCCCAGCGACTCTGGATGATGCCGGCCTCCCGCAGGGTCTGGGCGATCTCCTGGACGCCTGTCTTGGGCTTGATGTAGACAGTGGTGTGGAAACCCGTCCCCGTCCCGAGGAGGCGGTCCCCATCGGACTGGAGGTAGGTGCGGACTCCGACGGCAGTCAGGGCCATGGCGAGGAGGATGGCGCTCAGCCCTCGGAATCGGGTGGGAAGACTCGCCGCCATCCGCTAGGAATCTCCCCGATCGGCCACGGCGCGCTGCCGATCCAGAAAGCCCTGAAGGATCATCGTCGCCGCCACCTGATCCACGACGGCGCGCCGCGCGCGGCGGCGCACCCCTGCGCTCACCAGCGTGCGCTCAGCGGCCAGGGTGGTGAGCCGCTCGTCCCACAGATGAATCGGAATGTCCAGCCGGTCGTGCAGGGCCCGGGCGAACGTCTGGGCCGCCTCGGCCGACGGTCCCAGGCTTCCATCCATGTTCTTGGGCAGTCCCACCACGATGGCCTCGATCCCCAACTCGCGGACGAAGGCACCGATGGCCTCCACATCCTTCGTCTCGCTGATCCGGGGGAGACTGGTCAGTCCCTGCGCGGTGAGGCCAAGATCATCGCTCACCGCCAGGCCCAGGGTGGCTCGCCCCCAATCGACTGCCAGAATCTTGAGCATTCCGTCCTCGGGTGCTCCTGCCAGGGTCCGCTGGTTCGTCCCGTTTCCGTCTTGACTTTCCTACCGGATCGCGCAAGAGTCCGCTCCCATGCCGATCCGTCCACGCCTTCGTTCACGCCCCGAGCGGAACTCGGGTCCTCTGTCTGCCCGGCTCCGCGCCATGTACCGGGCCATGCTGCACGTCCTCGGACCTCAGGGCTGGTGGCCGGGCCGGACCCGATGCGAGGTGATCGTCGGGGCCATCCTGACCCAGAATACGGCCTGGACGAATGTCGCCCGGGCCATCGCCAACCTCCGCCGGGCGCGCGTCCTGACGCCGGAGGCGCTGGCGGCGCTTCCCGCGCCCAGATTGGCGCGGCTGATCCGGCCCTCGGGATATTATAAGACAAAGGCTGGGCGCGTCAAACGCTTCCTCCGCTTCCTGCGGGCCCGCTACGCGCTCAACCTCTCGCGGATGTTCACGCGACGCGCCTCGATCCTGCGGGAAGAGCTGCTGGCCGTGTCCGGAATCGGGCCAGAGACGGCGGACTCCATCCTGCTGTATGCGGGCGGCGTGCCGGTCTTCGTGGTGGATGCCTATACCCGCCGCATCCTCGGCCGCCACGGCCTGATCCGGTCGGATGCCACATACGATGCGGTGCAGGCACTCTTCATGAAGAACCTTCCCCCGGATACCGCGCTGTACAACGAATACCATGCGCTGCTGGTGGCCGTCGGCAAGGACTTCTGCCGACCCATCCCCCGCTGTGCCCGATGTCCGCTCCGGGGGGACCTGGAACGGCACCGTCCGGCCTCCGCCCGACGGTTCCTTGCCGGCTCCCTCTGAAACACGAAAGCCGGGAACTGATGTCCCGGCCCCACGTCTTCCGGCACGCCCCGCACGCTCTCGCGTTCAGTGCGTCTCGACTCGCGGCTCTCCCTACTCCTTCTGCCTCGACCAGAGCACATTGTACCCATCGACGAAGGCGTTCACCGAAGCAACGATGATGTCCGGTGATGTGCCGGTCGCCACCACGCGGTTGTTCTTGGTGTCCTTCATCGTGATGGTCGTCTCCACCGAGGCATCCGTCCCAGGCGAGTTGATCTCGACCTGGAAGTCCACCAGGTCGAAGAAGAGTTTCCCCCGGCTCTCGGCCGCGGTCTTCAGGGCGTTCACCACGGCATCCACCGGGCCGACGCCCGTGGCGGCCGCGCTCACCTGCTCGCCGTCGAAGGTGATCCAGACCTTGGCCTCCGCCTTCCCCTTCATCGAGGTCGTGACCTGGAAATCCTCAACCTCAAGAATGGGCCGTTGCTCCTGGCGGGCCTTGAGGACGTTCTCCACGATGTACTGCAGGTCGGCTTTGGTGATGACCTTTCCCTTCTTGACGAAGTCGGCCACCAGGGCCGTCACCCGATGGGCGTAGTCGGCCGTCAGCTTCACTCCCAGCTCCTGCCGAACGGTCTTGGCCACCTTCTGCTGGGAGGGAACCTCGCTGAAGATGCTGCGGCCTCCGTCCTTGGCTGCCGCGGCGCGGATTTCGTACAAGCGGAGCTTGAGGAACTTGTCTACCTCGGCCATGGTGGGCTCGATGGTGGCGGGTGACGGCAGGACGCGCAGGGCAGCCTTGGGATCCTTCAGCCCGTTCCCCGTGGCCAGGCAGACGACCACCTCGTCGGGGCGGATGCGCCCCGAGGTCAGCAGGGACGGCAGGGTGGCGATGGGGATGGCCCCGGCCGGCTCCACGAAGATGCTCTCCAGATGCGCCAGTTGCTGCTGCGCCTCCAGGATCTCGGCGTCCGTCAGGATGACTCCGCATCCGCCCGATTCCCGCAGCGCGGCCAGGGCCTTGAGCCCATCCACGGGATCTCCGGCCGCCACCGCGGTGCACACGGTGAACGGCTTCTCCACCGCCGCCACCTGGTCGGCGCCTTGCAGGAAGGCGGCCACGATGGGAGCACAGCCATCCGGCTGCACCCCGATCATGCGGGGCAGGCGGTCAGTGAAGCCCAGCTCGTAGAATTCCTTGAAGCCCTTCCAGAGGGCCGCCATGTTGGTCCCGCAACCCATAGGAACGATGACCACGGCGGGCGCCTGCCAGTCCAGTTGCTCGATGATCTCGAAGGCCTGAGACTTCTGCCCCTCGACCCGGAAGGCGTAATCCCCGGCCAGGTAGAACCCATGGCGCTCGCTGGTCTCCTCGGCCAGGCGGGCAGCATCGGTGTAGGTCCCGCGCACCTGGATGACGCGCGCACCGTAGGACAAGGCCTGGGCCATCTTGCCGATGGCGGTCCCCTCCGGGACCAGGACGTAACACGGCAGGCCGGCGAGGGAGGCATAGGCGGCCACAGAGGCGGCCATGTTCCCCGTCGAGGCCACGCACACCGCCTTGGCCCCCTGTTCCTTGGCCTTGGTGAGTTCCACCAGGCTGCCGCGATCCTTGAACACCCCCGTCGGGTTCGCCCCCTCGTTCTTGATGTACAGGTGGCGGAGGCCGATCCGCTCCGCCAGCCGCGTGCAGCGGTACAGGGGCGTTCCACCCTCGTCCATCGAGACCACCAGGTCGAGGTTGAGGAGCGGGTAGAAGTCGAGGTACTTGAGGGCCTTGACCGGTGAGGTGCGCAGGGAGTAGCGGTTCAGGCGGGAGCGGATGTAGTCGTAGTCATAGCGGACGTTCAGCGGCCGGCGACAGACCGGGCAGCGGGTGCTGCTCTCCGTCTCCCGGACCACCTTGCCGCAGGAGATGCAGTGAAGCTCATAAAAAAGCGTTCCGTTCTTGCGGTTGCGACTGCGCGTCATGCCCCCCTCGCCGACTAAGAATAATTCGCCCGCCGGGCGCCACAGGCGGGTTAGCCCCGCCATACCCCAATCTGCCCGAGGCGGATTGGGGTTAAGACGGCCCTGTGGGCGCTATTCACGAAATGCGCCGCGCGCATTCGTGAATTATGCGGGCGAAAAATCCGGCGCAGTCTAGCCGCAAAGGGCTGACGTGTCAAGGTGCTTCGGCGCTTCGGGCGTCTATGTTCCTCGGTAGCAGAGTAAGGGGTCCGGGATTGCATGGTTGGATTCAGAGAATGATGCGACCGCCGTCCACGGGAAGGACCGCGCCCGTGATGAACGATGCTTCGTCAGAGGCCAGAAACAGCATGGCCCGGGCGACCTCGTCGGGGCGGCCGGCGCGGCCCAGCGGACACACCTTGGCCCAGCCGGCGAACTGGGCCTCCACCTCCTCCTTCGACCCCGACCCCCACACCATGGGCGTGTCAATGAATCCCGGGCAGACGCAGTTGACCCGGATGCCGTGCGGCGCGCCCTCCAGCGCCGCCATCTGAGTCAGTTGGAGAATCCCCGCCTTGGATGCGGCATACGCCCCGTGCTCTTCCTTCACCCGGATGGCCATCCGGGAGGCGATGTGCACGATGGATCCTCCCCCCTGCTGCCGCATCGCTCGCATCGCCGCCTTGGTCAACAGGAAGGCGCCGGTCAGATTGACCTGCAGGACCTCGTTCCACTCCGCCTCAGACATGTCCTCGAGCCGTTTGATCCGAAGGATGCCGGCGCAGTTGACCAGGACATCTAATCGCCCGAAGACTCGCCGGGCGGTCTCAACCGCCGCCTGCGCATCGTCCCAGCGGGTGACGTCGCAGCGACACGCCTCGGCCCGTCCCCCCTTCTTCGCGATGCCCTCGGCCGTCGCCTTGGCCCCTGCCTCGTTCAGGTCGGCCACCACCACGGCGCCGCCCCGTTCCGCGAAGAGCTCGCACGTGGCCCGGCCGATCCCCGATCCCCCACCAGCAACCAGCGCCACCTTGCCCGTATAGTCCATCTGTACCCCCTCAGCGAGAGCCGCTAACTGCTAATCCCGCCACGGGCGGGACAAGACCGCCAAGTCATTCCTTCCCCTTTGGACCATCTGCGTTCATCTGCGTTCATCTGCGGTTGCATGGTTTTGAGATTCTCTTCCCTATCCTCCGTACTCTTTCAGCAACTGGCGGGCGATTACCATGCGCTGGATCTCGCTGGTCCCCTCCCAGATCTGGTACACCTTTGCCTCTCGGTACATGCGCTCGATGGGGAAGTCCTTGCTGTACCCGTACGCGCCGTGGATCTGGAGAGCATCCCGCGTCACGCGCACCGCCAACTCCGACGCCAGCAGCTTGGCCTCGGCCGCCTCCCGGATGATGGGCCGCCCTTGATCCTTCAGGAAGGCCGCATGGCGGAGGCGGAGCCGGGCCGCCTCGATTCCGGCCGACATCTCCGCCAGCATAAACTGGATCCCCTGATTGCTGGCGATGGGCTGTCCGAAGGCGGTGCGCTGCTTGGCGTACCGGATGGCCTCCTCCATGGCGGCCTGCGCCAGCCCCACCGCCTGGCAGCCGATGCCGATGCGGCCGGTGTCCAGGGACAGCATGGCCCGCTTGAATCCCTCGCACTCCCCTCCCAGGAGATTCTCGCGGGGAATCCAGCAGTTGTCGAAGACCAGCTCCCCCGTTCCCATGCCCCGGACGCCCATCAGGCGCTCCTTGGACCCGGGGGAGAAGCCCGGGGTTCCCTTCTCCACCAGGAACAGGGTGATGCCCTGGCGCCCCTTGGCCTTGTCCACCGTTGCCACCACCACCGCCAGGTCGCAGACCATGGCGCAGGTGATGAACCGCTTGGTGCCATTAAGGACGTACCCCTCGCGCTCGAGCCGGGCCGTGGTCTGGATGCCGGCCACGTCAGAGCCGGTCCCCGGTTCCGTCTGGGCGATGACGCAGATCTTCTCCCCCCGTCCCATGGCGGGCAGGTACTTGCCTTTCTGGGCCTCCGTCCCGTTCCTCAGGATCATGTCCTGCATGAGCTTGTTGAGCAACTGGATATCCGCCACCACCACCGAAGCCCGGGCCATCTCCTCCTGGGCGATGGCCCAGCTTACCGTATCGGCGCCGGAGCCACCGTACTCGGGCGAGAGGGTCATCCCCAGGATGCCCAGCTCCGCCATCCGCCGGTAGAGATCCCACGGGAACTCGTCGGTCTGGTCAATCTCCGCCGCCCGCGGGCGGACCTCCTTCTCCGCGAACTCCCGCACCATGTCGCGGATCATCCGCTGCGCATCGGTCAGATCGAAATTCATGCGTGCCCCCTGACCATCGAAAACCTGGATTCAGGCGCTTCCCTTCCGCAGGACCATCAGGCCGTGTTCTCCCTCCTGGATCACCTCCCCCCGCTGGTTGACCATGGTGACGTACTCCACCACGATGCCGCGATCCGGCTTCTTGGTCTCCCGCTTGCTGGCGATCTTCACCCGGATCCGAATGGTATCTCCGATCAGGATCGGTCCGGTGAACTTGTAGTTCCAGTACAGGGAGGCCATGTATCGCACGTCGGCGAAGGCCGGCATCCGCTGCTTCAATCCCTCGGTGGCGGCCAACCCCAGAAGGCCGTGGGCGATCCGGGTCCCGTAGGGCGATCCCTTGCAGTATTCCTCGTCGGTGTGGACCGGGCTCCAGTCGCCCGAGATGGCGGCGAAGTTTACGATGTCGGTCTCGGTGATCGTGCGCCCCGGCGATTCGCATTCGTCGCCGACCTGGAGATCCTCGTAATACCGTTCCATGGTTCGTCCTTTCGCCATGCCTCAGGCCTGTCTCTGCCACTCTGCAGCAAGCCCCATCCGATCCGCATGGAAGAGCCGCGGGTCCATGAGGCGAAGGTCCTGCGCCACACGGAGGGGAAACCCAACCCTTGCCCGTATCTCCTTTTCCACGTCCACGCCCGGCGCCACCTCGGTGAGCAACAGACCATCCGTCGTGAGGCGGAAGACCGCCCGCTCCGTGATGTACCACACCTCCTGGCCCTGCTTGGCCGCCAGGGGACCATTGAAGGTGACGTGCTGCGTGCGGGCCACGAACTTGGGGAAGCGCCCCTCCCGAACGATCCGGACCTGACCGTCCCCCACCTGGATGTCCAGGCCGCCGGCGGTCAACGTCCCGCAGTAGAGGATCTTCCGCGTACCCTGGGCGATGTTGATGAATCCGCCTGCCCCGGCCAGAACGTGGGGCTGGACGGTGAGGCGACTGACGTTCACGTTGCCCTGGCCGTCCACCTCGGCAAACGACAGGCACCCTGCTGTGATCCCCCCTCCATCAATCAGGTCGAACTGGGCGGCCGAATCAATGATGGCCTCCGGGTTGTGGGAGGCCCCGAAGGCAAACCCGCTGAGGGGCAGGCCGCCGATGGCGCCCTGTTCCACGGTGAAATTGAGCTGGTCGAATACCCCCTCCTCCAACGCGATCTGGGGGACCAGGGACGAGATGCCGAAGCCCAGGTTCACGATGTCGCCGGGCCGGAGCTGGCACAGGGCCCGGCGCGCAATGACCTTCTCGGGGCTCAATGAGAGCGGCTCCACCGGGTAGGTGGCCGTCCGGATCTCGCCGCTGATGGCCGGGTCGTAGGCGATGCCAGTGTTCTGGCGCTGTTCCGGATCCACGACGATCGCGTCCACGAGAATCCCGGGGACCCTGACCATGTGGGGGGACAGCGTCCCCGGCGCGGCCACGCGTTTCACCTGGGCGATGACCTTCCCCCCGGAGTTGTGGGCCGCCATGGCCTGGGCCAACACGGCCAGGACGACGCCCTCGTGCTCGAGCGTCAGGTTGCCGTGAGTATCGGCCGTCGTTCCCCGGATGATGGCGACGTCGATGGGAAAGGCCCGGTACAGCAGCCACTCCTTCCCCAGGAGATGCACCACCTCTACCAAGTCCGGGGGGGTAACCCTGTTCATGCGTCCACCCTGATCCCGGGGATCGACGAACGTCCCCAGCCCGATCTGCGTGATCGTCCCCGGCTTCCTGGCGGCGATGTCGCGATGCAAGTGCATGAGGACGCCCAGGGGGAGGTTGTAGGCCTCGACCTGGTCAGCATGGATCATGGCGCAGATCTTGGGCGATGGCGCCGAGGCCGGGGCGTTCACGTAGGAGCCCCCGATGAGGCGCTTGATCAGGCCCGGGTGGGCCAGATGATCCAGCCCCACGGTGCCGAACGAGTCCCCCACCGCCACCGGAAAGACGACGGTCAGGTCTCGGGGCTCTCCCGAGGCCAGGAAGCGCGCCTCGATGCCCCCCAGGATGTTGTCCGGTACGAGTTGGGCCGCGGAGCCGCTCACCGTCACCACCGCCCCGCTGGAAATGAGTTCTGCGGCCTCCTCGGCCGTCAGGATCGGTTTCTGTCTACCTCCCACTCTCGCGTCCCTCCTGTGATTGGGAGATCCCCACCCCTTCACGGCTCCCGCGCGCCCGCCATTCGCAGGGTGCTGGCGCGGACCCCGTGTTCACAGGGGCATCCCCGGGGGCGATAGCGAACGAATCTCTGCAGAGGGCGCTAGGCGGGGACCGCTCCCCTGGGCAAGCGGACCGTGTACTGCTCCAACAGTCCGCCTGTTTGTCGGGTGACGATGCTCGTCTGCCAGCGCGCGTCGTCACGCTGGGGATGGTCCTCCCGGTAGTGGCTTCCCCGCGACTCCGTCCGCAGGAGGGCGGCGCGGGCCATGATCTCGGCCACGGTGAGCAGGTTGTCCACCTCCAAGGCGTCCACGAGTTCTCCCGGTCCCTCGACACCCAGATCCTTCATCTGGTCCCGCAGCCGCGCAATCTCGCCCAGGCACGTGCGCAAGCTCTCTCCGCTCCGCACCACCAGGACGTGGCGCCACATGCACTCCTGAAGCTGGCGTTTGAGCCGGGCTGGCCGAAGCGAACCCCGCCCCGCCCGCAGGCCGGCCAACCGTTCTACCTCCGCGGTCACCAGTTCCGCGCGCACGAGAGGCAGCCCCCGGTCCCGGGCCCGCCGTGCGGCGCTCTGCCCGGCCCGCTTCCCGAAGACCTGGCAGGTCAGGATCATGTTTCCCCCCAGCCGGTCCGCCCCGTGCGGCCCGCCTGCCGATTCGCCCCCGGCAAACAGGCACGCCACCGTAGACTCGGCGCAGGGGTCGATGCGCAGCCCGCCGTTGATGGCGTGCCCGAAGCAGGCCACCTGGATGGGCTGCTCCGCGATATCCACCCCGCGGTTCACCTTGATCCACTCCCGGGTGATCCCCCACATGCGCCGGGCATCCCGGCCTCGCTGCGTGTCGGGAATGTCCGCTTCCCGCGTCCGCGTGAAGTCCAGGGAGACGCCGGTATGGGAGGTGCCGCGCCCTGCCCGCAGCTCCTGCTGAATGCCGATGTCGATGAACTGGGACCCGTCGTAGGTGCTGAAGGGATAGTGGCCGGAACGGGCGTCCGTGCACTGTTCGGCGCTCGTCCCCGGGGGCAGATAGCGTTCCAGGAAATGCTCATTCCGCGCGTTGGAGAGCGTGGGGCGCAACGCCCAGACCCAGGCGTTGAGGATGTTGCGCACCGGCTGGACAATACCCAGGCCGGCCTGCATGAACTCCATGTTGACCAGCTCGGCCCCCGCCCGGTACCCCATGGCGTAGCCGTCCCCCGTGATGTCGGCTGGGTTCAGATTGAGCAGGAAAAGCCGGCCGGCGCCTCCCGTGCCCAGCACCGTCGCAGCTGCCCGGAAGACCACCAGGTCCCCCTGGAAATCGAGTCCCGCCGCCCCGACGCAGGTGCCGTCCTGCACCAGGAGCGAGGTGACCGTGGTGTCCTCGTAGACCGGCAGGCCCAGGGCCAGGATCGCTTTCCGCTGCGCGGCCACGATGGGCTCGGCGTGGCCGGGGATGATGTGCATGCGCGGCCGCGTGGCAAAGCAGCCGATCACCTCGAGATAGCGGTTGCCATCCATGTGGAAGGGCACGCCCAGCCGCTCCAGCTCCCGCAGTGATGCCGCTGCCTCCTCCGCCACGATGCGAGCCAGCCGTTCGTCACACGTCCCCGCGGCCGCGGCCAGGATGTCCTTGTAGTGCTCCTCGGGAGTATCGGCGGGGTCCACCAGCCCGTCGGCCACGTTGTAGCCGGCCGCCTCCGCCACCTTGAAGGCGCTGGCGCCGCTCTTGCCGAACGTGCCCTTCATGACCATGACCACGCGGGCGCCCTGCCGGGACGCCTCGATGGCGGCCCGCCCCGCGATGCCTCCGCCGCCGATGACCAGGACGTCTGCGTCCACCGTGCGCAGCGTCATCGCTTCTCCTTCCTGCTGGATGGAACCCGCAACGCCTTACCCTCCCCCGGATCGCCCCGCTCTCCGGCCCGGTCTGGGCACCGTGGCCCTGCGATCACCCGACCTGTCTCCTCTCATCAGGGCGCCACACGTGCGCCGGACAACCAGGGTGGGGGTCAGGATCTGCTGCAGCGGCTCGCGCCTGTACCGTCGCGGGTCCCGAATGATTTCTAGCATCCAGACCACTGCCATCCGCCCCATCTCCGCCTTCTGCTGGGCCATGGTCGTGAGCTGGATCTGCCGATGGGCGGCAATCTCGATGTCGTCGAATCCCACCACGGCCAGATCCTCGGGGACCCTGAGGCCCAGATCGCCCGCCGCCTGCATCACTCCGAGAGCCATCAAGTCGTTGCCTGCCATGATGGCCGTGGGCCGGCGCGGCAGCTTCAACAGCTCCTGCGCCGCGCGCTGGGCCATCTCGGCCTTGAAAGCCCCTGGCCGGATGAGGCTCGGGTCCACGGGCAGCCCGGCGGCCCGCAAGGCCGCCCGATATCCCCGGAGCCGGTCGGAAGCCGTGGACAAGTCCCGGAGGCCCGTGATGAACCCGATGTGGCGGTGTCCCAGGTCGAGCAGGTGGCGGGTGAGGTCATGGCTGGCGCTGGCGTTGTCCAAGACGATGTAGTTGCCCCGGCCCGAGCGCAGGCGGCGATTGTACATGACGCACGGGTAGCCGGCCTCGACGAGCGCCTCCACCACGGGGTCATCCAGGAAGACGGAGCCGAAGATGATTCCGTCCACCCGCCGCTGCCGCAGGACCTCGACGTATTCTTCCTGGAGGCGATGGAGATTGTCGGTGTTGCACAGGATGACGTTGTAGCCGTGCCCGCGGGCCGTCTCCACGATCGCCCGGGCGGTCTCGGCGTAGAAGGGGTTGGTGATGTCGGCCACCACAAGGCCCAGCGTCTTGGTCTCGCGGCGGGCCAGGCTGCGGGCCACCTGATCGGGGCGGTACCGCAGCGCGCGGATCGCGCGCTGGACGTCGGTACGCACCTGGGGACGGACGTGGGGATACTCGTTGAGGACCCGAGAGACCGTCGCCCGCGAGACGCCGGCGCGTCGGGCGACATCCCCGATTGTCGGTTGGAGGGTCTTCGCGGTCCGGGGCCCGCGCGCGGGCTGCCTTCCTCTTCTCATCCCTTCACCGCGCCCATTCCCCAGCCTTGGATCAGGAACCGTTGAACGATCAGGAAAAAGATGATCGCGGGAATCGTCACGATGACTGCACCCGACATCAGAAGCCCCCAATCGACAATGGTGGACTCGTAGATGTTCTGGAGGCCGACCGGCATGGTCAGCAGGAGCGGGTCCGTCAGGAGGATCCGCGCGAACAGGTAGTCGTTCCAGACGACCACAAAGGCGAAGACCGAGGTGGCGATGATTCCGGGCAGCGCCTGGGGGATGACCACGTAGACCATCGACTGGAATCGGGTTGCGCCGTCGATGAAGGCCGCCTGTTCCAGCTCGATGGGGAACGACTGGAAGAAGGCCCGGAGCAGCCACAGCGTGAAGGGCAGGGAGATGGAGGTGTAGGCCAGGATGATTCCCAGATGGGAGTTGGTCAGGTTGAATTGCCTGAGCAGGATGTAAACGGGGATGATGATCATGATGGGGGCGAACATGTAGGTGAAGAGCGTCATGTTGGCCAGAAACTCCTTGCCCGGGTACCGGTACCGGGTGAGACTGTAGGCGCCCAGCGTCGCCACCACGATGTCCAGGAAGACGGTGATCCCCGCCACCACCACGCTGTTCTTCAGATACGTAACGAAGTACGTCTCCGTGACGAGCGTGTGGAAGTTGGCCAGGGTGTAGTGCCCCAGGAGCCGTGGAGGGTACGCGAAGAGGTCGCCGGACGGTTTCAGCGAGGTGAACAGCATCCAAGCTAGCGGGATCCCGCACAAGACAAGGAGGGTCGCCGAGCCCAGGTACAGGGCGCCAGTCAAGGACAGCCGTCGCAGGCTCATCTAGGCCTCTCCCTCGCGCCGGAAGACCCAGAAGTAGAGGATGGTCAGCAGGACGAGGAGCAGGAACAGGCTGACGGAGACGGCCGCGCCCTCGCCGGCCTGGAAGGTGGCGAAGGTCTTCCGGAAGGCGTAAACGGGCAGGTTCTCGACCAGGCGCTGCAGGCCGCCCCCTGTGGCCATCAGCCAGGGCACGTCGAACTTCGTGAACATGAAGAAGGTGCGCAGGAGGACCACCACGTATAGGACGTGCCGCAGCTCGGGGAGCGTGATGTGCAGGAAGCGCCGCCAGGGGTTGGCGCCGTCGATAGCCGCGGCCTCGTACTGTTCCAGGTCGATGGTCTGCAGGCGCGCCAGGAGGCTGATCACCACGAACGGGAAGAACTGCCAGACGGCCACGAAGATGGTCGAGGCCATGAGCCAGTCGGCCCCCAGCCAGACCACGGGCGCGTGGATGATGCCCAACGCTTGCAGGACGTAGTTCACCGGGCCGTAGGTCGCGCTGAGGAGCCATTTCCACAACAGGATCGTCACGATGGTCGGCAGCATGTAGGGGAACAGCGTGATCCCACGGACGAACCCCCGCCCGGTGAACGACTGGTTCAGCAGGAGCGCGGCGCCGAGGCCGAGGAGGACCTGGAGGACGATGCTGCCCACGGAGAAGACCGTTCCCCGCCAGAGGCTCCACCAGAACTCCGGCTCCTGGCTCAGCCCAATGTAGTTGGCCAGGCCGATGTAGTCGTAACCGGGGGAGATCGCGTGCTTGTTCGTGAAGCTCAGCCAGACGGAGTAACCGACCGGAAAGAAGATGAAGCCAAAGATGACGATAAGGGTGGGCACGGCCAGGAGGAAGCCCTGCAGGGCCAGCCGCGCATGCGCGGGCGTCGCCCGTTTCCCGCCATTCCCCGTCCCAGGGAGCGCCGCCAAGATAGGAACCCTTCCCCGTTACCCGGAAGCCGCGACGCGGCTCCGTGGGAGGTCGGTGTGCCTCCTGCTGGGAGCCGCGTCGCCGGCGCTAGCGGGCCCGCACCGCGCGGACCGCGATCACACCTTCTTTTTGCCCCGGATGGGATCCGGCACGGGATAGCCCAGCTTCTTGATGAGGTCGTTCACACGCTCCGTAATCCGCTGACCGGTCTCCTTCGGGTTGCGCCGCCCCTGGACCATCCCCACGATCTCGTCGGCGATGATCCCCGAGTCGAACACCTCGGCCAGGAACTGGATCTGGATGTTTGAGGCGGGGTAGAAGACGCCCACGGGGGTCGCCTGCTGCCGGTCGATGTAGATCTCCTGCTGCTTGATCCAGTGGCCCCACTGCTTCAGCTCCGGGAGGGCCTTGTACTCGGGATCGTTTCGCAGCGACTTGGTGATGGGGAACATGTGGACCGGATACTGCCGGATGTAGTTGAGGTAGAGGTCCCGCGTGTAGAAGAGCTTCAGCCACTCCTTGGCGAGGTCCTGGTTCTTCGACTGCTTGAACACCACCCACAGTTCGGCGTCCAGGTCCGTGTAGGCCTTGCTGCCGCTCGGGCCGAGCGGGCGCCACACCGGGTAGAAGTACTGCTCGGAGGCCTTCTCCGGCGCGTACTTCTCGATGGAGCCGGCGATCCGCCCGTACCCGTGATCGATCATGGTGGTGATACCGGTGGAGAACTCCACGATCATCCCCAGCCAGGACTGGCTCAACCAGTCTGGCGGCACCACCTTGCTGTCGGACAGCGATTTCACGAACTCCAGTGTCTGGATGAACGGCTCGGTGTGAAAGATCGGGTTCCACTTCGTGTCGTAGTAGCCGCCCCCGTTCGAGCTGACCCACCGCCCCACGTGCTCCTGCAGGAAGTAGCCCGTCCCGGGCAGGCTCATCCCCCACTGCCGCTTGTCCGGCTTGGTGACCGCCTTCAGGTACTCCAGTTGCTCCTTCCACCCCTTGAACATGGGCTGCGTGACGTCGTCGGGGACCGTGAACCCGGCCTGCTGCGCGATGTCCTTGCGGATCATGATGAGCGGGCAGCCCACCTCGTGCGAGATTCCCCAGCGGTGGCCGTCCACCAGCGACATGTCCCGCGCTACCTCCACGATGTCATTCAGCCCGATGGCCTTGTAGACGTCGTCCAGGGGAATGATGGAGCCCTTGGTGTGGAAGGAGCTGAAGTGGTAGCAATTGAGCTGGGAGATGTCGGGTGGACTGCCGGCCGCCAGGGCGGTGTAGAGCTTGGGTCCCAAGCTGTCCCAGCCGATTCCCTGTTGGATTGCCTTCACCCCGGGATGCAGCTGTTCGAACCGGTCGCACACCTTCTGGACGGCCTTCACCGCGATGTCCGAGGCCTCGGTGTGCCAGATGGTGATCGTCCGGGCCTGCGCCTGGGCCCTCCGGGTCCAGATTGCCGGGGCGAGTCCAGCCCCCGTCGCGGCCGCCACGCCCTTCAAAAACCCTCGTCTGCTGATCCTGGTCATTCCGGCCACGGTCGTCCTCCCTTCTCTGTGAGGAGAAGTAACTACAGCTGCGACTCGAGAACCATGGTGCGGGACCTTGCCCAGGTCCGGGGATGGGCCCCTCCCTCCATGGGAACAGGGGCTTGCGCCAGATTTCCGATGCGGTCGGCCCGGGCCATGCGCTGCCCTGAGATCGTCGTGGGAACCCCGACCGAGGCCGCGAGGTCTTGAAACCGGTTACAAAATCCGGTCGCACCCTAGCCCAAACCTGGAAAGTGTGTCAAGGGAAAATTGACGGTTGCAGAGCCGGATCCAAAGGAACCCTGACCGCGGTGTCGAGCCGGTCACCGTCCGGCCCGGAGAGCCTTCACGGTGTCCTCCGTCGCATGGAGGACCCGGTCGATATCCGCCGCCGTGGGCGGCGGAGAAGCCGTGGTGCGTTGGCTTCCCCCCCCGCCGCAGAAATAGATATCTCGCTCGGCCAGGCGGGCGTACAGGGTGAGAAACCCTCCCGTGACCCGTGGGGGCGGCGGCGTCCACGCCCCCCGCCGGGCCTCCAGTTCTTCGGCCGGGACCAGGAGATTGAGGCGACGTCCCGAGATGTCCGCTTCGATCTGGTCTCCGTTGCAGACGAGGGCGATCGGCCCTCCCATGGCGGCCTCGGGCGACACCGGGCACGGGTCTCGCCCCACGTGCTGGCCACCCTGATCCGGGGCCACTATAGATCCTCGTCGGTGTGGCCCACAGCCGTGATGACAACCCGGACTCGGGCCAGGCCGGGGCGGTTCGGGGCCTCCACGATCGTCTCTCGCCTCATGTCACCCCCACGTTTCTGAGCATCAGCCCTTCAGGCCGCTCATGACGACGCCGCGCACGACCCACTTCTGCAGCGTGAGGAAGACGACCAGGATGGGCAAGATGCTGATCACCGCCGCCGCGGTCAGCAGGTTGTACTCGATGAAGTAGATGTTGGTGAAGCTCATGAGGCCGATAGTGACGACTCGCATGCTGGGCGAGTTCACCACCACGAGGGGCCAGAAGAACTCGTTCCACGTCCACATGAACTTGATGATGAGCAGGGTGGCCATGGCCGGCTTCACCATGGGCAGGATCACCCGGTAGAAGATGCGGAATTCGCTACACCCGTCGATCCTGGCCGCGTCAATGTAGTCGTTCGGGAGCACCTCGATCGCCTGGCGCATCAAGAAGACACCGAAGACGCTCACCAGGTCCGGCGCCAGGATCCCCAGGTAGGTGTCCAAGAAGCCCAGGCGGTTGACCCACAGGTACAGGGGAACCACCACAGACTGGAACGGCACCATCAGGATTCCGATGATGGCGAAGAAGAACGCATCCCGCGCGGGGAACCGGAACTTGGCGAACCCGTACCCGGCCAGGGAGGAGACAATCAGGCTGCTTACGGCCGAGACGGAGGCGATCAGGCCGCTGTTAAAGAGATATCGTCCGAAGGGTTCGCGATGGAACACCTCCCGGTAATTGCCCAGATTCATCCAATGGTCGGGTGCGATCCGGAGGGGGACCCGCTGGATCTCCGGCGCCGTCTTGAGGGAAGTCACGGCCATCCAGAAAAACGGAAAGAACACCGTGAGGGCTCCGCATGCCAGCAGCAGCGCCGTCAGCCACCGCAGTCGCACGACCCGCTCGAGGCGGCCCGATGGTTCCCGCGGTGAAGTCATACGGGCCGGGTCTAGTATTCGACCGGCTTTCGAAAGATCCGCCATTGCAGCAGCGTCACCGTCAGGAGAGTCACGAACACGAACACGGCCATGACCGAGGCGTCACCCATCCGGAAATACTTGAAGGCGGTATCGTAGAGCAGCATGATAACCGTCTGGCTTGCACTGGCCGGCCCACCTTGCGTCGTCGCATACACCTGGTCGAAAATCTTAAAGTTGAATATAAGCTCCAGAATGCAAACCATGATGATCTGTGGATTCAGCAATGGAAGCGTCAGGTATCTGAGGCGCTGACACCCGCTTGCCCCATCGATGTCCGCTGCCTCGTAGTACTCGCCCGGGATGGATTGAAGCGCCGCCAGGAAGATCATGGTATCGAACCCGAGCCGGACCCATACGCTCACCAACGCGATGGACGGGCGCACTTGGGCCAGGCTCTGGAGCCACTTCTGCGGGGGGATCCGCACGAGCGACAAGAGGTAGTTCAAAAAGCCGTAGACCGGGTCGTAGATCCATTGCCAGATGAGGGCCGCTGCCACCAGGGACGCCGAAAACGGAAGAAAGTACATGGCGGCCCAGACGTTCCGCCAGCGGAGACTCACCAGGCGATGGAGGCCAATGGCCACGACCAGCGCGAGGACGACCGTGGTGGGCACGGACATCAGCAGCAAATGGATGGTGTTTCGGACGGCTGTCCAGAAGGTCGAATCCGTCAGGACCTTTTCATACAGTCGGGTTCCGACGAACTGGCTGGTTCCACCGGGAACGGTGCGGTGGAACGAGCCGATCACGGACTGGATGAGCGGCACGATGAACACGAGAGAGAAATATGTCACGGCGGGCAGGATGAACAGAAATCCTGCCCGCCGCTGGCGGTCCATGTACGTCTTGGGGAACGCAACCCGAACCCAGTGTCTCATTGGCAGTGAGGCAAGCGGGCGATCCGGCAACCAGGCCGTCGGGGAATCGGGCCATCCGAAAATCTGGCCAGTGGGCACTTCGGCGATCGGGAGAGCTGAAATCCAGGTGCCCGATCGCCCGGGAGCCTAGTTGCCTGGTTGCCCGGTTGCCGAGTGGCGCTAGTCCTTGATGATTCGATCCATCTTCGCGGCGGCTTCATCCAACAGTGCCTTGGGCTGCCCCTTCCCGAACAGGACGCCCACGACCGCTTCCCCAAAGGCCGTGGCCAGTTCGTTCGACTTCGGGTGGAAATAGGTCGGTGGCACGGGCTGCTGCAGCATGTCTCGGGTTGAAACGTAGTCTGGCCGGGCCTTCACGTAGGCCGACTCAAGGTTGGCAGTCCAGACCGGCAGGATGCCCTGGAGTTGGTGCTGTTCCTGGTCGTCTTTGGCATTACTGATGAACCGGTAGAATTCCCAGGCCAGCTGCTTGTTCGGGCTGTTCTTGTAGACCAGGTTCGTCCACGGGAACAGAGCACCCGCCCCGGGGCAGGCTTTCCCGCAAGGCAGTGCATACACCTTGAAGTTCACATCCGGGGCATTCTTCTTCACCCAGCCGAAGAACCACGACTCGCGGAAAATCACCGCGGCCCGCTTCTGCCCGAAAGCGTCCTCAGGGTTGCCCAGGGCCAGACTGGCCACCTTATGCTTCAGGACGAGGTCACCGAAGAACTGCAGGGCCGCTACCATCTCCGGACTGTTGGCGAACCCCGTCGCCTTGTCGAGATTGGGGCTCAGCATCCGGGCCCCGAAGGCATGGGCGAAGGGGAGGAACTTGTCGGTGATCCCGACCGGGTGGCCTTTGCTCCGGACGGCGAACCCAACCTGGGTCGGCTCCCCCTTGGCGTCCAGGATCGTCAGCTTCTTCATGGCCGCCAGCCAGTCGTCCAGGGTTTTCGGCGGTCGGTCCGGATTCAGGCCCGCCTTCTTGAACAGGTCCACGTTAATGTACATCTGCTGGAAGTTCCCATGCTCGATGGGCATCCCGTAACGAGCACCGCTCCACTTGCCGATGGGCAGCATATATTTGGGGAGGTTCTCGTCCCAGCTCTTCTCGAGGTCGGCCGGCATCTTTTCACAGAAGTCGTACTGCCCGCACCAGTGGTGCGTCATCCCCATGAACATGTCCGGCGCGCCGCTCTTCCCCATGAAGGAGGCCAGGTACTTTGCCTCGTAGCCCTGGTACGGAATCGTCACCACCTCGACCTCGTACCCGGTCTTCTTGGCGAAGTCCTTGCCTCGGGTCTCGTACCACTTGTTGAACTCGGGGTTCTGGTCCCACATGGTCCAGAAGACGAGCTTCTTCTGCTGGCCCCAGACGGTATCCGCTCCCCCGCCGAGAATCAACACGCCGGCCAGACAAATCAACGCCATCCAGGTCATCCGTCTCATCGCTGCCCCCTTTCGCTGTCCTTGGTTATTCCTGCCGCACCGTCAGACGATGCATCCTGCGAAACGGCACAGGTTCTCATCCCGGGAACCGGGAAACTATGGCACTCAAGCCGTCGTCCTGTCAATCGACATTGGAGACGACATCCTGGGTCCCCGACTTTTGGAACTCAGGAACGGATGAACAGTCCGGTGGTCTCCGGGCCGTTGAAGTCACTTCGAGGAGGACCGGGTGTTCAGGGAATTGCAGGGAGTTGGAAAGAGTGTCGGGAGACGGGCGGCCAACTCCCGTCAGAGGGAAAGAAGAAGGGGATCATTCCAGATCCCTTCACCTGGGGTGAAGGACTCGAGAGAGCGCCCGAGCGTCTGGAGAAATCGGCCGGCCACTGCCCCATCCACAACGCGGTGGTCGTACGAGAGGCAGAGATAGCCCATCCAGCGGATGGCGATGATATCCTCGCCGCCCCGGGACACCACCACCGGCCGCTTCACGATCGTCCCCACCCCCAGGATGCCGACCTCGGGCTGGTTCAGGATGGGGGTGCCGATAAGGTTTCCATCGGCCCCGAAGTTGTTCACGGTGAAGGTGCTGCCGGTCAACTCTTCGGGGAGGAGCCGTCCCTCCTGGGCACGACGAACGATCTCGGCGACAGCGACTGCGATTTCCGACAGCGATTTCGATTGCGGATTCCGGAGGACGGGAACCACCAGGCCGTCCGGGAGCGCCGCGGCGATCCCGAGATGGATCGCCTTGCGCACTCGAATGCCCTCATCCGTCCAGCGGGCGTTCAAGGTCGGGAATTCCCGCAGCGCGTCTGCCGTCGCCTTCAAGATGAAAGGCAGAAACGTCAGGCTGGTTCCCTTGGCCTGCCGGAACGCTGCCCTCTTCGCCTCGCGGAACCGCGCGATGGCGGTGAAGTCGGCCTCTGCAATCGAGGTGACGTGGGGGGCGGTCTGTTTGCTGCGGACCATGTGGTCTGCGATGGTCCGCCGCATCTTCGTCAGCGGGAGGAGTTCTTCCCCCTCCGCGACTTCGACAGGTTCGCGCCCGGCCTCCGGCCGGAGGAGCGGCGGCGCCCCGGCCGCGACGGGCCGCACTCCCCTGGCCTGAGCGAACAACTCGACATCCCGCTTGGTGACCCGTCCTCCCTCTCCGGTGCCCGGCACCTCGCCCAGGTTGACACCGAGCTCTTCTGCCAGCTTCCGGACCGCCGGAGAATAGAAGCGTCCCTCCAGAACGGGGGTTGGGGGCTGGGGCCTGGGGGCTGGGGCCTGGGGAGGTGGAACGGTGACCGGTGCCTCCGTCCCAAGGTCTATTCCGGTTCCGGAGGCAAATCCTTCGGCGATGAGGGCCAGGGTGGCCCCTACGGGGGCGACCTCACCCGCCTTGACCAGGATCTGCGACAAGACACCGGCCGCGGGGGCGGGGATCTCCGCGTCCACCTTCTCGGTGGAGATGGCCAGGATCGGCTCGTCCTTCTGGACGCGGTCCCCTTCCTTCTTCAGCCACTCGATGACGGTGCCCTCGGCGACGCTCTCGCCGAGCTGGGGCATGATGACAGGAATGGGCATGACTCAAAACCGTTCGGCGGTTCGACAGTTCGGCTGTTCGGGAAAAAGCGTTCGGCTGTTCGGGGGTTGCCTCATTCCGTGAGGTCGGCGCGAACCGCCGAACTGCCGAACCGTCGAACCGCCGAACGCCCTTTGCGAATCAGTATGCCGCGAGCCGCTCGGCGGCCGCAACGATCTTGTCGGCGTTCGGGAGAAAGGCCTCTTCCAGCGGAGCGGTGAAGGGCACCGGCGTATCCGGCGCCGTCACCCGCAGGATCGGGCCGTCCAGCCGGTCAAAGGCGCCCTCGGCGATGATGGCGGCCACCTCGCCCCCGACGCCGCCGGTCCGCGTGGCCTCGTGCACGATCACGACCTTGCCCGTTTTCCGGGCCGTGCCAAGGATCGCCTCCCGGTCCAGGGGCAGGAGCGTCCGCAGGTCCAGGATCTCCACCTCGATTCCCTTGGCGCTCAACCGGTTGGCCGCCTCGAAGGCCTGGTGGACCATGGCCCCATAGGTGATCACGCTCAGGTCGGCTCCTTCCCGCTTCACCTCGGCCTTCCCAATGGGGACGGTGAAGTCCTCGTCGGGGACCTTGCCCTTGATCCGCCTGTAGAGATACTTGTGCTCGAAATAGATGACCGGGTCCGGATCGCGGATGGCCGCCTTGAGCAATCCCTTGGCGTCGTAGGGGGTGGAGGGAGCCAGCACCTTCAGTCCCGGGACATGCACGAACCACCCCTCGGGGTTCTGGGAGTGGAACGGTCCTCCGTGCACCCCGCCGCCGGAGGGGCCACGGATGACGAGCGGGACGCTGGTTCCCGTCCGGTAGTGGAACTTGGCCGCCATGTTGACGATCTGGTCGAAGGCGCAGGCGATGAAGTCGGAGAACTGCATCTCCACCACGGGACGCAGCCCCATGAGTGCTGCGCCCACGGCCGAGCCAACGATGGCAGATTCAGCGATGGGGGTGTCAATCACTCGATCCTCGCCGAACTTCTCCAGGAAGCCCATCGTGATTTTGAAAGCGCCTCCGTAGACGCCAACGTCTTCCCCGATGAGGAACACCCGCTCATCCCGCTCCATCTCTTCCCAGAGCGCCTGCCGGATCGCCTCGATGTACGTGATCTCTGGCATCTCAAAACGCGTTCGGCTGTTCGAGAGTTCGATTGTTCGGTTGTTCCGTCTTGAACGACCGAACGCCCGAACCCTCGAACGACCGAATGCCCTTAGGTGGAGTACACCCCCTGCTCCACGTCTTTGCCCTCGGGGAACGGGCTTGCCTCGGCCCAGGCGACGGCTGCCTCCAGCTCGTCGGCTATGCGCTTCGCGATCCGGGCTTCCCCCGCCTCGTCCAGGATCCCCCACTCCCGCAGCCGGGCCTCGAACCCCTGGATTGGGTCTTTCGCTCGCCATTCCTCCAGCATCTGTCGGGGGACATAGGACGCGTCGTCATGCTCCGAATGACCGCGCATGCGCATCGTCTTGCACTCGATCAGACTGGGGCCCTCGCCCCGCCGGGCGCGCTCGACCGCCTCCTTGGCCGTGTCGTACACCGCCAGCACGTCGTTGCCGTCCGCGATCGTCCCGGGAATGCCGTAGCCCCCCGCCCGCGCCGCAATGTCCGGGATTCGGGTCTGCCGCGACAGGGGAGTTGAGTAGGCGTACTGGTTGTTGTTGCACACGAACACCACCGGCACCCGGAGCACGGCGGCCAGGTTGATGCCCTCGTGGAAGTCCCCGCGGCTTGACGCCCCTTCCCCGAACCAGGTCATGGCCACCCGCCCCTTGCCCTGCCGCTTCAGGGCCAGCGCTACCCCGGTCGCCACCGGGATCCCGTCGGCCATAGGGCTGATGAAGGCCACGTCGCCCCGCTGGATGTCCCCGTAGTGGACGTTCCCGTCCCGGCCGCGGGTGAGACCCCCGACCCGTCCCAGGTACTGCGCCAGGATCTCCCGGGGCTGGATCCCGCGCAAGAGGTGAGCGCCCATGTCCCGGTGGGACGGCACGATGAGGTCCCCCGCCCCCAGCGCGTAAGCCGCGCCCACGGAGACGGCCTCCTGCCCCGTGGAGAGATACACGCCGCCGAAGATCTTGCCCTGGCGGTAGAGGATGCCGATGCGTTCTTCCAGGGATCGGGTGAGGCGAAGGTGGTAGTAGATGTCGAGGAGCTGGTCGCGGGTCAAACCCGAGTGGTCCACGAGCGCCGCCTCCAGGTTCGGGCTCCAGTATGCGCCGTCAACTCGGCTTGCCGGGCCTGCGCCTCCTGGCGCCCCCCCCGCCGCAGCGGGGTCGAGCAGGGTTCGCCGGGGTCAGCCACCGATGGCCGACATGGATCGGGCCGGCTTGACGAAGTCCGGCTGGTTGATCTTATGGCCGGCCTCCTTCTTCCAGACCGCGGCGAGGATGAAGTCGGCGATCTCCTCGTCGGTGGCCCCGGAGCGCAGGAGCCCCTTGAGGTTGTACTCGTGGAGAGAGAAGAGACAGGTCCGGAGCTGCCCATCGGCGGTGATCCGGATGCGGTTGCAGCTCTCGCAAAACGGCTCCGTGACTGAAGCGATCACCCCGATGGACCCCCGCCCGTCTGCGAATCGGTAGACGGTGGCGGGCTCGGTCCCGTTGTCGCGGGCCGGCGCCAGGGAAAAGACCGCGTGGATGCGGGCCAGGATCTCTGCCCCGGGCACCACGGCCTGCATGCTCCATGCCCCCTGGGCGTCCAGGGGCATGTACTCGATGAAGCGGACCTGGTAGTCGTTCTCCCGCCCGAGGCGAGCGAAGTCCACCAGCTCGTCCTCGTTGTAGCCGCGCAGGACCACGCAGTTCAACTTGATGGGGTGTAGCCCTGCCGCGCGGGCCACCTGGAGCCCGTCCAGGATCTTGAAGACCAGTTGACCTTCCCGCCGGACCATGCGTTCGAACCGCTCCGGCTGGAGCGAGTCCAGGCTCACATTGATCCGTTTGAGGCCGGCCGCCGCCAGCCGCGGGGCCTTATCCTTGAGGAAAAAGCCGTTGGAGGTCATGGAGAGGTCCAGATCCGGCGCCAACCGGATCAGCCCCTCGATCAGCACGTCGATGTCCTGACGCATCAGGGGCTCGCCCCCGGTCAGCCGGACCGTCCGGATCCCCAGGTCAATGAAGATGCGGACGAGTCGCAGGATCTCCTCGTAGGTCAGGATCTCCCGCTTGGGAACCCAGGCGAGCCCCTCGGCCGGCATGCAGTAGACGCAGCGGAAATTGCACCGATCCGTCAGGGAGATTCGCAGGTCGTCAATGACCCGGCCGAAGCTGTCTTTCAAGCGCGACATCTTATCCCTCGGCAACTTGGCAATCCGTCAATCAGGCAATCAGGCGTTCCAAGTTGCCAGACTGCCCAATCGCCGGATTGCCATCCTCACTTCTTGACTGGCGCCGCCTCGACCAATTCCGGGGTCATGGGCGTGGGGTAGAACTTCTCCGCGTGCAGCGCGGTCTGGTCGAAGACCAGCCCCATCCGGTTGAAGGCGCCGATCTCGAAGTTGCCCGTCCACATCGTAATAGCGTCGAAGGGGCAGACCTCCACGCATAGGTTGCAGTACATGCACAGGTTGTGATCAATGACGAACTCGACGGGGTGGCGCTCTTTCCCCTTGCCCGCGCCGATGATGGCTATGCAGCGGGTCGGGCAGATCTTGGCGCAGGCATCGCAGGCCGTGCACTTGAGCTTGCCGGTGGCCAAATCAATGGTCAGGACGTGGAGGTTCAGGGAGCGCAGGGGGAGGCGGCGCCTCTCCTTCGGATACTGCACCGTCAGCGCCGGGGTGAACAGGTGGCGGAGGGTCACCCCCATGGACACCAGGATGCTCAGGAATCCCAACCACACCTCTCGCACGTACGCGATCATGATCCCCTCGTCACAGGTTGGCAACCCGTCAATTCGGCGATTGGGCAATCGGGACAGGGCAGTCGCACTTCCGAATTGCCGGATCGCCGGGTACCCTCTGGGTGCGCCTGATTGCCAGCTCTGTTAGGCCTTGGCCCCCGCCGGCAGCATCTCGGGAACGGTGATGGCCGGCAGCTTCTTCTTGGCGATAGTCTCTTGGGAGATCTTCTCCTGAAGCTTCAACACCCCGAACAGCAGGGCCTCGGGCCGTGGCGGGCAGCCCGGCACGTAGACGTCCACCGGGATGACTCGATCCACCCCCTTCACCACGTGGTAGGAATCCCAGTAGAACGGGCCGCCCGAGATGGCGCACGCGCCCATGGCGATGACCCACTTGGGATCGGCCATCTGCTCGTACAGGGTCTTGATGCGGGGGGCCATCTTCTCCGTGACGGTCCCGGCCACGATCATGACGTCGGATTGCCGCGGCGACGGGCGGAAGACCCCGGCCCCGAACCGGTCCATGTCGAAGCGCGAGGCCCCGGTGGCCATCATCTCGATGGCGCAACACGCCAGGCCAAAGGTCATGGGCCACGGCGAATTCTTCCGGGCCCAGTTGAACAGCCAGTCGAGCGAGGTGGTGACCACCCCAGGCTCGAATTTTCCTTCCAGCAAGCCCATCCTCTGGCTCCTTTCCTTTCCGCACCCTCTCCCGGGGACTCGATTCAGCGCTGGGGCGTCCCCGCCCCATCACGCCCCGGTGAGTTGATCGATGATGGCGTCGGCCATCTCCCGGGTGGTCGCCGTTCCCCCGAGATCCGGGGTGACCCCCCGCCCCTCCTTCAGCACCGCCTGAATTGCCTCATCCAGGGCCTGGGCCGCCTTCTCCTCTCCCAGATGCTTCAGCATCATTCCGCCCGACATGGTGATCGCCAGCGGATTCGCGATCCCCTTCCCGGCGATGTCAGGGGCGCTGCCGTGGACCGCCTCGAATACCGCGTACTCTTCCCCGATATTGGCGCCCGGCACAACGCCCAGCCCACCGACCAGGCCGGCCCCCAGGTCCGAGATGATGTCGCCATACAGGTTCGCCATCAAGAGGGCGTCGAACCGGGTCGGGTCCCGGACGAGCTGCATGCAGGCGTTATCCACGATCAACTCGTCGTAGGCGACCTCCGGGTACTCCCGGGCTACCCGGCGGCAGCATTCCAGGAAGAGGCCATCCGAAAGCTTCATGATATTGGCCTTGTGAATGGCCGTGACCTTCTTCCGCCCCTCTCGCCGCACCAGTTCGAAGGCATACCGCGCGATGCGGAGCGAGGCCTTCTCGGTGATGAGCTTCAGGGTTTCAACGACCCCCGGGATCACCAGATGTTCGATGCCGCAGTACAGGTCCTCCGTGTTCTCCCGGATCACCACCATGTCCACGTCGGTGTAGCGGCTGGCGACTCCGGGCAGGGTCTTGATGGGGCGGACACAGGCATACAGATCCAGGCCCTTCCGCAAGGCGACATTGACGCTGGGACGCCCGACCACCACTTCCGTGGTCAGGGGACCCTTGAGGGCAACCCGATGGCGCCGGATGGCGGCCAGCGTGCTCTCGGGGAGCGGGTCGCCCCCGTACTTCATGCTGACCCCGTGACCCGCCTCGACCGTCTCCCACTCGATCGAGACACCGGTGGCATTGAGGATGCGGACGGCCTGCTCCGCCACCTCCGGCCCGATGCCGTCTCCCGGGATCAGCGCCACCGTGTGTCGCACGTCTTCAAATCCGCCTTTCGGTGAAACCCTGCTTTGCTCCCCTGCCCCTCCGCCCCCCTGCTCTCCTGCCGTCTTCCGGCTAGTTCACCAATGCGCGAATGTATGCGGGGACCCGCTCGCGGTGCGTCAGGTTCTCGCAGGCGTAACACACCTCCCGCGATGGCGTCGCGGAGCATCGCAGGCAGGTCTCCAGGACCTCCAACGCCTCCGTCATCTCGTGCCGCAGCATCAGGTACTGCTGCATGCGCTTTTCCGCCTCGGCGAGGCCGCGCGTCAGGGTCGCGGCGACGCCCCGTGCACCTTCCGCCCCCGTCGCTGCCGACTTTCGCTGGTCCAGCAGACCCCGAATCGTGGCCAGCGGGACGTCCAGGCTGCGCATGTCCCGGATGAGCTGGATGCGGTCACAGGCCTCGGCTCGGTACAGGTGAAGCCCCCCGCGGGTGCGGTGTGCCGGCTCGATCAGGCCCAGACTCTGGTAGTACCGGATGGTCCGGAGAGTCACACCCGTCCGCCGGGCCACCTCGCCGATCTTCAGAAGTTCGTCAGACAGTTTATCCTTGGCTGTGGCTCCCATGAATCGCCAAGCTACCAGAACGTGACGTGACTGTCAAGGAGGATGCCAGCTCATGTTGTCAAGAAGTTACGCGGTGGCTCGCCTCTCGAATTTCGGACGCTTTCGAAAGGATTCCGACCGGCCTACCCGACGAGGCGACGCCCAAAGGCTGCCATCGCCTCATCCAGCAAATCGCCGGGACAGTCCCGGTACTTCGGCGAAAAATGGAAGACGACGAGGCGTCGCGCCTGGGCCTCGGCGGCCAGCCGTCCGGCCTGGCCGGCCGTCAGGTGGAAGCGAGAGGTCGCGCGGTCCCGATCCCGGTCGGGGTAGACCGCTTCACAGTAGAATACGTCCGCCCCCCAGGCCAGCTTGACGATCTTCTGCGCGTTCTCCGGCGAATTCACCGCGTCGGTGACGTAGGCCAGTTTCTGGCCGGGGCTCACCCGCACAACCTCTCGTCGCAGCACCCCCAAGGGCAAGACGCGCTCCACCCGCCTTCCGTCTTGCGTCGAGACGATGCGGACCGGATGCGCATCCGGCGCTCCGCTGCGCACGGTCCGCTTGAGGTCGATGAGCCAGGGGCCCACGGGCAACCCCAGGGCCTCCAGGGCCGCCCTGTCCACGTTCAGGTGTACCGGCTCCTCCAGCGCGAACGCCAGGCACTGGATCCGGTGATCCAGGTGAACCGCCCGCACGCAGAACTGGGGCTCATCCAGAATCACGCCGTCGAAGGGGTGCGGGGCCGGATCGTCGAGGCGCTGAAATCCTTCCGGGCAGGCGAAACGGGCCGTAACCACCCGGTCCGGATGGACCTCGTGGACGTCGAGGGTCAGGCTGTAACCCTCGACCAGGTTCCACGTGTACCCCCGGAGTTTCCCTTCCACCCGATCAAGGAAACCGGGAGGCCCGTACAAGCGCAACCCCTTCGGTCGTCCGAGGAGAACGCGGAGCAGGTGATCGAAACCGACGAAATGGTCCAGGTGGGCGTGCGAGACGAAGACGTCCGTGATCTTGAGGAGGCGACCGGCCGAAAGCGCAGTGATGTCACCCAGGTCAAAGAGGAGTGCGCGCCGCTCCCAGGGAAGCGCCACGTACAGGGCCGGGTCCCCGAACAGGTCGTTCACGAGAAAGGCGCGAAAGCTGCTCGCCATCGGCGCGTTCCCGCTGGAAGGGCACTACTGGTCCGCCGCCTTGTTCACATCCTGGACGCGCTGGCGCTCTTGGTCGAGAACCGGCGCCAGGCGCTGGTCGAGGCCCCGTTTGGTCAGGTCCACCGGTTGGCCCGGCTGGCCGGGGCCGGGCGACCCGGGGGCGGTCTGAAGTGTCTCCTGGATCTTGGTCCCCTCCTGCAGGTACGAGGCGACCAGGTATCCCACGATGGCCAGTGCGAGGACCAGACCGGCGATGCCAAGGATCCTCATGCCATGCTTCTCCTCTCTCTCCCGAGCGGAGATTCACGCGCTGCCCATTCGCTCTGGATGGGTAGTGTACCGCCCTTTCCCCGAAACGCAATCCGAAAGCACGCCGGCGGGATGGGCGATGGAGGGAGCGGGCGTCCTGTCCCCCGTTGAGTGACCCTCTCGCACCTGGACAAACAAAAGCGGCGCCTCTTCGGCGCCGCTTTCTGGTGGGTCTCGACGTCCCGTCCCGGAGTCTACTTCTCGACAGGAAACCCCTTGGCCACCCAGTCAATCATCCCGCCTTCCAGATTGTAGATCTTGGTGAGGCCCACGGCAGCGGCCACCTCGCACGCGACCGCGCTCCGAATCCCCTGGGCGCAGTAGAAGACGACGTTGTCGCCGTTCAGGTACTTCCGTGGGGACATGAGCAGCGTGTTCAGGGGAACCAGCGTGGACCCGGGGATGCGTCCATCGTTCCATTCGCTGGATTCTCGCACGTCGATCCAGGTAGTGGCTCGGCTGTCGTACAGTTCCTTGGCCTTCGCGGCGTCTATTCGCTCGAACGGTTCCTTCAACGGTTCCTGCGCCATGACCTCTACTCCCTCTCGCATCGGCCCGCTCGGGCCGAGAGTGATCCAACCGGCCTCGTTTCTCTCGATCGGCATACTAGCGGAACACCCACCCCAGGTCAAGACAGGATTGGTTCACTCCGGCCCCGAGCGTCCGCACTCGCGTCCTGCATTCTCGAGCAGCCTCTGCTCGACGATGGTCCGACGCCGAACCGAACCATCCGGATGCACTCAGACCTGTTTCATCTTCCGTTCCTCCCGACGTCTCCCCTTGACTTTCGACTGCGGGCCTCCCTAGATTGCGCCTGACGTACTCACTCGCCTGACTTCTCCAGCGCGGCGCTCGCCGCGCCCTGTCTGTATACCCATCCTCAGACTCGTCATTGCCGCCGGCGCCCCGGCGCCGCCGCAGCGTGAGATCGCCCATGGCCTGGAAGCGATTTTACTCCAGCCTCCGCTTCAAGATGACCTTCGGGGTGATTCTCATCCTCCTGGTGGTCATGAGCGTGGTTTTCTTTGTGCAATACACGTGGTTCCGGCGGGAGATGATCGAACGCCTTGGCCTGTCGGCGACCCCCCTCAGCGACGTGATCAAGGGGAGCCTGAAGCACGCCATGGCCACGCGAAACCTGGATGAGATCAACCACATCGTGGCCAATGTCAGCAGGCAGAAGGGCGTGATCAAGGTGTTCGTGGTGGACAAGCAAGGCATCATCCGGATCTCGCCCAGCGCGGAGGAGATCGGGCGTCGCTTGACCTTGCAAGAAGCCACTTGCCAGATCTGTCATCGCGCGCAGGCGGAGAACCGGAACAAGATGGTCATCTTCGAGGCGGAGGGTGGCCAGCGGATCTTCCGGAACGTCAACCCCATCGCCAACGAGCCCGAGTGCTACCGCTGCCATGGCAGCCGCGACAAGATCCTCGGGGTACTCATCAGTGACTTCTCCATGACCGAGGTGGACCAGCGGTTGGCGTCGAAGTTCCGGGAGATGCTCCTGGCGCTCGCCACCACGATCCTGGTGACGGTCGCGACCATCTCCTTCACCATGAACCGGCTGGTGATCGGCCGATTGGAACGCTTCGTCCGGGCCACCAAGCTTCTGGGCAGCGGGCGCCTGGATCAGGAGGTGAAGCCCGAAGGGGCCGATGAGATCGGCGAGCTGGCCGTCTCGTTCAACGAGATGCTGGAAAACCTCCGCCGCGCCAAGGAGATCCGCCAGCGAAAAGAGCTGCTGGAGAACGTCCTGGAGACGGTCAAGGAGTCCATCATCGTGTATGACCCGGATGGTACCATCCTCTCCTTCAGCCGGGGGGCCGAGGAGACCTTCCGGGTGCCCGCGGCCGAGGTCCTGGGCAAGCCCTATACCATCCTGGGGGACGGGCGGAGCGAGGTCCTGGAACGGGTTCGGTCCGGGGGCTTCACCACGGGCGAGGTCCGCCTCCGCAGCCGGGACGGGCGCTATTTTCCCGCGCTCATGTCCGTGCTGCCCCTCCGGAACGACGACCACCAGCTCCTGGCGTTCGTCGAGATCACCCGCGACCTGACCGAGGAGCGCCTCAAGGGCCGCCTCCAACAGCAACTCATGCAATCGGAGAAGCTGGCGGCCACCGGGCAACTCGCGGCCGGGGTGGCCCACGAGCTGAATAATCCGCTGGGCAACATCCTGCTCTACGGGAAACTGCTGCTGGAGGACCTGTCTCCCGTCGATCCACGGGCTGCCAACTTCCGGCACATCGTGGAGAACACGCTCCGTTGCAAGCGGATCGTCAAGAGCCTGCTGGACTACGCCAAGGAGTCCGAGGTTCACATGACGCTCCAGGACCTCAACGAGATCGCCAGCACCTCGGTGCAGATGCTCGGCAACGAGATGCGTCTGCGCGACATCGCCTGCCATCTGCGCCTGGCGCCGGAGTTGCCCCGCGTCTCCTGCGACCGGAACCAGCTCCAGCAGGTCCTGGTCAACTTGATGCAGAACGCCATCCAGGCCGTGGAGGACCGCAGCGTGATCCAGGTCGCCACGACCCCCGGGGCCGACGGGCGCGCCGTCCGGATCAGCGTGATGGACAACGGGCCGGGCATTTCGCCCGAGGTCTTGCCGCGGATCTTCGATCCCTTCTTCACCACCAAGCCTTCAGGGACGGGGCTGGGACTTTCCATCTGTTACGGAATCGTGGAGCGACATCACGGCCGGATCTGGGCGGAGAGCGCCCCGGCCGGCAATGGAACGGGCGCGGTCTTCACGGTGGAGCTGCCCGCGGGTTGAGGCCGGGCCGCAACGGGAGGGGTCATGGGCAGTCGGAATGATGGAGGGGCGGTCCTGCGGGGCCGACGGATTCTCCTCGTAGACGACGAGACCGATACGCTGGACGCCTGCACGCAGATCCTGCGGAAGGACGGCTATCAGGTGGAAACCGCCGTCTCGGCCCGGGAGGCCATCCAGCTCCTGCGCAGCCGCCCCTTCGATCTGGCCATCACCGACCTGAAGATGCCGCAGGTGGACGGCCTGGAATTGCTGAAGGCCCTCAAGCGCGTTGACCCGGAGATGGCCGTGGTGATGATCACCGGCTACGCCACCGTGGAAACGGCCGTGGCCTCCATGAAAGAGGGGGCCTACGACTACATTCCGAAGCCGTTCACGCCCGACGAACTTCGGCTGGTGGTGCGGAACGCCCTGGAACGCCAGGAGCTGGTGGGAGAGAACACGGACCTGCGCGAACGCTTGTCCGGCGGCCGGGATCAGCTCCTCGTTGGAGGCAGCGGGCCGTTGCAGCGCGTCCACCATCTCATCGCCCGGGTGGCGGAAACCGACTCCACCGTGCTGATCCTCGGCGAGACGGGGACGGGCAAGGAACTGGTGGCCCGCGCCATCCACGCCCGCAGCCTGCGCGCCTCCGCACCCCTGATCACGGTGAATTGCGCGGCCATCCCGTCGGAACTTCTGGAGAGCGAGCTGTTCGGCCACGAGCGCGGTGCCTTCACCGGGGCGATCCGCCGGAAGCGCGGCAGCTTCGAGCTGGCTCACCGCGGATCGCTGTTCCTGGACGAGGTCGGCGCCTTGAGCCCCGCATTGCAGGCGAAGCTCCTCCGCGCCCTCCAAGAGGGAGAAGTCCGTCCCGTGGGAAGCGAGCACGGCATCCGCCTGGACGTCCGGATCATCGCCGCCACGAACCGGGATCTGGCCGAGGCGACACGGCAGGGCGCGTTCCGGGACGACCTCTTCTACCGCCTCAACGTGGTCCCGATCCAGGTCCCGCCCCTCCGAGAGCGCAAGGAGGATATCCCGCCCCTGGCCGAACATTTCATCGCGCAATACCGGCGAAAGCTCCAGACGCCGGTTCGGGGCATCGCCCCGGCTGCCCTGGACCTCCTGGTGTCCTACGATTGGCCTGGCAACGTCCGCGAGCTGGAGCACACCATCGAGCGGGCCATCATCCTGGCCGAAAGCGAACTGCTGGACTGGGAAAGCTTCGCCCACCTCGTCCCCGCTCCCACCAGGACGGCGCGGACCCGGCGTCCCGTCACCGACGCCAGGGACTTCACCGACCTCCCCAGCCTGGAGAAGGTGGAGCGCGACTACATCATGGAGGTCCTCCAGGCCACGCGGTGGAACCGGAAGCGCGCCTCGGAGATCCTGGGGATCAGCACCGTCACCCTCTGGCGGAAGGTCCAGGGCGAGCGCCCCGAGTCGTGAGCCTTGCTTCCCCGCGGCATGCAGTTCACCACCGCTCTCGCGGCCTTCACTCTGATTACCGAAAAGCCACCAAAGCCGCAACATCCCGCTCCCCACAGGGGACGGCCCGGGGGCCCCACCCCGTCCTGAGCCGTTCGGCTGAGCTCACGACGAAGCCTGTCGAAGGGCCTCCCCCCGCCAGTGTCGGTCCCAGGAAGCTGACCTCCGTCCCCATCTCCGACGACCTCCCCTGGCCGGACCCCGCGTAGCCCCCTCGCCTGTCACCCCGCCCACGGGCCAGGACGGCCGACGTCTACCCGGAGGCTCCCCTGGCGGGCAGCCCAGCACGCCCCCGAGGCGCAGCTTCCGGTTGACTTCCCGTCCCTCCACTGGTACGGTCGCTCGCCGTGGGCAGGATGTGGGCGTGTCTTCCTGGCGAAGCGGCCCTGACGCGGATTCCGGACCTCCTGACGCGTCGGTTTTTCTCGCCCGCCCACCCACCGGCGCTTTCCAAGTTCCTATCCCTTTTCAGAAATTCCACAAAATGGTGACGGGGGAGGGGAGCGGCGGCGACCTTGGGAAGCTCGAGGCCTTCGCGGGAGTGGGGGAATTCCCGGTCCGCGTGAAATGCGCCACGCTGGCCTGGCACAGGCTGCGCGCGGCGATTCAGGGAAAACAGGACACGGTGTCCACAGAGGAATAGGAGATCGGTCATGATGCCATCCATGTATCCGCCGGAAGCGGTCCAGCCGATGCGCGACGAATTGACCTCGGTGGGATTCGAGGAATTGAAGACGCCCGAGGACGTGGATCGCGTAGTGAAAGAGACGAAAGGCACGGTCCTCTGCGTGATCAATTCCGTCTGCGGTTGCGCGGCGGGAAGCGCGAGACCGGGCATCGGCCTCGCCCTTCAGCACACGGTCATCCCCGACCGTCTCGTCACGGTGTTCGCGGGAATGGAAAGAGAAGCGGTGGATCGCGTCCGCGAACTCCACGCCGGCGCCGCCGCTCCTTCGTCTCCGTCCGTCGTCCTCTTCAAAGATGGAAAAGTCGCGGGGATGCTGGAGCGGAGCCATATCGAACGGCGCGCGCCGCAGGAGATCGCCAAGATGCTGGTCGGCACCTTCGACCAGCTTTGCACGCGGCCGGGCCCCTCGATTCCGCCCGAGACGTTTGCCAAACTGGAACATCTGAAAATCTGCGGGTCGAGCATCCCGCGGATGGGTTGATGCAGAGGCCTCAAGATGTCTTACGAACCGGTCGTGCTGAAGCGCGACGTTGAAGCGATCCAGATTCCGTACGGCCAGAAGACGAAGCTCCCGAAGGGCAGCCCGGTCGAGATCACCCAGGAGCTGGGCGGCAGCTTCACCGTGCTGACCGACCTCGGGCTCATGCGGATCGAGGGAAAGGACGCGGACGCGCTGGGCCGGGAGTCGGCCCAGCCGCTCGCGGAGCCCGTCCCCGCCCCCACCGACGCGAAGGCGGTCGCGACGGAGATCTGGAACCAGCTCAAGACCTGCTACGACCCGGAGATCCCCGTCAACATCGTCGAGCTCGGCCTCGTCTACGAGAACAAGGTCGAGCCCCTCCCGGAAGGCGGCTTCAAGGTGGACGTCAAGTTCACGCTCACCGCGCCCGGCTGCGGGATGGGCCCGATCCTCCAGGCCGAGGTGCGCGACAAGATCGCCGGCGTGGCCGGCGTCAGAGACGCGACCATCGAGGTCGTCTTCGATCCGCCGTGGACCCAGTCGATGATGTCCGACGCCGCGAAGCTCCAGCTTGGGATGATGTAGGCGATGTCCGATCGTTCAGGAATCCCCCTCGCCGGCCGCGGAGTCGAAGGGAGATGAGAGGATGATTGGAGATCGAGAGATGGGTCCCTCCCCAGGAAAGCGCTGAAACCTCCGCCTCCGGACCGCCATGGCCCACGGGCCCCACCCCGTCCTGAGCCTGTCGAAGGGCCTCCCCCCGCCAGTGTCGGTCTCAGGGAGCTGAGCTCCGTCCCCATCTCCGACGACCTCCCCTGGCCGGACCCCGCATAGCCCCCTCGCCTGTCACTCCGCCCTGGCGGGCAGCCCAGCACGCCCCCGAGGCGCAACTTCCGCTTGACTTCCCGTCCCGCCACTGGTAAGGGCACCCGTCGTGGGCAGGATGTGGGCGTGTCTTCCTGGCGGAGCGGCCCTGACGCGGATTCCGGACCTCCTGACGCGTCGGTTTTTCTCGCCCGCCCACCCCACCGGCACTTTCCAAGTTCCTATCCCTTGGTCGAATGAGAAACCGGTCGGATGTTGAGCTGGGCCGGGTTCCCGCTGCCGGAATCGTATTACCATAACCTGCCCGATTCAAGACACATAACGGTCTATAGGGATTGGCTGAACCGGTGTGGAGATCATCATCGGGAACCCTTATTGTCGCTCAAGTGTTTCTACAGGTAAAGGCATCGCGAAACTGCAGAGGAGGAGAGCCATGCTCCATCAAAGTTGCGCAAAGCGCTCCGTGTGCTTTTCCTTGCTCATCGCCCTTTGCCTGCCGCAGGTAACCCTGGCGGCCGGAGGCGGGCCGGCACCTGCTCCGGTAGCGCCCGTCTCGGCTGAGGGGGAGTACAACAAGGGCCTCCAGGCTAAGGCAGCCAAACGCTTCTCAGAGGCGATCACCAACTTCCAGCGTGCCGTGAACCTCCGGTCGAACTTTGCCGAGGCCTGGAATGAACTTGGGTTCGCGTTGCGCCAGACCGGCCAATACGCCGAGGCGCTCAGGGCATACGATCAGGCACTGCGCCTTCGGCCGAACTATCCGGAGGCCCTGGAGTACCTGGGCGAGGCGTACGTGAAGCTGCGCCGCCTGGATGATGCGAAGGGGATCCTGGGGCGCCTCAGCTCCCTGGACGCGGCGCGCGCCAAGGAACTCGACGAAGCCATCCGGGCCGGCCAATAAGGGAGGGGACGAGATGGTTCGGACTTTTCCTTCGGAGGGCTCATGTGGGATGGCGCCCGCTTGACCATAACGATCGAACGGCCGCTCCTTCGCGGGTCTGGACTGACCGGAACCGGCTGGTTCTCCGGCTCGCTATCGCACGCAACACCCATCGGCACGCCGGGTGACGGGAGCGACCGGTCCTGACGGATGCACGCGTTTCCACTGTGCCGGCGATCTGTCGCCCCGTGTCGTCGAACTCCACGCCGATCTCCTTTACGGCCGGCCCGGGCATCCCTCGGCGTGAGCCGACTTCGGGTACCATTGGGCAGGATGTGGGCGCGTCTTCCTGGCGAAGCGGCCCTGACGCGGATTCCGGGCCTCCTGAAGGGTCGGTTTTTCTCGCCCGCCCACCCACCGACGCTTTCCAAGTTCCCTTGGGATTTGGCCGTGGCGAAGTCGTTTGGGTTCAGGGGGATGCCCTACACCGTGATGCTCTCTCGACAGGGTGAGATCGCTCGAAAATTCGTTGGGCCGGTGTCAAAAGCTGACTTGAGTGCGGTCATTGACGCGTTGCTTCACCAGTAGCCGCCGAATCTCTGAGCGAAAAGAATCATCCCTCAACAAGGAGGAATTGCAATGGAACGGATCAAAGAGATCGAACAACCTAGTGTGGGGCTTCTCGCGCTGTACAAGATCGGTGAGCGAATGTTCGGCAAAGTCCCGACCCCCGAGCGGATTATGGCTCATCGGGTCCCGCTGATGTTTGGGCTTGGCGGGCTGTACGGCGCCATTGAATGGTTCGGAAAGGTTGATGCCCAGCTCCGGGCGCTTCTCAATGTCCAAGTGGCGGAGCTCTACGGGAGCCCGTACTGAATGGACATCCGTCGCGCCGTCGGCGCGAAGGCCGGCATTTCTGCCGAGAAGCTCGATGCGCTCATCTCATATCAGGAGAGCCCGCATTTCACCGAGCGAGAGAAAGCCGCGCTTGAATTCTCGGAGCGGATCACCCGAGACGACCTGGAAGTTACTGAAGAATGCTTTGCGAAGCTGCGTGAGCACTTTTGCGAGCCGGAGATCGTCGAGCTCACGTTCATCGTCGGGTACCAGACCTTCGCCAGCAAGTTTGCAAAGGCGTTCCGGCTTTCGCCCCAGGGGTTTTCTTCCCAACTCAATGGATGATAAGAACCACGGAAAGAGCCGAGCGTCCTTTCCGGGCCGCCGGGACAAGTTGTTTCAGAAGCAACGTCCCATATTACGCATTGCTGCCCATCGCTGCACCGGACGCCGTCCGGCGCTGGTTTCGCGCTCCGGCTGGTCGGTGTCTTGGTGCCTCCGGCGACCAGCGAGTTGGGGCGGCGCCGGTGAGCTCCAAGTCCGTTAGGCGGGGCGATGCTGCCTTGAAGTGTGACCTTCTCCATTTCCGCTTTCCTGGGAGTGATCGCATGTCCAAGCGCGATTCCGACCGGCTTGACCGACACGCCTTCTCCGTGGGCTCGCTCTACGAGGGGTCGGATGAGAAGGCCTACTGGCTCACGCGATCTCGTCTTGGGCGCCTTGGCGGTTCACCTTGAAATGCTTTCTTACAAATCGAAACGCTGCTGGAAGTCCGCGTAACAACCGGGGTTCTTGACCTCCGTTTCAATTTGAAAGCCCTGCCTACCGACCGGAGCATCTGACCGCCGGCTCATCTCACGTCTCCAAGCCTCTGAAAAGCAAGGCCCCCTGCCATGTGCGCCGGCTTGCCGTCGCTGTGGAACGTTGTTTGCTCAATCGGCATTCGACAGCCCGAGGTCCAGGGGGAGGTCGGTGGCATGGCAATCCTGCATGGCCCGCAGCCCGGTGAGGCCACCCGAATCATGGTCGTGGATGGCCACAGCGATCGACGTGCTCGGACCCTGGAATTTTTCCGAAACCGGGGCTACGAGGTGTTCGCGGCGCGCAGCGGCGTCGAGGCCATCGCCCACATCATCCAACACCGCGTGGACGTCATCCTCATCCAGGGCTCGCTCCCCGGGCTCTCCAGCTACGAGACGGTCCCCATCCTGAAGAAGATCCACCCGACCCTTCGCGTCATTTTGACCCTCTCGGCCGATGCCGAGCCGGAGCCGCATCCGACCGAGCAGACCGACTTCATCCACTGCTTCCTCGAGCCGATCCGGCTGGAGGAGATCGAGCGGGCGATCCGGGAGCCCGGAGTCGTCCCGCGGGCGGCCAGCCCATAGGAGGAGGCCGTGGCCAGGCGTATGGGGCGGTGGAGTCTTGGCGTTCTGATCCTCCTGGGGGCCGCGGCCGCCCGGGCAGCGGAGACGCCGCGTCTGAACTCGACCGGATTCACCTCCAGCCAGGTGTGCGGGGCCTGCCACCAGGACATCTTTGCCATGTGGAAGGGCTCGAAGCACGCCCGCGCCTTCGAGAACCCCATCTTCGCCGCGGCCTACCGGGATCTCCAGCGCGAAGGGGGGGATGCCAGGCGGCTGTGCCTGCGCTGCCACGCCCCCATCGCCGGCATCACGGGCGACCTGGAGGCGCAGCAGGCCATCACCCGGGAAGGCGTCACCTGCGACTTCTGTCACTCGGTGTCCGGCGTGGCCATCCGGGATACGGACTCCCCGTTTGTCGTGGACGTTGGCGGCCCCAAGCGCGGGCCCAAGGTAGGGGCAATTTCCGCGGCCCATGCGATCCAGCCCTCCATCCTCCACAAGAGTTCCCGCCTCTGTGGCGGCTGTCACGAGTTCCGGAATCCGGAGGGCCTCACCACCATCAGCACCTTCTCGGAATGGCGTGCCTCCTCCTACCCGGGCGAGCTGCGCGCCTGCCAGGATTGCCACTTCCTTCCGGTGAACGGTCGGAGCACCATTCAAACCGGGAACCCCGGCGGATCCAAGATCCCGGATCACCGCCTCCAGCGAAGCCAGGAGCAGCTCCGCGACGCGGTAAAGCTGGATGTCCCGCAGGTCACCCGCGAGGCGGGCCGGGCCGTGGTGCGGGTGGCGATCCGCAACACGGGCTCGGGGCACGCGGTGCCCACGGGTCATCCGTCCCGACGCCTGCTCCTCAAGGTGGAGGCCCGTTCGGTCGGGAGCGGCTCACTCCTGGGGGAAGCAACCCGCACCTATCAGAAGCAGCTTCTGGATGGCGGCGGCCGGGTCCTCGTTCGCGACGCGGACCTGATGCGCGCCCGGAACGTGTCGGACAATCGCATCGCTCCCCACGAGGTCCGCACCGAGACCTTCACGTTCTCGATTCCCTCGGGCGAGGCGGTCCGGGTGCGCGCCGAGGTCGAATACCTCTACCGCTCCCACATCCTGGCGAGCCACGAGTGGCGCGTCCTGGTGTCCCGGCAGGAGACGACAGTTCCCGGAAACTGACGAGCGCCCATGCGCCGGCGTCCGGTGGGACGCGGCCCCTCGGCCCTGGTGGTGGGCCGGATGCGACGAGCGATCCATGAATGGGTCGGAGGCGATCGCCGGCAGGCATCCCACGCAGAAGGAGACCCTGAGTGAGAATCCCTGAGCAGATACAGCGACTCGCGGTCATCACCGCCGTCATCATCGTCGGTGTCCTCGTCGCGAGGTTCATCCTGATCCCGCGCTCGCTCATCTCGGACGAATTGCACCGGGCCTCCACCATCCAGCGCGAGAATGCCAAGCTCATCAAGTTTGCGGGCTCCACCGCCTGCCAGGATTGCCACGAGGACAAATCCACTCAGATTCGAAAGGGCTACCACAAGAACCTCTCGTGCGAGGGATGCCACGGCCCGGCGGCGCAGCACGCGGAGGATCCCATGGGGGTGAAGCCCTTCGCGCCACGGGACAGGAAGTTCTGCCCCCTCTGCCACGGCTACGACGCCTCCCGACCGACGGGTTTCCCCCAGATCAACCCGACGGTCCACAATCCGATCAAGCCCTGCATCACCTGTCACAACCCCCATGACCCGGTGCCGCTCCAGGTGCCCCAGTCGTGCTCGGCCTGCCATGCGCAGATCCAGCGGACGACGGCCGTGTCCAGCCATGCCCTCCTCCGGTGCACGACGTGCCACAACGTGCCCGCACAGCACAGGACGGCGCCACGGAGTGTGATGCCGTCGAAGCCATCGACCCGGGAATTCTGCGGGACATGCCACGGAAAGGAGTCCACACAAAAGGATGCGCCGAAGATTGACTTGACCAACCACGGCAACGCCTATCTCTGCTGGCAGTGCCATTACCCGCATCTCCCGGAGGGGCGCGGATGAACAAACGGGACTTCCTGAAAGGCCTCATTCTGTTCTTTCCCGCCGCCGGCTTGGCGGCTGCCCTCGCCGCCCGGGCGGGCGCCGGGGAAACGGGCGGCAAAGAGAAAGGACCAGAAGCGCCAGGCGGCAAAGAGGCGAAGAGCCGGCCCAATGGAGCCTACGATCCTGAGCGACACTATTACGGGATGGGCATCGAGATAGACAAGTGCATCGGTTGTAGCCGATGCGTCGAAGCCTGCAAGGCGGAGAACGCCGTCCCGCGGGAGCCGTTCTTCTTCCGGACCTGGATGGAGCGGTACCTGATCACGAAGGACCGCGAGGCCGTCGTCGAGAGCATCAACGTCATGAGCAAGAGCTCCAGGGAGATGAGGCAGGATGACGGTGAGGTCCTTCGAAGCTTCTTCGTGCCCAAGTTGTGTAACCAGTGCGCCAATCCTCCCTGCGTGCAGGTGTGCCCTGTGGGGGCCACGTTCTCGACAAAGGACGGGGTCGTCCTCGTGGACGGCAACCGGTGCATCGGCTGCCGGTACTGTATCCAGGCGTGTCCGTACGGAGCGCGCTACCTCCATCCGAAGACGAGGACCGCGGACAAGTGCACGTTCTGCTACCACAGGGTCGTGAAGGGGCTGCTCCCCGCGTGCGTCGAGGTGTGCCCGACGCAGGCCCGCATCTTCGGAGACTTGAGGAGCAAGGCGAGCCGGCTCGTGCGCTTCCAGCGCATGAACAAGATCCACGTCCTCAAGCCGTCGCTGAATACCGATCCGAAGGTGTATTACGCCCAGCTCGATGGAGAGGTGCGATGAACGCAGAGCGGATACAGGACCTGTACGAGCTTCTCGAACAGGTAACCGGCTTCATCTACCCCAACGAGATCGAACTCCACTGGTCCATTCTGATCGTCGTCTACCCATATGTCACCGGCCTTGTCGCGGGGGCCTTCATCCTGGCGTCCCTGGTCAAGGTCTTCAAGATCAAAGAGGTAGAGCCAACGTATAGGCTGTCTCTCCTCACGGCCCTCGCGTTCCTGCTGGTCGCCCCCCTCCCGCTCCTATTCCACCTCGGCCGGCCGGAGCGATCCTTCGAGATCTTCCTGACACCCAATCTCAGGTCGGCGATGGCCATGTTCGGCTTCGTGTACGCCTGGTACCTCATGGCCGTCCTGCTCCTCGAGCTGTGGTTTGAATACCGGCGTGATCTCGTGGTCCTGGGAAGGGAGAAGGCCTCCCGGATGACCTGGATCTACCGCGCCCTGTCCCTCTTCTCCACGGATATCAGCGAGGCGGCACTCGCCTTCGACCGGAAGGCCATCCGGGCGATCACGATCGTTGGCATCCCGTCCGCATTCCTGCTCCACGGATACGTGGGCTTCATCTTCGGATCGGTGAAAGCCAATCCGTGGTGGAGCAGCGTGCTCATGCCGATCGTGTTCCTCATGTCCGCCATCGTGTCCGGAATCGCCCTCGTCGTTTTCCTGTATATGGTGCTCACGGCGGTCAGGAACCAGCCGATAGACATGCGGTGTCTCGACACGATCGTGTCCTATCTTTTCTACGCCGTCATCGTGGACTTCTCGTTGGAGGCGCTCGACTTCATCCACCGGCTCTACCAGAGCGAGGAGTCGGTCAAGATCCTCGGCACCCTGATCACCAACAAGCTGTTCATGAGCCTGTTGGTGCTGCAGATCCTCCTCGGGATGTTCATTCCACTGGGGATCCTGGTGGTGGCTCGGGCCTGGAAGTTCAACGAGGACATGCGAAAGCTCCTCTACTTCACCTCCGCCATCCTGATCCAGGTCGGCATCTTCAGTACCCGCTGGAACGTCGTCATCGGCGGCCAGCTCTTCTCGAAAAGCCTGCGGGGGCTGATGGGGTACAAGATGGAGATCATGGGCATCGAGGGGCTGCTCGCTGCCCTGGTGCTCCTGGCGTTGCCCTTCCTTATCCTGGCGATTATGATTCGCGTACTGCCGACGGAGAGGCTCGGGGATCAGGTGGCGCGCGGCGCCTGATGGGGAAGCCCCACCGGCCGTTCCGCTCCGCTTGCCTGCAGGGAAACGGATTGAGGACGGCCGATGGACAGGGCAAGGAAGGCAACGGACGCAAAGCCGTCGGATCGAAGGGGGTCGCTATGAGATGCCTGCCGTGGGTAAATCTGACCTTGGGATTCTGGTTGACGGGGACACCCTTGTTGCTCGGTTTCCGCGAGCACGGCGTTCCGGCCCTGAACGACGTGATCGTGGGGCTCGTCTTGCTGGGCACGGCCGCGGTCACGCTCTACCTGGATCGGCCGGAGCAGGAGTAGGTGCGGGCTAAGGCAACTCGACGCGGATCGCCGCTACGCTTCGGCTCATTTCCAAATCGTGAGGACCCACTCCGAGGGGCCGACGTCTTCCACGTGAAGCCGGAAGCCCAGACGTTCCGTCTGCCGAGGGATGGTGAGGAGGACGGGGGGATGGTCGGTCAGGACGTCCAGGACCTCGTGCCGGTGGGCAACATGCCTTTGTGTGATCGTGTCAGCCCGATACGGGCGCACACGCAACGGCCTGGAACCTGGCCCACTCCTGCTCCACGGCGCGTTGGATGGACTCCACGGCTTCCGGCGTCAAATGACCGAACCGCCCTTGGGCGGCGAGGTACTCGGCCACCGGCCGGGGTGATGGCGGGATGTAGTTCAGCTTCGGGCCGGCGCCCGCCTCGATCTCCACCAGCGGGAAGACACAGCTCTCCACCGCCAACCGCGCCAGCCGGATGGTCAGGTCGGGCTCGTATTTCCAGCCCGAGGGGCAGGGGGCCAGCACGTGAAGGAACCGGGTGCCCTGGATCCTCTTGGCCTTGGTCACCTTGGCCATCAGGTCCTCCGGGAAGGCGACGGAGGCGGTCGCGGCGTAGGGAATGCGGTGCGCTGCCAGGATGGCCAGGATGCCCTTCTTGGGCCGCGCCTTCGGGCTCAGCGCAGGCGTTGTGGTCGTCCACGCGCCGAGGGGCGTGGCCGAACTCCGCTGCGCCCCGGTGTTCATGCCGAATTGCCGACCGAAATCCTCCCCCACCTCCGGAATCACCAGTTTGGCCAACTCCATCGCCTGCTGGAGCTTGTACCGGAATTCCATGTACACGTCCATGCCGGTCCCGCCGTAGAACGTGTGCGGATCGGCCGGATCACCGCCCCCTGCCCGCCCCTGCCGTGGATTCGAATCTCAATCACGATCATTCCTTACGAGTGATGTTCAGTGAGAGCGCGTACTCGCGTCCCCGATGAAAGGCCTTCAGGTTCTGGTCGACAATCTCACGAGTGGTGAACCGGGTGCCAATGGCCGCCTCCCAGTGCTCCACCGACAGCGGCAACACCGCCGCGGCTGCGCCCATCAGGATCGTCCCGGCCAGACGGGGACTCCCCGCCTCAATGGCCATGGCGGAGGCCTCAACCGGGAGCAACGATCCAGTGAAGCCCCGGAGGCTCTCCAATGGATCATCCGGGTACTTGAACAGCCCGAGGTTCACGACCGGCGGGAGCACGCGCAGGCAGTTCACAATCAGGGTCCCTCCGGCACGGACTTCTGGCCGCCAGCGCAGCGCTTCCGCCTCTTCGAAGGCCACCAGCAGATCCACCTCGCCGCTCGAGATGATGGGCGAGTACACCTTCCGGCCGATGCGGACGTGGCTGGTCACCACCCCACCCCGCTGGGCCATCCCGTGGACTTCGCTCTTCTTGACGTCGTGGCCTCCCTGGACGGCCGCTTCGGCCAGCAACTGACTGGCCGTGAGAACTCCCTGTCCCCCGATGCCAGCCAGAAGCACGTTCAGGGTCCGCTCGGGATTCCAATCGCTCGATTTTGACTTCGGCGCATTCGCGTTCATGTGTGGTTCCGTCAGTTCTGAGGTTGGACTGGAGAAGTCGCGGGAGCCGACGACCCCACGGGAACGATCGCCTTGGGGCCGCAGGTCTGCACGCACAGGTCACACCCATTGCACCCCATGGGGTCAATGGTGACGTAACTCAATTCCTTGTCCCGCCCGTTGGGAAGGCGCACCACCTCGCGCCGGATGACCTGGATCGCCGGGCACCCCGTCTTGAGGCACGCCCCGCACCCGTTGCAGAGCGCATCCAGCACCTCGTACGGCTGGGTCCGATGGAACTCCTCGATCAGGACGCAGGGCCGATTCGTGACGATCACCGAGGGACCCCGGTGGGCCAGCGCCTCCTTTACCGCCTTGTACACTTCGGGCAGACGGTACGGATCGACGAGTTGCACGTGCTCGACCCCCAGGGCCTTGCACAGCGCCACGAAGTCCACGGCCTTGCTCTTTTCTTCTTGCAGCGTGACGCCGGTCCCCGGATGATCCTGGCCCCCCGTCATCCCCACGGCCCGGTTGTCTAGGATGAAGACCGTCACGTTGCCGCCGTTGTACACGATGTCCAGCAGGCCGGTCATCCCGGAATGGAGAAAGGTGGAGTCGCCGATCAGTGCCACCACCTTCTGCTCCTTGTTGGCCATCCGGTAAGCCTTCTCCATCCCCAGTGCGTTCCCCAAGCTGGCCCCCATGCAGACGCAGGTGTGGGTCGCGTTCCAGGGCGATCCGACGCCCAGGGTGTAACAACCGATGTCGCCCGCGATGATCAGGTCCTTCATTTTGCCGAGAGTGTAGAACACGCCCATGTGCGGGCAGCCGGAGCAAAGTGTCGGAGGCCGGGGGAACGGCAGCATCTCCAGGTCCGGCGGCGCCAGCGGCAGCGGCGGTGCTTCGGTAACCGCTATTCCCGCGCCGTCCAATGCCGCTCGGACGCGCTGCGGCGTCAATTCTCCGGTTCGCGGAAGCTTGCCCACGCTATGCACCGGAATGCCCATGGCCAGGACGTCGGCCTCTACCAGGCCTTCCAATTCCTCGACGATGTGGAGGCGCTTCACCCCACAGGCAAACTCCCGGATGAGCCCCTCAGCCAGTGGGAACGAGAAGCCGAGCTTGAGGAAGGAAGCATCCGGGAACGCTTCACGCGCATAGACGTAGGCGGGGCCGCTGGCAATGATGCCGATCTCTCGATCGCCCCACTCGATGGCGTTCAGCGGACTCTCATTCGCCATCTCAGCCAGATCTTTCATCCGTTGAAGAACCTTTGGGTGCTTCTTGCGCGCGTGCGCCGGCAGGATCACGTACTTGGCCGGATCCTTGGAAAAGCCCAGGAACCGCGGGGCCGGCCGCTCTCCCAGCTCCACCAATCCCTTCACGTGGCTGATGCGCATCGTCAGGCGCATGATCACCGGGGTGTCCATCTGTTCGCTGAGGCGGAGCGCCTCGCTGACGAAGGCCTTGGCTTCCTGGCTGTCACTCGGCTCGAAAAGCGGCACCTTGGCGAAACGAGCGAAGTACCGGGTATCTTGGGCATTCTGCGAGCTCCCCATGCCGACGTCGTCGGAAACCGCGATCAGGAATCCGCCCCGCACCCCGATGTACGAGCCGGTCATCAGCGGATCGGCGGCCACGTTCAGCCCGACGTGCTTCATGGAGACCAGGGATCGCGTCCCGGCCAGGGAGGCACCCATGGCGACCTCGAAGGCGACCTTCTCGTTGGGGGCCCATTCGGCATAGACGCCCGGGTAGCGTGCGAACGCCTCGAGGATCTCCGTCGCCGGCGTCCCGGGATAGCTGGAGGCGACGGTGACGCCGGCCTCCCAGGCCCCGCGGGCCACCGCCTCGTTTCCCGACATCAACACCCGCCCCGTGGTCGCCGGCGCGGTCATGCCATGGTGTCTGCCCATTCCTCTTTCCCTCTTATCCACAGATTACGCAGATTTCACAGATTTCAAACGGGAGAACCTCCAGAATGAATCTGCGTAATCTGCGAAATCTGCGGATTATGGTGAGGTTCTTACGCCTGGCCCTTCAGTAGTTGGTTGGCGATCACGATGCGCTGGATCTCGCTGGTCCCCTCGTAAATCTGGGTGATCTTGGCGTCCCGCATCAACCGCTCCACCGGATAGTCCCGGGTGTAGCCGTAGCCGCCGAAGATCTGCACCGCGTTGGTCGTCGCCCGCATCGCCACTTCCGAGGCATAACACTTGGCAACCGCGGCCGGCAGGGTGTATCGGGGGGCGCCGGAGCGGATCAGGTGTCCCGCATACAGATATGACAGGCGCGCCAGGTGGATCTCCATGGCCATATCGGCCAGCATGAACTGGATCGCCTGGAAATTCGCAATGGGTTGCCCGAACTGCTTCCGGGTCTGGGCGTACTCCAGGGAATGATCGAGGGCTGCCTGGGCGATCCCGACGGCGATGGCCGCCACGCTCGGCCGGGCCCGGTCCAGCACCTGCATGGCGATCTTGAACCCCTGGCCTTCCTCGCCCAGGCGATTCGCCACGGGGACCCGACAATCCTGGAATTCCAGCGCCGCCGTCGTGGATCCCCGGATGCCCATCTTCTTCTCGATTCGCGCCACCCGGAAGCCCGGTGTTCCCTGCTCCACCACGAAGGCGCTGAGGCCCCGGTTGCCCTGGGACGGGTCCGTGACCACGAAGACCGTCAGAACCCCCGCCACGTCGCCAGAGGTGATGAAATGTTTGGCGCCCGTGAGAATGTAGGCATCCCCGTCCCGACGCGCCGTGGTTCGAAGGGCAACCACGTCGCTTCCCGCCTCGGGCTCCGTGAGCGCGAAGGCGGCCAGCCGGTCCCCTCGCGCCAGGGGCGGGAGAAAGCGCTGCTTCTGCTCCTCGGTGCCGGCCAGCAGGATCGGGTACATCCCCAGGTACTGGCCGGCGTAGATCGTGGCTGTGGCGGCGCAGGCCCTGGCGATCTCCTCGACCGCCAGCAGGAACGCGATCACGCCGGCGCCGCTGCCCCCCAATGTCTCCGGGACCATCAGGCCGAAGAGCCCATGCGCCGCGAGAAGCTGGACCAGGTCGTGCGGGAACTCCTCTCGCTCGTCAATCTCGGCGGCCCGGGGCGCGATCTTGTCCCGGGCCAGCCGCCGCGACAGCTCCTGCACCATCCGCTCTTCGTCGCTGTAGTCAAAATCCATCCGACCCACTCACCGATTCAGAAATGGAACCGCAAATGAACACAAATTGCGATCTCTTTGTGCCCTGCCTGCCCTCCGAGTCGGACCATTCGCGTGTATTTGCGTTCATTTGCGGTTGCGTTGCTCTAGTGGCCGTCGAAGACCATCCCGTACGCCGGTTCCCCGTGGATCAGCTCGAGGATCTCCTCGTCCGTGAAGACCCGGTGGGCCTGCTTGGCCGTCCGGAAGATCTTCTCCACCAGCTCACGGGTCGGGTCGATTCCTCGCTTGGTGAGCCAGTAGATCACATTCGATTCGCCGCTCATGGGCCCGATCTCGATCACCTGATCACGGCCCACCAGGCTGGCGGGCACCCCGGAGTAGACCCGATCGGCCAGCCACGCGTGCCCCTTCTTCTCCGCCTTGATGATGGCCGCCGCGTGTACTCCGGTCGCGGTCCGGAACGCATCCCGGCCCACGATCATGTAGTTGGGCGCGATGGGCAGGGAGCACACCCGGGAGACGAACCGGCAATACTCGTTCAGCTTCGCCAGATCCTGCTCGATGTAGCCCATGAGCTTGCAGTTGACCAGCAGGACCTCCATCGGCGCATTCCCGCACCGCTCGCCGATGCCGAAGGCCGTCCCGTGGATCCGGTCCGCCCCTTCCTCGATGGCCACCAGCGAATTGATCACGGCCAGCCCCCGATCCCGGTGCCCATGCCAGTCCATCTTGACGTCCTGGGCGCCGATCTCCCGGAGCATCTCCTTGATGAACCGCATCAGATGCTTCACCCCATAGGGGGTCACGTGGCCGACCGTATCGGCCAGGCAGATCCGCTTGGCGCCGAAGTTGATGGCGGTGGTATAGATCCTCCGCAGATCCTCGGGATGAGCCCGGGTCGTGTCCTCCGTCACCATCATGACCGGCAGGCCACCCTTGACGGCGAAGTCCACCGCCTCCTCCGTCAGTCGGAGCATCCGGTCAATGTCCCAGTCCTCCACGTATTGTCGGATCGGGCTGGAGCCCAGGAAGGTGCAGGCCTCGATGGGGATACCGACCTTGTTGGAGATCTCGATGATGGGAGTGATGTCGTTCTTATGCGTCCGGGCGGCGCAGTTCGGACGAATGGCGAGCTTCGCGTCCACGATCTCCTGTGCCAGCGCGATGACGTCCTCCACCGCCCTCGGGCCTGCCCCGGGGAGGCCGATGTCCGCCGCCTGGATCCCCAGGTCATTCATCAGGTGCAGGATGCGCTTCTTGTCCTCGATGTGGGGATCCACGACGGAGGGATTCTGCAACCCGTCCCGCAGGGTCTCATCGTCGAACTCCACCCGCCGCCTCAGGGGCTTGATGTCGGCACCCAGGGTGTTCCAGTCATACAGCATGTGTTTCTCATCCAGTTCCATGACTGCCCCTCCGGCTCGCGGGTCCGTGGGTGGTCACCGGACGGCGTCCGTCCTGATGCTACCCCTGGGACCGTTTCCTCTCTCTGCCTGGCTGGGCTGGAGCATCCACCCCCAGGCGGGCCCGGACAAAGCCCACCATTCCCCCGGCGGCCATGATGGCCCGAATCCCCTCGGGAAACGGGTGGGCGGTGAACGAGGCGCCGGTCGTCAGGTTGCGGATTCGGCCCGCCCCGAGGTCCACCTCTATTTCGTGGCCCTCCGCGATGGCCTGTGCCGCCTCCGGCGACTCCAGAATAGGCAATCCGATGTTGATGCTGTTGCGGTAAAAAATCCGGGCGAATGATTCGGCGATGACACAGGCGATCCCCGCCCCCATGATGGCCAGCGGCGCGTTCTCCCGGGAGCTCCCGCACCCGAAGTTATTACCGGCCACGATGATATCGCCCGGTCGCCGTTTCTTCAGAAACTCGGGATCCAGATCCTCCATACAGTGCAGGGCCAATTCCTCCGCGCGGAAGCTCGTGCAGTAACGCGCAGGGATGATAACGTCGGTGTTCACGTCATCTCCATACTTGATTGCTTTACCCTTTAGGACGGCGCCAGTCATACGGCTCACCCCACTCTCTCAAGAGCGTTCGGCTGTTCAGGGGTTCGGCTGTTCGAGTGTTCCCACCGGACCCGAACGACCGAACTGCCGAACCGTCGAACGACCGAACGCTTTTGGTCACCCCATCAGCGTCCGAGGATCCGTGATCTTCCCCGTCACCGCCGTCGCCGCCGCGACCGCCGGGCCGCTCAGGTACACCTCGGATGTCGGGTGGCCGTTTCTACCCTTGAAGTTCCGGTTGGTGGTGAAGAGTCCTCGCTCGCCCGGGCCCAGAACGCCCATGTGGCCGCCGATGCACGGCCCACAGGTCGGTGGGCTGATCGTGGCCCCTGCTTCGACCAGGACTGCAGCGATCCCCTCGTCCAGCAGTTGGCGGAAGACGGCTTGGCTTCCGGGGATGGCGATCAGGCGCAGCTTGGGGTGGACGCCGCGCGACTTCAGGATGGTCGCCGCGATCCTGAAATCCTCTACCCGGCCGTTGGTGCATGACCCGAGGACCACCTGGTCGATCGGGAGGGCCTCTACCTGGCTGATGGGTTTGACATTGGCTGGTGAATAGGGGCAGGCGACGAGTGGTTCCAGGCCGCTCACATCGTACTCCAGTGTTCGGGCATACCGTGCATCCGGGTCGGGGCGGTGATATACGCCGTGCCGGGTCACGCGCCCCTTGAGATATTCGCGCGTGACATCATCGGCCGCGATGATCCCGGTCTTGGCACCCGCCTCGATGGCCATGTTGCAGACCGTGAACCGGCCGGCCATGGGCAGGTCCTCGATCGTGTGTCCCCAAAACTCCAGTGCCTTGTAGCGGGCGCCGTCCTCTCCGAGATCCCCCACCACACGCAGGATGAGGTCCTTGCCTCCCACCCACTCGGGAAGGCGGCCCCGGAAGATGACCCGGATCGTCTCCGGCACGCGAAACCAGCTCTCACCCAGCGCCCAGGCGGCCGCCATGTCCGTGCTGCCGATCCCGGTGGCGAAGGCCCCCAGCGCCCCGTAGGTGCACGTGTGCGAGTCGGCACCCACCACCAGGTCGCCGGGAGCGACGAGGCCCTCGTCGGGAACGAGCGTGTGGCAGATCCCTGAACTTCCCACCTCGTAGTAGTGACGGATGCCGTAGCGCTCCGCAAAGCGCCGCATGGTCTGGGCCAGCGTGGCGGCCGCGATGTCCTTGGCTGGGACGAAGTGGTCGTTGACCAGGGCGATCTTGTCAGGATCGAACACTCGCTGCGCGCCCATCTGGGCGAACACCTCGGCCGAGAGGGCCGTGGTGACGTCGGTTCCCATAACCAGGTCCAGACCGGCAAAGTAGAGTTCGCCGGGCCGCACGACGGGGACGCCCGCGTGCGCCGCCAAGATTTTCTCCGCGATCGTCATGTCCATCTGAATGCCCTCCCTGAAGAACGTTCGGCTGTTCGGGAGTTCGGGTGTTCGGGCGTTCCTATCGGACCTGAACTGCCGAACCACCGAACGGTCGAACTGCCGAACGCCGTTGAGAGCGTCAGCGGTAATACACCACCTGGAGCGTCCGGGCCTCACGCCCATCCAGCGCCTGAAGCCGGTGGGGGCGCTCCGAGTTGAAGTACGCGCTGTCCCCTTCTTCCAGGACAAAACTCAACTCCCCCAGGAGAAACTCCACCCGACCTTCCAGGACATAGACCAGCTCGTCGCCGGCGTGGCTGAAGAGCTTACCGCCCCGCCGCTCTCCCGGAGCCACCGTGACCACGAACGGCTCCATGGCGTGGTCCAGCTTCCCGTAGGCCAGCGACTCGTACAGGTAGCCGTGCTTGGACCCCTCGCGGAAAACCACCGGCCGCTTGTCCTTGCGGGTCACGACGTAGTCCCGGATCTCCTGCCCGCCGTCCTGGAAGAAGTAGCCCACCCGAACGCCCAGCGCCTCGCAGATCTTCCACAGGGTCGGGATCGTCGGGGAGACCGCATTGTTTTCTACCTTGGACAGGAGGGCCGTGGAGAGCCCGGCCTTGTCCGACAGATGTCGTAGCGTCATTCCCCGCTGCTGTCGCAGCTCGCGAATGCGGGGACCCAGGCGCACCTCCTGCATCCATGCGTTGACCTCGGCCGTGGCCTTCATCCCGCAGACCTCTCAATGCTCTGACAGAGGAAATCGCCCACCATTTTTGTCCCGAGGCTACCACCCAGATCGTTCGTCGTCCTGTCCTGCCGAACCGCCTCGCGGACGGCGGCGTCAATCAACGCGGCCTCCCGCCGGAGGCCCAAGTAGTCGAGCATCATCCCGGCGGTGAGGACCGCACCCATGGGATTGGCGACATCCTTCCCCGCATACTTGGGGGCGGAGCCATGGACCGGCTCGAACAATGGGGTCCTCTCCGGATTCAGGTTTCCAGAGGCGGCCATCCCCAGCCCCCCCTGCAGGGCAGCCCCTAGATCGGTCACGATATCGCCGAACATGTTGCAGGTCACGATCACCTGGAAGCGCTGCGGGGCCCGCACCAGTTGCATGGCCAGGGCATCCACGTACAGGTGCTCCGCCTCCATCTCCGGATAGCGCGCCGCGACCTCGCGGAAAACCCGCTGCCACAGGTCGTGCCCGTAGGTCAGGACGTTGGCCTTGTCGCCCATGGTGACCTTCGTGCGTCCGGTCTCTCGCGCGAACCGGAAGGCGTATTCGATGATCCGCTCCACGCCCTTGCGGGTATTGACGTCCTCCTGGACGGCCACTTCGTCCGCTGTCCCCTTCTTGAAGAATCCTCCCATGCCCACGTAGAGACCCTCGGTGTTCTCGCGAAACACCACCAGGTCTACGTCGGCCTCCGACCGGTCTTTCAGCGGACAGAGCCGCCGATCCAGGAGCTTCACCGGCCGCATGTTCACGTAGAGGTCCAGGCGGAAGCGCAGGCCGAGCAGGATGTCGGCTGCGTGCTTCATGTCCGGGACGCGCGGGTCACCCAGCGCGCCCAGGTAGATGGCATCGTAGTTGTCGCGGAGGTCTGCGAAGATGGACTGCGGAAGGGTCTCGCCGGTGCGGAGGTAGCGCTCGGCACCGAGATCGAAATGGACGAGGTCGAGCCGGACCCCGGTCACGCGGCCCACGGTCTCCAGGACCTTGATGCCCTCGGCAATGACGTCCGGGCCAATGCCGTCGCCGGGGATAACTGCGATCCTGGCCATGCCCCCTCCTCGCATGCGCCCGACCGTTGAGGTGTTTCCCCAGAGGAAACAAATGTGCAGGAAAATTAACGGAGATGGGTTCCATAGTAAATGATGCATGTGCATCATTTCCATGAGGCAGGTGCACTCATTTTGAGTGGCTGGACAACGGGAGGCGAGGCGGCGCTACGAGAGTGACTCGTTTAACGTACGGAAAGTCTGTTTCTTCCACAGAGATCCCCTAGTCTTCGCGCTTCCGGCGTCCCAGCCTCTGAACTTCCATGGTTTTCGCCTCCTCCCTTTCCGTCGCCCACATATATCCATTGAGGACTGCTCTGGTCCCAATTTTTCCTTGACACCAGAAATAGCTTGCTAATATCATCCGCCTGCCTTGCACGGCTTCCCTATCGTTGATTGGGGGGGACAGCGCCATGGTGGCCCGCGAAGAGATGCGCTTTCGGCCCATAGGATTGCCGTGTGCGGGAGCAGAAGTATGCGGCCCTTCGGAGTGACGGCTCTCCGAAGGGCCGTCGTGTTTTCACCCACCCTTCCCTTGGACAGCTTGCGACCATACTAGCCCACAGCGATTGAGGTGATCCAATGCGCGGGATGAGGCGATACCAAGCGGTTCTCCTCGCCGGGACCTTATTCGTTCTTGCACTAGGTGGCGCGGCCGACGGCGGCCCGACGCTGAGCGTCTCCGGGTCGCTCGAAAAGCTCCAGTTCCGATCAGGTTGGGAGAGTAAGTCGGTCGAAGGTGGAGATTCAAACCTCGCCGAGCCGCAAGCCCGCCCTGCGCTCCAATTGCCCCTTGGCGCGATCCAGTTCTCACCCTCTGAGTGGCTGAGGCGGGTGGACCTCAGCACCCAGGTCGGAGACGGGCCACCCCGTTTCTACATCGAGACGGTCCAGCCGCTCTATCAGGACCGCGAGCAGGCATATACATTTTTCACGCAGCCCCGGATTACGCTCAAGGACGGCCACGGGACCTACAACCTGGGCTTCGGGTATCGCCAGCTCCTGGCAAATGACCAGCTCCTGGGCGGGATCAACGGCTTCTACGACTACACGGACAACCATGATCATCAGCGTGCCGGGGCGGGCCTGGAACTGGTGAGCCGGTACATTGAACTCAGGGCCAACGGCTACTTCCCCGTGACCAGCTCCCGGAGGATCGGCAATGATGCCAATGGGGACTTCTTCGAGCGCCCTTTGAAAGGGATTGACTTCGAGGCCGGCGGGCCGGTGCCGTACCTGCCGTTCCTGAAGTTGTACGGGAGCTACGCCTTCTACGACTACACCATGATCACCGATTCACACACCAGAAAGTTCAGGGCCGAGCTGAAGCCGCTGCGCTTCTTCCGGGTGGACGTGGAAACGTGGAAGGAAGGCGGGAATCCCTGGAACTATCGCATCGGCCTCGTGCTCACGCTGGACCTGGAGCGGCCGGGGGAAGCCCTCGCCAAGCCCTCGGCCGAGCCCTACCCATACAAGGACATGCGCCATATGACACTGCATCGGGTAGTGCGAGAGCATGAGATCAAGGTTGAGCAGTTCTCGAAGAGCACGACAGTCCCAGTCACCACAGGCAACATTTCCGTATCGGTACAGCGGGGGACGTAGGCCATGGACCCGAGGAATAGAACACGTGAGAAGTGGATAGGATACATCTTGCTGATGCTGAGCAGCATTGCTCTGGTCTTGGCGACCGCGGAGAGCGCTACGGCCGCAACAGCAGTGGCTGACCCCCAGACCTACAAGATCACATTTGAGCTCAAGTTCCGCAAGCAGAACGGCGCCTTCTCCTCAAGCCCAAACGTGACCGGAACCAATCTCGATATCGCCTCCGGTGGCCCTGGAAGCACCACGGCCACCCTCGCGGCGAACGTTGACACGGGCTCCAAATACGATAAGGCCGAGGCGACCCTCAATTGCACCGTAATACTCAAGGGGAGCGTAGCGGACCTAGGGACCACGTACTACACCACATCAACGGGCGGAATCTCTCAGAACGTAGCGGACCTGGCCCCAGGGCCCTACAAATTTCCCGGTACGTGTTCCGCCGCGTCAAGCATAACCTTTCCGTCTCCTGTCTTTGACCCCCCATTGGAGATTGGCGGCACGCTTAAGTTCACTTTTAACGCTGCCGGTGCCCTCCAACTGGACTATACCGGAATCCCTCCAGCGGGACCGCAGCTTTCCGCAGGTCCATTCAGTGCCACGATGAGCCAGTGAGGGTGAATTTCACCGAGGAGAGTGGTCCCGCGTCCATCACGCTCATAAATAACCCCCTAATCCGGCCCCGCCGGTACCAAACAGGTCAAGAATCTTTTGCCAAAAAACGAAGAATCTGACTGGTAAGGGACCAAGCTCATCGCCGCCTGGACCCAGATGGAGCCGCTCCCCCGCATCGTCAACTCCCCACTCCCGGAAGCAGAGGGGGCAGCAGCCGTGCCCTGGCGCGGGTCCCTGCATCGCGCCGCCCTCGGGGCTTATCCCGATCAGCAGGGAATGAACGAAAGGTGCAGAATGGAGGTCTGTCATGAAAAGGATGATGTGGCCATTGACTTTCATCACGTTCCTTGCGATATCCCTGGTTACATCCCCTGCCCACAGCGCAGGACCACCACCTTTTAAATCAGAGCTCCTGCCTTGCCCGAACTTTGCTAATGACGTATGTGGCAACCTTTACGTCGTTAACGTGCCGGAACCACTAACAGACGGCAGTGTAGTGGTCTCTGCCACCAACATACTTAAAGTAAAGGTTCATGGTGCCTTTCCCAGTGCGACCTATGAAGTTGTCATGATCTCGTCAGCGGGAGGCCCATTCGGTGTTGTGGGCTTCCTCAGCACCGACGCCAATGGCGACGGCAAAGTCAGTATCCCGTTACCAGTGAGCACGTACGGTTCCGGTGTGATACTCCTGCGAGATTCAGATGGCAGTGGGCCGTGTGTCTCACCTCCCGACTTCTCTTGCCCTACTGGTTCCGGCGCTGATCCGAGGATCTTCACAGGATTCACCGTGCCGTAACGAAGCCCAACCCTAACCTTTTTCTCAGCGTTTATGGGGGTCCTCCTGACGAAGTCCCAGAGGAGGACCTCCGCCTCGTTCTGAAACTCGAAGAGGCTGTGACCGGATCGCTCTCACCACGAATGAAGCTCTTAGCTGCGCCGGCGGTGGACCCGGCGCATTTTGCGTGATTACTGGCTGCGTTTTGGATAGATTTACCCCACATAGAAGCCATCCACCCCCGCCACCGCACCAACTTCCGGGCCTCCTTCGACCCGCTGGCGTTCCTCGCCGAACTCTGCACCCACATTGGTTCCGTCCCTGGTCCACCTGCTGCCAGGGAGAAGAATTGCTACCGGACAGCTACTCTCAGCAAAGAGCTTGATTTTGTCGGAGTGGTTTGCCAGTTTCCTCTTGGCAGAGCCTGCCAGGGAGGCGGCGGGGTACCATCTCTCGGCGGACAAGTTCCTGCGCCTGTGCTGAGGGTGGCGAGACACTAGTCCCCCTTAGAAGTCGATCCGCCGCCTTTGGGAATCAAGTACCTGCGAACTCGACAATGATGTCTGGTTCCAATTTGCTACGAGGACAATGAGGGCAGGATGCTCACAGCATCCTCGCCCCTGCCGATACCTCTCCAGCTCGCTGCGACTGGTCCCCAGATGAATGAGGTATCTACCGATGGTTAATCTAAAGATACAGCGGATCGAGCCACCACCGGGCCTCGACGATGTGAAGCCATCTCAATTCCCACCTGGCCCCCCGGAATTCACCCCCAACCTGGATAAGGGCCGGGTCAAGCTCATTTGGCTTCTCCAGTTCGCGATTCTCCTGGGATTCCTCGGGGTGTGGTGGAAGCTTGGCTTGTCCCCGTGGATGGGCGCGACGGGGGTCGGAGCTTTCTCCGGTCTCTGTGCTGGGTTGGGGTACTTGATGTGGCGAGAAGCGTCAACACCCGACCCTCTTCCGCCTGGAAGCTGCCTCCTCTGGCATATGAAAGCAGGCATCTGGTTGACGTTCGTTGCGATACTCCTGGTCGGTTGGGCGATCGCCATCAGGGTCAACTGGAAAGAGTCCTTCTGGCCCGGTCTGGTCTTCTGCTCGATTCTGATCGTCCTGGAGATCCTGACGCTCCTCATGAGTCGCTATGCAATCAAACATCGGGCCACGCCATGGTTTCAGTTCACGGTCGGAGTTACGATCATCCCGATTCTCGTGGCCTGGGTGCTTGCAACCCTCGCTTCTTGGCTGAACCCGCGATTCCCAAGAGCCTCCGGATATGCACAACTGGAGCAGATACGACGAGAAGAGTTGGCCAGGAGGGAAACGTGGGCGAGCTACCGGGGCTGGAGGACTGCGGGCGGCCGCCCCATGATCATTGCCCTCGCACTTTCCGGCGGGGGCTATCGCGCCGCCGCCATACACGCGGGGCTACTTCAGGCGCTCGACGAGCGGTGCGTTCCGATCCGGTACCTTACCACGGTGTCAGGAGGTTCGATTATCGGAGCCTACTACGCGCTCGGATACCCGCCGTCGCTTTTCAGGAAAAAACTTCTAGAGAATCGACCAGGATTGCCTGACGATTTCGTGTCCATGCACTGGGTTCTCCTGGATTGGTTCTGGGGCAAATGGAACAGCGCAGATACCTATTCCAGACACTTTCGAAACGTGTTTTTCGGCTCGATGACGCTGGCGGATACCACCTTCGCCCCCCAGCTCCTCATTAACGCAACCGACATCGAAGAAGATGCGGATCACGCACGAGAGGTGTTTTACCAGGGGCGTCACCAGAATTACCCTGACCTGGATTCCACGCGTCTGGCCGACCTGGTGGCGGCTTCCGGGGCCTTTCCTGGGGCCTTCCAGCCCAAAGCAGTTCGTTGGACGCCTGCCAGAGGCTCGGGGACCCCTCGCACGCGGCGCTTCGTTGATGGAGGCGTCGTGGAGAACCTCGGCGTGGAGGGACTCGACCGCTTCCGAGGGCTCAAGACGGGAGGGAAATTTCCCGATCGACCTGATCTCACCATCATTTCTGATGCAAGCCGGTGGAGTCGATCGGACGAGCTCCCCGTGAAGGTCGAATTGCTGCAACTGCTCTCTCGGAGCCAGGGGATCTCCTACGATAGTCTGCACCAACTTCTCTACCGGCAGTTGCCCGGGAAAAAGACGCTTCCAATCCGCGCCACCCAAGAAAGAGGAATCGCGGCGCTGGCATCCTACGAGTTCCGATCCAGGCTGACGACCAAGCGAGCGTCCCTGATCCCGGGAAACGTGGTCGCGGCCGATGTCGCGACGTATGACACGCTGAAGGAACTCACGCCGGCCCAGGTGGAGAGAGCCTTCTGGGTGGGCCAGACGCTCGGGCGGCACTATTGGAGCAAGATTAACGCCGCCCGAGAAAGATTGGGCGGCAGCGGGTCGGAGTGTCCGGAGCCCTGATGGGTGCTCCAACGACGCAGAGCCAGTGAGGGTGGACAGACGGGTGGTCAGCGGCAACCCGATTGAGAATGCGCGCGCTCCCCTCTTGTTGACCGGACAGATGTTTTTCGATATCCTCGCCCCGCAATGCCCCCCGGTGATCATCGGAGTGTGGTAATTCGGCGGCGGATACAGCCGGAACCTCATTGAAAGGAGGAGCCAGATGCCGCACTACATCGCACTCGTATCGTTCACGGACCAGGGGATTCGAGACGTCAAGAACTCCATCAAGCGTGCCGATCGGATCCGGAAGCTCGCGGCAAAGCACAAGGTCAAGATCCGGGACATCCACTGGACGATGGGCACGTACGACATTGTCGTCACGTTCGACGCTCCCAGCGACGCGGCCTTGAGCGCCTTCACGCTGGAAAACGCGTCGCTCGGGAACGTCCGGACCGAGACGTTCCGTGCCTATACCCGAGACGAGTTCGCCGACATTCTGAAGGCGATCTGACCGGAGGCGACCCCCGGCGGAGATCGCTGGCTTCGCGGAGCTGACCATTCGCCCCAGGCGGCAGCACGAAGCACTTGCCTGAGATGGTGACCCGACCATCGAACTCATCCCACATGAGCGACCTTATCGCTTCCCGGCTGCTCGGGTCCATGGACGACCTCAGAGCGGCCGGGGCCTCTCGTTGACGGATCATCCTTCCCGGGCTATTGTGCGAAAAGCAGGGACGTATTGACCTACGGGAAAGGTCCCGGAGCGAATGGATCGCCTCCTTCTGCTCATGACCACCACCACCTACCGGGCCAGCGCCTTTCTCGACGCGGCAAGGCGGCTCAATGTCCCGGTGGTGGTCGGATCCGACCGCCCGCAGGTATTGGCCGACGCCAATCCGGCTGGAAACCTCACGGTCAACTTCCTGGCGCCCGACGAGGGATCGCGAGCCATCGTCGAGTACGCCAGGCAAAACCCGATTCAGGCGGTGATTGCAGCGGATGATGACGGGGTGATCCTGGCAGCCGCGGCCTCCGCGGCACTTGGCCTGCCCCACAACTCTATCGAAGCGGTCTCGGCTGCCCGCAACAAGTACCGTATGCGGGAGATCTTGGCCGAGGCCGGGATCCCATCGCCGCGCTTCCAGCGGATCTCCATTGAGGAGAATCCCGAGGACGTGGCACCCAGCGTGACCTTCCCGTGCGTCCTCAAACCTCTCTCACTGTCCGCCAGCCGCGGGGTCATTCGGGCCGACAATCCGGAGCAGTTCATCGCTGCCTTCCGCCGGGTCGTCGCCATCCTGCGCCAGCCGGAGGTGGCCTCCCAGGGCGGTGAACTGGCGACGCCGATCCTGGTCGAGACCTTTATCCCGGGTATCGAAGTGGCGCTCGAGGGGCTCCTCTCCAATGGTCGGCTCAGGGTGCTGGCCATTTTCGACAAGCCGGATCCTCTTGACGGTCCGTTTTTTGAGGAGACGATTTACGTCACCCCGTCGCGTCTCCCCGCGGCGATTCAGGAAAAGATCGCGGCGCACACAGCAGAGGCCGTGAAGGCGCTCGGCCTTTGGGATGGGCCCATCCACGCGGAGCTGCGCGTGAACGACGCTGGCCCGTGGGTCCTCGAAATTGCCCCACGCTCCATCGGGGGTCTGTGCTCTCGAACGTTGCGCTTTGGCGATGGCATGTCGCTCGAGGAGCTACTTCTTCGGCATGCCATGGGGCTCGGGGCGGAATCCTTTGAACGGGAAAGCCAAGCCGCCGGTGTCATGATGATCCCGATCCCGCACGGCGGTGTTCTCCGCGAGGTCCAAGGACAGGCGGAGGCTGAAAGGGTTCCCGGGATCGAAGAAATCAGGCTCACCATTCCCCTGGGACAACAGGTCGTCCCGCTGCCGGAGGGAACGAGGTACCTCGGATTCATCTTCGCCCGCCGGGAGACGCCGGAACACATCGAAGCCTCCCTACGCGAGGCCCATCGACGACTGACGTTCGTCATCACCCCCCGCGAGCGTCCGGGGGAGGTATAGGCCGTGCCTGGAATGGCTCCGGAGGACCCCCGGAATGTCCCGGGCTCCCTGGGGCACTGACTCCGCGTGCACATGGGAGGAGGATGAAGGCGCTCCAACGGCGACTGTGAACTTTAGAGCGGAACCTACGGGTCCTCGCACTGGACCTGACCCAGCGAGGATGCCGAGTCCCATAAGGGGGCGGCAATGCTGACTATCACCGATCCGGCACAGCAGAAGATCCTTGCGCTCTTGGAAGCGCAGGAGCGACAAGGCTCCGCGCTGCGGGTAGCCATCACAGGGCGCGGCCCGGGCGGGTTTCAATACGATCTCCGATTCGTTGGCAGTGGAGAGAAGGGACCCGAGGACGTTGTGGTGGACGCCGGTGGTTTCCAGGTGTTCATCGACCCGCAGAGCGCGCCTAACCTCGAAGGTTCGACCATCGATTTCGTGGAAGGCATCTCCCAGAGCGGGTTCAGAATCGACAATCCAAGCTCCATCTGGACTGACCCCAAGGCCAAGGCCGTGCAGCAGGTGATTGATACGCGGATCAATCCTGGTGTGGCCACCCATGGCGGGTACATCACGCTTCTCGACGTCAAGGACGACGTGGCTTACATCGCCCTGGGCGGCGGCTGCCAGGGGTGTGGGATGGCTGACGTGACGCTGAAACAGGGGATCGAGGTGATGATCCGCGACGCGGTCCCCGAGATTCGGCAGGTGGTGGATACGACCGACCACGCGGGCGGCACCAACCCGTACTATCAACCCTCCAAGGGTGGTCAGTCTCCCTTGGCGTAGCGTTCACGAGACGCCCTGAACACGGGGCGGGGCCGCCCGATCAACGCAGAATCTGGCGGTCCGGTGCCCATCCCCCTCCGGGCAGATCACCGGTTTGACTCGACGTGGGCAGGGTCGGGATCTCCTCCATTGACAGATCGATGGCCCCCGGCAGTTCCGGGGCCCTTCCTGGACCCCTCACCGGCTTCGCCGCTGTCCCCATCGCGTCACCCTCCTCACGACCCTCCCCGCCTGGAGGGAGCCCCGAATGCATGACAGCACAACGATTGACCGGCCAGGTATTGCCAGGCTGCTTCAATTCCGCTAGAGTCCCCCTATCCCCGCACACCGAGAGGAGGACGGCGATGGCCGAGCTGATTCACGTCTCCCGGATCCGGATCGTGAAGGACAAGGGCCCGCTACGCCGGGCCTACATCGAGAATTTTCCCGAGCCCGTGCGGTATGGGGTCCACGGCGGCGTCAAGAAGTTCTACGGAGTGGAGCCGGAGGAAGACCTGCCCACCACCCTCGACCACATGATCGCCGCGGTGGCGGGGTGAATGACGGGTACGCTGGCCGTGGCGCTGGCGGCGCGGAAGATCCCCACCCAGCCGGATCGGCTGTCGGCGGAAGTCGAAGGGATCATCGAGAACGTGGACGGCAAACCCCTGGTCACGAGCATCAAGGTGCACTACAAGGTCAAGGTCCCCAAGGGCAAGCGCGAGGAGGCCCTGCGGGCCATCGAGGTTCACGAGAAGGGCTGCCCAGCCTCCCAGTCTGTCAAGCGCGGCATTACGATCGAATGGGATGGCCAAGTGGAGGAAGAATAGAGCGCCACAGAGACCTCAGGGCGTCCGTTGCAAAGGGATGGAGATGCGACTTTGGGGTTGACACCGACATCGCGGGTGATAGCATCCGCGGACCTCGAGGCCTTCCCTTCCGCTGCTTGAGGAGGTGGTATGGTGGCCAGCGGGGACATCTGGTTATGCCATCCTGGGTGCCTGCCTGCGCGAATCGCTTCACGCAGCCCTTCGGAGAGGAACCAACTCCGAAGGGCTGCCCTGTTTTCGGTGGCCCGCGTCTCGTGTCTCCCATCTCTCGACAGCCCGTGAGCCCGACCTGAGGAACCCTTTCCATGGGCCGTGTGTTCATGTTTGTCATGGGCGGCCATTTTTTTCTTGTCACCATGCCCGCCGTTGCCGGAATATTCTTTCCCTGGGCACGCAACTGTATCGATGGTATCAGATCACAACTGTGTACTAAGATACAGGGGAGAGCGGACCAATGACTTTCGGCATGACGTGTCCCAAGTGCGGATTGATGCAGTTGCCCGGGCCAAGCTGCAAATCCTGCGGCGCGCCACTCGGCGGTCCGGCGCCGCGCCCTACGAGCACGACCCGTGCCCCGGTCGCGAGCCCATCGCCCCCGCCCAGGCCGTCGGCGCAGCCCGGGATCGAGGCAAAGCGTGCGCAGGTGGAAGGAGAGGCGGCGCAAAGTCGGCGGCTGTCCTTTCACGGCGCGGGAGGCTCCCTCCTCGGGATTCACATCGTCAACATGTTCCTGACAGTCATCACCCTGGGGATCTATTACTTCTGGGGCAAGGTCAGAGTCCGGCGCTATCTGCTGAGTCAGACCGAATTCGAGGGTGATCGTTTCGCGTACCACGGAACGGGCAAGGAGCTGCTCATCGGCTTTCTCAAGGCAATGCTCGTATTCGGCGTTCCCTTGATTCTCTTGGGGATCATGCAAGAGCTGCTGCGCGGACCCGCCATCAAGCTTCTTGCGGGTCTTTTCACGTATGCGATCGTCATGGTGCTTATCCCCTCTGCAATGGTGGGCGCACGCCGCTATCGACTGAGCCGGAGCTCATGGCGTGAGATCCGGTTCTCGTTCCGGGGACGGACGTTGGACTTCATCAAGCTATTTGTCGTGGGCTCGCTTCTCACCGGAATCACCCTGGGCCTCTACTACCCTATCTTCGAGACGCGACGATATGGCTTTCTGGTGTCTCACTCCTACTTTGGGAATGAGAAGTTTCACTTCGACGGAAACGGGCGGGACCTTTTCGGCAGCTTTCTGCTGGCCATCGTGCTGTTTTTCCCCACCCTGGGTCTGTACTTGTTCTGGTTTCTGGCCAGGAAGCAGCGCTACTTCTGGGAGCACACCTCCTTTGGCGGCTCCCGTTTCCGATCCACGGTCACGGGAGGACGACTCCTCCTGTTGACCCTGGGGAATTTGCTCCTGCTGGTGGTCACCTTGGGCCTGGGCTGGCCGTGGGTCATGATTCGAAACGTGCGCTTCGCCTTCAAGTACCTGACCCTGGAGGGCCCGCTGGGTCTGGCGGGCATACAGCAGGAGGCGCAGGCCGCCACCGCCACCGGGGACGCGCTGGCCGGTTTTCTCGACGTTGGCCTGGACCTCGGCTAGCGTGGGTTTCAGTGCAGACGGACTGGGAAGGCTACTATTTGGACGGCCGAACCGCGGCGCGTCAGCGGGCGACCATCCGCGTGATGCGGCAGGGCCTCCAGGTCACCAGGGACCAGGGGGTCGCGCTCTGGTGGCCGTACACGGAGATCCGCCAGACCCAAGGCTTCTACGCCGGGGAGCAGGTACGTCTGGAGCGGGGTGGCGAGATCCCGGAGGCACTCCTGGTTTCAGATGCGGGATTTCTCAGTTGCCTGCGTCGGATGGCGCCGGAACTGGCCACGCGTTTCCACGACCCCGCCCGCCGCAGGATGCGGGTCACGCTCACGGCTCTCGCGGCCCTGGCCGTGATCGGGATCACGACCGCGTTTTTCCTATGGGGCATCCCGGCCCTGGCATCGCTGGTCGCCGCCCGCGTTCCCGTCTCGTGGGAGGAACGTCTTGGGCAGGCGGTCGTCGAACACCTGGCTCCGCCCAAGAAGCAATGCGTGGATCCGACTCGCACGCGGGTGATTGATGAGATCAGCACGGCCCTGACCGCGCCACTCCCAAGGCAGCCCTACACATTCCGAGTGATGGTGGTGAACGATCCAACCGTGAACGCCGTTGCGGCGCCCGGCGGATACATCGTGATCTTCCGGGGATTGCTTGAACGGACCCGAACTGCGGAAGAATTGGCCGGCGTGCTGGCCCACGAGTTCCAGCATGTCCTCCATCGCCACGCCACAGGGGCGCTCGTCCAGCACGCGTCGAGCGGCCTTCTGCTCGCCGCGCTGACCGGGGACGCCAGTGGCGCCATGGCCTACGGGCTGGAAAGTGCCCGGACCCTCGGGGCTCTAAAATACAGCCGCCAAAACGAGGAGGAAGCCGACGCGGAGGGGATGCGGATGCTCATCCAGGCGGGGATTGATCCCACCGGGATGATCGCATTCTTCGAGGTGTTGGGCCGGAACAACCGTACCTCCCCCACCGTGCTGAAGTACTTGTCTACCCATCCAGAGACAAGGGATCGAATCGAGAGGTTGAAATCGCTCGCGGCACAGGCGCCGGCCGGGACAGGCAAACTGCTGCCGCACCATGACTGGCGTGACATCCGGAAGATCTGCCAGGCAACACGCCAAAGAAGCTGAGGCCGCACAGCGAGCCGCATCGGAAGCCCGCATGTCCCGCAACATCCGGAAGCCTTCGATCCTCAGGATACCTCACATCCGTGCGATCGGAGCTGGGCACGGAGGGTGGCGATCCGAGTCAGGGCCTCATCTGCCCCCGCATGGGGAGCGAACTCGAATCCCACCGCGCCCATATACCCTGCCTCGCCCAGCGCCCGCAGAATACCGAAAAAGTCCAGCGCTCCCGTCCCGGGCTCGTGCCGACCGGGAACATCCGCGATGTGGATGTGACCCACCAGGGGGATGTGACGCAGCAGCATCCGCGTGCTGTCCCGCTCCATGACCTCCATGTGATAGATGTCGTAGAGGAGGCGGACGTGGGAGCTTCCGACCTCCTCCACGATTGCGAAGCCTTCCCGGGAGCTGTCCAAAAAGTAGCCGGGGTGGTCCACCCGGGTGTTCAACGGCTCCAGCAGGAGCGTCATTCCCTCCCGCTCCGCGAGCGGCGCCAGGGCCGTGAGCCCTGCGACAACATTGGCGCGTTGCTCCACCCGGCTCAGGTGAGGCGGCGCAGGGCGCGCGGAACCGTCCGGGAGCTCCTCTTGCGTCAGGAGCATGAGCCGATCACACCCCAAGCTCCGGGCGACAGGGATGGAGGCTTGGACCTCTGCCCGGTAGACCTCCCACCCCTTTGGATCCACCAGAGAGCCCCTGCGCTGCCCGCTGAAGGTGGAGACGGCGAACCCCTGCCCCAGCAGCGTCCGAAGGACCGCTAGGTCCTTCCCCTCCCATCCCCAGAACTCCACCGCCGTGAAACCCGCCTCACGAATCCGTGCGGCCCGGGCGTCAAAGTCAAGCTCGGGGTAGATCATTTCCAGACAGATGGAGAATTTCACGCCGAATCCTCCCGGAGGAACAGGAGACAGTCCAAAGAACCTCAGGAGCTGGCGATGCCTTCAACAATCAGGAAAGGCCGGCCCGCCGGAGCGCCGCCAGCGCCGTGGCCCGCGCCTCGCGCGCCACCTGGAGCGGGGGCCGGTCCCAGTACTGCGGGCGGAAGATCTCCACCGAGACCTTGTCGGCGTACCCGATGGCCTTCAGGATGCGCAGGATGCTGGCCAGGGGGATGATCCCCTTCCCGGGGAAGAGGCGTAACGCATCGTGCATCTTCCGCCGGGGCACCCGTTCCACGTCGTTGATGTGGACCATGAAGATCTTCCGGGGATCCACCTGCCGGATCGAGTCGAGCCGGGATCCTCCGGCGAAAAAGTGGAATGTGTCGAGCACCAGGCCGACATTCGGCCGTGCGACCTTCTCCACGATGGCTGCACACTGCCCCAGGGTGTTTACGGTGCAGTCTGCGAACCCCAGGAACTCGTATGCCAGCCGGACCCCGTAGGGCCGGGCGATGCCCGAGAGTTCCCGAAGGACCCGGACGGACTCCCGCGCAATGGCGGTGAGCGAGACGCCCTTCGGTCGCGGGCTGGGCACCACGATCACTGTCTCACAATCTATGGCCTCGGCCACTCGGCAGAATCGCTGGAAATCCTCCAGCATCCGGATATGGCCGGACGGGTCATTGAAGGTCACCCGCTCCACCGAGTTCAGCGTGGCCGCCTTGACCCCTGCCCTCTTGAGATCTCGTCGGAGCGCCGGAACACCGCCCCGTTCCAAGTACCCCAATAGCTTGGCGGCCCAAATCTCGACGAAGTCGAATCCCGCCCTGCCCGCCACCGCGATATCCGTGGCCAGGTCCGCCTTGAGTGTGGTGGCCCCGTTCAGTCCAAGCTCCATGAAGATGCCTCCTTTCCCTCCCGGCCAGTGTGGGTAAAAATGCCGGGTCACTGTAGACACATCCTATACAGGCGTCAAGACGTTTCAGAGTGGGGGTTTGAGTCCGAGCGGGTGCCCGCGTATGATGTGCAGGGCGAGAGAGGATCGGGGTGGCAACGTTGAAGAGAAAATCCATTTCGCTCCGCGAATTTCTTGATAAGATGGCGGGGCGATCCGGAACGTTCCCGGCAGGCACAGTTCCGGTTCCTTTTGGAAACCGAATCAGCACAAGGGGGAGAAGATGCCAGTGATCCCGAACATGCAACCGCACGCGAGGATCGAGGTAGGAGAAACGGCCTCCTTTACGAAAACCATCACGGAGACCGATGTGATTCTGTTCGCCGGCTCCACCGGTGATATGAATCCCTTCCACATCGACGAGGAATATGCCAAGCAAACACGCTTCGGGAGGCGGATCGCGCACGGGATGCTGGTCACGGGATTGATCTCCGCCGTAATGGGGATGAAGTTGCCCGGTCCCGGAACAATCTATCTGCGCCAGGAGCTGGACTTCCGGCAGCCGGTCTACATCGGCGATACCATCACGGCCGTCGCAGAAGTCCTACACGTTCGCGTGGACAAGCCGATTGTGACCCTCTCGACGAACTGCTACAATCAAAACAACATGATCGTGGTGGAGGGAAAGGCCGTCGTCCTGGTGGACCGCACACCCGCCAACTCTCGCGTGTAACACGCCGCGGAGGTCCGCGCCCGCATCGCGCGAGAGCCCCTCGGATGCACGCGACCGGGGGCACGACACGGAACTGGCCGAAGGGAAGGGGGGAGCCCATGCGCCAGGAGCCGCGACCCATCTACCTGCTGGCTGGAGCCGCAAGCTACAAGCCGCCACCGCTCTGGGAGGAGGCCAGTGCCGGCGGCAGCAAATCGCTCCAGGAATACTGGGAGTCGGGGAAGCTCGAGCCGATCTACGCGGAATCCCTCCTCTGGAAGGGATTCGAGCGCCTGGTGGCCGAAGCTGCCAGCGCCGGCGTGGACCTGTCCCGGACCACCAGCATCAATGTGGCCATTTCCTATCCGCACGAGCTGGCCCAGATCACCGAAGACCAAGTGGCCGAAGATTTCGGCCGCCGCCTGGCCAACAGCTCGCACTGCCGCCTCTTTGCCCGCCTCCCCAGGATCCGCTGCACGCCCACCCATGCCGCCTCTGCCTCCGGGATCGTGCCCTTCAACGACGCGCTGGCGGACCTCATGGAGCGCGGGGAAGAGATATCGTTGGTGGTCACCGCGGGGAACACCAAGGGGACGAACCGGAACCGCCCGCGCATCGCCCCGGCAGAGATCACGGAGATCTTCGCCAGCCTGGTTTCACCCTTCGACCGCAGGGCGACCGGGGCGAATATGTTGAAGCTGGGGGCGGCTGCCCTCGGCCGGGTCTACCAGCATGATTTCGCGATGGTGAAGGCCCTGGACAAATTCGTCTACGAGCAGCGCCTCTTCACCCACGAGTTGGCCCGCCGGAACTTCTCCACCGCACACGTGACGACGCACCCGGATGAGATCGAGGACCGGACGATCTATTATCCGATCAAGTTGATCGGCATCGCCCCGCAAAGCCTGGGGTATGCCGGCCTAATCCTGTCAAGGCAACCCCCGGGGGCGGGGCGGGCGGTCCGGGTGGCAGGCATCGGGTGCGCGGCAGACCCCTCGAGCATCCGCGACCGGAGGACCCACATCTTCTCCCGGGCGATGGATCTGTCAGTCACCACGGCCATGAGCCAGGCGCGCATCACCGGACTTTCGAGCCTCAAGCTCCTGGAGCATCACAACCCATTTCCCGCGGTTCCCCTGACCGAGTTGGAGGTCGTTCTGAGGAACCTGGGATACCTCGGCAGTGTGAGCCACGCCCTCCTCACAAACGACGTCGGCGTCAACGGCCGGCTGATCAAGGCAGGCCGCTCCGGTGGAGCCATGGCCGGTCACGGCATCACCCCGACGTTCGTCCGTCTCGTCTACGAGGCGGTCAAGCAACTCTGGGGGGTGGGGGGCTATTCTCCCCTCGGGCTGGGTCCGGAAGAGGTCGCCTACGCCGGCATCAGCAGCGTGGGAGGACACCACACCTTCGACGGGTACGTCATGCTGGCGGGCGGAAGAACCGAAGAGGTCTCGAAACTTCAGGTGGCGCTGAAACCGTTCGATCACGACTCCTTGAATGCCGTGGTCGGGCGCGACCTGGAGGCGCAAGCGAACTTGCGCGGCGTCGAGGTCCCCGCTGGGATGACCGTCGCGTTCATCAGCTACCAAGAGACTAAGGGTGGACGGGACTACTTTGCCATTGCGCGGACACCCGATGGGCGCGACTTTCCGTTCGTGGGTCCCCCAGGATTCTTCGAACGCCTCCTCACATCCGTGTACATCGGGACCCCGGTCCGGATCTCTCCGACGCTTCAGGCACTCGAGAGCTAGCAGCGGTCCCCCATTCCGTCCCGCCTCCCACATTCGGCCACATCGTCTCCCCCTGGCTACCTTTTTCGGGGTTGAAGGACCAGGCGGGACGGGAGGCCACCGAGGCCCGGCTGGATGACGCCGAGGCGGGAGCCGTCCGGCCGGAACAGGTCCCAGGAGCCGTCGGGGGGCTGGATCCCGTAGCCGGTGCGGCGAGAGTCGCGATCGAAGAGGTCCAGGCGGTCAGCCTGCTGCACCACGTAGCCCTGGCGGCGCCCCTCCTGGTCGAAGACATCGAGCCGGTCGGCGGCGGTGACCACAGCGAGGGCGATGAACAAGGCGAAGAAAATGCCGAGGGCGATCAGGATCCAGAAGCCGATTCCCTTGGATGAGGTGGCGGGCTGCGGCTTGACGGAATCGAGGTCCTGCCGCTGGTATGAGACCCCCGCGCCCGAGATGCGCTGACCACCCCACCGCAACTCTTCCGGACCTACCATGCCAGGGAAGGCGACAAAGACTGGAACGTCCCCCATTAAAAAAGTTGCCCCCTGGTCCCTGAAGAGTTCGTCCCCGCTCTTCTTGGAGGACCAGGGGGCGCCTTATTCGAGGGCTTTCTTCTCGGCCCAACGACCCCGCTGTACTTTTCCTACGCCGCTACCCGGCCCCGGAAGCGGACGGTTAAGCCTAGACCTTTTCCGTCTGCCGTCGAAGGCCGATAATTTTCGGTCCGGGCGTATCCTTAATTATTTCGATTTTGAGCCGACCGCCGAGCGCGCCTACATAACGGGCGAGCGTCCTGAGCTCAATGTTTTTTGCTTGCCCCGACTCGAGCTTGGCAATCGCCGGCTGGCTAACACCGACCAGTTTGGCTAACGTCTTCTGCGAGATGCCTCGATCCTGTCGCAATGCTACGAGGCCCTGCTCAATTTCCATCTGGCTCATGAGCTCGTTAACTCGCTGCCGAAGACCAGGATCCTTAGCGTACTGTTGATCGATCCACCCGCGAAGTTCGCTCTTCTTCATCGTAACCCTCATATCCATAAACTTGGTCAAATATCCTTATTTCCTGATACGCTACTTTTCACAAATTGTCCTTACCCCTGTTAACGTGTCTCACCGGTCAGGGACCCCGCTTGGCCTTCGCGTCCATTGCTTTGACCTCCTGTTGGTACTGCCGAACTCGATCGAGCACCCCCGACGGAATCTTGCCCTTCTTCTTCACGATGCCGTCCAAGAGGACGATCCGACGTCCAGGTCGGTATATGTAGAAGATCCGCACCTGATGGCCCCGGAGTTCGAAGAGGCCATCGCCCAGCGGTTCCGAATTTGGCGATCTAAGTTGGTCACCCCACTTTTGCTGCAACTCCATGAGCGTGATTGCCTCGTCGTGGTTCCGTCCGCTCAGCGTTTCAAGGAATGCCCGGAGAGGGCGCTCGCCGTTCCCCGTCACGAACCATTCGATCGTCCAGCCACCCCGCACATCCGCCACTGCCCACCCTCCAGTTACAACCTCTTCCCTATTTCTTCTAGAGGGAAATATAACTCTAGAGTTATACCATGTCAAGCTAAAAGAGTTTGGCGCTCAGAATCCGCCAACCTCTTGATTGTAAAGTAAATACTCCCCGGGGGAATAGGTTCCATCTCCCCCGGGGACGTTTGTCATGCAGCGACTCGGCCCTCGAACTGCAGCGTCTGGCAAAGATCCCGAATATGTTTGCCAAAGGTCCCCCATGGGGACACCATACCTCGTGAGCCTACGATCCGCTGGCCGGCTGGAGGTGGAAGGGGCCACCCCCAATGTCGTGGACCGATTCGAAAGACCCCGGCGGGCGGAACTGCTGGCTGGCCCCGAGCGACGTCCCCGATGGACAGGCCGAGGCGGCACCCCGATAGCGTTCACGCAGGTTCATGGAGCTTCCGGCTCGGCTCGAAGTGCGCCAGGACGAGGGCGAGGGGGAGGGCCCGGCGTTCCGGGTCAGTCAGGAGGCGGGAACTGCCCGGGCGGGAGCCGGAGAGCTTGCAGGCGATGGTGGCGCCGGTGTCCGCGTCGGGGAGGCAGCTTCCCCACCGGGCCCCGGCATGCGGCTCACACGCGGGAGCTACGTGCCGGCACCCTTCATCCCTGCGCCACGTGCCCTCCCCACGTCCCGCAGGGATGCATCTCGACAGCGCCGCAACGGCCGGGTCGTGTAAAAGTTGTCTTTGCACCTGCGTAGTCCCCCATCCCGCGTCCCCCATCCCGATCGCAACGGCAGACTGCTTACGTTCTACCGGCCGCTCCCTCTTCCCTGGCGCTCGCCGGTCTCTCATGACCTTCGTAAATGGTGTCCGGCAACTTCTTGGGAGCGACCCCCCGCAATTTGTTTTCGGAACCTACGTCCCGCATTCCTGTGGGTAGACCCAGGGAGCTATCGCGGGAACGCCCTCGTACCTCTGTCACGCATCTTTCGGTGAGGTGACCAACGTGGCAAGGTCCCCAGCCCTTCCTCCCGAGGTCTGCCCCGGTCGCGACGCGACAACCACGGCCACTGCTCGGACCTCGAATATGTTTCGTAAGTGCGCTACGTCCCGCCTTACTGCACGTGTCGCGCAACGCCTGCGTCCCGCCTGAGCGAAGTCGGGGAGGCAAGGGCGGTGTGTGGCAAAGCCACTAAAGCCGCAACGTCCCCTCCTATACGCAGGGCCGAGAGGGCGTTGGCCAGGCGCAAGAAGTCCGGGCCGCGCTGCTGCTCGGCCTCCAAAAGGGCACGGAGTGCGTTAGTACGTCCGCCAGCCTGGAGGAGCATGGCCGCGTGGACCCGGTCCAGCGTTGTTTCTCCTCGCCGCCTCTTCAGCGCCCATCGTTGAGCGAGATGATAATCTGCCTGAAGTTTCACTTTGGTGCCGCCCTGAGATGCTTTTCGATAGAGTAGCCTGTGCTTTCCGCTTTGCCTCGGCTAAGTGCAGAGCGACCTTCAACCATCTACAGGAAGGAATCCCAAGCCTACACCCCTTATCCCGAAACGATGCTAGATCGGTCGGTCAGACCGACCGCGCGAAAGGTACGCAGGGTAATTCTGCTCATTTTGGGCAATCTTCTGCTGCATAGCCGCAACCAGATCGATTTCGACACGCTCACAGAAAAGCAGCAGCGATATCCCCACATCAGCTGCCTCAGTAGTTACTCGTTCTTTCACATCCGATCGGCGTGAGTATTCGTCCGAGTTGTCGTTTGTGATCCATCGGTACTCTGCCAGCAGTTCGCCAGCTTCAGAGGAGATGGCCATGGCGAGATTCTTGGGATCATGAAACTGCTGCCAATCCCTTTCCGCAACGAAAACTCTTAGATGCCTCAGGACCTCCTCAAGGCCGTTCATATCCACCTTCCTTATCCCCTCACCTGCGGAATAGCTCTTGTCAATACGGCACCAAGGCATGAATTGCAGGGTAGGCATCCGCATCATCCGAAGTACGGCGGGGACTGTTCCCGCACCTTGATCCGGTCCTGCATAGTGTCCACGCTGAGCCAGTAGTGGTCCACCTTTTTGACCTCGTGCCAGGCGAGGCCAGCCGGGTCCCGGATGATGTGCGGACGCGGCGTGCTGTCGCAATCGGTGACAACATAGAGCCAATAGCAGTCCCGCCGATCCCCGCCGTCCCCCCGCTCTTTCGGCGTGGGTGCCTTCGTTCCTCGGCGCTTAGCGTCACGGGGCGTCAGGGATTCTCTCCAATTTGCCGGGCGGCCCAACGAAGCACTGCCTCCGCGACGCCGACCGCCCTCCGGTGGTCTCTCCGGGCCACCGGGCCGGAAAGCCCGTATTGTAGGAGGGGACGTTGCGGCTTTAGTGGCTTTGTCAACTCTCTTCGCTCACAGCCCCTCAGCCCCTTCCCACGCACCATCACCGCAACTGCATGCAAGGGGAACTTCACGCATTTGATCCCCATGTGCAAGCTAGCCAAGGTGCCCCAAGCATCCCCGCCAAAGACAAACGCCGATCCTCGAAGGAGAATCGGCGCTGGTTCTACCCAAGGCTCTCTCCACTGAAAACGGGGGCTGGGGATCGGGGGCTGGGGGCTGGTCAAAACGCGACGGCCGCCGACTCCGGAGCCATTCCAACCTCGCGAGAAAAGACCGCGCAAAGCGAGATGGGGGCAAGGGGCCAGGGGGGTCGGGAAAGATCGTGGGCGCCGATCCCGAGCCGGCTCCACCCTCCCAGGGATAGCCGTGGGATGTGGGTGATCTATATCACTTGCCGAGGCGCCGCGCAAGACGCGATCGTCCTCGCCCTGCAAGCCGACGTACCCGGTAGTACGGCCTCGCCTCCTCGACGCGGAAGCCGATCGGCCGGCGGGCGGGGGCCACCGGTCTCATAAGCTCGCGGATGGCGTCAAAGACGACCTTGAATTGCGCGTCGTACTTCTTCTCCAGGGCGGCCAGTGTGCGGGCCAGGTCCTCATGCGACGCGAGCAGTCCGCGCAACTGCACAAAGGCCCGCATGATGCCGATGTTCACCAGGATGGCACGCTCGCTATTCAGGACGCTCGACAGCATGGCGACCCCCTGTTCCGTGAACGCCATCGGTGCGTGGCGCAGGCCCATGCGGTCGGCTTTGGAGGTCACAAACTGTGACCTCCATTCTGCAAGCTCCAGCGGCGCAAGGACAAACATGAAGTCCTCGGGGAAACGGCCGGCGTTCCTCTTGACCGCCTGCTTTAGCGCCTTCGTCGTCACCCCATAGAGAAGCGCCAAGTCGCGATCCAGTATGACCTTCTGGCCTCGGATATGGCTTATATCAAAGAGCGGACCGGGAGGGAAGCGGGAGCTTGAGCTGAGGAGCAGGGGAGCTGAGGAGCATGGGGGACAGGGAGAACCGGGGAAGCGGGGATTCTAGAGTCAAATGCCACGCTTCAGGCGAGATGCTACGCGGGAGACGGAAAGCTGGTTCCTTCGAACGCCTCGATTCGCCGGCGAATGCTCTCCGGGACGGGGCGGGATGCCTGGGCGGCTTTATCGAAGTTCACGTAAACGATCTGCGCGCTGGCGACCAGTTCCCCACCGGCGTCCCGCGTGATCTCGAAGTCCACGGTGAAACTCGTCCGACCGATGGCCGCCACCCGCGCCCAGACCTGCAATGATTCGTCGAAGCGGGCGGTTCGCTTGAATTCGATGGTGGCCTTGACCACGGAGGGGTCGAAGCCGTGCTGCTCGACCAGTTCCTGGTACGGGAATCCCAGCGCGCGGAAGTATCCCGACAGGGCCACGTCCACGTACTCCAGGTAGCGGGAGTAGTACACGATCCCCTGCCGGTCAATCTCGCTGTACCGCACCCGGATCGGGCACGCGAATCGGAACCCTTCCGGCACCCGGGTGTCCCCCCCTCCTCTTCCAGCTCAGACCGATCCGAGCTCTGACCGAGCGTCTCAGGCTGCGCGTGCCCCTTCACCGACGGGCGACGCCGCCTGCGTCTTTCTTACGCGCTGCCAGCCCAACAGCGCCGCCCCCAGGGCCGTGGTGTACTGCGGCTCCGCCGGGACGTGGATCGTGACCTCCCACTTCGCCTCGCATGCCTTGACCATCCCGGCCTGGAGCGCCACGCCCCCGATGAACGTGACCTCCCCGCCCTTCATCCCGACCCGCTTGAGCTGCATCAGCGATCGCTCGGCCAGGGAGTGGTGGATGCCCGCCAGGATGTCCTCCACGGACCGCCCCTCGGACACGTGGTTGATGATCTCCGACTCGGCCAGGACGGCACAGATGCTGCTGATGGTCTGAGGGGCCGTGCTCTCCAGGGATCGGCGACCGATCTCCCCGACCTCCACTTCCAGGTACTTTGCTGCCCGCTCCAGGAAGCCGCCCGAGCCAGCCGCACATTTCTCGTTCATGTGAAATTCCTTGATCTTCCCGTGGTCCCGCAGGCGGACCGCCCGGGTGCTCTGGGCGCCCATGTCCAGGACGAACTCGGTGGAGGGAAAGAGGAAGAACGCGCCCCGGGCCCCGCAGGTGAGGTCGGTGATCTGGATGTCCCGGAACGGGACACTGTATCGGCCGAGACCGGTCGTAGACACATAGCGCACCTGGTCCCGGGCCATCCCGGCCTCCTCCAACGCTGACGCCAGCGCCTCGTTGGCCACCGCCTCGAAGTCGCCCCGCGTGCGCGCAACGCCTCGCCCGCGAACGACACCCGTCTCGTCCACCAGCACCACCTTGGTCCGTCCGGAACCGAGGTCAATGCCTGCCACGACGCTCATCAGGGTCCCCCCCACGCTTGGAAACTGGAAGACGGACACTGGAAACTGGTCGCTCCCGCGTGTTCTGTTTTCCAGTTTCCAGCTTCCAATTTCCGGTTTCGCGTTCCCTGTGCCCCTGCCGTTACGCGGGGGCGGCTGCCCCCTGCTCTGCGGCCAATCGTTCCGCCCGCTCCAGGGCGAAGAAGGCCGCGCCCAGGGCGCCATTGAAGTGCGCTTCGGCGCTCACGTTCACCCGGCGCCCCAGCACAGCTTGCAGCGCATCCACCATGCCCACGTTGCGGGCCACCCCGCCGGTGAAGGTGATCTCATCCTCGATGCCAACACGCCGGACCAGGGAGATCGTCCGGGTGGCGATAGCCTTGTGCACCCCCGCGAGGATGTCCTCCGGTTTCTTCCGCTGGGCCACGTAGGACAGGATGTCGGATTCCACGAAGACCGTGCAGACCGAGGTCAGGCGGACGGGCGTCTGGCCCCTCAGGGACATGGGCCCGATCTCATCGAGAGACAGCCCCAGGCACTCGGCCGCCGCCTGCATGAACCGCCCGGTCCCCGCGGCGCACTTGTCGTTCATGCAGAAATCCAGGACCTCGCCGGCGGGACCGATCTTGATGGCCTTGGTGTCCTGCCCCCCCATATCAATGACGGTGCGCGTGTTGGGGAAGAGTAGCTGGGCCCCCTTGGCGTGGCAGGTGATCTCGGTGATCTGGGCGTCCCCGAAGGTCACCTTGTAGCGCCCGTAGCCCGTTCCCACCACGTAGCCCACTGCCTCGCGGGGCAACCCCGCATTCTCCACCGCCGTCAGGAACGCGCTCTCGGCCGCCTTGCTCACATTGGCGCCGGTTCCGATGAGGGCACGACCCACGATCTCGCGCCGGTCGTTCAGGAAAATGGCCTTGGTCTGCGTCGAGCCGACATCCACCCCGCCGCCGTAGATCATGCCTTGCCTCCCGTGTCCTTCCGGAGGAACTTCCTGTGCTCCAGCGACTCGAAGAAGGCATCGATGCGGTTCTTCATCTGCGCCTCGGAGTAGTAGCGGGGATCCTCCAGGTCCGACTCCACCAGCAGGGTCGGCACCCCCAGGTCCCGGGTAAAGTACTCCCGCATGTCCCCCTGTCCCGCGGAAAAGAGCCGGCAGCTCTTGACGGAATGGATGACCAGCGCGTCCGCCTCCCACTCCTCCACGTACCGGCGGATCTGCTGGTACCTGGCCGTCAGGCTGCGGTTGGTCAGGTTCTCCACGAGCATCTGCTCGGCGATGCTCTCCAGCGGGCGCCGGGGATCGTGGCGGAAGCCCCACTCCCACAGGCCCCCCACCGTGGAGTAGGTGGAATTCACGGCAACCGCGCCCCAGGCCGAGAACAGGTTGCGGAAATTCCGGTAATAGGGGTAGGGCGGTGGTCCCTCGACGACGGTGCGGAACCGCTCCTCCGCCAGCGGGCCCTTGTGCTGGGCGGCCAGCGCCTCGAACGCTTCTACCGCGAAGTCGAAGAATCCGGCCGCCTGGGTCGTCCCCCGCAGCACGTTGATGGGGCCCATCATGTTGATGCTGTCGAAGTAGGCGTCGAAGGGGGCCGGCTTCACCTTGCACAGCTCCTTCGCCCGCGACCAGCCCTCCTCCGCCCGGGCCGAGAGGGCCAGCACCTCGCGCAGGCGATCGATGTCGAAGGGCGTCCCTGTGATCCGGCTGCAGGTCGCGATCAGCTCCTCGAGTTGCCGGACGACGTAGGTGATATCGTCCTGGCTGGGCGCATCACCCTCCCGCAGGAAGGGGATGTCCAGCATGTACAGCGGGGCCTTGCAAAACTCTGCGATGTGTTCGAACCACTTCACGTACACGTTGCAGCCGACGTAGTTACAGACGACCAGGCTCGGATACGGGATGGTGCCCTGGGGGCCGTATCCCCCGGACATCAGCATCCCCACGTCGGCCTTGACGTAGGCGCAGTTGTCGCTGCTGTAGCCCATCTGCTCTGCCTTCAGGATCATCGGAAGCGACTGCTTGCGGATGGCCAGTTGCAGGGCGTTCACCTCGGGAAAGACCGGGTGCATGTCAAAGGCGCGGAGGATCTCGACGCAGTTCCCCGAGATCATCAGGAACCCCGCAGGCTCCCCGCCCTTCGCCGCGCGGGCCAACTGGTCGGAGTACTCGGTCATGATGCGCTTCGAGTGATCGTTGACCTCGCTCTGGTACTTGCGATCCTTGTCCACCGTGACTGCCGTGGCCATCCTCGCCTCCGTTCAACCTGTACGATCAAAGGGCAACCGCAGAGAAACGCCGATACACGCAAATTTCCCCGACCAACTGCGGTCAGGAATCTCATTCAGGCATCTGCGTGTATCTGCGTGCATCTGTGGGTGCTTGTCTAGTCGAACAGCATGGACTCCACGAACGTCTCCAGCTCGTTCCGCGTCCGCTCGAAGGTCCACATCTTCTCCTCGAACTCGATGACGAGGTGGGGAATGTTCGCCTGTTCCAGCGCCAGGCGGAACAGCGGGTAATCGAACAGGGCGGGTTCGCAGAACTTGGCCGGCATGAAGATGACCGCCTGGGCGTTGGCCCGGCGAACCTTTTCCACCAGGCCCAGGTTCCTGGACCGGGGGCCGTCGTGGCGCACCGACGAGTAGACCGACCGCCGGATGTAGCTCTCGGCCAGGGCCCGGAGGGGCGGCATGTCCTCTGGGACGTCCTCCACGTACCAGCGCCAGCCCGTGAGCAGGTCGTCGTCCACGATATAGCAGCCGGCATCCTCCACGACCTGCAACAGGTCAAGGGGCGGCTGCTCGCAGAAGGCACTCTCGATCACGACGCGCACCCGGTCCTTGGGCCGACCCTGCCGCGCGGGCAGCAGCTCCATGACCTCCTGGAGTTCCCGCAGGTGATCCTCGGGCGCGACCAGGGTCCCGGCGCGTGCCAGGATGTAGAGTTCCACTGTGGAGATCAGGTGCGGCGATTCCCGCCGAATCCGGTAGAGGGTGCGCAGCATGTCCCGAACCCGGTTGTACGCCTTCAGGCTGGCCGCCAGGGCGTCCGGGCTCACGGGATGCCCCGCCAGCCGCTCCATGCTCCGCTGAATTCGCCCGAACTCGCTCTCGACATAGTCCACAGCCGAAGGCGAGGTCATGTTCTGGGCGTGGTGGATGTAGTCCACGTGCAGCTCGGGGAAGTTCCGGGCCATCACGCTGGAGAGATTGCGGGCCACGTCGCATATGGAGGAGAAGATGGCCCCGTCCAGAAGCTTCAGCCGCCCCTGGAATCCCATCTCCAGGGTGGACTTGGCGATGGAGCAGACGAAGGACTGGAAGCGGGCGTCGGCATTCGCCAGCTCGATGGTGTTCCCACCGCCGAAGAGCCCCACGGGCAGCATCCCCGCCGCGTGAATGATCTCCACGGGCGTGTACACGGGGAAGCAGCCGACCGCCTTGCCCCCCGGGTGCCGCGCCTTCCATTCGCGGACGCTCCCGAACTCGATGTCCTCCAGCCGTGCCCGGCAGCGCTCGATGATCGGCGTGATGGGCATGCTCCCCCCTCTCGTGAAACGTGAATCGTAAAACGTGATCCGCGCTTCGACGCCTCACGTCTCACGGTCATTCGTCAGCGATGCTTCCAGACCGGCTTCCGCTTCTCCATGAAGGCCTTCAGCCCCTCGTCCGGATCCTCCAAGGCCATGAGCGATTTGGTGTACATCGCCTCGATGGTCGGCAACGCCTGGTCGAAACCGCCTGCCATGCCGGCGCGGAGCGCACGCTTCGCCACCCGGAGGACGGCCGCACTCTTGTCGGTCAGGCGGCCCAGTAACCGGTCTGTCTCACTTGCCAGCTGATCGGCGGGCACGACGGCGTTAATCAACCCGATCCGATGTGCCTCCTCCGCCGGGATGGCGTCTCCGGTGAGGACCAACTCGGCCGCCTTCCTCCCTCCCATCAGGTGCGGGAAGAGCGCGGCTGCAACGGGCGGGAACACGCCCACGGCGATCTCGGGTTGGCCGAACTTGGCGCCTTGCGCCGCCAGAACCAGATCACAGAAGCAGGCCAGCTCGCACCCGCCGCCCAGTGCGTGTCCCTGAACCACGGCCAGCGTCGGCACCTCCCCATCCGTCATAAGCCGAAAGATCCCGTGGAAGGCGGTCAGCATCCGTTCCATAAGATCGTGGGTATGCTCGGCGATGTCCACCCCGGCCGAGAACATCCGTCCCGTGGCGGAGAAGACGATGGCCCGCGTGTCCGCGGCGGCCTGGGCCTCCCGCAGCGCGGCCTGGACCTCTTCCATCATGGTAATGTTCAGCACATTGAGCGGCGGCCGGTTCAGCACGATGCGTCCGACCCCGTCTCGCAACTCGAATTGGATATCCTTGAACGCGCCACCCATGTCCCGCCTCTCCTCTGCGCCTCAGCCCCTCGGCCTAACCCTGATCCGAGAAAAACCTTAAACCGCCATGACGCCAAGGATGCAATGTTCCGATCCTTTCACCGAAGAACGCAAGACCCGGTTTCTGTGGCTTTTAACAATTTAGTTTGTTTCCCCCAGATAGGCCATTTCTCTCGGTGTTCCTGGCGCCTTGGCGGTTGAGAATTTCGGATTGGGGTTAAATATACTGCCCCCCATCCACCTTGATCACCTCGCCCGTGATGTGTCGGGCCCGGTCCGAACACAGGAAGGTCACGAGGGCCGCCACATCTTCCGGACTACCGGGATGACCCAGAGGAATTTCCGCGATGGCCGCATCCTTCGCCTCGGGGGGCAGGCCGGCCGTCATCGGCGTCAAGATGAATCCCGGCGCCACCGCATTGACGTTCACCTGGGACCGGGCCAGTTCCTTGGCCAGCGCCTTGGTCAACCCAATGACCCCCGCCTTGGCCGCCGCGTAGTTCACCTGGCCCACCTTCCCCCGCAACCCGTTGATGGAGGAGATCGTCACGATCTTGCCATAGCGCTGCTCGCGGAAGATGGGGGCCACGGCCTGGCAATAGTAAAAGGTCCCGTTCAGGTCCACATCGATGACGGCGTCCCATTCCTCCGCCGACATCTTCCAGATCACGGCATCCCGATGGATCCCCGCGCAGGTCGCCAGGATGTGGAGGCCCCCAAGGCGCTCTCGGACCTCCGCCACGACTTCGTGCGCTCGCCCACGGTCGGCCACATCTGCCACCAGGGACCATGCCTGAACCCCCCGGGCTTGGATGCCATTCAGGACCTCTCTGGCCGCCTCTCCAGCCAGGATGTCCACGATCGCCACGTGGGCCCCGTGGCGGGCGAAGTCCAGGGCGACCGCGGCGCCAATCCCGCTGGTGCCTCCGGTGACCAGCGCCACCCTCCCGTCCAGTTCTCCCATCGGATGCCCCCCTGTACACCCCATCCCGCTGGCCAGCACGGGCACGAGTTACGTCAGGCTGGCACCACACTTTCCGCAGAAGTCGAACTCCTCCGGGATGCCCTTGGCCCCACACGCGCCGCAGCCTTTGGTGTACGGACCCCAGAGGAACTCGCTGGAGCGTCCCTCCGCCGCGCGCTGACGCAGTTCGCGGTAGCGGGGAGGCCGCTTCTCCACGAAGGCCGTCATCCCCTCATGCGGCTCCGGCGACATGAAGTGCAGGCTCAGCCAATCGCGCGCATGCCCCACGGTGGAATACCAGGCCATGTCCTTCCAGTAGTTGACCTGCTGCTTGGTGTAGCGCGTGCATTCGGGGAACTTATCGATGATCTTCTGCGCCAGTTCGTCCACAGCCTTGTCCAGATCGGCGATCGGCACGACCCGGTTGACCAGCCCCCAGTCCAGCGCCTGTCGCGCCGTGACCTCGTCGCAGGTGAAGAGCATCTCCCGCGCCCGCCGGTCGCCGATGGTGATCGGCAGCCATTGGGTCGCCCCCCCGGCGGCCACGCTGCCCACGCGGGTGCCTACCTGGCGCAGGGTGATGTGGTCCGCCGCCACCGCCAGGTCGCAGGCCAGGTTGAACTCGTTCCCGCCGCCTGCCACGATGCCGTTCAGGCGGGCGATGACCGGCTTTCCGCAGTTGCGGACGGCGTCGATCGCCCCCACGAAGACCCCCATGTACTTCCAGTAGTCGCGGGGCCGTCGCGTGTAGACCTCGGCGTACTCCTTCACGTCGCCGCCTGTGCAAAACGCCTTGTCTCCGGCGCCCGTCAGGACGACCACGGCCACGGCGTCGTCCCAGGAGGCATCCTGGAAGGCCAGGGTCATCTCCTGGAGGGTGGCCGTCGTGTACGAGTTGTAGGCACGGGGCCGGTTGATGATGATCCGGGCGATCCAGTCCCGTTTTTCATAGAGGATATCCTGGAACTGATACGCCTCGGGGGAGCGCGGCTGCACCGCCGAGGCCCGTCGGTTCCCCGCTCCCTTCGCCTCCTCTCGCGCCATTGCCCACCTCCTGTCAGTTACCGACCGCGGCCTGCGGCCTTACCCCGTGAAGGAAGAGTTCCGTCATGCCGTCCGCCAGGCCCTTCGCGTCCTCGTCGCGACCGGGGCGATACCAGGTGTAGACCCAGTTGATCATGCCGAAGAGGGCCAGGGTCGTCGTCCGAAGCCGCGGGGAATCGGCATCCCGTTCACCCAGGAGCAACTGAACGATCTGCTGGCACCGGAGATAGTACTGCCGCTTGATCTCGGTCACCCGCACGTCGAATTCTCCTGAGAGCATTCCGGCCTCGTGGGAGACGACTTTCATGGCCTCGACGTGCGTGAGAAAATACTCGAAGTGATTGAGGATAAATACTCGTAATTGCTCATTTGGATCTGACACGTCCTTGAGGGATCTATGGAGGGATCGCAGCAGGACGTCAAAGCTGTGATAGCAGACCGCGAATAACAACTCCTCCTTGCTCTTGCAGTAGTAATACAGGCCGGCGACGCTCATCCCTGCGGCTCTGGCCAGGTCCCGGATCGAGGCTCGCTGGTAGCCACGCTGGGCGAAGACCGTGGCAGCACTCTTCAGGACCGATTCGAACCGTTCTTCGTATCTCACGCGCTCTCCGAACGGCTAACCGTTCGATCGCTCGCTCGAAAATACAGAAACACCATTTCGCATGTGGAGGATATCGGAGGGGTCGCACCGGAGTAAATGATGCGGCTGCATCATTTCCGTAGCACCATCGAATCATTTCTCGGGAAAACGCTCGCGGCTACGGGAGAGCAACCCGCTGTGAGGGCCTGTTCAGCGGAACTGATTGGCGAAGGGCTCCTGGCAAGGATTGCTAGATGCTTTAGCGAGGAATCGAGGCCAACAGATGCTGCCCGAAGGCCACGGTGACAGCCTCAAGGCGGCTATGGGCGCCGAGCTTTGCCAGGATGTGCTGGATGTGGTTCCGAACCGTCGTGTGGCTGATGCACAACTTGTCGGCAATGGCCGACGTCGTGAGGCCGCCGGCGATCAGGCGGAGAATTTCCCGTTCTCGGGCCGTCAAGGATTCGGCGGGTCCCTTCCCGCCCCCCCCCGGTGAAGGCACCGTTACCGCTCCCCCGATACGCGCCCCCTCGGCGGGCGCTTCAGCCCCGCGCTTGATCCATCCCGGCACGTGGCGCTCCTGCGTGATGTCCCGGAACAGGTGGACCGTCCCGCCGGGCTGGTCACCGTCGGCGGGGAGGATGACCGTGCTGATGTTGACCCAGACCTCTTGCCCATCCTTCCGCCGCGTGCGCATGTCGAAATGGTGGATGGGCTGCTCGCGAGCACTCAGAACCATGACCTGGCAGCCGGGGTAACAGAGCAGGTTCCCCGCCACGTCGAAACCACGCATCACGTCGCAGCAGCGTCGCCCCAGCGCCTCGTCCGCGTCGAATCCGAGGATGCGCGTCGCCGCCTTGTTCCAGAGGACGATGCGGCCTCCCTGATCCACGGCGAAGACGCCGTCCTGCGTGTTGGCCAACACCCGGAGGTGACCCCAGGTTTCCGAGTGCCGTACACGCCCCTTCCCCATGCGTCTCCCTCTCCGAAGCCCCGCGGATCAGCGGCGGAGCGCCTCGCGCAGCTCTCGGGCCAGGACCTCTACCGTGCTGCGGGTCCCGCCTGCCAGTTTGCTCTTCCACTCCCCCTCGGTTTCGAAGCGGCGGTCGCCCAGGCGCTCACCCCACGGCGCCGTGGCGTGACGGATCCCGTGGGCGTCGAAGGGATCGCCCGCCAGTTCGCGGGCCTTCTCCATGACGTCCGGTGCCACCCGGATGAAGGCCCGGACTGCCGCCCCGGTCTTGATGCTGTATTTCTTGCCGGCCCAGGCCCGGGCGAACGCCTGCTGGAGCGCCTTGAAGTAATTCAGGAAGAACCGAACCCCCTGCTGTTCGAATTCCTTGACCTTCGACGGGCCGCCCACGTTCTTGATCGTGCGGAAGAGATCCACCATCTCCTCGTTCAGGGAAGCTTGCGACACCCGGCCCCGCCCTACCCCCAGCATCTTGATCTCGCCATACAGGGGGGAGGCATCGTCCTCGTTGAGCTTCCGGATGATGTCGTGGGCCAGGGCCTGTTGCGCGTCGCTGTACAGGCGACGCCCCGCCAGTCCCAGCAGGTGGGAAGGGTTCAGGCGCGTGTGCTTCGCGTTGATGGTGACGAACAGTTCGACGATCTGCCGGGCATCCAGGGAATCGAATACCACCGCCGGCACGTCCAGATCCATTCCGTCGCCCGCGGAAGCGGCATGCAACGCCAGCAGGCGATGCTGCCCGTCCAGAGCCCGGAGGATGCCCGGCTCCTCAGGGATCAGGAGCTCGCCGATGCGTCCGCGGGCCCCGCTGGCTTTGAATTCCAGCCGGCGCTCCGTGATCATGATCACGGCTCCGGGTACCGCCGGAAGATTCTGCGCGTCGCGGCAGTCCTTGTAGTATTGGAGCAACTCCTGGATCTTCCGCCGAATGAGGGGCCGCTGGAATGCCGTCTCGGCGTGGGCGATCCTCCGCTCCAGGAGTTCCCAGTTGATCCCGAACGCGCCCGGCCGCTGTGTCCCTTTCGGACGGTCCGGTTCCCCGGTGTAGCTCAGGACCTCGAACCGGACGAGTCGCTCGATGTCGGCCGCGGAAAAGGCAGCCTGGTAGAACTCGATCCCGAACTGTCGGACTTTGTGCGCAGGCACACCTATCATCGCCGGACACTCCAGGTCGCAGGGTCAGTGCGGGCCGGCCAGAAGCCAGGAGACCCGGCCCCTTCTAACCCGGGCCGGGGATGGACGTCAATGGAAAGATTCGACCGGTCTCTGGTTGGGCGCCGTCGGATCAGTGTTCTCCGCGCTCAACTCCACCGAACAGGTCCAGAGGGCCGAAACGACCCGACCGCTGTCCTGCTGACTGGCACCTGCGACGTCGGGGCTATTTCGCCGGCGCAGTCATCAGGGGGTAGCCCCGCTGGCGCCAGGCAACCATCCCGCCCTCGAGGTTCCAGAGATTGGTATACCCGTGCCGCACCAGGGTCCGGGCAGCGATGTCGCTCATCCGGCCGCTCTGGCAGTAGAGCACGATCTTCGCATCCTTCTTGGTGGGAAGCCGATTGAGTTGCTTCTCCACCTGGTCGAAGGGGATGAAGGCGTCCGTCCGGGCGATCTCTCCCTCGTAGGGAATGTGGACGTTGACAAAGAAGAAGTCCTTGCCATCAAGCATCTGCTTCAATGCAGGCGCCGTCGCATTGGTGTAGGCGCCCCCCGGGACCGCTACCCGGGTCCCCATCTCGGCAGCTCTCGCCTTGCAGGGCACGGCCGCGAGCACAGCTATGCTGAAGACCGCAACCAGGTGCAAGAGTCGGATCCTCATCCATTCGCCTCCAACCCGACCCATCGAGGGTCCGGGCATTTGTATTCATCCACCATGGCCCGCAGAACCTTCAATCACCCCCGGGGGAAAGAGATGGTACAGAATCCAGTACACCAGGACCCCGGTGACCGACACGTATAGCCACAGCGGCAGCGTCCACCGGGCGATTCGAACGTGACGATCGAGGCGCCCTCGTAACGCCCGCGAGAGGGTCACCAGCGCAAGCGGGACGATGGCCGCCGCCAGGATCGTATGGGACGTCAGGATCGTGAAGTAGACCGGGCGGATCCACCCCTGCCCGGTGAATCGCGTCATGCCGGCGTAGTACCGCAGGGTCAGATAGCTGACCAGGAAGACGCAGGAGACCCCGAACGCCGAGAGCATGCAGAGCTTGTGTTGAGTTACCTTCCGGCGCCGGATGAACAGGTACCCGGCGACGAGCAGGACGGCGCTCGTCGCGTTCAGGGCCGCATTCAGGGCAGGCAGGGTGGCGACCGACACCGGCATCACGCGCTCCACTCCGGAAGGCCTGCGCGGTCAGACGTATCCATATTTCCGGAGGATCACAAACGTCACTGCTACGATGGCGAGTCCCAGGTAGACGAGGAACAGGAGTTTCCCCAGTCGCCGGTTCGGCCATCGTCTGGCGGAGTGGGCCGGACTCGTGATCACGCCTTCTCCCTGGCCAACTGCTCGCGCATGAACCGGCGCAGGATGATCTTCATCTCCTCCGGCATCGCCACCTGGTCGCTCCGGTGCACGAGATCCCGGGTCTTCTGGTAGGTCTTCAGGTAGGCCATACAGGGGGCACAGGCCTGCAGGTGCCGCTCCAGATCCGCAACCACCTCGGGGCGGAAGGTCAGCTCCAGGTAGTCCGCCAGCATGTCCATGATGACGGCCTTGCAGGTCAACACGTCCCGGTTCCCTCGCGGGAAATGCGGCCGGAGTCTACGGGGCTCACGTCGGCCTGTCAAGGGCTGGGCGGCGCGCCTTTTGCGCTGGGGTCATCCTCTTCCGCCGCCTGTCTCTCGCTGGCCTCGACCGGGATTCCGGCCCTGATCAGTCGTTCTTCAAAGACGCTCCGCCACCGCGGTGGAAGCGCCCGGACCCGGAGGATCTCCCTGGCCCTCTCCAGGTTCCCCGAGTCGAAGAAGCGCAGGTGGTTCACCTCCCAGACCGTCAGGCCTCCTTCACCAATCGAGATGCGGTCGATGGTGTCCCCCGCCCCGACCTCCCCCTCCTGCAGGACGCGCAGGTAAAAGCCGACATGGCCGCTGGCGAGAAACCGCTTCGGAAATTCGGGCAGCCCCATCCTGAGGCCGAGCTTGAAGCACGGGGCGCGCGGCTGGGTCACCTGAACCAGCGCGCCCCCCACGCGGAAGACATCCCCGATATGCGTGGTGTGCTCCAGCATCCCCCGGACGGTGAAATTCTCGCCGAACTGCCCGAAGGGGAAATCGTCTCGTGCGAGTTCCCGCTTCCAGAACTCGTAATGCTCGATCGGATAGGCGTACACCGCCTTGTAGATTCCTCCGTGGTTTTCGCTATCGGCCTGCCCATCCCCTTCCAGGTTCGTCACCCGGAGCCTGACGCGGCCCTTCACCGGCTCCTTGAAAATCCCGGTGGTCACCGTCGCGTTTCCATGTGGGGCTTCCCTTGGCAGCGACACATTGACTGAGCGGGCAGCCGCCAGACGGAACGCGCGGGGCGCTGTCCTCGGGCGCGGTCCATCCGCGCGGGTGCACGATGTACTGGCACAGGCCCGTGTTACCGATGTACTGGCACTTGTCAGCTAGGGTCTTGCAGTGATATAAGGATGAACGCGCCGGAAAGTGCGTACTCCATCAGGCAGGCGTGACACGGGCAGGATGAGCGGACACAGCCAAAGGAACGGGAGTGCTCGGGGATTGGATTCAGGCGGTCACGGGCTCCCTCTTCTGGGAGTACCGCCAGATCCTCCTGATCGGCCTGGCGACCAATTTCTACGTGTTCCTTCTCTCGGGGGTGCTGGCGATGGCCATGGGCTTGGTGGCCTGCCTCGCCCGCCTCAGCCCCCTGCGTGCCCTCCGGTGGTGCGGAACGTTCTACGCGGAGCTCTTCCGGAACACGCCGGAGTACGTTCTTCTGGTCTGGATCCACTTCGTGCCGCCGTTGATCCTCACATTGCTGCTCCGCACCAGGATCAACTTCAGCCCCCTCTTCTCTGCCGTGGTGGCCCTCGGCCTGGCCTCCAGCGGCTACTTCACCGAGACATTCCGGGCCGGCATCCAGTCCATCCCTCGCGGCCACGTCGAGGCCGCCCGCTCCACAGGATTGTCCGGCGCCCTCACCTTTCGCTGGGTGATCCTACCTCAGGCGGTCCGGAAGATGCTGCCGGAGGCCCTGAATCAGTTCATCTCTTTGTTCAAGTCCACCACCCTGGTATCCCTGATCGCGGTTCCGGACCTCATGTATCAGGTGTCCATGATCACCCAGGAGCAGATGCGGCCCATGCCCCTGTATTCCGGGGCGGCGATCATCTATTTCGTCATCATCCTGTGTTTGTCCGCGCTGGTGCGGAAGTTCAGCGAAGGCTGGCGCGCGGTCGGCCGGGCCTGACCGGCACCCTGACCCATGGGAATGCTGCAGCGAATCCTCTGGAACAATCGTGGCGAATTCCTGGAAGGGCTCCTCGTCACCGCGGAGATCTCCCTGATCGCCATCGCCGTGGCCATGGCGGTCGGCCTGGTGATCTGTCTCGTCCGGATGTACTGCCGTCCGCTCCGCTGGCTGGCGTTCCTGTACATCGAGTTCTGCCGCGGTACACCCATCTATGTCCAACTGATGTGGGTCAACTACGTGTGGCCGGAACTCTTCGGGTGGCCGCAGTCCTTTTTCGCGGCCGGCTGGGCCGCCCTGGCGCTCCAGTCCAGTGGCTACCTGGCGGAAACCTTCCGGTCGGGCATCGAGGGGGTCGCCCGCGGGCAGCGGGATGCGGCCCTCTCCACGGGCCTCTCGCCCTTCCTGACCATGCGGTGGGTGATTTTCCCCCAAGCGGTGCTGATGATGACCCCCTCGCTTATGAACCAGTTCCTGGTGGTGGTGAAGTCTTCGTGCCTGGTATCGGTGATCGCCGTGCCCGACCTGATGTATCGGGCCCTGCGGCTCACGTCCATCTGGTTTGAACCCATCGAGATCCTTTCCTTTACGGCGTTCCTGTATGTGGCCATCGTGTTCGCCCTTTCGGCGGCGATCAAGTGGTATTCCGACAGGCTGCGCAGCCGGTATGCATAGCGTGAGGGCCCCGTCACGCCAGCCGGAACCGGGGCCGGTGAGACACTGCATGTGGGCTCGTCCCACAGGGGGGAAACGCCATGAACACGAAGCTCACGATCAGCAAGCGAACCTTCATGAAGAGCGCGCTGGGGGTTGGAGGGCTTGGCCTGGCCGCCAAGCTGCTGGACAGACTTGGCTCCCCTCGGGAGGCCTATGCCCAACTCCTGGAGTCCGGGATTGACGAGAAGTCCGCGTTGGCGCGACTCAAAAAGGAAGGAAAGCTGAAGGTCGGCTATGCACAGACGCTGCCCTGGTTCCACAAGGAGGCGAAAACCGGCAGCCTGGCGGGGATCTATTACGACGTGGCGGAGGCGTTGGCCAAGGAACTGGAGGTCAAGGCGGAATACCAGGAAGTCAGTTGGGCCGATGCCACCGTTGCCCTCCGCAAGGGAGACTTCGACGTGTTCGGTTCGTCCCTCTTCTACACGGTGCCCCGCGCCCTGGTCGTGAACTACACGGCCCCGCTGTGGCACAAGGGCCACCTGGCGGTCTCCCACAAGGACAACGCCCGCCGCTTCAAGTCCACCGCCGATTTCAATCGACCGGATGTGACCTTCTCCATCAACGTGGGGACCCGGGAAGAACACGTCCTCAAGGTGATGTTCCCCAAGGCCAAGATCATCACGACGTCAGGCCAGATCGTCCTGGCGGCCGAGCCCGTGCGCACCAAGAAGGCGGACCTGTGGGTGACCGGCGACCTCGACGCGCTCTTGTTCGCCAAGAAAAACAGTGCCTGGGCGCAGGTGGTTGACCCGAGCCACCCCTTCGGCCGAGGGGCCAACACCTGGGCCATCCGCTACGGCGACCCGGCGTGGAAGTTCTTCCTCGACATGTGGGTGGACAACGCGGTGGAAAGCGGGCTCGTCCAGCAGCGGTACGATGTCTACTTCAAGGAACTCCAGGCGTCCTAGCCTTGGCCCACCACTCCTCGCAGGCGGCCCGCCGTCCCGGCGACCGGTCGGGTGGCGGGCCGTCCCGGGGCCACAGGCCTCGAGGCCGCCCCTCCAAGAAGGGCACACGACATGATCATTGATTGCCATACCCACGTCTTCCAGCACTGGGCGGGGGCCTGCGGCCACGAATCCCGGGAGATCCACTGGAAGTACATCCAGAAGAACGTGACCCGGCCGGCCGCCAAGGTCCGCCGGGTCAGGGATGGTGCCCCGGGTGATGCCCAGGCCCTGTTCCGGGCCGGCGACAACACGTGGGCTGGCCTCCGGGACGATATTCGGTTCCGGGTTGGACCCTTCGGGCGCCTGGAATATACGCTCAACGGCGAGGAGTATTACATCCAGTACATGCCTGTGGCTATGGCGCAGATGGAGGCTCCCCCCGAGCTGCAGCTCGCCCAGATGTCCTACGTTGGGGTGGACCACTGCGTGCTCCAGACAGGGATGAACTACGGGGTGATGAATGACTACAATGCCTTCTGCCAGCGCCAGTACCCGGACAAGTTCACCGGTTTGTTCCAGGTGGATGAGCCCATGGCGGATACCCCCCGCTGGATGAAGGGGCTGGATCGCGCCCGGGACCACCTGGGGCTCAAGGGGATCTACTATCAGCTCGACACCTTCAGCCGGTACGGATTCCAGTGGGCCTTTGACGATCCGCGCCTCGACGCCTTTTGGGAATCCCTCGCATCGTCGCGGATCCCCGTTTTCTTCGAGGCGTCCTCCGTGCCCGAGTATGACGAGAGGAGTTACATCGCAAACATGCGGCGGCTCGACGGCCTCTTGACCCGCTTTCCGTCCATGCGATGGCTGCTGGTGATGGGGCCCCCGGTCCAGTTCTTCGCCAAGCACGGGAAGTGGCAGTTCCCCGACGAGGTGGCCAGGGCCTATGGACGCGAGAACCTGCAGCTGGAGATCATGTTCCCCATCACCTGGGGAGGGGTGTGGGAGTACCCCTACCCGGAGGCGCAGGCCCTCATCCAGGACCTCCGCGACCGCTACGGCGCGCAGAAGCTCATCTGGGGCTCGGACATGCCCAACGTCGAGCGATTCTGCACCTACCGGCAATGCCTGGACTACGTGCGGAAGTACTGCGACTTTCTCACCGCCAGCGAGAAGGATATGATTCTCGGCCGGAACGTGGCGGAACTCTGCGGGATCGGCAGGGAGCCATCCGCATCCGGTAACGGTGCCGTTCTCTTCCAGTCACCAGGAGGCGGAAGCCCATGAGCACGCGACCCCCAGCCGAAATCGGCATGGCCCTGGATGCCGTGGATACTCCTGCTCTCTTGCTGGACCTCGACGCCTTCGAGCGGAACATCGCGCGCCTGGCGGGGGCCGTGGCCGGCGCCCCCGTCCGCCTGCGCCCCCACGCCAAGAGCCATAAGTGTCCCGTGATTGCATTGCGGCAGATGGCGAGCGGGGCGGTGGGGGTCTGCTGCCAGAAAGTGAGCGAGGCCGAGGCCATGGTTTACGGCGGAGTCCCCGACGTCCTGGTGAGCAACCAGATTGTGGGGGCGCCCAAGATCGCGCGCCTGGTCGCGCTCGCCAAGCAGGCGCGCGTAGCGGTGTGCGTGGACGACGCTGGCAACGTGGCCGCCCTGAGCGAGGCCGCCAGTGCCTTCGGCGTGCGCCTGCCGGTCCTGATCGAGATCAACGTGGGGGCGGACCGCTGCGGCGTCGAGCCGGGCGAACCGGCCCTCGCCCTGGCCAAACAGATTGCCGCATCGCCGGGGTTACGCTTCGGAGGGCTCCAGGCCTACCAGGGTGCGGCCCAGCACATCCGGGACTACACCAAGCGGAAAGAGGCCGTTGACGCGGCGGCAGAGAAGACCCGCCGAACCGTGGAACTGCTCAGCCGCCACGACCTGGCATGCGAGGTGGTCTCGGGCGCGGGGACCGGCACGTACCGCTTTGAGGCCGGGAGCGGGATCTGGAACGAACTGCAGGCCGGCTCCTACATCTTCATGGATGCCGACTATCTGCAGAATCTGGGGCCGGACGGGAAACCGGGAAGCGAGTTCGAGCAGAGCCTCTTCGTGTACGCCACGGTCATGAGCCGGCCGACCAAGGATCGAGCCGTCCTGGATGCGGGACTCAAGGCCTTGAGCGTGGATTCGGGGATGCCGCGGGTGGCCGGCATGCAGGACGTGGAGTACATCCGGGCCTCGGACGAGCACGGCAAGCTCACGCTCCACGATCCGCACCGGGCCCTCCCGGTGGGCAGCAAGCTTCGCCTGATCCCGGGGCACTGCGACCCCACGGTCAATATGTACGATTGGTACGTGTGCTACCGGAACAGCCGGGTCGAGGCCCTCTGGCCCATCAGCGCGCGCGGGGCAATTCTCTGATCCCGCGTCCCGGGCCTGGGTCCCGGGGAGACACGCGTCACTCGTATCCGGCCTCGGATAGTTCATCCTCGCCCAGGCCGAAGTGGTGGCCGATCTCGTGCATCAGGGTGATGCGGATCTCCTTCCGGATCTCTCGACGGTCGCGGGCGACCGCCTCGATGGGCCGCTGGTAGATGACGATCCGGTCCGGCAGGACGCTCCCATACCAGGTTCCCCGCTGGGTCTGGGGCACCCCCTGGTAGAGGCCGAAGAGCGTTCGGCCCGGCTCGATCCCTGCGTCCTCCAGATCCTCCCGGGTCGGCGCGCTCTCGACCATCACTTCCACGTTTTCCAGGCGCTCGAGGAAACGCGGCGGTAACGACTCCACCGCCTGGGTGACGAGCTTCTCAAATTCGGCCCGGCTCAGGCGCGGCATCCTGGACTCTCCTCCTGTCGCCCGTCCGCCCCTCCCGTTCCGCGATCACGCTCCCCACGGCCTACTCGTACTAGACCCGGCGTCGCTGCCACCCCCAGGGCACTGTCCGTCGCTTGAAGAGACCCACGAGGAGCATGCCGACGGCGAAGCCGCCGATGTGGGCGAACCACGCCACCCCGCCCCCCTGGAAGTTGAACGTCAGCAAGCCGTTGAATAGCTGCACGACGATCCAGAATCCCAGGACGATGACCGCGGGGATCTCGATCACCTGGGTGAAGAACCCCAGCGGGATCAACGTGAGCACCCTGGCGCGCGGGAACAACAACAGGTAGGCCCCCAGCACCCCCGAGATGGCGCCGCTGGCCCCGACCATCGGGACACGCGAGGCCGGGTCGGGGAGGATCTGGGCAACCGCTGCCCCCAGGCCGGACAGGAGATAGAAGATCGCGAACCGCCCCCGGCCCATGGAGTCCTCGACGTTGTTGCCGAAGATCCACAGGTAGAGCATGTTGCCCGCAAAGTGGAAGAACCCGGCGTGGACGAACATCGAGGTGAAGAGGGTGAGCTCCGGCGAGAAGGCCCGACCCGCGACCTGGCATGCGCCCGTCATGCCGCAGGGAATCAGGCCGTAGTAGAAGATGAAGCGCTGGCTGGCCAATGGCCCCAGCAAGAACTCCTTGAGGTACACGTAGGCATTCAGGCCGATGATGACCAGCGTCACCACGGGCGCGCGGCTGGTGGGGAGGTTATCCTTCAGCGGAATCATGCGGGTCTCGCGTGGCGACGGGATGCGGTCTTACCGGCCGGGCGGGGCCTCGCCGGACTCTCCTCGCCCGAAATAGAGGGAGCGCTCCAGGGACCTGTTGAACTGGGTCCAGCCGGGATGCTGCGGGTCGGGGTGGCTCTGCGCGAAATTGAGGAACGAGTTGACCTTGCCGTCCAAGTCCTCCGCGTAATGCAAGACCATGGCCTCGAGCGTCTTGGGCCGCTTGGGCGACCCCCATTCCAGCTCGCCGTGGTGGCTGAGGATGCAGTGGAGCAGCCGCTGCGCCAGGGGCTCCGGGAAGCCGGGGATGGCCCGGATCCGCTCCTCGACCAGCAGCGCCCCCAGGGTGATGTGACCCAGCAGGCGCCCCGCGTCGGTGTAGTCGAAGACCCGATCCCAGGTCAGCTCGCGCACCTTGCCCACATCGTGCAGGATCGCCGCCGCCAGGAGGAGGTCGCGGTCCAGTGCCGGGTAATACTCGGCCAGGAGGCGACAGACCCCCACCACCGACATCGTATGTTCCAGAAGGCCCCCCAGGACCGCGTGGTGGATGCTCTTGGCGGCTGGCGCGGCGGCAAAGGCGGCGACGAAGACCTCGTCCGCCAGCAGGTCGCGGAGCAAGGATCGCAGGTGCGGCTCCTGGATGCCATCCACCACCTCCCGGAGCCGCGTGAGAAGCGCGGCGGGGTCCTGCGCGCTGCGGGGGAGGTAGTCCTCCAGTGCGACCTCCTCGGGCGCGGCTTTGCGCAGGCGCGTGAGGGTGAGCTGGGGTTCTCGCTGGTACGTGCCGAGGAGCCCCTGCACCTTCAGGATGTCGCCCTCGGCCAGATCCTGGCTCACCTCCTCCACTCCCTCCCACATTACCCCCGGCACCTCACCGGTGCGGTCCGCCAGAACCAGGCTGAGGTACGACTCGCCACTCCGCCGCTGGCGCACCTCGACCTGCTTCGCCAGGAAGTACGACGTGACAGGTTCCCCCTCGATCAGGTCTGCAACGAAGACTTTCTCCATGGGCTCCTCGGGTCCTTGTTACCAGAATCGCTGGGGGGGCGCAAGGACGAAACGCGGGCGAATCTTCGCTCCGCTTCCAGTCTCACCGCTTGGGCTCGATGAGGGGAACGAAACGGACGGGGGCCACGCTTCTGGTGACGAGGCGCCCGTGCTCCTTCCGGCCCTGGAGGAGTTCCTGATAGCCGGAGGCCGCATCCACGGGGATGACCAATCGGCCGCCCTCCTTGAGCTGGGCGACCAGGGGATGCGGGATGTGCGTCGCGCCTGCCGTGACGATGATGGCATCAAAGGGGGCCTGGTCCGGCCACCCCTGATATCCGTCTCCTGCTCTGACTTCCACGTTGGTGTACCCGAGGACCTTGAGTCGAGCCCTGGCGCTCCCCGCCAGCCCGGGCAGGATCTCGATCGTGTAGACCTGCTTCACGAGTTCCGCCAGGACGGCTGCCTGGTACCCGGACCCCGTCCCGACCTCCAGCACGCGCTCCGGTCCCCGCAGTTCCAAGAGCTGCGTCATCAGGGCCACGATGTACGGCTGGGAGATGGTCTGGCCCTCGTCGATGGGGAGGGGACGGTCGGCATAGGCCTCCCCCGCCAGGGTCGGGCGGACGAAGCGGTGGCGCGGGACCCTGCCCATGGCCCACAGGACGCGGGCGTCCGTGATGTCCCGGGTCTTGAGCTGGTGCTCCACCATCTGCTGGCGGGCCCGCGCAAACGCGGCCTCGTCCTCTGCGGCCGAGGAAGGCGCCAGTGCCAGACACCCCGCGCCGATGATCCAGAACAGGAATCTCCGATGCATACTCACGGAGTCCTCTGTTCCGATGGACAATGAAAAACCGACAACTGAAAACGAGAAGCTGCTCAAATCACGCAGGGCCCGTTGTCGGCGTGGTGATATTCCTGCCCCTTCAAGGTCGGTGTTCCATTGTCGGTTTGAAACTTTTCATTCACGCTGTCGCCTTCAGTTGCGCCTTGAGGATCTTGCCCGTGGCCGTCTTGGGGAGCTGGGACACGACGGCAATCGTCCGCGGGACCTTGTAGTTGGCCAGTCGCTGCCGGCACCACTGGAGCAGCTCCTGCGTGTCGGCCTGCTGCCCATCCCGGAGGACCACCAGGGCCCTGGGCACCTCGCCCCGCACCGGATCGGGGACCCCGATCACCGCCGCCTCCGCCACGGCCGGGTGACTCGCCAGCGCGAGTTCCACCTCGCGCGGATAGACGTTGAGACCGCCCACCAGGATCAGCTCCTTCTTTCGATCCACGATGTAGTAGTAGCCGTCCTGGTCCACCCGCCCCAGGTCGCCGGTGTGGTACCAGCCGTCGCGCAGGACCTCGGCCGTCTCCGCCGGCCGGTTCAGATACCCCTGCATCACGTTGGGACCGCGCGCCACGATCTCCCCCACCTCCCCCGGCGGCAGGGGGTGTCCCGCCTCGTCCACGATCCGCAGTTCCACCTGGGGGATGGCGGGCCCCACCGATCCGACCTTGCGCACTCCCAGGGGCCGGTTCACCGTCAGGACCGGCGCGCATTCCGTCGGCCCGTAGCCCTCGTAGATGGGCACGCCGTACTTCGCCTCGAACGCTTCCAGGACGGCCGGCGGCAGCGGCGCCCCGCCCGAGAGGCACAGGCGCCATGACGAGAAGTCCGCCGGAGGGCGGGGCAGGCTGGCCAGCACCGCGAAGATGGTGGGGACCCCAGCGAAGAGCGTCACCCGGTGCTCCGCGATGGCCTTCAGCGTGAGATCCGGGGCGAAGCGGGGTTCCACCACGATGGTCGCGCCCACGCTGAGGGGTTCCAGGAACATGACGGTGGCGGCGAAGGCGTGAAACATGGGCAGCACGGTGAGAAACACGTCCTCCTCGGTCACGTGCAGGATCTCGCGGAAGCTCTGGATGTTGGCCAGGAGATTCCGGTGCGTGAGCATCGCCCCCTTGGGCCGCCCGGTCGTCCCCGAGGTGTACAGGCAGGCGGCGACATCCTCTCCGTCCACCTCGGGAGGGACCATCCCCTGTGGGAGGTCCCCGGGCGGTGTCCCGAGGGCGAGGTCTCCCGCCTGCAGGCCGCTGGAGGCGGTGGCATCCAGGACCAGGGCCGGCCTTGCGCGCCCCAGGCCTTCCCGTGCGGCCCTGAGGAGCGGGTAGGTCATTTCGATGCAGACCATGGCCACCGGTGCCGAATCCTCCAGGACGTACCGGACCTCTTCCGCCTTCAGGAGCGGATTCAGGGGGACGACCGTGGCGCCGGCCGCCAGGATGCCGAAATAGCCCACGCCGAATTCCGGCGCATTCGGGAGCATCAGGATCACCCGATCGCCCCGACGGACACCCACGCCCTGGAGGAGCCGCCCCAGGCTACCCGCCTTCTCCTGCAGGTCGGCGTACGACAGGCGCCGGTCCCGAAATACGAGCGCCGGCCGATGGGGAACGCGGCCGGCGCTCGCGGCAAGCATGTCCAGCAGGGTCATCGTGTCTCCAGATACCCCGACGATACCGGTCGCAAGAAGAGCCGCGAGCCGAGAGCCTAGAGCCGAGGGGGGCCTCCGAGCTGGCTCAGGCGATCGTGACCTCCTTGCACAGGTACACGTCCTGGATCGCGTTCAACAGATGCATCCCGTCCTTCATCGCACGCTGGAAGGCCTTGCGGCCCGAGATCAGGCCCATGCCCCCGGCCCGCTTGTTGATCACGGCCGTCTTGACCGCCTCGGCCAGATCGCTCTCTCCCGCCGACGCCCCGCCCGAGTTGATCAGGCCCACCCGTCCCATGTAGCCGTTGGCCACCTGGTACCGGGTGAGGTCGATCGGGTGATCGGTCGTCAGCTCGGCGTACATCTTCTTGTGGTGCTTGCCGAAGTTCAGCGCGGTGAAGCCCCCGTTGGTCTCCGGCAGCTTCTGCTTCACGATGTCCGCCTCGATGGTGGCCCCCAGGTGGTTGGCCTGCCCCGTCAGATCCGCCGCCACGTGGTAGTCCTTGTCGGCCGTCTTGAAGGCGGGGTTCCGCAGGTAGCACCACAGGACCGTGGCCATTCCCAGTTCGTGAGCCCGCGTGAAGGCCACGCTGATCTCCTGGATCTGCCGGCTCGACTCGGCCGATCCGAAGTAGATCGTGGCCCCCACCGCCACCGCCCCCAGATTCCAGGCCTCCTCCACCGTTCCGAACAGGATCTGGTCGTACGTGTTCGGATAGGTCAGGAACTCGTTGTGGTTGAGCTTCACGATGAACGGGATCCGGTGGGCGTATTTTCTGGCGACCGCTCCCAGCACGCCGAAGGTGGAGGCCACGGCGTTGCACCCGCCTTCGATGGCCAGCTCCACGATCTTCTCTGGGTCGAAGTAGATGGGGTTCGGGGCAAAGGAGGCGCCCGCCGAGTGCTCGATCCCCTGGTCCACCGGGAGGATGGACAGATATCCGGTCCCTGCCAGCCGGCCCGAATGGATCAGCGCCTGGAGGCTCCGCAGCACCTGCGGCGGCCGATCCGAGACGGCGTAGACCCGGTCCACCACGTCCGGTCCGGGCAGGTGCAGAAGTTCCTTGGGGATGCCCTTGCACTGGTGTTCCAGGAGGTGTTTGCCCTCTGATCCCAGCAATTGCTCGATATCCTTCAACATGGCCAGACTCCTTCGCTGCGCGGCTCGCATCGTTGCATCCGGATTGCCATGGCCTGCCGCACCCGCTCAGGCATGGAAACGTGGAAAGTATAGCAAAGGCATCTGGAGAGAGCCAGGGGCTTTTCGGCCCCGACGCACCGGCACATGCCGGGCCGCCGGAGCGTCCACCGGGCGGCGGGTGGGGAAAAACCGGCAAAGAGTGCTGGGGCGGAGGGACCGGCTTGGTGGGGCCCCGGTCCCCTCCCGGGGACCGTCATGCGTCGGGCAGGGCTTCAATCCGGCTGATGAACGCCGCGACTAGCTCGGGATCGAACTGGCTCCCACTGTGATCCTTCAGCTCTTCGAAGGCATGCTTCCGCCCGGTGCTCCGCCGATAGCTCCGGTCCGAGGTCAGGGCCTCGAAGGAATCCGCAATGAAAATGATCCGGGACAGCAGGGGTATGGCCTCGCCCCGCAGGCCGTCGGGATAGCCCTGGCCGTCCAGGCGCTCGTGGTGGTGACGGATGACGTCGGCCACCTGGCTCAGCTCCTCGATCTGCCCAACGATCTCGCCCCCCTTCGCCGCGTGGACCTTCATCACCTCGAACTCCTCGGGCGTCAGGCGGCTCGCTTTGGTGAGAATGGAATCCGGCACCCCGATCTTGCCCACGTCGTGCATCCAGGCCGACAGCTCCAGCACGTACTTCTCGTCGCCGCTCAGGCGGATGGCGTCGGCCACGACCATGGACAGTCGGGTCACCCGCATGGAATGGCGCGCCGTGTACGGATCCTTGGCATCCACGGCCGACGCCAGGGCCTTGATGGCCTCGAACAGAACCTGGGCCTCGCGCTCCTTCAGACGGGCGACCTCCAGTCGCCGCCGGGTCAGGTTCCGTTCGATGACGATCGGCAGCTCCCGGATGTTCACCGGCTTCGTCACGAAGTCGCTGGCCCCTCGCTGGAGCGAGGCCTTGGCCAGCTCCACGTCGCTGTGCCCCGTGAGGAGCACGATGGGCACGTCCGGGTGGATGCGCGCCGTGGTTTCCGCCAGCTCGATGCCGGAGAGGCCCGGCATGGCCTGATCCGTCAGGAGCAGGTCGAAGCGCTGCCAGCGCAGGAGTTCCAGCGCCTCTTCCCCCGAGGCGGCCGAGACCACTTCGTAGCCCTGGAGGCGCAGGGAATCCTCCAGGGCCATGCGCATGGCCTCCATGTCGTCCACCACCAGGAGGCGGAAGGGTCGGGTCGGGACCGGTGAATTCATTTCACGTGGACCGGAGCGGGGCCCCGCCCGGAGCGGGCGAGGCGCTCACGCGGTTCCCCCCTTGCTGCTTGCCGGCGTACAGAGCGCGGTCGGCCAGGTCCACCAGTTCCAGGCCCTCCTCGGAATCCACGGGGTAGGTGACCAGGCCGAGGGTCACCGTCAATCGCCCGCCGGGCTGGGTCTCGCGACCGAAAAAGGAATACTGTTCCACGGCGGCCCGCATCTTCTCCGCCACCACGGCCGCCCCCTGCTTGTTGATTTCCGGGAGGAGCACCACGAACTCCTCACCCCCGAAGCGCCCCACCACGTCGGCCCGCCGGCTGTTGGCCAGGAGGAGGCGAGCCACCTCCTTCAATGCGTCGTCCCCCCGCAGGTGGCCGTGGGTGTCGTTGTAGCCCTTGAAATCATCCAGGTCCAGCATGAGCAGGGAGAAGACACGCCGGTACCGGCGGGCGCGCTGGATCTCCTTCTCGAGGTTGTCGAAGAAGTGGCGCCGGTTGAACAGGCCCGTGAGGTCGTCGCGGGCGCTCAACTCCTTCGTCCGCTGGTAGAGCTGCGCGTTCTCCAGCGCCGCCGCCACCTGGTTGGCCACGGCCTGGAAGAGGTCCATGTCACCCAGGGAGAACCCGTGCGGCTCGGGCTTCTGGGCGTTCAGGACCCCGATCACCTCGCGCCCCTTGATTCGCAGCGGGACGCAGATGAACGAGCCGTGCTGCTGCGGGAAGCACTCCTGCTCCAGGAAACGGGACTCGGCGCTGGCGTCGGGCACCAGCATGGCCTGGCCGGTCTGCGCCACCAGGCCGGAAATCCCCTCCCCGAGCCGGAGGGCCAGGTCCGGCCCCCCGTCCTCGGGGAGCCCGAAGGCCGCCTTGACCACCAGGCGCTCGCCCGCCTCGTCCAGCAGCATCAGCGAGTAGGCGTCAACGTGGAGGGACCGCCCGATCAGATGCAGCGCCAGGCGGAACAACTCCTCCATGTTCAAGGTAGCGGAGAGGGTCTTGCTCAGGTTCAGGAAGGTGTGCAGCTCCGCCACCTTCTCCTGGAGGGTGCGGTTTTCCACTTCCAGCTCGCGGTTGTGGTCCTGGAGGAGCTCGATCTTCTCAAAGGCGCGGATCTCCCGCGCCTGGCCCTGCACCTGGGCCTCGAGCTCCCGGACCCGTTGCTGGAGCGCCGTGTCGTTCGGCCGCGCCCCCTCGCCGCCTGCCGCCCGTTCCATCGTGGCTCGCCGACCTCAGTTCAGGTAATCCTTCAGGTGGCGCGTCCGGGCCATCAGCCTGAGCTTCTGCTTGGCCCGCTCCTCGATCTGGCGAATGCGCTCGCGGGACAGCGTGAGCCGGCGGCCCACCTCTTCCAGGGTCCGGGGCTCCTCGGGTCCCAGGCCGAAGCGCAGCTCGATCACCGCCCGTTCCCTCGGCTTCAGGTGGCGGAGCATCCGCTCCACCTCTTCGCGAAAAGAGTGCGAGATGAGATCCTGGTCCGTCGGGGGGATCACGCTCTTCCGGGCCAGCTCCAGCCCCAGATGCTCCTCGGCATATCCGTCCTCGCTCAGCGAGGTGTGCGGCTGGGCCCCACGCAGCACGTCCTCCATCTCTCCCGGCTCGAGGTGCATGGCCTCCGCCAGGGCCGCGTCGCTGGGCTCCTCCTGCCGCTCCTGGGTCAGGTCGGCGCGCAGCCCGCGGATCTTGGAGGCCAGGCGGGCCTTGCGGATGGGAAGCCGGACGGCGCCGCCCCCCGCGGCCAGGGCCTGCATGATGGCCTGCCGAATCCACCAGACCGCGTAGGTGATGAACTTGACCCCGTGCTCCGGCGCGTAGCGACGCGCCGCCTCCAGCGTGCCCAGGTTCCCCTCGTTGATGAGGTCCAGCAAGGACAGGCCGCATCCTTGATAGCGCATGGCCACCTTGACCACGAAGCGGAGATTGGCCTCCACCAGCGCGCGGGAGGCCCGTTCGTCTCCCTGCTGGATCAGGGCGCCCAGCCGGAGCTCTTCCTCCTTGGGCAGCATGGGAATGCGCACGATCCGCCGGATGTACGCGGCCAGCGCATCGTCGCTGATCTCCTCGTAAAACGATGCCGAGCGTCGAGCCATCCTGGCTCCGAGAGTGCTGCGGGTGGTGGAGGCAACGGGCCGGATCGGGAGCGGGAGCGTCGGCCCTGACAGGCTGTCAATTCTTCGGAGGGAGCACAGCGAACCGCGAGCTCCCGTCCCGCCGCACCAGGACCAAGAGGTTCTGCCCCCGGCGCATCTGGCCGAGGATCCGCGTGAAGTCGCGCGCGTTCTTCACCGGCTCACGGTTCGCTTCCGTGATGAGATCGCCCGGACGGATCCCGGCCCGGGCCGCGGGGCCCGCCTCGTCCACGCTGGACACGATGACCCCGTCCGTGCTGTTCAGCCGGAGCTGTTCGCGGAGCTCGGGTGTCAAGTCCTGGACCGTCATCCCGAACCGCTCCGCCGACTCGGCGGGCGAGGGGGCCGGCGCCGCCGCCGCGACCTCCGCAGGCTGCTCGCCCAGGACGATGGTGATCTCGACCGCCTGCTTCTCCCGCAGGACCTTCACCCGCGCCTGGGAGCCGACGGGGGTCTGGGCCACCTCCCGCTGGAGCTGGCGGACGTTGGCGACCTTCGCCCCGTTAAACTCCTGGATGATGTCTCCGGTCTTCAGTCCGCCGCGCTCCGCCGGGCTGCCCGGCATCACGTTGCCAACCAGGACCCCCTCTTCCGGCTTCACCCCGAACTGGGGCGCCAGCTCTTCGGTGAGCTCCTGGATGCCCACTCCCAGCCAGCCCCGGACGACCTTGCCCTGGGCGATGAGGCGATCCTTGATCTCCCGCGCCATGGTGATGGGGATGGCGAAGCCAATGCCCTGCCCCGTGGCCACGATGGCCGTGTTGATCCCGATCACCTCGCCGATCAGGTTGACCAGGGGCCCGCCCGAGTTCCCGGGGTTGATCGAGGCGTCGGTCTGGATGAAGTCCTCATAGGTCGCGATGCCGACGTCGGAACGGCCCACGGCGCTGATGACACCCACCGTCACCGTCTGGTCCAAGCCGAAGGGGTTGCCGATGGCGATGGCCCACTCGCCGATCCGGATCGTGTTCGAATCCCCGAGCTTGGCCACCGGCAGGTCGTCTGGCGCGTCGATCTTGATCACCGCCAGATCGGTCTTGGGATCCTTGCCGATGACCGTGGCCGCGAACTTTCGCTTGTCCGAGAGACGAACTTCGATCTGGTCCGCCTGCTCGATGACGTGGTTGTTGGTGAGGATATAGCCCCGCTTGTCCACGATCACGCCGGAGCCCAGGCTCCGCCGCTCGCGCTGGGGCTGCTCCCCGAAGAAGCGCTCGAGAAAATCCTCGCCGAAGAAGTCGCGGAAGGGGCCCCGGAAAGAGGGGGGCACTTGCGGCGCCCGCCGCCCCTCCGACGGGCGGGGCCGCTGCGTGGTGGCGATGTTGACCACCGCCGGCTTGGCGGCCTGGGCCACCTGGACGAAGGCATCCTGCAGGGTCTGCAGGGCGCTCTTGCCGTCCTGGGCCATGGCCGGCTGGCCGAACGCAAGGACCCAGATGATCGCCAAGGCGACCGCACGGACTCGGCCGCCCCCGGGCAGGGTGTCGCTGATGTGCATTTTCACGCAAGCCTCCAGGCGCACCAGATTCTCACGGGGGAGAGGTCTTTTCTTCTAACATACGGGACCGATACTGTCAAACCGAGCGAGACCCTCATCCGTCTCCCAGAGCGATGTCGTCCGGGGTTCCCATCCTGCCGTCCGGGCCGGCGCTGAATACACGAACATCCGGCCCGAGGGTGGGATCAACGGAGCGGCGAACCTGATAGGGATGTCCCCAGGGGTCCCGGAGGCGCGCGCGCCGTCCGAGCGTCCCCAGGTCCTCCAGGCTGGCCGGGACGTCCCCCGTCGTTGCGGCGTACCGCTCCAGGTCGCGGGACAGCTCGGCCAGATCGGCTCGCGCGCGCAGGGACCGCACCCGGTCCAGGGACGCCCCCCTTGCCGCCGAGAGGGGAAAGATGCCCAGTGGCTCCGCTCGGAAGATCACCAGATTCGCGACGAGCCAGGCGGCCATGAGGCCCCACGCCACCCGGGGAAGCCAGGAGGGCAGTGCCACGGGGGATCGCACCGGGAGGGGTGCGGCGGCGCGGGCCGGCGGACCCTCGACCGGCGCCGGGGCCGGAACCGGGCCGATCGGAGAAATCGCGCCAGCCTCGACCAACGCGGCCAGGCTGCGCATCGCCTCGAATTCCCCCAGGCCACTGGCATCCATAAGCTCCTGCACCGTGCGCTTGCCATCCACGAGGTCGAGCATCCGGACCTCGCCGGGCTCGATCTGTTTGGGATTGAGCTGGCCGGCCCGGGAACCGATCCGGAACACCATGGCCGGGGATGGGATATTTTCCCGGATTCTCGGCCACTCATCCACTCGGCGGATCCCCTCCATCAACAGGCTCTCGGCGCCGAGGGGGCCGATCGTCCCGTCCGCCACTTCTACCGAAGGCTGCGAGACGAACCGGTAGCGCCCGGTCCTCCAGCGGAAGACGCAGTACATCGCCTCCGCCACCTCCACGGCCAACACGCGTTCCCACTCCTTCTGCGGCAGGAACCCCTTCTCGGCCAGGATAGCCTTCAGCTTCTTCCCGGTCTCCCCCTGAAGAGCGAGCGCCTCCTGGAGTCGCGCCAGCGTCAGCACCCCCTGGGGCACCAGGAGCTGTACCATCCGCTGCTCCCACGGCAGCCGCGTGGAGTGCGCCGACACCACCGCCCCCTCCTGGAAGATCATGCTCAGGGTGTCCTCTTCGCTCTCCACGGTGAGCGTGCCGGTCTTGCGCTGCAGTCCGATCAGCTGCACGATGTCGGCGATGTGAAAGTCCTTGAAGGTGCCTTCTAATGCCATGTGGGATCCTCAGGACACGGTGTCGGTTCTCCGCTCGCTTGGCCGGAGGCGACCGGTTCGCCTCCCGGTCACGCGCCTCGCCACGCCACTGCCCGACGGTTCACCGGGGCTGGCCCGCCGGCCTGCTCCGGTGCCGCCACACGGACCAGGCGTACAGGACCGCCAGCAGGACGAGGACTCCCGCCCAGCGGACCTGGCCCGGCAGCGGCACGGCAAACCGGAACGTTGGTGTCAGGACGTCCAGCAGGAGCCCTTCGAGCAGCAGCCAGACGGCCGGCAGGCACAGGAGCAGACCCCGGATGAGGTGCCCCCGATAGAGGTCGCTGCCGCCCGGGACGAGGTTTCCCAGGAGCCGGACCCGGATGCGCTCGCGGCGCGTCCAGTCTTCCCCTGCGCGCATTCTGCGTGCCCGGACAAAGGCCGCGACCCCCTCTCGCGGCCGGAACGCGGCGGCGCAGGGGCTGCAGTAATCCTTTTCTTTCGGATTGGGCTGGCACCTCCTGCAGAAAGCCTCCCCGCACTGCTGGCATCGCCGAACCGGAGAGCTCGGGCCGTGCAGCGTCCCATAGAACCAGAAGAGGACCAAGAGGGCGAGGGCGACAACCGGAAGCTGGCGCAGCCGCACGCCGCGGAGTGGCATCCCCCAGAGGCCCTCGGCCACAGCCTTCACCTCTCCGGTCCGGAAGGCGAGCCCTGCCACGAGGTCATCCCAGGGGACCGGCTCATCCACGACGACCCCGGTCAACCCCTGTCCATGGAAATGAGAGAGCGTCATGACCATGTGCGGGTCGAGGGCGAGGTTCTTTCGCTGGGCCTCCTCGGACCGATCGAGCTGGAGGCGCTGGGTGTAGAGCGTGAAGAGGTTCATCTGGGCGGCGGCCGATCCGGGCGCAAGGTCGGCCGCGCGGCGGTAGCTCTCCTCCGCTTCGGCGAGTCGACCGCCGAGGTACTGCAGGTTTCCCAACCCGACGTGCGCGAAGGCCGCCCGGGGCAACAGGTGGGCGGCCTGGGCCATCTCCGTCTCGGCCTGGGGTCGCTCACCGCGTCGTTTCAACACGAGCCCGAGGTAGTAATGCGGCAGGCCGCTGTCTGGCTCCTCCCGAGCCCAGCGGGAGAGCCCCTGCACCAGGGCTTCCCCGCGCCCCCCCTGTTCGGCCGCCTGAACCAGGGCAAACTCGTGCGAGGCGACGAGCAGGTGGCGGGCCGCCAGCCGCTCATACCCGAGTGGCAAGAGTGCCAGCATGGCCAGCAGCACTGACACCACGTATCGCTCGCGCCGGCTCATGTAGGGCGCAGAGATGACGAGGGCCACGATCGCACACCAGAGCAGGCCCAGACCCAACAGCAGGGGAAGGAGGAACACGAGGAGCGCCAGGCTCCCCTGGGTGGCCGGCGAGAGGGCGGTGAGGACGCGCTCGCGGAGGTCGTGGCCGAACAGCGGCTGGATCCGGACGGCCCGAAAGGCGGCCACCAAAACGAGCACCACCAGGAACGCGACCAGCAGGCTCAGGAGCAGGTTGCCGGTCACCTGGAATCCCGTTGGGGTGCTGCGCAGAGTGTAATACATGCCCCGCACGAGGTCCCGCCCGGCGGACAGGAGCCGCGTCTTGTCCGCCTGCCAGGTCAGGCTGGCGCGCCCGATGAGGGCCTCGGGGGATTCCGGCGTATTGGCGACCGCGGCCTCATACAGGCGCAGGGCCCGGGCCAGATCGCCGCTCTCGGCGGCCTCGGTCCCGCGCCGAATCAGCGCGTCAGCCAGGAGAGGGAAGCGCGAGAGCCCCCACGTCACCTGGATGGCCTGGAGGGCCCGCTCCTCCCGCTGGACCTCCTCCCACAGGTCGCGTCCCAGATACTCCTGCCAGAGGAGCGAGTGCACCAGGAACCGCGGACCGGCAACCTGCCGGGCCCGCTCGAAGGCGGCCGCGCCCCCGGCCGGATCCTGCCCCTGGCGCATCAGCTCCCCCTGGGCCCAGTGGAAGAACGGGTTGTCCGTCTCGCGCGCCTGCAATGCCAGGAGCCGCTGCTGGACCTGGGCGAGCGCCTGGGGGGGAAGCGGGGGGCGCTCCCGGAGCTGCCGCGCGTCCAGTTGGGGTACCTCTGCCAGAATCCGCTGGCGGAGCCCGTGCGCCTCCTGAACCTCGGCCGCAGGGAACAGCTCGAGCCCGGCCGCGAGTCCTGGGCAGGTCACCCACAGCCCCAGGCCGAGCGCCGCCACCCAGGAGATTCTCCGTCCGCTCGCGGTCACGCCCGCTTTACCGCTTCCAGGTAGCGCATGCGCAGATCGAAGAGGAGATCGTCCAGCATCCTGGACTCCGCGGCGGTCAGATTCCCCGCCGTCTTGGCCTGTAAAACCTCCAGCAGGTCTATCACCTGTTTGGCCTGGCCCAGGTCCACCTTCGTCTCGCCGCTGCCGGGGTCCGGCGCCGCCCCCAGGTGGACCAGGGCCGTCGTGCCGAGCATCAACACGAGGGCGCTGAACGGCCCCGCGCTCGACTCGTCGGTCCGCTCCTGCTCCGGCTCTCCCATGACTCGACCCTGGCGGGCTGGCCGCCCCGCACAGCGAAAGACGTCGTGTACGAACCGCGGTCTCTCCTCCGAGGACCGGTGCCCTCCGGCAGTCGTACCTTAGCAACCGCGTGACGGTTTTCAAGACAAATCGTTTCTGGTCGGGCGAAAGAGGCGGCGCGAATGACCGTGGGGGGCGACTCAGGACCGTTGCGCGAGGTCCGGGGCTGACGGAGGCTCCATCCGGAAGGGACGCGTCACGAGAAGGCGTGGGTCAGGCGCCGATCTCCAGGCGGACCGCTCCCCCGGGGGCGATGGCCCACTGGCGCGCGAGATTCCCCTGGTGCGAGAACAGCTCCAGATGGCCGGTGCTTCCGATGATGGCGCCACGGCCGCCCGGACCGGCCTCCCCGAAGAACCGGACGATGCCGCCCAGCGGTCGGCCGTCCAGGAGGACCCGGACGGTGCAGGACGCGCCGGCCGCGAACGCCTCCACATCCTCGCGCCGGATGTTCGTAATGCAATTGCCGAAGCGATCAATCCACACGACCTGCCCTGTCAGGACCCCGGCCGGGTCGAGGCTGGTTCGCGGGATCGCCAGGCGGACGGCGTCCGTCACCTCGGGCCCGAATCGTTCCGGGGGAACCCCGCCCGCCAGGTGGCCGGCCACGGGCGCAAACACGTCCCGGCCGTGGAAGGACGCACTCACCTGCTCCAGCAGGTACTCCCGCGCGGTGATGACCCGGACCGATCGGACGGTCCCATAGGACATGGGGTAGCTGAGCAGGCCGTTGTCCGGCGCGACAAAGAGGTGGTCGTCGATCTGGGCAAGGATCGGTCGCCGCGGCCCGCCGACCCCCGGGTCCACCACGGCCACGTGAATCGTTCCCGCGGGGAAGAAGCGCACGGCCGAATGAAGGAGGAAACTTCCGCCCAGGACGTCGTAGGCGGCCGTCTCGTGGCACAGGTCCACGAGGGCTGCTGTCGGACAGAGACCCAGGATCACCCCTTTCATGATTCCCACGAACGGATCCTGGTGGCCGAAGTCCGTGAGCAAGGTGATGATGGGGTGACGCTCTCCTGCCTTTTCAGTCCTGTGATTTTCCATTGACTTTTCGCGGCCACCGGTCTAGAAGATGGGCGCTGCCGAAGTGGCGGAACTGGTAGACGCGCTACGTTCAGGGCGTAGTGGGGGTTCCCCCGTGGGGGTTCGAGTCCCCCCTTCGGCACCACGAAGGTTTTCGCAGGAGCCGTGGCGGATTCGCCACGGCTTTCTGTTTTCTAGCCCGGATTATTCACGAAGATGTGAATAATCCGCCCTCCGGGCCCTTCGACAGGCCCTTCGGCGTTGCTCAGGGTCCTGAGCTGGTCGAAGGACTCACGGCCCCGAGCTTGTCGAGGGGCTTCGCTCAGGGCTAGCCTTGAGTCCCGCCAGAGGCGGGATCGAAACCTGCCGGTGCGGCGGAGCCCGCACCTGCAGGCGCATTATTCGCGAACGGAGTCCGTTCGTGAATAATGCGGGCTAGGAAAGCAACGGGAAGAGTCCGACCACCGCCGGGGTGTCCGTAATCACTCTGCATCTGCCGGGCCTCCTGGCCCAAGAGCAAATCCAGGTCACCTCACCTCATCTTGCCGCCGCGCCGACTCTCCCTGGCTCGTCTCCGACAGGCACGTCCCCGTTCCTCTCTCCACCGGCGCATAGCGTCACCTCAACCGGTCCTCGAAGAGCTCGGTCGTGGCCCGCTTCTCGAGGTCCGTCATGAAGGCCATGAAGGTTTCCCGCTGCTTCTGCTGCAGGAGCGACTGCCGGATGCGATCCTGCACCTCCTCGAAGGGCTGAATGATGGTCGCGCGGGCGCCACTTTTGAGGATGTGGAAGCCGTACTGGGTCTTGATCACGGGGGAAAGTTCCCCCTCCTTGAGCCGGAAGGCTTCCTCCTCGAACTCCGGAACGGTCTGCCCGTGGCTCAGGGGCCCGAGGTCTCCCCCCTTCTCCGCGCTCGCGGTATCCTGCGATTTGGCCTTGGCGAGCTCCGCGAAGTCCTTGCCCGCCTGCAGCTCCTGGAGGATGGCCTCGGCCTCCTCCTGGGTCTTCACCATGATGTGGCTGGCCGCGACCGTCTCCGTGCTGAAGAGGGGCTTGCTCTCCTCGTACATCCTCCGCGCCTCCTCGTCGGTGACCTGGGCCACCGCGAGGACCTTGCGCTTCAACAGTTCCTCGATCAGGAGCTGCCGTCGGGCCTGCTCCAGCCGGGCCTTGACCGCGGCATCCTGGTCCAGCCCCGCGGCCGCGGCCCCCTGGAGCAGGATCTCCTCCTGCACCATCCCGCGCAGGATGTCACGCCACTGCTCCGGCGCCATCGGCCCGCGCTCCCGCTGAAAGCCCTCCAGGCGCCGCTTGAACTCGCCGTAGGTGATCTCCGCCTGGTTCACCCGCGCCACGACCCGGCTCGCTTCGGGCTCTCCGGCGGGCGGGGCCTCGGCGGCCATGCCGATCCCACCTCCCACTCCTACCAGAAGCCCTGCGAGGATCACCACCCACCGTCGCATGCCGACCTCACTTTCGCTGTCTCGCGTCGCCCGGGTCGTACCGGGAGCGCGTGGGTTCAAGCGTCAGAGGGACCGGGTATTCGGCGATCGTTCCCGCGATCCCCTCGCTGCCGATCACATCATGCACCACCACGTAGGCCCGCACCTTTTCCAGGATCTCGCGATCAATGGCGGCCTGCAGGGCCTCGAGGTCCCCGCGCTCCTCCTCAACGGTGCCGAGTCCCCCGATCTCCACCGGGCAGCGTTCCGCGTACAGGAGCAGCTTATCCAGGACGCGGCGCCGGATCCGGATCTCTCGGGGCGGCAGCGACAGGGTCACGGCGACGTCTCCGTCCAGACCGTCACGGCCTTGCGCCAGTCGGCCGGGTTCACCGTCCTGAAGTACTGGAGCAGCACCTCGGTGGCGGCGGCGAATTCGCGCTGGGCCAGCAAGCGCTGGACCCATTCCTGGATGTTGCCCAGGCACGGGCGCCCGTTCTCGACGTGGGGGTGATCATTGGTATTGTTCGAGCTCCGACAGGCGACGCTGGGCCTTGAGCAGCCGGTGCTCCAAGTCGCGCATCTGGCGCCCGGACGTGTGGAGGTTTACCTCCAGTTCCTGGAGCTCGGCCTCCAGCGCCCCGGACTCGATCCCCGACGCCTCACCCTGCTCCGGGCGGCGCGCGCGCCAGAGGGCCGAGGCTCGCAGCCCCTCCATCTCCGTCGCCTGGCGCAGGCGACGCAGCCGCGCCTCGAGCGTGGCCGGGCCCAGGCCGGTCAGCACGGGCAGGAGGCCGTATCCCACTTCGAGGCTCAGATCCAGGATTGCGCGGCCGAGGAGACAGGCGATGGGGAGTTCCTGGCCCAGGAGATCAAAGAGCACGTAGACGTCCGTCCCCAGGAGGAGGCCGACCGTCTGGCCCTCGGCGTCCTGGAGGGGACGGCCCCAGCGGTTCCGGCCCGAGACACTCCAGGCCGCTCGCCGTCCCGGTGAGAGGGGGTACCCGCAAACCGCCGGAAAGGTGGTGGGGCGGGAGATCCCGGGTTTCGGGTCAGGCTGGGTCATCATGGATGACGACGTCGTTGATGGCAGCCTACACCACGACCCGGCAGGCGTCAACTTCCACGCGCGCGCCGCCGTGCCCGGCAGCACCGAGAGCTCGACCTATCCCTGGACCCCCCGGAGACGCTCGGCGGCAACTTCAGGCGGGACCGAATTGATGTAGATGCCGGTCCCCCACTCCAGTCCCAGGACCTGGGGCGGGCGCGGGACGAGTTCAAGGTGCCAGTGGTACTCCTCACGAGTGAATTCGCCCAGAGGCGAGGAGTGGAGGACGAGCGTGTAGGGCGGATCGTTCAGCAGGCTCCGAATCCGGGTGAGGATCCCCTGGAGCGCCCGCGCCAGATCGCGCAGCACGGCGGTGCGGGTGGCGCCGAAATCGTGCGCGTGGACGGTGGGGACGATCCAGGTCTCGTAGGGAAAGCGGGGAGCGAAGGGTGCAAAGGCCAGGACCGCGCCATCCTGCAGGATGACCCTGCGGCCGACGGCGCACTCCTGCTTGACCATGTCGCAGAGGACGCAGCGCTCCTTCCAGCGGACGTAGGTACCGAACCCTCGCAGCTCCTCCTCGATAGCCGGCGGCACGAAGGGGCTGGCCACGATGTGGGAATGTTGGTGCTGGAAGAGACTGGTGGGCAGGCCGTGGTTCTTCACCCAGATGACGTGGCGGAAGCGCGGGTCGTTCCGGAGATCGACGCTGCGCTGCTGGCAGGCCCGCAAGATCCGCTCCAGCTGGAGGACCTCCAGGGCCGCCCAGTGCTGGTCGTGCTCCGGCGTCTCGACCAGGATCTCGTGGGCCCCGATGGCGTTCATGCTGTCGTACATGCCCTCCGCGCTCTTCTCCAGGCCTCCCTCGATGTGCAGGATGGGATACTTGTCGGCGACGACCCGGACCCACCAGCCCCGCCCATTGGCGGGACTGCCCGGCTCGCGCTCGACGTGGATCTCCGGACCGGCCTTGGTCTCGTTCCCCGGACAGAAGGGACAGGCCTCGGCGGGAACGCCCGGCGGGCGCACCGGCAGCCCGGGATACGGGAGTTCGGCGCGGCTGGGGGAGATCACCACCCAGCGCAGGCTGACTGGATCCCGACGGAGGCGAGTGTTTTCCACGTGGCCGTCTCACTGATCAGGGTGACGATCGCAGGGACGCGATCGGGCGGACCGGGCCCTCAGGGCACGCAGCCACCGGATCGGATCACGAGCGGAGGCAGCCGCAGGCGCGCCCGGGATCGGGCACGCCTAATCCACCACCACGTTCGTCGTCGTCTTCAGCACTCCCGCCAGGCGATGGACGCGCGTAGTGAGGAACTCTCCCAGGGCGGCGGCGTCCTGGGCCTCCACGAGGGCGATGACATCGTAGGACCCCGTGACGGCATGAGCCATCTTCACACCCGGCAGCTTGGCCGCCGCCTCCGCGAGCTGACCGGCCTTCCCCGGCGTGGCCTCGATGAAGACGTATGCACTGATGGTCATGACCACCCTCCTTCCCCGGGCTGCGCGAAGAAATCGCACGCGGGAATTGTCGAGCGGAGGGGATTCTCCGGGACACGCCAGGTCGGCGTCAGCTCAAGGCGATTTCCTCACCCGCCCTCACTCCGAGGTCCGGCGCCAGGCCGGGGCGCGAATGCCCCGCGCGGCGGCCGGCCGTGCGGTGGGCTGATCAATCCCGGTGAGCACCAGGACCTCCGCGGCGCCCTCTTCGATGGACTTGTCGGTCACATCCATCACCGGCCACCCCCACCGGGAGAACTGGCTCTGGGCGTATTCCAGTTCCGCCCAGATCTGCCGTGGGTCGGCGTACGGGAATTTCGGGGGAGTCTCCATCTGCCGCAGGCGGGCGCGCCGCAACTCCAGCAGCCGTTCCGCTTTGATGGTGAGGCCCACCACCTTCCGGGGATCCACGCGGGCTAACTCCTCTGGCAGCGGAAGCTTGTGGACGACGGGAACGTTGGCCACCTGCAGCCCGCGCCCCGCCAGGAACATGGAGAGCGGTGTCTTGGAGGTCCGGGAGACGCCCACCAGGATGACGTCCGCTTGCTGGAGACCTCGCGGGTTCTGCCCGTCGTCGTGCTTGACGGCGAACTCGACCACCTCGAAGCGACGGCGGTATTCCTGGTCCATGTCCCGGAAGAGGCCGGGCTTGGCCATGGGTTGCAGTTGCAGCAGATCTTCCAGGCGGAGCAGGAGCGGCCCCAGCAGATCGATGGTCGGGACATCCCGCGCCCGCCCCTCGGTGAGCATCAGGTTGCGCAGCTCCGGCAACACCAGGGTGTGGACGATGAGGCCCCGGAGCTTGGATGCCATCTGGACAGCCGCCCGCACGCCGTCGGCCGTCCGGACGCGAGGCTGGACGCGCAGTTCAACCTCCGCGCCCTGGAACTGGACCAGCGCCGCCTTCACGACCATCTCGGCCGTGTGGCCGGTCGCATCCGACACGATGATAATTTGGCGGGCGGTCCGACGCCCCGAGTGAGACCGTGAGATTTCGGATTTCGGATTTCGGATTTCGGATTTGGCCATGGGAAATCAGGTCAGAGAAGAACGATTAGACGATTTCCGGGGTCGGACAGGTCTCGGAATGACCGGACTCAGATATCAGAATTCTTGGGCTTCGCGGGCTGAGACTCCGCCGGGGTAAACCCACCCGGCGGTCTCTTTAGTCGTCCGACCTTGGTCATTGGAAATTGGTCATTGGTCATTCGCGGATCACGCGTTCTCCAGGATGGGATAGGCCACCGCGGTGATGTGGGAATTGATCCGCTTGAGGTTGGTGAGGACGTCCAGGTGGATCTCGCTGGTGTCGATGGATTCGCGGTAGCCGTCGTGCAACCGCTGGATGTGGGCCTGCCGGAATTTGCGTTCGGTCTGGCTGATCTCCAGCTTCCGCTCCAGCACCTGCTGGGCCAGGGCCGGGTCGTTGCTGGCGAAGGCGGAAATGGCCATCTCCAGGTTCTGGAGCACTTTCTTGTGGAGCAGGACGATCTCCTTGTGGCCTGGCTCGGAGAAGTGGACCCCCTTGCTGAGTTTCTTCTTGGCCAGGTCCATCAGGTTCTTGTCCACGATGTCCCCGATGTTTTCCATGTTGTTCCCGAAGGCGAGGATCCCGATCTCCCGCTTGCTCTGCTCGTCGGTCAGGCTCTGCTGGGAGAGCTTGGTGAGGTAGTGTTTGATCTCCCGGTCCAGGGTGTCCACCTGGTCGTCCTTCTCCTGGATGAACTCGATCAGCTCGGGATCCTCGCCGGAGAAGGCGGCGATGGTCTTGGTGAACATGTCGGAGACGATGTCGGCCGTCCGCAACGCCTCCCGGGTCGCCTGTCCCAGGGCCAGCGCCGGCGTTTCCAGCATGTGCTCGTCCAGATACTTGGGACCGAAGAGCCCCTCCCCTTCCCTGTCCTCGGGAACCAGCCGGGAGATGAACCGGGCCATCAGCCAGGAGAACGGCAGGAACAGCGCCGTGATTCCCACGTTGAACAGGGTGTGGGCGTTGGCGATCTGCCGCGCCACGTCATCCGCGGTGAGCTGGACCAGGCGGACGAAGGGCGTGATGAAGGGCAGGAACACCAGCACGCCGACCACCTTGAAGAAGATGTGGGCCAGCGCCACCCGCTTGGCCTCGGGCTTGGTGCCGATGGAGCTGGCCAGGGCAGTGGCGCAGGTCCCGATGTTCGCTCCGAAGATGACCGGGATGGCCGCGGAGAGGGGCAGCAGGCCCTGGAGCGAGAGGGTGATGGCCAAGCCGATAGTCGCCGCGGAGCTGTGCACCAGGGCCGAGAAGACCGACGCCACGATGATGCCGAGGAGGGGCTGGTCCCCCAGGGAGACCAGCAGGGTCTTTACGATCTCGCTCTGGCGCAGGGGCACCATGGCATCGGACATGACCTTCATGGCGAAGAAGATGAAGCCGAAACCCAGGATCGCCTGGCCGACGTACTTGAAGATCTTGCGCTTGGAGGCGAAGATCAAGAGAAAGCCGACGCCCACCAGCAGGAGGGCGTAATCGAAGATCTGGAACGCGATGAGCTGAACGGTGATGGTCGTCCCGATATCGGCCCCCAAAATCACCCCGATGGTCTGGGTCAGGTCCATGAGGCCCGAGCTGGCGAACCCGACCAGCATGACGGTGGTGGCGCTGCTGGATTGGATGACGGCCGTGATGAAGGCCCCCACCATCATCCCCTTGAAGCGGTTGTTGGTGATGGAGCTGAGGATCTGCCGCATCCGCCCGCCGGCGGCGAGCTGGAGCCCCTCCCCCACAAGCTGCATCCCGTAGAGGAGCAGGGCCATGCCCCCGAAGAGCGTGATGAGCATCAGGTTCGTCATGGCCGCCGCGACCTCACGATTCGTCCCTGACCCACAACACCGCCCAGGCTGCGGACCAAGAGCGCGATCTTCGCCGACATCTCCAGCGTGGTGGTTATCGAGAGCGCCTCTTCCAGGGTGCGACCCACGGCGAAGCTCCCATGAGTCGCCACGATCACGATCCGATGGTCGCGGAGAAAGGCGGCCGCCTGGCGCCCCACCTCAGGAGAGGCGACGACGCGCTTCGCCCGGATGACCGGAACCTCGCGAAGCAGGATGGCCCCCTCCGAGTCCACGGGGATGAACCGATCCGTCACGAACGAGAGCGCAATCGCCGAGGGCGGATGCGCGTGGACGATCGCGTCCACCCCGGTGGTCGCATAGATGGCCAGGTGTGCCGGCAGTTCCATGGAGGCCCGCGGATGGCGAGGCATGCCCGGGTGAAGCGGCGTCTCCACGATATCCTTCGACCCCAGATGGTCCAGCCGCGACCCGGTCCGGGTGATGAACACGCGGCCGTCCCGCCGGACGCTGAGATTGCCCGCATGCAGCGACAGGAGTCCCAGCGCCATGAGGTCCCGGCCCACTTCCTGGAATTCCTTCACAATAGCTGCTTTTGTGAGTTGATGTCCCATCTCAGCAGAACGTGAAAGCATTCGATGAGCCCTGAGGGCTCAAGTCATTGAAATATGGCTCTTGTAACACATCCATCCCCTGCTGTCAAGAAAGCCAGCCGTGAGGGATTCGCCTCCGGCGCAGGAAGAATCGCACGCGGCAGAATCGCCTTCACCCAGTCGCGGCCGGTTGCTTATGGGCGAGTCCTCCAAGTTGTGCAATGATCGGTGGGATGAGGCGCGTGGCGAGGTCGGTCCGGGAGCCGCCTCCCAGAACGACAAGCAACTTGCCCCCGCACACCCGCCCGGCCGTCTCCAGCATCACATCGGCGATGCCGAGGTACGCCGCCGAGGTCAACCCGAGGTCCCCGTAATCCCCCCGATGGGTGTCAAAGCCAAAGTACCAGACGAGCAGGTCCGGCCGGAACCGCTCGGCGCGCGCCGGGAACGCCTGGCGCACCAGCTCCAGATACGCCTCGTCGGGGGAGCCGTTCAGGCTCCAGGGGTCCGGGGCCGCAACGTCCACCTTGGTCCCGTCCGGAGACGCGTAGTCCGAGCCGCAGACGCAGACGTGCAGGACGTCCGGGTCCGCCTCCACCAGGTCCCGCGTCCCGTCGCCGTGATGCGCGTCCGTGTCCAGGATGGCCACGCGGCGAAGGCGCCCGGTCCGCCGCGCCTGCCGGAGCGCAATGACCACATCGTTGAAGCAGCAGTAGCCCCCGAAGAAGTTCCGCCCGGCGTGATGCCCTCCCGCCCCGATGAAGCAGAAGGCGTTGGCGAGTTCGCCGGCGGCCACCCGCCCCATCGCCTCCACGACGCCTCCCACGGAGACGCGCGCCGTGGATCAGAGGGGGTCGGCCTCCACCTGCGGGATCAGGCCCGGCTCGTGGGCCAGCAGGATCAGCTCATCCGTGGCAGGAGGGCACTCGTAGAGGACGACCTGGGGGTGCTGGAGGAGCGGGTCGAGGGCGGCGGGGAAATCGGCAAGCCGCCGCCCCGTCGTCAGATAGCTTCGCTGGCTGAAGGAAGGATGGTAGTAAATTCCAGTGATCCCGCCAATCACGCGCCCGCTCATCCGCCCATGCTGCCCGTTGCCCTCCACAGCCCGCCTCGCCCTATCCCGCGAAGGTCTGGATCATGACCGGGGCGGCCGCGCTCGCAAGCCGCTCCAGGAGTTGCTGGTCTTCGGGGCGAAAGTCCGGCCCGGCCTCGGCGGGGCCCTTCCCGCGACGGCTGATCTCGATCACCGCCTGCGGCTTTCCGTCCGGGCTCTTCACGGCAACCGCCAGGAGCTTCTGGATGTCCCGGGGGACGGTCTCCTGGATCCGGATCCGCTCGTAGATTCCCAGATGGGGCACGTCCCGCATGGCGTTCATCAGGACGCTTCGTCCCATCTGGATCACGCGGCTGGCCAGGCTGGGGACCGTGAGGGGAAACGTATTTCGCCCTCCCTCGGCCAGCTCGAATGGGTAGACGAACTGGAGCATCGTCCGCTCCCGGTTGAGGACCAGGATGGCCAGCTCGTCGGGTCGGAGACTGAAGGCCTTGGACAGCGTGGAGCTGAGGGCTTCCAGGACGTGCTCGCGCTGCGCGGCCGGGGGCTTGCCCGCCGCGGCCTCCAGGAGGAGGCCCAGGTCCCGCTCCAGCTCGCTCATCGCTTCCCCCTCCTTCGCGCCGACGCCCGCGGGTCGGAACCCTGGCCCCTAACGGTCCTGCAACGCCCCCACGATCTCTGAAAGGATGTGCTGAAGCGCCCGCTCCCCCAGCTCCCGGGACGCCCGGGAGGCATCACCCATCACGCCGGACGGAAACAGCCGCTCGGGATTGGGCAGGATCTGGAAGCGCGGGAAGCGGGGGCGGCCGCCCTCGGGGCTCCGGTCGGTCCGCACCAATCGCTCGTCAATCGCCAGCATGGCCGACGTCTCGACGGCCCCGGCGTGGCCGTCCCCCGCGGGGACCCCGGCCTCCTCGAGGAATGGCAGCGGGATGTCACGCGGGCCGATGACCAGCACGGTGAGGCCCTCGGTCTCTTCCACGAGGGCCAGGGCCGCCTGGCGCAGCGCCTCCATGTGCGCCCCTCCCGCGTGCCCCGAGACCACGGCGATCCGGCGCGCCCCGTGCTGGACATAGCCCGCCAGGACCTCTCGCACCAACGCCTCAAGTGTCTCGAAGCTGATCGAGACCGTCCCGGGAAAGTTCCGGGTCGTCCGGCAGAGGCCGTAGGGAAGGCCCGGCGCCACCAGTCCATTCACGGCACGGGCGACGGCGCCGCACACGTATTCCGCCTGAATCAGGTCCGATCCCAGGGGCAGGTGCGGCCCGTGCTCCTCCGTGGCCCCGATCGGCAGGAGGAGCCACGCCCCCCGGGCCATGGCTTCGGCGAACTCGACCATGGTCAGGTTCCGAATGTCCCGGCTCACGGCAGGCTCTCGGGCAGGGGGAGGTTCAAGGGATTTGCCAGGTACCGGTCTCGGCAGGCGCGACAGACAAGGTGGACTTCCTCATGGAAGACCTCCTGCATCAGCTCGTCCGGATCCGCCTCCTCCATGGCCGCCACCAGCTCGCGCAGGCGCGCCTCCAGTTCTTCGGCCGTCTCCACCTGGGGCAGGACCCCGTCGAAGTCGGCGTAGACCTGGATCTTCACCTCGTAGGCCAGGCCGCCGTCCGGCATCTCCTTGCCACACTTCTCGCAAGTCTTGCTCACGTTTCACCCTTCACGCCTCGCCATTCACGCTTCACGTTTCACCCTTCACGCTTCACGGGAGAGGCCTCACGTATCCCGGATGAGCGCCACCTCGTCGCAGCAGGCGAATTTAGCGCACTTGATGCAATCCTTCCAGATCTTCTGCGGCAGTTCCCGCTTGTCGATGCTGCGGAACCCCAACTTCTCGAAGAAGCCCGGACGATAGGTCAGGGCGAAGACGCGCCGGACGCCGAGGTCCCTCGCCTCTTCCAGGCACGTGTTGACGAGGGCCGCGCCCAGGCCTTTGCCGCCGTGGGCTTCCTGGACGGCCAGGGAGCGAACCTCCGCCAGGTCCACCCAGTACACCGAGAGAGCGCAGATCCCCACGACCCCCCCGTCCAGCTCGCAGACGAAGAAGTCCCGCAGGTGCTGGTACAGCTCATTCAGGGTTCTCGGCAGCAGCTCTCCCCGCGCCGCGAAGTGGGCCACCAGTTTCTGGATCGCGGGCACGTCTTCCGCCCGCGCCTTCCGGATCAGCGGGGACGGAGCAATTTCGGATTTCGGATTGCGGATTTCGGATGTGGCGGCTCGGCGCCCGGCACCCGGCTCCGGTCTCTCGGCTCGCGGCTCTCGGCTCGCGGCTCTCGTTCCCACCCCCTCGATGGCCACCGCACCGAGGCTCCCCTCTTCCCCTCCGATCTGCGCCGGGCACCCCAGGATCTCCTGGACGATCTGGACCGTGGTGAGCTGGTGCCGCGTGATCCGGGACGTGGTGAGGCGCGAGGTCCCGGGGGCAAGGGCCATGGGGAGGATCAGCTGGTCCGCCAGATGCGGGTCACAGCCGGCCTCGGCCTTGAGGAACTCGAGGAGGGCGTTCACGGCCTCATCCGCCACCTGCTCCGCGGGCTTCCCCCGCTCGCCCAATGCCGAGAAGCCGGCGCGGAGCCCCCCCACCTCGGCCACCAGCATCAGGAAGCTTCCCGTCCCGAGAGACTCCGCCTCGACCACCGCGATCTCGGTGTGGCGCCCCTCCGCTGCCAGGCGCCGGAGCGCGCGATCCCGCTGCCGTTCCGCGATCCCGCGGGGGAGGTTCGCCACGGCGGACACCCCGCGAAGTCGCAGTCCCCCGCCCCGGTGAACCCACGTGGTCGGGCGCAGGTCCGTGCCGCCCTCGACCTCCACGACGACCCGGCCGCCACCCTTGGGGTAGAATCCCCACCGGCCCACGTCCACGCGGGCGCAGAGGCCCATGTCGGCCAGCGCGGGAAGCCACACCTCCCGCATGTAGTCCGCCGGGGGACTCCAGGGGACGTGCGTTCCACCCGTCAGCGTGATCCGCGACGGGCCCCCTGCCAGGGCCAAGGGGAGCAGAAGGGCCTGGAGGACCAGCGCCGTCGAACCGGCGGTTCCCACATCGAAATGATATTCGCCGGGTCGGACGGACCCGGGCGCAAAGACCACCCGCTGAGAGCCCAGGTGCGCCCCGTCCACCCGGGCGCCCGACACCGCTGCCAGCGCGGTCACGGCCGTGAGGTGCTGGGCCTGAAGGCCGGGGTTCCTCCGCCGGGCGCGGATCGAGTGGATCTCGACCGGCGATCCCCGAATCGCCGACAGGGCCAGCGCCGTGCGCAGGACCTGCCCTCCGCCCTCCCCTTGCGATCCATCAATTGTCAGCACCGGCTCTTTCATCTTCCTTTACGCCTGCTCTATCGTGGAATCAAAGGCGTTCGGGGCACCCACGCCACTGCGGTCCGCTTGGGAGCGGACCGTGGTGCCGTGGGTCCCGGCAGTTCGGGCGTTCGGCTGTTCCGCAGATCCCGAACGACCGAACCCCGCCAGGGGCGGGGTCGAACAGTCGAACGCTTTTAGGACTTGACCTTCTGCGCCACCCGGTCCAGGAACTTGGCCATGTTCACGATGAAGCGCTCATGCTCGCCTTCGGCGATCTTCTCTTTCTCGTCGTGGGCCTCCACTGTGAAACGGATCCGCCGACCATCCACCTCCGTCACGGTGGCCGTGGCCCGGACCGTCATCCCGGCCGGAGTTGCCGCAAGGTGCTTCATCGAGACCAGCGTTCCGACGCTCCCCTGGCCCGGCTCCAGATAGGGTTGGACGGCCCGAATCGCCGCATCCTCCAGCCAGCCCACCACAACCGGGGTAGCCAGGACCTCGATCCCCGGATTCCCCCACTTGCTGGCAAAGGTCTCCGGTGTGACACGATGCTGAACCTCGCCGACCACCCCTGGCTCTAACGGCATAGCGCCCCCTCCTGTCCGTGGAAAACTTCCGCGTCCCCCGCCGGCCCTGCACCTTCGGCAGCAGATGATGTCTGTCCCACGAAAGCACGCGAACCCCTTGTATCACCGGACTTCTTTGAGTGTCAAGGCGATCATCCGCCCCCCCGGTTCCCTCACCACACCCAGCCCCGTGAGGGCACCCAGAGGACCCTGAAGGCTTTTCCAGGTAGCGTATGCCGGGTCTGCTGCCGCCCCCCCTGGCCGAATCTGGTTGGCACATACGGGGTGCTCGATTCGCCACATCCTAAAACTCGGATTGTTTCCCGTTCGGGCACGGCCATAACCCCCTGAAAATGCATTGAATCTGGCCTTCAGGCCCCGCAAAAGCCACGAAAATGACTTGACAGGCGACCGGTGCACCAATAAATTGTCAGTCGTTTTCTCCTGTATCCTGAAAAAATCCCCCGCAAAGGAGGCGTTGGTGAGACCAAAGGTTCTGGTAACCCGAAAAATCTTCGACGAGGCCCTGAACCTGCTCGGCAAGCATTTCGATGTCGAGTCGAATCAGCGCGACCTCCCCGTCACCCCCAGCCAGCTCGTCAAGCGATTGCAGGGCAAGCTCGGCGCAGTCACCCTGCTCTCCTGCGTCTTCGACGACAAGGTGCTGGCCCAGTGCCCGGAGCTGAAGATCATCTCCAACGTCGCCGTGGGCTTCAACAATATTGATGTCAAGGCGTGCACCCGGCGCGGGGTCATGGTCACCAACACCCCGGGCGTGCTGGATGACACCACCGCCGATTTCACCTGGTGCCTGTTGCTGGCAACGGCACGGCGGGTGGTGGAGGGGGACAAGTTCTTCCGCACCGGCAAGTGGAAGGGCTGGGGCCTCATGCAGTTCCTGGGGCATGACGTGCATCGCAAGACCCTGGGGGTCGTGGGCTTCGGCCGGATCGGCAAGGGCGTGGCCAGGCGGGCCAAGGGCTTCGACATGCGCGTGATCTACACCGACGTCCAGCGCGTCGACGAGGCCACGGAGCGGGAGTACGGGGTCATGTACGTGGACAAGCGGACGCTGCTGCGCGAGTCCGACTTCGTCAGCCTGCACGTCCCGCTGTTCCCCGAGACCACCCACTACATGTCCCACGCCGAGTTCACCTTGATGAAGAAGACCGCCATCCTCATCAACGCCTCCCGCGGGCCGGTGGTGGACGAGAAGGCCCTGGTCAAGGCGCTGAAGGAGGGGGAGATCGCCGGGGCCGGCCTGGACGTGTACGAGAAGGAGCCCAAGTGCGAGCGGGCGCTCATCGGGATGAAGAACGTGATCCTGGCCCCCCACATCGCCAGCGCCTCCGTCGAGACCCGGGCGAAGATGGCCATGATGGCGGCGCAGAACTGCATCGCCGGCCTCAGCGGGCAGCGTCCGCCCAACCTGCTGAACCAGGAAGTCCTGGGGCGGTAGCCCCGCATTCCCACCGCCGTGAGATCCGGGGCGGAACAACGGTTCCGCCCTTTGTCTTCCCGCCCGGCCAGGGTGGAATAACGGTTCCGTGCTCAGCCCCATTGGAGGATGCCCGGATCCTCCCCCCGCAAGGAGGCGCGTCCCTATGAAAGAGAAGCTTGGTTTCGTCGGCACCGGCATCATGGGCAAACCCATGGTCAAGAACCTGCTCAAGGCGGGCTATCCGGTCCTTTGCTACGACATCGTCCCGGAGCCCCTCAAAGAGCTGGCCGCGGCCGGGGCGGTCGTGGCCGCCTCCAACAAGGAGGTCGCGGAAAAGTCCGAGATTGTGATCACCATGCTCCCCAACTCTCCCCACGTCGAGGAGGCGGTGCTCGGCAAGAACGGCATCCTCGAGGGGGCGCGGCCCGGCCTCCTCCTGCTGGACATGAGCACCATCTCGCCCATCGTCTCCCAGAAGGTGGCGGCCGAGGTGGCCAAGCGCGGGGTGAAGATGCTGGACGCCCCGGTATCCGGGGGCGAGAAAGGGGCCATCGAGGGAACCCTCTCCATCATGGTGGGTGGCGAGCGGGCCGTCTTCGATCAGGTCCTCCCCATCTTCCAGGCCACGGGCAAGACGATCACCTACATCGGCCCCATCGGCTCGGGCGGCTTCGTCAAGCTGGCCAACCAGATCATCGTGGCCATCAACCTCACGGCCATCGCCGAGGCGCTGGTCCTGGGAACCAAGGCCGGGATCGACCTGGAGCTCATGATCAACGCGCTGAGCGGCGGCCTGGCCGGCAGCAAGTGCCTGGAGCAGAAGCGGAACAACTATCTCCAGCACGCCTTCCAGCCCGGGTTCAAGGTGGACCTCCATTACAAGGACCTCAACCTCATCATGGAGGCCGGCGAGAGCCTGGGGGTCCCCCTTCCCACCACCGCCCTGGTCCGGGAACTGTTCTCGGCCCTCCGCGTCAAGGGTCGCGGCCAGATGGATCATTCGGGGATCATCACCCTGCTGGAAGAGCTTGCCAGCGTGAAGGTCGGCAAGGCATAGGCGGCCCTGCCCGGGGTCCGCGGACGGCGGCGGACCCCGGGCGTCTCCATCTCCACTTCCCGCTCACCACACTCCCGTAATCCACGGCAGCGCCTTCAGCTCGAGGAACTGCCCCCGCATCTGGTGCTCGTAGCGGAATCTCTCGTGGGATTCGCAGGTCCTGTATGTGCGGGGCGTCGGGCCGGACGGACGACTTGGACTGCTTCGCCAAACAAAGACGCCTGAGAGCGCGGCGATGCTTGACCGGGATTCTGCGGCGGCGTATGTTGCCGAAAAGGATCGGATCGCCATCGCAGGAAGGTCGCGCGAACGCCGAGCCGAGGAATTCGTCGAGGCACATCGAACCGATGTCCATCAGGGAAAGGGAGCCGCGTATGGATGCCGCAGCCGAGGAACGCATCGCACAGCGTTATGGGGAACTCAGTCGAGAATTCGATCATTGGGAGAAGACCAAAGACCTGATCGACCAGTTGATTGATGTCATCCTCAATTACCGCCAGAGCGGTCATCCCGGGGGATCCCGCTCCAAGGTCCACGCCCTGATCGTGACCCTCCTCGGCGGCGTGATGCGCTGGGACATCCGCCACCCGGAAAAGCGATTCGGCGACCGGTTCGTCCTGGTGGGCGGCCACACGATCCCGCTCGTCTACTGTACCCTGGCGCTCCTGAACGAGTCGCTCCGCATCAAGTACACGCAGACTGGAGACGCGCGGTATCTCGTTCCCAACCCAGAGAAGCGCATGTTGACCTGGGAGGATCTGCTGAAGTTTCGGCATCGCGGCGGGCTGTCGGGGCACGCCGAGATGGAAGGCAAGACCCTGTTCCTCAAGTTCAACACCGGTCCCTCCGGCCACGGCAGCCCCGCGGCCGCGGGATTGGCGCTGGCGCTGAAGCGGGCCGGTGCCGAGGGGGTCAAGGTCTTCGCCTTCGAGGGGGATGCCGGCCTGACGCCCGGGGCCGCCCACGAGACGATGAACTCGGCCTGGGGACTGGCCCTCGACAACCTCTACTTCGTGGTGGACTGGAACGACTACGGGATTGATGACCATCCCGTCAGCAGCGTCGTGTACGGCACCCCCACGGACTGGTTCGCCTCGCACGGCTGGCGCGTGTCCAGTGCGGAATTCGGCAGCGAATGGGGGCCGGTGACGCAGGCCATCCTGACCATGGTCCTGGGTCCGAATCCCAACCGCGTGCCCAGCGTGGCCTGGGTCAAGACGCGCAAGGGGCGCGGCTACCTCAAGTACGACAATCCGTCCCACGGCGCCCCGCACCCGATGAATTCCGATCTGTTCTGGCAGACCAAGCGCCCCTTTGCCGAGAAGTACGGCGCGCAATTCACCAACTTCGGCGGTCCCGCGCCCGGCGATCCCGCCGCGCGCCGCGCCGAGTTCGAGGCCAATTTGAAGGCAGTCATCGAGGTCCTCCATCGCGACCAGGGCCTGGTGGATTATCTGGCGGACACGCTCGTCGCGCTGGGGGACAGCGTGCCCCAGGAACTCCCGGCATTCCGGCTGGCCAAACGCGGCAACCCCTACCAGGACCAGCGGCTGTTCGATTACCGCAACTACCCGGCCGACATCTACGTCAAGCCGGGCACCTCGACCGCCAATCGTGCGGCGCTGGCCAAATGGGGGGCGTGGGTCAACGCGTTCGGGGCGAAGGAGTATGGCCGGCCGCTGGTCCTCGCCTGCTCGGCCGACCTGGCGGACTCGACGAACATCAGCGGGTTCGCCAAGGGCTATGGGGATTTCCCCGGCTACGGCCGGTATGAACGGTTCGGCACTCCCGAAGGCGTCCTGTTGCCCACCGAGATCACCGAGTTCGCCAATTCGGGAATGCTCGCGGGGATGGCCACGGTCAACTTTGCTCCCAACCCGGAAGATGCCTTCGACGGCTTCTGGGGGGCGTGCTCCACGTATGGATCCTTCTCCTACCTGAAATACGGGATGATGCGCCTGCTGAGCCAGTTGGCGCAGGACTGCCAGTGGAAGGTGGGCAAGGTGATCTGGGTGGCCGGCCATTCCGGGCCCGAGACGGCCGATGACAGTCGCACCCACTTCGGGATCTTCGAGCCCGGCGTGACGCAACTCTTCCCCGAGGGACACGTGATCAATCTGTACCCGTGGGAATACAACGAGGTCCCGGTGCTGCTGGGCGCGGCACTCCGGCAGGAGGTGCCGATCGTGGCCCTCCACCTCACGCGCCCGCCGATCGAGATCCCGGACCGGGAAAAGCTGGGCATGGCATCCCACTTCGAGGCGGCGCGCGGGGCGTACCTGGTGCGGGAGTACCGCCCCGGCCGGCCGAAGGGCGGCGTCCTGATCGTGCAGGGCACCAGCGCCATGGTCAGCATCGTCAAGATCCTGCCGGAGCTGGACAAGCGGGACCTGAACGTGAAGATCATTTACGCGGCCAGCCCGCAGCTCTTCGCGCTGCAGTCGAAGGAGTACGTCCAGCAGGTGCTGTCGGCCGGCGACCGCGCCGATTCGACCGTCCTCACCACCCAGGCGCGCTGGCTCATGCACGACTGGCTCTTCAACAAAGTGGCGGAGGAATACGCGATGTCCTCCGACTGGGATAATCGCTGGCGCACCGGCGGCACGCTGGACGAGGTGATCGAGGAGGCGCACCTGTCACCGCAGTGGGTGCTGGAGGGAATTGAACGCTTCGTCCGCGATCGGGATGCCCGCCTGGGTCGCCTCCAGGCGGAGCTGGATGCCGCCCGCGACGGCATGCAGGGCGGCAAGAAGAAGTAGCTGTTCCGGCCCGGGGTCCGCGGCGCTCATCGGACCCCAGGCCGTTTCACGAGGCTTTCTCGCTCACGCCATCACCGGATACTGCGAACCCTTCGCTCCCCGCCCGCTGTGGGGTCAGAAGAAGTCCACCGTATAGCGTGGGAGGCCTTTTGGGTGACGAGCAGCGTAGTCGGCCAGGGCACGGGCGAGAAGGGCAAATCGATCACCCGGCAGTCGGTGGGATACGAGGAGGACCCCGTGGTGAGCCTCGTGAGCGTTGAAGGCCTGGATCGTTAGGTGGATGAAGTCATCTCGGTTCCGCGTAACGAGGCAACGACCTTCTTTCGCCGCCCGGGCGAGCTGCTCGGCATCCGAGAGTCCCTCGGCACCCACCTCGTGGGCGCTGACGGCATCCACGCCCCGCCGGCGCAGCAACTCAGCGATACGCTGGCTGAGATCCTCATCCAGGTAGTACCTCACCGGGGGCCGGCCGCCAGGGTCGGATGCTCCTTCGCGAGACGATCGCGCGTCCACTTCTCGTTCCGGGCGATCTGGCGCGTGATCTCCTCGGGATAGGCGGTTGCATAGCCGAGCGCGGCGCGGAGCTGAGACTCAGACAGCCAGTGGTAGGCCCGCTTCAAGCGGCGGAGGTTCCGACCCAGGCTCTCGTAAGTGGCAAGCACCTCCCAGACGGCGAGACCCGTGCCCGCGATGATCACCCGCCGCCCGCCGGGCCCCCCCGCGAAAAGGATTCCCGGACAGCGGCGCATCTTCGTGGCTTCCACCAGCAGCTCGTTTGCCACCGCCGTAAAGTCCCGACCGGAGGCCTCGGCCGACTCTTCGATGGCCTTTGCGATCTCGCCGGGAATCCGCAGGCTCTTCTGTACGGTTCTCATACTTTCCTCCAGTGCGTCGCCGTCGAACGACAATAGATTACACTGGGTGACAGTGCCATGTCAATGCGTGGCTTCGGGTTCCCCGCTGGCCGCCTGCTGACCCCGTCCGCAGACCGGCCGGAAATCGCCACGCTATGTCCCGCATTACGTCCCGCATTACAGTGACGCGCCTCCCTGCCTGTGCCGAAGGCAGACAGGTCCCGCTTCCCGCAGCCCGGACTAGGCCGTGTGGGCGCGTCCGGCAGCGCGGCCGCCGCATGGAGCCATTACGATGGGGCGCGGAAGCACTGCGAGGGAGAGGTCCCCGAGGAGGCGGGCGTCATAGGACCAACGCACGACGCACTGATGTCGAGAGGAGGGATTTACCCTGACACCGAAGAAACGGCCGGGTCCCACATTACTCACAACATGGGGCAGCGGCGGTCCCGGGAGTAGAAGCGCGAGCAGAGTTATAATACTTATAATGCAACGTCCCCCATTATTATTTTCCCTGTGGGTAGACCCAGGGAGCTATCGCGGGAACGCCCTCGTATCTCTGTCACGCATCTTTCGGTGAGGTGACCAACGTGGCAAGGTCCCCAGCCCTTCCTCCCGAGGTCTGCCCCGGTCGCGACGCGACAACCACGGCCACTGCTCGGACCTCGAATATGTTTCGTAAGTGCGCTACGTCCCGCCTTACTGCACTTGTCGCGCAACGCCTGCGTCCCGTCTGAGCGAAGTCGGGGAGGCGAGGGCTGTGAGTGGCAAAGCCACTAAAGCCGCAACGTCCCCTCCTACGGAGGTCAGCGAACATCCCGAGGATCGGCGAGATTGGTGACGGGGTGGCGGAAGTGATACTGACTGAAGTGCCGGTCAAACGAGAGAACAGCATCAAGCCGTTTGGTCTCGATCAACGCAAAGGATGTGCAGTCGGTGAAACTGAAGTCCTTGTCGGCATGGCGCAGGAAGATGTGTTCCGCTTCGGCCTCCATGGCTGGAGTGACGCGGAGGATGATAATCCCCGAGGTTTTGAGGGAACGTAGGAACTGCGCGGCAAGGCTGTGGCTCGTGCGGGCACGGACGAGGGTACACGTTTCATCCACGATAAAGTTCGAGGTGTAAAGCTGGGCTCGGATGGATTCGAGGCGTGCGCTGATGTCTCGGGCGGCGCGGTGGAGTGGATCGTCGCGATCCATGACAGCGAGGAAGCCGCCGCTGTCAATGAACACCCTCATGAGGCGGGCTTCTTCCACGTGTAAAGATAGTCATCATGACGCACCGCCAGGTCGCCGGTCCTGCTCGCGAACATCCCGACAAAGGCCTGAAGTCCTCCGCGCGGCCGCGACGGCTTTTTCAGGCTGCTTGGCTTGCGTCGAGGCTCACCTCCTGGCCGCCTGGTCTTTTTCATCTCTTCCTCCGCCCAGACCGTAGCATTCCCTTTGAGTGCGTGTCAAGCGGCTGGGACCCAGCAGGAGGGTGCCTGGCACCCGCAGCCGCGCCCCCCGCTAAGCGGGAATCTGGCCGCTGCCCCCTGCCTGCTTCTTCCTATCTCCTCCCTCGGCGCTCCGTCCTCGTCAATCGGCTCACGGCTCTAGGCTCTCGGCTCTGCTCCCCGGTTCCCCGCTTCCAAGCCTCCCAGCCGGCTAGCCCGAGCCCCCTTGGGAAGTGAAGTTGCCCCACTTTTCACACTTATCGCGCAACGTCCCGTCTGACGTCCCGCCTTACTGCACTTGTCGGGCAACGCCTGCGTCCCGCCTGAGCGAAGTCGGCGAGGCGAGGGCTGTGAGTGGCAAAGCCATTAAAGCCGCAACGTCCCCTCCTATTACGTAGCCAGCCCCCCTCCAGCTTCCCAGGCTCCACACCCTCGTGGAGGGATCGGCCTTGACACCGAAGAACCGGCCGGGTCCCCTCCTCCCAACCCCGTCCGCATCCCGGCCAGCGTCCACGGCTCCGAGAGGGGTGGCGCGGTTCGAATAGCAAATTATCAAGGCCTGACCCCCATCACGGGAAGACGCAGCCGGAGAGAGCAGCAGTCAGCGGCTTGCCGAGGGGTGGCGGCTTTCGTGGCGTTGCGCGAGGCGCCGCCCGATCTCGCGTCTTCCGGTTTACCGCTGCTTCTCCTCCAGCTCGGCCCAACGCCCATACAGCCGGTCCACCTCGGCCCGGGCCGCTTCGAGCGCGGCCCAGCGCTCTCGCAAGGCGATGGGATCCGAGGCGACGGCGGGATCCTCCACCGCCTCCTGGCACGCGGCACACGCCTCTTCCGCCTCCAGGATCGTCTGCTCCATCTGCTCCCAGTCACGCTTCTCCAGATACGTGAGGCGCCGCACATCGAGCCCCTCGCGCGCGGCCGGCTTGGTCCGGGTCTCGACGGCTGTCCGCGCCGGAGCCTTGATGCGATCCCCCACATCCCGGTCGGCTTCCTCGTGCGCTGACTCCCACTGGGCGTAGTCGGCAAAGAACGTCGCGCCGCCGGTTCCGTCGAGCGCCAGGACCAGCGTGGAGACGCGCTCCAAGAGGAAGCGGTCCCGCGTGACCAGGACGAGCGCCCCCGGGAAGTCCGCCAGACTCTCCTCCAGGACCTCCAGCGTCGGGATGTCCAGGTCGTTGGTCGGTTCGTCGAGGATCAAGAGATCGGCCGGCTGGAGCATCAACCGCGCGATGAGGATCCGGGCCTGCTCGCCCCCGGACAGTCGGCCGACGGTCGTCTCCAGTTGCTCGGGCCGGAAGAGGAAGCGCTTGGCCCATGAGACGACGTGGACGGACCGGTCTCGATACACCACCGCGTCGCCCTCCGGGGCCAGCGCCCGGCGCAGGCTGACCGCGGGGTCCAGCCCCTCCCGGTCCTGGTCGAAGCGGACCACCCGCAGCCCCTCGGCGCGCTCGATCTGGCCGGCATCCGGCGCGAGCGTGCCGGCCAGCAGATTGAGCAGCGTGCTCTTGCCGCTCCCGCTCGCCCCGAGGAGGCCAAGTCGCATCCCGGGCGTGAGCGTCAGGTTCAGGCCGGCCAGGAGGCGGACCCCCCCGACCGTCTTGGCGACCTCCCTCGCCAGCAGGAGCTTCTTCGACTGGCGGCCCGAGGCCGTGAACTCGATTCCGGCCGCGGCGCCCGCATCCCGCGCCCGCACCTCGTCCAGCTCCTGGATGAGCCGGCCCGCGGCCTTCACCCGGGCCTGCCCCTTGCGGGTGCGCGCCTTGGGTCCGCGGCGCAGCCATTCCACCTCGCGCCGCACCTTGTTGGCCAGGGTGTCCTGGTAGGCCGCCTGCTCCCGCAGCGCCTCGTCCCGCCGCAAGAGGTAGTCGCTGTACCGCCCCTCGGCCTGGAAGAGGCCGCCGGCATACCACCGGTTCAGCTCCAGCACCCGCCAGGCGACGTGCTCCAGAAAGTAGCGGTCGTGGCTGACGACGAGGTACGCGGGAACCTCGGTCCGAAGAAGCGCCTCCAGCCAGAGGATGCCCTCCACGTCGAGATGATTGGTCGGCTCGTCCATGAGGAGGACGTCGGGGGCCGCCACCAACTCGCGGGCGATGGCCAACCGCTTGCGCCAGCCCGCCGACAGCACGCCCACGGTGTGGCGGGAATCCGTGAAGCCCGCCCGCCCCAGCATGGCCGCCACCCGGCCGGCCGTCTCGAACCCCTCTCGCTGCTCGGCGGGCAGGGCCTCGGTCAGGACGGCCTCGACGGTGCGGTCACCGGGAAAGGTCGGGTCCTGGGGCACGTACCCCAGACGCGTGAACCGCCGTTGCGACCGCGTCCCGGCATCCGGCGGCTCGATGCCGGCCAGCACCTTGAGGAGCGTCGTCTTGCCGGAGCCGTTGGGACCCACGAGGCCGACCCGGTCGCCTTCCGCCAGGCCGAACGATAACCCTTCGAAGAGGGGGTGGACACCGTAGGCCTTGCTGATGCCCTCGCAGCTCAAGAGGGGGAGCCGGCTCATCTCCCCCTCCGCGCGCTGCGGACCCCGCTCCGGACGAGCGCCAGCTTGGCTGCCCGCGGCACGTGCTTGATCCGTGAGACGGGACGTTGCATCCTTCGTCTCCTTGTTGCTTTCCTCCCCACTCACCCTACCCGTTCCGCAGCCTCCAGGAGCGCCCGCAGGCGTGTGTCGAGACTCCTCCCGGATTGGGCCGGGCCGCGAGTGGCCCTCCTTGCGGGACCCCCTTCTTCATCTCCGTTCCCAATCGTGAACCGGAGGCGGCTTCCGACGCGATCAGGCACTTGGAGCCCAAAAGGCGTCAGGTACCTCTTTTCGCTGAACCAATGCCTGGCGCCGGCCCGCACAAGTTGCTTTCGGAACCAACGTAGACCCGCATTAGGAGGGCTCCCTCACTTCGGACCGTGGTAAAGATGTCCCGGCGGGGCCGTGGCATGGTCGGCCTACTGGGCGGACGGTGCTGGTTCGAAAAAGTCCACGATCACCTGGGGGATCTGGAGGAAATGCCCATCCAGGGTGAGCAGGCGCAGGCCGTGCTGGGCAGCCGTTGCAGCAATCCACACGTCGTTGGCCGGAATGGGCGTCCCCTGCCTGCGAAGGAAGTCCTGGATGGTGGCGTAGCGGACGGCCGTCTCACCGTCCACGCTCAGGACGCGCACCCTGGGAGCGGCAACGAAGTCATGGAGACGCTTTTCATTCTGCTTGGTCCGGGTCCCCCTCTTGAAGGCAGCCAGGAGTTCACCAATGACGACGGCATTGAGGCAAACCTCCGACGCCTGTTGCACGGGGTCCCGCAAATCGTGGTGACCGCCCATGTAGGCCGAGTAGGCCGAGGTGTCCACCAGGATGCGGCTCATTTCCACATCTCCGGATCAATCTGCCGCTGCTCCCGGAGTGCCTCAGTGAACTCCTCGTATTCCTCTTTGGACCAGCACCCGAAGAGGTGGTCGAGGTCGTGGTGCAGGACCGCCTTCTTGGTAGGCCTGCCGAGGCCGGTGGCCTCTTCCAGCAGGCTGATGACCGCGCGGTTCAGGCTGGTCCGTTCCTGCTTCGCCTTCTGGCGGATCACCCGGGCCAGCTCGGGCGGGAGATTCCGTACCGTAATTGCCCCCATGGTCTCACCTCCTGTGATGCAGGGGATGAACCATTATGATTCATCCATGCATGCACAGTCAACCCCGATCCAGGATTCTGACGCCGAGGTGCCGAGGACTGAATGGGTGGACGCATGGCGTCTTGGCGGTTCAACCGGTCTCACTCCGCCGGGAGGTAGACGTACCCCCCAAGGATATCCACCGGGAGCTTCGGCTCGACCCGGTGGGTCACGCCGGAGGCCCGGGTGGCCTTCCGGGCGCGGCGGTGGCGCGGGTCGAATAGCAAATTATCAAGGCCCGACCCCCATTCATCGCCTCCGCACGACATGTGAAAGAGGGGGACGGAGATTCTGAAACAAGTTGCCCCCTGCGGAAAGACCGACAAAGATCCCCGCGTGCCCAGGCAACCCCGACTGGATGTGGAGGAAGCGGAGGAACGGCTCGGGAGGCGGAACCGGGCCGTGGTCAGTGCCAGCCCGGGGTTGTGGCAGTTGGCGGTGAAAGAGAGGGGCGATGCCGGCGTGGCGATGGCGCGGGTCCTAGGGATGACCACGGTCTCGGTCACCCGGCTGGCCGTGTCTGCGGACCTGCCAGACCGTAAGAAGCACCTCAATGCGCTTTAGCCTCTTACCGGACGCCTAACACCAACATGTTGGTCAAACGCGTTCACGCCGCAAGCCCCAGCGTTTCGAAGGTGCGGCGCAGCTCCT